>QFCH01001050.1_pt1 | contig 198101 bp, 187 predicted proteins | sample 5346071 | NCBI WGS metagenome assembly QFCH01 (sample SAMN09062255, study PRJNA434731) | Human gut metagenome, whole genome shotgun sequencing project. | isolation source: stool timepoint B chromium assembly | host: Homo sapiens | collected 2015
AATCATGGCAAAGCCAATGGCGGGAAGCATCTTGCCTGCCACGCCCAGACCCGCGCTGAGCCATGCGGGAATCAGTGAAATCACCTTCTGGAGTCCCTCGGAGCTGAAGGCGCCGCCGAATCCGATAATAAAGCCGACCACTGCAAATACGCAGACTGTTGCATTGGCAGCTATCCTGAAGCCGCGGAAATTCTTCTTATCCAGAGCCTTATAAGCATAGCTTGTAAGGGTTGTGGCAAAGGTATAGGTGGCTGTAATCACAAACTGGAAAGCCACTGCAAAGGGGAATGAAAGAGCCAGGGCAGAGCCCACATCAATACCGGAATCCTTCATGGTAATGGCTATGATGGTTCCCACAATTCCCGGGCCCATGGGGTTTGGCGGTACGGAACCGCCCTGGGATACGCCAAATCCCATAAATGCCAGCTCGCCTACAGCTCCCATGGCCAGGCCGGTGGGAAGATCCCCTAAAATAAGTCCCACGCCGGCTGCCATGACCAGGCACCGGTTGGTGTAAATTCCGAACAGCATGCCTGCCAGACAGAAGGCTGTCCACAGACCGATTAACAAACATTGAAACATACTGATTGTCACGATAATTCCCTCCTCTTAAACGTGTAATTTACAATTAAAGATACTTATTTAAATCCACCCTGGCTGCCCCGTCGTCGCCGGAAGCAGTTGTTCTGGTATTAAAGACAACTCCATACGTGTCACGCAGCTGCCTTAAGGCTGCCTTATCATCGCCGCCCAGTGCAATATACTTGCTCACTTCCTCCTTTCCCGGAGCGTGATGGATATTGCCCACATTGATTTCCTTCACAGGTACTCCGCCCGCCACCAGCTTAAGCGCATCCTCCGGCGTCTTGCAGACAATAAAGATGGTCTGCTTCGGAGATGCCTTCATGATTACGTCACAGGTGTGCTGGATAGAGAAAAAGCGCATGGCGATGGTCTTTGGAACCACTGCCTTCATCAACGTCTGCTGCATGGAATCCTCGCTGGCCGAATCATTTGCAACGATAACCGTATTCACGCCGAGAGCTTTAATCCAGAGCTGTCCCTGTCCGTGAATCAGCCTCTCGTCAATCCTGAATGCCACAATATTAGGTACTGCCATTTCATATCCTCCTTGTTATAAGCCCATTTCGTTTATTCTCCATGGGTTTTCATGTTTTCTTACCAATATAAATTCCAGTCTTTATAGAACCGCATAAGGGCTTCCATGTAATAATAGTCTCCCCAGATATTACCTTCATCCACACCCTTGCCTGAATGCCATGAATACACTCCATGGAGCAGCACCGGATTTCCGGGTTTTATCTCCGGCGCCGTATAGCGTTCCATCAGGGAGCGCAGGATACAGTGCATGGCATGGCGGTAGGTATTCTTATCGGATTCTACCTCCGGCAGATACTTAAGCATCTCATGAATACCGCACACCCCAATGGCTGCCGCCGATGAATCCCTGGACTGATTTGAACCGTCTGTGAATATCAGATCCCAGTAACATACCTCATCCTCCGGAAGCCGGTTCAGGAAATAATTGGTCATTCCCTTAAACAGATTGAAGGCGCTGTCATCCTTGACGTATCTGTAATTCAGCGGTATACCGTAGATTCCCCATGCCTGGCCCCTGGCCCAGGCCGAGTCATCGCTGTATCCCTGTCTGGTAACGCCCTTAAGAGGTTCCCCTGTCTCAGGGTCAAAATAAAAGGTGTGGTACGCCGAGGCGTCATCCCTTATCACATTGTTGCAGGCCGCCTCATAGTGCCGCATCGCTGCGTTCCGGTAAACAGGTTTTCCTGTTTCCAGAAAAGCCCAGTGCAGCAGCGGAATATTCAGCAGGCAGTCAATGATCAGGCGGTAGTTGTCCCTGGCTCCAAGCTCTCCCCAGGCCTGGATGAAACCGCCCTTTTCCTGAAACCGCTCCATCAGCTTATCGGCTGCCAGAAGCCCTGCCCTCCGGCCCTCTGCAGAACCAGTCAGCTTATATCCGGCCACGCATGACAGGCTGTAGAGAAAGCCCAGATCATGGTGGTCCAGCTCAATGCGCTTTTCCACCCGGTTCAGGAAGGAATCCACATTTTTAAGAGCCAGATTTTTAAATGCATCGTCTCCTGTGTACTCGTAGCACAGCCACAGAAGTCCTGTCCAGAATCCGTCCGTCCATTCGATGTTGTCTATGACTTCGTATGTCTGGTTCCTGGTGGCTGATGAAGGGAATCTGGTGCCAAAGTACTCCATATTGCATCTTACCTGGTCCGCCACCCGGTCCATGGCTGCCGTAACCTCTTCCCTGGTCAGAAACCCCGCTGCCTCGTATTCAGCCTTTCTGTTGATTGGTTCCACATGAATCTTCTTAATCACGTTCTCAATCCCCATCCTTTCCTTACATCGAGCCGGATTGGGATATTAACCAATCCGTCAATCCGATCTTATAATCCGCTCTTACAGTCCGTTCTTACAGTCCGTCCTCAAATTCCGGTGCTTCCTCTTCGCTGTCCAGGGCATCTAAATCCCGCAGGCCTTCCCTGCCTGCTGACAGCAGCGCCGCCGCCAGTTCGTCCAACCCATACATAGGTCTGGAGAACACGGCTTCCACCAGGGCTGCCATGTTCACACCGGCAATTACCTTGATTCGCTTGTCTGCCCGCGCTTTTCTCAGGGCTGCTGCCGTGTTAAACGGGGTGCCTCCCACCAAATCAGCCAGAATCAGGACCTCATCCCCTTCCAGTGATTCCATTGCCTTTGCCATAGAGTCCTTCAAATCCTCTGAACTTTGTCCCATCTCGAAGTTAACCGCCTGCGTGTTGTCCGGTTTCCCGGCCACCAGGGAGACGGCGCTCAGAATGCCCTCCGGGAACGTTCCGTGTCCTGTTACAATGATTCCTGTCATGCGTTTTCCTTCCTCCTTTTTGTTTTCTCCTGTTTGTTTTCTCCTGTCAGTTTTCCTCCAGGTTTACTTCCCATTTGTTTACTGTATCTTCAAGTAATCTTTTCCGTCCCTGTAAATGTCATGTTTTAGTAAATTGGTTTACCGATATTTGGAGTATAGTACTATTCACAATGATTGTCAATATCTTCTTTTATTTCAAATATTTTTCTTGCATATTGCATAGTTATTTACATTATTTTTTGTGCATATATCACATGATTCATCACCATAAACTGGTAATTTTTCATTTTATCCCCCTTATCCCTTCATGTTTTGCTTATCGGGTAAACCCATAAAAGTTTACTTACAGTTTTCGCAGTAAACCTCATTGCCATTTCTAACATCCGGTAAATTTTTTTACTTAATAACCGCTTTTATGGGGGCACCCTTCATATATGCCTAACAGTTTTGAAGGACGGGCAAATGCAATTGGCGAGGCAATATAATCATCGCCTCGCCAATTCCACAGCCAATATGATATTTGATTTAATCACCGTGAAGCTTATTCCCGGTATCATGGCATCATCCCTTCCATTACCCGCAGTTAGTATTTTTCAGGAATCCGAATATTAGCTGCATTATAAAACTTATATTTTTCTATCATATGCTTCTTCATACAAACCAGGGTATAACGGTAGCAATCCGCTATGCCGTATGCAAAGGCATCCGCGTTTCCCCCGCATAATTGCCGGAAGGCCCATATAACCTGTTTATTGAGATGGGAAAGTGTATGTCTCTTGGAGGGATAATAAGCAAAATGATGTCCCCATTCAAGCAGATGACCGGTCTCAGATAATATAACGTATAAAGGCTCCAAGGTGGTATGTTTTAGGATGGCTTCAAACATATCTGCCAGATAGGCAGAACCGGGAGAAGTAAATCTGTCCGCCAGCTCGTCCAGCTCATCTCCGGTAAACCGCAATGCTGCCGCCAAAGCCGCCGGACGGATCAGCAAGGCCATCAGCTGCAGGGCATGAAGATAACGCAATGCCTTTTCCACATATCCGGAATTAAGGGCCAGCTGGTGAATTTTAGTATCATCCGGTTCGATAACGACAGTGCCCCTGCCGTTTAATGTTTTTACAAACCCTCTTTGTTCCAGCTCCGACAATGCCTTTCTGACGGTGGATAAAGAGACGCCATACTGTCCGGCCAGCTGCTTTTCATATGGAAGATACATTCCAATGGAATATTCTCCAAGGCCGATTTTCAGATTCAGGTCGTCAACAATTTTCGAGTAATAATAATCCTGGCCACGCATGGGATTCCATGCAAACTGCACCCCTGTTTGCACCGGACATTCAGGCATGGTGTCTGATAAATTCTTTAATGTGCTCTCAATGGAATCTGTTAATTCCTGATACATAACAGATAACTGGCGGTGCATTACAGACGGATCTCTGCCCTTTAATATGTCTATAATAACGCTGTTCGCAGGCACCGGCTTCTGTAAAAAGTGATTCTTAAAATAGGGGCAGTCCTCCAGGAAGAATGTAAGCTTATTGTAGAGGCCAAAGGCAGAATAGAGTTCTCCGAATAAGGGATTTCCGCCTATTCTTAATATATCATATCCCAGGTTAGAAGGAGGACGCCATCCGCCGGCAAAACGGCCCATACGCAATACTTTCGCAGCCTGTTTATAGTGCGGCATTATCTCCACATCGCAGCCCTGCAGGGCAAAAACAAGAAGGGGAGGCAATATCAGCGCAAAGGTCTGATATACCTGTAATATGGTCTCCTTTTGCTTCAAAATATCTGCAGCAGTATTCAATGAATCCGGCGTATCTTTTCCTGAAACAACGACAGGAGCAAGACGGGGCTGAATCTCAATCAGCCCTTCTTCCTGCAGCGCGTCAAAAACATGATTGATGGTATATCTGCTCACATGGTATTTCTCGCAATACATTCTTGAAGATAACAGAGAATTACCAGGAAGTATCTGGCCGTCCAAAATGCACTGTTTAATTTCGTTATATACAAATGTAAATTTTGTTTCCTGTGGTTCCATAACCTATCTCCTCTGTCAGGATTATATCATGAAGTGCCAAACTTGTCAGTATAAATGGGCCAACCTATTTGCACACCTGACCAAAAAGAGTATTGCAGGATTATAAAGATAACCTTTATAATAAAACCGTAAAACCGGCTGCGGTTCTGATGAAGTACCGGGCCGGCTGCGGCATGAACAGCCCGCACGGAAAAGCACAGGGAGGAGTAAAGTCAATGGAAGGCCGTCAAAAAAAAGATACCACAACCCAGTTTCTAATATTCAGCTTTGTTGGACTTCTTATCTTTAGTATTGTTATTTTCAGCATTCTCGGAATTTATATAAGCAGAAAGAGCAAAAAGGCCGTTTACGAGATTGGTGAAATCTATATGTCCGGAATGAATGAACAGATGTCCAGACACTTTGAAACTGTCATCAAATTGCGTTTTGCCCAGGTCATCGGCATTGTTTCCGTGGTTTCAACCGAAATAAATGACAAGGAAAAGCTAGATAAGGAACTCATTTACAGGGCTCAGGTCAGGGATTTTGATTATTTAGCGCTTTGTTCTGCTGAAGGAAATTTTGAAACCCTTTATGGACAACCCATACAGCCCCTCAATCCGGGACCTTTTGTAGAAGCATTATTGCAGGGGGAACAAAGAGTTGCCGTAGGTGTTGATTCTGCTGAAAACGAAGTAGTCTTGTTTGGCGTCGATGCCTCCTATCCTATGCAGAACGGCGATATGAGCACCGGGCTGATAGCAGCCGTGCCTCTGGAGTATATCACTGATTTCCTTTCCCTGGAGGATAAAGACCAGCTGATGTATTACCACATTATCAGGCCGGACGGCAGTTTTGTGATACAAAATCCCAACACTGAATTGTGGCAGTTTTTTGAACAGCTGCAAACGCACCTTTCTCTTGCAGATAATGATTCGTTTGAAGAAAGTTCCATTGAAAAATTTGGTATTGCTCTGAAAAACCATAAAGAGTATGCTGCAGCATTTGAAGTGAACAGGGAGGAGCGCCAAATTTACGGCATACCATTGCCCTATTCTGAATGGTATCTTGTAGCCGTAATGCCTTACGGTATATTGGACCATACCATAAACAATCTGAGCAGTCAGCGTATGGTCATGACGCTGCTGTCCTGCGCTTCTGTCCTTATTATTCTGACACTTATTTTTCTACGGTATTTCTCCATGACCCGCTCTCAGCTGCACGAACTGGAGAAGGCGCGTCAGACAGCACTTGAGTCCAGCAAAGCCAAAAGTGAGTTTTTAGCCAATATGAGCCATGATATCCGTACACCCATGAATGCAATTGTAGGCATGACCGCCATTGCAGCAGCCCACATGGATGACCGGGAACAGGTGCAGAATTGTCTGAGAAAAATCACATTGTCCAGCAAACATCTGTTGGGGCTGATTAATGATGTGCTGGATATGTCTAAAATTGAAAGCGGTAAATTGACTTTAACAACCGAACAGATCTCTTTAAAGGAAGTGATTGAAGGAATTGTCAATATTATGCAGCCCCAGGTGAAGACAAAAAAGCAAACATTCGACATACATGTTGAAAACATATTGACCGAAAATGTATGGTGCGACGGCGTTCGCCTGAATCAGGTTTTGCTGAATCTTTTGTCGAATGCAACTAAGTATACGCCGGAAGGAGGAGCGGTACAGTTATCTCTATCTGAAGAGCCATCTCCAAAGGGAGAAAACCATGTCAGAATTCATATCAATGTCAAGGATAACGGAATCGGTATGTCACAGGATTTTGTGAAAAAAATATACGATTCTTACAGCCGGGCAGATGAGGCCAGGATACATAAAACCGAGGGCGCCGGTTTAGGCATGGCGATTACAAAGTACATTGTAGATGCCATGGAGGGAAGCATTGAGGTACAAAGTGAAATTGACAGAGGAACTGAATTCCGTATTACCTTTGATTTTGAAAAAGCTGCTGCAATGGAGGTGGATATGGTGCTCCCCTCCTGGAATATGCTGGTAGTTGACGATGACGAATTATTGTGCAGAACAGCGATGAATGCGCTGAAATCCATCGGAATAAAAGCTGAATGGACGCTCAGCGGAGAAAAAGCCATTGATCTGGTAATCCAACACCACATCAAGAGAGACGATTATCAAATAATCCTGCTGGATTGGAAACTGCCCGGCATGAATGGGATTCAGACTGCAAAAGAGATACGGCGCAATCTGGGAGATGAAGTACCCATACTGCTGATTTCCGCGTATGACTGGAGTGAATTTGAGGCGGAAGCCCGGGAAGCAGGTATCAGCGGTTTTATTTCCAAACCTTTGTTTAAATCCACACTGTTCTATGCGCTGCGCCAATATATGGGAGTTGAAACACCAGATGACCAGACATCAAACCAGGGGATGGAGCTGTCCGGACGCCGTATCCTTCTGGCCGAGGATAATGAACTTAACTGGGAGATTGCAAATGAGCTGTTATCGGATCTGGGCATGGAACTGGATTGGGCAGAAGATGGTCAGATATGTCTGGACAAATTTCAACAATCGCCAGAGGGATATTACGATGCTGTTCTTATGGATATACGGATGCCGCGCATGACAGGATATGAGGCCGCAAAAGCGATCCGGGGACTGAATCGCCCGGATGCCTTATCTGTTCCGATTATTGCTATGAGTGCCGATGCTTTTTCAGATGATATACAGCATTGCCTGGAATGCGGCATGAACGCTCATATGGCAAAGCCTGTAGACGTTACAGAATTGACTCGTCTGTTAAAAAGATATTTAATATAGAGCCAGCCTAAAAAATAAGGCGTGCTGCCGGAGAGGCGGGGGGTGAGGTGGTAAAGCATTCTCCCATCGGTTTTATGTATACACTGATGGTAGAATGCTTCTATACCGCATACCGCCCCCTGTGCATTGGCGGCAATCCTGCGCCTGCTGCTAATTCATATATTTTTCTTCATACTCTGAAATTGATACAGGCTTGCTAAACAAATAGCCCTGCACAGTCTTGACGCCATATTCCTTTAAAACATTAAATTGCTGCCCGTCCTCTATCCCTTCAGCAATTAATTGAATCCCCATTTCACTGCACATTTTAGTCATCATCCCAATTATTATCTGCGCTCTTTTATTTGAAATAATATCTTTTACAAAACCCTTATCAATTTTTAATATATCAAATTTCACCAATGACAGCAGCGCTAAATTTGAGCTTTCCACCCCAAAATCATCCATTGCAACTCTGAATCCTGCATCTCTTATTTGATTGATTCTCGTTACCAATGTATCCAAATCTGTGTAATTGACGCTCTCAGTAATCTCTATTTCCAGATATTTTCTTTGAACCTGGTATTTATCACTAATCTCTTCTAATCTTTTTATGAAACACTCCTCCATAAAAGTGATTTTTGAAAAATTACTGGAGATTGTAAAGACAGTCTTCCCCTGTCCGTTCCAAATACTCAGGGTTTTACAAACCTCTTCAAATACATAATAGTCAATTTTGCTGATCAGGTATGTGTCTTCTAAAACCGGAATAAATTTATCCGGCGCTATGATCGATCCATTTTCATCCTGATAACGTATCAGTGCCTCTGCTCCAACCATCCTGCAATCATCCACATTGATTTTAGGCTGTAAAAACACTCTGAAATTATGATTCTCTATTTTTTTATTTAACACATCAGGATCCGCTAAGGACCTCAATATATCATTGTTATGCCGATAGCGGCCAGTGGCATGATGTCCCTGATAGAATCTCTTTTTATCATCATACATTAACTCATCCGCTTCTTTGATAATATCCTGAATATGAGTGCATTCTTCATTCCACCTGCATCCTATGGCTGCCTGACATTTGCTCTTCTCAAAAGCATTTTTTAACAGCTGGACATTATCGTAAAAGGATTCCTTCGTAATATCCACATAGATGATAACAAACTCATCGCCGCCAATACGGTAAAGGTGCTTGGAAGAAACACTGCTTCTCATAATATCGGCGCATTCCTTAATCATTTTATCTCCCGTATCATGACCAAAGGAATCATTAATCTCTTTAAGCCCATTAATATCTAAATAGACCACCCCTACAGAATCTTTACTCTCTTTTAATTCAGAAACATCCTGTATAAAACGGTTTCTATTGTAAAAGGAAGTCAACCGGTCTATCTGGCTCATCTCAAACAGCATCTTTTCATTTTCATTTCGCTGCATGGTCAGAGATAAAAAATACTGTATGGTCTGCAAAAACGGAACCGCTGCTTCAGCCATGCCCAAATCCTGATTGTCCAATCCGATTGACCCATTTACTTTTCCATTCTTCATGATGGGAACCCAGACAATATTTCGTATTCCCTGCTGCGTGAGAAGTTCATAGCCCGTAGGGAATGTTTCTCTTATTTCTTCCACATCATTAATAACCATCTTTTTGTTCCTGTCCAGCTCATCCAGCCATACCTGATAATCATCCAGCGGTATATTCTGTAAATTGTCAATTTGCGGTTCAATGCCTTCTTTACACCATTCAGCTATATTGGAATAATACTGGTCATGAAACAGGAAAACATAGGAGCGTTCTGCTGAAAACAGTGTTCCTATATATTGCAATACCTTTGTTATTGCGTTTTCTATATCGCGGTTATTATAGAGTTCCCTTACACATGCAAGGCGTATATCATCTCTTTCCAGTCTTCGTTTCAATTCATTTTTTTCATTATTAGCTTCTGTAATATCAAAAGCAATTTCCATTCGGGCTGTGCGTCCATCCCATTCTATCAGACGGTCTTTCAAAAGATAATGTTTTTTTATGATAGGGTTTGTATACTCCCAGGAATAAGTTTCATCCTCTTTAAGCAGCTTATTGGTGCAAAAAGGACAGGGTTCTTCAAATCCCTGCAGCACTTTATAACATTTAATATTGGGCTGGCTGTCATCAATTTGAAACATTTTCTTTCCTGCTTCATTGACAAACAGCAGATTATATGTGTCCATGTCTGAGACATACATTAACTCTGATACCTCATTCATAGGCGCCATCAATTCCTGAGCTCTTTTTGATAACTGCTCACTCTTTTTTATATTATCCTGTTCAGCCTCAATTAATTTTTTCCGGCGCTTTTCCTGATAAAAGGTGAAAACAGAGCAGCCAAAAGCCATTAATCCAAATATAATATTGGTAAACACCAGCGACTTTCTTGCGTTCTGTACCGTATGTTCCGTGTATTCTTCAGCTGTAAATACCGTATCATTGGCTAATTCAAAATAATCTTCACTCAGTTCATAGAGCAGCTGCCTGGAAGAACCTTTCCGATAATTGTATATCTGTGTTTTGATATCCTCCCAGTCATTTTGCATTTCTATTAACATTGTCTGGAATTCTTCGCTATCCAGTTTTATCAGATTTAATTCATCACTCCCGTTTGAAAGTCCTGACAATATATTATCCAGAAAATAAATCAACTCATCATCCGGTTCATGATTCAATTCCTTTTTAATCAGTCTCTGTGTTGCTCCGCGAACGATGCCTATATAATTAATGACCCTGGCATTCCCCTGTAAATCATCCGTTAAATCAAGTGACATAGATGCTGTAAATATGAGAGCCGTGCAAAAAATGATGGGAACGAACATCCCGCCTAATTTCCGGATCATCCTCCTCATTTAATCCCCCTCCTTTGTTCTTTAAAATTTATAGCAATCCGTATATGCCACATCCCAAAGCGGATATCAAAAAGCAGCGGGATTGAAATAAGTCTTTTGGCGTAAAAGTCATTTAAAAGTAAATTCAGTTTAATGTCTGCTCAGATAACAACTACTTATGATTTTAACCCCTTTGTATAAAACTGTCAAACTTCCTTTTTAATCTGACTCCATACATTGCATTTTAATGAATATTATAGGGACAGGTATCTTTGGGGTAACCGGCAGCTCCTGTCTTTATTTACACACAAAAAACTGCCGGTTCCAAACATACCTGTGAAATCGACAGTTTTAAATAGCTTAGGATTAAGAAAAATATTTTATCTGAACCAGTTAAATCACTTTTGTTCTGCGGAAATGGAGCTCCTTACCACTTCCTCAATCTCCCCCGGCTCCGGCATGGACTTAAGCGCCCCTTTCCTGGTGGTAACAATGGAGGCGGCGGCTGAAGCCGTTGTCAGCATAACCCTTACCCCTTCCCGGTCCAGGGTTTCCACCGGATGGTCCAGGAGATAATTCAGGCAGCATCCGCAAAAGGTATCCCCTGCCCCGGTGGTATCAATGGTCCGGTCCGTAAGGAACGCCTCTGCCTTCAGGGCTTCCTTTGCCCAGTATGCCGTACTCCCAAAAGCCCCGGCCGTCACAAGGATCAGGGGAATGCCGTGAACAGCCTGCAGATGACTCACCGCTTGTTTCTCATCCTCTATCCCGGTCATGAAACGCAGTTCCTCATCTGTGATTTTCAGGACATGGCACAGGGACACGCCGTAAAGCATCTGTTTTCTGGCCTCCTCCATATCCGCCCATAAGGGCGACCTCAGATTGGGGTCAAAGGAAACCAGGCATCCGTTTTCCCTTGCACACGCAGCTGCCCTTATGGTAGCCTTTCTTACTCCTTCATGGGTCATGGACAGGGTACCAAAATGGAATATCCTGGAACAACGGATCATGTCTAGGTTCACCTCATCCTCCGTCAGCGCCATATCAGCGCCCGGATTGCGGTAAAAAGAAAAACTCCTGTCACCCGACTCATCCATGCTGACAAATGCAAGGGTGGTGTGCACCTCATCCGACATCACAAGTCCGCCGCAGCCGATTCCCGCTTCCCGGACAGCCCTGCAAAGAAACCTTCCATGGATGTCGTTTCCAATCTTGCCGATGAATCCGGTGCTCCTGCCGTATCTTGCCAGCATGGACAGGACATTGCATGGAGCGCCTCCCGGGTTCTGTTCCAGGACAGGGTTGCCCTGGGCGCTGGTTCCCGCAGGTGTAAAATCTATCAAAAGCTCGCCGAGGGCAATAACGTCATATTTCTTCTGGTTTTCCATAGCAATCAGACTCCTCCTGTATACATTTCTTTCATAATTTCATTGTAACGCCTGCGGTTCAGACGGTAGAAGAAAAGCACAATACCAGTAATAATCCAGAACATCCCCGGTATGGTGGTAAATGAATGCTTAATCACTGCCAGGACCGCAGGATTCTGCTGTCCGCCGGCCACATATCCGCACATGCCCAGAACCATAGCCAGAAGCGAGGTGCCAAGAGCCATGCCCATCTTGTTGCCAAGTGATATAAACGCATACTGGAACCCATCGTTCCTCAGTCCCGTTTTCCACTCACCATATTCCACACAGTCCGGGATAATGGCATAGATGGCTGTATTAAACCCGGAAAAGAAAAACTGGGTCAGCGCCGATACCCCGTAAAACAGAATCGGGGATTCCTTTGCCGTAAACATGCCCAGCCCCATCATAGACATGCCGGTCAGGAATGCGAAAATAGAGGCCGCCCTTCCCTTGTTGTTGGTCCAGTGGAACAGCATGGGGAAGCAGGCTGCTCCGATAATGGATGGGATTATAATGCACATGGAATACACGGTAAAAAACGCCTTATTGCCCTCCACATAGGTAAAATAGTATAGTGCATCCGCGTTCCTCCCGTACAGCGTAAACCCGAACAGCATCTGTCCTGCCAGCGCCAGGATATAGGGACGGTTCCTGGATACGGCCCTGAGCTGTTCCTTCAGAGAAATCTTCTTCCGCTCAGGTATGGCCACCACTTCCCTTGTCTTTGCGAAACAGAACATGTGGCACAATGCAAAGATGCCTCCGTAAATCACGGCTATCAGGAGATATCCCCTTTTATCGCTGCCCGCGCCCAGCGTTTCAATCAACGGCACCGTTATGATATTGATGATTCCAATGGCAATCATGGCTGCCACGGACCGGAAGGTATTAATCTGCGCACGCTCCTCTATGTTCTGGGTCATGGCCCCGCACAGGGTCCCGTACGGGATATTGACGCAGGTATATCCCAAAACCAGAATACAGTATGTAATACCCATGTACACAATCTTGGCTGTACTGTTCCAGCCCGGATGGGCCCAGAAGGTCAGTACCAGAACAACGGCTGTCAGGGGCGCCGCCACAAGAAGCCAGGGCCTGTATCTCCCCCATCTGGAATGGGTCCTGTCGGTCAGGCTTCCGATGATGGGGTCATTAACAGCGTCCCAAAAACGTGAAAACAGCATCAGCCCCGCCACGGCTCCCATACTGATTCCAAATACATCGGTATAAAAAATCATCAGGAAATTTCCCACAAACATCCAGCTGAAGTTACAGCCCACATCCCCCATTCCATACGCAATCTTGCTAATCAAAGAGACCTTAACGTCTGTGTCTGCTCTCAAATCTGTTTCTGCGGCCGCAGTCTGTCCGGTCCGTTTCATTTTACTTCTTAAAACCATCTCCGTCATATCCCCACTTCTCCCTGTATCTACTCCTGCACGTTGATAATTACTTTCATGGTGCTTTCCCTGTTCTCATCTATGTACTGGTATGCTTTCAGATAGTCCCCAAATGCAAAGTGGCTGGAGATGAGAGGGGACAGAACCACCTTTTTTTCATTCACAAGGCGGATTGCATCCAGGTAATCCTCGTTCCGGTACATCATACTGGTATTCAGGTCCAGTTCATGGTCATTGAGCACAGCCAGATCAATCTGCCCCAGGCCCGCGAACACCGCAACCAAAATAATTGTGCTTCCCTTGCGGGCATATTTAATCGCCTGCCCCATGGTAATGTTGTTGCCCGCACAGTCATAGATGACGTCCGCTTTATCCGGCCCCAAGCTTTCTGTCATGGCCTCCCCGAAGTCCTTATTCCTGGTATTCACACAGAAGTCAACTCCGCACTCCTTTGCTTTTTCAAGGCGCAGGCCGCTGACATCCGTAATCATCACCTGCTCAGCTCCCAACCCCTTTGCTGCCTGTGCCACCAGTATCCCGATGGGTCCCGCTCCCAGCACTGCAATCTTTGCTCCCTTTACATCCCTGGCCTGCTTCACGGCGTGGACCGCAACAGCCAGAGGCTCTATCATAGCCCCCTCATCATAGCTCATGTCATCGGGAAGCAGGGTTACCTTTGCGGCATCCACGGCAAAATAGTGGGATGCGACACCCGTAGTCTGGAAACCCATCACCTTCAGATCCTCGCACAGATTATATTTGCCATGGCGGCATGGGTAGCATTGGCCGCACACCACCTGGGGCTGGATAGTCACCTTCTGCCCTGGCTTTAACCCGGTCACTGCCCGGCCAGCCTTCACCACCTCGCCTGAAACCTCATGTCCCTGGGTTACAGGATAGCTTGTAAACGGGTGTTCCCCATGATACACATGGATATCAGATCCGCAGATTCCTATTTTCATAATCTTTATAAGCACTTCCCTGTCACTGATTTCCGGTACCGGAACCTCATGAAACTCAATTTTACCTGGCTCTGTCATTACCTGCTGCAACATATCCCATCTCTCCTTTTTTCTTTTTATATAATCTTTTATAAAATGTTTTATTAAAGTAATTACATTATTGCACCGGTCTTTGCTTTTGTCAATATACCAATTGCATTTTCATCAATTTGATTATTTTTTTGTTATCTTTTTATGCAGTTTGCACAGAAGCCCTGGAAGCAATGCAAAAATGCGGTCCCTGTGCTTGAACAGAAACCGCATCCTATATCCGTTTTATATTATTATCCGAAAATACTCATCCATGAATGTCATGGCAATCCCTACTGCAGACGCCTCCTTTTCATAGCGGCAGTTTCTCAGATAAAGGGTATCATTATCAAACTTATTATTAACCATTACCTTCCTGCCAAGCTGTGACATATAAGGCTTCAGATAGCCGCCCACATAGCCGCCCAGCACGATGTCGCAGTCAAAACACATCCTTAGATTGGTAATAACAATGGACAGGTCCTCCAGGTATGTGTCCCAGACCGCCATGGCATCCCGCTCCTTCTTCTCTACCAGCCGGAAAAACTCCGCCAGGCCCCCATCCTCCCCAGCAAAGGAGGACAATACCCCGGCGGAACAATAAGGATCCGCACATCCGCGCTTACCGCAGTAGCACTGCTTTCCTTCCGGATATATAATCATGTGCCCAAACTCCGCGCTGCGGAAATGGTCTCCCCCGTAAATATCATTGTCCAGGTAGATGGAACCGCCCACCGTGTTGCTGAGAGAGAGGTAAACAGCATTCCTGTCCGTACCCTGAAGCTCCGCTACCGCAGCGCTGTTTGCATCATTTTCAAAATGTACCGGATATGGGATTAGTCTGCTTATGACCTCCAGGTTGATGTCGCTGACCTGGAGAATATGGGAGCGTATCAGCCGGCTGTTTTCCCTATCCACAATACCCGGCAGTGAAATGCCCACTCCCAGTATTTTCTTTTTATCCACCCGGCTCTCATCCAGGAACTGCTCCAATTCCGCCGCCAGGTCCTCATAATACTCCGCAGTGTTCTCAAACCGCCTGCGAAACCGCCTGCTGTGGACCATATCCCCCTTAAGGTCAATGATCACAACACTTATATGATTGGCCGTGATATCAACCCCTGCAGCGTACCTCACATTTTTCACAACAGACAATGCCTTGGCCTTGCGCCCGCCCGTGGATTCATACTCTCCCACCTCCTCCACGATTCCTGCCTCCTGAAGTTCCTTCACATTCTGGAGCACGGTGGGCATACTGAGTCCCAGTTCAATGGCCAGCTCCGGCTTGGATATCTGCTTTCTGTGGAGGATATGGCTGGCAATCCTAGCCTTGTTCTGACGTTTCTTTTCCAATGCTTTCTCATTTATCTTCATAAATAGGACATCCCACTTTCATAAACTCTTTTCTAAAAGTAATCATACATCTAAAAGAAGCATATGACAAGAGGGAAATCCGGAAACCCGGAATACTTAATTATAAATTGGAACCATAATCCAGGGCGACACACTGGCCCGTTATTGGGGCCGCCTCGTCACTGGCGAAAAAAAGAATGCTGTTGGCAACATCTTGTGCACTGCATACAGGAAGCGTTAAATCCGAGTGCGCCATTACTGATTCCATCATGTCTGAATCCATAATCTCTCCTGTGGTGTCAGCCATAGGCGTCTTAATCATACTGGGGCAGAGCGCGTTGCATCTCACACCGCTCTTTGCACACCGTATCGCTGTGTGTTTTGTGATTCCCAGAATAGCTGCCTTTGATGCCACGTAGGCTGCCCCTCCTCCTCCGCTCAGACCGGCGCTGCTTGCCACGTTAATAATAACACCCTTTTTATTTTTCAGCATATCTTTAAGTACTGCGCGTGTACAATACATAACGCCTTTGGTATTTATGCCGACAACGCGGTCTATCTCGCTGTCGGTCACCTTATCAACAGGTCTTAGCCCTTCATCCCTGACGCCTGCATTATTTACCAGAATATCTATTTTTCCGAACGTTTCCAGCGTCCTGGATACCAGCATCTCACTGTCATCCGGGTTTGAAACATCGCCCCGGATTGCCAAAACAGAGCCGCCTTCTGCCTTGATTTTTTCTGCTACGATCTTTAGCTGTTCCCCGCGGCGGGCGGTAATAACTACGTCAGCCCCTTCCCGTGCAAATAGCATCGCCGTTGCTTCCCCTACACCTGAATTACCTCCTGTAATCAATGCTGTTTTTCCTTTTAGCCGTTTCATCTAAAATGTCCTCCTTCATGTGAAATTCTTCAATCATCTGCCCGGCACAACCTTGTTCATAATAGTTACTTTCAACAATTATACTGCGTACCGCCTTAAAATTCAATTATGTACCGGTATTTATTTCAATTTTCAATTAGCTCCCGGTCTATATCCAGTTTGACAAAAATATCCCCCGGCCTGGTCATATCCGGGCTGGGGGACATTCTGATTTTGTGGAACCATGTTCCTATGTTTACTTGGTTTTATATTTACTTGGTTTTAATATTCATTCACCTGCAATCAGCAGCCGGATGGGGGCTGAATTCCTCAGCTCTTCCTCCGCAATCCCATGCTGTTCCAGATAATGGATTCCGTAAGGCTGCTCCTCCTGAATATACGTTTTAACGGCTGCCACACACTGCTCTGTCTTATTTTCTTTCATAAACTGTATCATTGAAGCAGTGAAATCAACACCTCTTTGAATCATGGCTGATTCTTCCCCTCTGGATATCCTCAGGGGATATCCCCAAAGGAATAAACCGTATACCGTTCCGTAGATTTGCCTGACCACCTGTATACGGCTGTATCTGGAAATATAATACAGATATGTGTCGATTGACAGCCTGCCCCGACCGAAACAGCGGTTCTCCTCAAACCGGCTTATCAATTCTTCCCTCTCCTCAGGAAGAAGATGTTCAAAAAAGTGATATGACACTTCCTCACAGGTATGTATAAGCAGTTCCAGGGACTGGACAAGATAGGAAAGGTTACGGCGTATGACAGGGCTTGTAAAATCGGGACTGCTGCATTCACCGGTGGATAAAATGCGGGTTCCTTTTCCGTTGATGGACTCTGCGGCTCCTATCCGGTTCAGCATACTGATTGTCCTGCGCGCTGTGCTGACCGATACCCCGAACCGTTCTGCCATTTTTTCATAAGACGGCAGGAACTCCTTATTGCGGTATTCCCCCATATACATCTCATGAAGCAGACGGTAGGACAGGTCATAGCAAACCTGCGGATGGCCGTTATAAATCCGCCAGACAAACGAAATCTGTTCCTGGTCCGGTATCCTCCTGATTAGAGGTTCCATGTTCACAATCAGCCTGTCCATCACGCTTTTTTGATGATGAAGCAGTATGCTCCTGACGTTATCCCAGGAGCCTTCCTTTACCAGCTGGACCAGATGCCTCAACTGCTGCCGGCCAAGCTCCGGGTCATATCCGTAGGGACGAAAACCGGATTTTGCAAATGGATATCCCAAAAACAGGGATGTCTCCCAATAGAGATTCATGAGCAGCGAATTTCGGACTTTCTGCATGGTAAAACTATAAAGCAGAATCACGTCATCCGCATCCGCACGTTCCACTAACTGTGTGATATAAGAAATATCCTTCTCATCCATACGGCGAAATCCCTCAATCATAAACGGCACATAAAACCACTTTGAGTTCCGGTAGATGTCAAGATAAGAGGTCCATCTCTGCGAAAAATAATCAATGACAACATCCCTGCGCTCCTGCTCCGTCTGTTTATAAATCACTTTTGATATCCGGCCGTTTTTCATGTCTATATAACCGTCTGCACGCAGCCGCCGCAGTGCAGTCCATATGGGATGCGCGGATACATTAAACAGGCGGCAGAATACATCCACCGTAGGCAGACTGTCACCATATTGATAGTATCCGAACCTAAACCTGTTAAGAAGATAATCGTAGATTAAATTTGATAACTGATGCTCATATTCCAAGACGCTCTCCCTCCTTAGATATTTATTTTATCAGCTCATAGAAGAAATTTCCATCAAATATTCACTTTTATTTCGTATGAATATGAATGGACTGCATATACTATGGCCAATAGGAGGTGCGTCTCATGGATTTAAACGAAACAATTTGCTTTTGTAATGATGTCACAATCGGTATGATTAAAGATGCCGTGGATTCCGGGGCCAAAACCCTGGAGGATGTACAGGCGCAAACAGGCGCCGGTACCGTGTGCGGAGGGTGTCTGGATAACATCCAGGCTGTCATTGATGAATTAACTGCGTCTGAATAATATTTATTCAAAGGTCGGAACAAACCGTCATTCATGGAGCCGGCTTGTTTTCCTTCCCTCTTCAATCTCTTTATTGCACTCTTGGTCTATTTTCCGGGCAGCCTCTTTTGGAGTCAGTTCTCCTTTCAGCAAATCATGGATGGACGTCCAAAACACTGCGCGGACACCGCGCCAGTTCGGATTATTCATAGTAAAATCCACCACATTCTCACCGTTGGCGTAAAATTCATCCAACATGGGAATTTCGCTTTTGTATTTTTCCGCCGTCTTATTGCTTGCCGGTATACCGCCTGCCGAGTAATCCAGCCACTGCTCCGTCTCATAGATGTACTTCAGGAAATCCTTGGCAGCAGCCACCCTGGCATCATCCCCGTTATCAAATACCTGAAAACCGATTAAAAAAGAAGTGGCGTATCCACCGCCGCCGTCACTGGGAAAATTCACATAGCCAGTGTCAATTCCATCGTACCGGAGAAGGGCATTATTAGTCATATAAATGGCTAACTGGCCATTGGCAAATAATTTTGAGCAATCCATAATTTCAAGATTTTCAGAATGGGCCGGATACCAGCCTTTGTCCACTCCCTCAGATAGCCACTGCAATCCGGCAATTCCCTCCGGCGTATCCAGATGAAAACTGCCGTCCTGCTGAAAGAAGGTACTGCCATGGCTGCGCAGCAATGTCATGATATGGGTATCCCCCTGTTCATTTTTCCCATACATCATCATGGGAAAAGAACTCACGGAACGGTTGGCAGCCAGTGCGTCCAGAATCTTCTCCCATTCCTCCAGTGTCCAGTTTTGAATTACCGGTTCATGGCTCACATAGGAATCCAGACCGGCCTGACGGAACATGTCCTTGTTGTAAGCAAGAATATTCTGGTTGCTCGTAAAGGGCATCATATAAGTCTTTCCGTTTGTCCGGCTCATTGTCCACATGGAATCCGGAATATCCTCTTTGACTGAATCGGAAATAATATCATCCAGAGGCACCACGCGTCCGGTATGTACATACCCGGCCATATTAAAATAGCCCTCATAAAGGATATCTGCAGCATCCTCCGTATCAAAACAATCTGTGATATAGGCATCTTCATCTGTAAGGGCAAAGACAACCGTGTCAATCGTTACATTTGGATGCTCCTTCCTATAAGCAGCCGCCATTTTTTCTAAAAATCCGGCTGCGCTTGATATATCCGGATCTGCCGGCGTCTGATGTGTAAGCGTCGGCACCTTTAAGGTCAGATGCACTGTCCGGCTTTCTGTCTCATGTTTTACAGCGTTACACCCCGTCAGAAGGATGGCGGCCGTAATGAGGGCCACGATGCCCCTCACTTTTCCAAACCTCATATACTCTCCCCCCGTTTTATATTACCTCATTATTTTTCTCATCTTTTGTAAGAGCAGCTTCACATCAATGGGTTTTGGCAGAAAATCATTCATACCGCTTTCCAGGGCCCGCACCTGGTCCTCTTTAAACGCATTTGCCGTACAGGCAAAAATCATAACCTGCCCCGCATCTGCGCGCTTCATTCTGCGGATGATCCTGGTTGCTTCATATCCATCCATAAGCGGCATCTGGACATCCATCAGGATAACATCATATCCGCCAACAGCAGATTTTTGGAATGCATCCACTGCCTCTCTTCCGTTCTTCACATGTGTAACCTCAAAATCCTGCATTCTCAATATCTCAGTAAGGATTTCCGCATTCAGTTCATTATCCTCCGCCAGCAGTATATTCAGATTTCCCGTCTTTCCGGCTCCATTTTCAGCAGCCGGCTGTTCGGCTTCTTCCATGGAGGACGCATCATCTGTGATGACCGCAGGGAATTCGATGGTAAAGGTGCTGCCGCTTCCCAGCCTGCTTTCCACCCGGATATCCCCATGCATCTGTTTCATCAGCATATAACTGATGGCCATTCCCAGACCGGTCCCCTTCTGGCTTTCGGATTTTTTTCTGCCCTCCTGCGTAAAGGAGTTAAATATCACTTTCTGAAACTCCTCGCTGATTCCAATGCCTGTATCGGTGATCCGCACAATTGTCCGCACTTCGTCCGTCCCCGACACTTCCTGGCCGGCATCCAGCCGGATGCTTCCGCCCTCAGGAGTAAACTTGACCGCATTGCTGAGGATATTCATAAGGACCTGTTTTATACGCAGTTCATCGCCTATGATATTAACTGCTTTTAAATCTTTATGGATTTCTAATTGTATCCCGTGGTTTGATATATTCTCTCTCTGCATGGACAGCACATTGTCCAGCATCTGTTCCAGACAGAAGGGGGCGTCCGACATTTCAAAATGTCCTGACTGCAGTTTTGACATATCCAATATGTCATTAACCAGCGAGAGAAGATACCGGGCCGTATCCGCTGATTTTTCGATATAGCCCATAAGCTGCTTTCTGTTGTCAATATTGGCCTTCATTAAATGATTAAGGCCCACCAGACCGTTTAAGGGCGTGCGGATTTCATGGCTCATGCCGGACAGGAAGTCACTTTTTGCCTGAATCTCCGCCTTAGACCTTATAGCGGCAATGGACTGGCGGTAAATCAGCCGGACCAATGCAAAAAAGATGACAGCCACAATACCTGCCATGACCGTGGCCATCATAATCAGTTCCTGGCTCTGTTCCTTAAACACTTCCCCCGACAGATCCATAATAAAAAGCCAGTCCGCTTTATCAAGAGGAATCACAGTCAGAATCCTGCTGTCTCCCTCCTGCGTTTCATAGGACATGGTAAAGCCGTCTTTCCTGGTAATAAGCGCCTTCACGTCATCAACTGTCCGGCCGCCGGCAATCACTCCGTCTGACAACTGTTCAAAGAAGTTTCCCTGTTTCCCCATGGAAGAAACCCGGTTAATATTGACAATATAGTTTCCCTCATAATCTATGACACTGCTGTACCCGCGTCCGTCATAGCTGTCTATCTTAAGGCTGTTCTGTATTACATTGATCTCACTCTGAACCACAATTCCCACATAGGTCACCCCGTCTATCTGAAGGTCATCAATTCCAATGCCAAACATCAGGGCTTCCCTCTGGGATTCAACATGTTTGCTGCGCCTGCCGTTTGTCCGATGGGCAAACCGTTTGGGATGGTCCCGGAAACACTGGAGTATCTCCTCATCTGCGTCTGAAATGATAAAGGAAGCCGTATACATCGTTCCATTGTCATCCAGCAGATAAATCTCATCAAAGTCCAGGGATGTCTTTTCAAGGTTCAAACGGATCTGGGTATCCTCTGTGGTTCTGCAGTCATATAAACGAAGCCGCTCCACAACCGCGTCCATCTCCTGCCAGACATTGTCCAGGTAGTTTTCAATGGCTTTGCTGTCATGGCTTGACAATTCCTTCATATGTGCAATGTTGGTATCGGCTACGGTCTGATTCAAATTAACAATATATGTGTATATGGTTCCGGCCACTATTAAAAAGGCAATGAGGATAAAAATATAAATCCTCTTTTTCCGGGTCACTCCCTTACCATCCATTCAATCCTCCCTCTGCACGTCCCCAGATAAAGCTTGTCCATAAAGGAATGCCCAGAGCCAACCTTGTTCATATTAGTTAATTTTAATTATAATCCGAATTAACCTAAAATACAATACCGCAAACTGGCGGTTAAGGATAAGGTTAAGACAAGTGCCTTATATCCTGTTTTGGAGGTAATGATATGGAAAAAAATAAAGAGACTGCCAGACGCAGAGTTTGAGATTATGAAGGTGGTATGGACAAACGAACCACCTGTGACAACAACCAATTTGATGGTCATACGAGATGAGTCCGGACAGATTACTTCTGTCGCAAATCTTATAGAGGAACAGGCACAGAAATACGATGCCCAGGAAAGGCCGGATATGCTTTACCCGGCCATCGCAGCGTCATTCACGCCCTATTCAAGATTCCCTCTGACTATGATGACATGTTCCCAGAACATATCATCGCCGTCATAATGGATTTCTCATTCCCCATCCGCGCGGCACACAGTTCGCTGACAGACAACCGTCTTGCAAAATCCGCCTCTGTTATCTCCGGTTCATCCTCCCCGCTGTCATCCAGACAGTCATTGGCCGTATCCGTCAGTACGAAGGCCGCAAAAGCTCATTCCCATACCTCCTTGGACCACACCTACCGGCGCAATGAAGGAAACAGCAGAGGAAGCAATCATGCACACCAGGGACCTGTACCAGGCATATGACGGCAAAGGGGACGGCAGAATCTCTATCTGGTTTGCCATCCGCCAGGTCATGACCTGTTCAAGGGATCTGATCGCCATGGTAAGGGATGCTGCTGCTGAACTTAACACCGGAATTCATGCCCATCTGTGTGAGCACAAGGATGAGGTCAGCTTCTGCCTTCAAAATTACCATCTGCGCCCGGCCCAGTTTCTGGAGTCCATGGGTGTGCTCGGCCCCAATCTTCTGACCGCCCACAACGTTATGCTTTCCGATGAGGACATTGCCATAATGGCCAGAAGGGATGTAAAAGTAATCCATTGTCCCAGAGCCAATCTGTCCAATCATGGATTTCCAAAAACACCGCAGATTCTTCAGGCAGGCCTAAATGTGGGCCTTGGCTGTGATGGCGCAGCCCCGTCCAACCTGGACCTGTTTGATGAAATCAAGGCGCTGCGCTACAGCATGATAGCATACTGGGGGCTCCCATCCTTTAACCCTGTAGTCATGACCTGTCCCACGCTTCTTAAAATGGCCGCCTGGGGAGGCGCCAACGCCATTGGCAAAGGCGATATACTGGGAGCTGTGGAAGAAGGCAGGAAAGCAGATGTCATCCTTTTAAACATCGACCAGCCCCATCTGACCCCCACCCAGAACCTAATCAACACCATAGTGGAGGCCGCCAATGGACATGATGTAACGGATTCCATTATCAATGGTAAGATTGTCATGAAAAATCGGGAAGTACTGACTCTGGACGAGGAGAAGGTACGCAGGGAAGCCCAGATACATATGGAAGAGATAATAAAACGCGCTTATTAAGTTTTCCCCGACGCCCAAACTGCTGTGTCAAAACAAGTATTTGTAGATAACCCCTCCTTTTCATGCTATACTAATTCACATATAATAATTGACATAAAGTGAGGTGGCGCGCATGAAAGGCAGTATGGAACGGTATCAGGTAGTCTTCAGCGTTTTAAAAACTCAAATTCAGTTTGGATTCTATAGGTTTGGTGATGTTCTGCCTTCCATCGAAAACGCAGCCGCTGATTTCTTTGTTTCCGTTGATACAATGCGCGCGGCCTATCAGCAGCTGCAGCGGGAAGGCCTGGTCACCATTTCCACAAATGTAGGGACCACGGTAGTCAGGAATTACGGTCAAAAGGAAATAGAACAGAATATCCAGATGTTTTATGCGCAGAAGAAAAACATTCTGATTGATTTAAGTAAATCACTGCGCCCCCTCTTGGGCCATGCCCAATGGATTGGTTTTCAAAATGTTTCTGCTGAGACCTACAGCAATATCCGCCAGCTTGAATCCAGTCATATACGGTTCCAGACAACCATGTTTGAACATGTGGTTCAGGCTTACACCGCGTTAGGAAACAATCTGCTTTTACGGCTTGTCTGGCAAATTTTCATGTTCTGTGAGATCCCCTTTTTTGCTATGCCGGATAATCCGTGGCGTACCTTTATAATCAAAGAATTTTACCCGCGCTCTCTGGATTACTGTATCAATCAGGACTGGGATTCCCTGCTGGAACTGGTTTACGCTTCCCAGGACAGCTTATCCCAGGTATTGTGCCGGTTTTATGATGAAAAAATCACGATTTCTCTGCCGGAACAGGAAGATGCATTTCAGTGGAATTCTTATAATAAGGCATCTCAGATCTGCTATTCGCTGGCTATGGATTTGCTTATTTCAATCAACAATGGCACATACCCTGCCGGCACGCTCCTTCCTTCGCTTAGCAGATTGGCCCATGAAAAAAATGTCTCAGTGAGCACAGTCCGCAGAGCGCTTTCCCTGTTAAACGGCGTTGGTGCAACAAAATCTGCCAAACGGATTGGCACAAGGGTCCTCCCTTCACATGAGATAGTTAAAAACTGCGACCTTAAAAACCCAGGGGTCCGCAAACGGATCCTGGATATGGCACAGAGCCTGCAGTTTCTCACCTTATCCTGCCGGGACGTTGCCGAAGGCACCATACAGGCCCTGGAAGAGGACGGCCTGCAGACATGCAGACAGCGCCTGACTGCTCTAAAGGATCGCAGGCGGTATGATTTAATCGGCTACTCCGCACTGGATCTTCTTAAATGTTTTGCCCCTTATAAGGCTATTCGTACTGTCTACAAAGAGCTGCTTCAGATGCTCTTTTGGGGATATTCCCTGAGAGATATTTGGAAAACAGATGAGAGCAGAACCCCCTACTATCTTTCCTGTTTTGATGAGTTTGACCTTTTCCTGGCCCAAAAGGATGCCGTGCGTTTTTCCGGGAAGTTAGAGGAGCTAATGGTCCGGGAGTTTCATTTTACAATCGAGATTATGATTTCCCAGGGAATCCATGAAGCTGAAACGCTTTTGGTTTCCGGTATCTGATGAAAACGTCAAAACGAAATTGCAGACAATACACCTGCAAGCACATCCATATCAATGGGCTTGCCCACATGGGCATTCATACCGGATTCCAGCGCCGCATGCACATCGTCCGAAAATGTGTTGGCGGACATGGCTATTATCGGAATACTGCCGGCCTGCGGATGAGTGGATTTGCGGATATGCCTGGCAGCTTCGTATCCGTTCATGACCGGCATCTGGATATCCATGAATATGGCATCGAAATACCCCGGCTCCTTTTCTTCAAAGGCCTTTACCCCCTCTGCTCCGTTTGGCGCGCATTCAACAACTGCTCCGGATACCTCCAGCAGTTGAGAAGCAATCTCACAGTTTAATTCATTATCCTCCACCAGAAGAAAACGCCTGCCTTTGAAAATATTCCGGGAATCCTGAGCGTCAGTCCGGTCACACAGCTCGTCATCCGCTTCCATGGAAAGGGGAAGCTCTACCTCCACGGTAAATACAGACCCTTCCCCCAAATGGCTTTCCACAAATATCTGGCCGCCCATTACCGATATAATATTTTTAGAGATGACAAGCCCCAGTCCGGTCCCCTCCGTCTGGTTCTGGTACCGGCTTTTTTCCCTTTCAAAGGGCAGAAAAAGTTTCGGCAGAAATTCAGGGCTGATGCCAATGCCTGTATCGGCTACTGCAATCTGGTACACGGCATGGCCCGAATGCTTCCGGGGCAGTTCTTTAACCGTTAACGTAATGGTTCCATTTTCAGGTGTAAACTTGCCTGCATTGGAAAGCAGGTTTAACAAAACCTGGTTCAGACGCAGGGAATCGCCCAGCAGATATTCATGACGGATATTTTTTATATCGGTCACAAAGACCTGATTTTTTGCCTGGTACTGCGGCTGGACAATCGCTATATTTCGTTGAATCAGTTCTGTAAGTGAAAATGCTTCTGATGTGAGGATCAGCCTGCCGCTTTCAATTTTTGACATATCCAGGACATCGTTAATCAACTCTAATAAATGCTTTGAAGAAATTCCTATCTTATACAGACAGTCCTTTACCTTTTCACGGTCCTCAATGTGGATTTCCGCCAGCTTTGTCATTCCCACGATTGCATTCATAGGTGTCCGTATATCATGAGACATGTTGGACAGGAACATGCTTTTAGATGCATTGGCATGTTCGGCAGCGGCAACCGCGGCATTTAAATTTTCCCGTATCTGTCTGTCCTGGGTTACATCTGTGACGGCAAATATGTACTTTAGTTCGCCCAGCAGTTTTACAGGCAAGGCAGCAATTTGAATCCACATCTGTCTGGACAGCAGATCGTTATAGACCGGTATTGTTTTTACTGTTTTCTCATCAACCTTCTCCTTTAAGGCACTGCACAGTGTCTTATAAAAGCTGCTGTCCTCCCCGCCCCAATCTTTTTCAAGATTCTGCGGTTTGATACCCAGTATCTTCTCTGCATTTTCAAATGCATACTCCACCTGGCCGGTATGCCCGTCCACTATAAAAATAGCCGTGTCAATGTTCTGGGCAATCGCCTCATTGATATTTTGAACGTACCGTTCGTAGTCCCTTCTTTTTTTATTGCGCAAAAGAAAAACAACAGAAACAGCGGCAACAGAAAACGCGATTGCCGTGGTTATGATAAAAGCCATTTTTATGGTGTGCATGATAATCGCCGTACCGTCTTTTTCCACCATGCTCAGGGGAATAACCGATACATAATACCAGTTCTCCTTCTGCATAAGAGGCATAAAGGTAAGAAACTGTTTCTCTCCTTCAAAGTCAAATACCGCCGTACCGCTGGCCCGGGACTGCAGGGCATCTGAAAACTGCCGGATGGCGTTCTCATCATTTCCCCCATCCTTTAAGACATCCTGAATCGTACTGTATATCTGGAGATAGCTGAAGCGCACCGGAGCCAGTACAATAGAACCGTCATCCCCCAGCACATAGCTGTAACCGGCATCATTGTATGTGGATCCGTGGTAAGCATTTTGCAGCAATTCCACAGGATATGCTTCATAGAGGCCGCCCGCCACCTTGCCGTCTTTATAGACCGGCGTCTGAAACATGATCTGCCGTCTTCCTAATTCCCCCAGAAATACATCCGAAATCCCCTCTTTTCCCTGCAGCGCTTCAGCGAACAGTTCCTTTTTATCCGCAAAGTTCTTATCCATTTCCCCTGTGTCCAGACAGGTTCCATTCTCATCAATAATCCACATGCGGGCTGCCCCGTGCTTATCTTTATAATCTTCCAGCAATTCCGGGCGGGAAAACATATCGTCAAACGTCCCAAGGGCGGCAGCAAAAGACTGAAGTGACAGCATTTCTGAACGTATCTTTTCATCCAGAAACTGTGCTTTGCTGACTGTCAGCTCCGTAATACTCTTGGTCGTTGTATTCCGCACCAGTTTTCGGACGGACTGTACGCTCATAAAGCTTACAGCCGTCATAGCTCCAATGGCCAGTAAGAGACAGAAGCAGCTTATATAAATCAGATATTTATAAGTTTTTCTTCCTTCTTTTATTTTCAAGGGTATTTCTCCTGTTTATCATATCCGGAAATCTGTTCCAGCTGGATTTTATTGTATTCCTCTGCAGCCTCCTCGGCAGTCATTCCATTAAACATTTCAAGACATAACTTTCGCACAACATCCCAACTGCCGAACTTCAAGTGCATATCCTCTGCCGGAATCCTGATTCCTGATTCATATGTTTCATATGCAGGCCGCATCTTCTCATTGCTCAACGTAAAATCCGAGCTTTTATAAACGGGCAGAATAATCGTCCCATTTTTCATGCTCTCTTTATAATACTCGCTGGACAGATATGACACAAACTCCATGGCCTCGTCCAGGTTTTCACTGTGGGGATTAACGCAGAGACGGGAAACCGCGGTAGTCAGCAATGCCGTTCCCCCCGGAACCGGGATTCCCTGTACATGATAATCGGGCTGGGGATTTGCCTCTTCCACCAAAGGAATGTATTCCAGGGGCCCAAAATAAAATGCGGTCCTGCCGGAAACAAAATCAGATATATCCTGCTCCCCCGCGCGCAGTGCATCTGCAATGTCTCCGTCCACTCCGTCCCCATACCAGCCATTCTCCACAGCAGTTTGAAAAGCCTTAAATCCCTCCACCATATAATCTCCAATCAGCGCTTCCCCGGTATTCAGCAATTCAAGCTGGTTTTGAAAATCCGGGGTGCCATAGAGTTTATATAATCCGCCGGCAATTGTGGGAACGGCCGTGGCATGCCAGCGGCTGAGGCTGATCGGCGTCCCGCCAAGGGCCTTTATCTCAGTGCAGCAGGACTTAAATTCTTCCAGATTATCCGGCGCCTCCAGTCCATACCCAGCTAACACATCCATATTGACAAATAGTGCATATGCCGTCATATTCATTGGAATGCAATATACCGTATCCCCGATGACCGCCTCTTCCCTGGCACTGTCATTTAGCTTTTCAAACGCTTCCAGAGAAGACAGGTCATAAAAATGCCCATTATGTGCAAGTGTCTTTACGCTGTCCTCATTGACGATAAAGATATCATCGCCCTTTCCGGTTTTTAACCGTTCCTCGAGATACTCATTATAGCCGTCTGCGGTCGCAATGCCTTCAAATACCACATGCACTTCATGGCTTTTATTGTATCTGTCAATTAATCTTCTGTATGATACGGCTCCGCTGGATTTCCCTTCCACAGGCGCAAAGAAGGTCAGGGTCTTTCCCTGAGACAGCTGGCTTTTAGACATCGGCTCCGCAATATTCACTTCATTCCCGGAACCAGGGGAATGGTGACAGCCGCTTAAGCTCCAAATGCAGAGAACCAGCACTGCAAAAAAAATGTTATAACTGCGTTTTATCATATACCAGTTCTCCTTATACCATCAGCTTATCCAATGTTTTCAAAAGAGCGGGCATATCAATCGGCTTCGCCACATGCGCATCCATACCTGCCTTCATAGCCTCCTGTATATCCTCCGCAAACGCATTGGCCGTCATGGCAATGATGGGGATATGACGGCCTGTTTCCTGTTCCAGATTCCGAATGGCACGGGCCGCCTCATAACCATTCATCTCCGGCATCTGAATATCCATCAGTACAGCGTCATAGGTGCCGTAAGCTGCTCTCCGGAATTCGTGCAGCACCTGGACTCCGTTTGTTTTCACAACGGTTCTTATGCCCTGCAGCAATAACAGCTCGCTAAGTACTTCCGCATTAATCTCATTATCTTCTGCCACCAGCAGACAGCGGTCTGCAAGCCTGTTTTCCCCGGAAATTGCCGGAGATACCATTGTCTTTGCAGTTTTCCCCTTATTGTCTTCCAATGCAATTTTGTACTCCAGCTCCACTCTGAACGCAGTGCCTTCCCGTTCCCGGCTCTCCACATACAGTTTACCGCCCATTAGCTCTATCAGTCCCTTTGTTATGCTGAGTCCGAGTCCGCTGCCCTCTACACGCTGCGTATTCCGGTTCCGCGTAAAGGGTTCAAACAGATGGGACAAAAACGACTCAGGCATACCGATTCCTGTATCGCGGATCGTGAAGCAGTACCGGACATATTCCGTCCCCCTGGCAGGCGGGATTTCCTCGGTCAAGAATGTTACCGTCCCTCCCTCAGGCGTAAATTTAACTGCGTTCCCCAGAATGTTAATTAATATCTGGTTAATACGAAGGGCATCCCCGTAAAAGTCCGGATGTATTATATTGGAAGTCCGCACATCAAATTGCAGCCCTGCCTCCTGGGCCTGCTGTCCCATCATAGAGGCCAGTTGTTCCAGCAGACTTAAGAGGCATACATTGTCATAATTTAACGTAATTTTGGACTGCTCGATTTTACTCATATCCAGGATATCATTGATCAGGCTCAGCAGGTGACGGGAAGATAAGGTGATTTTCTGAAGACAATTTTCCACCTTCTCCCGCTGGTCTATATGTGCCCTGGCCAGGGCCGTCATGCCCATAATCGCATTCATCGGCGTCCGGATATCGTGGCTCATGGAGGAGAGGAAATCGCTTTTGGCCCGATTGGCCTCCTCAGCCAGCGCCAGCGCCCGCTCCAACGTTTCCTTGCTCCGGCGCTCCGCAGTCATTGTCTCTGTCACATCCTGGCGCACAATACAGATCATCTTATGGTCCCTGTCCCCCCAGAGTATATTAATCTGCTTATACCGCCTCTGATTCTCCTCCAAACAGGGAAGGACAAAATCATATCCCCCCGGCCTTTCCTCCAGGCGGGCGAGCATGTTATTTAATCCGAAACAGCGTTTAACCTCCTCTGCGCCTCCTTCCGGAATGTATTTTTTACTGATATCCTCAAGCCAGCTGTCAATGCTGGTCTGCCCGGGTTCCAGGACCTGAAGCACCGCCTGATGCGTATACAGGGTAATATTCCGGCTTCCCAGGTGAATGATTCCCAGCATCTCAAAGGTATAGGCCACCACATTCAAAAGCCCCTGCTGTTCCCTTACGGAATCCGTAATATCCGCTCTGGCCAGGCAGACCCGGCCCAGCCGCAGGTCCGCGGCGGAAACAGTCAGCTTCTTTGTCTGGATTTCTCCGGCCCCGCCCATTATGGAATAAGAAAACGAATAGGGGTCCTCCCGCCTGAGCCGCTCCAGTATATATTCCGGCTCCAGCATTTTTATTATACGCTGCCTGTCCTTTGGAACCAGCTGCCGTTCCATCATGTATGCCAGACGATCGGAGTGGCGTCCTGATTTTGCGGAGGTGTCGTCTTTTTCAAGTCCCCCGCTTATAATTGTACAGGAGTCATTCAACAGATCCACATCCGCGATTAAATCATAGCCGGAAGTGGAGAGTTTCTGTAAATTCCGATCCGCAATGGTCTGCTCCGTTATATCATATACGGTCAGTATTCCAGTGATATCTCCCGTGTCAGGTTCTTCCACCAGGTTTACCTTAAATTTCACATAACGGCCTCTCACATCCTTTGGCAGTCTGATAAAGCAGTCCAGCTCCAGATCCCCTTCGCCAGCCTGAAAAGCAGCCCGGGCAGGCTCATTGAGAAAACGATTCAAATACTCCAGCCGCTCTTTTTCATCCAGAATCAGAGTGGATATACCGGTGAAAAATGCGTCCCTTTCGGCACCGAAGCATTCAAGAAGACCGGAGTCCGTATAGTCGCTGATTTCCGTAATCTGGTTTCTGGTAACATTACAGTGTCCCACAATCAGGGCATTTGGACCCGGTGTCCTGTAATGCTGCAGAATCAGTTCTCTATATTGGCGGCGGATCTGCTCCTGCTCTTTAAGCTCCATGGTCAGGTCGCGGTAGCTGGCATAGAGAATCATCTCTCCTTCCTCCCGCCGGAGAATGGAGGCCGTGTTCTTAATCCAGATATATTCCCCGTCCCCCCGTTTAATCCGGTATGTAAATTCCCGTTGGTCCTGGCCGCTGGCGGCAAAGTCGGATAATTCCGCGTTCAGCTGTTCCACATCCTCCGGATGTACAGCTGCCATGCCGTCCTCGCCGTAAGATTTCCACACTTCTTCCATTGACATACCGCACAGCATGGCGTAACCGTCTGAAAAATACTCCGGCTTCTTATGTCCGTCCTTATCAATACGGACTACCGCCACACCTCCCGGCAGCTTTCTGACCAATATCTGAAAGTATTGCTCTATGTTTTCTTTCTCTTTCTGGGCCTTCACTTCCTCGGTGACATCCCGCACATATTTTAAATAAGCCGGAATACCATTCCAAAGGGTTTCCCGGAAACGGGTACTGTAAAAACGGCCATTTTCATGGTAATCCATACGATGGGCGGCACCATCCGGCGCATGGCTCCTCAGCGTGCAGAATTCACATGGTTTGCTCTTTCCATACAGGGCCGTGTAGCATTTCTGCCCTATGCAATCCCCACTCCGGCAGAGCCCCCCGCTTGTTTCGCTGGTGTAAAACAATTCATAGGATTCCTTGTCAATGACATAGACACGGTCCGCAGTCTCATTGGCAATATTGCGGAACAGAATGGCATCTTCAGACATTCCGGTGAATACGGCATAAAACCGCATGGTTTCAGCTTTCGGTCCAATCCGCCGGCCGTTAATGTGAGTCCACACCAGATGCCCTTCCTTATGCCGGAACCGGCAGGAAACATCCATAACCAGTCCGCTCTCCACCGCACTGTACGCTGCCGAAAGCACTCTTCCCCGATCTGCCTCATATATCAAGTCAATGGTGTTCCCTTTTACCAGTTCATTGAATTCGTTTCTGGAATATCCTGAAAGGGCCAGCAGACCGTCAGAAACAAAGTCCGGCACTGCCTTTTTCCCTTGAATCTCATAGCTGACGATTCCGCCCGGAATGGAATTAACCAGGTGTTCCATTTTCATCCGGGTGTCACTGAGCTCCGTTTCCAGACGGTACCGTTTACTGACATCACTGTAAACACTGTACAGGAGTTTGGAACCGTCTTCCTGCGGTATGACCGCACCATCCAGATGGATACAGTTATATAACTGCTTGTCGCTGTTCCAGATACGATAGTCAAAATTCACCCTGCCATTACATTGGATTGCCCGGCAAAGCTCTGCCCTCAGAGGTTCCAGTTCCTCCGGATAAATGCTCAGATACTCTGTTTTCTGCTTCACATAACGGACCTGTTCTTCTGTACATCCCATGATTTCATAAAAGGCCGGGTTGTGGAACACCGGGCGGAGGATTCCGTCCTGATATAGGTAAATACACAAACCACACGGAATACTGCACAGTGTCCGGTCCAGTTCTTCTGAACGGTTCCGGTATCGCTCCGTCTTCGTCTGATCCTCGGTTACATCCACAATATATTCAATATAGGCCGGTTCTCCCTCCCAGTCAATCATCTTGCTGCTTATCTGGTAAATCCTCCGGGTAACCGGCTCCATATGATTGCGCACAGTGAACTCCAAAGAATTTTGTTCCTCATACTGGCAGAAGGGACATGGCTTCCCGTGTCCGGCCGCCTCGTAGCAGGTTATACCCGGACGGTAATCCTTCTTTATAAAGAGTTTACAGGCACGCTCATTGGCATAGAGCAGAGCGCGGCTTTTTGCCGAGCAAACGATGATGGAGGCCGGGGCGTTATTCAATACGGACGCCAACGTTTCAGATGACCTTTCATGAAATGGATTTTGAAACATACAATTATCCTCCTCCTCGGCCCGGACACCGCCTCATTTCCCTGTCTGTCAGAATCCCATCTTAAACCGGCTCACAAGTTCTTTCAACCTTTGCGCCTGCCCACTGAGTTCCTCGCTTGCTGCTGCTGATTCTTCAGAGGTGGCCGAGTTATTCTGCACCACTCCGGAAATCTGTCCGATTTCCTGTGTGATTTGTGCAATAGAACCAGCCTGATGTTGGGCTGCCGCATCAATTTTATCTACCGTGTTCAGAACTTCATTCGTACTTTCTACGACATTATGAAGGGATTCTGCCGTAGTATTAGCAATTTTTCTCCCCTTTTCCACAGCCTCAACCGTACCGTCAATGAGCAGCGATGTACGTTTAACGGCTTCTGTTGATTTTCCGGCCAGTCTGCGGACCTCACCTGCAACCACGGCAAAGCCTTTTCCTGATTCCCCGGCGTGGGCGGCTTCCACCGCGGCATTGAGAGCCAGTATATTAGTCTGGAACGCTATCTCTTCAATCGTATTATTAATGGCCCTGATTTGTTCTGTCTTTTCGCTGATTTCACCCACAGCCAGGAGCATCTCCTCCATCTGCCGGTTACTGACCTCCACCTGCTTCCCGGCTTTGGCAGTCAAACGGCGTGCGGCTTCCATATTGGCGGCTGTCTCCTGTACCTGGAATGATATCTCGTTTATGGCAGACGCAAGTTCCTCAATGGAACCAGCCTGCTCGGCTGCTCCCTCCGAAAGCATCTGGGCACTGTCAGACACCTGGGCCGACCCGCTGAATACCTGATCGGCAGACAGGTTAATCTCATTAAGTGTATTTGACAGGCTTTTTCTGATATTTACCAGCGCACTTTTTATAGAACTATAATCACCCGTATATTCTGCCTGAGGGGTAACGGTAAAATCGCCATTACTCATCGCTCCCAGCTGTTGGTCGATATCCCGGATAACCGCTTTCATACTGCCGCTCATCTCCCGGAACATCTCGGCCAAAGTCCCCAGCTCATCGTTTGAATGATAGGCAATTTCAATATTTAAGTCCCCTGCCGCAAGTTTTTCCGCCGCCTCTGCAATCTGGGAAATCGGCCGCCTGACGGCTCTGGACAGCGCGGTGGTGATTCCCGCATACAGAACCACCATAACCACCAGCAGAACGCTCATCATCGCCGTTGCATTCACTGATGATATACCTGCATCCTCATTAAATTCCAAAGCTTTGTTTAATGCAAAGTCCACAATTTCCTGGGAAATGTCTATGCCTGAATTCATCACCAGCCTGAAGTCAACATCCGCGCTGCGTTTGGCTTCTTCTATTTTTCCATCAGCAATCAGCTGTTTAATTTCCTTCCCCTTCGCCTCAATTTCATCCAGGTTTTGATACATATCCTGAATCAGCTGCTGGTCGCCAAGAAACCGTTTCTCCACAAGGGCAAGATTCCCTTTGGCCCTGCTGCCGGAGGCTAACACGGAATCCAGATAAGAGGGATCTTCATACAGCACCATTCCGCGTATTTCCCGTCCCATATTCTGGATTTCTTTCTGCAGCATAATGCTCTGAGTTGACACGGTAAAAGGACTTTGATAGAGCTTGTTAACAAGCCCTCCAATATCATGCAGGTATACAATTGCAGTAATCATCATAGCAGCGGATATTGCCACCATAATTCCCAGCCCCAGGATTAATTTCTTCGACAGTTTCAGATTCTTTAACATTTACTTTATCCCCCTCCTGAACCATGTCGTGGCGCTTTCTCCCCCGCTGATTACCTGATTTTTTCTTTGTTCATATACCAATTAATTGAATCAAGTATAACAAATATCAGCAGATATATCAATCTTTAAAGACAATTCATTTCTGCTGCATTTCTGCTTTTGGATCCGCCCAGTATCCGACGCTTCCCACAGAACATCGGAAACGTCCAACAGGGCGCAGGTGAGAAATAAATCACCTGCGCCCTGACGCGAACCTGTTATTTGATTATGAGCTTGAAAAGATAACATTGCCGGTATTAAGATATGCAGTAACCTCTGCCAGATTCGCATATCAGCGCCACCGATTCCCCTTCTATGGAATCCAAATATATTTTTCCCTTTGCATAAGGAGGATAGGGGTACTGGTAAGGATGCCATTTCCCCTCCGGGCTGTTTTCAATGCACCGCATCAGCCGGTCTATGGTCTGTCGGGGAAAACACTGGCTGTGATGGGACGTCAGATAATAGTCAAAATCCAAATTCTTCACACATTTCAGTGTATTGTACTGTGTTTCAACCGTCATATGGTTTTGAAATATAAGGCACATAACAGGTGTAAGAGCATCCCCGGACAGCAGCAAACGGTGCTTCGGTATCCATACACCCACCGACCCCTTTGAATGTCCTCTCAGCGGTATAATCCTGCACTCCATTTCTCCCAGATTGAATGTGTCAAAATCCAGCGCTTTCATATTATCCCACTGTCCAAGCATTTCTGCGGTATAGGATTCCAGAATCACAAAATCATCCTGGTGCATGTAGACTGTGTCAAATTGGCTATTTCCCCCAATGTGGTCAAAATGCCCGTGGCTGTTTATCACAACAAGGGGCAGTCCTGTCAATTTGCGTACCATTCCATGAATATCATCCGTTCCTGAGCCTGTGTCAAAAACCAGAGCCTTTTCCTTACCCACAACAAGATTCACACAGCACCCCGCCCGGTCTGTCAAAACATACACATTATCACATATACAGGTAACTTCTGTCTTCTTCAACTGATACATAAAACGCTCCATATGCAGCACATGCAATCATGTATTCCTTGTACCTGAACGAATAAACCTTCAAAGGCAGTCTCCCGTCTCCGGATCCAGTCCTACCCGGCCCGGTGTCTGACGTCACAGTCTCTGCCGCAAACCCGGTGCCCTTCAGTTTTAACACTGCCTCGCACTCTGTCCAGTATTTTGCAAACAGTTCCGGCCGTCCTGCTTCCCCGGTCCGCTCCAGCTGTTCCCGCTGTTCTGCTGTAAAGATCTTTTGCACCGTGGGCCAGTGGACGTCTTTTATCTGTTCAATGTCCACGCCTATGTCAATGTCAGCCGCGGCCAGAACTGTATATTCCCCGCTATGGGACAGATTAAAATAACTATTTCCTGATTTCAGCACGGGTTTTCCATGCCCCAGCCTCACAAACTGTGCATCACTGCTGACATTCAGATACTTTTTCAGCAGAAAACCGGCTGCCAGTTCCTGGTCAGCCTCCTGCTTTTTCTTTATTCTCCGGTATTGTTGTACATAATATTGGGGGATACCGTCCATTATTTTCTCTGCGTGCAATGCAATCCGCCCTGCATCTGCAATCCTTATCCTGACTAAATGCATAGACCCTCCTTACATGCCAGACACGCTCCTGTCCTTGGTTCTTAAACGCTTTATCTGCCCGGAACGCTTCATCTGCCCAGAACGCCTCAACGCACCAGCCTGCGCACCAGCATTCTCTGGAACGCATCCACGCCAACACCAACGTAGAGCACGCCAGCCAGCATCGCTGCTCCAATCTGGATCGGCAGGGTCCCTATTTGGTTTACTTTCATGGGACCCATGATGGTCAGTCCGATGGCCCAGCCGCACAGCCAGGAGGGAGTGAATATTATCCCTGAAAATGTCTCCCCGATGATAACTGCCAGCCCTCCCAAAATAAATAGTGTGGCATACAGTTCCACATTGGGATTCCACTGCAGGGTTTCCATCACCCATACGGCAATATAAGCCCACAAATCGCCTAAGAGGAAACCCATGGAAATTTTTACGGTGTCCTGCCGTCTGTTTCCATTGGCCGTAAAAAGTCCGGCGCAGATCAGGGCCACCGAGCCGGTGCCGACTCCTATGAAGGGGGCCAGCACAGCCCAGATTGGGGGCATGAACGCTATAGCGAATGCCAGTGTCAGCATATTGACGGTCTTCCTTTGCTTCTCTTCCATTCCCTTTTTATCCTTGTTCTTCTCTTCCATATTCATTACTCCCAGTCAAAACCATCCCAGACAGGCGTTCCGGTATACGTCTTTAACTCCTCCTCGCCTTCCAGCACGCGGATGGCTCCGGCCGCCATGGCCTCCATCTCAAATTCGCCCGGATAGGCGGTCACAGGTGCGATGAAGGAACAGGCATCTGTTATCTGCTTTACAAGGTCCTGGTTATGTACCATGCCGCCTCCCAGAAGAATGCCGTCCACCTGCCCGTGAAGCACTGCCGCCATGGCGCCGATGCATTTTTCAATCTGGTAAATCATGCTGTCCCAGAGAAGTCCTGCATACCGGTCCCCTGCTTTGGCCCGCTCCGTCAGTTCAATGGCATCGGAAATCCCCATATGATTCACAAAACCGCCTGTCCTGGTACAGAGTTTTTTCACATCTTCCAGACTCGCCTGGTTCATTTTCATATATTCCAGAAGGTTTGCCACGGAAATGCTTCCGCATCTGGTTGGGGCCATGGGGCCTTCTCCTCCCACAATATCGTACCCGTCTATCATCCGTCCTTTTTCATGGGCGGATATGGAAATGCCGCCGCCTATATGGCATACCACATAGCTGCACTCCCCGTATGGTTTCCTCATCACGTTTTTGCTGTGCCGGATAGCTGTTTCCTTCAGATTCAGGGCATGGAGGTGGATGATGCGGTGTACGCCCCGGATGCCTGTCATGCGGGCAAGGTCCTGAAGCTCATCCACATCCGGCGGATTTACCACCATTGCTTTTGCACCGTATGCCTGGGCAAACTCATGGGCCAGCTGTGAACCCAGGGCAGCAGGATGGATGACGCCGTTGGCGCATGTCCTGGCGTGCTCCAGCATCAGGTCCGTCACCCCGTAGGTTCCGCCTTCCATAGCAATCAGGCCTCCGCCCCGTCCCACGAATACGTCCACTTCCTCAAGTCCTATGCCGGCTTCCTTTAAAAGGGTTAAAACCGTGTCCCTGCGGTAGGGCAGCTGCTCTGACATGGATGCATACTGTTCCAGCTCTTTGGCCTCATGGGAGACAGTCTGGGAATACAGGCATTCCTCCCCCTGAAACAGGGCAACCTTAGTTGAGGTGGAGCCCGGGTTGATGGTCAGTACTTTATACGGTTTCATGCTGGTTCCTCCTGATTTTTACTGCCCGCGGCCCTTACCGCGCTGATTACAATATTCCCCTTAATCTCGGATACAGGGGCGCCTCTGGAGCAGTCGCACACCACCTTGTTGAACCCCTGGAGCATTGGGCCGTAGGCATCTGCGTGGCCGAACTGCTGTATCAGCTTTACACCTACATTGCCCACATTCAAATCCGGCCAGATAATCACATTGGCTTTTCCTGCAACCCTGCTGTCCCTGTGCACCTTTTTAGCTGCCACTGCCGGGGACACCGCCGCGTCAAACTGGAATTCGCCGTCAATGGCAAGCTCCGGCCTCAATTCATTGGCAATCCTGACCGCCTCCGTCACTTTATCCACCAGCTCCCCCTGTCCGCTTCCCAGGGTGGAATAGCTGACCATGGCGCATCTCGGCTCCCAGCCCAGAAGTTCCCTGACCGTGTCGCAGGCAGAGACAGCGATTCCGGCCAGCTGACCGGAATCCGGGTTGGCGCACACAGCGCTGTCGCCGATTGCAAGAAGGCTTCCTTCACTTCCCTTAAACTCCGGAATATCGCATAATCCGATGCTTGAGATGGTGCTGATCCCCGGCTTCAGGCCAATGACCATCTGCCCGGCCAGCAGCACATCCCCGGTGGTATTGTCAATCCCCGCAAAGGTCACGTCCGCCTCGCCCACTGCTTCCATGACCATGGCATAATACAGCGGATTCTGCATGCGCCGGTTTAATGCCTTTTCTTTTAACAGGGTATGGGGCAGGGCCACATACTGGTCTATAAGCTTTTTCTTATAAATCTCTTCCCTGATATCCACAATTGTGAAAATATCTTCTTCATATCCTCTGGCTGATAATGCCTCCCTGATTTCATCCGCATTTCCCACAAGCACAGGAATAATGTATCCTTCTTTGCCCGTCTCATAGGCTGCCTGCATCATCTTTTCATTAACTGCTTCCGGAAATGCTATCCTCTGGGGATTTTCCTTTGCTTTTTCATAAATCTGTTCAAGTAAACCCATTTTGGCTCCTTTCGGTCAGATTGGATGCATCCGCCTACATTTCCTTCTCGATCAGGTCTGTCAGGTCTTTGATGGTTGCGCAGGCGCTGGCTTCTGAAAGCATGATTTCCACGTCCAGTTCATTTTCAATCTCGGACACAAGGGCAACCATCTGTACGGACGCGCCGCCTAAATCCTCCTTAAAGGATGTGGATATGGAAATATCTTTGATGTCCTGTTTGTATGACATTGCAACCATGTTAAGTACCTGTGTTTCCAATTCTTTTCTGTCCATTTTCATTCTCCCTCTATGTTTTTATTCACATCTGGTCTGTTTCTGATTCCATAATTTTATTTACGCTTCGTCCAAATCAAATACAACGGTCTTAAATCCGCCTTCCCTCTGGAAGATTGCCGCATGGCAGTTCAGTGGAAGCTTTTCTGAAAGCTCCTTCCTGTTCTTTTTGCTGATGCCCCGGACAACTGCGTTTAATTTTGTGCCTTCCTCCAGTTCAACCTCCCCGTACGCGTATTTTCCCAACTGCTTGTATTCCGGCTTGGATGAAAGGGCGGCAGGCAATACAATGGAATGCAGCCTGGCCTTTCCGCTGATTTCGTACCACTCCGTCTCATAATTACCGCATGCATTGCAGGCATATACGGGGGGAAACTCCACATTACCGCACTTGGGACATTTGCGCCCTAAGAGTTTTCCTTCTTCCAGCCCTTCATAAAATGTCTGCACAACCTTTTCTAATTTAATACTCATAACGCATCTCTCCTCCTGCTATTCATCCAATATGCCAAGCAATACGGCCGCAACGTTCTGCGCCCCGCCGTAGCCCCGGAGCATGGCTGTCCTGGGCTGTTTTTTTACCTGATGGCCGCCGCATTCGCCCCAAATCTGTTTGCAGGCCTCGTACACATCCGCCAGACCCGAGGCAGCATGTGCATGTCCAAAGGAGGTACGGCCGCCATTGGTATTAATCGGCTTATCCCCGTCCCATGCAGTGCGTCCCTCACAGATGTATTTCCAGCCTTCACCGTAAGGAAGATATCCGGCAATCTCTGCGGATACGAGATGGGATGTGATGATGAAATCATTGGCATAGAACAGGTCCAGGTCATCTCCTGACAGGCCGGTCAGCTCATATGCCTGGCGGACGGCTTCCTCGGTTGCCCGGACTTCAAAATGGGGGGTGGTAGCTTCACAGGCAGCGCTTCCGATTCCCAGCACCTCAATCGGACGGTGCTTCAGGTTCCCTGCTATGACCGGGATCATTTCCGTGGCGCACACAATGGCTGCCGCTGCGCCGTCGCATTTTAACTCAACGCCGCCGGCCCTGAGGAAATCCCCCATTTTGGGATTGTAGGGTGAATTCATATATTCATCCAGGCTCATCCCTGCTTCTTCTGCAAGGGATTCATATGTCCTTCTTTCAATGGCAAGGGGATTGACCGATGCATTGCGCCTGTTGTTTATACACATCCAGTTCAATGTGTCGTTCATCTGCTCTGCCGTAATTCCCCGGGTGCGCACATACCACTCCGCCGCATCGTCATAAATCAGTTCCTGGCCCGCCATCAGGCTCCTTGTATAGGTGCGGTCATATAACCAGGATGTGGTCTTTAAGAACTTCTCCATGGTCATCTTATCCCGTTTGTACGGATGTTTGGGGCTTTCCACATTATCAGCCGGGGACGGGGTGCTGTCCCCGAACTCAACTGCTCCGGTGAGGACGCAGTTGTATTTCCCGGATGCCACTGCGTTGACCGCCTGCTCAATGGCAAGATAGCCGGTACAGCATGCCTCCGAGTGGTGGATGGAACCTTTTCCCTTCATCCCGAACCAGTTTGCCACCTGAACATTGGGCGTCAGATAGTTGGAGCCGTTTAACGGGCTGGCCTCGCCGTGGAAATAAAAATCCACATTCTGAGGATTGACCCCTGCGTCCTCCATTGCTTTTAAAGCCGCATATCCGAACATTTCCCCTTCTGTCAGTCCATCTGTTTCCGGATTATCTACCGTATACATAAATGGAGTACAGCCAACGCCTATGATAGAGACGCTTCTGCTATATTTTCCTAAAGTGCCCATAACCATCTTCCTTCCTTTTGTTTATTTCCTGTTTACGTTTGTATGATTATTATATATAATAAACATGTTGTAATCATCGTGTTTGGGGCTAAGTATGACTTGTATCATCACCTCATTTTTGTGCATGCGCACAATGCAAAAAGGAGACATCATGGAATTACAGGTTTTGTTAAGCAGGCTGGAAAATGCCGGATACCACCCACAGATATCCGGGAACCGGGACAGTAACTGCGACATGATTCATATAAGGATCCTGACAGAAGGACAGCGCCATTTTGAGGAAACCACACTCTATCTGACTTCCACCGGACTTATGCCGGAGGCTGACAACAGACAGATATTTACTTTGTTCTGTTATGGGGAGGAAATTGATTTTTCCCGGTATAGGGAGAGTTCTTTTACCGTTGTCTATTTTGGGGCCGGTATCCGGCAGGCGGAACTGTTTAACATGACTCTGGAAAACCTGACCGAGCTCCAGCAGATTACGGCCGGCATGCACATCCTGGCCAACGCGCTGTTTTCCGGAAACGGGCTTCAGTATCTGGTTGATACGGCCTCCCATCTCTTCGGCAACCCCATCTATGTGGTGGATCTGCAGAACAAGTACCTTGCCATGTCAGCGGGAATTGTTCCGGATGATGATTTTTTCCGGGAGGAAAGCGCGTCCGGGTATATCAGTGAGAAGGGAATCCGCTCCATCCGGGTGAACAAAGTAGATGAAAAGGTCCGTGGGGCTGATACCGCCTATTACTTCGTCAACAGCCTGGTGAAAAAGGGAATGCTGGTGGATGCGGTGCATATTCAGGGTGTGGAAGTGGGACATGTGATGATGCTGGAGTCCGAACATCCATTCCGGGAGTATGACCCGGACTTTTTCCACCGTTTTGGTAAGCTGGTATCCATGGAGCTGCAGAAGAATTCAGCCTATTCCAGAAACAAAGGGGTCATGTATTCCTATTTCCTGGCCGACCTGCTGAAGAATCCGAGGCAGAATGTGTCTGATATCAAAGAACGGTTAAAACTCCTTGGCTACAGCCTTAAGGAAACCTTTTATATCGTGGCAATCCCCCCTGTGAGCCACAGCTTTTCCGATTTGAAGCTGGAGGTTATCCTGGAACATCTGAAGCAGATATTTGCAGGCAGTATCTATGTGATTTATGAAGATACCATCGTATTCCTCATCAGCAGGGACATGAACCAGAACCTGAGTGAATATGAGATTTCCCAGCTTTCCGAATATCTCACGGCCAACCGCCTGAAGGCCGGGATCAGTAACTTCTACCAGCATCTGGAGGATACCCCCAGGTTCTACCGGCAGGCCATTGATTCCGTCCATCTCGGCCTGAAGCTTAAGGATTCTGCGCCGATTTATTATTACAGTGATTATTATTTGTTTCAGATGCTGGAGCTGTATGAAAAGGAGGATTCCGAGATACGCTTCCTAATCCACCCCGGGCTTATGAAGCTTTACTTCTATGACCAGGAAAAAAATACGGACTTCATGGTCACACTGAGGGAATACCTGACACATCCCGGCCAGCCTGCCAAAATAGCGGAAAACCTGCACATCCATAAAAATACACTGCTGTACAGGATGGGGAAGATCAAGGAGATTACGGACTGCGATTTTATTGAGGGAGAGGATTTTATGAATTTTAATCTTTCTGTGCGGATCATGAGATATCTGGGGATGATTGAGTAGGGGCGGGTGTGCCCTCTGGTATACGAAAGAAGGGTGATGCCCATGAGTATAATGGAAGTTCTTGCCTTACTTCCCGTTATATTCGCGGCACTGTCATACATAGACAAACACAATAAAAAATAGCATCCCACCGCCTGAAGTGAATGCTATTTTTTAGCCGAAACTGAGGGCATCGGATTTTGTATCTGAATACCTTTCTGACTTGGTTATACACCAGGCACTTGATTTTTTCAAGTGCCTTTTTATCAATGCAGGCTTTCCGCTTTTAGTCAATATCCCCCATCACCTGCCTACCGTCTGCAGGGAACCGGCTTTCTTGGGACATTTCGGCTTTACCAATCCGGCCCTTACGATTGCGTCCTCATCACACACCTTCAGGCAGGCGCCGCACTGGGTGCATTCGTCCTGGACAATAATGTGGACAAAGCGGGCTTTTCCCTGGATGGCGTCTTCTTCGCATTCATCCATACAGTCCCCGCAGCCAGTGCATCTGTCGGCCAGGATGTGATAGGTCATGAATTTTTTGCAGACTCCTGCTTTGCAGGCTTTTTTGCCGATGTGCTCCTCGAAGTCCGCAGAATGGGTCCGGATGGCAGTGAGGACAGCCTCTGCTATCTCCTCCCCTGTCTCGCAGAGGGACTGGGTTTTCATTACCTGACACAGGTCCTTCATAAGGTCCAGATCCCCGCTGCGCCCTTTCTTCTCCGTGATGTCGCTTAAGGTCAGTTCAAGCTGGGTAATGCCTTCGTAGCCGAATACACATTTCCCGCAGGCCTGGCATTGGTTTGCCCTGACTTCTTTTAAGAGCATATCTACAATACATTCTGTGTCTTTCAGATTCTCTATTCGTTCCAATGTACTCATTGCGGACACCCCCTTAATATTCATTCCACAGCTTTGTTTTCGTAAGCCGGAGCCTTAAGTCGCACTGAAGGCATCTGCCTGCCTCGCACATGGCCTGCTCACAGGTGAACGGCTCCTCCACCGGCGTAAAGTCCTTCACCCTCTGGTCCGGCTGTGCTGTCCGGGGTTGGCTGCGCTTTCGTTCTGCAAAATCTTCCACCCGTCCAATGTATGACGGCGGGGTTTCCTTTTCCAGAAGCATCTCGCTTATATCACCGTCTCCGCCCAAATATAAATCCATCTGTTCCGCTGCCCTGCGTCCTGCCGCGATGGCCTCAATGACGGATTTTGTTCCCGGTCACGGCGTCTCCTGCCGCGTATACGCCTTCCTGGCTGGTACGCTGGTTTTCGTCTGCCAGTATATACGGGCCGTGGGTCAGCGCAAGTCCCCATCTGCTCCGTGTCCCTCCGGCTTTTGTCCAACCGCAAATATGACATATTCCACAGGAATCACCTGGTTTGTCCCCTCTTCCAGCGCAATGACCGCCTTCCTGTTCTCATCAAAATAAAACCGGTTTACCTTCTGAAGTTCCACGCCCTCCACCCGGTCTGTCCCCGTAATACGCAGAAAGGAATGGGCTGCATGGAGAAGGATGCCTTCTTCTGTGCCTTCCGCGATTTCCTCCGGCGTGGAGGTCATCTGCTGTTCATTTTCCAGACAGGCTATATGCACCTCTTCTGCCCCCAGACGGAGAGCTGTCCTGGCGCAGTCGTAGGCAACATTGCCGCCGCCAAGGACCATGACCCTTCCGCTTAAGGGCAGGGGAGTTCCCAAGCCTGGCCTGTTTCAGAAAATCGGTGTTCACATATACCTGGGGCAGGCCGCTTCCCTCAATGGGAAGCCTGGTTCCCTTTGTGTGTTCCCCACTGCCACAAGCACTGTGTCATATCCCTGTTTCAGAAGCTGGTCCGGGGATTGGGGCTGCGTGTTTGTCCTCAATTCAATTCCCAGCTTCCAGGATGGTATGGATTTCCCGGTCCAAAAGCCGGTCTGGGAGACGGTAAGCCGGGATTCCGTACCGGCACTGTCCTCCGGCTTTTGGATTCTTTTCAAACACGGTTACTTCATGTCCCTTTTTTGCCAGATAATAGGCAGCGGTCAGACCGGCCGGACCGGCGCCCATGACAGCCGCCTTCTTTCCTGTGGCCGGTTCCCTGCGCACGCGTTCTTTCCATGCGCCGCTTTCATTTGCAGCCGCAGCCCGTTTTAACCTGCACACGGAAAGGGGGGCGTCCAGTTCATTCCTCTTGCATTCGCCCTCGCAGGCATGATTGCAGATACTTCCCAGTGTCTCAGGAAACGGTACCTTTTCGCGGATAACCGCTGCCGCCTTGTCAAACTCCCCTTCCCTGATATAGCGTATGTACCTGGGGATGTCGATATGGGCCGGACAGGCGCTTTGGCAGGGTACGATGTTCTCTGCCATGGAGCGGTTTTCTTTCATAATCTTCACCTGGTCCATGATGGAACCCGTGGGACAGACCTCGATACAAGCCCCGCAGAAGCGGCACCCGGCTTCCTTTAAGGACTTTCCCCCGGGAATGCCAGCCCGTACGCCCCTGCGTCTGTCTTAATATAATCCAGCACCTTTACGCCCCGAAGGTCCTGACAGGCCCGGATGCATCTTCCGCAGCGGACGCATCTGGTAAACAGATGGGATATCAGGGGATTGCTGTCGTCATTGGCAGTACTTCTGGATTTTTTTCTCCAGCGCTCCGGGCTGACGCCCATGTACTGGTACATGGACTGGAGTTCGCATCTTCCATATTTGGGACAGCCCGTGCAGTCCGCGGGGATGGGTTGCCAGGATCAGCTCCATGGCCATTTTCCTGACTTTCTCCGCCTCCGGCCCGCTGATCCCTTAGCCTCATGCCATCCTTTGCCATGGTTTCACATGCCGGCACCGCCCCGCTGCTGCCTTCGATTTCCACGGAGCACAGGCGGCAGCCTCCCTTGGCTTCCAGGTCCGGATGGCTGCAAAGATGGGGGATGAAAACATTGGCAGCCAAGGCAGCCTCCAGCACGGACTGTCCCTCTTTTGCTTCTATTTCTTTTCCGTCTATTATAATCTTCATTTTCTCACTCCTGTTTCAGGCCCGGATCATCAGCCCTGATTGGTTCATATCCCGGTATCAGTACTCAAACTCGTCCAGCTCCGCCGCCGCGTTTTCGCCTGCAATGCGTCCGCTGTTCAGGCAGAAGCCCATGGTGTTGCCCTGACAGGATAAACGGGTAGCTGTCCCCGAAAATATTGCAGGCGTCTGTTCCTACACAGTATAATCCCGGTATCACCTTTGCCTCCTGGGTCATGGCCTGGGTCCTGTGGTTAATCTTGACGCCGCCCAGGGAGCCGTATGCGCCTACGTTCTGCCGGCAGCAATAGAAGGGCGCCTTTGCAATGGGCTGCATATAATGCCTGTCCTTTTCAAATATCTCGTCAAACCCGGCTTCGCACATCTCATTGTATTCCTCCACCTGCGCAGCCAGCCCCTCCGGGTCGATTCCTGCCTTCTGTGCAAGTTCCTCAAGGGTGTCTGCCTGTGTTATGGGTTCATAGCCATCCGCCAGGTCCCTTTCCCACTGCTCGTCAAAATGGTCGTACAGGTCATGGGGATGCACATGGCTTACAATGTCCGGACCTTTCTTTTTATACTTTTTCAGCAGCTTGCTGTCAAAGATGGAAAAAGCCACGCTGCCCGGCTGTGCCGTGATTGCATTGCCTGTGAAAGTGGTATTGCCAATCTGGTCCTCGGGCATGAATCTCTGTCCGTTGCGGTTCACCCACAGACATGGCTGGCGGAATGCGCCGTCCAGGATAAAGTGGTTCATATTATCAGGAAGCTGGTACATAAGTTCCATTGTGCAGGGTTCCTTTCCCGCGCCGGCCTCCCATGCCATGCGCAGCCCGTCCCCCTTCATTCCTGGAATTGCAAAGTTGAAAATGGTCTTTCCGAACTCATATCCTGTTTCTTCTTTAATCATAGCCGGGTTGTCCCCAAAACCGCCGGTTGCAAGAATGACGGACTTGGCCCTTGCCTCAATTTCTCCTCCGTCCTTGTCCTTTGCCAGCACGCCCACTGCGCGGCCGTCCTCCATGATGATTTTGTGGACCGGTGTCTCTAAGAGGAATTCCACTCCCAGTTCTCTGGCCCTTTCCGTCATTTTCTTGGTCATGGCCGTGGCCGCCCTGGGTCCGGGGATTCCTTCGCCCCTCAGGGCTTACACACATGCCATGTAAATTCGCCGTCCGAATAAGCCCTTGTATCCTCCGGCGCACTGAAGGCTCTCTGCACGCCGGCAAATTCCACACCCATGTCCATCAGCCAGTCAATGGTATCTCCCGATTTAAAGTAATAGTCGCGGACCATCCTGGCATCCACACGGTAGTGGGTGAAATACATATGCTTGCGGAACGCCTCCCCCTGGTGTCAGGGAAATCATGTGCTCCCTCTGGATTCTGGATCCAACTCCCCAGGGGTCCCCATTCCCATGTTAGCCGCTCCTCCTGTGGTGCCGGACTTTTCAAAAACAAGAACCCCGGCTCCCGTTCTCTGCCGCTGATATGGCAGCTGCAAGGCCTGAAAGGCCGGCAGCTACAACAATAATGTCTGTTTCCATCTTCTCCATGATTTTTCCTCCGTTTTTCTTTTCTCCCGATTAATCCGGGCCTGTTACACAATGTCAATGGCTGCTTCATATCCCCCATGGACTGCATCGCCTACTTTTCCGGCTCTGTCACAATCACCGACCACATAGGTCTTAATGTCCCCGGCCATCTTAAGTATCTCCTGCACGGATGCCTGATCCGCCTTCATGCCCCATGGAATATATGCAGGTATCTGCGGGAACCAGCTCTGCTCTGCCGTCCCGTTCCACCACAACACCTTCCGCCGTAAATTCCAGCACCTTTGTATGCAGCATCTGCTTCAGGCCCCGTTTGTCCATCTCGTCCAGCAGGGCATTTCTGTAGTATCCGAATGTCTCAAAAGCCATCATGCCCCTGCATCTCAACCACGGTCACATCATGACCGTGTTCTGCCAGGTGAAGACCCACTTCGCATCCCACCAGCCCGCCGCCGGCAAGGACAACCCGCTTTCCCAATCCTGTCCATGCTGTGGTATGCCTCCAGTGCATTCATGGCCCGGTCAATTCCCTTAATGGGCGGTTTGACAGGGTGGGCGCCAACAGCTATGATGACGGCGTCCGGTTTTATCTCATCCAGGATTTCCCTGGAACATGGGGTTTCCCATACGGATATCCGGGCAGCTCTCCCTTGCCTCACGTATCAGCAGATTCTTGAAGTTCCTCAAATCCACCTTATCCTCATCCTGGTCTGTAAAATTAATGGTGCCGCCCAGTTCCCCTGTTTTTTCCAGAAGCGTCACCCTGTGTCCGCGCTTTGACGCGGTAACTGCTGCCTGAAGTCCGCCCTACGCCGCCGCCCACAACCAGCACCTTCCTGCTTCCTTCGGGATAGGGATGCCTGTCTTCATACCATCCAAACCCGGAATCCGGGTTAATGGCGCAGCGCCCCATGGACGCCGGGACTATAAATACGGTCAACCTCTTCCTTGGAAAGTCCTTTCTCCCAGAGGGGGAACATCGGTTTTGTGCTCGCAGAAGCCGGGGTAGCAGGAGAAGCATCTGACGCATTTACGTATATAGTCTTCCCTCCCCGAAAATGCCTTGTTGGGAAATTCCGGGTCTGCAAAGCCCTGACGTCCCAGCTCGATGAAATCTGCTTTTCCATCCCGAATCACCTGGTCTGCAAAGGCCGGGTCATTGATTCCTCCAATGACAGCCACCTTGGATTTAGTGACTGCCGCCTTGACTTTTGCGGCAAACTCAACATTGACCCCGTGGACGTCAAAGAAATCCGAAAATGTCTGGGTCTGGTTCCCCGCCCATTTAAGACCGTTGGAAACATGGATGATGTCGGCCATCCCGTCAATTTCCCGGCAGAACTCCACCATATCCCGGATCTCCATGCCGCCGTCCACACCGTCCTCAGCCGACATGCGCAGCTCCAGGATCATGTCTTCCCCAATGCCTTCCCGCACAGCTTCCAGAATCATTTTCGGAAACCTTGCGCGGTTTTCCATACTTCCGCCGAATTCATCGGTCCTGTGGTTGGTCCAGGGTGAAATAAACTGCTGGATGTTAAATCCATGCCCTCCGTGAACCAGGACGCCGTCAAACCCGCAGGCTTTTGCAAATTTTGATATTCTGCGGTAGTCGTTGCAGATTTTTTCCATCATCCCCAGGTTCAGTGCATATACCTGCACCCCGTCCTCCCGGACATAAGCATCCGGCCCCCAGGGGACATAAGGGGCTTTTGTCTCAGCCACAGCGCCTTCGTGGGAAAACTCAAGGTAGGCAAGGGCGCCGTGCTTCCTGATACGGTCCGCATATTCCTTCACCTTTTTAAAGTCATCCCCGTCATAGTCGTCCATGTCAATGGCCCGTTCCATAAACAGTGTGGTTCCCTCTTCATTGTTAACCGGAAGCTCACCTGTGGATACGGCGGCAAACCCGCCCTTTGCCCGGTTCTCCACCATGCGGTATACATTTTCAGCAATCTCCGGCAGAAAAAACACGGAATGCGCAAACAAGGTAGGGGCTGCAATCAAGCGGTTTCTATAGACCTTTCCCCGAATGGTCATGGGGTTTTCCAGATATGTGAATTTACTCATATGTCCTCCTTTTCATCTGAACCCGTAATAGGATCTGAATTCCTTATTGTCCTGTCTGGTTCAAATTATAAAGGATTGGCACTCCCTTAACATCATGCCTGCACCTTATGTTTTTCAACATATTCAGCCTGTTTTTGTGCAAAGGCACAAACTCATTTCCCCTAAATTCCTTTAAACTGTTTGTCCTTATATTTCCGGAGCCTTTCCTGAACCAGCTTAAGCTTCTCAGGATCCCCATAGAACCCGCCTTCGGTGCAGCCGATTTCCTCCAGGTGCCTTGCCCTTCCAGCCACCGTGGTGCGGTCCTTCAGGTATCCGTCTTCCCGGATGATGAATTTCCATTTTCCATCCCCTGCCTTTTCCAGATTGCCGCCCGCGCCGCAGACCTGGCATTCCACCGGATAGTGGAGCCCGTCCCACTGGGGTTCCCCCAGCACCAGGGCATTGGAATGGCAGTTTGGGCACCAGCCCATATCCTCATCCCCCAGCCAGGTCCGCTCTCCTGCCGGTGTACGGACTGCTGTCATTATGTTTTCCCCCATCCTCCTTGCCCGTGCCATCAGCCCTTCATCCAGCAGGCACTGTGCCCGGCCCGGCACCCTTGCAGCCAGTATCATGTCCACCACCTTCATATCCGTCGTAAACATGGTGGCCTGCATGGCCTCCAGAGCCATGGACTGCCACGCCCTGGTGGAACCTCCTGCACAGATCAGGCCCCGCAACCCTGTCCTTATGTTCAATTGCACCGATTGTCTCTAAAAATGCAGTCTCATAGCTTAAACTCCTCTGGGCAAAGATCAGGTATTCCGCGTTGGGCATCAGATCATAGGTTGGTGCAGAAAATATCACAGCGTCCTGGGCCAGCATCACCTCCATAATTTTCTTTTTATCATCCTTTGCATCCAGCACACAGCCCACATTCTTCCCCTGGGCCATCCCTCTTGTGCAGGAGGTACATCCCTGTACAGCTTTCTATATGATAATCCTTCAGATTAACCATGGTTACCTCTGCCCCTGCCTCCTCACAGTACATAAGCGCTTCTTTCAACAGGATCTCGCTGTTGCTGTCCTTTCTTCCCGCGGTAATACCCATTACTTTTACTGACATTTTCTTTCCTCCTGGACTTTTGTCTGAAACGTTTTTCTAACAGAAATCAGGGATGAACAGTTGGAATTGAAACTCATCCGCAAATCTGTTATACTTTATGTAAAATATAACAGTTATTTTTTTAACAAGCATCCATTCCAAGTCGGATATCATCCGCAATCATCTGCTGTTTTTCAGACATTTGTCTGATTGGAGGTATAACATGGCATATTTAGGAACCATTGTCCGTCATCTGGAGGACACCTTTCACGTAAAGGTACACGGACAGTTCCATACACGGACCGAAATTGAAGGGAACACGCTTCCTTACACAAAAACCGGATACAGACCCGGACCATGGGGACAAGCTGCTTTATATCGCATGTTCCCAGACAGCCGCCCCTTCCGGGTGCCCTGAGGCCGCCTTCTCTGCCGGTGTCTTACAGGCCGCGGCGCCATCCTGCCATCAGCCGAACATCCTGTTGACCGGGACAGGAGACACCCCCGGACGACCCGCCGAATCCTATATGTCCGGGAAGTCCCTGGATGCCTGCCAGGTATTTAACGCCATCCAGGAGGTCATCTTCCGGCACTATAGGCTGAAGCTGAAACGGGAGGAATTATTCCAGTCGCTGCACAGTGACAACGGGATTGAAGGTATGGCACATGTTGCCCATACCTTCCTGGGCAACCCTGTCACCATCTGCGACACCAGCTTCTCGGTCATTGCCGCCAGCCCGGTTGTGAAGGATGCTGACAATCTGGAGGAAAAGCACGGGCGTCTCTACCTGAAGGATCCCCTGTTCCAGAACATGGCGGACCGGAACATCATCCGTCACATCTACTCCTCCGCCGTGCCATATATAACCACACTGGACGATTATCCCGTATCAATGGGTATTTGAAAGCATACGCATCCACCACGCCGTGGTGGGATATATCTGTGTCCGGGGTACGGTGCGGGAATTCACGGAAGATGATTTAGAATTCATTGATGTGTTTTCCAAGATGCTTTCCATTGAAATGCAGAAGGATTCCGCTTACCGCCATCCCACCGGGCCTGAGGTACGAGTACTTCCTTACAGAGCTTCTGGAAGGCCATTTTGACCGGGCAGAGTACATTGCCGGCCACCTGATCCAGCTTGGGACGCACCCAGATGCCCTATTACACAATCCTGCTTCTTACATTCACGGATCCGTCGCGCAAGCCGCGGCAGTACAAAGGATATTTTGAACAGCTTTTATCCCTTCTGCCAAACTGTATGGTAGTATTGTTCCACGGCGATCTGACCGTCCTCCTGCCCGGCGACCGCAGAGAACCCTTCCGTGAAACAGTAAGGAACCGGTTCGCCGCCTTCTTACAATTAAACCACATGCAGGCTTATGTCAGCTATCCTTACACGGACATTGCAAAGAGCAGCATTTATTGGCGGCAGGTAAAAGAACTGTCCCTTACTCCATGAAAAAACCGGCCTTCCCAAAAGACCGGTATTTCATCTGCTATGAACAATATTATCTGGAACACGGGTTCTGCCAGTATAAGGATACCGGGACTTTTAGCCGCCTCCGTCCACCCGGTCATTACACAGATGACGGAATATGACCGCACCGCCAACACAGAATACGCCAGGACACTCCGGGTCTACCTTGCAAAAAACCGGAATGCCCTGGCTGCGGCCGGGGAACTGCATATTCATAAAAGCACCTTTTTTTACAGACTGGGGAAAATGGCCGATCTGTTCGGCATAGATATCAATGACGGGCTTGCCTTGTTCCGCTATGAGTATTCCTTCCGGGTCCTGGATTATCTTGGCCTGGGGTCTGTTTGAGGCGTCCGGAACACTGCACCAGTACCCTGTCCCCGGCCACCCGGACCCACAGGGCAGGAGCGGGGCCCTGGGAAGCAAGATAATAATAGGCGGTCCTCTTCCCGATGCCGTGGCATGCGTCATGCCAGATATTCCGGTCCAGGACAGCCACATCCCCCGGATTCAGGATAAGGGCCCGCACATCTTCTGCCAGGGGCGGCTCATCCCCCCTGGCTTTTGCCACGCAAAGGATGACCGGATCAGCGGCGCAGAACAGCGCCTCCTGGGTATGGTCATGTTTCTCCATGGCCTTTAAAACATAGGGGGCGCCCATGCCCACGGTATATCCCAGATGTCCTGGCGTATCGATTAACGGCGTCCTTGTCATATAGTCCTCAAATTCCTCCCCCAATGTCCTGTAAACCCGTTCCCGGTCCCCTGTCATATTATAATAGGTACCGTATCCGGTAAAATCAAATTCCCTTATGTCCACTGCTTTCAGTATCATACGGCCTCCTTTTTAAGCTCGTTTAAATTGGTCAGGCACATTACCACGATTGTCACCACATACGGCGCCATCAGCACCAGCTGGGACGGTATGTTAAAGCTCTGCAGGCCCACGGAAAGCGCGTCCGCAAAGGAAAAGATAAAGCAGGCAAAAAAGGATTTCAGGGGGTCTCCCTTCCCGATACGGGCCGCGGACACGGCCAGGAAACCTTTGCCTGCAGACATGTTCTCCGTGAACATGGATATGCCGCTCAGCGGAAGGAACGCGCCCGCGGCCCCTGCCAGGACGCCTGTGATGATAAGGCTTGCCCACTTATACTTTACCACGGACACGCCCGTTGTCTGTACCGCCTTGTCATTGATACCCACGCCCCGCAGACGCAGCCCGAAGGGCGTCTTGTACATGACGACCTGGGAAAGGATGACCACTGCAAATGCCATGTAGACCAGGATGTTCTGGTTATTGAATATTTCATCCACCACCGGGATTCCGTCTAGGAAGGGCATGTGGATACTGCCAAAGCTCTTAATCCTTGGGTCCAGTATGGAACCCCTGATATGGAATATATTGAACAGCAGCAGGGAGGTAAGCCCCCAGGAGCTCAGGTTCATGGCAATGCCCACCACAATGGGGTCTGATTTAAAATGCAGCACAAAGGTCCCGAAAACAGCAGACATGACAATCCCTGCCACGATGCCGAATAAAAGCCCCATGAACGCATTTTCAAACAGATAACTTCCCCATGTGGCGAAAAACGCGCTTGTAAGAACATAGCTTTCCAGGCCGATGTTGAATATCTTTGCCTTATGTCCGAACACACTGCCCATTGCAGCCAGGGCCAGGGGCGCGGACAGCCGGATGGTGGCAGCTAGTGTGGAAACGCTGAATAATAATTGAAACATATCTTCTACACCTCCCCTTTCTGGCTGCGGAGCATCCGAAGCTGGCGTTTTTCACACAGCCACCTGTACAGGGCCTCGTAGTCCACGGCCACCAGTAGAACGAATACGGCCTGGAGCACGGAGATTACCAGACGGTTGGTATTGGTCACCCTTTCCATGTGGAAGGAACCGCTCTTTAACATTCCCCAGAATATGGAAATAAAAATGACTGCAATGGGATTGTTCTTGGCAATGGACGCAATCATGACCCCGTCCCAGCCCAGATTGGTGGCAAATGCAGGCCTGAACTTGCCAAAGGAACCCGTCATCTCGGTTCCGCCGCAGACGCCTGCGATGAATCCGCTCAGCAGGAAAATCAGGATGAATGTCCTCTTATAGTTGATACCGCCGTATTTGGAAAACCGCAGGTTTTCCCCCACCATTTTCAGTTCATATCCCTTTACCGTGTATTTATACAGAAGATACACCAGTATGGCGATTCCAAGGGCAATAAAAATAGCGGTGCTGGCGCTGGTCTTAGGTATGATGGTGCCAAGGCGCGCAGTGGGGAGCATGTCCGGGGTGGCAATGGCGTCCGCCAGTTCGGAGGCGTCAAACCCCATATACTTGAAGGTCAGGTACTCGGTAAACAGGGAGGCCGCATAGTTTAACATCAGGGTGCAGATTAATTCATTTACATTCAGAGTCAGCTTTAGGATTGCGGGTATGAACGCAAACAGCATCCCGCCGATTCCGGCAGCTGCCAGACACAGCGGTATATGTATGATTTTCGGTACCGCAACCGATGCCCCGATGATGGCAGCGAGGAATGCGCCGAAATACATCTGCCCTTCAATCCCCACATTCCAGATTCCGGACTTAAATGCAATCACGGCCGCAATCCCTGTTATGATACTGGGCGTTGCCCAGCGGATGGTTGTCCCGATGGCGCTGACGCTTCCCACGGAACCCGTAATCAGCGCCTGAAATGCCTCTGTGGGACTGTTTCCCTGGGAAAGTATGATACAGGTGCCGATCAGCATGACCATTAGCATGGATAAGATGTATTTGAGGATTTCCAGCTTGGTATTCTGTGCCAGTCTAAATTTCATCCCTCTTCCCTCCTAACATGTACAGTCCTATGGTCTTTTCGTCTAAATCCGGCGTATTTTCCAGGTTCCCCACAATCTCGCCGTTATACATGACCAGTATCCGGTCGGACAGTTCCATCACCTCGCCCAGCTCATGGCTGACCAAAAGCACGGAAACGCCTTTCCCGGCAATGTCGATGATTTTCTGCCAGATAAACTCTATGGCGCCCACATCAATTCCCCTGGTGGGGTCCTCTATGATCAGGAGGTCATTATCCTGGAGGAATTCACGGCCCACAATGGCCTTCTGGATATTGCCGCCAGACAGGGTGCCCATCTTATCATGGATGTCCTGGGTCTTTACCTGGAACTGTTCCACCACTTTCCTGGTAAAATCCTCAGCTTCCTTTTTATTCACAAGAAGGGGGTTCCTGAACCTGTGGGCCACATGATAACCCATGATGCAGTTTTCCACCAGGCTGCAGTCCGTGCTGCATCCCGTGGCCAGACGGTCCTGGGGCACGTATCCAATCTTCTTTTCCCGTTTTTCCTTTGGCGTGGCAAAGGTTATGTCCTGGCCTTTATATGTAATGGTTCCGGTCTTCGGCTTCCTCAGTCCGAAGACCGCCTCTATCAGTTCACCCTGTCCAGAGCCGGCAACACCTGCGATTCCCACAATCTCGCCTTTTTTTACTGACAGGTCCACGTTCTTTACTTTCTCAATCCCATCGCTTCCCATAACAGTCAGCCCTTTTACGTCAAGCACCGTGCCGCCTGTATCTTTATCCTGTTTGCTGGTATTAAACAGCACCTGGCGTCCCACCATAAGGCTTGCCAGCCCATGCTCGTCCGTATCCCCAGGATACAGGTTCCCGGTCACCTCGCCGTTTTTCAAAACCGTGATGTAATCTGATATCTCCATTACTTCCTTAAGCTTATGGGTAATCAGGATAACGGTCTTACCGTGCTTTGTCAGGTAACGGATTGCCTGGAACAGCCCCTCGATGCCCTGGGGTGTCAGCACGGCCGTGGGCTCATCCAGAATAATAAGCTCCGCGCCTTTATACAGTATCTTTACGATTTCAACCTGCTGGAGAAGGGATACGGGGAGATCCTCCGCCCGTTCATCCAGAGGAATGGAAAAACCATACTTGTGTGCAATCTCCTCAATATCTTTTTTGGCAGCCTTCTTGTCCAGGAATCCCCCTGCCTTTTTTGTCTCATATCCCATCATCAGGTTTTCCAGCACCGTAAGCTCGGGAAACAGCATGAATTCCTGGTGCACCATCCCAATCCCGCACCTGGTGGCATCATTGGGGTTCCTGAATACCGCCTTGCGCCCCTTAACGATTATTTCCCCTTTGCTGGGTTTATAAATACCGGATATCATATTCATCAGCGTACTTTTGCCGGCCCCATTTTCCCCGATGATGGAGTGCACGGTACCCTTCTTAACAGTCAGGCTGATGTCATTGTTTGCCACCAGCTGCCCAAAGTACTTTGAAATGTGTTTTACCTCAAGGATAATTTCATCCATAAGATCCCTCCCTTTTAAGGAATTCTCCGGCAGCAAGGTAAACTGCCGGAGAATATTCCCGCCCCCTGCCGGGGCGTAAGCCGTGTCAGGGTATGTCTTAAATCCCCTAATCGGCGGTGTCCTTTGTCACATCAATGGTTCCTGCTTTTATGTCTTGGGTAACCTTTTCCACTGTCTCCTGAAGCTCAGGCGTCAGCTTGTCAAATTCCTGCTGGGTATACATCGGAAGATCCTGGGCCAGTCCATACTCCTTGTCCCCGCCCTCAAAGGTCCCGTCAAAGGAGGCTTTTCCTTCTCTGTACAAAGCCTCGTCAATGGGCTTTAGGGCGGACCAGATGACGCTCTTTCCCACATCGCCCTGATAATCATCGCTGCCGATGCATTTTACATTCAGCTCATCACAGCCCGCAATGACGCCCAGGCCGCTTCTGGACGCGGACTGGAAGATTAAGTCAACGCCCTCGTTCTGAATCATCAGCTTGGCAACCTCCTGCCCCTTGACAGGATCCTGGTCATTGCCCACATAAGCCACGGACACCTGGATGGACGGGTCTACATAGTGGACCCCATGGATGAACCCATCCCTGTACTTGCGGCTGACCGGGCGGTCTGCATGGGCAATGAAGCCTACCTTCTTCTTTTCCGTGTTATTGGCAGCAACCACGCCTGCAATAAAGGAGGATTCAGACGGATCCACGGATACGGAGCTTACATTGGGCTCATTGGTTTCCATATATACATCGCACAGGACAAAATCCGTATCCTTGTATTCAGGCGCAAGCCTCAGTGCAATCTCCGACAGGTCGCCCCACATGGTATAAACAGGGTTGTACCCCATGTCTGCCATGGCGCGCACCTGGTCCTCGTACTCGGCCTTGTCCAGTGTCTCCACAATCTTTAATTCGGCTCCCTCTTCATCTGCCAGGCGCTGCAGGCCCTTGACGCAAAGGGCAATGAACGGGTCCCCAACAGGTGAGGGGATCAAGAGGCCAATTACCTTTTTCTCATCGCTTTTCCCTTCCCCTGCCTTGCTCTCCTTTGCAGCCCCACCTGTCTCCGGCGTCTTGGCAGATGCGTCCGGCCCTGCATCCGTCTGCCCTGCCGCGGCTGTCCCGCTTTCTGCGGTCTGCGCCGTCTTCCCACAGCCGGCCAGTACGGTTGATAACCCCAGTGCAACACACAATGTAACCGCTGCTAATTTCTTCACTCTCATAATTGATCCTTCCCTTCTCATGTTTAATTATATTTCAGAATGGTATCCGTGGTCTTTTTGGATAATGACGTTATGGACTGGCTTTCCATGGTCCTCACATAGGTGTCTAACTGGTCCCTGAGGGGAGCAACAAATTTATCATCCAGTGCACCCAGTCCAAGCATTACCCCATATGCATGTCCAATGGGTCCGCCCGTGCAGTCATTATCCTGACCTGCCATCATCAATATCGTCATGGCGCGCTCAAAGCTGTTGCCTGCAAAACGGATTGCAACGACCTCTGCAGCCAGGTTCGGATACGCATGTACCCAGTTGTATTCCTTATATTTTTCCTCACACAGTTCCCAAGCCTGGCGGTAATCCCTGGACTGTCCGCAGGCCTGGCATGCAAATGCAAGGACGCTGTAGAATTCGCTGTCACGGGGAATCATCCGCATGGCCTTGTCAAGGATTACCTGCATGTCGGTTTCCACATAAGCCATGGAGACAATGAGCGCGTTAAACACCTCTGCCAGGATACCGTTGTTGTGATGGGAAACGCATCCGTCCCTCCAGGCCAGTTCTGCCGCCATCCTTGGGTTTGCGGGTGCCAGGGCGCCGCAGATGGCGGCGCGCATGGCGGCCCCAATCATTTCACGGTAAGGATTGGCCACATAACCGCTTTCCGGCGGATAGATGCCGTGGCGCAGATGGTTCAGCGCAATCTCCTCCGCCGTATAAGCAAAGGGGATATATCCCACCCATTTATCCGCTATGTCCTCTGAGGTAATATCATATCCCTTTTCCCGGAACGCCTCCAAAAGGGCCAGTTCAAATGTAATGTCGTCGTTCAGGGTTTCCGGCGGTTTCACATATTCCGTTATTTCACCGAAAACCTCCCATATCCTGGAGGATTTAAACCCTTCCACCGCAGTTCCCAGGGCGGAGCCAATGATTTCCCCCAGCCATCCTGCATGGACCTTCTCAAAGAGCGCCTCCTGTCCAGGCAGCTTATAGTCCGGATATTCCTGGAACTTCACAGATTGCGCATACTGCTCAAAGCTGTTGTAAACCGTGTAGGACCAGTATGGATGGCTTTCTATCTTGGGCGCCTCTGCCAGGGCTTTGAATACCCGCGCATTGATGATCTGCAGGTCTATGAGCCTGTCCTCATCAATGGCCTTAAATGCTTCCGGGATCAGCAGGTCCGCCTCCTGCACATCGTACCCCATGTTCCTCATGCTGGAAATCGCACCCAGCATCTTGGAATAGGGCGCCTTGGATTCCGGCAGCGGCTTAATCCATGCCCCCTTTCCGGTTTCCAGCATCTGCCTTGCTTCCTCCAGGAATTTTCCCTCCAATAAGTTATCCCACTGGATTAAATCCGTACGGTCCCTTACCGGAATTGCGTCACAGAAAAATTCATAGTCGTATTCCCATGCTCTTTTCATAATGATTTCTCCTTGTATTCATATTTTTTGTCTGTTCCACACAATGGTTCCATGTTATTCTTCGTTCCCCCCACACATGTATGCCTATCCTGTCTTTTAGTATAATTTTAGGTACTATCTTCAGCAAACAATGAAAGGAGTAACAACAATGGCTATTTACTGTGAAGATCTGTTTAAACTGTCCTCCTTCCGCGACGCCCGGTTAAGGGGCGGCAGGACCGGCCTGGGGAGGAAAATCACCTGGCCTTACGTGGGCGCCACCCCAAGCGTATCCCAATGGCTCCACGGAGGCGAGCTCCTCTTCCTGACAGGAGTGGGTATCCCCTCGGACGATGAATCCCTGCTGAACCTGGTTGATGAATGCATCCAGAAAAACCTATCCGGCATCGTTTTCCTGCTCAATCCCCAATACATACCTGAAATCCCTGAGGCGGTAATTGAGAAAGCGGACCAGGAAGGGCTTCCCGTGTTCCAGATGCCCTGGGATGTGAAGCTGATTGACGCGACCCGGGAAATCATTGAACTGATGGAGCAGGTGAAGGAGAAAAGCAAGAATGTCCGCTTCTTCCTTGAAAGCCTGCTTTTTTCCAACAACAGCGACATTGACTCCATCATGCATTTTTATAACATCCGGCTTCATTCCCAATACTGTATATGCGTGGTGGAATCCGCGGACAATGTATTCTCAGAAGCCATTGAATCCAATTTCCAGCACCTGTCTGCCTCCGTACGGAATATTGCCCTGTCCAGCCGTCTGGCCATCCTCAGCTGTTCCTATGCCAACCGGCTGATTTTTCTTTTGACAGCCGACAGCAAAAGCGATACCGTCTATCTCCAGAACACCATATCGAACAACTTTGAATACATACAGGCGCTTCACGCGTCCAGGGGAGGTTTCATGAAAATGGCGTTCAGCCGCACATTTACCAAACTGAATCAGATTAAACAATGCTACCATGAGATTACGGTGGCCCTATCCACCAAAAACCTGCACGCCCTGTTTCCCAACCACATCATCCATTACGAAAACCTGGGAATCTACCGCATCCTGTTTGAACTTGATAAAAATGAGTCCATCCGGGATTACTGCATGAAAAATATTGATCCCCTGATATCATACGATACCCAGCATTCATCCAGTCTCCTTGAGACACTCCGGCTTTATTTCATCAACAACTGCCATTCCAGCCAGACCGCGCAGGCCCTGTTCATCCACAAGAATACCCTGGTCTACCGTTTATCCCTGATAAAAGAACTTCTCCACACGGATCTGTCCAATGCGCTGAAAAACCTGGAACTGTTCAACAGCATTCTCCTGTATGATTACCTTCATGCTGTTTAGCAGAATTCCCGCCGGATGAAATCACTGATATTGGATACCACGTCCTCCACAATCCACTGCCCCTTCTGGGCAGAGGAGGATCTGGCTGTGGCCAGCACCCCATTGGACGGTATGCTGTCCTTATCAATGGGATACCGGTAGCAGAATCCCGGATCCGTCTTCCCCACATCTGCAATCAGGTCCTGGCGCACCAGCTCCGGCGCAACATACATCATAAGGGAGGTTTCCGTAATGGCTGCATGCTCCAGCGCCCAGCCCGGGAATGGCGCCTGGTCAAATATCCGTCCAATCATATTGGGCGACATGGGGTCCCACCAGTTCATCAACAGGAGCCTTACCCTATCCCCATGCCTGGCTGAACACAGGTCCATTGCCTCCACCACAAAGGGTTCATTCTCAAAATGTGCGTTGAACAGGAGGATCCGCCTGAATCCGTCCCTTACAAACTCGTCAATCACATCCTGCACCAGGTTCTGCAGCGTCTGGCCGTTCAGGTCAATTGTCCCAGGAAACAGCGGGCCTCCCCCGCTGAAGGGTTTTGATTTGTATCCATAGCAGAGGGCCGGGGCCACGATCCCGTCCACCTGTCCTGCAATGCGGTATGAAAACTCTTCCGCCAGCACCGTGTCCACACACAGGGGAAGATGAGGCCCGTGCTGTTCCGTTGCCCCGATCGGAAGAATCAGGATATCCTCCTTTTTCCCCGCATATTCTGTCCATGTCATATCCTTCATCTTAATATGTCCTGACATTGTTTTGTCCCTCCCTTTTCCTCATGCAGCTATCATACCGGATTTCCCCGGTCAGTTTAAGGTGCGGCACACACAAACATACGGGCCGTTCTTTCGTCTTATCGCGCACAAAAGAACCAGGTATTTTTTGTTACTTTAACACAATTACTTTTCTGTCCTTTTCCTGTAATGTGGTCTTAAAACTCATATGGAGGGAATGAATCAATTGAATACAATTTTGTTTACCAATGCGCATCTGAATCATGAGCCGGGTTTATGCGACCTGCTGGTGGAGGACGGCCGTTTCCTGGAAATCGGGCCATGTCTGAATAAAAAATATCCCATAGGGAATGTCTGCGACCTTAACGGAAAGCTGGTGCTCCCTCCCTTTGTGGATTCCCATATCCATCTGGATTATGTATACACTGCCAGGGAACCTGGCGCGGACAATTGTTCCGGAACCCTTTTTGAGGGGATTGAACGGTGGTCCCATGGAAAACGGAACCGGTCCGTGGAGGAAATAAAAAGACGTGCCAGGACCGCGTTAAAAAAGGAAATACTCAATGGGACCCAGTACATGAGGACCCATGTGGACGTCACAGACCCGTCCCTTACCGGGTTAAAGGCCATCCTGGAACTGCGGGACGAGTTGAAGGGGGTGCTGGACCTTCAGGTCATAGCATTTCCCCAGGAAGGGATGTATTCATATACCAACGGCCATAAGCTGGTGGAAGAGGCCCTGATTATGGGGGCTGACGTGGTCGGAGCCATCCCCCACTATGAATTCACCAGGGAATGGGGCGAAAAATCCATTCAGACAGTGGTTCAGCTGGCCCTTAAATATGATAAGCTCATTGACATCCACTGTGACGAGACAGACGATGAGCAGTCACGGTTCATTGAATCCCTGGCAGCCCTGGCCTATCAGAACGGGATTGGCAGCCGCACCACTGCCAGCCATGCCTGCGCCATGGGTTCCTATAACAATGCATACGTCTATAAGCTCTTTCAGCTGTTAGAACGTTCAGGCATCAACATAATATCCTGCCCCACCGAGAACATCCACCTCCAGGGCAGGTATGATTCCTATCCCAAACGCCGCGGCCTGACCCGGGTCAAGGAGCTAAGCGGGGCAGGAATCAATGTCTGCTTTGCCCAGGACTCCATCTCCGACCCATGGTATCCTTTAGGCAACGGCAATCTTATGACCATCCTGGACTTTGGCCTGCACATCTGCCACCTGATGTCATTTCCTGAAATAGAAAACAGCTTTTGCTACATCACGGACAATGGCGCCCGCACCCTGTCCATGGAAGGAAGCTATGGGATACGGCCGGGTAACGATGCAGACTTCATTGTACTGGATGCCCCGGATGCCTTTGAGGCCATCCGTGAACGCGTCGGCGTGCTGGCATCGGTGCGAAGGGGAAATTTCCTGTTCCGTAAGCAGCCAGCTAAAACCACGTTCAACTGCGGCTTTCTAAGCAGGGCGGAGGAATCATAAGCAGGATGTGGGAACCATGAGCAAAATGCAGGCAGACAAGTCAAATGGTATGGGTGCTATTCTTATTTATTGGCAATAATATACGATTATGGTGCCATTATATTTGTACATACTGCACAAATATTTACAAATAATTTTTAGAAATTTGCCTATGGACTAAATTTTTTTTAGGTATTATAATATAACACATGAAAACAATTTAACAGATTCATTGCCAATATGTATATCCTGGGGATTGGCCCAGAGTCTCTACCAACTACCTTAAAGAGTTGACTACATATCTTATGTAGTCAGCTCTTTTTTTGTTTGTGTAAGGACAATTCTGAACATTCCGGTATATCTTTTGGCAAAAAATACAAGGAGGAAAATAGAATAATGAATATTGTAGGGCAGCAAGTGAAACGTGTTGATGCTTACGGAAAGGTGACAGGAGAAGCCAAATATACGGCGGACCTGGAACCCAGGGACATCCTTCACGGCAGGGTCGTGCACTCCACCATAGCCAACGGGAGGGTCAAGAGCTTTGACCTGACTGAGGCTTACAAGGTGCCTGGCGTGGTTAAGATTGTCACCTGCTTTGACGTACCCAACTGCCAGTTCCCCACAGCAGGCCACCCCTGGAGCGTGGAAACCAAACACCAGGATATCTGCGACCGCAAGGTGCTGAACGAGCGCATCCGGCTGTACGGGGATGACATCGCTGCTGTTGTAGCTGAGGACGAGGTTGCGGCTTTCCAGGCAGCACGGTTAATCCGCGTGGAATATGAAGAATATGAACCCATTGTCACAGCCATGGCAGCCATGGCAGAGGGCGCCACACCGCTGCACCCGGATATCAGGAAGGACAACGTGATCGTACACTCCCATATGACCATGGGGGACAGCAGCTTTACATATGAAGAGGGACTTAAAAAAGCCGTGGAAGCCTATGGCGCGGACAATATCGTTTCCATGGACGTGGAATACGACACCCCCCGTATCTCCCACTGCCATATTGAGCTTCCTGTTTCATGGGCCTATGTGGACACCAATGGGAAAGTCACCATCATCTCCTCTACCCAGATCCCGCACATTGTCAGAAGATGTACGGCACAGGCCCTTGGCATTCCCATCGGCAGGGTGCGCATCATCAAGCCATATATCGGCGGAGGTTTCGGCAACAAGCAGGATGTGCTCTACGAACCATTAAACGCCTTCCTTACCCTCTCCGTGGGCGGACGGCCTGTGAGATTGGAAATCAGCCGCGAGGAAACCATTTCCGGAACACGCACACGCCACGCCATAAAGGGTAAATGCAGGGGCGTCGTATCCAGGGACGGCCGCGTTCTTGCCAGGAAGCTGGAGGCGTTTGCCAACAACGGCGGTTACGCTTCCCACGGTCATGCAATCTGCGCCAACTGCGGCAATGTATTTAAGGATTTATATCGGGATGAATATGGCACCGAGGTGGACTGCTATACCGTGTATACCTCCTCTCCCACAGCCGGGGCCATGAGGGCTTACGGCATCCCGCAGGCAGACTGGTTCGCAGAATGCCTGAACGATGACCTGGCCCATGCCATTGGCATGGATCCCTGCGAATTCCGTCTGAAGAACTGTATGGAGGATGGGTTCGTGGATCCGTCCAACGGCATCACCTTCCACTCCTATGGATTAAAGCAGTGTATTGAGGCTGGCAGGAAGCACATCCGCTGGGACGAAAAATGGAGCGCATACAGGAACCAGACCGGCCCGGTCCGCAGGGGCGTGGGCATGGCAATCTTCTGCTACAAGACCGGGGTGCATCCCATTTCCCTGGAAACAGCCTCCACCCGCATGATATTAAACCAGGACGGATCCATGCAGCTTTGTATGGGCGCCACGGAAATCGGCCAGGGCGCGGACACCGTGTTCTCCCAGATGGCGGCGGAAACCACCGGCATTTCCTTTGATAAGGTGTATATCGTATCCACCCAGGACACGGACATCACCCCCTTTGATACAGGCGCCTATGCATCCCGCCAGACCTATGTGTCCGGCATGGCCTGTAAGAAATGCGGTGAGGAGTTCCGCCACAAAATCCTTGAGTACGCCGCATACATGCTGAACCACGATGTAACGGATCTGTCCAGGACAGTGTATGCCGAGGAAGTAATGGCAGCCGGGATGCGGATCAGGGAAGCCCTTGGCCTTCATGAGGGGGAGGAAATCACCGAAGACATGCTGGACATTTCAGACAGCAAGGTAATCGTAAGCGGCGGCGAGCCGGAATTATTTGACGTGTCCGTGGTAGCGGATACCGCGTTCTACTCCCTGGACCGCTCCATACATATCACTGCGGAAGTGACCAACCAGTGCAAGGACAACACCTTTTCTTCCGGCTGCTGTTTTGTGGAGATAGAGGTGGATATGCCCCTGGGCCTGGTGACAGTGAAGGATATCATCAATGTCCATGATTCAGGTATCCTGATCAATCCCCAGACAGCGCGCGCCCAGGTTCACGGCGGCATGAGCATGGGACTGGGATACGGGCTTTCAGAGGAACTTCTGGTGGATGAAAAAACAGGACGTCCGCTGAACAACAACCTGCTGGATTATAAGATTCCCACTGCCATGGACACGCCGGACCTGAATGTGGAATTCATCCAGTTAGAAGACCCCACCGGCCCTTACGGCAACAAATCCCTGGGAGAGCCTCCCGCTATTCCGGTGGCTCCCGCCATCCGCAATGCAATCTTAAATGCAACCGGCGTCCACATGAATGTGACGCCCATGACAGCCCAGAGGCTGATTGAGAAATTCAAGGAAAAAGGTCTGATATAAATAGACCCGGTATAATCAGACCGGATATTAACAGACCAGATATCAATAAATCCTAAGTAAGGAGAGAGCCATGTTTGACATTAAATCATTTTATGAGGCCGTGAGCGTGCAGGATGCAATCCAGGCCCTTTTAAAGGACACGGATGCCGAAATCATCAGCGGCGGCACCGATGTACTGATCCGCGTGCGGGAGGGGAAGGATGCAGGACGTTCCCTGGTATCCATCCACAACCTGGAGGAACTAAAGGGCGTGAAGCTGCTTGAGGACGGCAATCTGTGGATTGGCGCCGGGACGTCCTTTTCCCATATCACCAATGACCCCCTGATCCAGGAATACATCCCCATGCTGGGGGATGCCGTGGATATGGTTGGCGGCCCCCAGATACGAAACACCGGTACCATTGGCGGGAATATCTGCAACGGCGCAACTTCCGCTGATTCCGCCTCCACCATGTGGACCCTGGAAGCGGACGTGGTCCTGGAGGGACCGGAAGGGGAGCGCACCGTGCCTGTATGTGAATTTTACACGGGTCCCGGGCGGACGGTACGGGACCGCTGCGAGGTCTGTAAGGGATTTGTGATCCATCGTGATAGCTTCGAGGGCTGGACCGGACACTATATCAAGTACGGTAAGCGTAAGGCCATGGAGATAGCCACCCTGGGCTGCGCCGTAAGGGTAAAGCTGTCCCCGGACAAAAAACAGATTGAGGATGTACGGCTGGGCTATGGCGTGGCCGGTCCCACACCCCTTCGCTGCCTCAAGGCAGAAGAAGGCCTGAAGGGCCATGACATCAATGACAATGACGCCATCCTTGCCTTTGGAAGGGATGCGCTTACACAGGTCAATCCGCGTACCTCATGGAGGGCTTCCAAGGAATTCAGGCTTCAGCTGATTGAGGAGCTGTCCAAACGCGCGCTGAAAGAAGCAATTAAAAAGGCAGGAGGAGAGATAGATGCTTAAGATTGTGCACATGAAAGTAAACGGAAAGGATGTGGAGCTGGCAGTGGACGAACGTGAGTCCCTGTTAGACACACTGCGCCAGCGTCTGGGGCTTACATCTGTTAAAAAGGGCTGCGAGGTCGGGGAATGCGGCGCCTGTACCGTGCTGGTAAACGGGGAAGCCATTGACAGCTGCATCTACATGACACTTTGGGCAGAAGGCAAAAGCGTCATGACCGTGGAAGGATTAAAGGGGCCAAACGGGGAACTGTCCCCGATCCAGAAGGCATTCATCGAGGAGGCGGCGGTACAGTGCGGTTTCTGTACGCCCGGCCTTATCATGAGCGCGGTGGAGATTGTGGGAACCGGCAAGAAATATAACAGGGAAGAACTGAAGAAGCTGATATCCGGCCATCTGTGCAGGTGCACGGGATACGAAAACATCCTGAATGCAATGGAACGGATTGTGGAAGAGGTATATCAGATCAGCCATAAGGCGGAATCTTAAGGGATTGCCGGACAGATACCAATCAGGTCCTAAAAAATAACAGGGGGTAACAAAATCATGAACAGCAGTGCAAATTGCAGTATTAATAATATTTATAAGCTGGAGGGACGGGTGCCGCTTGGCAAAGCCATTCCCTTTGGCCTGCAGCATATTCTGGCAATGTTCGTTTCCAACCTTGCGCCCATAACCATCATCGCAGGCGCTGCCCAGCCCGCTTTGACCCAGGCCCAGACAGCCATCCTGCTCCAGAACGCCATGTTCGTCGCAGGGATTGCCACACTGGTCCAGCTCTACCCGGTCTGGAGGATCGGCTCCAGGCTTCCGGTGGTCATGGGCGTCAGCTTTACCTTTGTCACGGTGCTCAGCACCATTGCGGCCAATTACGGTTATCCATCCGTGGTGGGCGCGGTGCTCATCGGCGGTATCTTTGAAGGTACCCTGGGTCTTCTGGCCAAATACTGGCGCAGGATCATCACGCCGGTTGTTGCTGCTTCCGTGGTAACAGCCATTGGATTCTCCCTTTTCACGGTTGGCGCCCGTTCCTTTGGCGGCGGTTATGCAGATGACTTCGGTTCTGCCCAGAACCTGATTCTCGGCACGCTGACACTGCTCACCTGCCTTTTGTGGAACATTTTTGCAAAAGGATATTTAAAGCAGCTTTCCGTGCTGGCAGGGCTGATTGTGGGTTATGTGATTGCCATTTTCCTGGGCAAGGTGGATTTAAGCCTGATCATGTCCGGCGGTATCATCGCCCTGCCGTCCCTTCTTCCCTTTGTTCCTGAGTTCCACGCAGGGGCAATCATCTCTGCCTGCATCATTTTCCTGGTGTCCGCGGCAGAGACCATCGGCGACACATCCGCCCTTGTATCAGGCGGCCTGAACCGTGAAATCACAGGAAAGGAAATCTCCGGTTCCCTTGCCTGCGACGGATACTGTTCCGCTGTCTCCACTTTGTTCGGTTGTCCTCCTGTCACGTCCTTCTCACAGAACGTCGGGCTGATTGCCATGACAAAAGTAGTGAACCGCTTCACCATCATGACCGGCGCGGCCTGTATGATCCTGGCCGGGCTGCTCCCACCGGTAGGCAACTTCTTTGCCTCCCTGCCCCAGGCTGTCCTGGGCGGGTGTACCATCATGATGTTTGGCTCCATCCTGACCTCAGGCGTGCAGATGATATCAAAATGCGGCTTCTCCCAGCGCAATATCACCATTGTCTCCCTTTCCCTGGCAGTGGGCATCGGCTTCACCACTGCCAGCGAGATCGGCATATGGGATATCTTCCCGGAGCTTGTGCAGTCCGTATTCTCTGCAAATGTGGTGGCTGTTGTGTTTGTTGTGTCCGTGTTCCTGAGCCTGGTGCTGCCAAAGGATATGGATATTAAGATGTTGGAGGAATGACAATGTGGACCGGCCCAAAGCCAGGGTCCGTTTAGGGCGGGGAAGTTCCCCGCCCTTTTCATATCCATACCGCTATCCCGGATACCCAATCTTCAAAGTAATCCCATCCAGCGAAACGCCTTGCCCCCGCGTAATAGGCAGCTTCTGATCAGCAGTGAATCCAAGGGTTTCCCCGTCCCTGAGCACCACATCCCCGTCCAGCACATAATATACCAGGTTCAGGAGATAATCCCTCAGTTCCTGGGGATTAGCATTGACGTCCAGTACTTCCATCTCATCCCTGCCAAAGGCCCTCATTCCATAAGTATAGGCGTTCCATCCACCTTCGGTCTGGTACAGGCCAAAATAAATCCAGTTCAGGACAGGGAGTCCGCCGTCCTTCATCATTTCTGAGGCATCCAGATAAAACCGGGGCTGGAATACGGTTCCGCTTGTATAAATGCCCAGAACGGTTTCCTGCCTGCAGCAGGCAGCCATGAGCTTGGCAAACAGCAGGCCGCGCTCCTTTACAGGCGCGTCTGTCCCCATGACAGCAACCATCAGATGGGCCTTATGGGTCTTAACGGTTTCCACGGCCTCCGGCCACATATAGTTGTTGGCAGCATTGGCCTCTGCCTCCCCGTCCGGCACCGGCGCATCCATCATGGCGACCACCAGCCTGAGACCCTTAACAGAGTAGATGTGAGGAGTATCCTCGTCATCATGTGTCATTTCACCTTTGTCACCGGCGGATACACGTTCCTCCGACGCCTCTTCATCCTCTTCCTCATTGCAGTCAATCCCCCAGTCCGCCTTCATGTCCGCGGCCAGCTTATCCGGGGACCAGTGGGGTTCTGAGAGCAGGACAAAGCCTACGAATGTTCCTGCCTTGTCATTTTCCCCGTCGGTGTCCGGGCTTCCTTCACCTGGACCTTCATGGTCCGTATGCCGGTTTTCCTGCTCCAGCGCATCTGCCTGCTCCATCCAGTAACGGCGAATCATCTCCACCATTTCTTTTGCTTTGTCCTCAGCGGTTGCAGCATCATATGGTTCCATCTCGCTGAATACATGGCCGCAGTGTTCCGTATCCTCTGGCCCGTATCCGCCGCAGACCCCCAGAAGCCATTTGCCAAACATGCCTTTCTTATATCTGAACATATAATAATGCAGGTCATGGAGGTCGAATTCCCCTGCCGGTTCTATCTTAGCCGGTTCCTTTCCCAGCTCTCCCGGATGGGAAAGCCACTCCTTCATTGACTGCATGGCCGCCTGTTGTTGGTTCATACTGATATCCTCCTTCTATTCTTTTGCACTATGGGTAATCAGGATAATCTTTGCATCATAAATCCCATTGTTTACAGAATCATACAAAACCCTCACCCTAAAGTCATGAAACAGAACAGCCCATCCGGCTCCGGTGCCGTCTATCGTAATTGAATCCGAACAATCAATCTGATATGTCCCTAAGTCATTTTGCAAAATAAAAGACGCGATGGCACCGTTCTCCTTGTTAATCTCCAATCCTGTAACAGAGCCTTCCGGTAATTCCGTATATATTCCACTATCTGCATTGGACTGATACCAATCTTTATAGATTGTTCCATTAATGATGCCAATATTGCCTTCTATCCAGTAACTGGAGCCATTTGCCCATAACACAGGAGGCAGCCAGCTAATACTTTGGCTGGTTCCGTCATCATAAAATAGAGTCAATGTACTTGACTGTCCCATATAGAAAGTATCTTCCCCCGGCCGTATGGCCGTCAGATCCAAGCTGCCCAGCTCCCGTACGATTGTATCTATGGTTTCAGTATGTTGTGTGTGATATTCATTGCCTTCCTCCGTAAAAGTAAAAGGCAATGTATGAAAAGAAATCTTCATTGGATATCCGTTCAGCATATCCGGAACCCAGGCCCCGCTTGAACCGACTTTATAACCGTCTGGAGTCACGGCAGCAGACACCATCCAGCCATCCTGATTAAAATAGTAGCATCTGCCGTCAATCCATTTCCATGTATTCATTGGGCAGCTGCCGCCATCCTCAGCATACCAGTAATTGCTGACCCCTGCTTCCGGGGTTTTCCCTGTGTCCTGCTTCCATTGCCCGGCAAGTGAAACAGATGGCATACCGGCAATGCATATTGTGGACATTAATCCTAGCAAATATCGAAGCTTCATTCCCCACACCTCTTGATTTTATCCAATTAATTACCCTATCATGATTACTGCCAGCTTAATCATAAGTCTCTGTATACGTCTCCGGTTCCTGTTCCTTAACCGCCTTTAATTTACCCAGCAGTCCATAGACTCCTGCCCGCTGCCCTTCCTCAAAAAAGGTAATGGTCATAAGGAACAGGGATGGCCCTGAAACAGCCTTACAGAACACCTGATAATAAGCGTCTTTTCCATCCTCCACCTTGTGCCAGCCCCAGCGCGCCCGTCCGTTTGGCATGTCCAGGTCCCGGATATCCGTCAGTCCGTCAAAACCACCCTCCAGAGAGGCCTCCTTTCCCTGAAGCCGGAACCCGTTCACCCTCCATATGGGCCCCTTGCCGGTACCGTCCCACCACAAGCCGCAGCCCCTGCCATTTTCCTGTTCTTCCCACTCATACAGATAATTCCCCGGAAGGGTCAGACGGAGGACGCCGTATGCGTGTGTCACTTCTCCCCTTCTAAAGCCCACCGGATACAGGGATTCCAATACCTGAGCCGTATCCGGTATGATGGGTGTCCGGCTGTCCAGACCGCACAGCAGCAGGTATGCTTCTATGGGAAGGGGAATCCTGGAATCCAGCCTGTACGCCTGCTCCAGGTCATCAAGGGCAGCACGGTTAATGTCCGCATCCTGACTGCTGCGGTCTGACGGGCCAAAGAAGCATTTTTCCCACATCAGGTTCAGGGCACGGTTCCTGTAGTATGCGGCATCCTTTTCAGGCTGGTTCCATATGAAGAACCGGTCTGCCAGCCACCCGATTCCAAGACACTCCACGGCCTTGACCATACCTGCAATCCCAAACCGTCCCATGGGTGTGACAACGGTTCCCGGGATATCCTCGGGCTGGTACTGATCCAGGTCCCAGCACAGGCAGAGACTGCCGTATTCCCCTGAGGCCAGGCGCTCCCTGCACAGATTGACCAGCATCTTAAGCCACGGATAGAAATGTTCCTTTTTCATACGCTGGAAGTCCCTGTGCCTGTAATAATCAGTCACATCCGACACAGTCAGGCCCCTGAGGACGGATCTGCCCAGTGCATCCACAAATTCGATTGCCGCCTTATGGAATCCAGGTCCGCAGGGTGTGGAGTAGCATTCTCCAGATATGACCCATTGCCCCAGCAGTCCATCTTCATGCTCCCAGCTCATGGAAATGCCGCCCATGGGACAGAAGGATATCCATATATGGTCATTGTCCTCCTGCACACCCTGTCCCCCGGATGCCGCGAGGCTGCGGACGGCCTGGATCAGGGCTTCCTTTTTCCTTACTTTGGCGCCAAACGCAAACCGAATGCTCATGCCTCCTCCTTTTTTATCCAGATACTGCCCACATTGCGGCGGAAGGTATGGAACAGGGCCTCCTTAACAGGCTGATTCCTGAATACCTCCACCGCGGCATCCAGCACAGCGGTCAGGTTCCATGCAATGAAATCCAGGTACCCGAACTCCGTCCCCGTGGCGCCTCCGGTAAATACAACTGCATCCCCACATTTTTCTGATATCTCCTGTTCCAGCTTATCCCGCAGATCCAGTATCTGGTTCCTTGGTATACCCTCCAGCGTATAATAGAAAAAGGCAGGGACCGCCCCATCCTGGTGGAAATCCTCCATGATGCCATCATCTCCCCTGTAATATGCACTGACAACCGGGAGGCATGTGGTCACTCCTGCATATACATCTTCACGCAGATCCCACTCCTCTTCCTCGGACGGCTTCATCTCATATGCGCTGTACCAATGGCACATCTGGTCCGCGGTAACGGTTTCCCTGTCCTTCTTTATGTATTCCAAAAGGTCTTCCAGGCATATATCTTCCCCCTCCTGCGGCGCTTCCAGCAGATCCATATAGCCCACATACCGGATGGCGGGGATTTCCCCAATGGCCTGGTCCAGCAGGACAGACATCAGGCTATACGCCTGGTTCTCATTTTCCTTTAACAGGGGCAGCAGTTTTTCACAGTAAATAGACAGCCCGATTTGTTTATCTTCCAGCTCCTCCACCCAGACCCTTGCATCTTCTGTCCCGATATCCCTGTCATACATCCTGAGTACAAACCCATTGGCAGGATGGCGTCCTACCAGGATATTCCAGTTCTTGTGTACCTCTTTTGGCGCGTGTTCCATAAAGTATATCAATTTAAAAATGCGGCTCTTGTCTCCTTCCGGCGACAGGATCAGGTCATATCTGCCGCCGTTGCAGCCTACCTCAAAATACAATCCGGCAAATGCAGGAGAGAGAAGCTGATGGCATAAATCAGCCACCGGTTCCCCTCCCTGCTTTGCATCAAGCATTTGCCTGAGCTTCCATTCCCCTTCCAGAAATGACTGCCATCCCTCTTTAACCCTCTCGCAAAAGGGCTTCATTGCATTGGGAAGCGCAAGGACTTTCCGGCACAGGGATATCATCTCCAGCGTATCCTCATCTCCCGGCCTGTACTCCAGCGCTTTTTCAAAATAATACTTTGCCCTGGATTCCTGGTCCAGATAATACAGAGCATAACCCATCCTGTAATTCCAGTTATGTTCCCCTGCATATTCCTCTTCCACGGCTTTAAGGAGTTCCACTGCCTTTTTAAACAGATGCCTGTCCCCTGGTTCTGCCAGGTTATTGTAGGCGCGCGCCAGCTGGCTGATTAATTCCGGTGTCTGCTGCTCCTTTGGCAGGGCTTCGATTGCATCAATGATATCCTGGAACTGGTCGTCTTCATGCCACTTTTCCAACGCTTCAAGAAGGGTGGATGGGGTGCGTGGGTTTGTTTCATTATCAGGCTTCTGCTTCATGGTATTTACCTCCATTTTGTCTTTCAATCATTATACACTAGAGAGGGTGGAATGGATAGTAAGCGGCGGAATTATTAAAATAATCGTAACAAACAAAAAACCGGAAGATATCCCGAGTGTCTCTCTCCAAATATCTTCCGGTTATGATTGACTGCTAAAGCTGTGAAACGCAAAACTCCTGAATCTGCCGCAAGATTTCCTCCTCGTCTCCACCCTCCACCAGAAATACCAACTCATCCCCTTTCACAGCATATAGATTCATCACTGCAAAAACTTCCTTCCCGTCCGCCTTCCTGTCTCCGGCAGACACCACAATCCGGCCCTCCGCATCGCGGCAGATTTTCGCCAGATTTACAGCAATCCTTGCATGAAGCCCTTCCGGGTTCGTAATCACATACCGGTATCCCTTCATCCTATTTCTCTCCCTTTATATCGGTTCACACATCAGTATCGCCTCAATAAATTCCTCATAGCTATTGCTGCCAAGCACCTTTTCCAGGCTCTGGTATTCCAAAAGAAGCACAATCAGATTGTCAAATATCTCATGGAACAGCTCCCTGTCCCGGCGGTTGATTGCAAACAGCAGCACCACATTCACCATATGCTCTCCCCAGGAAATCGGCTTATCACTAAGCAGGATATATACTCCGGTACGGCTGGCCTCCATTTTCAAAGAATGCGGCACAGCCAGCCTTCCAAATGCCGTGGAGGAATGAGCCTCCCGGTCCTCTACCTCCGCCATAAAGCCCTCTTCCACATAACCGTTTTCTTCCAGGGCACGTACCATATGGGTGAGCGCCTGTTTCCGGTCCCCCATATCCCCATTTTTGCAGAACAGCTCAGGGGAAGTAATCTGCAAGAGCATCTCCCGCAGACGCTTCTGCTTTCCAGCCTGCTTCATTTCTGCAATCTTTTTCCGGATTGCGGCAAGATCCCTCTCGTGCAGAAATGGATTGACCTGCACCACCTGCTGCCCCTCTTCCGGCTCGACTGCTATGGTGGAGATAATCAGTTCCTCCCTGCGCACCTGCTTAAGCTCTGACGGCTTGGTAACTACTGTCTTGACCACCAGATCCTCAGAAAAGCTTCCCTCAATCTTTTCCATCATGATATCTGCCAAATCATAATACTGCGGGGACAGGAGGACGCAGCCCAGCTTGTCCTTCTGATTCTCCCAGGTTTCCAGATTTCCGCCGATATGCAGAGCGATATAGGCAATCTCATCCTCGTCCACCCGGTATCCCGTCAACTGGCTTAAGCAGTTTGCCACGCCCACTGCGCACTCGAAAATCAGCGGGCAGGAATTCTTGATATGCTCTGTCAGCGGATTCTTGGTGGAATATTCATTATCCAGACGCCTTAAGAGATTGTGGATATGAACGGAAAATTTCACTACAAACTCATCATTCTCCGTATCAATAAAATAATTCTCATTAAGATAATCCAGAATCTTTCCAACGATTTTTGAACACTCCGGCCCAATAAAGTCCTGGATATTATCACGGTTTAAGGTATCATAGTCCACCTTCATCAGATGGCTCACCAGAAGTGCGGTCAGCTCCTCCATCTCCAACTCCGTAAACCGAACAGCGAACGCCTCTTTGATCCGGCCTGCAATCCTCCCGGAAAACTCTGTCTCACGGATTCCATACCGGTGTTTTTCCGCCACATGGGTGCGGAATGTGCAATTCTTCCGTATCCGGTCCATGCTGACGACCAAATCCAGAATCAGGTTCACCATGGCGTAGTCATTGATAAAATAGTGATACCGCTTGCATTCCGTCAGAACAATATCCCGAAGCAGTTCCATATTATAGTCCGGAAATGCTTTCTGCACCATATCCAGGCTCATTATATTCTTATTGAACTCCTCGTAGAGAATGCCGCTTAAGAGACGGCGCTTGTCCAGCTCCCTCCCCTCCAGCGTTACCTCCGAACCTGCCACATTGGCATAAAGCCCGTATTCCTTGAGTTTTTTCCTCACTCTGACTAAATCCTTTTTAAGCGTCTCTAAACTTACAAAGATTTCCTCGCTGATATCATAGAGGTCGATGCCTCCTCCATTTTCACTGTCATTTGTGAGAAGCTGCGCAATCATATAGTTAACCCGTTCTCCCGGCGTCTCCGGCAGGCTCGCCTGCTGCTGTTTCCCCAAAAGTTCCCGCCCCCGCTCCCGCTGTATCCTATAACCTTTTCTGGAACCTTCAATCAGATTAGTTTCAAAATAATTTATTTCCCCTATATAATTCTTCACACTGCGCTCCGAAATGTGAAGCTGGAGGGACAGCTGTTTTGCCGTCATCCACTCCTCCCGATTCACAAGGATCCGGATAAGCGCCAGATGTTTTTCTCTCATATGCCCTTCTCCCTGTCCGGCCGTTTAACACAACAATCGCAGCCAGAATGCACAAAATACCTGCCACGCCAAAGAATCCCATATGCTCCCCCAGCATCAGCTCCCCCAGAATGGCGGCCACGGCCGGCTCCACCGATGCAATGACCGACACGCTGCCCGGCTCCATGTATTTCAGCGCCGTATTATAAAGCAGATAGGAAAAAATATTGCAAACACACGCCGCAGCTGCCAAAATTGGTACTAATTGCGGCTTTTGAGTAATACTATACACCACATGTCCCATATCTGCAAGAAAGCATCCCGCACAGGCCGCCGAAAAGAATGCGTAAAACAGTACCGTCAGCGCATGATAACGTTTCAGCAGCGCACCTGCTATGATACTGTACATAGCATATCCGAATGCGGCCAGGATTCCCCAGAAAAATGCAGCAGCCGGAAATGTCACATTTCCCGACATGATTCCCGACACAAAGGCGCAGCCTGTGATGGCAAGGAGGACCGCCGTCAGCTTCCTGCCGGAAATCCGCTCCCCGAATACCGGCACCGCAATGACGGTCACAAACACGGGGGACGTATATAGAAGAACCGCTGCCGCTGCCATAGAGGATTTTTCAATGGCAATTCCATAGCTGACATTAAAAAGCAGCAGGCACAAGATTCCCGCAGCTCCAAACCATGGAAAATCCGACACTTTAATCCGAAGCAGCTTTCGGTCTAAAAGCAGCAGCGTTATCCCTAAAGCCGCTGCCCCGATTACCATCCGTACCACGGTCAGCTCCAGGGAGTGGACGCCATGGCGCCCGGCAAGACTGACAAACAGACCGATTGTCCCCCACATACCTCCCGCTGACGCCGCGCAGCACACCGCTTTTATTCTCTGCTTCTCCATGTATCTGTCACTCCCTGTTTTTGTTAGTATCCCATCTTTTTTGTGGACTCTCCCCGCTTATAAACGTTCACCATTAGAATCAATCACCTGCTTATACCAGTAAAAGCTGTCCTTGCGGTACCGCTTCCCGCTGCCGTTTCCCTCATCATCTAAATCTACATAAATCAATCCATACCGTTTTTTCATCTCCGCCGAAGAACAACTGACGATGTCAATTGGGGTCCACATCAGATATCCCTTCAGAGGCACGCCGTCCGCTATGGCTTCCTGCATCTGGATTACATGTTCCTTCAGATATTCGATGCGGTACGGGTCGTGCACGGTCCCGTCCGGCTCCAGCTTATCCACCGCCCCACAGCCGTTTTCCGTGATATAGATGGGCACACCGGGATAGCGGTCCCCATAATTGTTCAAATTCACCCGAAGCCCCACCGGATCAATCTCCCACCCCCACTGGGTTTTCCCCAGATACGGGTTGGAGCATTTGTCCATGGGCTCAAAAGTATTTTTTGAGACGTCATTGACCTTTGTATAGTAATAGCTGGTAGAAAGAAAATCCATCGTGTTCTCTCGCAGAATACGCTCATCGTCCTCCCCCAGTTCCAGACTGATGCCATTATCTTCAAAAAACCTCATCGCATAGCCGGGATAATATCCTCTAAACTGTACATCCGGGAAAAGATACTGCATCTGATTTTTCCTAGTATTAAAAAGCATATCCTCCGGACGGCAGGTCGCCGGATAGGCCAGCTTATCGCTAAGCATGGTCCCTACCTGAATCTCCCCACCGTATCTCCCCGCCAGTTCCTTTGCCCTGGCACAGGCCAGAAACTGGTGATGGATTCCCTGATATTGCGCCTGCATGAAATTCTCTGCCCGGTTTCCCAGGATTCCAAGGGAATTGAACGTGGTCAGGTTAATTTGGTTAAACACAATCCAGTAACGCACCTGCCCATGATACCGCTCAAACAGTGTTTCGCAGTACCTGGAAAAAAGTCCCACCAGCCTGCGGTTCATCCAGCCCCCGTATTTTACCGCTAGGTTCACCGGCATTTCATAATGCGAAAGGGTCATGAATGGCTCCATGCCATGTTTCCTTATGGAGGCAATCAGCCTGTCGTAATATTCAAGTCCTGCCTCGCTGGGCTTTTTATCATCTCCATAGGGATAAATCCTGCTCCAATCAAACGAAGTGCGAAAAGCCTTCAGCCCTATTTCCTCCATGAGACCCAGGTCCTCCTCAAACCTGTGGTAGAAGTCAATCCCGTGACGCTTTGGATAGTAAAGCCCCGGCTTGGTCACAAGGACACTTTCATCGTTTCGGATGGTGCTGTCCTCCTTCCTGTCATCCCGGTTCTTGATATCCTGGTAAGGATGGAAGTCGGCAATGGACATCCCCTTGCCGCCCTCCCCAAAACCTCCGTCCGCCTGGTTTGCAGCAATCGCACCACCCCACAAAAAATCCTCCGGAAATTCCCGCCGCACCTTAATCATACCTGCCCCCGTCCTTTTTCTCCAGCACGTTTAAACGCCTGTCCAGCTCCCTGTACATGGTAATCATCTTTCGGGCAAGATTCATTTCCGTACAAACCGTCATCACCGTGTCCTGGGCATGGGTAAATAACAGGGAATACTCATATTTCTTTCCTGCTGCCTCGGACTGGACAATCTCGGTCTGAAAGATATGTGCTTGGCGCAACTCCTCTTTCGCATCCTTTAGCTTATCCTCCGCCTGGTCATACTTCCCCTCTGCGGTACAGTCCAGCGCTTCCATAATCAGATTCCTGCCATCCCCGGCGTGAATCACAATCTGCATGGCGACGGACGCCATTTTTTCTCTTTCTTCCTCATAACTGTTCATAATCTCACTCATAGCAAACTCCTTATCCTTACTCATTTTCTTCCTGCTCCAGCTTCAACTGCTGCCTGTCATAAATTTTGAAGAACGGAAAGAAGATCATCGCCGCCACCGCCAGGTTTATGGCAGTCAGAGCCAGCCCGGACAGGCTATGGTTGACCAGCCAGGAACTGATGAATACCGGGCAGTACCACATATTGAACACTTCCACCGGAATCGCCACCATACCGGTCACCTGCGCCAGATAGGTAATTACCGGAAGCACGATTGCCGTAATCCACATGGGAATCATCAGAAGCGGGTTCCATGCCACGCACCCGAACACTACCGGTTCATTAATATTTAACAGGCTTGGCACGATTGAAGCTTTCCCAAGAGCCTTGAGCTGCTTGGAAGCCGCGAATAGCAGCATAAATGATAAAGGCAGCGTTGCACCGCGACCACCAAGGCTGAGCCATGCATAGACCGCCTCATTGGTAAACGGCTGTGAAGCGCCAAGGCCCGCCGCCAGCGCATCCGCATTGGCCGTGATTGCCACCAGCGCGATTGGATTTAAGATGGGCTGGAATACCCACCCGCTGATTCCCATGGAATACAGGATAGTTGGAATCAGATACAGAAGAATCATGCCCGGCAGGGACTGCGCAATGCTGTTTAACGGTGAGAAGAAATTCACGATAAACGCATACATGTCAAAGTGAAGCTGGATGACCACCAGCCATCCAATCAGCACCACCGTAGCGATTGGAAGCATGGAATCGAACCACTCCTTCACAAAATCCGGTATTACGGAATCCTCCTTAAAAAAGGTGAATTTTGCATACAGGTTCATGACAAATGCAGTAAACAGACCCGCCACAATTGCAACGAACATACCCCCTGCGCCAAAAGCTGAAAACTGGTATACATACCCTGTGTCAGTAATCTCCGGGTTCACGAGAATCATGAATAACGCCACACCGGTAAATCCGGCAATCAGCTTCATCTTGTTGTTGTTTTTCAGTTCCAACACATAATAGGGGATTAGAAATACCATAAACAGGGAAATCAACCCGAAGGTATAATCTCGAAGCGCGGTAAGTACCGGCAACGCCGGTATGAAGTTTCGAAGCACGTTGTATATAGTAATCAGTGATCCCACCAATACCATGGGAAGTGTCTTGATGATGGCTTTCTGCATTGCAGAAAGCCATGCATTCCCCGTCAGTTCCTCCATTTTGGGAGCGACCACATCGCTCATCCAGTTCATAAACTTTTCCATACCGTTCCTCCTATTCCATTAACCCCATCGCCTGTTTCAGTACAGCTTCCCCGTCCAGCGTTGCATAAGACTTCCGGTCAATAATGGCCGCTTTCACGCCCATCCCGCCGACCTCCTCCTCAATTTCCGCAAACTTATGCTTTAGATGCGGACCAATGAGCAGTACACCCACCCCGTCGATGTTCTCCATGACTTCCGTGTCGCTTACCGCACGGATACTGACCTCCAGTCCCTGTTTCTGCGCCGCCTTCCTCATCTTCTGCGCGATAAATCCGCTGGAAGCGCCTGCTCCGCAGGCAAGCAGAATATTCTTCATACAGCCTCTCCTTTCCATTTCCCTGTTACAATCATTTTTGATATCTTCAGTATATTTAAAAACACAGGCGGTGACAAATCTTTGATTTCACCGAAAGGAGTGCAAAACAATCTTTTGGCGGATAGGAAAATCAGAATAGCATAAATCAGGGGGATAAATCAAAATAGAACATGCCACCCAATGGATGCAAAACAAACAGGAACAGCATACCAGAATCCCAGTATGCCGTTCCTGTTCCTTTAATCCGTATTCCCTCAACCCTTTGTTTGATTGATATATCTGCAGATCATCTGTTTCTGCAAAATGTTCCGTTAATGTGATGTATCAGTCGTCATCGCGGTCATTGTCGTTGTCGTCATCATGGTCACGGTCATCGTCATCATCATGGTCATCATCGCGGTCATCGTCATGGTCGTCATACCGGTCATCGTCATGGTCGTCATACCGGTCATCGTCATGGTCGTCATACCGGTCATCGTCACGGTCATCGTCATGGTCGTCATCACGGTCATCGTCATGGTCGTCATCGCGGTCATCGTCATCATAACGCCCATCATGATCATCGTCCCTGTCAATATCCAGGACTGCACCGGTTACCGCGTCCAGTTCCACTTCATGCCCAACCCCCTGAATCACTACCTCTATCTCATAAACCCCGTCATCCAGTTCATATTCCTTGAATTTCAGGCTGTCTTCCTTTAATCCAAACTGTTCCAATACAATCTTCTCAGCAGTTTCCCTGTCAATATACCCCTTTCCATCCAATGAATGGGTTCCCACAACCTTGATATACACATTGATCTCCCGGTCCTTTGCAATGTCACGGACTTCATCCTCTATCTCCCTCATAAACTGGTCGTCCGGGTACTCAGAGCCTTTTTCAGCCTTTACCACCAGGCTCTTTCTGGAACCGTCCGCATCTTCACCGAACCATCCCTTTTCATCCAGGCGTCTGACCAGTCTTCCCACTGCTGTTTTACAGCTTTTGCCCACATATCCCTCCTGTCCTTCCAGGAAATTTTTACCGTCCCGGTCAATTCCTTTTATCTCCAGCACCGTACCATCCTTATCATAGGAAATGGATATATCCGGTCCCCCACTCACCAGGATCCGCCCCTTCACCTCCTCCTTATTGCTTGATGCCCTGTAAGACGGGGCCCCGAAGGCTGTATTTCCTGCTCCTGCTGCCCCTGCTGCCAATATGGCGGCACATGCAAATACGACTGCCCTGATTAATCTTCTTTTTAACATATTCATTTTCCTCCTGTAATCTGTGATTGATTTTGTTTATATACATAGATTACGGAAGCATATTTTTAAAACCGGGGTAGAAATGATTTTTTTATATTTATTTTTCCGGACATAAATCCCCATATCTGCAATCAGCTACCATTTTTCATAATGAACCTTGGCAGATTCCCATCGATTACATGATTCCTTTATTTCGTCGGGCCAGCCAAAAGCAATCACGGAAATGGGTTCCAGCTTAGGAGGGAGTCCTAATTGATGGATGCACAATTTTCTCCAATCAGAATTAGGCGCCACGCCACACCAGACGCCTCCCAGTCCTAATCCATGGATACTGAGCAGCATGTTTTGCGTGGCAGCCGCGCAATCCGCATATAAGAACTCCTGTATCCCTTCAATATTTTTATCTCCGCAGACAACAATTGCCCCTGCCGATTCTTCCATCATCGCAGCATTTGAATTGTGCCGGGCCAGCATTGACAGGACACGTCTGTCCCTAATCATAATAAAATGGTACGGACGCTTATTCTTTGCCGTAGGAGCGTGCATGCCCGCGCAAAGAATGGCATTAACCATATCCTGGCTGACTGGCTTGGAGGTGAATTTCCGTATGCTCTGCCGTGTCTTTATGGCAGTAAGCACATCCATATCACTTGTGATATCAGCCATTTTTTCATGGTCCTCCCTGACAGCATCCAAATCCTCACAGGACATGGTAACCCTTGCAGTCATGGCCTGCCCGTCAAACCCGATGGACTTCTGCATCGCCTTATTTAAAACCATGATAAATTTACCATTGCCGCGGGATAATAATTTACCTCGGTACCCTATGCCATTGATTGTGCCGCTTACATAAATGGTTCCCTTAGGTTTACGGAATACCGCTTTTGCATCAAACGGGATTTCCATAATCGTCAGACGGTCTGAACCGTCCTTTTTGATTTGTGCATCGAATTGTTCCATTACATTTCCCTTCCATATAATCCTTGTTTTGCATAATGATTATCCCTTAATCATCTTCCTCATCCCCACCATCCCGGCCACCATCTTCTTCATCCTCCTCATCATGGTCGTCATCTTCTTCATCCCGGTCATTTCGGCCGCTATCTTCTTTATCCCCGTCATCCCGGCCGCCATCTTCTTCATCCCCGTCATCCCGGCCGCCATCTTCTTCATCCTCATCATCATGGCCGTCATCTTCTTCATCCCGGTCATTTCGGCCTCTATCCTCTTTATCCCCGTCATCCCGGCCGTCTTCTTCATCCTCGTCATCCCGGCCGCCATCGTCCTTATCCCTATCATCCCGGCCGTCATCCTCGTCATCCCTATTATCCCGGTCACCCGTTCCGCCTCCCCCCGGATTTTTTTCCACCTCTTCAGCATCCTTTGGCACAGCCGGGGCGGCTGCCGGACGGGCGGGTACAGAAGGACGATGGCTGGCTGCAGGGCGGGCCGCGGGCTGGCCCACCGGGACCTCCTGCCCAGGGGTCCGGTTGTTGACGTCCGTATCCTTCCTATCCCCTGCATCGTCCCCTACCTTTATCTCCACTTCCATCCTGCCTTCAAACTGCTGCCTCAGTCCATTGCCGATGTCGGATTCCCGCTTCTGTTTCCACCGTGCGCTGCCCCCATCTGCTTTGACCATCACGGTTCCGCCATCAGTCAGGTACCCCATGTCCACGGCGCGTCCAACCAGAAGCCCTGTGATTTCCTCTGCATGTTTTCCTTTGTAGGGCACCTGATCAATCAGTCTGTCCCCATCCTCATTCAGCCCTTCCAGCCCCACTACCCGGTCCATGTAACTCACGTACATCCGGACATCCGGATTGATGGTCAGGTGCACGGTTCCGTAGGGGAGGAAGCAGGCCCCATATCCCCCTCCTCCCAGAACGGCAAGGCAGAGACAGGCCGCAGCCACCATGGATACAACCCTCATTGGAAGCAGAGCCGGCCTGTGCTGCTGTTCAATGACATAATCCACCTTCTGCCCCACCTCATACCCCATATTTGCCACCTTTATGACACGGCCTGCCTGATCCAGCACCACTGCGTATGCGGGATGGCATTCCATCACCAGATATGTCATATGGACGCCTCCTTTCCCCTGGATATCTGACAAAGATGTCCCCGGATAATCTCGTAACCATTTGTATATGCAAGTAAAATAGCCATCATATAGGAATGGTGCCGTTCCAGGGTCTTTCTTGCGACTCCTGAAACAGCGGTCAGTTCCGCCAGGGGCAGCCGCCTGTTTTTCACAAACCGCTCCAGGATCCCCGGATGCTCCCTGGCTGCCTGCAATGCCCTGTGGCAGGCAGCCAGCGTGCGTTCCTGCTTCGGACAATTATCCGCCACCTCGGACAGGCTCAGGCCATATTCCATAAGATTGCTTGCAAATTCCTCCAGTTCCTCCTTGGTGGCCTCCCTTACCGTCCATTGCTTCATCCCGTCTTCCCCGGAAGGAATCCTGTCAGAAAGCGGCTGTTCCTCCCCGTCCCCTGATGGCGCGTCATAGGAAACCGTCCCCTGGTGGCGTTCCTCTTTTCTATGATAATCAACCAGACGGTTGCGGATGGCAGCAGAAGCATAGGAAAGAAAACTGCCTCTCCCCCGTTGATATCCCTGAACAGCCTCATAAAATGCAAACATGGCAATGCTAAGCTCATCATCCCTGCCCTCAGAAGATAGGGCGTGGGTATGCCTGGCTGTCTCAGACCGTATGAAATTCATGTATTGGGAAATCAGTTCATCGGCAGCCAGCGCATCCTTTTTTGCCCTGTATACCATCTGAACGATTGCATGTTCTCCTCCCATCCTGCACCTCCATCTAATATAGGATACGGATTCATATCCGCCTTTTCGGGGTAATGCGGGTAATTATGATTTTATTTTACCATAGAATGAAAAGAACTGCCGCTGATAACGACAGTCCTTTTAAAAAATCCACACTTTAATCGTGATATACCACTGCTTTGTAAGCCCTCATGGCGCCGCGCGGATGCCTTTCATGATTCCAATCAATGGCGGGACAATCCAGGTTCTTACCACTCGCCCTTAAATGTGTCCACATTATCCTTATTGACTTCCACCTGCCTGATTTCCGTTACCGGCTCCACCTTCTCACCGTTCAGATACTTAACAGATGTCTCAATGGCCAGATGTCCTTCTTCCACTGCCGACATATAAGTGGTTCCGTCAATCACGCCGTCCTTGACCGCCTGCAGTCCGTCCTTACTTCCGCCAAGTCCGATTACCTTAACCTCTTCCTTCATCCCGGCTTCCTTAAGCGCCTGGCCTGCGCCGGTTGCGGAGTTGTCATCCTGGCAGATGACCACATTGAATTCCATCTTCTTCTGAATCAGGTCCTCCACAATCTTTAATGCCTGCTCCTTTTCCCAGTTGGAGGTCTGGTTGTAGATAATCTCGATATTGCTGCCTTTAAGGGCCTGCTCCAGCCCCTTCTTGCGGTTTATCTGTGGCGTGGTCCCGGGAACGCCTTCAATCAGGATTGCCTTGCCGCCTGCCTCGCCCAGCAGGTTCTTTGCAATCTCGCCCGTAACAGCGCCTGTATTGACCTCGTTCTGTCCTACATAGGATACCAGCCCCGCATACTCACCGGTTTCCTCAGAGCCAATGGCATTGGTAAATGCCAGCACCGGGATGTTGGATTCCTGGGCGGATTTAACGATTTTCTCACCGGAACCAGAATCCACACAGCAAAGTGCAATCAGATCAACTCCCTTAACCATGAAATCCTCTGCCTGTGACAGCTGTTTGGATGCATCCCACTGGGCATCCGCATACTCAATGGTAACCCCGTATTCGGCTGCGGCAGCATCCACGCCTTCTTTGGTTGCCACAAAATATCCCGTGGGGCCCGGAAGCAGTACCGCTATCTTATAGTCCTTCTTTTCCCCTGTGGTTTCAGCCGCCTTGGTGTCTTCCCCGGTGCTTCCTGCTTCTGTCTTTGCCTCCTCTGTCTTCGGGGCCTGGTCAGCCGGCGCTGCCGTTGTCTCCGGCGCCTTGGTGGCATTGGCGGAACTGGTGCATCCTGCCAGCCCTGCTGCCATCACACATGCCATCCCCACTGCTACTGCACGTTTTACTGTTCTCCTCATAATCCTCACCTTTTCCTTTCAAAATACTTTTTTCTATCTTGTAGCAAGCCTTTTCTTGCTGTAAGAATCAAATCCCACTGCAATCAGGATGATTAGTCCCTTGAATATGTACTGGAAATACATATCCACCCCCAGCAGATTGAAGCTGTTATTAATCACGCTCATCATCAGGACGCCGATTACCGTCTTAAGCGCTGAACCGGAACCGCCTGCCACTGATGTGCCGCCGATTACCACCGATGCAATGGCGTCCATATCATATCCGTCTCCGGCCGCAGGGCTGGCCGTGCCCATCCTTCCCACCAGCACGATGCCCGCCAGTCCTGCCAGCACCGCGTTAATGATGAATACTTTTATTTTGTACGCGTCCACATTAATGCCGTTTAACTTGCTGGCATCCGCATTGCCGCCCACCGAATACACATACCGCCCGAACCGCGTTTTGCTGAGCACGACCCAGGCCCCCAGCACGGTCAGCGCAAATATCACCACAGGGACCGGAATCCCCATCAGGTAGCCATTGCCAATGGCGTCCAGCACCACAAATGTCTCAGTGATAGGGTACCCGCCCGTAAGCATCAGCATGGAGCCTTTCACAATGCTGACCATGGCCATGGTGGTTATCAGGGAAGGAATCCCTATCTTAGCCACCACAAAGCCGTTAATGCTTCCGATTACCCCGCACACGGCAAGCGCCAGTATCATGGCAAGGAACAGGTTCACACCTGAAGTTGCCAGCTTCATGATCACTGCCCCTGAAAGGGCTGCCACCGCTCCCACGGATATATCAAAATTCCCGGATATGATGACAAAGGTCATTCCCGCTGATATGATGCCGATAATGGAGGACTGCCTCAGCAGGTTCAATATATTCTTGTGGCTTGCAAATGCCGGCGTTGCTATGGTTATCATCACACACAGGGCCAGGAAGCCGATGACCACACCATACTCTCTTAAATTTATCTTTTCCCTCATACGTTTCCCATCAGACATATTCTTCACCCCGCTAAACATTAAATATCTTATTCATGATATCCTGCACCGTCAGATCCCGGTTCTCCATCTCACAGACAGCCATCCCATCCCGGATCACTATAATGCGGTCAGATACCCTGATTACCTCCTCCAGGTCTGATGAGATAAAGATGACCCCTATGCCCTGGCTGGAAAAATCCTGTATGGTACGGAATATATCTTCTTTGGCTGCAATATCAATACCTTTGGTGGGCTCGTCATAGATGATTAAATCCATGTCCTGTCCCAGCCACTTTGAGACAACAACCTTCTGCTGGTTGCCTCCGCTTAATTCCTTGACCTTCTGGGTCACGCTGTTTATCTTGATTCCCAGCTTGCTGACCCCGTCCTCTGCAAAATGGATTTCCTGGTTCCTGTCCAGGAATCCATGCCTCCTGAACCTGCTTACCTGCACCGCGGTTGCATTTTTATAAATCTCCTGGTCCAGTATAAGGCCCAGATTCTTCCGGTCCTCGGGTATATAGCCAATCCTGTGGGCAATGGCCTGCTGGGGCGACCGGATATCCACAGCCTTACCGTTCACCAGGATTTCTCCCCCTGTCTTCCGGTCAATCCCATAAATCAGGTTAATTGTCTCGGTCCGTTTGGAACCCACCAGCCCGGCCAGCCCCACTACCTCGCCCTTATGTACCTTCATGCTCACATCCCTGACCACATTTCCCCTGGACACGCCCTTAAGCTCCAGCACGGGGACAGCATTATAATCCGCGTAGTGGTAATCCTTGGAATCCTTGATCCGGCTGTCCGTATTGCCTGTCATCAGCTGGGTTATCTTTGCTTTTGTCAGTTCCCCGATATCATAGCTTCCCACCAGTTTCCCGTTCCTCATGATGCTGGCGCTGCCGCAGACACGGAACACCTCCTCCAGTATATGGGTGATGTATATGATACTCTTGCCCATCTCCTTCAGCCGCCCGATGATCTGGAACAGGCCTTCCTTCTCATTATTGGTCAGTGAGGTGGTGGGTTCGTCCATGATCACAAGGTCCGCATTCCATGATACCGCCTTCATGATCTCCACCATCTGCTGCTTGGCAATGCTGAGACGGGACACCACTGTATCCGGGTCAATGTCAAAATCAAAGTCCTTGCAGATGCGTCCATATTCCCGGTACATTTCCTTCTTCTTTAAAAACCCGCCTGCCCCGGCGCTTTCCCGCCCAAGGAACATGTTCTGCACCACCGTAAGGGTAGGCACCAGGCTCAGTTCCTGGTAAATGATGCTGATTCCATGGGATTTGGAGTCATGTTCATTCTTAAACGCCACCTTCCTGCCCTTTAAGAACACCTCACCTGAGGTCTGGCTGTGTACGCCGCCCACGATTTTAATCAATGTGGATTTACCGGCTCCATTGGCCCCGAGAAGAGCCCTTACCTCGCCCTGTACCAGGGAGAAATCAATGCCTTCCAGAACCTTAACCGGGCCGAAGCTTTTATGAATGTCTTTCATTTCCAGAATATATTCCATATCCAACCTCCCCCTGTCAAAACGGTCTTTCAGCAGCCGGTCCTGGGTCCAGACACCCACGGACCGCGGCCAGGTTCCCATCCGTGGCGCACATCAGGTCCCATGAAAGGACGTATCCTTCCATATCCAGCAGTCTCAGGCCTTCCATGGTCTCCCGCAGATATCCCGGATTGGACGGTGCGGCCTCATTGCTGTTTACCTCAATCCCACAGTATACCGGCACGCCCAGGCCGGCCATATATGTAAGCTCCCTGGCTGTAAAATTAAGGTCAAATGCCCCTGTTCCAGTGTCATGGCACCCCAGTATTTCAAAAAAAGCGTTCCGCGCCCTGGTTTTGGCATCCCCTTCCATCTGCATCCCATTCCCCTGCACCGTTTCCCGGATCAGGCAGTCCGTCTCAAAGGGCATCCCTGCCGGGGCATTGGTGATGCGGTACATCATGGGCTTGATAAAATCCGCCATGGACGCCAGCAGCTTCATGTCCTGCCCTGCAAAATACGCCAGGTACGGGGCAAATGTATCCATCCCCACCTTCATCCCCCTTTGGCGGAAATAGCGGGTCACCGGCTTTAGCGCCCCTGCGATATCCTCTGCCTTTTTCCTGTAAAACGGTTCCCATACAGGGTGTAGGAACGTGTAATTCCCCTGATCATAAGCAGTTATTCCAAGGACATGCTCCCCATATCCCCCGGCGCCTTCGCGCACCAGTCCCATCTGGTGTTTCAGCTCATCCACATCAATCCCATACTCCCGGTACCGCTTCCTGCATGCCGGACAAAAACAGCTGAACACACCGCCCAGACCATTGGAAAATGACCCATAGCGGATTTTGTCCAGGAACACCCCGTCAAAACCAAGGCCTTCGAAATTCTCCTCGTAAATCTCCAGGAATGCCCTTATATTGCGCTGCTGTTCCGGACAGTAGAATTCAAAATTCTCCCCTTCCGACAGGCAGTAACTCTTCACCTCATTGCCTGTATCGTCAATCAGCTTCCCGGTATCTGCCTTTAATATCCCTGTCTCCGAAAACACGGGAAGCCACAGATAACATTCAATGCCATGCTGTTTCAGGAACCGGATGACATGTTCATATAATTCCCGGTCGCAGGACCAGCCGATGATTACCTTGCTGACCGCAATTGTTTCAAGCAGCGCTTTAAGCCTTCCGCACACCGCGTCATGGGTAACCTTATGTTCCAGATAACCTCCGGTTGAAATCTGGACAATGATTTCCTGTTTATTCATGAGAATCCTCCCTTGAGAGCCTGCCTTGTCCCTGCGTCCTTCTCCCGCGTCCTCTGCTCCAATATCCTCTGCGCCAGACGTATGCCACCGTAAGCAGGCGCATTTTTCTGAAGGGAAAATGCAACATGCTCCAGCGGGATCTGCCGTGCCAGCTCATTCTTAATCAGCTGCTGGTAAATCCTGCTTTTCAGCACACCGCCCGAAAAAACAATGTTCAGTTCCGTGCCGCCGTCAAATCCCATCCGCTTGTGGATGCTGCCCATGAGCCGTGCAATTACCTCCGCCCCATGCCTTAATATCCCAAGCGTCACCTCTTCCCCGCGTCCGGCCTCCTCTGTCACCAGTTCGGCCAGCCTGGCAATCTCATAATAATCCGTTACCTCCGTAACCACGTAGGGCAGGTGTTCAAAACTGTCTGCCTTAAAATACTCCCTGATACAATCGTAAAACGGTGAATATTCACCGCAGCCGTCGCAGTAAAGCAGCGTATGCTTAAGGGCCTCGGCCCCAATCCAGTACCCGGAACCGATGTCGCTGATATTATATCCCCATCCGCTGGCCCGTTTATATTCCCCGTCCCTGCCGATTCCAAGAATGATGGAACCAGTCCCGGCAATCACCACCATCCCGGGCTCCATGGCCTGGGCATAGTAGGCGAGTATGCCGTCATTGCACAGGTAACACGTTTTCCCGTCAATCCCAAGATCCTTAAGGACCGCGCGTACCAGGGCGAAATCATGTTCTGAATCGCATCCCGAGATTCCCCAGACGCTGCAGCGCAGATCGCCACGCCGTATTCCTTTCTTTTCCAACAGGTTCAATCCTGCCTGAAAGCTTTCACCCACCGCTCCCAGGCCCACGGATTTATAATTACTGCATCCCACCACCACGCTTTCCTTTATATGGCCCTCCATATCGCTGATGCAGAATTCCGTCTTAGTTCCTCCGCCGTCCACGGAAAGTATATAATCAGCCATTTCCTTATCCCCGTTTCCTGCTTGACAAAGAGTAGGTCGGCGTAATTTCACGGATACACATGCCAATCAGACCATAAATACTCTGCTCCCTGATATCATCCAGCTTAATCAGCTTGGGAACATGCTCTTCGCCAATGCATTCTTTTAACAAATCCTCAATTCCCTTTACATCCGCCCTTGAAATCTGGCTGCACACCAGTCCCACCACCTCCGGGTTGATGACGCAGATGATGCTGAGAAGCCCGCCTGCAACCGTGCGCCTTAAGAGGCTTTTAAGTTCTTTCCTGCGTGTGCCGCTGCTCTGTCTGATTTCCTCTTCCAGATGGCTCATGGTATGTTCAAAATCCCCTTTGTACCGGCTGTTCCCGTCCTGCCGTCCCACCCCCTGGCTCACCGGCAGGTAGCTCAGCTCTCCTGCAAAGTTAGTGGAACCTTTAAACAGCTCTCTTCCCAGTATCAGACCGGAACCAATCCCCTGTTCCAGGTATACCAGGGCCAGGCTGTCCACCTTCTCCTTGTACTGCCCATAATACACGCCCATGGCAGCCAGATTGATGTCATTCTCCAGAAGCACCGGCGCGCCGTACTTTTCTTCCAGGACATGGGCAACATCCACGCCCTCCCAGCTTGGGATGTTTGGGATGCTGGTCACGACCCCGTCCTTCACCACACCCGGCACGCCAAGACCTATGGCCGCAATCTCATGGCCCGTGCAGAACCCGCACAGGACATCCAGGGCACTGTACGTGTCCTCCATCACCTGGTCATAGGAATCCGGCCTTACGGGAAATTCCTTCCTGTATATGATATCCCCTATGCTGTTTGACACCGCGCCTATATACATATTACAGTCATAATGAAGCCCTATGATATAATGCAGCTCTTCATTTATCTCAAAATACTGGGCCCTGCGCCCAACCGATGAATCCTGTACGCTGCTGAGCTTTACCTTATTCTCCTTTACCAGGATATCAACGGTCTTGTTCACCGTCACCAGGCTTAAGTTGGTCAGCCTTGCAATCTCCGGCTTTGTGATGGGGCCGTTCACCTTGATGATGCCCTCTATCACATCCTTATTCAAAAGCTTAATCATTCTGGGAGTCCCTACCATCTCAGCCATATCCGCATCTCCTCACCATGCAATTAATAAATAAACTTTATTAATTAAGTATGGCTATATTATATGCAGAAACCAGGCATATGTCAATACCTATCCGTCAATTTATCCATTTTATTTTTCTGCCGACACATCTTTTTGTGCATTTGCCATATCCACTCTGTTTTTTACCTTTGCCCGTATACATGCAATGATAAAAATAGTATAATAACAAAAAAGAATCAGGTGGTAAGATGAATCAAGATAAAATGCTCTCACAGAACGCAGCCGAATCCATATTATCCATGATAACCGTTGAAAAACGTTTCTCAACCGGGGACAGGCTGCCCAATGAAACAGAACTGGCAGAAGAACTGAATATAAGCAGGACCACATTAAGGGAAGCAGTCAAAATACTAACCGCATACGGCGTCCTGGAAATCCAGCGGGGAAGGGGCACCTATGTAACCAGGGATACCCTGCCCCAATCCCTGACAGCCGTAAAGGTCAATGCCAGGGACCTCTATGAGATGCGGCTCATATTTGAGCCCGAGGCCGCCTATCTGGCTGCTGTCCGAGGCACGGATGCTGAAATCAGGCGCATCATGGGATATGGAAAGAGGATTGAGGAAGAGATAATGAACGGGCAGGACAGGACCGGCGATGAACATGGGTTCCACAAATCCATTGCCCAGGCAACCCACAATGAATTCATGAACCAGTTAATGCCCATATTGTACCAGGCCATTGCCAAGGGCGTCTGCCTGGCCTCCTGCAGCGCCAAGGCCCTGCAGGACACCGTCACGGACCACCGGCTGATCATGGAATTCCTGGACCAGCGCAATGCCGAGGGCGCAAGGAATGCCATGAAGATCCATATCATGCACGCCATGAAGGAACTGGACATGGAGTAAGGCGTGCACCGGCACACCACTGTGCCGCGGCGGGTAAATCCAACAGGAAAACCGCGCCCAAAGACATATCATGTCTGATTGACATACTATGTCTTTAGGCGTATAATCCATATCATAAATCATTCATAACGGAGGTATGCAAAGATGGGAGAACCAAAGATAAACTGGATTGACGTGCCAACCTGGGACAGGGCCACGCATTATGAGATATTCCGCAGCATTCCCCAGCCTCAGTACTGTGTGACATTTGAACTTGACATCACGCAGTTCCTTCCGTGGATTAAGGAGAAAGGATACTCCTTTACCTTTTCCATGATATATGCCGTTACCAGGTGTGCCAATCAGGTAGAGGCGTTCCGGTGCCGGTTCGTGGACGGGAAGCCTGCTGTCCTTGATAGGATCAACACCTCATTCACATACCTGGTTCCTGATACGGAACTGTTTAAAGTAGTCAATGTGGACATGCAGGATACCCTGCAGGAATACGTGGCCCTTGCCGCCGAAACAGTGAGGAACCAGAAGGAATATTTTACCGGCCCCATGGGCAATGACATATTCCAGTTTTCCCCTTTCCCCTGGGTATCCTTTACCCATATTTCCCATACGGATTCCGGCAGCCGCCACAATGCCGTCCCGCTGTTTGACTGGGGAAGATTCTACGAAAAGGACGGCAGGATAAAACTGCCATTTTCCGTCCAGGTACACCATTCTTTTGTGGATGGTATACATATCGGGAAAATGGCAGATCTGGTACAGTCTTACCTGGATGGTTTTAAAGCCTGATGCCGGTCCGTAAATCAACCGGTCCTGATATCATGAGAGCGCTTCGTTCAGTTCACCGGTGCCCGGCAGCACGAACCTGCCCTGCCGGATGATATAAACCTCCTGCCCGTCCTCCCCCACGGCCTTGATATCCCCCAGTTCGGAATAAGGGATTGTAATATCCGTGTGGCAGCTGAAGTAAGCCTTTGACATATCCTCTTTGCGCAGAAGGGATATCTCATTATCCCTGGCAATGATTTCCTTGCCATCCGGGTTATACATAGGCGAATCCTCTGCAAAGCTGTAGCAGGTATCCCCGACTGCAAAGTGAGGCCCCATCTTCTCCGCAATAAGGATGGGCAGTTTATCTCCAATGCCAAACTTCCTGGCCATGGCATAAGCAGCCGTGTTGGTGCCGATGGCAAATTCCCCCAGCGGCAGCCACTCATGATTGTGCATGATCACCTGCTTCACCAACGCCCTGCCCTGGGCAGCCTCATCCTGGGAAGCCTCACCGCGGGCAGACCCGTCCCCGGCAGCCCCGTCCTTTTCAAAATTGCCGCAGGAAAACTCCGTGACCCTTCCATCCTTAAACCGCATCCTAAGGTTTTTGAACTGATAATCCCCCACATACACATTGCGCACATGCAGAAGCCCTTCTGTCCCGGTCAGGACAGGGGAGGTAAATACCTCTCCCAGCGGAATATTCACATCGGAAACACAGTTCTCAAAATTCGTTTCCCTGCTTCTGTCATGCAAAGGATGGAGCATCACCTTCATGCAGGTCTCATTATCATCCCGGCCAGTTATGATGACATGCCCGGCCTGATCCAGGGCGTCAATGATATGCTGCTGGATGCGCTGGTATTTGCCGTAATCCAGGGTGTTAATCCGGATGGTCTCCCTGAATATCTCCTCAAAATCCGGCCCGATATCAGGTTTTGGAAATGCAATGATGGTAAAACTGGTCTCATCCCCGGGCATATACTGGTTCACGACCTGCCTGGATTCATTGGCATAAGAGACGGTCAGCTCCTCCTGATGTCCATTCAGGGCCAGGGCGGTTTTCTTATTGATTGGTGTGAATCCTGCCTCTCCGAATGTCTCCACCAGGGCCGGTCCTGCGCACCAGGAAGCCAGCTCCTTAAACTCCTCATAGGCAGCCTTCAGGACAGAAAGCCTGCGTTCCTTAAAACCATTGCCCATATACAGGGCGCTGTCATAGCGGTGGTCATAATCATACTGCCGGTTGGCCGAAGTCCCATAATAACCGCGTTTCCCCCCAGGCCTGCGGTTCACGGACTCCACTGCCGCCCGGTAGAAAACCGCTTCCAGGCCCATGGCGCGGAAATTCTCCACTGCCTTCCGTATCATCCGCTCAAAACCCAGCTGGTATTCCACCACCACTGTCTTTTTCTTAGACAGGTCCCGGCCCATGACCTCAAACCCTTTGCGGTAGCCCTCGGTATATGTGTCCGCCATCCTGTCAATGGTTTCCTGGGGCAGGCTGTTCATAAAGGATGCCACCTTTAACTCGGTATCCGATATATATTCACCGTACTGATACAGATACCCCGGGCTGCTTAAATCACTGTCCATGACGATTTCCCTGGCAAAGGACAGGCCGGGGTCCAGGCCCTCCCGCACCCGCCAGGTAACAGTCAGGTCCGTGTAATCGCTGACAAACCAGTACAGGGCGTCCTTGACCGCCTGTTTATCCGGCGCTTCCCTGCCCTCTTCCCATGCAAGGACAAACAGGTTATAGACCTCCAGGAATACCTCGCTGAGGATGGTCATATGGGCCAGCCGCATCTCAAAGGCATACACGATGTCGGCGCGTATTTCCGTGTAGAGAAATGACAGCAGCTGTCCCATTCCATCTGAAAGCCGGCTGACCGCATAGTCGGGATTGGCATAGCTCTCCCCATAGTTTTCAGGCAGGATGTCCTCATACAGGGCATGGTTTTCCCTCCTAAGTCCTTTAAGGTCCATGTCTGCATGACCTGCCCCGCCTTCTTCCCATCTTCTCCTGACCACTTCCCCCACCTGCAGGATGAATGCAGCTGTCTTCTTAAAATAACTGCCGTAAGGCTGCCTCATCTCTTCTGTCCCCATGGCCTTAATCCGTTCCATGGATAATTGGTAGCGTTCCCTTACGGCATCATTTTCTTCCTGTAATAAAGTTCTGTAATCCATACGAATTTACTCCCATCTATCTTACAAACCCGGTGATTATGATGACAATCCAAACAATCAGCAGCACCAGGCTGATACTGATACCAATTTTTGCCAGTATGTAATTACGTTCCTTTTCCGTAAATGACAGCAGCCCGAACCACATTCCCATAAAGGCCGCCGCAATGCTGGCAAAACCGAATGCGCCCGTATTCAGACCGCCCTGGCCAGCCCTGGCCACGGACAGGTACATGCTGCCCGCCCCAAGGCCAAGGCTTAAGACGGCAAGCCCCAGGCAGTAATAGCTGTTCCTTGCAAAGGGATTTCTTACATAAGATACCTTATCCCCAATCTGTTTCACTTCATCAACCTCCTGCGTCTTATGCTGACCCGGGCCCACTGGACGAACCTGTATGCCAGATATCCAAGGGCAGCGCCAAGGGTATTGAGCTGCATGTCATCCACATCAAAGCTGCCCACCATGAATATGAGCTGTAATGTCTCCAGCATCAGGCTGAAGCCAAATCCCAGCATGACCGTGTTATACCATTTCTTGCTCCTTCTGCTGATGATGGGGAGGAAAAAACCAAAAGGCATGAAGGCTGCAACATTTCCAATCATATTGACAAGAAAAAGCAGGGGTCCGATGGTACTGTAATATCGGAAGTATCTGGAAATTTCCTTAAAGGGCACCAGATTATACTGGTACCCCCTGCTGGTGTCCGTGCGCCCGAAACTCTCTGAAAAAAACATAAAATAAGCCAGAAGGCACAGATACAGGATAAAAAGCACCCAGCCCAGTTTTTGGCGTTTCGTTGTATTTCTGATCATTGGCAGCCCCGTTCGTTAAAATACAATATCTGATTTACGCTTTAAAAGCAGGGCCCCGTTTATGATGGAAATGACTCCCACCGTAAGTCCTGTCACTGCAATGATGATGCCGATAACAATACATCCCGCGCCTGTGTTGCGCATTGTTTTATATATTTTCTCCATATTCATCGCCTTTCCTGTTGGTAACATGCTGTTATGCCTGGGCGCCATACTGCTCATAGTAAGCGTCAATGGCTGCCTTTATCTGATCGTCGATGACTACTTTGCCGCCGCAGTCCCTGTTATAAAGATGCCCGACCACATCCTCCATGGACACAATGGCTGCTGTGGGGAATCCATATAAGTCCTTGATCTCGTCCAGTGCGCACTTCGTCCCTTTGCCCCGTTCCATGCGGTTCAGGGATACGATAAGGCCTTTAATCTCCACATTGCCCTGTGCCTTGAGGATTGGGAAGGTTTCCTCAATGGACTTGCCTGAGGTGGTCACATCCTCGATAATCATGACCCTGTCCCCGTCCTTTACCGGACTGCCAAGCAAAATGCCCGTATCCCCATGGTCCTTCACTTCTTTGCGGTTGGAGCAGTAGCGGATATCCTTGCCGTATAAATCACTGATTGCCATGGTGGTTGCAACGCTTAAGGGAATCCCCTTATAGGCCGGCCCGAAGAGCACGTCAAAATCCAGTCCGAAATTGTCGTGGATTGCCTTTGCATAGTATTCGCCCAGCTTCTTTAACTGGGTTCCGGTCACATAACTTCCTGCATTCATGAAGAAGGGAGACTTGCGTCCGCTCTTAAGGGTAAAGTCACCAAACTTAAGTACATTGCTCTCAACCATAAATTCTATAAATTCCTGCTTATAACTCTCCATATTATCATACGCTCCTTATTATTATAGGCATTTTCGCCATTTCTATTTTCTATTTTTCATTTTCATATCTGCCTTACCGTATCATCAAAATGTCATTTTATATCCAGCTTAACAGCCTGTCATTCCTTTTCCCAATCCCTTCCCCGGGAGATCTGCCAGTGTCCCCTCCTTTCAGCGATAATAATCGGGAAAGAACCGTAATCAGGACATTCATCCTTGATTCTATCATACCTGGTATATATTTTCAATCTGCAATCCTTATAGAATTTGTCCCATGGAATCTGTTTCAATGAATTTGTTTCTGAAAAACTGTTCCACTGCCCTTCATCCACTGCCCTTCATCCACTGCCCTTCATCCATGGCCCGGGCCATGTCACGGAATTGCCGGACCAAATAGACATGGCTGACAGCTTATGGTAGAATATTTACACCGGATGGTATACTAAGGTGTGTCTGAAAATTACTTTCCGTCAGCTGTGCGTCCCACTTTGTGGGAGACTTGGTCCCGACGAGGGAGGCGCAGCGGGCTGCGTTGACCGAATTGGGACCAAATATGCCGCGAAATGGGGCGGGCTTTGCCCTAAGAGGTACCTATGGCGGATTCCTTAGGACAGATGGCGGGAATGAATGTTCAAACACACCCTAGGATACACAGTGAGGTGAAAAGCGCGGCAGCCTCATGATGTCCCAAACCAGGTATGGAAGGAAGGGGTTAAAATGAAATGCAGATGCGGCGGCCTTTTACACATGGATGCAGGCGATTCCATACAGGATGGGGTGTACCGGTGGTATGCCACATACCATTGCAGCCAATGCGGCCTGGAAACGAACCCTGTGTGAACATGTTCCCGGCCCGGAAGAGATAAAGGCCTGGCTTGGAAGCAGCTACAACCCTGCCCACCACCTCACCGGCAAGATGCTCCTCACCAAATGGCCGTCCGGCAAAGCGGAGGGCCTGCTGAAAATCAAAAAAACATTCAAATTGCAGACATCTGCATCCAGCTTACTGAAGGCAGGGCTTCCATATGTCATAACAGACCGTCTCGTCCGGTGGGAGGCCATGGAACGGATAAAGGAAACAGGCTGTCATGAATGCCTTTCATTTGTCTGCCATACCCAGGTGGTGGATGGAAAAGGATACTTTTCCTTTACAGAGGTCCTTATCCGGTATGCAGAAGAAAAAACCGGTATACAGCGCTGCAATTTCCACAATACCTCGGCATGCCGGATTACCAATGAGGAACAGGCGCTGGAACACGCAAAAGCAGAATGCGCCATTGCGTATACGGACACCCAGGTATACCGCGACATCACAAACCATATGTGGCTGGTTTTATTCTTTACCGCCAATACCCTGGGCGGCTGCCAGGAAGTCTATATGGACAGCAGCGGGATTACAAGGTTAATTGTGTATGGCGAATGAAAATCCTGCAGGCCATGGCTGTGTCATCAGCTTTACCCACAAGGCGGGCAGACAAAGAGGCTGTAAAAATAACAGACCTGGCAGGGGATTGAATCCCCCATCCAGGTCTCCTTTATACATACGGACCATGTCAGCTTTCATGCCGCGGCCACCTTCCCTGCCGTCTCAATCAGCTATCTCACAGCCCCAATCAGCTGTTTTATATCGTCAATCCCATACCGCTCCATATAGGACCGGATTCCTTCCACTGCCTCCACCGTGGCATAAGGATTGTGGAAATTGGCTGTGCCGATTGCCACTGCGCTGGCTCCTGCCAGGATGAATTCCAGGGCGTCCTCCCCATTCATGATACCGCCCATGCCGATAATGGGCACCTGCACTGCCTGGGCTGTCTGGTAGACCATGCGCAGGGCCACGGGCTTGATGGCGGGACCGGAAAGTCCTCCCGTCTTATTGGCCAGGGCAAAAGCCCTTTTGTGTATATCAATCTTCATGCCGGTCAGGGTGTTAATCAGGGAAATGGCATCAGCTCCACCATCCTGGACAGCCTTGGCCATAACCGTGATGTCCGTCACATTGGGGCTTAACTTCATGATGATCGGCTGCTTTGCATGTGCCTTCACCGCCTTGGTAATGGCCAGGGCCGATTTCGGGTCCTGTCCAAAGGCAATGCCGCCTTCCTTTACATTGGGACAGGAAATGTTAATCTCCAGCATATCCACCGGCTCATCTCCCAGCCGCTCCACCACGTCAATGTAATCCTCCGTGGTCCTGCCGCAGACATTCACAATTATCTTAGTGTCATATTGTTTCAAGAAAGGGATATCCCTTTTGATAAACACATCAATCCCCGGGTTCTGCAGCCCGATGGCATTAATCATCCCGCCGTAAGTCTCTGCAATCCTGGGTGTGGGGTTGCCGGGCCACGGCACATTGGCCACGCCCTTTGTCACAACAGCCCCCAGCTTGTTCAGATCCACAAATTCACCGTATTCCATGCCGGAGCCAAATGTGCCCGACGCCTCCATCACCGGATTCTGGAATTCCACACCGGCAATCTTTACACTCATATTCATCTTCCGGGCCACCTCCGTCATAGTTCAATCTCATCTGCCAGGAACACGGGACCGTCCTTACAGATACGTTTGTTGTGCACCTGGGAATGGTCGTCCACATCCTTTGACTGGCACACGCAGGCCAGACAGGCCCCAACGCCGCAGGCCATCTTCTCTTCCAGGGACAGTAAACAGGGGATGCCCTGCTCAGCCGCATACGCTTTCAGCGCCCGGAGCATGGGGGTGGGTCCGCAGGCATAGATGATATCCGCTGACAGTCCCTGTTCCCTGATGGCATCCAGCACATTTCCCTTTGTGCCGGCGCTTCCGTCCTCGGTTGCCACATGGACAGGCCCAAATTCCTCGAATTCATGCTTCAGGAACATCTGGCTGTCCCGGTATCCCAGGATGGACTGGACCAGCCCGGCCCGTCCGCCGTCCTGTTCCGGGAAGCCCCCGTCCGGCTGCGCGCCAGCCTGTGCCGAAGCGCTTCCATCCAACCGTGCGTTGGCCTCTGCCAGGGCTTTTGCCAGTTCCAGCATAGGCGGGATACCAATGCCGCCCCCAATCAGGAACGCCTTCTTTCCCGGCTCCACGGGGAATCCATTGCCCAGAGGCCCCAGCACATCGATGGTATCCCCTGCCTTCAGTTTAGAGAACTCCTTTGTCCCTGCGCCGGCAATGCGGTAAACCATGCGCAGTTCCCCTGCCTCCCTGTCAATGCCGCACAGACTGATTGGTCTTGGAAGCAGCCTGGCGCCGTCCTTGGTATAAAGGGAGACAAACTGCCCCGGCACAGCGTCCTCCGCAATCCGGGCCGCCTGAATCCTCATATCAAATATATCCTCAGTCAGCTGCTCCTGTCCTGTAACCACAGCTGTCATCTTTATCTTTGCCATAGATAATCTCCATCTTTATGTTCTTACAGCACCGGCAGGTATTGCCGGTGCTGCAGTTATTTACAGTACGCTGTTAATATCATTCACCATGTCCACAACAGCCTGTCTGGATGCTCCGCCAAACTGTTCCGGCCCAAACTGTTTATACTTCTCCTGCTTATATGCGGCAATAATGCCTCTGGATGAGTTTACAATGGCGCCCAGCCCGTCCTCATTAAAGCAGTGCTTCAAATCCTCTGCCGTACCGCCCTGTGCGCCGTACCCCGGCACCAGGAAATACGTATGCGGCATAAGCCTGCGCAGGATCTTGCCCATCTCAGGATAGGTGGCCCCAACCACGGCGCCCACGTTGCTGTATACGCCGTCCATGGAGGCTTCCCCCCATTCCATCACCTTTTCAGCCACCCACTCATATAAAGGCCTTCCGTCAATGAGACGGTCCTGGAACTCGCCGCTGCTTGGGTTGGAGGTCTTCACCAGAACGAACAGTCCCTTGTCATCGCTGCTGCACACATCCACAAACGGCTTCACGCCGTCTGTTCCCAGGTATGGGTTCACAGTCAGCATATCCACGTCAAATCCGCTGAATGCATTGCTTCCCACCTGCACCTTGCCCAGATGTCCGGCTGCATATGCAGCAGATGTGGAACCAATGTCGCCCCTCTTGGCGTCGCCGATTACAATCAGGCCCTTTTCGTGGCAGTAATCCACTGTCTTCTTATATACAATAAGGCCTTCTATGCCAAACTGCTCATACATGGCAATCTGCGGCTTAACGGCCGGAATCAGGTCCCATGTATGGTCAATGATTTCCTTATTAAATTCCCAGATGGCCTCTGCAGCGCCTTTCAGGGTCTCGCCGTAGGTGTCAAAGGATTTCTTCACCACATGCTCCGGCACATAGGACAGCATCGGATCAAGTCCGACACAGATGGGGGCATTGGTCTTTTTTATCTTTTCAATCAACTGGCTAATCATAGTTTCCTCCTTATGTATGGGTACTGAAAAAACCCTTTCCTCATTCTAACATATAAAGTACCGTGTTTCAAGGGCGGAACGTATTTACTCTTCCGGATTTTTATTGTATGCTAATACTACTTTACCATACATAAATCAGGAACAGGATCAGGAGAAACCATCATGAGTGAATTCCACAAAGACAGGGAACTGGAGCACATGTTTGAACTGCAGGGAAATAACAGGAGCGGCTGCCCTGACCATACGGCAGACATATGGGACAAGAGGATGAAAAACTGGAAACAGAACTTCTGGACAGCCAACCTTAAGGACAACGGTTCCGGGAAATCCATGGCCAGGGTCAGGGAAACCGCTGCTTATCTGAAGCAGGCAGGGGTCCTGGGACCGGATACGGATGTAATTGATATCGGCTGCGGCCCGGGACGTTTTGTCTCAGAGTTTGCCCGCACCGCCCGCATGGTGGTGGGCGTGGACATTTCCCCACGGGCCATTGAATATGCCCGTCTGTTTACAAAGGAGAGCGGGCAGATGAATACCGGTTTCCTTGTCAGCGACTTTTTATCCCTTGATTTAAAATCCGCCGGCCTTAAAAGTATATACGACCTTGCGTTCTGCTCCCTCTCCCCCGCCGTCTCAGGAAGGGAGGGCCTGTCCCGGTTCATGGGGCTCACCCGTTCCTGGTGCTGTATGAACTCCATTGTATCCGGCCGTCACGAACTCCACCAGCGCATTGCCAGGGAGGTTTTTCATAAGGAAACACTGGAAAGCTGGAATGGACAGCATTTTTACACCACCTTCAACATCCTTCTGCTGTCAGGTTATCAGCCCATGACCAGCTATTACCGGCAGGCCAAGGAAAATGAACGCCCGGCCAGCAGGGAATTTGCAGAGATATCCGCTTCCATCATACTGCCGGAGAAGGAACGGACCAGCCGCAATATCCATAAGATATTCCAGTGGATGGAAATGCACGCGGACACAGAAGGCAACCTCCAGGAACGTTCGCTGTTTACCTATGGGCGGCTGCTATGGAACATCCACCAGACATATTGAATCAAAAAAACCAACGTAAAAAAGATAGGGGAAAATCATGTTCAGGACAGAAACAATGACAGCAGGCCACAAGGATTACACAAAGGTAAGAACGTTATATGAAAATGCATTTCCTCCAGAGGAACGCATCCCTATCCGTTATCTGGAAAATGGCCACCAGGGAAACGGGGACTTCATTGCATTTTACCAGGGGGATGTATTCTGCGGATTTTTCTATCTGTTGACCTTTGGTGACCTTACTAACATCCTGTTCCTGGCGGTTGAGGAATCCCTGAGGGGCAATGGCTGCGGCACCAGGGCGCTTCAGGCCATCCGAAGCCTGAAACCGGATAACCGCATCATCCTGGATATCGAGGCCGTGGACAAACATGCGGACAACCACAGCCAGCGCCTGAAGCGCCGGGATTTTTACCTGAAGAACGGGTACACCGGGTCCGGCATCACCTACCGCTGGCGCGGTGTGCCATATGAACTTCTGATTACAGGGGGAACCATAACAGAAAAGGAATTTAAAGACTTCTGGAAAACGCCGGACAGGCAAAGGGACTCCCTGATGGAAGGACTTTTACAGAAGCCTTATGCCGTGATTGATGTATTCCCGGTACAGGTTCCGGCTGACCGGAGCAGCATATATCTGGAAACAGAAAGCCTGTTCCTGGATAACGGTGAATCCAAACGTCTTGCCCGTAAACTGGCACGCATGCTGGTAAAACTGCACTGTTATTTTGATATGGACATGCACACAGAGGGCTGGCACAGCGGCGTATCCGCTGAAAGGCTGGAAAAAGCAGTGCGCCACGCCGTGAAAAACAGCAAGGGAGGACTGGGCCTGCTTCTTACACAGGAGCAGACCTTAATCTGCCTGGAAGGCCGTTCCCTCCATATGACTGTATACCAGCCAAGCAGCGGGGTACGGGAAATCTTAAAACCCCTGGCTCAGTCGGAGGGATTATTCTGGCGTGAGAAATCTCAATGATTACTTAAAGGATTGTTAATACATCCCCCTCCCCCACACATAGATTTATGATATCATGGAATCAAGGACCAGACGGATGTATGGGGAGGGGAACAGGCCAGGGCAATGAATCCATATCACTCTCCCTGCACTACCGTGAATTTTATGTGGACGGCGTGAATGTACAGCAGGAAGACCTGGACAGTTCATACTGACAGCGGAACGTATCACCATGTATCTGAAATAGTGGATGATGGTCCCCTGCGGTTCAGGCAGAAAGATTCTTCCCAGGTAAAACTGCTGGATGGATCTGAGTTAATAATTTTTTTATATTTTTATTAGCACTCACCTCTTGACAGTGCTAACAATCGTGTTATAATACAGTTATGAAAAATAAAACAACTCAAACAGTTTCATATATGTAAGGAGGATATGATTATGATGTTAATCCCAAGAAGAAATTATGGACTTAATTTATTTGATGAATTTTTCAATGACCCATTTTTCAGCGGTTCCACCGAAAAGGGCAATGACAGCAAGAAGCTTCCCATCATGCGTACCGACATCATGGAAAAAGACGGCAACTACTTAATGGAGATTGAACTTCCCGGATTTAAGAAAGAAGATATCAAGGCTGAATTAAAGGACGGCTATCTCACCATTACGGCTGAATCCAGCAGCTCCGCTGAAAACAAGGACGAGCGTGGTACTGTTATCCATAAGGAACGCTACACCAGTTCCTGCAAGAGATCCTTCTTTGTGGGAGAACAGATCAGACAGGAAGATATCAAGGCTGGTTTTGAAAACGGCATCCTAAAGCTTCAGGTACCAAAGGACAGTCCTAAGGTAGAAGATACGCCAAAGTATATCGATATACTGTAATCGGGCTGACGGTACTGCATGCAGTAAACAATCCCGCGTATATTATAACCGTTCCACTTTTTTTACCACCACTCCCTTTTAATATATATCTTATGTCATGCAGGATGCCGCCAGGTCCCCCAACCTGGACGGCATCCTGCATTCTGTCATCATAAGCGGCTTATTCTTATATGTGTCCCGCCGCTCCATATGCCCCGCCGCTCCATATGCCCTATCGCTCCATATGACCTGCCATTCCTCACATCCTGCCGTCCCCTGCTGTCTCTTCCATATCAGCCTGTCATTCCGCACACCCCGCCCTGCTGTCTCTTCCATATCAGCCTGTCCTCCTTAATCGTGGCCAATACCCGGATGTCCCTTATGGCCTCCGGTTCCACGGACATGGGATTGCGGTCAAGGATTGCAAAATCAGCCACCTTTCCGTTGACAATGGAGCCTTTTTCATCTTCCTCAAAATATTGATAAGCCCCGTTTATGGTCAGGGCCTTCAATGCTTCCCATACAGGCAGGCATTCCTCCCTGCCAAGGACCATGCCGCCTTTTGTCTCCCTGTTCACGGCGCACCATAGGGTTTCCAGCATGTCCGGGCTGATGACCGGGCTGTCCTGGTGCAGGGTAAATATAATCCCCTCCTTTAAGGCAGAGCCTGCCGGGCTAATATGGCTGGCCCTTCTGATGCCGAAATTGCGGACATGCACATCGCCCCAGTGGTACACATGGGCCAGGAAAAAGGAGGGGATTACTTTTAATTCCTTTACCCTGGGAAGCTGGTCCTGACAAAGGAGCTGTGCGTGGATCATGACAGGACGGATATCCCCGGGATAACATGCATTGCCCTTCTGCTCCTCCAAAGACCTGTACGCGGCCTCCAGCTGGTTCAGATACTGTTGGCAGGCCATATCCCCGTTACAATGGGCCAGCAGCTGCATTTTATCCGTTTCCGCCTTCAGGATGCCGGCCAATACCTCCTCATCAGAGAGCGTGCCGTACCCTTTATAATCAGCCGGCTGGTCCCACCCTTCCACCTGCTCATATGGTTCCCGCATCCAGGCCGTCCTGCCCTGGGGGGATCCGTCCAGGAACATCTTATAGCCCCCAAGTTTTATATGGTTCTTGTAACATTTCACATAATCCTTCATGGCCTCTGCCACTGCATCGCTTTCCCGGATATCGGCATAAGCCACCAGATCCAGTTTCAGCAGTCCGGACCCTTCCAGCATCCGGTAAAGCGGCAGAAGCTTTGCAGGCAGCATTCCTTCCTGGACCGTGGTGATACCGTTGGATGCATACAGCTCCTGGGCGCGGCCATAGGCTTTCAGGAACGCCTCGGGCGATGGCATGGGAACCTTATCCTGATACTCCAGGAACGCCCGTTCCTCCATATATCCGGTGGGAATCCCATCCTCTTTTTCAATGAATCCGCCCTGGGGTGACCGGGTCTGGGCATCCACGCCCAGCTGGTTTAATGCCATGGTATTAAACACGCCCATATGGCCCGACTGATGCTTTACAATCAGCGGGTTCCTGGGACTTGCTTTGTCAAGCACCTTCCTTCCGGGATGGGTTCCTTCCCTCAGGCTGTTGTGGTCATATCCTGCCGCCTGTATCCACTGTCCCTCCGGTATCTTCTGCTCCTTTATGAAAACCTGGATGCATTGGATGATTTCCCCAAAATCCCCGGCATGGCTTAAATCCACCTCCATGGTCTGGCTGGCACAGGCCGTGAAATGGCTGTGGGGGTCAATGAATCCGGGCAGCATCACATTTCCCTGTAAATCTGCTGTCTGTACCCCTGGCTGCGCCATGTCCTTTAAGGTTTCATAGTCCCCGGTGCCGAGAATCCTGCCATTTTCAGTGAGTACCGCACCCACACACGGCTTTTGGTCCTCCATGGTCAGTATGGTCCCGTTATGATAAAGTGTCTGTCCCATGTACTGCGCTCCCTTCCCATTCATGCGTTTTAAATGATTTGACTTTCTTGTCCATTCTTAGTATATTACCCTATAGGTTGTTTCCCATTTGTTTAAAGTATGCTCACAAAAGGAGTTCCTTATGATTATCAAATGGATTAAAAAACACAGGGCCATGACCGTCCTGCTATTTATATTCCTGTATCTGGTCATCGGTGCGGCCGCACCCTTTTACCATTATAAACCGGTTTCCGGGATAACGAAAGCCAATACTTCTGCTTCCGCCTTTTATCAGGATGGACCGGGCTGTGACAGGGCCATGATCCTGGAGACCAATCAGAGCGCATGGGATGAGAGGATGCGCCTCATGAGCCTGGCAAAGGAACGGATCATACTGTCCACATTTGATTTCAGGGACGGTGAAAGCCCCAGGGATATCATGGCGGTCATGCTCCATAAAGCAGACCAGGGGGTAAAGGTACAGATTCTGGTTGACGGTTTTTCCGGGCTGGTGCGCATGGAGCGGAACAGCTATTTTTACGCGCTTTCCAGCCATCCCAATATAGAGATTAAGATTTATAACAAAATCAACCTGCTCCTTCCCTGGAAGACCCAGGGCAGGATGCATGACAAATATGTGATTGCCGATGACTACGGCTATATCCTTGGGGGCCGTAATACCTTTGACTACTTCATTGGCTCCTATCCCACCAATTCCCGCAGCCATGACCGGGAAGTCCTGGTCTATAACACAGCCCACGGCACTGCCGGGACCAGCCAAAGTTCCCTGAACCAGGTGGAGGCTTACTTTAACCAGGTGTGGAATCTGGATGTATCCTCATTGTTCCATGATGATGAAACGCTGGCTGAAAAGGATTCCGTTAAAAAGGCAGCCGGGGTTTTAAGGGACAGATATAATATGCTGGCAAACAAAAATCCGGAACTGTTGGGCTGGGAAATGGAAAATCCTGGGCAGCCCGCCTGTCCGGCCCTTCCCATTGACCCGGACATCAATGACAATGACAGGGAGATACCGGCCTCCACCCAGCCGGCTCCCCTTGCCTATTATGAAGAACACACGGTTCCTGCCGGGAAGATAACACTTGTATCCAACCCCACTGACATCTATGCAAAGGAACCAGTGGTTTTCTACACCATGACTGAGTTGATGAGGAGCGCCAGGGAACAGGTGGTGATCCACACCCCCTATGCGGTATTCAACAACTACATGTATGACACCCTGACAGAGGTCACGTCCCATGTGCCGGTAACCATGATGATCAATTCAGTTGAAAACGGGGACAATTTCTTTGCTTCCAGCGATTATCCAAGGCATAAGAAAGCCTTCATCGGGACCGGTATGGAAATCCTGGAATACGACGGCGGCCTTTCCTACCATGGCAAGTCCCTTCTGATTGACCATGAGCTGTGTGCCGTTGGTTCCTATAATTTTGACCTGAGAAGCACTTATATGGACACGGAACTGATGCTGGTCATCCAAAGTCCTGAGCTTACATCCCAGCTGGAGGATTATATGGAATCCTATGAGGCGGACTGCAGGAGACTCCTGCCGGACGGCACCTATGACATACCGGAACACATCACGGTGGCCTATGTCCCGTTTTATAAAAGGGCGGCATGGAAGGTGGTCGGCTTTGTGATGCAGCCCTTCCGGTTTTTAATATAGATATTCCCCTTTAAAAAGACAGCCGGAGGCGTTTTCCTCCGGCTGTCTGTCCATATGGGTGGATCGGATATGGTATGATGGACCATGGACTTATCTCAGTTTTCCATAAATGCAGAGATTATAAATACTGCCATCCTTTACCACTGCATGTTTCAGGATTCCCTCCAATATAAACCCGTTCTTTTCCAGGACCCTGCGTGAACCGCTGTTCGGTTCATAGACCAGCCCGGTAATACGGATGATATCTAATGAGGAAAATGCAAGATTGCATATCTGTCCCACTGCCTCTGTCATGATTCCCTGCGACCATTTCTCCGTAATAAGCAGGTAGCCGATTTCCGCATCTTTCCCATAAACATCTGATTTCTGTTCAACAGAAATATTGCCCACAATGGTCCCATCCACCAAGACAGCGCGGAAGATACCGTCTTTTCCATCGTGCTCTTCCACCATGTCCAGCCACCATTTGGCATCTGACTCCGTATATGGAAACGGCAGCCGGTTGGACAGGTAACCTCGGTTGACCGCATTGCATATTGCCATAAGGTTTTCCTTATCATGGAACGTCCATTTCCTTAACTCAATCTTTCCCATCCTTTTGCATCCCTTTCCTATCCTATATCACTTTCTTGTCCTTCCACTTCCCGGTCAGATACCGGCTAAAGGAAATCACATAGTTGGCAATCCAGCCCATAGGCACTGCGTACCACACAGCCGCAACGCCCCACACAGGTGCAAAATGGAATGCCGCGAAAACGCGGATCCCTAAGTTGACCAGATTGGCAATGGTGAATACCAGCACATCACCGGACCCGCGCAGCACGCCGTCCGTCACCGCCTTAAGCCCAATGAACAGGAAAAAGTAAGCGATGAAGGACAGATATCCCGTACCCGCCGCATATGCCTCCGGGCTCATGTCCCCGCCCAGGAAGGATGCAATTACCGCGCCGTTTGACAGGGATACCACCACTGCAATGATGACAGCAAACCCCAATATGATCCGGTAGCTTGCACGGTACCCTTCCTTTACACGCTCCAGCTTTCCCGCGCCAATGTTCTGGGCCGTGAAGGTTGACACTGCATTGCCCGTGGCAATCATGGGCACCACGCAGATGGATTCGATGCGGCTTCCGGCAGAGTATCCGGCCAGCGCCGCGGAGCCGAATCCATTGACAACAGACTGTACCAGCAGCATTCCGATGGAAACAATGGACTGCTGCAGGATGGACGGCACCGCAATCCTGGTGCCTGAGCCCAGCATGGCCCTGTCATAGAACCGGAAACCGTCCTCCTGGGCGCGTTCATACCCCTTCAGCTTCCTCAGCAGCAGACCAAAGGAAATCAGGGCTGAGATGCCCTGGGCCATGACCGTGGCAATTGCAACCCCGTCCACGCCCATGCCCAGCCATGTAACGGAGATGATATCCAGGACCACGTTCAGGATGGAGGAAAATATCAAAAGATACAAGGGCGTCCTGGAATCCCCCAGGGCATTGAAAATAGCTGCCAGCACATTGTACATGAACAGGAACGGCAGTCCCAGGAAATAAATCCCCAGGTACAGCCTGGCCTGTCCCATTATGTTTTCCGGCGTATTAAGGGCTGTCAGGATTGTCCCGTTCATGGCAAATCCCAGGCCGCCTAATACCAGGCTGACGGCCAGGAATGTGATAAGGGCGGTGGAGATGGATGTCTTCATCTTCCCATGCTGCCTGGCGCCCAGGTACTGGGAGGTGAGCACCGAGGCGCCGTTGCCGCCGCCAATGGCAATCATGATGAACACATTGGTCAGGGCATAGGAGGCACCCACTGCCGCCAGTGCGTCCTCCCCCACAAAGTTACCCACGATCATGGAATCCGCCATATTGTAAAACTGCTGGAACAGGTTGCCCAGAATCATGGGAAATGCAAACATCAGGAGACTTTTGCCCGGATTGCCCCCTGTCAGGTCAACCTGTTTTTTCAGCTGACGCCCTGAGGCGTTTTCTCTTAACGTATCCCGACTCATCTTTGCCCCTCAAATTCATCCAGCAGCTCCCCAAAAAATGACAGCGCCTCATCCACAGGCCTGGTGGTGGACATATCCACACCGCAAAGTCTTAACAGTTCAATGGGCGTCATGGAACAGCCGCCGCTCAAGAATTTCTTATAGCCCTCCAGCGCGCCCTCTTCCCCTTTCATGATCCTGCTGCTGATTGCCACTGCCGCGGAAAACCCGGTTGCATACTGATATACATAAAACGGGGTATAAAAATGGGGAATCCTCTCCCATTCATAGTCGATCTGGGCATCCACATTCATTTCCGGCCCAAAATAATCCACATTCAGCTGGCGGTACATCTGGCAAAGGTTCTGCGCTGTCAGGCTTTCCCCGGCAGCCCCTTTCCTGTGGGCCATGTCCTCAAACTCAGCAAACATGGTCTGGCGGAACAAGGTTCCACGGAAGCTTTCCAGGAAATGATTCAGCAGATATGCCTTCTCTTCCCTGCTTCCCGCCTTCTTAAGCATGTGGCGGATCAAAAGCGCCTCATTGCAGGTGGATGCCACTTCCGCCACAAAAATCTTATAACCGGCATAGGTAAACGGCTGGTTTTTATCAGAATACCAGCTGTGTATGGAGTGTCCCATCTCATGGGCCAGTGTAAACACGTCATTCAGCGTGCCGTGGAAATTAAGGAGCACATAAGGATGGCTGCCATAAGTCCCCCAGGAATACGCCCCGCTTCTTTTCCCTTCATTTTCATACACATCAATCCAACGGCTGTCAAAACCTTCCTGCAGGATGGACAGATATTCCTCTCCCAGCGGGGCCAGACCCTCTTTTACAATGGATTTGGCCTCCTCATAGGTATAACGGCGGTCAAATTCAGCTACCATGGGCACATACAGGTCGTACATATGAAGCTCCTCCACGCCCAGAAGCTTTTTGCGCAGTCTTGCGTAGCGGTGAAGCTTTGGAAGGTTATCCCTCACCGCCCGGACCAGATTATCATAAACCAGTTCCGGGACCTCATTTTCCGCCAGGTAATACTGTCTGACGGACTCATATTTCTTTGCCCTGGCATAGAACACGGCCTGTTTGATATTGGAGGAAAATGCAGCTGACAAGGTGTTGGAATACTGGGCATACACACTGTAAAGCCCCTCAAAGGCATCCCTCCTGATCCTGCGGTCCTGGTTCTCCATCAGGGAAATGTAGTTGCCGTGGGTTATCTGCACAGCCTCCCCGTTCTCTCCTGTAATCACAGGGAATTTCACATCCGCATTGTTGAACATGGTAAATATCTGGCTGGCTCCCTGGGTAGCGTCATAGGACTGGGCCAGCAGTTCCTCCATTTCCCCGGAAAGGGTATGCTCCCTTTTGTTCAGCACCATTTCAAGCGCACGCTTAAAATGGCTGATCCCATTGTCCGCCTTCATGTATGCGTCCAGCGTTTCCTTTGGCATGGCAAGGATTTCCGGCACGATATAGGAGGAATGCTCAGAGGCCCGGTAGGACAGGGACTGGGCCCTTGAAAACATATCCTGGTATTTCTGGTCTGCCATGTCCTGGTCGGAGCGCATCCTGGAGTATACATAGAGCAGTTCCGTCTCCCTGGATATCTCATCGTCAAACTTCAGGCACGCGTACAGCGTATCCGCGGATTCATCCAGCCTTCCCTTATAATCCGCATACTGTTTCACCCTGGAGGATGCCTCCTCAAACAACTGTTCCCACTGGCTGTCGCTGGCAACCATATCCTCCAGCTTCCATGTGTCCTTGATTTCCACTTCACTGCGTTTCTTCATGCGGCCACGCTCCCTTCTTAACTAATGTCTGTTGAACCGTCTTATTATCATTTTATCAGATTTGCCGCCAGAGGCACCACAATCACGGTCATCAGCCCGGCCACTGCAATGGAAAGGCTGCTCATGGCGCCTTCGATTTCCCCCAGCTCCAGGGCCTTGGCCGTCCCCACCGCATGGGCGCTGGTTCCAAGGGCAAGGCCCTTGGCCACGGGATGGTGTATCCTGGCAAGCCTTAATATGGATTCGCCGGCCATGTTGCCCAGGACGCCGGTGAGCACAATGCTCATCACCGTCAGGGTCACGATGCCGCCGGCCTCCTCGCTGACGCCCATGCCGATTGCCGTGGTAATGGACTTTGGCAGCAGGGTCACATAATGTGTGTGGGTCAGCCCCAGGACCCGGCACAGCAGGAAAACGCTGACCGCGCTGGTCGCCACACCTGCCGTGATTCCCAGGACAACCGCATCCCCATGCTCTTTGAGCAGATGCAGCTGCTTATAAAGCGGGATTGCCAGACATACGGTTGCAGGGGTCAAAAGCCAGCTCAGATACGATGCACCCTTATTATATGTTTCATAATCCATTCCTACTCCAAATATACAGGCAATTATAAGCGCGGCGGAAACCAGCAGCGGATTCAGGATTGCCAGTCCGGTCCTTTTCTTCAGCCAGCAGGCAAACAGATACGCCCCGATGCTTAGGACCAGGCCAAAATACTGGGACTGTTCTAATATAAGACGGATGCTGTCCCTTATAGTGCTCATGCTGCATTTCCCCCTTTTATCCCCTGCTTTGCTTCCTTGCGCCCCATGACCCACTGGGCCATCCGGCCGGTCACGATCATGACCAGTACGGTGCTGACAGCTATAATCACAAGGAACGGAACCAGCACAGCCCTGACCTCGGCTATGGATTCCACGATTCCCACGGTGGCTGGTATGAACATCATGGTCATGGTGTCCATGAGGAAATTGCCGGTTCCCTCCACGCTTTCCAGTTTCACTGCCCCGCCCATAAGGGCTGCCAGCATGATAAACAGCCCATACACGCCTGCCGGGACAGGCAGGGGCAGCACCTGGTACAGGACCTCGCCTGCCATGGTAATGCCCAGAACAATTCCAATCTGTTTTACATATTTCATCTTTATGCCTTCCTTCTGATGCTTTTGGCGGAGAAATGTCGGATCTGCCCCGCACATGGCTTTTATTCTACCACCCGGTTTTTCCAGATTCAACCCGTAGATTGCGAAATACACAAGAAATACAATCCTGCACCGTTGCATTTTTCCGTCCCATCCCCTACAATAAGAAGATATCATTTTGCTGCATCCGCACAGACCTTAGGGTCTGTGCGGATGGAAAAAGAAAGGAAAACGCCATGAAGATCATCCATACACCATCATTATCCCGGGAACAGGCCCATGACATACGCACCATCACCGACCTCTGCCGCCAAACAGACGGCACAACCCTGTCCTGTCCAGGGGACGGGGATCATTTCTGGCTTTTATATGGGGACGGCAGCCGGATGCAGGCCTTTCTCGCTGTCTATAAGATGGATGGTTCCTCCTGGGAATGCAGCGCATTTACCCGTCCCGGCTGCCGGAACCAGGGGTATTTCCATGCGCTGCTGGAACAGGCGTGCAGGGACAGCCAGGAGGAAGGCGGACCTGACCTGTGCTTTGTCACGGACAACCGATGCCCGGATACACTTAAGGTGCTCCGGCATCTGGATGCGGAATTCTTATATGATGAATATATGATGGAGATTGACCTCCCCCTGGCAGAGGAAGGACCGGGGCTGCAGAACCTGGACAGCCGCTATCATGTCTTTGCAGAATGCCTGGAGGAGGATGGGGAAATGTCCCTGACCATGTGGATTACCCCCGGAGGGGATTCCTCTGCCACGGACAGGTCGTGTCCCGATTCCCTTACGGACTCCCGTGACCGCCTGCCTGCCGGGACCTGCCGGATTGTTGTCCATGGGACCGGCGCTTACCTCTACGGGCTGGAAATCCTTCCCCGGCACCGTAAGAAGGGTCTGGGAACATGGTTTTTATACCACATCATGTCCAGGCTGGCAGGACAGGGATGCCGGCGCCTGCGCCTGCAGGTATCAGGAACCAATGCACCGGCCCTTGGCCTCTACAGAAAAACAGGGTTCCGCATAACGGAAACCCTGTCCTATTACTTATATTAGCTGTCTCTGGGGCAATATCCTGTTACCGGGGCTGCCGCCCGTCATCAGTCCCTGCGCACCGTAACGCCCTGGGCCTCAATCCGCTTGCGTATCGCAAGCATCTTCTGGTCGGTCTCAGCAATCACGTTAGCGCACTTTCTCAGTTCCTCACTGATTTCTCCATTGTCGTCAATAAATGATTTCTTATACTTCAGCTGATGGTCCAGGCTGGCCCAGAAATCCATGGCAATGGTGCGGATCTGCACCTCCACCCGGATTGGCTTCTTGCTGTCGGAAAAAAACACAGGAATCTCTATGATCATGTGGTAACTCCGGTAGCCGTTGGGCTTCGGGTTCTTAATATAGTCCTTGACCATGATTACAGTCACATCATCCTGGCGCACAAGCATGTCGGCCACTTCATAGATATCATCCACAAAGGAGCAGATGATGCGGATCCCCGCAACATCATCCAGGTTCTTTTCCATTGAATCCAGCGAAACCTCAAACCCTCTGCGCTGAAGCTTCTCCACAATGCTCACGGGTTTCTTCACCCTGGATTTAATCATCTCAATGGGATTGCGCTGGTTCTTCACAGACAATTCATCATTGAGCACTTCCAGCTTTGTCTTCACTTCACGGATTGCGCAGGTATACCTCATCATTGCCTGCTGAAACTGACGCGCCTGGTTTACCCAGACTTCCGGCACCTGTACCAGATCCGGCACATTGACGATGGACTGATGAAGTTCGCTGTTGGGATTCATGTTAATGTTCATATTCATCGGTTCGCCTCATTATCTGTTGCAATTTTATCTCATACATCCTGTCCGATACCCTCAGGCGCCGCTGCACATGATGCTACTGCGTACGATGCCGCTGCTCATGGTGCCGCTGTGTACGATGCCGCTGCTCATGATACTACTGCGCATGATACCGCACCATAGGTATCACAGTGCCCCGACTATCTCCACTGCATGCCCAAACCACGGCATATCCAGGTATTCCACCCGTCCCGCATCTACCATCTGGGCAATCATGGGGTCAATGGGAATCTGCGCAAGGACCTGTATGCCGTGTTCCTTCGCCACCTCTTCCACATGGCCTTCGCCGAATACGCTGATGCGCTTCTTGCAGTCAGGACACTCCAGATAACTCATGTTCTCAACGATTCCCACAATGGGGATATCCATCTTCTTGGCCATATTCACTGCCTTTGCCACAATCATGCTTACCAGCTCCTGGGGCGAGGTAACGATGATAATGCCGTCCACCGGCAGGGACTGGAATACGGTCAGCGGGACATCGCCTGTCCCGGGAGGCATATCCACAAACATGTAATCAATGTCCTGCCACAGGGTTTCTGACCAGAACTGCTTAACAGCGCCCGCAATCACAGGCCCTCTCCAGATAACAGGATCCGTATCCTTATCAAGAAGCAGGTTGGCGGACATGATTTCCACACCTTCCATGGATCTGGCCGGCAGCATCAGCTTGCCGTCCGGCGAAGTCATGACGCCCTCATTGCCTATGCCGAATGCCATGGGGATGGACGGCCCCGTAATATCCGCGTCCAGGATGGCAGTCTTCCTGCCCTTGCGGTTCATGCTGACAGCCATCATGGAAGTTACCAGGGATTTTCCCACCCCTCCCTTGCCGCTGACCACACCGATTACCTTTTTCACGGAACTGGCTGGATTCAGCGCCTCCAGGAATTCACTTTTATCAACGGTACGGCTCTCGCAATTGGCACTGCAGGAACCGCAGTCGTGGTTACATTCACTCATTTTTCGTTCTCCTTCCAATTCTTGTTTGGCTGTGTCTGTTCAAAGGTTTCAAACACTAACCATATCATGTACATTATAAAACCATTTGAAACTATTGTCCATTCTTTCATCAATAAAATATACATGAAAGTAAAAAACCTTTGAAATGGAAACAGACCTATTTTTAGGTGGCAGGTAAATCTGCAATGTGATAGAATAGGTAAAATAATCAAAACCGCCCAAAGGAGGACGCCTATGGATTCACGGAGCCTGTACCGCAGACTGGAACTGGATTTTAACCTGAAGGACATGAAGGATGACTGGAGCTTCATGTCCCTTGACAATGATTTCATTTTTCCTGAATTTAAAAGCAGGTACATGGGACTGGTGGCTGATAACACGGAACACATCCGGAAAGTTTATACTGCCACATTTCCAGACAAGGCAGTCATAGATGAGATTTTTAGGAGAAATGAGACAGATGTGCTGCTGTTCGCCCATCATGCAATGGGATACATTGCATCAGATGAAGGTTTCCCGTTCCATGACATTCCCTTGGATTATCTTAAGGAAATGAAAAAACGGCGGATTTCATTCTACATGCTGCACACGCCCCTGGACCAGTACGGGGAATACTCCACTTCTGTCAGTCTTGCAAAGGCGCTGGGACTGCGGATTGCGGAACCCTTCTGCCGGTATGATGAACATACCCAGGCGGGTGTCATCTGCCGGACCGATATGTCTTCTGTCCTGGAACTTCAGGACCTTGTGTCACGCACGGTGGGGCACGATACAAAGCTGTACCCATACGGTGAGCCCTCCATCAAGGACGGCAGGGTAGCCATTGCCGCAGGCGGCGGAAGCTACCCATTTGTCATTACCGAACTTGCGCAGAAGGACGTACACTGTTATATCACCGGTTTCACCAAACCCCTGCCCCACTTTGAGCCGACCCTTGCGTTCCACCGGCTGGCCAGGGACCATGGGGTCAATGTCATTGGGGCAACCCATTATTCCACGGAAAAATTTGCCTGCATGGCCATGACCGGTTATTTTGCAAAGGCCGGGGTTCCGGCTGAATTCCTGGAGGGGACCTGGTATCTGGAGGATTTATAGGCAGTTCCAGGCATATCCTCCATCTGCCTTGTCAAACCCGTAAAAATCCGCAAAAGAAAGGCGGAAGATATCCCGGCCAGTGACTGGCAGCTTTATCTGGTTCTTAATCAGGTACTGGTAGATGCCGCTTCCCGATATGTCGCCAAGCAGGAGTATGCTTTTAAGGATCCCATCCTCCACCAGCGCCTTCCTGTAATTGCACCTGTCTTCCTCAGTGATGACCTGGGTGCCGTCCCCCCTGCGGTTGATGTCACCGATACAGAGGGCGGGCAGGCCAAAGAAATTCATGGTATTTTTCATGGCATAGGTGTCGTCATAAACCGTGGGGATCCCGCACATGTTTTTGGCCGCGGCCACTCCCTGCTTCATTGCATTGGGCCAGATTCCGGACAGGCCGCAGACATCACCGGCCCCATAGACATGGGGAACCGTGGTTTCCATGTATTGGTTCACGGTTATGGCCCTTCCGGTCCCAACCCTGCTGTTCTCCAGGAATCGGATTTCCGGGCGGACCCCTGCCGCCACTATGATGAAATCACATTCCAGTTCTTCCCCGGTGTCAAGGATCAGGGCCCGCGCATTCCCGTCAGCATCCAGACGTGTTCCCGAGGCCTTGGCTGGCAGCCGGAACCTGCAGCCATGGGTTTCAAAGAGCTTCTGGTATTCGGCTGCGGCCAGGCCATCCAGCTGAAGCGGAAGGATACGGTCTGCCATCTCCACGATCACAGGGCTTATCCCCTTTTCTAAAAGCGCATACGCAGCGTCCATGCCCACCAGGCCCGAACCTATGATCACAGCCTTCATCCCCGGGCCGGCGGCATTTTTAATTGCTTCTGCATCTGACAGGTCACGGAACCCGTAAACATTTCCTGCCTCCCTAAGCCCCGGCACGGGGGGGACCAGATAGTATGCGCCGCTGCATATCAATAGCCTGTCATATGGTATCAATGTCCCATCGTCCAGTTCAATCCTCTCTTCCTCACAGTGAAGCCTTGTCATGGCCTTTCCTGCAATCCAGTCAATGCCCAACGACTCAAAGAAATCCGGCGGCGTAAAGTCAATCTCCCCCGCCGTCCTCTGGCCGCCCAGATATTTGTGCAGCATACAGCGGGAATGGACTTTATCATCTTTGGATACCAGGACAATGTCCCCTTCCCGGTCCAGCTGGCGCAGCGTCCTTGCCGCGCTGATCCCGGCTGCGCCGGCTCCAACAACCACATACCTCATGACCGCACCTCCTCTACCCAGATTGCCTTTTTTGGACATGCCTTAACGCAGCTTGGCTCACTGCCGCTGTCCTTGCAGAAATCACACTTTATGATCCGGCTCTTAGTGGCGCTGTCCGGCTTCAGGACGCCAAAGGGACAGTTCATCACACACATGAAACAGCCGGCACAGCGTCTTTCGTCATACTCCACAATCCCTGTTTCCGGATTTTTGCTTAGTGCGCCGCTCATGCAGGAGTTTACACATTCCGGCTCATCACAATGCCGGCAGAACACGGGCCGGTACGTGCCGTCCGGCTGCCTGTGGATGAAATTGCGGCCCTCATTGGACGGGTCCGTCAGATCCAGGTCATATATGCTGCCTTTGTCCGCCCTGTGGGCATTCATACAGGCAAGTGTGCAGTTCAGGCAGCCATCGCACTTGCAGGCGTCAATCCATATTCGTTTCATAGCCACCCCTCCTATATATTCAGCGCTTTCCGTTTTTCTTCAATGATCTGTTCCAATATCCCTGCGGTTTCCACTGCATCGCTGTTGACAATGACCTGGCCTCCGGTCAGGGCCTTCATATCCTCTGTAAGGACCTTGGTCACCAGGCTGCTGCCCGTTATGAAGGGAGGAAGCCCCAGATGAAGGGGAAGCCCCAGGGCCAGGCCAAAGGCGCCGTCGGCCAGGGCCTGTTCTTCCAGCCACTGGGCGGCGGAAAGCACCAGGGGGAGCTGGGGGATATCCACCCCAAGGGCGGACGCAAGTTCGGTTGCCACCATCTCCAGCCTTCCGATGGCAAGGCATGGCCCGAAGTTAAGTACGGGCGGAATCCCAAGGGACTGACAGACTGCCTTAAGTTTTGGTCCTGCAAGCTCCGCCGCCTCAGGTCTCATAAGGCCGCAGTTTTCCAGGCCGCCTGAGGAACAGCCGGCGGTCAGTACCAGGATGTCCCTGGCAATCAGTTCCTTTGTCAGGTCCACGGTCAGCACATCATGGCCTCCGGCTGTCAGGTTGGAGCATCCCACCACACCTGCAATCCCCTTGATATCGCCGGATGCAATCAGGTCAATCAGGGGTTTCCAGCTGTCTCCCAGGAACTTTTTCAGGGAAACCTCGCTTACGCCTGTAATGGTGTTCTGGTTGCCATGGCCCTTAAGAAGGTTGAGGGGCACGCATGACCTGCGCTCCCTGTAAGAAGCCAGCACTTCCTCTATGATTTCCCTGCTGATCCGTTCCCTTTCCTCAAATATAAATGGTTTCAGCTGGGCGTTCTGCTTCTTGGCCACGTCATCCAGGCATATCTGCTTAATATGCAGTGAGTCACAGATGGGCTCAATTCCCGGAAGGGTGCAGTTGAATTCGCTGAGCACCGCGTCAATGGCCCCTGTGGCAAGCACGGCCTCACTGGTATAGTTATTGCCGGCATGACCGCTGAATATATCCTGGTAATGCACGCCCCGCAGCTGCAGATCCTGACCCACGCAGGTACAGCCAACCAGACGGAAACCTTTTGCGCCGGCCGACCTGGCCAGTTCCTGGACCTCCGGCTTCTTAAGCTGTTCCTGAAGATGCACGAAAATGGAGTGCTGATGGCCTGTTATCATGATATTGATGTAATCCGGGTCAATGACGCCAAGCCCAACAGGAGCAGGCATGATTTCCGGTTCCCCCAGCATCACATCATTGAGGAGATTGGTCAGCATAAGGCCGTACACACCGGTGGATATACCAAGCTTCAGGCAGTGGAGCAGCATGTCAACCGGATCCGAGTTCAGGTTGGTGGAGCATTTTACCACGCCTGCACAGACCTCGGATTTGGCCCCGCCGGGCAGGATGCCAAGCTCCCTCCATTTTTCAAGGCGCGGACCGTAGGCCAGCTTCTGCTGCAGCTTCATGGGCACGTAATCCGGCAGGTATAAATCATCCAGCACGGCCTGGGCCACGGCCGCTGCCTCTGTGTACGGGTCGCTTTCCCGGATTCCAAAAAGCCCGCACAGATGCTTTAACGCGTTCATGCCCTTTATCTCCCCCTTTGCCAGGGCGGTCTGCTTCAGGTTCAGGGCAGTGGTCTCAATGACATGGATATAACAGCCGGAGCCGGACGCAACGGCGCGCAGGAAATTCCTCGCCACGATTACGTCTGCCGACGCGCCGCAGATGCCATGGGGCGCTTCCGGGGTGATGCGGCATGGACCGTTGGAACAGAGACGGCAGCAGACACCCTGAAGCCCGAAGCCGCATTTGACGGACTGGCCCTCCACCCTGTGGTGGGATGTCTCCATTGGAAGTCCTGCTATGTATCCTTCCAGTGGTTTATCTGCGCTTTTGCAGGTTGTGCAGCTGTAACAATTGTTCATGGTAAATACCTCCTACTTGAAGTTTTGGCTGAAACTATTGGTTTGGGTTAAATGGTAAAATAATCTATATCGTAAAGTGGACAAAAATAGTCCACTTTTCCATTAAAAAATAGGGGGATATGGATTTCCCGGTCAGCAAAACAGCTCTGCCAGCGTCCTGTGCTGCAGTTCCCGCTCCAGGATTGCCTGTACCCTGGCCAGTTCACAGTGGACCAGGCAATTATGGCCGCTGCCCTCTGCATATTCACACCGATACCCCTGCTTCAGGCAGGGATTAAGGAAAAATTCCTCATCCGTGGCACGTATGACATCCAGAAGCGTAAGCACATCAAGGCCGCGTCCCAGGCTGCATCCGCCGCCCGCTCCCCTGCGGATACGCACCAGTCCTGCCTTCTCCAGCTTCTTTAAAATCTTATAGGCAAACTGCCTCGGCACCTGCTCCTTCCGGCATATCTGCTCAATGGTCAGCTGCTCCCCGTCCTTCAGGGCGCGGATCATGCGCACCGCATAATCGGATTCTCTTGTTATCATCATGTCCATTCCGCCTTAATTGTTAAAGATATAACAATTCATATGTAATATTATACCAAATTTGACAAAAATTATCAAGTAAGAAAGTGATATTTATATAAATACCATCTGACGGAAAGCAATTTTCAAACACACCCTTGTGCTCCAAGGGAAGCGGAGTGGTTCCTCCGCTGACTGACGACAACGCGGCAGATGGCAAAATAGGCAATGCTGTCACTGTAGTTACTGGCCGGATGGAGTACTAGCTGTTCACCGCGTTCAGCAAACGCTCCAGCGAAAAAGCCTTCCCCTTTGCCATCCGCTCCTCCAGACATCCCTTATTGATATCTGAATGTTCCACCTCCCTTGAGAAACGGTGGGCAACATCCACAAAGTCCAGGAACCCCATCTGTCTCCCATGCTGCTGCCAGGCCGCCATTGCCAGTTCCTCAATTAAAAGTGTGCTGGCCGCAGCCATTTTCATCTTTCTGAAAGGGCTGTTGTTATAGACCGCGCCGCAGAAATAGGTAAATACAAAGTAAACCATGAGCTGTTCCCTCCACAGCGGCAGTCTGCCTGCTGCCGGGCCATCCAGGAATGCAGTCCTCATTTCCCCATATGCAGTCTCCCCCTCCGCATACAGGACCCTGTCCGCACGGCTGGCAAAATCCGGCCAGTCCTGTCCCAGTACCTCCAGATCCTTAAAAATCCCGAACATCTCCTTCATGACGCCGTGACGCGCCCCAGGGGTAATCCGGTAATCCGCCAGTTTCCTGCGGAAAAATCCATCCCGTTCCTGTTTGGCGCGGTCACCATCGCGGCTGCCTGCATACCGCGTGAGCAGTGCATCTGCTTCAAACAGGCGCCCCAGCTGTATGCGCCTCTCCAGGTCATGGGCCAGTGCAAGGCACATGGAAATGCGCATGCTTATGTCCATTGACCTGTCCTGGAGCATGGACAGCGCCAGTTCCCTTGTATCCATCAGCTTTGTATAAAGGAAAAAGTCAAAATCTCCGTAAGATTCTTCCTTCCCGTCCTCCTTTGTGATGAACCGCACCGGCTCCTCACTGCCCAGGATAAGCTTTGCCGCCTCAATACAGGACATGCACAGGGATATTTCCCTGCATCCCTCAAACTCCTCAATGTGTCTTGGATAGGTGCGGCAGGTCCTGCAAAGATTCTCCGGCCCTGTCTCGGCATAGATATCACAGAGATTATCCTCATTTAAAAATGCACACCGCCCCTCATACTGCCTGAATGAGGATTCCTTCCAGTCAATGGAGTTGTGAAGGCGGTTTCCAAAGGGCCCTTCCATGTGCCGGTAGTTCTCCAGCGACTTCCGGTCAATCATGATGGCCCATCCGGCGCAGCAGGTATCCGGGCAGCCGGATGCAATGCACCGGAACTGTTTATAATAGTGTGGGATTGTGTATATCATTTCATTGCATCCCCAGTCTCCGGCCTTCTATTTTCCAGTTCCAGAAGCATTTTCTTTACTTCCATACCTGCCGCATAGCCGGTAAGGCTTCCGTCCGCCCCCATGACCCGGTGGCATGGAATCATGATGGAGATGGGGTTATGTCCCACCGCCCCGCCCACGGCCTGGGCCGACATGGAGGGCCTTCCCAGCAGTACCGCCACTTTCTTCGCGATTTCACCGTAGGTCGTGCTCCTGTTGTATGGGATTTCACATAATATCTTCCATACCATTTGCCGGAACGCACTGCCCTGCGGCTCAAGGCTTGGCAGGAATCCAGGGTCCCGGCCAAGAAAATATCCGTCCAGCCAGGTCCTGGCTTCATCAAACACAGGCAGTTCCTCATTTTCTTCATACAGCCCCGGAACTTCCTCCGGTTCCTTAAGCTTCCATGCCCCGCCGCCAATGCGTTCCAGCATGTTCCTATCCAGCGTGCTTCCATAATATTTCTGTCCCTCTATCCACAGGCCTGTTATGCTCTTCCCATTGCTGGAAAGGGTGAGCTGTCCTGCCGGGGAAGGTATTTTACATATGTATACCATATAAGCCAGTCTCCTTTTCTTCTTAAACCATGTTTCCCTCTTATCCAATCATGTTTCCCTCTTATCCAATCCGTATCTGTAATCCCTCACAGGAATGTATTCTCCCGTACGCCCGGAAGCAGGTCATAAATCCCGCATCCCATACGCGCTTCAAAATACTCCTTGATTTCCAGTATCTTCTTCCATCTGGGTACGGTGGAGGGGTGTGTCCCATAGCGCAGGGTCACATCCACAAACCGCTTTTCCAGAAGGCAGAATCCGCTGGGCAGGGCCAGGGAATCACACAGCTGCACCAGACGGTCATAATCATCATACACAGCTGACCCGATGAACTGTTCCATGAACCGCCGGTCCTCCTCAGGCATATCGAATATGCCGATGGATGTCCCGATGTCCTGAATCATGAATGCATGGCTGATGCAGATTTTGGCCGCCTCATCCCACCCATGCTCCATGCATCTGCGGTATCCCTCTATCAGGTGGCGTTCCGATATCCGGCCCGGAAACCGGCCCACGTCATGGAGAAGCCCTACCACATAAGCGTGCTCATTGTCAAGCCATCCGCACCGGGATGCAATATGTTCACAGGCCATGGCCACATAGTTGGAATGGTCCACCCAGATTCCCGGATTCTGTTCCCCGGCCCAGGCCAGTTCCTCCTCAGCCCGTTTTCTGTCTGGCAGCATGATAAACCTCCTTGTTGTATACACTGATATACTGTTTTCATTTTCCCTGTATCTCTGTTTATTGTACTACCAAACGCATGGAAGGGCCACTCTTTTTATAAACGCCATGATTTACCATATCCTGCTTCCCATCCGGCTTTGATCCTGATATGATTATAATCATGATGAACAAACAGGACAGCTGAGGCATGCTTAGGATGCTTCAGGAAAGGAGCCGCTGCATGAGATACAGGAAACTAGGCGCTACAGGACTTGAGGTCAGTGAAATCGGACTGGGGGCGGAATGGCTGGAACGCCATACCGCAGAAGAGGTGAGGCAGGTTGTTGCCTATTGTGAGGAAAAGGGGATCAATATCCTGGACTGCTGGATGTCGGAGCCGAATGTCCGCTCTCATATCGGGGCCGCCATCAAAGGCCGCAGGGAGCGCTGGATCATCCAGGGGCACCTGGGTTCCACCTGGCAGGACGGCCAATATGTGAGGACCCGGGACCTTGAGAAGGCCAAAGCTGCATTTGCAGACCTGCTGGAACGCCTTGGGACGGACTATATTGATTTGGGAATGATCCACTTTGTGGATGAAATCGCGGAATACCACAGAATCATGGACGGGGAGTTTTACGCCTATGCAAAGGAACTGAAGGAGCTGGGCGTGATCCGGCACATCGGCATGAGCACGCATAACCCGGCGGTTGCAAGTCTGGCAGCGGAAAGCGGGCGGATTGAGATGATCCTCTTCAGCATCAATCCGGCCTTTGACATGCTGCCTGCCAGCGAGAACATGGAGGATTATTTTAAGGAAACATACGATGAGCAGTTAGGAGGGATTGCGCCGGAACGGGCAGAATTATACAAGATCTGTGAAAAGAACAACATCGGGATCACGGTCATGAAGGGATATGCGGGCGGACGGCTGTTCTCAGCAGAAACCTCCCCCTTCGGCGTGGCCCTGACGCCCGTACAATGCCTGCACTACGCCCTGACCAGGCCCGGTGTTGCCAGCGTCATGGCCGGATATGATACCATAGGGCATGTGGATGCCGCGGTTGCATACGAGACCGCTGCCGAAGAAGAAAAAGACTATGCCACCGTACTGTCCAAAGCGCCCGCCCATGCCTATTACGGGCAATGCACCTACTGCGGCCACTGCGCGCCCTGCCCGGCCGGCATTGACATTGCGATGGTTAATAAATTATACGACCTGGCCGTGATGCAGCCGGAAGTCCCCGCCGCGCTGAGAGCCCACTATGACGAGCTGTCGGCCAATGGCAGGGACTGTGTCGGCTGTAAGGGATGCGAGGCGCGGTGTCCATTTGGGGTGGCCGTGTCTGGGCGGATGGAACAGGCGGCTGATTTGTTCCGGTGATGCCGTCCTGGTCATCCCTTTGGTAATACCCATGACCCGAGGGCTCCTAGTAAGGTACAGGCAGCCCCGGATGCACAGCCATCAGATATGTATACACGATAATCAGGAGGATAACCCCGGCAGACACAAGGATATACGGAATGATTGCCTTGGATATCTTTTCAATGGATACCCCGGACACACCCGACAGCACGAACAGCACCATCCCCACCGGCGGTGTCACCAGGCCTATCAGAAGGTTCAGGACCATTATGATGCCGAACATGACCGGGTCAATCCCAAGAGCCGTGATAAACGGAAGCAGTACCGGGGTCATGATCACAATTGCCGGGGTAATATCCATGAACAGGCCAATGAACAGCAGTATGACACTGACAATGATAAGGGCTGTCATTGGGTTATCCGTCAGATTCATCAGGTATACCGCCACGGTCTGGGGTATCTGTGAAAATGTAAGGATCCACGAAAACAGCGTGGCCGACGCAATGATGAACAGCACCCCTACCGTCACATCCAATGTCTGCCGGATGACAGAGGGCAGCTCCTTCAGCGTGATGCTCTTATATAAAAACCCCAGAAGGATTCCGTATACAACCGCTATCACCGCTGCTTCCGTGGGTGTGAAAATCCCGGCAATGATCCCTCCCCTGATGATCACAGGGAGGAGCAGGGCCCAGAACGACCATTTCAGGCAGTTCCATATTTCTTTTAACGTTGCCCGTTTCCGTTTCTCATAACCTTTGTTTTTGCAGATACAGTAGTTAACAGCCATCATTGCAGCGGCAAGCAATATGCCCGGAAGGATTCCTGCCGTAAACAGGTCCCCTACCGAAACAGAAGCAGTCACGCCAAAAATAACCAAAGGCACGCTTGGGGGGATGACAGGGCCTATGAGGGAGGAGGCCCCTGTTACTGCCAGCGAGAAATCATCATCATAGCCGCCGTCCTTCATGGCCTGCAGCTCAATTGCTCCCAGTCCCCCCGTATCCGCGATTGCACTTCCGCTCATCCCTGCAAAAATAACGCTGGCCAATACATTGGAATGTGCCAGCCCGCCTGTGAAATGCCCTACCAGATGGTCTGCAAAGGAGAATATACGCTTTGTGATTCCTCCCTGGTTCATGATATTTCCCGCCAGGACAAAAAAGGCAACGGCCAATAAGGGAAAGGAGTCCACTCCCGCAGCCAGCCTTTGGGCAATCAGTTCCAATGGCAGTCCATAGACCACCATAAAGGCCACTGAACTGATGAACATACTCATGGCAATGGATGCCCCCATTAACAGCAGCAGGAAAAATAGTCCAAATAAAATCAGCATCCGCCTTTCCTCCTTTGCAGCATTTTCCTGATATCGCCGACAATCATGCCCAGATCGTATGCCATGTAAATCACGGCCCCAACCGGTATGACCAGATAGACCAGCTGCATGGGCAGTTCCATTGCGGTAGAGACAACATTCTGGTGGGCAAGGAACTGCAGGGAGGTCCTAAACAGCACCATGAAAGCCAATAACCCAGCCATATCCACAACCAGACCGCAGAGCGCCTGAAGAACCCGCGGCAGCCTGTCCCTGAGAAGCGTCATCCCGATATGGGAACCTCTGCGGATCCCATATCCAATGCCAAGGAAGGTGATCCATATCTGGAGATATCTTGCCAGCTCCTCCGCCCATTTGAGAGGGGCTGAGAAAACGGTGCGCATAATGATCTGGACAAACAGGATGATTCCCATAACGGTAAGACATAATATCAAAGAATACTCTTCCAGTTTATGTAAGCCACTAACCAACTTTTTCATAACCCACCTCATTCAACGGCGCGTATCTTATTAACAAGTTCCTGGTCAAAATCATCATATATGTACGCTGTCATTTCCCTGAATGCTTCTTTGTCCACATCCTCAATGACTTCCATACCATTGGCCTCCAGCTGCTCAATATATGTATCCTCAGCCTCAAATGCCTTACCATCAATCCATGCAGACGCTTCCCTGGCAGCCTCCAATACAGCTGTCCTGTAAACCTCAGGCATGGATTCCAATGTCTTAGTGCTGGCGTAAAGGGCATTGGCCCCCATGATATGCTCGGTCTTAATAAGATAATGCTGAACCTGGTCGAATTTATTGGCGGCAATTGTAGCCAGGGGGTTCTCCTGCCCATCAATCACCCCCTGCTGAAGGGAAAGGAATACTTCGCTGAAAGCCATGGGCGTTGCCACTGCCCCCATTGCTGTCAGGGTGTCAATGTAGAGCTTCTGGTCCGGTACCCGTATGTTCAGCCCCTTCATGTCCTCAGGACCGGACACCAGCTTGTCCTTTGTTGTCAGATATCTGGCCCCGTAGTAAAACGCCCCGATTCCTTTGGCCCCCATATGTCCTTCCATTTCATCAAACATGGAATACACCACATCACTGTTTAAAATCCGGACCAGGTGTTCCCTGTCACCGGCAATATACGGGGCGTCCAGAATCCCTATATCCTGATACTTTTTCGCCGGTTCCCCAAATCCGATGATTGCAAAGTCAATGGAACCGATTTCCACAGCGTCAAATATCTCCTTTTCATTCCCCAGCTGGGAAGCAGGGAACACACTCACCGTCACATGACCGTCTGTCTTTTCCTTTACAAGCCTTGCAAACTCCTCTGCCCCCAGGCCGTTTGGATGGTCAATGGGCATGATATGGGCCAGCTTCAGCTCAGCATGATAATCATCCCCTGGATTCACAGCAGCCGTATTGGCAGCACCCCCGCTGTTTCCGGCACCGCCAGCCCCGCTGCTGCCGGAGTTTTTCCCCGCTCCACCTGCAGCGCCGCACCCCATCAGTGAAATGCCGCATGCGCAGGCCACCATCCCTGCTGCAAGACGCACAAACTGTTTTTTCCTCCATACATTGAATCCTTTTAACATAAATCCCTTCTCCTTTCGTATTTATTGGTTCATTTTTTCTAATTTATCCCAGTCAAATTCCACTCCGGTCCCCGGTAAGCCGGACGGTTCCAGGCATCCCTCTTTGATTGTCAGGGGCTGCATCGTATACTGCCAGATAGGGAAACTGTGGAACTCAATATACCCCCTGTTTTCCAGACCTGCCAGTATGTTGACATGCAGCTCCTGCATGCCGTGGGAGTGGACCGCCAGGTGATATTGTCCGGCCAGCTCCGCCACCTGCACAAATCCGGTAATCCCCCCTGCATTGGATGCGTCGGGTATGGGACATTTGATGTGTCCAATCCGCAGAGCCATCTCGTGCTCATAAATGGTGTGCAGGTTTTCCCCCATGGCAATGGGTATGGATGTGGCCTGCCCAATCCTTGCATAGGCCTCATAGTTATCAGGATCCGTGGGTTCTTCCAGCCACGTGATGCAAAACTCCTCCAGACGCTTTGCCATCTCAATGGCAGCTGTTTCATCCCAGGCCATATTGGCATCTACCATAAAAACAGCCTGGTCCCCTATGAGGCGGCGCACCGCCCGTACCCTGGCAATATCCTCATCCCCATCCTGTCTGCCCAGCTTAATCTTAAATGCATTGTGCCCCTGCCCCATCTGGTCTTCAATCTGGCTTAACAGTTCCTTCTCCGTCAGCATCAAGTCAATGCCGCCGTAATAGGTAGGCACCTTGGAGGATGGATTTCCTAAATACCCTGACAGCCCCATGCCTTTCTGTTTCAGCATCACATCCCAAAATGCAATATCCAGCGCAGAAATGGCAAATGCGGCAATCCCTCCCCTGGCAACATAGTGGATTCCCCGCGCCATCATCTGGTTCATGGTTTCCGGGCATTGCATTTCTTTCCCGATTAACAGCGGTCCCAAGTCCTTTTCCAACATGACCGCAATGGCCGCCCCGCCAATACCGCCCGTATATGTATATCCCACCCCCTTTACTCCGCTTTCCAGCATGACTTCAACTGTGATGACTTCAAAGAAACTATGCTTTCCATGAATCGCATCCACCAGGTTCCCCTCCAGCGGCAGCCTGAAATACCTTGTATGAATTGATCTGATTTTTCCGTACACCTGACTTCTCCTTTCCTGGCTTTGGGAATTATTTTTAAAATGTATTTCTGTCCCATTTAAGCCGTTATACTTGTAAAACATTTTATGTATTTTATTTAACCCATATTTTTATATTATTGTATACTATAAATCCAGATAAATCAAGTATTTTTGTATACTATTTTTAAAAACCCGACAGAAAATAGAGGTTTTTTCATTATGAAGCCTATTTAATACCCCATTTTCTATAATTCATCTTTTTTATGTATACATAAACTCCTCCCGTTTTATCCATATGTTTTAATTTTATGTATACAATTTTTATTTTTTGAGTTAAAATAGATTTATCCATTGAAAAGGAGATTGCCTATATGCCCAGGCTAAAAGGAAATGCCTCTGACACGGCATTAAAAAAGATTGTCCAGAAAATTAATGACTATGAGTTATCCTCAGGGGAGATTGTATCTGACCTGGAGTTATCCAATGAGCTGAATATCAGCCGTACCCCTGTCAGGGAAGCAATGCAGCAGTTGATAGACATAGGGTTATTGGAACGGACAGCCACCAAGGTAGTGGTACGGTCCATCACCCTTACCGATATTGCGGAAATATTCCAGATACGGGAAGCAATCGAAATCATGAGTGTTAAGATAATCCTGTCCAGGGGAGGATTAAACGAGACCCAGAAACTGGAATTGATGGATATCCATCAGAATTTGTGCAATGACATTTCAAATGGGAACTTTGACAAAAACTTTTCCGATGACACGGCATTTCATGAGAAGCTGATAGAATATTCCGGCAATACACGTATGGAAGACATATGCAGACGCATCACCCTGCAGAGCCAGAGACTGCGCTGGCTGACCCTTCTTACCCCTTCCAGATACGCGGGCACGCGGGATGAACACCAACGGATCATCCAGGGAATCTTAAACCAGGATTTAAACAGCGCTGCCCGGGCCATTGAGGAACATTTGCAGGGCAGCCTTGAAAACTATACCCAGATACTTAATAATAACCAATGGATGAAAATCATGAGCGAGCTTAAGAACATGAACCCATAGGGAGGATCATTAAAGCAAGGGGTTGCGGCAGAATTGTGCACCGCTTCACCCTTGCTGAAATCATTGTTTTACCGTACTAAGACAAAACGGATGGCCTTCCGGGTCAAACATCGTGGCCGACGTTTCGTAATACTGCACTTCTGACTTGGTGGCGCCGCATTTTAAAGCATGGGCAACTGCTTCGTCTAAATTTTCAACCAGAAAATCAATATGGGCCATCTGCTGTTGCCCACCTGCTTCCCAGGGCCAAATTGGCGGAACGTATTCCTCAATCTCCTGATTTTTCTATTTTCGCCTTCCCTGAACAGGGTGTGTCTGATTCCATATATCTAAATTTTATTGCTGAATCTTGAAAGTCATTTCATCGATTCTTATTCTTCAGCCGCAGCTCAATCCCCCGTTCCCCAGCCATCTCCTCAAACATCCGTACGGCCCGCGCCGCCCGCTCCTTCACATCCCCCTCTTCTTTCCGTCCTCTTCTTTATTCCATGATTTTCTCCGGCCTGAAATTCAGGTAATCCGCTGAAACCAGCCTGTAATCAACGCCATTCACCTCTCCCAGGAAGCTGTCCTGATACCGGGCCTCCCCGTGGCAGTGGGAATAAACCACCAGCTCCGCCCCGTATTCTTCTGCCATACGCGTAAAGCAGCTTTCCATCTCCCCTATGCTGGTGGGCGGATAATGCAGGAACATGATGAAATGTTCATATCCGTCCGCTGCAGCCGACTCAAAGGAAATACGCAGCCGCTCCTGTTCACGTTTCACGATTTTCTGAAAGTGTTCCGGGGTATCCTTTCCTTCATAGCAATATCCCTTGGTCCCAACAAGGGCATGGACATTCTTTGAAGGATCCCCGTAGGTAAAATAGTTGTTCTGCAGGAAAAACAGCTTTCCTTTATACAGCTCATTTAACAGACGGGTCTTTTTAGCGTCCCAGAACATGTCATGGTTTCCGCGCAGAAGGATCTTCCTGCCCGGAAGGGAGGCAATGAATCCCAGGTCCGCCCGGCTCTCATTCAGGTTCCGCCCCCAGGAGTGGTCGCCTGTGATTACAACCGTGTCCTCCTGGCGGATCTGCCTGATCCAGTTCTTTTCAATCTTTTCCACATGGTTCTTCCACTCTTTCCCAAAGACATCCATGGGTTTATCCGTGGATAAAGACAGGTGAAGGTCCCCTATTGCATATAATCCCATATATCACTCCATATTTCTGTCAAACATTCAGCATTACATAATTTACAAATAATACCGATCAGCACTATTATATTCCTGCAAATCAAAGCATGCATTTTTTCCCTTATCTGCTATAATATAATAAGATCGTACCTGTCCCAGGGCGTGTTTGACCAATCATCCCCGCCCTCTGCCCAAAGGAGGTGAGACCATGAAATGTCCATACTGTAATCAGGACATGCAAAAGGGATATATAACTTCAGATGCGCGCTTCCTTGCCTGGCGGGAAGAAAAGCATGAATCGGCAAATGTCAAAACGGGGGACGGCGTCCAGCTGGCCAAAAAAGTCTTTGGCGGCGCAGCCACGGTATCAGACGCATACTGCTGCAAGGCATGCCGGAAAATTGTCATAGACTATGCCAAAACAGAGACTTATGCCGTGTAGACCTTCTGGTCCCCGCGGCAAAGCCCCTGCCTGTCGGATTGCCGGCATTCCCTATGGCCGGACGGCCCTCTGTTCCATCTCCTCAAAGGCCCGGTCGGCTGCCTGCTGCGCCTTTATGATCCGGTCGCACCACCGGTCAAACCCAGGATCCTCTACCTGTGTCTCAGGATGTTCCACCATATATCTGGCAGCCTCCCGGATTCCCTGGGCCATGGAGACCGTGCACACAAAATCAGGAACCGCCCTCTTTATCTTGGAGTTGTCAAATACCACGCTGCAGGATTTGTCTCCCTGCAGTTCTCCTTCCAGATCATACTGCCCCCCATGCCTTGCCAGGAAATCCGTGGTCACATGGACGGCCTTTAAAGGCATTCCAAGGGCGTCTGCTATGGTTTCGTAAATCTGGTTCCATGTCATGCTTTCATCGGTGGTAATATGGAAGGAATGTCCAATGGCATGTGGATTGCCCATCAGTCCCACATAACCTTTGGCAAAGTCCGAAGCGTGGGTCACGGTCCACAGGGAAGTGCCGTCCCCGGGGATAATGACCGGTTTTCCATCCAGGATACGCTTTAAGACCTGCCAGTTCCCCCTGGCGCCATGAGGCGTCACAGGCGGCTTTTTCCCGCAGTGGGTATGGCTTGGCCTCACAATGGTAACCGGGAAACCGGCCCCGCGGTATGCATCCAAAAGTGCATTCTCAGCCTCTATCTTCTGCCGTGAATATTCCCAGTATGGATTGGCCAGGGGCGTGCTTTCCGTAATCCTGTAATCTGACACCGGCTTCTGGTAAGCAGACGCGCTGCTGATATAGATATACTGCCTTGTGACGCCGGTAAAAAGACGGATATCCCGCAGGGCATCCTCCGCCGTATAGCCAACAAACTGGGCCACCACGTCATATGACCTTCCCGCAATGGCCTTTTCCACCGCCTCCTCGTCATGTATATCCGCAACAATGGTATCCATCCCCTCCGGTACCGGCCTGCTGCCTCTGTTCAGCAGCGTAATGTCCCATCCGCGTTTCAAGGCCAGTTCTGTCACGGATGTGCTGATCGTACCGGTCCCGCCAATGAATAATGCCTTCATGCCATATTCCTCCGTTTTCCTTATTGATTGAAGATGTCTGTCTTCCACTGGTTTGATTGTACCATACCTTAGGTCATCCAACAACCATACCCTAATCAGGATACCCTGGTCTTCTGCCTGTCAGCCGACCCATGACGGACATGCCGCTGCCCCGGCTGCTGACAGACGGAAAGCCATTTACAAATCCCATGCAGACAGACCCTAATATGACATTATCTCATACCCGTCTTCCGTGACCAGAACCTGGATTTCCCACTGGGCAGAAGGTTTCCCGTCAGCCGTGTATACGGTCCAGCCATCCTCCTCATCCGTGAAGATCTCATCTGAGCCCATGTTAACCATGGGTTCAATGGTAAATATCATGCCCGGTACCATAAGCATTTCCGTGCCCCGCCTTGATACATAACTGACCCATGGGTCCTCATGAAATTCCAGCCCCACCCCGTGTCCGCCGATTTCCTTCACAACCGTATACCCGTTCTGCCTCGCAAAGTCATGGATGGCCTGGCCCATATCCCCCAGGAACCCCCATGGCTTTACCTGCCGCAGGCCAATGTCAAGGCTCTGTTTCGTCACCTCCACAAGGCGCTTCTTTTCCTCTGAAACCTGGCCGATGCAGAACATCCTGGATGAATCTGAGAAATACCCGTTGTAGATGGTAGACACATCCACATTGATGATATCGCCCTCCTTGAGGATTACATCCGGTGAGGGGATGCCGTGGCATACCTGGTCATTGACAGAGGTGCACACGCTTTTTGGAAAGCCCTCGTAATTCAGGGGAGCCGGTATCCCATGGAGCCGCGTTGTCTGCTCATAGACCCACCGGTCAATCTCCTCCGTGCTGACTCCTTCCTTTATCTTCCCGCTGATGTAATCCAGGACAGCGATGTTCACCTTGCAGCTCTCCCTGATGCCTTCAATCTGTTCCGCGTTCTTGATGATGCGGCGGGGCGGTATCACTGCTCCCCTGCGGGCATATTCCTCCAGCCTGCTGTCAAAATCGCTGTGGCACTTCTTGTATTTCCTGCCGCTTTGGCACCAGCATAAATCATTTCTCCCTAATTTAAGCATAAACAATGACGCTTCCTTTCTTACTTTCCTTTTACATTTACCACTGGTACTATATGCCCGACCCATGTCTAAAATCCCGGAACCGCTTTCCGTCCCGGATAAAAAAACGTCGGAAGGCAGGCAGGTAATCCCCTGCCTCCTCCCGGGTAAAGTCATATGGTCAGTTATCACTGTCAACTATCAACATCAGCAATTATAACATGTTTTAACCGGGTGTCAAGAAGGGCGCTTATCTGCCGGACCCTGATCCATGTGGTCATCCGTCAACTGCCAGGCGCACCAGGACAACATAAACATACTTCCGGAACACTGAGTCATCCTCCGCCATTTCCTCACAGTCCACGGATTCCATGCTGTTCCTGTCAAACTGGAAGCATCTGGCCGCCAGGACATACCCGGCGGCAGGCGCATTGCCCACATCATCCGCATGCTTATCTGCTTTCTTTTTCCTCCCCGCATCTGCAGTCTCACCATAAATGCCTGTCATCGCCATACCGCCCTTCTTTCCATCTGGAAATACGGTCCGCAGGGCGCCGCTTGCTGTTTTTGTCCCATCGCTTTCCAATATCATCTTCCATGTGGTGCCGGACCATGTCCCGTCTTCCCTTTTATCAATATCGGATAAGAGGTAACATGTCATGTTTGCCTCCCCATCCCCCTGCATCAGGATGTCCGAGCCAACCAGGCTGCCATCCACCCATTCCTCCAGATACAGGCTCCTGCTGCCTGCATCCTGAGGGAATGCAAGTTCCATGACAGCTATCATATCACCGGAGAAACCGGCAATCGTCTTCTCCCTCTCTGTCAGTTCAATATGGGTCACCATGGGCCGGTCCTCCCCCTGCCTTCCTTACGTTCCAAAGCAAACTAGGGTGTGTTGGAAAAATTTCCAATGACAAATGTATAAAATTACCATTTCAAGAGAAACATAAAATTAGAAGTTTCTAATATTCATGTTTCAGAAAGGAAGGACCCAATGGGACGCAGTTATCATTTATCAAAAAAGATTGCAGAAAACCAGGCGGCTGAAATCCTTCGGGAAATCAATGGGTTTTCTGACATCAAACAGGCAGCTTTCAGTTCAGGGATGGATTATCTGGAGATTGAGGCAAAGGGCCAGGATTATTCCGAGGTCATGAGCAGGGCCGTTAATATCTTCAGCAAAAAAGCAAACGGATGTGAGCTGTCATTTGCACGTTTTGTATAATGAAAGCAGGCCCCTGGCCTGACAGCGAAGAGGGACCGGGCCTCCCAGGCGCCCAGCCCCTCTTCGCTTGCAGACAACATCCCTTCCGATTAAATCAACCCCACCAGGTCCAGGCTTGGTTTCAGGGTATCTGCCCCCGGCTTCCACTTGGCCGGGCAGACCTGGTCTCCGTGTTCTGCCACGAACTGGGATGCCTGGACACGGCGCAGCAGCTCGTCCGCATTCCTTCCCACATTACCTGCAATTACTTCATAGGCCACAATCCTGCCTTCCGGGTTCACGATAAAGCTTCCTCTCTCAGCCATGCCGTCCGCTTCAATCATCACCTCAAAATCCCTGGCAAGCCTGCCTGTGGGGTCTGCCAGCATGGGATACTGTATCTTCTGGATGGTCTTGGACGCGTCATGCCATGCTTTGTGGACAAAATGACTGTCACAGGAAACGCTGTAAATCTCGCAGCCCATGTCTTTAAACTCCTCATACTTATCAGCCAGGTCCTCCAGTTCCGTTGGGCACACAAAGGTGAAATCAGCCGGATAGAAAAAGAACACGGACCACTTTCCTAATATATCCGGCTTCTTTACTTCCTTAAATTCATTGCCTGCATATGCCTGTACTGTAAAATCGCTTATTTCCTTTCCAATTAGTGACATGATCATGTCCTCCTTTGTCTGATATGGTTATATTAAAATCCGTTCATTAGTTCCTGCTAACTTATCTTTATCTTACCAGAACTTTCCTGTTCTGTCAATAAACAATATTAATAATTATTATTAATATTGTTTGATAAGCATAAAATCAGCCATAAGGGAATCCTGTGCCCCTTACGGCTGAAAAAACCAATCCTCTCATTATGACCGGATTGCATTTATGTGCGGCCTGTGTCATGATTTAAAAAATGTACTTGACCCTCACATGATGTGAGGGTCTATACTCCACCTATCAAATCGAAAAGGAGAAAAGATATGAATGATTACATGGTACATCCCATAGGGAAAGTCCGCACCAGTGAGGAAGGGACATTGATTGAGCTGGAGAAGGAATACATCCCGGCCCTGCAGGGGCTGGAAGGATTCAGCCATATGAATATCCTCTGGTGGTTCAGCTGCTGTGATAATGAAGCTTCACGCTCCGTCCTGACAGCCGGGCAGCCATATAAGAAAGGACCAGCCGTAATGGGGACCTTTGCCACAAGGTCGCCGGAAAGGCCCAATCCCATTGCCCTGACCACCGCCGGGATCATCAGCCTTGATAAGGACAGGGGAATCATCCAGGTCACATACATGGATTGCCATGACAACACCCCAATCCTGGACATAAAGCCCTATACCCCCAGCTTTGACAGGGTGGAAAACCCCGGCGTGCCTTCCTGGTGCGCACACTGGCCCGGCAGCATTGAGGAATCGGCTTTATTTGAGTGGGAAAATGAATTTAACTTTTAGGGAATGTTTCAGCCATTTACGTCCCTCCCATGAGGCTTGCATCCAACGGCTGCAAGTCTCAGCCACTCCTCATCCTCCTGCCCGACTAACTGTGCGTACTTCGTCCACCGCGGTGATTCCACTGCCTTAAGCGCTGTGAGTACAGCCAGCTTCTGGTACTGCTCCAGCTCACGTGGATATTTCTTCCTGTTCCGGATAAAATAAAATGCTTTCGTCATTCCCATATGAAACCTCCCAGCTTCAAAGCTATATCAGATTCCTAAATGCCTCACTAGGTTCCCTTATGACCCGGCTGCAAAGAGCCTCGCCCTCAGCGGCCAGGCGTTCCTCATCCACACCGGTCAGGGCCCCGTCCCGGTAAACCACATTGCCGTTAATCATGGTCATCCATACCGGGCCTGTAAGCCCTGCCCTGGCAATGATGTTCTTAGGGTCATGGAGCGCGCCGGTCAGTTCCAGCACAGCGGTGTCAATCATGAACAGGTCCGCCGCCTTGCCCGGTTCCAGGGAGCCAAGGTCAGGGCGTCCCAGTGTTTTAGCGCCGTTGATGGTGGCAACCTTAAGCATCTCATAAGCCGATGTACAGCCGCCGCGCTGTTTGCTGTGGTAGGTCTGCATCAGATACGCAATCCTCAGCGCGTCCAGAAGATTGGAACTGTCGTTGGTGGCTGAGCCGTCGCAGCCAAGGCTGATGTTGATGCCGGCCTCCAGCATTTCCTTAATGTTCAGTATGGGGAAACCGCCCAGGATGGCCGGTGACGGACAGTGGGAAACCCCTGTTTTGGTGGAAGCCAGCACCCGGTATTCCTCAGGCGTCACTTCCCAGTCATGGGCATACCACACATCCTCTCCGATGAATCCCAATTCCGCACACCAGTCCATGGTCCTCTTGCCCCAACGGGCCACCATTCCCTCATTCTCCCCTTCGCCCAGATGGGTGTGCATACGCACGCCCTTATCCCTGGCCATGGAAACCGTCTCCTTAAAGGTATCCCTGGTACAGTTAATGGGCTGGCATGGCGCCATTACGATCTGTCTCATGGAAAATGCCCCGAAATCGTGGTACAGGCCAATCAGCCGTTCACAGTCCTTCAGGAACTCATCCGTGGTCTCCAGCATGTTGTCCGGTATGGAGCTGCCCTCCGCCCTTGACAGGGTGTTGGTCCCCCTTCCCGCATGATACCGGATACCCAGAAGCCCGGCGGCTTCCATCTGGCGGTCCACAGGCGTCTTGCCGGTCTTATTGGTGTAGCAGTACTGGTGGTCAAAGGCACAGGTACAGCCATGCTTGATCAGGTCCCCCAGCGCAGTAAGGCTGGAATAGTAAATCACATCTGAATCAATGATCTGGAAAATCCTATAAATTTTATCAATCCAGTCCATGACCATCAGGTTAGGGTAATCAATGGAGGTCAGGTTCCTAACAAAGGTCTGGAAAAAATGGTGGTGGGTGTTGATTAAGCCCGGATAAACAAACTTACCGTCCCCACGTATGATTTCCGCCCCTTCTGCCTCTATATCCTTTCCGATTTCCGTTATCTTGGGACCCTCAATCAGGATATCGGAATCCCAATATACCTGGTCCCCGCTGTCACAGCTTACAATCGCTTTTGCATTTTTAATCAGTATCTTCCTGTCCATGAACCCTCCGCTTTGTCTTTTATCTTATATACTGTTTTCTTTGTCTTACAGCCATGATAAAAGTATACCATATTTTCACATAACTTCAATTATCATCTGGAAATCCGCGGTAAAACCAGACCCCGGGGCGTGTACTATGGATTTATGGTGAAACTGAAGGTGCGTTCAGAGTCCGTGGACCCTCCCGTCCCATTTATATCCTTCACGGATTTTGTAATGGCATAGGTCCCTTCCTCCAGGCCGCCATAAAGATACTCCAAGTCCACTGTCCACTCCACCGGATGTCCCCGCCTGGGCTTGTAGGCGGTACAGGAAGGGTATATCTCATCATTCTTTACCAACGGTTCCATATCCACCCAAGATTCCCCGTCATACTTCTGAAGCCTGAACCCCTCCTCAAAGATAATGTCAAGGTCGGTTTCATTTTCCAGGGAAAGCTTCATGGAGGCGGGGGTTATGTCGCTTTCATCCGCATACATGCTGACCCCTCCCGGCAGGCCGAAGGATTCGTTCAGCCCGTTAATGGCCCTCACTTTAAGTCCCTGGGATGATAAATCATCGTTCAATGCCTCCGCCACCCACACGCGGCCTGTTTCTCCAAGCATGATGCCGCTCCAGTTGCAGAACATCCTGCTGCAGGTTTCTTCCTCCAGCTCCACGAAAAAATAAGGATTCAGACCAGTCCCGAAATCAGCTGCCAGGAATTCCTCCGGCGTATCATAGGATGCCCCGTCTATGGTGACAGGATAAGCCAGTTCCCCGGCTAATGCGTCCCAGTCCTGCAACAGCAGCTGCTGTTTCACCTTCTTTGCAAACTCTTCCACCTGGGATGCAGGAAGATCAGTGGCCAGGCTGTAAAAATCCTCCGGGACCGGCTCTTTTCCCGTCAGCACATCCGTCAGGTCCACAGGATTGAAATTGGTATCCGTGCCCTGGGCCGTATGGCGGTTCACATAGTAATTACACCGGGTGGCTCCGCGCGCGCTTCCCTCCCCCTCGTCAACCATGTCGTAAAGCCATATGTGCACCCTGCTGTAGGTATCAGGCATGTCCTCAATTTGGGCATGCCCGGGCCGGGAACCTTCCTTTTGCAAATAATATGCCTGGGCCATATCCAGCAGCTGGTCATCTGAGTATCCGGCCCATGTATCTTCCATGCCGCTAAAACCGGCCCCAGCCTCACCATCACGTCCGGCACCGGCCATGGTTTCAGCGTGTTCCGTTGTCAGGGAACCGGTCTGTGCTTGACCTTTGCATCCCCAGACAAGCACGGCGCACATCATGACAGCCGCAATCTTTTTTGTTTTCCTGAATTTGTTATTTCTCATCATACCGCCTTTCTATAGCATGTCCGGGCTGTCCGATGCTGTGTTTGAAAATTCATTCCCGCTATCTGCGCGGATAGCCCTTTACCATACATTATCTTCCTATGTCCTTTTAAGCAAATCCCGTCAGCCTGTCCCAACCACTCCGAAACAGCCGTCTAATCAAAGGATATCACAACGCAGCGGATTTTCAATTAATGTTACCTTAAACTTTATTAATTTTCAGACAGCAAAAAAGCACGGCTGCCAGGGACAGCCATGTGCCGCCGCATACCAGTGCGTGTTTGAAAGGCCAAAACGCGCACTGGTCCTGGAAACCGTACTTTCACTATTACCTGCTAACCCAACAGGTCTGTCATGCTCTTATCCCTTTTTATGCCTGTATCCGGTCAATCCTAAAAACAGGATACCCGCAGGCCCTTACCGCATCCTTCAAAGCCTTATCCTCATAGTCCTGCTTCATGTATACGACGGCCTCCCCTGACTCCAGGTTTACCCGCGCCCAGACACCGTCCATGGCGTTCAATGCATTTTCCACACGGACTGCACAGTTCCCACAGGACATGCCGTCTACCTTGAGTATGCACTGACAGGGATAATGTGACGGGTCCCGGTCTTTTACCTTTATCCGCTTCAATGCCTTTTCACCGGATGAACCGCAGCAGCCCAAGGTCAGGCGCTTCAGGTAACTTCTTATACCAAACACACAGACAATAATTAACAGGATGCATATGGCCGCTGTTGACAATCTTCTTCCTCCTTTCAATCCGGCGTTACACAGCTGATTTGGCTTTTAAACCCACGTTCAGGAATCTGCTTTCCCTATATGGCCTGATTAACAGGTAAATGAACAGCGCCACCAGGATAATGGCTGCAGCCGTCCCGATGCCAAAGCTTCCTGTTTCAAACCAGCTGCCTAACTGATAGATGCAAAGGGACACGCCGTAAGCCAGGACGGTCTGATAACCAATTGCAAACCAGGTCCATTTTGCATTGTTCATCTCACGCTTGATGGCTCCCATGGCCGCAAAGCAGGGGGCGCACAGGAGGTTAAACACCAGGAAGGAATATGCGCTGACAGCCGTGAAGCTTCCTGCCAGGGTTCCCCAGATTTCCTGGCCGTCTTCCGCAACCTCTGCAAATCCATAGAGGATACCGAATGTGCCGACCACATTTTCCTTTGCAACCAATCCTGTGATGGCTGCAACAGCCGCCTGCCAGTTGCCCCATCCCAGGGGTGCGAATATCCATGCAATGCCGCGCCCGATGGAAGCCAGGATGCCGTCGGACAGGTCTTCCACCATCCCAAAGCTTCCGTCCACAAAACCAAAGCTGGATGTGAACCAGATGAAAATGGTTGACAGGAGTATTACGGTCCCTGCCTTCTTAATAAAGGACCAGCCGCGCTCCCACATGCTCCGGAGCACGTTGGCAACAGTGGGCATATGGTATGCAGGAAGTTCCATGACAAAGGGCGCAGGGTCGCCTGCAAACATCCTTGTCTTCTTTAAGATGATGCCGGAAAAGATAATGGCTGCAATTCCTACAAAATAGGCGCTTGGCGCAACCCATGAGGCGCCCCCGAATAAAGCGCCTGCAAACAACGCAATGATTGGCAGCTTGGCGCCGCAGGGAATGAAGGTGGTGGTCATGATGGTCATCTTGCGGTCCCTGTCATTTTCAATGGTACGGCTTGCCATGATGCCCGGAACGCCGCAGCCGGTTCCAATCAGCATGGGGATGAACGACTTGCCGGACAAACCGAACTTGCGGAAAATCCTGTCCATGATGAATGCGACCCTGGCCATATAACCGCAGGCCTCAAGGAACGCCAGGAAGATGAACAGCACCAGCATCTGTGGAACAAAGCCCAGCACAGCGCCAACGCCGGCAACAATACCATCCAGGATCAGGCTGGACAGCCAGCCGGCACAGCCCACAGAGGTCAGGAATCCTTCTATCAGCACAGGTATTCCGGGTACTTCCATGCCAAACAGGCTCCAGCCTTCCCCGAACACCCCGTCATTGGCCCAGTCAGTTGCCCAGGTGCCCACGGTTGTGACCGATACATAATATACAATCCACATGACCACTGCAAAAATCGGAAGCGCCAGCCACCGGTTGGTGACAATATGGTCAATCTTATCTGACGTGCTCAGTTTCTGTCTGTTCTTCCTGACATAACAGCCATTGATAATCGAGGCAATGTATGTATAGCGTTCATTGGTGATGATGCTTTCAGCGTCATCATCCATGGCATCTTCCGCGCCCTTGATCAGCCTTTCAACATCCGGGACCATAGTCATCCGCGCAGCGATTTTATCGTCCCGTTCAAAGAGCTTGATGGCATAAAAACGTTTCTGCGCCTCCGGGATATCGTCTCCCAGGCTGGCCTCAATCTCATCCAGCACATGCTCCACCTCTGGGCCGAATTCATGGACGGGCGCTGCCTTGCCGCCTGCCTTGGCCAGTTCCACTGCCTTGGCCGCCGCATCCATGATGCCGGTGCCCTTCAGCGCTGAAATCTCAACCACCGGACAGCCCAGTTCCCTGCCCAGGGCATCTATATTAATCTGGTCGCCGTTTTTCTTTACGATATCCATCATGTTAACAGCCATGAGCACAGGAATCCCCAATTCCATCAGCTGTGTGGACAGATAAAGGTTGCGCTCAAGGTTTGTGCCGTCCACAATATTAAGGATTGCGTCCGGGCGCTCCGTAATCAAGTAATTCCTGGCAACCACTTCCTCCAGGGTGTACGGCGACAGGGAATAAATTCCCGGAAGGTCCATGATGATTACATCCTTGCTGCCCTTAAGCTTCCCCTCCTTTTTTTCCACCGTGACGCCAGGCCAGTTCCCTACAAACTGGTTGGAGCCGGTCAGGCCGTTAAACAGCGTTGTCTTTCCACAGTTCGGGTTGCCGGCCAAAGCAATTTTTATTGACATTTCCATATCCTCCTCTTCCTCTTACTTGAGAAAATCCATCAGTAAATTAGCATTAACTAACTCATTGTTTTAAAAAAAGGCAGCGCCTACTGCACTTCAATCATCCCTGCATCTGCTTTTCTCAGCGATAATTCGTATCCTCTTACATTCACTTCAACCGGATCGCCAAGCGGCGCCACCTTGCGGACAAAAACCTTGGTCCCTTTTGTGATTCCCATGTCCATGATCCTGCGTTTGACAGCCCCTTCGCCGTGAAGCTTTACCACGGATACCGTGTCCCCGCATTTAACCTCTTTTAATGTGTGCATGTCATGATGCTCCTTTCCTCTTCATACCCTTTTACTGCTATATCATGATTACTGCTATATCATGATTACCGTTATATCATGATTTTGTTGGCCATTTCCCTGCTGATTGCAACCCGGGCTTCCTTTACATTGACAATCACATTGCCATTGTTGACCGTAACAACCGTCACATCCGTGCCCGGCACAAACCCCATGTTCTCCAGATGGCGGCGCACTTCCTCTTTTCCGCCTACCCGCTTGATGGATGTCACTTCACCCTCTCTTGCCATTGTCAAAGGCATACGAATCACTCCTCTTCTCTATTGATGTGATTATATTCTTGTAGTCATACAGTCCTGGAAAGTTATGGTATCCTAACTGCATCTCTAAGTTAGCACTGATTAACTCAAATGTCAATGGTTTTTTTTATTTTTTTTAAGATATATCCATGAAGAGGAAGGAATCTTTTAACACACCCCAGGTCCAGGCTTTGTGTTTACAAAAACAGGGAAAAGGGAAATACCAGTACAAGGGAGGGCAGGATATTCAGCACCCTGGACCGCTTGATATCCGCAATCTTAAGCCCCACGGCCAGCGTAATGATTCCTCCGCATGCCTTAAAGTTAGACAGCATGGTTTCTGTTACAAACGGCAGTATGTAAGACGCCCCGGCAAACAGCAGGATGCCTACCAGGAATTGCGGTATGGCTACAAATCCCACCAGATATCCGGCCGTTGTCCCGAATATGACTGCCGTAAAAAAGTCCATGATTGCCTTGGCAATCAGCACGGAATGGTCCCCTGTCATGGCGGAATTCATGGCCCCGAAAATGCCTGTGCCGCTAAAACAGAACAGGATGATCATGCTGATAAGCACATCCAGCTGTCTGTCATCCAGACTCAGGGGAAGCCTGGATTCCAGGCCGTGAAGTCCGTGCATCAGGTTTGTTTCCAGATTCAGGAGTTCCCCGATGACCGTGCCGATGATAACGGCCAGGATAACAGCCGACAGGCTTTCAAGGCGGATAATCAGCGTAACCCCCATGGTGATGGCGGATAATCCGAAAATACCTGGCAGGGACTCCTTTAGCTTATCCGGAAAATAATCCTTTAAAAAGGCCCCCATAAGGCCTCCAATCAATACTGCAGTGCAATTAATCATAATACCGTATGGCATGCTATCCGCTCCTTTTCTGCTATTTCATGGGCCGGTCCGTCAGACGCCGGTGGATTTTCCCATATAATTCCATAAACTGTTCCACTTCCTCCTCCGGCATTCCATCAAAGGTCTGTTCCTCAATGTTCTGGAATGCTTCCATGACCCGCTGCTGCTGCTGCCTCCCCTTTTGTGTAAGGAAGATGTGGAAGGTGCGGCGGTTCCCGTTCAGCCGTCTGCGCTCAATCAGCGCCTTGGCCTCCATGCCGTTGAGCACGGATGTAAGCGTGGCCGCCTCAATATAGCAATGTGCCGCAATCTCCTTCTGGCTGGCCCCGTCGTGATACCCCAGATAATCCAGAACTTTTGGCTGGCCTGCTGTCAGCCCGGTTTCCTCAAGGATTTCCATCAGCATCCTGTTGTAAATTGCATGATTTGCCATGACCATGTAGTGGAATGTCATGATTTCCCCTTTCAAAATGATTAGATTTCTAATTATTATAATTCTAATCATTTTTCCTGTCAAGTCCCCTGTTCATGTTTCAGGACAATGATTCAGGTCCCTGGTCCAAAGGCGCGGCACCGAAAAACAGGCATCCATGCCTGCTGTTGCACAGTACATGGATGCCTGTCCATGATATCATTCGCTGGGATGATGCCCATCCCACACAATCCGTCTGTAAAGCTCCCGGTCCGTATCTGTAAACACATTGAATATGACCTGCCTGAGGGAGGAATCATGCTCCAGGAACCGTGATACGGTTTCCACTGCAATCTCTGCCGCCTTTTCCTGCGGGAAATGAAATACGCCGGTGGATATGCAGCAGAATGCAATGGACTGGATGTCATGCTCCGCAGCCAGTTCAAGACACGCCTCATAACACCCTGCCAGAAGTCTGCAGTCCTTCCTGTCAAGGGGGCCTGTGATGTTTGGTCCCACCGTATGCAGCACATACCTGGCAGGGAGATTAAATCCAGGTGTGATTTTAGCGCTGCCAACCCGCTCCTCCTGTCCCTGGGCCCGGATGATATCATTGCATGCCAGCCGCAGCTGGACTCCCGCATAAGTATGGATCATATTGTCAATACAGGAATGGCAGGGATGGAAGCAGCCCAGCAGCCCACTGTTGGCGGCATTGACAATGGCATCCGCTTTCAGCCGCGTTATATCTCCCTGCCAGAGAAAGACACGCCTGTCCTTACCCACGTTTTTAAGGAAACGGCTGTCTACCACGCCACGCCTTCTTACCTCCTCCGACAGGTATTTATCCTGTACGGACAGGAAATCCAGCCCCGCCGGCATGGGCGGCCGCAGGTTAAAAAGGGAGCGCAGGAGTCTCCACCTGGCTTCCTCATCCCCCGGGATGTCCATGTGCCGGTACTGGGGCATCTCTGTCAGCAGGACCTCAATCAGATACTCCCGTTCCTCCTCATGTGCCACTGAAACCACTCCTTTCCTTACAGCCTATTTCCCAGGACCGCTGCCCTCTCCTGCCCGGTCCCCCAAGGCTGCACTTATATCCTCAAGACATACCGCCAGGTCCATGTTAATCCCCACTGCCCGGCTTCCCAGGCTTTCCGGTACCGCTGCATCATCAAGATTCAGGCGGATCAGGCTCCACCCGCTGTTTTCGCACAGCATTTTCTCAAATGGGAAACGGATGATGGCCGGGGTGTTGAATCCAACCCCCAGTTCCAGCAGCGCCAGCCTGCGTCCAGCTGCCCGTTTCAGGAAATCCCCATACCTTCCCGCTGCCTGATGCCAATGTCCATCTTCCACAAAATACCCGTCGCACCGCAGGTTCATGGTCATGGGACCATTGCAGGCAGGACATCTTGGCACCATACCGGAGGGAATCCTGCAGTCCTTGGCAGCCTGGTCCATGCGCACGAAAAGTCCCGTTGCATCGTAGGTTTTCGGGTGGCAGGCTTTTGCGCACTGGATCAGCCCATAGTCCCCCTGGGTTGCAAAGATATCCTCGTCCTTAAACCCGGCTTTCCAGAACTGATGGTCCACATTGGTGGTCAGCACAAAATGCTCTCTTTTGCGCATCATCCCAAAGACCTTGAGATATAAGGGCAGGGCCGGCGGTTCAATCCGGTTCACATAAGCATGCCTTGACCAGTAAGCCCATCGTTCCTCCTGTGTCGGAAAGGGGTAAAAACCTGCCGCGTACATATCCCTCATGGCAGCGGGGCCGTACCGGCCAATGAATTCACTGAAATTATCCGTAAAACGGCGCCCGCCATAGACAAGTCCTGCTGCCGCGGAAAGCCCTGCCCCTGCTCCAATCAGAACCGCATCCGCCTGGTCCAGCAGGTCTGCCGCCCGTCTGACCTGCTCTTCATATGGCGCTTCCTGATACACGTAATCCCCGGCAGGTGTTCCCCTTAAAAACCGCATCCAATCCATACCCTCCCACTCCCTTTCCATCCATCAAATCCTTCATCCAGCTGCGCCAGAGGGCCATATCCAAAGGGCCATATCTCCACCCATCTGCCGCAGTGCAGGTTGTTTTCCTGCCTGATTGCCCAGAAGATGCCTGCCCTTGCAAAAAAATCCCCCATGGTCTATAATCACCATATACATCCCTCTGTCACTGTACATCTATTAATATACCAGGAGGTACATAAATGGAACATACAAAAAACATCCCCGACTGTCCGGTGGAAATGACCCTGCAGCTCATCGGAGATAAATGGAAAGTCCTTATCATACGCGACCTGCTGACCGGGACCAAGCGTTTCAATGAGTTAATGCGCTCTGTAAGCGGGATAACCCAGAAGGTCCTTACCAGCCATCTCAGGGCCATGGAAAAGAATGGCCTGGTTACCCGTACCGTTTACCCTGAGGTCCCGCCCAAGGTTGAATATACGCTGACCGGGACCGGATACAGTTTAAAACCCATTCTGGATTCCATGTATACATGGGGCAATGAATACAAATCCGGTCTGTGACGCAATACACATGGTTTGGGCGGGAGTAAACATCAAGCTCCCTCCCTTTTGCACGCTCTAGAATTCATAGGGAGGATTGCCGGAAAAATCGGCAATCACGCCATGGGGATGTTCCAGATAAAACACAGTGAATATCGGATTATCCGCTGTGCCGTACTGTCCCTTCACAATGGGGTTTCCCATGCAGGCCTCCTTAACTTCCATGTTGTCTTCAAACACAGCCTTTCCATGCAGGCGCATCCAGGCAAAGGCGGCATCGGCAATGCTCACCTCAATCTCCGGGTTCTCCTGCATATCCTTATAAACATCTTTCTGGTTGTTGGTGCAGAACCAGAGTTTCCCATCCTTTTCCAAACAGAACATGAACGGACGGCATTTTGCCTTTCCATCCCTTCCAACCGTTGCCAGATACTGTACGGGATTTGCCTGTAAGAATTCAACTACTCTCTGCATACTGTCTGTCTCCTTTATCATCCATCATTTTGGGGAATGGCCATTTCCTATGGACTTATTATAAAGGATGCCGGTTCTTCCTGTAAGTACGCACTTTAAAGTGGGATAGCTTCCCAAAAGTAACTTAGTATCTGATAGATACTATCTGGCAAATCCAGAAAAGTCGATTACCAGGTCCTCAAACCCAATAGACCCCACCTTATCCTCCCACCCATAACTGAACACCTTCTCATGCTCAAAGTCATAGATGAGGATTACATCCTTTTCCATATCCAGAATCCAGTACTCCCGGACACCTGCGGACTGGTACTTGTTCAGCTTCAGCAGATAGTCCCTGCTCCTGGTGCTGGGGGATACAATCTCAGCTATCAGGTCCGGCGCGCCATGGCAGCCTTTTTCATCCATCTTGCTGTTATCACATACCACCATCAGGTCCGGTTCCAGATAGGTATAGTCATCCTCTTCCAGATACAGGGCCAATGGCGCCGGGTAAACCTGGCAGCCGCAGTTCTTTTCCTTGATATAATTCCAGATATTTCCAGACAAAAACATCACCAGCCGCTGGTGCGTCCTGGTCGGCGCGGCCATATAATACAATCTTCCGTCAATCAACTCCGCCCTTACATCCTCCGGCAGCGCCTCCATATATTCCACATTATAAATCTGCTCCTGTGCCAATGCCATATTTTTTTTAATTACCTCTTCCTCTCCCATATACGTGGGCATAGCTGCGCCTCCTGTCAGTATAGCTGTTTTCTTTCAGTATACCCTACCGCCAGCCCATATGTCTAATTATTTTTCTGCTGTCCGGTCTTTCACTGCATGTGATGTCCCTACCATAAGCCCATATGCCCACCTCCCCCGATGCTCCTTCTAAATATAATGGAAATTTGGAACAGAAACGTCCCATGAACCTGCCGGTCGTGAAAACCAGCGATGTATATCATCAAAATAGCACAATCCGTCCCCCTTGTCAATATTAAAAAGACCAGACATCTGCGTATCCCCATCAAATGTCTGGTCTTGATTTTAAATCCAATTAAATCCATTTCAATCCACAAACTGACTCCGCAAACATAAAACCTGGCTTCTGCTGCTCAGACATCCTTGGGAACCAGGGGGGTCCTCCCCTGTTCCTTCACCAGTCTGTCAAATTCCTCCAGCGGCATGGGCTTAAAGAACGTATATCCCTGTACCACATCACATCCGCAGTGCCTCAGGAATTCCACACTGTCCCTGTCCTCCACGCCTTCGGCGATGGTCTTGATGTTCAGTTCCTTTGCCATATGGATGAAATTGGAGATTACAATCCGCTCCCTGCCCATATCCCTGCTCTTGTGAAAGAACATGATATCCAGCTTCAGCACGTCGATGGGCAGATTCTTCAGCAGGTTAAGGGAACTGTAACCCGAACCGAAATCATCCAGGGAACATGTAAATCCATTGGACTGAAGCTGCCTCACAATGTCAGAAAACATATCAGTGTCGTTTAGCAATACGCCTTCGGTAAATTCCAGTTCCAGGCACCTGTCCGGAATCCCGAACCGTTTCTTTGTCTCTGAATAGTATTGGATGAAGTCCTTCTGTAGCAGACCCACCTTGGAAACATTGACCGCAATGCTGATTGGGTGTCCGCCCTTATCCAGATACCCTCTGTACCATCTGCAGACCTGTTCAAACATATACCGGTCCAGCATCACAATCCGTCCGCTCTTCTCAAACAGGGAAATGAACCGGTCCGGAGGTACAAGCCCCCTGGAGGGGCTGAGCCAGCGCACCAGGGCCTCTGCGCCTGACAGGCAGTTATTGTTCTGGATATTAACCTTGGGCTGCATGTAAACTTTGAATTCACCGGCTTTAATGGCTTTCTCAGCTTCTGATTCCAGGATGGAATCCTCTATCTGGCGCTTCCTGAGCCCGCTGTCATATAGGGCAATGTTGCTCCCCGGCTTTTCCTTGGCAATCTTATGCGCCATATTGGCATAATTCATCAGCACATCCATGGAAAGCTTTTCATCTCCCGGACTGAGCCGGTAAATCCCCACAGACAGTTCAATAAACGCCTGGCTTTCAACGCCTGCATTTTTTATATGGTCCAGTACTCCCTGGAACCTGATGTTGAGGCCGCCCTGATCCTCATACTTTACAATACCCGCAAAATTATCCGCGGATATACGGCACACGATACAATCCTTATCTTCCAGCCCCTTAAGATATTCTGATATGAGCCTCAGGATCTTATCCCCTTCTTCATATCCAAGTATGTCATTGATGAACTTAAACTTTTTTAAATCCCCGTACCACAACAGGTAGGAGGACAGGTCATTTCTTTCTATAAACGGCTTCACATCCAGCTTAAAGCCGTCAAAATTGCGCAGGCCTGTAAGGGAATCCCTGTATGCCAGGTCCATGAGCATTTTCTGGGTCCTGGCAGCCATGCTTCGCTGTCTTGAAAGGAACAGGGCGAACAGACAACAGGACACCACGATAATTGTCATGATCCCGACGGCTGTCTCCGTGTACCTGGCGCGCAGCACACGGTCAGGCACCATGCTGTGCAGGTACCAGCGTCCCTCCAGAAGCGGGATGATGACGGATACCTGCTTCCTGCCGGTCCGGTCCAGCATGTCAAAGGATGCGGTTCCTCCTGTTCCAACCGCCTCCCTTATCAACTCACGGTTCTCAGGCAGGATGTCCCCGGGATAGGCATTGATGGAACGCAGCACATAATCCCCGTCCCCATTGACTATGTTGGAAAAGCCCTGTCCGCTGAGCACGGGGGCATCCAGGATCCGGCGGAGCACGTCCGCAGAATGGACGGCGCATAATACCCCTGTGGTCCCCCCTTCCGGATCGGGGATATTGACCCCATAATAATTCACATAACAGTCTTTCCTGCGTTCATCCTGGTATATATCCGATACCGTGCCGGTTCCATGAAGGGCATTTTGGAAAAACTCCATGTCGCGGAAGCTGATTTCATAAATACTGCCATCCAAATCCACCAGCCAGGCGCTGCCGTCCGGCCGGGCAAACCCCATTCGGATAAAAGCATTGTCATTATTGATTTCCTGCAGGATTGGCAGCAGCTGTTCCCGTTCCATTCCCCCTATCTCGCCCAGGATTACCGCAAGCCCCTCCAGTGTCTGAAGGTCTCCCTGTATCTGCTTAATGATGGTGGTTTTTTTCTGTTCCGCAGCATTATACAGCGCCTCGATATTCTCACCCTGGTTCTTTCTGATCATCTGCACCAGAAACAGCAGGCTGCTGGCAATAAAACATGCGCACAGTAACAGGGGAAGGATTGTATCCCATATCCTGTGCTTGCTTCTGTCTGACCCTTTCATCTCATATACCCCGGCCTTTTCTCAAAGTAATATCCATACAATACCGATTATTCAGGTAATATTATAATAATATATCCGTAAACAAATGGCAATCAAAAAAACAGGCAGCAAGACTGCTGCCTATAACCTGGTATTCTGTCAATGGACAGGCCATGGACTTAATGACCATATGGCTTACTGTTTTGCCCGTTTTACCTGAAGCGGCATCCTGACTCCCATGGGGTTAAGGAGCACGCCCGTGGCCTCCGCCACAAGTATCTGGGGAATCTTGTCAGCTGTCACCACAATGGGACGGAGCTGATTCTCTTTATTGAACTTCTGGAATTCCATGATATCCGTAAAAATCGCCTGGTAAACTTCCTTGTCATTTAACTTCACAACCGGAATCCCATTCCCCTCTTTCTGGACAGCGGCAATGAAGCTTCCTTTGCTGAAGTAGTTGGAAATTTCATCCTGCCATTCCTTAATCTGAGGATTCCCCTCCTGGACAGACGGTTTCCTGGTTTCCTGCATATAATAAAGGGCAGTCAGGTGCAGGGAGGGATTTTCCACCAAAAGCTTGCCCTCCGGGTCCTGCTCCGGTTTATTGCGTCTTACAAAATCAGCCAGCTGGATCCGTGTCTGTGTATCCCCTTCACTTACCAGAAGCGCATTGATGCCCATGGTGTACAGGCTGGTATAGAACAGCAGCATCTGCCTCTTCTCCAGTTTTACAATCCCCACAGGTATCCCTGCCTCATTCAGCTGTTTTGCCTTCCCTTCCGCATCCTGCGCGCTGAAAAACATCATGATTTCATCATCAAAGGTTTCAGGGTCACAGACCACATATGGTTCCTTGGTGCACCCTGATACCAATGCCCAGAGTGATTCCGCAGTTTTAAGGCGCTGTATGATTTCCTGATTCCCTGTGTTTTCATTGTTGTTCATTTGTTTCTCTCCTTTTCTACCTTGTTAAGTGCATCCGTGCGGGATCCTGTACGGCCTTGTCCCTCTGCACGGAACACTTAAACCAGACTATCGTTTCTTATTATATCATTCCTTTCACTCATATGCCATTTATTTTATAAATCTTTTCTATTACGTTTCTATTACCTTTATTTTCATCCCATTTTTCGATTTGATACAACTTTGATGCATCTTTGATGCTTTTTTGATGCATGGGTATTGTAAATTAAACAGGAAGCCAGCTCCACTATAAGACAAATGAGGTGTCCGATATGAAAAAAAAGAAAACATGGCTGTTTATACTTTCTTTAATACTGCTCCTGTCCCTGTGCCCTGCCGCCTATGGCGGGGAAGACGGCAATGACCCGGTTGACAAAACCCTTGCCCCTTATTTCCTGGTTGAAGGGGCGGACCCATCATCTGACAGCTTTCCGCTAAAGGACACAAAGGTGTCAACCACCATAAACGGCGTCATAGCCGAAACCTATGTTACCCAGACCTATGGAAATGAGGGCAGTGTCCCTGTAAATGCAAGCTATGTCTTTCCTGCCTCCACCAGGGTTTCGGTCCACGGTATGAAAATGCAGATTGGAGACAAGGCCGTCACTGCCAGGATAAAGGAAAAGGAAGAGGCGCGCCAGGAATTCACCGCCGCTAAAAGCCAGGGAAAAAGCGCGTCCCTCCTTGAACAGCAGCGCCCCAACGTATTTACCATGAAGGTAGCCAACATCATGCCCGGTGATACGGTAAATATCGAACTGCATTATACGGAAATGCTTGTCTTAACCGAAGGGACCTACGAATTTGTATTCCCTGCCGTTGTGGGTCCCCGGTACGTAAGCCCTTCATCGGACCAGAAGGAGGGCGGGCATGAATGGGCAGCCGCGCCCTACCAGGAAAAAAACGCTGCGCCCAAGGGAACCTACGACATTGCGGTCAGCCTTTCCACAGGCGTCCCCATTACCGGCCTGGCCTGCGCCTCCCATAAAATCAATGTGGAGCAGCCCGTTGATTCCTCTGCCCGGATTGCGCTGGGGGATCCGGCCGATCATGGCGGGGACCGGGATTTCATACTCCGCTGGCAGCTGGCCGGACAGGCGGTAAAAAGCGGCCTTATGCTGAATACTGGTGAAAAGGAAAATTTCTTCATGCTCATGGTCCAGCCCCCGGAACGTGTATCGGCAGAAGACATCCCTTCCCGTGAATATATTTTTGTCCTGGATGTGTCCGGATCCATGTTCGGATATCCGCTGGACACTGCCAAGGAACTGATTGAGGACATGGTTTCCAACCTGCGTGAAACAGACACCTTTAACCTGATACTTTTCTCCAATAACGCCATATGTATGTCGCCGGAATCACTGCCTGCCACGGATAAGAATGTGGGGCAGGCCATTGACCTGATCAACCGCCAGAAAGGAGGCGGCGGCACCGAGCTGGCACCGGCCCTGAAAAAAGCAGCCGGGATTCCCATGGATCCCAGGGCAGGCACCGTCTCCCGCAGCATCGTGGTCATCACGGACGGTTATATGTCTGACGAACAGGCCATATTTGACATTGTATCAGGAAACCTTGACACCACCAGCTTTTTCTCCTTTGGCATCGGGACCTCCGTGAACCGTTACCTGATTGACGGCATTGCCAGGGCGGGAGGCGGCGGATCCTTTGTTGTCACGGATCCGGCTGAAGCAGCGGATACGGCCAGGCTCTTTGAGACCTATATACACTCGCCTGTTTTAACGGACATCCATGTGGACTATGACGGATTTGATGTCTACGACATCGAACCCACGGCCATTCCCACCCTCTTTGCCCAAAAACCCATTATCCTGTTTGGGAAATGGCGGGGCCGGCCCGCCGGCGCCATACACATCACAGGAAAGTCCGGGACCGGGGATTACAGCCAGACAATCCAGGTTTCAGAAACAGCGGCCTTAGGCACAAACACCGCCATCCCCTATCTGTGGGCACGCACCCGTGTGGAAAACCTGATGGATTATGGATTCAACGGCGGGGATGAGGAAGCTGTCAGGAAAGAAGTGACCGCCCTGGGCCTTGACTACAGCATGATGACTTCCTATACCTCCTTTGTGGCAGTGATGGATGAAGTGCGCAACACCACAGGTGAAGGCAGGGATGTGGACCAGCCGCTGCCCCTTCCCCTGCATGTGTCTGACCTGGCCGTGGGCGGGGGATACACCATTGGCTCCGAACCGGATATCCTGCTCCTTGCAGCGGCTGCGGCTCTTATATTGATTTTGAATATCCGGAACACCACTGCAGGCAGCAATCATGCCGGAGGTAAGAATGATGGCTGAGACATCCATGCCGGGCTCTTTTAAAATATTCCCTATCCTCAGACAGAACTGGCCATACTATCTCACCGGGACAGCTGTCATAATCATCATCAAGGTTTTTTACGGACACGCGGCCGCCAGCCGGCTAACATGGATCCTGACCCCCACGGCCTGGTGGGTCAGGACCTTAAGCAGGATCCCGTTTGAATATGACCCCATTGCAGGATATGTGAATTATCCCCTCCGCTTTATCATTGCGCCATCCTGTTCCGGTGTCCAGTTCATGATGATTGCCATTGCCATGCTTATCTTTTCTTATGTTCACCGCATGGATACAAAAAAGAAAAAAATCAGCTGGACCCTTTTCAGTTTCGGGATATCCTATCTGTCCACTGTGTTTGTCAATGGGTTCCGGATCCTGCTGTCCATATACCTGCCTGCCTCGCTGCCGGTCTGGCTGCACAATCCCCGGCTTTACGAGGGGTGGCTGACCCGCGGACGGCTTCACACCATGACCGGGGTGGCTGTGTATTTCACCTCCCTGTTCATACTGTATCACGGCGCAGGACATATTTCAGGCAAACCATTCCCCACATGGTCCCCACCCCTTTTCTGGTATGTCTTCCTTGTGCTGGGCCTTCCTTTCCTTAACAGCGCATACAAAAACAACGGGCCCCGGTTCCTGGAATACGCAGCGCTACTGGCAGCCGTATGCACGGTTATCCTGTTCCTGTTTTTTCTGGCAGGCAGGATGAGACGGCATTTTATGAAACGGCATGGAAATACTGCCGTGGACAAAAACTGACCAATACATGAAGATTCCCCTGCCTGCCGGCATCCAGCCGGTCAGCAGGGGAATCTATATCAATCTGTCTTATGATATCACAGTTCCACATGGCTGGCGTTGCGAAACACAGGGTACACTGCCGTTGCATGCACCAGTCCCAGCCTCACGCTCATCTCCGCATATGCAGGCGCGATAAACGCAGGGTCGATGACCTTGACCGGAAGCTCCTTTTCCAGCATCTCCCCATAACCTGCCATGCCCAGGCAGCCCAGGATAACGCCGTCCGCCTGTTCTTCCCTGACAGCTTTTTCGCAGACCTGTTTCAGATACCGTGCGGTTGCCCCGGGGTCAGCCCTCAGTTCCCCGATGGGAATGTCCAGCGCCCTCACGGAAGTCATCTTTTCCCTGGCAATCCCGTTGCGCATCAGCCTGCGGTATGTCCTTGGGATGTTGGCGCTCTCCGTGGTGATTACCACGAACCGGCTGCACAGCAGGCTGGCCGCGCAGAGGCTGGTCTCCCCTGGCCCGATTACCGGGATCCTCACATTCTCCCGCACCGCGTCAATCCCCACATCGCTGAAACAGTATATGACTATGGCGTCATATCCTTCCTGCTCAGCTTTTATGCTTTCCTTCACAAGCTCCGGGGCTGCAAATGCCTCATCCGTGTTGCAGTCCAGCTCGTCCGGCCCTTTCTTTATACAGTCCACGGATATGGACACGCCCTTTGACACGGCGGCTGACAGCATCTTTTCCCTTTGGTCCATGGTCTCCCGGTCCATGGCCTTGTCTGTCATGATTACTTTAATCTTCATGCTTACCTCCATACATCTGTCTCAATGCCTATGTCAGATGACACAAACCGCCTGCCTCCGCTGCATTTATAATTCTTATATGCATTGAGGATGATATTCCTGGCCATGAGCAGGGTTGGGATATTGATGAATACCAGCACCACGTTAATCAGGTCCGATACGTACCACAGGTTATCCAGCTGAAGCCCTGCCAGCACGGTAATGGTCCCCAGCGGCACAAAGAATAATGCGCCCAGCACGCGGACAAAACCGATAAAGCCTTTGCTGGTGGAAATCTTGTTGGCTGCGATTTCCGCATAAGTCAGGTCGCACAGCAGGGTTGTAAATGCAAACAGTCCGAACGCAATGGCCACGAATATCAGGGCCGCGGTGTCCATGGCAGTACCCGGGACCAGTTCCTTGACAGAGGTCAGGAAAGTGCCTATCTTATCCAGCTTCAAGGTGTCCCAGTCAATACCTGGGTTTTCCCAGATGGTTCCTGCCGTGATGACAAAACCGGTCAGGGAACAGATTACAATGGTATCCACAAACACACCGATGGCCTGGACAAAGCCCTGCTCACATGGATGGTTTGCATCCGCAATGGAACTGGCCTGGGTAGCAGTACCCATGCCGGCCTCATTGGAGAGCAGGCCCCTCTTAAGGCCCTGGGCCATGGCCACGCCGAAAGCGCCTCCGAATACGGCCGATGGCTTGAAGGCCCCTCCGAACACAGCAGCCACAAAGGCCGGGACCTTATTCAGGTTCAGGATGATAAGCAGGGCAATCACCGCAATATACAGGGCCGCCATCACAGGAACAGCCCGGTCGGAGAACCTGACCACGCTTTTGATCCCGCCAAAGGTAATGACTGCGATAATCACCACAATGGCAGCAGCAATGACATAATAGAGGGGTTCTGATACCTGGGTCACGCGCCCGGTCACTTCATTGGCAATGGAGCTGGCCGCTGTAAACACATGGAATGTATGTACCGGAATGCTCAGCATGTTGTAGAGCAGGTACAGGATACACATACCTGCGCCCACCCATGCTTTGTTCTTCCATATTTTCTGGATATAAAACGTAAATCCCCCCACATATTCATCGCCCTTTTTCTCCTTGTATATCTGCGCCAGGGTGGCCTCCCCAAAGGAGGTTGCCATGCCTGCAAAGGCAGATATCCACATCCAGAAAATCGCGCCCGGGCCGCCAATCGTGACAGCGCCCGTAACACCCACGATATTGCCTGCCCCTACCCTGCCCGCCATACTGATCAGGAAGGCCGCAAGCTGGGTGGTGCCCACCTTGGCCTTTGTCTTAGCAGTAAGCAGCTTAAGGCCGGTCTTAAATTCCTTCATCTGGACAAAGTTGAATTTAAAGGTAAAGTAAAAGCTGCCTCCCAGCAGCAGTAAGATTGCCAGGGAGAACTGCCCCAGGATAGGGATTCCGGAATACCACGCATAATTGGTTGGGAAATCCCATAGGAAATCCGCAACAGGCACAACGCCTGCAAACATCCTGTCCACCATCTCAAAAATTCCCGCCATGAACCATTTCCTCCATTTCATTTTGTATTGTTAACATCCTGCACCGCATCCACTGTAATAACCGTACATGTCCCAGCCGGTTGCCCACCAGACATCACCCAGCCCATTGATGTAATCAATCAGATCCTCCAGCATCCCGATCCTGCCCGGCGCACCGATGGCTGCCGGGTCAAGCTGCAGCACATAGCAGAGCCCGTATTCATGGCAGCCGCAGAACTCATCCTTCCAGTTGCTGAGCACGCCCGTATAATTGGCAATCCTTCCCTGTCCTGCCGGAAATGCAGGATGATAATTAAATGCAAAATACGGCAGGTCATAATTCACCCAGTGTATGGGGATTTCCAGGATGGATGCACCGTCCCCCAGGTCCTTTACATATGGCCTGTCGTCATCACAGAGATTGCTGGAATATACCATGCCGTGCTTTCGCGCAATCCTGAGCGTGTCCAGGGTCAGCTCCCCTTCCGGGCTTCTGAACCCCCTCGGACTTATGCCGCAGATCTGCCGGATGGCCTCAGCGCCTTTTTGGATGGCCTCCTCCTGTTCCTCCACGGACAGCAGGGCCATATTCTCATGCCGGTAGCCCATGGCCCCGATTTCATGGCCGCGGTCCCGGATTTCCAGGATTTTATCCGGATAATGCTCCGCAACCCATCCAGGGGCGAAGCATGTGGCCTTTATCCCTTTGTCATCCAGGATATTAAGGATCCGGTCCAGGCCCCGGTTCATCCCATATTGTCCCAGGGACAGGGTTTTGGGCATGTTGACGCATGTCTTGTCCAGCTGTAGCCAGAAAAGCTCTGCATTTAAATTAATGGTAATCATGGCCGCGCATTTTTTCCCGCCGGGCCATTTTGGTCTTTCCACTCTCATCTATCCCACCTCCTGAGTCTTACCGCAGCCAGGGCCGGAATGCTCCCTGTACCAGTCCGCTATCTGTGACCCGGTTGCAATCCACACATCCTTTTTGGACGTTATGTGCCGTAACAGATGGTCCAGGATCCGTATCCTTCCCGGTGAACCGATTACCTGGGGATGGCTCATGAAGGAAATGCACAGTCCGTACCTGTAGTGTCCTTCAAACTCACGCATGAAGTTATCCTCCACCTCCCGGTAGCAGGAAATCCTGTCCTGTCCCGCCGGCTCCGCCGGATACATGTGGTAGGCCATGGCAACATAGTCATCCACTTCCCACTTGGTGGGGATTTCGATGAAATCCGTCTCCCTGCCGTCAATGACAGTCCGGTAGGGCCGGTCATCCCCCCTCATGGAACTGGAATAGCGGATTCCCCTTTCATACAGCAGCTTCGGCGTTTCCACGGCCCAGTCCCCGGACGGCGTCCTGAAGCCTTCCACATCATGTCCGATCAGCTCCCTTAATATGCCCTGAGGCTTTTCAATGATTTCAATCTGCTCCTCCGTTGTTTTTCCGGCAAACCGCTCATGGGCATATCCATGAAGTCCGATTTCATGCCCGGCAGCCGCAATCCGTTTTACCACCTCCGGATACCGCTGCGCCGTAAGACCAGGAATAAAAAAGGTTGCCTTTACCCCATACTGGTCCAGCTTGTCCAGAATCCTGTCCGCGCAGCGCTTGGGACCATACTGCCCCACGGACAGGGACTTAATGTATTGTTCCCCGCCAGGAAGGCCCCTGTTCCCGTTTTCCCAGGTTGTGTCGCCGTCCAGGTCAAAGGAAAACATAACCGCGCATTTTTTGCCCTCCGGCCACTGTATTGCATCCATCTCCCATCGCTCCTTTTCATGATTATTGTATATTTATTAACAACAGTATGACGATTTATTATACTTATTGCTCTTTATTTATAGCAAAAATCATGCCAAAGGAAAAATAACGTATTTTTATGCATTTTCTTTTATATTCATATAGAAAATAGTGTTTATAGGATAATTTTTATCCTGCAAACCCTATTGTTTCCCATAACCAATCCGATTGTTTTCATCAGCTTATCCCATAACCGCCGCGCCTGTCCATGACCTGAAGAAGGGACAGCCCATCCCGCGTAATCACACTGCCTCCCCTGCCCCTGACAGACCTGACAAACCCGTGGGCGGACAGTTTGGACAGGGCCTTCCTCACTTCAGCTTCCGTATAGAACCCGCCGCTGCCGTTCACCTTCTCCAGCAGCTTCTGCCGCCCATAACGCTCATTGCGTTTCAGGGATTCCCGAAGCTGGACAAGGACCGCCTTATACAGCCCCAGGTCCTTCCACTCATTTAATATGAACCGTTCCATGAATCCCGGCTCCTTATCCATCCCTTCCGTTATGCAGGACTTCTGCCCCTCATCCGGGAAGCCAGGGACAGCCCTCCCTTTCCCGCTCCTCAGGGGCGGCAGGTCCTCTGCCCCGATTACCTGTTTCTCCTTTGTCAAAAGGAACTCCACCACATTGCGCAGCTCCCTTACATTTCCCCGCCACGAATAACCGGTGAGGATTTCCTCTGCCTCCGGGGTCAGCACCATATGCGGATGGTTCCTGCCTGCAAAGAAATGGAATATGGGAAGTATGTCCTGGGTCCGCTCCCTTAAAGGAGGCACGTTAAGGGGAAGTACATTTAACCGGTAGAACAGGTCCTCCCGGAAGGCGCCATTTTCCACCATGGCAAACAGGTCCTTGTTGGTGGCGGCAATCACCCGCACATCCACATCAATGCTTTTATCCGAACCGATCCGGTCCACCTTCCGCTCTTCCAGCACCCGCAGCAGCTTGGACTGGAGGGACATGGGCATTTCCCCTATCTCATCAAGGAAGATGGTGCCTTTATGCGCCAGTTCAAAATACCCCGTCTTACCGCCTTTTTTCGCACCGGTAAAGGAGCCTTCCTCATACCCGAACATCTCGCTTTCCAACAGGCTGTCCGGTATGGCCGCGCAGTTGACGGCCACAAAGTTATAATTTTTCCTGGCAGACTCGTTGTGTATACCCTGGGCGAACATTTCCTTGCCGGTCCCGCTCTCCCCGGTAATCATCACAGCCGCGTCCGAGCGCGCCATCTGTCTGCCGTTCTTCACGGCTTCCCGGATAGCGCTGCTGCTTCCTATGATATCCTCAAACGTATACCTTGCCCTGTGGCTGGTTCCGTACAGTTTGGAACGCATGTCATGCTGCCTGGTCTCCGCTTCCTCAAAATCCTTGAGCGTTATGATATGCCCTGCAACCTTGTCCCCGGAACGGATTTCCACTGCCGAGGCAATCAGGTTGCTGTCCCCTGTCTTAATCAGCTTTTCCCGGGTGCTCTTCACATCCAGTTCAGGCAGCAGCTCCTCAATGTTAAACCCGCGCAGCACCCTGGACCGGTGGGACATCAGCTGCCTGGCTTTTTCATTGCACAGGTAAACCCGGCCCACCACATCCGTTATGATAATCCCTTCATTCATCAGGTTCATGAGGGTATTCAGCTTATCCGACATATTTTCCTTGTCATTGAGCAGTTTATCCATGCTGGAGTCAATGTAATAATACTCCCTTCTGGCGGCAGCTGCCTCCTTGGAGGAGAACTCATCATAGACCCCCAGCTTCCCGGCAATGATATACAGGCTGTTCATGTCAACCGAGCTTTCCCCCACATCAATCACCTGGCTGATTTCCCCGGGTACCAGGTGCCCCTCATTGGGGGTGATAGCCAGCTTGATGGACCTGTCGTAATCCCCTGTCCCGTAGTATGGGAACAGCTCCACATCCCGAAAGCCTGAGGCATACATACTGGTTATGGTGTGCATGCAGGTCCTGTGGTCAAAGTTGACCAGCAGGGCTTTGGTTCCCTTTGGAATCTTCTTAAGCTTTTCCATCTGTTTTTTGGTAAGGGCCAGCGAGAGGACCACGATTTCCGACCGGTCGCTGATTTTCTGGCGGACCTGCTGGAATATGTTAAAGGCCGACACCAGGACATAGTCCTCCTTTACCCGGTCCAGGGTTTCCACCTCTGCAATGGAATACGCCTTAAAGCTGGCATATCTGCCCAGATATTTGCTGATGTTGTCCATCAGGAACCTTGCATACTGTTTTTCCGTTGCCACCACCGCTATCTCTTTCATCCGCCTTCACCTCTCCCTTGCCGCATATGGCCGATTGTACCGTAACCGTTCAGACGGCGCGCTGCCTGAACGGTTACATTATACCTGAGGCAGATTGCTTTTTCAACTCCCCTGCTTCTTGCGGATACGCGGAAAGCTGTATATAATGGTATCAGACAATCCAATACTAATGGAGGCCCATATGGCAGAAATCGTACCAATGCAAAGCCTGTACTGCTCCATGCAGGATGAGAATAGAATATGCAGTTTTGACATCGAGGTCCTGACAGGGCCGACCACGCCCCTGATCCATCCCATGTCCCGTTTCTGGCTAATCAACAGCGGAAAAGGGACACTTATGCTTAACAACCGGCCCTATGAGCTGAGGCCGGGCGCCGTGGTCAGTGTCCTTCCCTGGCAGATCAGCGATATCGTGAAGGTGGAGTCACCCATACAGTTTTTTGTGATGGCGTATTATTTTGACAACATCAATGAAATCATCAAAACCTTTTATAATCCCGGCAATGAACCGCTCTCCATCATCCAGACCCTTTCCGCCGGCCCGGTCCTGTATCTTGAGGGAGAGGACCTGGCATCCATGCAGAAGCTGTTCCTCCAGATCAAGGGGGAGATCGGCATGGAATCCAGCAACCCATCCGCCGCGTCCCGGCCGCCTTCCCGGGAACTCAGCAACCTCTATATCACCAACAAGCTCATTGAAATCATCATTAATTTCCTGCGCGCCAAAAAGACGGCATCCCTGCCGCCTTGCGCCGGGCCCATTGAACCCAGTGAGATATTCCAGTATCTGTACAGCCACCTGAACGAAAAAATCACCCTGTCCAAGCTGTCCCGGATTTTTTATATGAGCGAGTCCTCCATCAGCACCTATATCACCAGGACCACCGGCCTTTCCTTCTTTGACCTGTTAAATGAAATGCGGATTGGGAAAACCATTAACTTCCTGCTCTACACCGACTTTACCCTGGAAGAACTGGCTGAAATCCTGGGCTTTGTGGACAGCGCCCATATCAGCAAGGTCTTTTCAGCCCGGGTGGGCATGAAGGCCAATGAATTCCGCACCACGTACCAGAACGTGGGCAGCCTGTGCCGGATTAAGGACAGGAAGGATTTCTATTCCATTGTATCCTATATCTACCGCCACTACAGCGAGCCCCTGAATCCGCGCATGGTAGGTGAGCGGTTCCTCCTGTCGCCCAAAGAACTGAACCGTATCCTGTTGTACCAGGTGGAGATGAACTTCTCCGATTACCTGAACTTCATACGGGTCAACCGGGCATCCGAACTGCTGCTTTTGACCTCCAAGAGCATCCTTGAGATAGCCCTTGAGACCGGATACCACAACGAGAAGACGCTGACCCGCAATTTCCTGAAGTTCCGCTCCATGACCCCTGGAAAGTTCCGCCAGTCCGTGGGACTGCAGGATTTCCCAAGCCCCGGTCATGTATGAAACCAAGGGACGGCCCGGACACCAACCCATAAACACGCTCTGGGCCTGATTTTACCGGATTACCTTCAGCGCCTTGGCCACAATGGTGATGAAGTCCTGGACATTGGTAACCACGGTGGTGGCGCAGAGACTTCCCCTGTCCAGAAGCTTGTTTACCACAAACTCATCCGCATCCACGGTATACAGGTACACCGGACGTATGGTGCCGTCGGGCATCACCCGGAAGGACGGCGTCATATTGCCTGTGGCAATGGTGTGAAGCATGGTTGCCAGGCAGATGACGCAGGTGGATTTCTTCACAAGGCCCCGCATGGCGCCCTGGCCCTCATAAGCGCTGCCGATTACCTCCGGCAGGGGCCCGTCGTCCCGTATGGAACCGGTCAGCACCATAGGCACATGGTGCTTCACACAGCTGTATATGATACCGTTGTCAATGTGATAATCCTCTATGAACTGTGGAATGGATCCGCTTCTTCTGACCTTGTTGATTACGTCCAGATGGTTGTAATGGCCATTGGGCTGGGATACCTGGGTATAGATATCCTGCCCCAGGGCAGTGTGCAGCAGCGCCCCCTCCAGGTCATGGGTTGCCAGGGCATTGCCTGCCATCAGCCCATGGGCGTAACCGTTGTCAATGAGCGCCTGCATGGCTGCCCTTGCATCCGCGTCAAAGGAAAACGCAGGTCCCATGACCCAGACAATATTGCCGTGCTCCTTTTCATGCTTTAAGAGCTCAAACAGATTGTCATAATCCCTGGCATAGGAAGTTTCCCGGCTCCTGCCCTGGCGGAACACGAACTGGTCCTCCGGCTTCCCGTCCTCTTCCTCAAAGCCGTGGCAATGCATGTAGATTCCTTCCTCGCATTTCTCCGTCCGTCCAAGGATTACCTTATCGCCCTTCTTGATATTCCTGTTCTCCACCACGTTAAGGTGCCCGTCGTCACAGAGCACCACGCTGGAGTCCATGCGGCTCTCCTCAGCCAGCACCCATTTCCCGTTAATCTTAAAATATTCCGGGTACATGGAGGTGCTGTGATAGTTGTCAGGCGCAACCCCGTCCATGTCCGCTGCCTTGTATTTTACATCCGGGGCATTGACAAATTCCTCCTTGGTAAAATCCGGATGATGATATTCTGGTAATTGAAATGACATATGTTTCTCCTTCTTTCTTTTTTAATTAATCAATCCCGGGCCGGAAACGAATTTCCAAACACGCCCTAACAAAGCGTGGCGTAGATAACGGCCTTGATTGTATGCATGCGGTTCTCCGCCTGGTCAAACACCACCGACTGCCTTGACTCAAACACTTCATCCGTTACTTCCATCTCCGTGATGCCGAATTTTTCAGCAATCTCTGCCCCGATGGTGGTCCTGGTGTCGTGGAAGGAGGGCAGGCAGTGCATGAATACAGCCGTGTGCTTTGCCTTTTTCATCACCTCTCCATTCACCTGGTACCTGCGCAGCAGTTCAATCCTGGTTCCCCATACAGAATCCGGCTCACCCATGGACACCCAGATATCGGTGTACACTGCGTCCGCATCCTTCACGCCCTGGTCCACATCCTCTGTCAGCCGGATGGTGCATTCATTTTCCTCTGCAATCCGCCTTGCCTCTGCCACCAGTTCCTGGGCAGGGAACAGCTCCTTTGGGGCGCAGGCCGTAAAGTGGATGCCCATTTTGGCGCAGGCCACCATCAGGGAATTGCCCATGTTATTCCTTGCATCGCCCATGTATGTAAAGCGCAGCCCTTTGAGGCAGCCGAACTTCTCCTCCAACGTCAGAAGGTCGGCCAGCATCTGGGTGGGATGGAACTGGTCCGTAAGCCCGTTCCATACAGGCACGCCCGCATACTCCGCAAGCTCCTCCACAACCGCCTGGTCATATCCCCTGTACTCAATGCCATCATACATCCGTCCCAGGACCCTGGCCGTGTCGGCAATACTTTCCTTTTTCCCCATCTGGCTGCTGCCCGGGTCCAGGTAAGTCACGCCCATGCCCAGGTCCCTTCCCGCAACCTCAAAGGCGCAGCGGGTGCGGGTGGATGTCTTTTCAAACAAAAGAACTATGTTCCGGTTATCCAGGTATTTGTGGGGAACGCCGTTCCTCTTCATGTTCTTAAACTGTTTTGACAGATCCAGCAGATAGCGGATCTCCTCCGGCGTGTAGTCCAATAACTTCAGGTAATTCCTTCCTCTGATATTCACTGCCATCTTCCTTACTCCTTTGCTATGTTATTTGAATGTTCAGTCACGCACCAGGGGCATGCTCATGCACCGGGGGCCTCCCCTTCCCCTGGACAGCTCCGAACTGGGCATTTCAAGGACTTCGATGCCCTTATCCCTGAGCATCTCATTGGTTATATAGTTCCGGTCGTATACGACCACCTTTCCCGGCTCAATGCACAGTGTATTGGAGCCGTCATTCCACTGTTCCCTCTCTGAGGCAACCCTGTCCTTTCCGCCGCAGCGTATCATGGTCACCTTATCCATCCCCAGATAATCTGCCAGCACATCCGGAAGCGGACGGTCAAGCTCCTTTGCAAAAAGCCTGCCCTTGCGGTCCCCGCGCCGGATTTCATAAATGCGCAGGTTTCCCAGGATTCCGGGATGGATGGTAAATTTGTCATGATCCACCTGGGTGCACACCGTGTCCAGATGCATGTACGCGCGGATGCTGGGGATATCCAGGGCCAGGATGGTCTCCACCTCACATGCGCTGTCCTCAAACAGGTTCTGGGCCAGAAGTTCAATTGCCTCCGGCGTGGTCCTTTGGGAGATTCCCACGGCCAGGACCCGATTGCTCAGGTTCAGGATATCTCCTCCCTCAATGGAAAACGGATACTCCCTCTTATAATAAAATGGCGTCCTCCCCCCGTAATCCGGGTGATGCTCCAGGATGTACTGCCCGTAAATGGTTTCCCTTCTCCTTGTCCTTGAATACATGCAGTTCAGGCTGACCCCGGCCCCGATACAGGCAAAGGGGTCCCTTGTAAAGTACAGGTTGGGTATGGGATCCATGATGAAACGGCTGTCTGATTTGACCAGGTCCACTAAGGGGCTGTGGGTTTCAGACTTAATCTCATGCATGCTGACCCCGGACATGGTCTTTAGCACCAGCTCCTTTTCATCCGGAATATCCATCAGGAAATCAAACAGCTGATTCCTGAACTTCTGCGCGGTATTCCCTCCCTCACGGATGAACTGCCGGATGAAGTTTTCCCTGATATCCGGGGACTGCCTTAACACATCCGCCATCATGTCCTCCATATAGACCACCTGGCTTTTGTTTGCCTTTAAAATGCCGGCGAAAATATCGTGTTCCCCCTGGGCTGTCTTAAGGTATGGGATATCGTCAAACAGCAGCCGTTCCAGTTCCCCCGGAACCAGGTGCTCCAGTTCCTTTCCCGGCCTGTGAAGCATGACCTTTTTTAACTTTCCTATCTCGCTTTTCACACAGATTGGCATGCAGCTATCTCCTTTGCGCTCTTGTTCTGCTCTCATATGGATATTCTATTATATTTTTGCGGGAACGGTAGGACATCCGGAGAGCCTGGATTGGTATTTTAACCTGTTTTGCCCCGGAATATGCCTGGGACACGGGTCCTGGAATTTTTGCCCCGGAATATGCCTGGGACACGGGTCCTGGAACCAGCCCAATACATGGACATACGGATAAGACCGTGCTGTAATCCATTCCCAGGACAGGGGTTTAAATACAAAAATATTTCCCCTATTTGTCTCAAATATGCTAAAATACCTCCATGGCATAAAGCAATGGAGGTACCTGTCATGACACTGCAGCAACTGCGCTATATTGTAACAATCGTGAACTGCGGCTCGATTTCCGAAGCAGCCAAGCAGCTCTTCATCACCCAGCCCAGCCTATCGAATTCAGTCAAGGAACTGGAAAAGGAAATGGGGATTTCCATCTTTAACCGCAGCTCCAGGGGGATTGCCCTGTCCCCGGAAGGCACGGAATTCCTCTCCTATGCAAGGCAGGTCCTGGAGCAGGCAGAACTTCTGGAACAGCATTATACGGGCAGGAAACCGTTAAAGCGGATCTGCTCCATCTCCACCCAGCATTATGCATTTGCCGTTAATGCATTTGCCAATGTGGTATCCAGGCAGAATACGGATTCTTATGAATTTACCCTGAGGGAAACCCGCACCTACGAAATCATAGATGATGTGAAAAACTACCGGAGCGAGCTGGGCATCCTGTATATCAATGAATTTAACCGCAAGGTACTGGAAAAGCTGTTCAAGGAAAACGGACTTGTCTTCCATCCCCTGCTCCAGGCCGACCCCCATATATTCATCAATGTCTCCCATCCCCTGGCAGGACGGAAAAGCGTTTCCATCCAGGAGCTGGAACCGTATCCCTTCCTGGCCTTTGAACAGGGGGAACAGAACTCCTTCTACTTTTCAGAGGAAATCCTGAGTACCATTCCCAGGAAAAAGGTAATCTATGTAAGCGACCGGGCCACCCTTTTTAACCTTCTGATCGGCTTAAACGGATACACCATATGCAGCGGCATCCTTAACAGCAATTTAAACGGCGATTCCATTATCGCCGTCCCCCTTGAGACAGAGGAATCCATGCTCATCGGATGGATTGCCAATCCCAGGCTGCATCTCAGTGAATTTGCAAAAAAGTACCTGGAGGAGCTGGAACGGCTGATCCGCTGATATGGATCCGCTGATATGGATCCGCTGCCATGGACTTCCGCTGCATGGACTTCCGCTGCATGGATTTCCGCCGCCATCCTTGTCAGGACGCCATCAGCCGGAATACGGACTCATGAATTTTATTGGCAATATAGGGATTGTTCATGGTGTACAGATGGATTCCGTCCACCCCATGGGCCGCCAGGTCCACAATCTGGTCAACCGCATAGGCGATTCCCGCATCCCTCATGGCCGCCGGGTTATCCCCGTACCGCTCCATCATGGATATGAACTTTTGTGGAAGCTTCACGCCGCACAGGGATACCATGCGCTCAATCTGTTTTTTATTTACAACCGGCATAATCCCGGCTTCCACCGGAACCCGGATGCCCGCCAGGTCAAGCCGATCCCTGAAACGGTAAAAATATTGGTTGTCAAAAAAGAGCTGGGTAATCAGCTGGCTGACCCCTGCATCCACCTTTTGCTTAAGGTTCCTGATGTCCTGCACCAGGTCCCCTGATTCCTGATGGCCTTCCGGGTAACAGGCGCCAATGATGTTAAAATCACCGTGGTCCCTGATGAATCCAACCAGATCCGCAGCATACTTAAAACCGCCTGCCGGTTCCATGTCCGGGATGCGGTCGCCTCTCAGCGCCAGGATGTTTTCAATCTGATGTGCCTTCAGCTGTTCCAGTATCCTTGCGGCCTCTTCCTTTGTCAGATGCAGGCAGGGCATGTGGGCCACGCTTTCAATCCCATACCGGTGCTTGATGGAGGATGCGATTTCCAAGGTGGCGCGGCTGTTCCCAATGCCTCCCGCCCCATAGGTCACGCTGATGAAATCCGGCGTTATCCCCTTAAGTCCGTCCAATGTCTTATATACGGTATCCACGGGCGCTGTCCGTTTGGGAGGAAACACCTCCAGGGACAGCACTGTTTTCTGTTTAAAAAATTCCGATGTCTTCATACGTATTCCCCTCTTTCCTGATTGCAGCCATCATAACACAAACAGAAAAGGGGGGCATAATTCCTATTTTTTATGACTTTCCATAGATTTAAACTATATCCCTGTCATAGGCCTTGATATACACAAAATTATCATTGTTCCGGTCCATGGTGTATTCCGGGTCCAGGATGGCATCCATAAACTCCTTTCCGCCCGGCTCAACCGCGGCCAGCCTCATGCCCAGTTCCCGCTCCACATCCTTTACCGTCAGGTCGTCCAGGAATACCTGTTCCCCCATGCGCAGCATATTGGACGGGATCAGCAGCACGCCGCCCAGGTCTTCCCCCTTATCCTGGCGCTCCTTCAGCTGCCCGATCAGGTCCTGTCCCGTTATCAGGCCTGAAACGGTGATGGTCTCCCCGAAGAAATCGTTCCTGATATAATATACATGGATGGTCAGGCCGGGGAACGCCTCCATCAGCTTGCGTGCAAACCCGCAGATCGTGGGATAGGCCAGCTTCCCGGTTGCAATTGTAAGTGTGCGCTTTACCTTCCCTGCCAGTTCTTCATAACCCGGGCTGCGGACCGCAGCATCCAGGGCCTCCTGGAATTCATTGATGAACAGGCGCATCATGCCCACTCCGTTTTCCAGCTGGATATAACCGTCATAGCGCTCCTCTTCCGGGAACTCCCGCCCTGCCGTTATATACCACTCGTCGCTTGCATGGATGAAGTGAAGGCCGAACTTATGGTAGAATTCCTCCTGGCGGCATTCTATCATGTCAATCACATCCCCTGCCTCTTCTTTGGTATACAGTCCGATGGGGAACAGGTTGTTCCGGAACTTGGTGATTCCGGCCGGCACAACAGAAACGCTCCTTAAAAACGGCAGGTACCCGGCCAGGTCATTGATGGTGTGTTCCAGTTCCGCACCGTCGTTCACATTCTTACAGCACACAACCTGCCCATTCATTTCCACATGCCCGTCATAAAGCATTTTCAAATACTTCAGCTTCTCCCCTGCAAAACGGTTGTGGAGCATCTTACACCGCAGCTGCGGGTTGGTTGTCTGCACGGAAATATTAATGGGTGCCAGCTGCATCCGGATAATCCGCTCAATATCCCTGTCCTTCATATTGGTCAGGGTGATATAATTCCCCTGCAGGAAGGAAAGGCGGGAATCATCATCCTTAAAGTACAGCGTGTCCCTCATCCCGGGCGGCATCTGGTCAATGAAGCAGAAAATACACTTATTGCTGCAGGAGCGGTATTCACTCATAAGGCTGTTCTCAAACTCAATGCCCAGGTCGTCATCGTATTCCTTCTCAATCTCCAGCAGCCATTCCTCGCCGTCCGGTTTCCTTACCAGCACTTCAATATATTCATCCTTAATCATGTACCTGTAATCAAAGACATCTTCCACATCCTGTCCATTGACCGCAAGCAGCACATCCCCTGGTCCAATCTCCATCTCTTCTGCGATGGAGCCGGGAAACACTTCCTTTATCACATGTTCATTCTTTTTTATATTCAACTGTAATCCCTCAATCTATGATTTTTTCAATCCACACAAACCAGAATATCAGTAATGGATGCTTTTTTCAAGGGCTAACCCTTTGGTTTTCCCGCCGTCTGAACGGTTGCGTCCTGTCATGCTTTGGCCTCGCGGTAACAGGCCCACACTGAACAGCCTGTAAACACTGCCACAAACAAAGCCGACACGCCCATGGACAGGAAGTTAACGCTGCCCCCAAAGGATATCTCCCGGATCAGACGGGTCGTGTGGGTCAGGGGCATGATGTCCACAACCAGCTTTAAGGCCCGTGGTATGCCGTCCAGCGAAAAGAAGGTGCCGCACAAAAAGGACATGGGGGTTATGACAATATTGGTAAAGTTATTCATATCATAATGGCTTTCAATCATTAGGGCGGCAAAGAAGCCCAGGGCGGCAAAAATCAGTGAATTAAGGGCAACCGCGGTGAGGAGCCAGCCGTTGAGCACCAGGCCGGCGCCGGATACCAGCCCCAGGACCAGGATGAACACGCCGGAATACATGCCCCGCAGCGCCCCGGCCAGGATATGCCCGGCAGCCAGCAGATACATCCTGGTGGGCGAATAAAAATAACATTCAAAACTTTTTTCATGGAGCCGCATCACGCTGATCCGGGTGGATACGGACGTATAGCTGTTGCGCATGGTGGTCATGGCCAGCAGTCCCGGGATCAGATAATAGAGATAGGGCTGCCCGCCCACATCCATCATTCCCCCCAGTCCCATCCCAAAGGTCACGAAATACAGGAAGGGGGACACCATCTGTGAAAATGTGACCCGCCAGAACCGTCTCTTAAGGAACAGCCATTCCCTCCACAGGATCGTGGTTATCTCCATCCCCCCACCCCCTTGCTGGTATGGTGGAAGAACACGTCCTCCAGTGTGGAGGGCAGGACGCTGCATGGCACGTCCAGTAAAGCCGCCCTGGCTTTTGCCTCCGGCAGGTTCTTAAAAAACTCTGACCGCATACGCTCGTCCTCCCCCTCGTATTCTACTTTATACGGCCCGATTTCAGCAATCAGCCCTTGCGGCGTATCCTCCCGGAATATCCTGCCCCCGTCAATCAGCATCACGTCGTCGCACAGATGCTGGGCCTCCTCTATATAATGGGTGGTCAGAAGGATGGTCTTTCCCTCCTTGTGCTGCATCCTGAGGAAATCCCAGATATCCCGCCTGGCGTTGGGATCGATTCCCACCGTGGGTTCATCCAGGAACAGATACCTGGGATCATGTATCAGGGCTTTGGCAATCATGAGCTTGCGCTTCATGCCTCCGGACAGGCCCTGGGCCACCCGCCTGCGCACGGATTCCAGGCCCAGGAAGGTTAAGAGCCTGTCCGTGGACGCAGCAATATCCGCCTTTCCCATCCGGTAAAGGCGGCCTGCAAATTCCATATTCTCTTCCACGGTCAGTTCCTTGTCCAGGTTCATGTGCTGGCTGGTGACCCCGATTGCCTGCTTTACCGCCACCGCATTCCTGTCCATGGGCTGCCCGTCAAACATTACGGTTCCTGTATCCGGCATCAATAAGCCGGTCATCATGCGCATCAGCGTTGTCTTTCCAGCCCCGTTCGGGCCCAAAAGCCCCAGGAAGGTCCCGTCCTTTATCTCCATGGACACCCCGTCCACCGCGGTGACTGTTCCGAACTTTTTATGAAGGCAGTCACACACAATCATGGGTCTGCCTCCCCTGCCGCTTGATGATGATGGTTGAAAGGTAAGGGATGTCGTACTGCTTAAGCTCCTCAAAATCCGTAACCAGGCGCTCCTCCCCTGTGCCGGACTTTGTGATCAGGACAAAGTTATCCTCCAGATGGTTTTCACGGATTGCCTGAATCAGCGCCTCCTGGTCAGAGGATGGCTTCATCAACACCACATTGTCGTGCTCCCTTAATACTTTTCCCAGTTCCTCCCCGCTGTTCTTGCGCACAGGCGCAACCACAAGGTCCTCATCCCATGCCACCAGCGGCATTTTCATTGAATCTGCCACCGCGCAGAAGGATGTGATTCCCGGCACTACCTCCACTTCAACCCCGGCCCGTTCAATATATGGCAGGGTGTACATGAATGTACTGTAGACAGCCGGGTCCCCCAGGGTGATGAAGGCGCCTGTCCTGTCCTCCTTAAGCATTCCTGCAATCCGGCCTGCATTGTCCTCCCACATCCGGCGCAGCTTCCCACCGTGGTAATGCATGGGATAGACCAGATTCACAATCCGTGCCTTGGTATCCTTAAGCAGGTCTTTTATGATGTCAAATGCAAAACTGCCTGCCCCGGCTTCCTTTTCAGGGCAGAATATGATATCCGCCTCCTTGAGGATCCGGTATGCCTTTAAGGTCAGCAGTTCAGGGTCTCCCGGCCCCACGCCGATTCCGTATAATTTTCCCATCGTCCATTCCTCTTTTCGTTCTTCGTACCATGACATGGTAACATATCAAAACTCAAAGAGCAATTCTTTCCCGCTATTTTAATGAAAATGTCCGCCCATCCACCCGGCCAGCATATCGTATAACAGATCAGGATCAATGGGCTTTGCCAGATGCCCGTTCATCCCAGCCTCGCCGGCCCTCACCACGTCCTCGTGGAACGCATCGGCCGTCATGGCTATGATGGGAATGCTGCGGGCCATTTCATGGTCCGAGCCGCGGATGGCCTGGGTTGCTTCATAACCGTCCATCACCGGCATCTGTACATCCATCAGGATCAGGTCAAAGGAATCGCCGTGGGACAGGAACCGCTCCACTGCCTCCCTGCCATTGACCGCGCATTCCACCGTGATATCAGCCATGTGCAGCAGTTCCACCGCGATTTCCCGGTTAAGCCCATTGTCTTCCACCAGCAGCACGTGATGCCCTGCCAGGCCGGCCCGCCGTGCCGTTCCTCCCGGCGGCCGCACGGCCCGTTCGATTCCGGTCACGGAAAGCAGCGTATCATAAAGGGTGGAGGCAAAAATAGGCTTGGTGATGAATGCGTTGGCCCCCGCCTGCCTGGCGCTGTTCTCAACAACGCCCCAGTCATAAGCCGTTATGATGATGATCATGGTCTCCGGGCCAACAATTTCCCTTATCCGGCGGGTCACCTGGACCCCATCCATATCCGGCATCCTCAGATCAATGAGACAGACATCATAATCCCCGCCTGACCGGTGGACCAGACGGACGCGGTTTATGCACTCCCTGCCGGTCAGGACCCAGTCCGACCGGATTCCCAGATTTTCCAGCAATAGGGCTGTATGGACACAGCTGTCCCTGTCATCATCCGTCACCAGCACCTTCAGGGATTCCATCACATACTGTTTGGCAGACGTCTGGCTCCCCTTATCTTTTGGAAGGTCAAAATCCAGTTCCACGGCAAAGGACGTTCCTTTTCCCAGTTCACTCTGCAGCGTTATGGTACCGCCCATCAATGTAACAAGATTTTTGGTAATGGGCATACCCAGGCCGGTGCCTGCTGGGTTCTGACCCATAGACATGTTTTCCTGCTCAAATGGGACAAAAAGGCGTTCCATGAATGCGCTGCCCATCCCTATTCCTGTATCGCTTACCGTAAAACGCAGCCGGATCCTGCCGTCCTTTTTCTGCAGCTGCCTGATTTCCATACGGATACTGCCCCCTTTGGGGGTAAACTTAAGCGCATTGGATAAAAGGTTGAGGAGGACCTGGTTCAGCCGCAGCGAGTCGCCGATCAGTTCCGTATCCGTAAGCCCTGCCAGCGGCACGGTAAAGTCCAGGCCCTTTTCCCTGGCCTGGGGATAGATGATGGAGGAAACAGATTCCACCACTGTCTCCAGCTTAAACTGCTCATGGGCAATCTTCATCTTTCCCTCGGAAATCTTGGACATATCCAGAACATCATTAATAAGGGTCATCAGGTGCTTGGATGAATACCCTATTTTCTCCAGACAGTCAGCCACACGCTGTTTGTCGTCAATATAAGCAGCCGCAATGGTGGTCATGCCGATAATCGCATTCATCGGCGTGCGGATTTCGTGGCTCATGCGTGACAGGAAATCTGATTTGGCCCGGTTGGCATGTTCCGCCACGGTAAGGGCATCCTTAAGGGCCGCTGCCTGTTCCGTCAGTTTTTTCTGTATTTCCCTTAATTCGGTCACATCTGTTATATCGATGAAGATAGCCAGGTACACAGGGCTTTTCTCCTGCCAGTCAATACAGGCCGCGTTCACCTGAAGCCACAGCCCCTGCCCTTTCCTGTCCCTGACATGCATGACAAAGCGTACCGGCTTCCCGCTCATCAGTTCCTTCCTGTGGGACCGGATGGTTTCCATATTGTCCTTTATGTTCTGTTCCTGCAGGGCATGCAGCTCCCCGTTTGTCCTGTCCCCGAAATACTCCATAAACCGGGCATTGGCATCCAAAAGGACCATGCCCAGATCCCAGTCAATCCTGTACTTTGCCACAAAACCAGGAAGGTTTTCATAGGTAACGGACCGCTCCCTCTGCATCTGCACCAGGTCATCAATATTCGTGAGCACGGAATATGCCACCTGGTATCCGTCTATGTATTCATCCGAAAACCTGGTGGAAAACTGGACCCAGATATATCCGCCGTCTTTCCGCCTGAGACGCGAAACCATCTGATATCCGGCCTGGTGTGCCTCAACCGCTTTTATGACGGTCTGGGTAAGGTCATCCCACAGTTCCTGGTCGTCCTTATAATAAAGGTCCGGCTGGTTGTGGAACCTTGCTTCGTATTCACCTTTCGGCCAGCCAATCAGCTCATAGTAAAATTCATTGGCCCAGACCAGTGTAAAATGCTCATCCAGCAAATGCTTGCTTACACTGACCCTCATCAGATTCATCAGTGTGTCATATTCATAACCGGCCGGCATGCCGCCGGCCTGGTCCTGGCCGGACCTGCTTTTCTTTTCCTGTTCAACCATACTGTCGGTTCCCCCTGGTCCTATTCCCATTGCCCTTCCTGCTTCCCGATGATTCCGCGGCATAAGGCACCTTGTTCATGTGCGTGTCTTTCTATTATAATTCAAGTACAAAGAAAATTCAACAGACTTCTGGAAATGACCTCCATAAAATGATAAAATAGACTGCATGACATAAGAAATCATTTTACTATACGAGGTATTGAACTGTTGAAAACAAAGTTAAGGGTCCACAACCTGATTTACCAGTACTTTCTGCTGCGCATGCATTTCCAGTATTATCAATATGGCGATACCCTGCCTTCCATCGACACCCTCTGCCGTGAATTCAGTGTTTCCGCCCAGACCGTGACCACTGCACTGCAGCGGCTGCGTGAAGAAGGCTACATCGACATGCACAACGGGAGACAGACAAAGGTCCTGTTCAGGCAGACCGGGGAAGAATATGAGGCTTTTATCCGAGGGTTCTTCTCCGAGCGGCTGGACGCCTCCTCTGATTTAACCAGGACCACGCAGATGATCTGCCTCCCTCTGATGACCGAAGGATTCATGCGTATGGACCATAGGGACCTGGCATACATTGCCCCCTTTGCCAAACGGTCCGGCGCCGACGATGTCCTCTACCTGTTCTGTTATGCCCTGCAGAAGCTGGACAACCCCCTGGCCATGAACCTGTTCTGGGAAACCTCCCTGTTTCTTGGACTGATGTTTGTCAGTGAAAACAAGGAGCCTTCCATGAGGAAAGCCCTGGACATCCAGGGACAGCTGGAAAACATCATATCCCTGTGCAGGGCAGGGAACCGGGAACAGCTTCATGAAGCGCTTCTCCATTTCCTAAGGGATTCCGTGGAAAAGGCATTCCAATCCATCCGGCGTTCCCTGGACCCGTTCACGCAAGCCGGACCGGTTCCTTTTGTCTGGCGTATTTACTGGGAAAGGCCCCAGATCTGTTACGGGCTGACCATGCGGATCCTCCACGGCATATACCTGGGGGAATACAGGGACATGGAATATCTTCCTTCATATGAAAAGATGTCCAGGAAATATAATGTGTCCGTGAGCACGGTCCGCCGGGCCATCCATATCCTGAACCAGACAGGGGCTGCGGTTTCTGTAAATGGCGTGGGGACCCGTATCTTCCCTGCAGGTACGCCCTGCGGCCTTCCCGATTTCCAAAGCCCTGCCATACGCCGCAACCTGTCCCTTTTTCTGCAGTCCTTTGAAATCATAGCTTTTTCCTGTGAGGAAGCGGTCTGTTCCACCCTTTTGTCGCTTACCCCGGAACAATACTCACGGTTAATCCGTGAAATTGAAACATACCGGGAATCAGGCTGCCATGACTTTACCTTATGGCATCTGCTGATCTGCGTTGCTGTCCACAGTCCCCTGTCCGGTGTACGGGAAATCTATTCCAGGCTGTACGGCCTCTTTCTCTGGGGGTACCCGCTGAAGGCGTCGCTTCCGGACGCTTCCCGGCTGGACCGCACCATCAGGCAGTTTTCAGAAACCATACTTCTCTGCCTGCAGGATAATAAGCCGGAACAATGCGGCGCTGCCGTGAGGGAAATGATTACCGGGCAGTTCCCTGCCGCGGAAAGATATCTGCTGTCACACGGGATCACCACTGAGGAGCTGCGCATGTCGCCCTCCATCCGGCTTCTTTTAAACACCCCAATCGGATAAGGCCTTGCTTTTGTCCGCAAAATACCGCCCCTTCCGGATACTTATGTTCCTTATCCGGAAGGGACGGTATGTTTCATCCAATCATATGTATTTTTCCTTGTGTTTCCCCAGCTCTGCCAGACGCCGGTTCTTCTCATTTACCGGACCGAAATCCTCAATACAGCAGATGACCCGCTCACAGGATGCAAGAAGGGCTGCCGCCCGCTCATAGGTCCTGTCCTTAATCAGTTCAAACGGTGCTTCCGACACCACCTCCGCGGCCAGGGCCCTGGCAACCGGATAATCAATGTCATTCTCATGAAGGATACCGGCTGCAAAGGGAATCCCCCTGCGCTGGAGTTTCCGGTAAACCGGTATTCCGCTTCCATTCCCGCCTATGACAAAGACCTCCGGCTTTCCCTTTACCGGCTCCATCTCAAGACAGCCAAGTTCTGCATGGTAGCTTCCTTTTGAGATTCCATACAGCTGCGTGATATAGGAGGATGTGAAAATCTCTTCCGGCGTCCCCAAGCGTTCAATGGTGTCCCCATTGACGCATACAATATAGTCCGACAGCTTCTGGGCCAGGTCCAGTTCATGAAGGGACATGAGTACCGCCACCTGTTTTTCCCGCACCAGATCTTTTAGGATGGTCAGAAGCTCCAGTTTATGCCGTATATCTAAAAAGGAAGTGGGCTCATCCAGCACAATGGTCTCCGGCTCCTGGCAGATGGCCCGCGCAAGGAGGATCCGCTGCTTCTGCCCATCGCTTATCTCCATGAAGTCCCGCCCCCCAAGGTCCCCTGCATGGACCAGTTCCATGGCCTCCCTTACCTTTTCACGGTCCTCCCGGCCCAGGATTCCCAGACGTCCCGTGTAAGGGTAGCGCCCTGTAGCAACCACATCCTCACAGGTCATGAGTTCCGGGCGTATCCGTTCCGTCATCAGCACTGACATCCGCCTGGCTATCTGTTTTTCCGTCATATCCTTCATGGAGGCACGGTCCAGATACACAGCGCCCCCCAGCAGGTCAATCTGCCGGATGATGCTTTTCAGTATGGTGGATTTCCCGGCTCCATTGGGTCCGATCAAGGTCACGATCTGGCCGCGCTTTACATGGATTTCAATCTGGGCAATCAGCGGCATCTTCCCATATCCCACTGTCATGTTTTCCGTAAAAATATAATCCTCTGCCATGGTTCCTGCCTCCTTAGGATGCGCCATTTTTATTGCGCACCATCATGTAAATCACAACCGGCGCACCGAAAACAGCGGTGACCGAACTGATGCTAAGCTCAGTGGGCGCAAACACGGTCCTGGCAATCAGGTCGCAGAACAGGCAGGACACGGCGCCGCCCATAAAACAGCCTGGAATGACCAGGAGCGGCCTGGCCGTGCCCAACATACGTTTCACAATATGGGGCACCGCAATGCCCACAAAGGAAATAGGCCCGGCAAAAGCAGTGACGCAGGCGGACAATATGCTGGACAGCAGGATCAGCGCCACGCGGAACCGCAGGATGTTCACGCCCATGTTCTGGGCGTACACCTCCCCCATCTGATATGCGCCAATCGGTTTTGCCATCCAGAACACCAGGAGGAGCGACACCGCAGTCACGGCCGCCATCACCCGGACATTGTCCCAGGACATCCCTGAAAAGCTTCCCATAGACCAGTTGTGGAGATTAACGATATTGGCCTCATCTGCAAATGTAATGATAAAATCAGTCACCGCAGAGCAGATATAACTTATCATCACGCCGCAGATGACCAGCATGGACATTTTCTTCACCCGCCCCGAAATCAGGAGGACGAACCCCATGGATATCATGGCGCCTGCAAATGCCGCCAGTATCATGCCCCCGGAACTGATGGATATCCCCCTGCCAAGCAAAAGGATCATGACCAGGGATACCACCAGCTTGGCGCCGGAAGAAATCCCCAGCACAAACGGACCTGCAATGGGGTTTGCAAAAAAAGCCTGCAGCAAAAAGCCTGACACGGACAGCGCCCCTCCCAGTATGACGGCTGACAGGATGCGGGGAAGGCGGATATCCCACACAATATGGTACGCGGTTCCCTCACCGGTCTGCTTAAGCAGGATCTTTCCTATCTCCCCCGCGGACAGACGGACGCTGCCAAAATTAATATTCCAGAAAAACAGCAGGCACATCATGGCTCCCAGAAGCCCGAATGAAATGCAGTACTGCGTGTATGTTCTTTTAGACATTGGGACAACTCCTTACCGCAGCCGGTACATGTAGGCCATTTCCTCCTGGTCCGGCGCTTCCTCTGTGAGGATCCGGTGGATATCCAGTATCATATCGCCCAGGCCCATGGTTTCCTGAAACATGCTTTTCTCCGTGCACCACACATTTCCCTGTTTCACAGCCTTAAAGTCAGCCAGGACGCTGCTTTTGTCCAACAGCTGGTCAAGGGACTCCAGTCCCCCGTCAATGGTGCTGTTATAAATCAAATAATCCGCTTCCTTTGCCGCTGCGTAAAACGATTCCATCTGCATGTTCATGGTGGACAGCCCATTGCCGTTCCCGTCCAGGTCTCCCGGAACATAGGTCCCGCCGGCCAGTTCAATCATTTTAGCCACATAATCCCCGGACTTCCTCACATTCACATATCCGTTGGAAGTGATGTAGAAAAATGCCACTGTCTTTCCCGTGCCATCCTGGTCCAGCACAGGCCTCAGGTTCTCCATCTGTTTCTCAAAGCAGGCCTCTGCCTGCTCCTCCCTGCCGGTAAGGACCCCATACAGCTTCAGCCACTCCATCCTTCCAAGGGGGTGGCTTTCATAGCTGGAACGCTCCACCAGCACGGGTATGCCCAGCTGTTCCAGCTGTTCCTTTACTTCCGGGGAATGGCTGATCATGGTTGACTCGATTGCCAGGTCACATGCTTTTGACAAGATCAGCTCATAATCAGGGGCATTGTATTTGCCGGCATAGTACATATCCCCATCTTCCAGGGCCTGCCTTGCTTCCTCAATATACCAGCCCCTGGCGTCCGTGCCGGACAGGGTAATCTGGTCCATGGCGCCCAGGCTTTTAAACAGGTCCATGGCCGAGGTCGCAACCAGGTAGATGTCCTTAAGGGGACGCCGGATAACCGTCACATCCTCCGGCAGGCCTTCCGGCTGCTCTGCCTGCTCAGGAACCACCAGGAAACGGCCGCTGTCCCTGATGGTAATCATGGCGCATCCATCATCATAATAATCCACGGCAAACTGGTCTGCGTACAGAAGTTCCATGGTGCGTATGACTTCCCGATTCTCCCAGGAATCCTGGGAGGGCTGCTCCTTTGCCGGCTGCGGCCGGGCTGCCTGCGGCTGCCCTGGCCGGGGCTTATCCGGCTGCTGCCGGACCGTCTGCTCCTTTGCCTGCCGTGGCTGCCCTCCTGTTTCCCTGCCCGGCGCAGCGCACCCGCCGGCAGCCGCCATCAGAAGGCAGATCATCATAATTGTGGTTAATATTTTTCCTGTTCTCATCATTGGACCTTTACGATGGTGGCTGAATCAAATATCAGCCCATACTCAATCTCATGCGGCTCACTCATAGCGACCGTATCCGCAATAACCGGCATGTTCCTGTCAAATACAGCCACCGGGATCTCAAACGCAGAATTGCCCTCTGTGCTTATAAGGTCGAACTTCTCACCGTCCACCTTCATATAATCGTAATTGGCGCTGCCCCAGATAATGGTTGCAAAGACTTTTCCGTCTTCCACCCGCAGGGATGCAGGGGATTCTACGCTGGCCCGTCCCGAACCGCCTGTCAGGACAACCTTGGCCGTATACATTCCGTTTTCCAGGTTCAGGCTTCCTGCTGTTGTGACATTTTCCTCAGATAAGCAATCCGGCGGTATGGAATCAGAACAGAACACCAGGACGCGGTCATACCATTTTTCTTTCTTTTTACTGAATGCGCTGCAGTCAATTTCCATATCCAGGGCTTTGACAGGAACTTTAAAAGTATGCGCGCCCCCTGCCGTCTCCACATATGGGATATAATCCGCTTCAGAAGCCTTCAGGGCCGCCTCTCCGGTTCCCATATACAGCTTCAGATACCCGGTGCCGCCCATGGTCATGACCGCGCTCATGGCGCCGTCCTTTACCGTAAGTCGGCAGGCGGTTATCTGGAACATGCTGGAGCTGGAGTCCACTTTAATCGGGTATACCCCGTCTTTTATTTGATCGGCGTATATAGGCGTCCGCTTTTTGGCTTCCCGGTCCGGGTTTCCGGAGATGGCTTTTGCTGTATCTGGGCGGGTTCCGGCTGCCTGTGCTCCGGTTCCGGCTTCCTCTGCCTGCACTCCGGCTCCGGCATCCTGCGTTCCGCCGGCGCATCCCCCGGCCAGAAGCATCATGGCAATCATGACTGCAGATAATCCTGCTTTTTGAAATTTCATATTCATTCCACCTTTAAAAGGGCGATCAGCAACATAACCCCGACCGCCCATTCTTCCTGTTTAACCTGATTACTTTGACAGACTGTCCACTGCAGCCTGTGCGTGTTCCACAAAAAGCTGCTGGATGGCTTCCATCTCCCCAAGGCCGCGTACAAGGCATGTTACCTCATAACCAGCGCCCTCAAATGCAGTTTTCCATGAATCTTCCTCATCCCCTGCCATATCGTTGTTGGCATGGTCGCCTGCCACTATCATTAACGGCTCCAGGACCACCTTCTTATAGCTGCCTTCCTTAACCTTGGCAAGGACATCCTCCAGGCTTGGCTCTGCCTCAACTGTTCCTACATAATAATTCTTATATCCTGCATCTGCCAGCATATCCTGCATCTTTGCGTATACATGGTTGGAATCCGCCTCTGTACCGTGTCCCATAAAGCAGATAGCTGTTTCCCCGTCATCATACCCCACAGTTGCCTCTGTAACAGCCTTCATGACAGCATTGAAATCATCATCCGTGGTCAGAAGCGGCTTACCGATTGCCACTTTCTCAAAGGCATCTGAATACTCCGCCACTTCATTTACAAGGTCCGTGTATTCCAGTCCGTCCATTAAATGGGTCGGCTGAATGACCAGGTTCCTGACGCCATTCTTCTCCGCGCGTTCAAGGGCCTGGCCAACATTGTCAATTGCAACATTGTCCCGTGACTTCACATGGTCAATGATGATCTGGCTGGTAAATCCTCTTCTGACCGAGTAATCCGGGAATGCCTTTTCCATTGCATCCTCAATGGCCCCTACGGTCAGGCGCCTGTTGTCATTGTAGCTGGTGCCGAAGCTGACTACAAGAAGCTCATCCTCACCAATCCCGTCCTGGTTCCTGGTGTTATCCTTGGAAGCGTCTCCTGTATCATAGTTCTCTTCATCCTCTGCTGCCATACTGTCTGCTGTCTCCTCTTCACTGGATTCTTCTGCGGCGGTTCCTGCTGCCATGGATTCTGCAGTGGTCCCTGTTTCCGTCCCTGTCCCTGCACCGGCCGCCACGGCCTCTGTTTCCTTTCCGCCTGTACACCCTGTCGCGGCTGCTGCTGTAAGGGCTGCTGCTGTTAATAATACTGCCAGTTTCCTGATTTTCATCTTCTCTTCCTCCTTATTTTAAAACCATATCGGTTCCGGTGCCATCTTAAAACAATGCCCCCATGATGAGACGTCAGGAGCACGTCCTTTGACGGCAGTCCGGCAAGGTATCAGGAATACGCCAGAAACAGCTGAAGATTTCCCCAGTACGGCAGACATAAAAAAACACAGGGGAGATTCCCTGTGCATCTGATTCCATCCTCACAGGGACCCGCATGCCCTGCAGAACGGTCCCTGGGCTGTAAATACATATAACAACACCCTGAAGCAGTTTTCCGCAAAAGCAGTTATTCACCGTCTGAGTCAGAAATCTGCGGTCACAAACATGCCTGAAGGTTGCATTTCCCCCTATATGCCAATCGCTGGGGAAAGGCTGCCCAGGCGCGCTTTAAACGCCGTAAACCGGTACGACCAATTACTCGTGGTCTGGAACCATATTCCTGTACCAACAACTGGCAGGTTTCCTGACTTGCCGCTCAACACCCATAACCGCCTTCCCAACCCGGACCGGATCAGTGGCTGTACATGACAATGGTTATGCGCTCCCGGCTTACAGTGACGAGATCGTACAGGATTCGCACCTGTTTCCCTATTATCCGGCGCCTGAAGGATCAGACATGTCCCCATGACAGATCCGCAGACGCCGGCACCAGCTGTTCTAAACTCGATATGCTATATCCTACCATCGATTGGCAGAAAAAGCAACTCTGTTCCTGCGGTCATTTGTGAAAAAAATCCAATAAGCCAAATTATTTAAAGTATCATAAGACATAATAAGAAATCTTTGAGTCCAGAGCAGTCCACCTGCCAGGTATAAAAGGGGAAGGGGCAGAAACAAAAACAGAATATGCAGTAAGGTCTTTTATAAAAGTGGGAATCCTGTTTATTGGCTGGTATGTCCGTCTTCCTTTATTTATCGTATATCTGCTGATACTCTGCGGATATGCGATAGCATTCTGGTCAATCAGAACGAGGGATAGTCTGGATTTATTTTTCTAGGCCAACTTTTTTAGCATCTGTTTTATTGCCGTTAATCTTATCTGTCTGTCCGGCATTTCATTGGTTACCTGATATATGCTGAGGGACGTCATCTTAATCATATGACTTTCTTACTGGCTATGGGTATAACCCTCCTCATCCCTAACCTGATTCACATACTGGGAAAAAACAGGCCGTTGTGGAATGGGGCGCGCTTTTAACCAGTGATGAAAAGCGGTTTAGCCAGTTGGTTTCATTTGAGTGGTATGCGGTTGGATATCTGCTGTTTGACAGCATTACCTGTGTTTTCGTACTGCCCTATTTCCTGTTATCCGTTTTTCTGATTGGCAGTTGTATCCTTCTTATGATTCAAGTCATCCTTTTTGGGTAAATACTTACAGGATCATTGAAAAGGCCCATTACGAAGCGGAATACTACAGGCTGGATGTTACAGCTGCCTATATTGATGTGAGTGGATTGAAAATGGCTAACGACACCCTGGGCCATCCGGAGGGCGGACAATATCTGAAAATAATAGCAAACAGTCTGAATGAAAGCCTGAATAAAATCGATATCCTTGCACGGATTGGCGGCGATGAGTTACTGATTGTCTCCAACAGTACGGAAAAAGACACCCTGGAGTCCATGCTTTCGAAAATCATTGAATGCCTGAAAACCGCGGGCAGGGAAGGTTACAGACCATCTGAATTTACTGATTTATTTTACCCCCAGCAATGAACCAATCATAAAACCCCGGGGAATGAAATCGAGTATATGCGTATTGATTGGATATTATATAGAAATCAGTCATATCCATACCCTGACAAAGCTCCAGCAATCCCTTTTTACGTATGCTTTACCGATTAAAATAATCTAAAGCCGGTGAATGATAATCTTGACCATGACGCCGGCAACCGGTATCTTGTAGCTGTTGCCCTGCAGGAGGCAGTGGGAACCAGGGATATTATCAGCAGGTACGGAAGGTATAAATTTCTACTAATCATATCCCAGGACGGGATTGAGCGGGTCAGGGCCGACATGGATAATGCCCAATGGTTATTAAAAGAGCTTTCCAATTCTTCTGAGTATCCATTTGAACTTTGGGCGAGTTACGGAATTGCCTTTAGCAGGAAATACGTGAATCTGGATGAGTTTATGAAGCTTGCGGACGACAAGATGTATGAGAATAAACGCCGCGATAAGCAGGTAAGGAATATTGGCCAAGCAGGCCCTATCCCGTTTGAACCTACATAAATGCAGTCCGGCACAGCGCCATCCCTTTTAAACACTGTACCGGACTGTTTTCTATCTTATGGGTTTGATTTTCAGGTTTTCTATTTTACGTTCCGGGTTGACTCGCCCTCCATTAACTCCGCCTTAAACACCCGCTTCTGATGGTCCGCATGATTGCTTACCACGTCAAACAGTATCTTAATGGTGGCTTCCGCCATCTCCTCCACGGGCTGCCTTATGGTAGTCAGCGTCGGATTATAGTAATGCGCAATGTCAAGTCCGTCAAATCCAGCCACCGAATAGTCTTCGGGTATCTTCATGCCGTATTCCGTGATGGCCTTGCAGGCGCCGATGGCGATACTGTCTGATATGGCATACACCGCTGTAAAATCCGTCTTTTTTTCTTCCAGGATCCGGCTCATGGCCATAAAGCCGTAATCCATGGTGTAACAGTCCCTTCCCACCCCGGAAAAAACACAGAGAGCTTCATCCAGTTCGATTCCGTTGTCCTTAAGGGCCTTGCGGTATCCTTCCAGACGCAGCCTGCCGATACTCTCATCATCCTTGGTAGCTGCCAGGATTAAAATCCTCTTATGGCCAAGCTTACACAAGTAGTCCGTCATCTTATAGCTTTCCGCAAAATCATCCACAGAAACCCAGGAATAAAACGGCGATTCTTCCAGTGAATCCGTCATCCCAATGGTACTGAGCACAAATGGGACCGCCAGCTGCTCCAGCTTCTCCTTACTGTGTGAGAAGAACCCACCCAGGAATACAATCCCCCTTGGCTTCTTCTCCTTAATCAGTTCAAGGGCCACATCCACTTCATCTTCACCGGCATCCACATGCTGCATGATAAAAGAGTACTTCTTCTTATGAATTTCCTTTTCAAAAATCCGGATCATCTTACTGAAAAAGGGATTGCTGATTCCCTTGATTAAAACCGCGATAGCCTTTGAATCAGTGCGTTTTAAATTGCGGGCGCTATTGTTAGGAATATAATTATGCTCCTTAACCACCTGCATAATCATATCCTTTGTCTCTGGATTGATATCCGGATGATTGTTAATGGCCCGTGACACCGTACTTACGCCCACCCCGCAGATTCTGGCTACGTCTTTAATATTAATCGATTCCATAAGAAATACTCATCCCCTGTCATCCTCTGCCGTAAAGCTTTGCCATCTTCCTGCACTTTACAACAATCTCATCTGTTATTTCCCCGGGCATCATGCGCCATCTCCAGTTTTCTCCCAGCGTGGATGGCGTGTTGATCCGGGCATCTCCACCAAGACCTAAATAATCCTGGACCGGAATAACCGCCAGCTTTGCCACGCTTGACAGTGCAAGGCGCACGAAATCCCAATGGATTTCCTCTACAGGCGTATGCGGATTATTCATATAATCCACGGAAAGCTGTCTGTCTTCCTCACTCATCTCCCCATACCATCCCCTGATGGTATTATTATCATGGGTTCCTGTGTAAACCACGCAGTTAGAAGTGTAGTTATGGGGCAGATAATCACTTTCCTCCCGGGAATCAAAGGCAAACTCCAGTACCTTCATTCCCGGGAATCCTGTATCTTTTACTAATTCTAGCACAGATGGGGTCAAAAATCCAAGGTCTTCCGCAATAATATTAAGTTTTCCAAACTTTTCCTGCATTTTTCGGAAAATATCCATGCCAGGGCCTTTTCTCCAGGTTCCGTGAACCGCCGTATGGCTTCCTGCCGGTATGGAATAGTATTCGTCAAAGCCACGGAAATGGTCCACACGCACCACATCGTACATACGGAAGCTATATTCCATACGACGCATCCACCATTCATATCCGGTCTCCCCATGATACTCCCAGAGGTACAGCGGATTGCCCCACAGCTGTCCTGTGGCGGAAAAACCGTCGGGAGGGCAGCCCGCCACCGCCACCGGATTCCTGTCCTCATCCAGCTGGAACAGCTCCGGATGGTACCATGTGTCGGCGCTGTCCAGCGCCACATAGATGGGGATATCCCCAATGATGCGGATTCCCTTTTCATTGGCATAGGACTTAAGCGCGCTCCACTGCTCTTCAAATTTTATCTGGAGGAACGCGTAAAAGCCGGTCTCATCCGCCAGTTCATGGTGAAGCGCCTCCATGGCCTCCTGCTTCCGGAGACGGATATCCTTATCCCACAGTGTCCAGGTCCTGCCCTCATATCGGTTCTTAACCGCCATATAAAAGCAGTACTCCACGGTCTCAGGCCAAAGTCTTCCTTTGGCCTCTGCCGCCGTATGCCCCTTCTCCTTCCACCGTCCATATGCCCTGCGAAGCAATGGAAAACGGTTTAAATACAATTTCCCAAAATCAATCTTCCTGGGATTGTCACCGAAATCGGCAGCAGTACACTCTGCTTCTGTTAAGAGACCTTCTTCCACCAGTCTGTCCAGATTGATAAAATACGGATTGCCCGCGAAAGCTGAAAATGACTGATAGGGGGAATCCCCGTAGCTGGTTGGCCCCAGAGGCAAAATCTGCCAGTAATGCTGCCCCGCCTTCTTCAATGTATCAATAAACCCATATGCCTCTTTAGAAAACGCTCCGATTCCGTACTTGGACGGCAGGCTGGCAACCGGAAGCAACATACCACATTCCCGCATCGTGTCTCTCCTTTAATTGTGTCTGGTTTTTCCGTATACGTTTAGCCCTTTACTGCGCCGGCAGCCACACCCTTGATGATGTATTTCTGACAGCTTAAATAGAAAATAATGATTGGCACAATTGCCAGGACCAGCATGGCCATCATGGCTCCCATGTCAATGGAACCGTAACCGCCCTTAAGATTCTGGATAACCATGGGTATGGTGCCTTTTTCCTGGGGAAGAATCAGGCTCGGAAGCAGATAGTCATTCCATATCCACATGGCATTTAAGATTGCAACCGTGACAGCAGTCGGCCGGAGCATCGGAAATACCACATGAAAATAAGTCTGGACAGGAGAACAGCCGTCAATCATGGCCGCCTCTTCAATCTCCAGCGGAATCGCCTTCACAAACCCACAAAACAGGAATACCGCCTGCCCTGCGCCGAATCCCAGATACAAAAGTATAAGTCCATAGATGGAATTCAGATATAAGTCATTGGCCGTCTTAGACATGGTGAACATGACCATCTGGAACGGCACAATCATGGCAAACACAAAAACATAGTAGAGAACGCTGTAAAACTTTGTTTTAACCCTGGTAATATACCATGCGGTCATGGAGGTGAACAGTACGATTACCGCCACGGAGCATACCGTGATAAACAGGGAACGCCCAAACGCCATGAAAAATCCCGTCTTCCTCACCCCTTCAATATAGTTGCCAAGGCCCACATAGGCTTCTGCCACCGGGAACCGGAACGGGGCGTCGCTGATATAGAGCTTACTCTTAAAAGCATTCATGAAAACCAGGAATATGGGAAACAGAAATGCAAGAGAAAGTACTGCAAAGAATATCGTCATCATCATGCCTGTAAATCCGCTGACCTCCATCTGCTGGTCATCTGCATTTTTATCTTTCCTTCCCATCAGTTTTCCACCTCCTTACGCCTTGTTATATAAAGCTGTGTCAGGGCAATGACCGCCACCATGACGAAAAATACAACTGCTTTTGCCTGGCCCACGCCTTCCCAGCCCACCCTGCCGTAAAATGTACTGTAAATATCCAGCGCCAGCATACTGGTCTGCCTTCCCGGACCTCCCGCCGTCAGGGCCAGGTTCTGGTCAAACAGCTTAAAGGAATTTGTCAGGGTTAAGAAAAGACAGATTGTAAAGGACGGCATCACCAGCGGGATTGTAATCCGGCGCAGTGCCTGTGTCTTCGTAGCTCCGTCAATCTTAGCCGCCTCAATAAGATCCGGTGAAACGTTCTGGAGACCGGCAATATAGATAATCATCATATATCCAATCAGCTGCCAGTTCATCAACATGACCAGGCCCCAGAAACCATATCTGGCATCAAATGACAGGGTAACTCCGAACTTCATCAGGATTCCGTTTAACAAAAGCTGCCAGATATAGCCCAGGACAATGCCGCCGATTAAGTTAGGCATGAAGAAAACGGTTCTGAACAGATTCGTGCCCTTGATTCCTCTTGTCAGGGCATAGGCCATCAAAAAACCAAACACATTGATTGTAACAACGGATACTATGGTAAACTTCACGGTAAATAACAGGGCATTTATAAAGTTCTGGTCTGAAAATATCTTTTTATAATTATTTATACCCACCCACGCGGCATCCCTTACCGTAGTAAATTCTGTAAAAGACAGATAGATACCAATGATAAACGGATACAGGAATGCAATGACAAACGCAATCAGCGTTGGCAGCACAAAGATCGGAAAATATCGTTTCATTGATTTTTGCATGGCGCACCCTCCTTAAAAACCACATGATAATTCTCATACCTCAGGCAAAGAAACGGGTGAGGAAGTTCCCTTACGCTCACCCATGTCAAGTCCGGTCCTTAAAGTCTTATTTGGTCATGGCCTTTTCACTTTCCCAGCCTGCCTTCATATCATTCACAACAGCCTGCCACTCTTTCCCGCCCTGGGCATACTGTAACAGGGACGCGCCAAAGTCATCCTTAAAGGTCTGGCTTGGGAAGGAAGTGAAGTTCCAGGATATGGAATACAGATTGCCATTACTCATGTATCTGTCAACTTCTTTGGCCAGTGGGTCGGATGGCTTCTCATCAGCTGTAAAGGTGTCAAATGGCGCGATAAAGCCCAGCCTGTTTGTTATATAGTCCTTACCTGTCTCAGAGCTGAACAGCCATGTTAAGAAGTCAAGGGACGCCTGCTGGTCCTCAGCCTTTGCCTGGCTGTTGATGGTGAAAAAGTTCTCGGTACCGATACATAACCCCTGCTTCTCTTCGCCGTCCATTCCGGTGTAAATCGGAAGGAATTTCACATCCTCTTCTTTTACAGTGTTGCCTTCAACGCCAGCCACCTGGCTCCATCCCCAGTTGCCGTTCTGCACCATGGCAACCTTGCCCAGTGCGAATTCAGCCATGGAATCCTCCACGGTCTTAGCGCCTACCATCTTCGGGTCCGTACAGGAATTATTCAAATACAAATCGAAAATGTTCTTAAAATTATCGGAATACCTAAAGTCGATAGCGTCCTTGTCATTCACACCGTCATCTTTATATTCATAATAAACCGGGAGGTTTGCGAGATGGGTCTGCCATCTCCAGTCTTCGCCAGGCGCGAAGGATGTGGAGGCGAACACACCGTCAATCCCCAAATCCGCTTTTCTTGCCTGCATATCCTCGGAAACAGCCTTTAGTGTATCAAAGTCATTAATCTCATCCATGGATGCTGCCTTAGCGCCGTCCAATGCAAAATACTTCCGCATGATTGCGTCATTGTAAATGATTCCGTATCCCTCTACAACATAGGGGATTCCGTATACGCCGTCACCATCTGTAACCGCCATGGTCTTATCTATCAGGTGGCCGTAGATTTCCGTATCACTTAAATCGCGGCAGTACTTAGCCCATGACTTATAGCCAATGGGTCCGTTAATCTGGAACAGTGTGGGAGGTTCCTTCTTCGCCACCTCAGACTTCAGGGTCTGCTCATACGTCCCGGCCGCCGCGGTCTGGACCTTCATCGGTATCCCGGTCTCTGCCGTGTACTTCTCTGCCAGCTCTACCCATACATCTGCAACCTCAGGTTTAAAGTTCAGATAATAAATCTGTCCCTTTCCATCGGCCGATACCGGTTCCCCTGACTGTGTCCCCTCCGACGCTTCTCCCGCGGGGGATTGCGCGGTCCCTGATGGTTTGGAAGAACACCCGGCCAGTGTGCCTGCCGCCATAGCTGCCGCCAGTGAAAGTGCTACAAGTTTCCTCAGTTTCATAATTATATCCTCCTTCCGTATCCACGCTCTCTGCCGCGGATACTTTCCATACTGTGATACATTAGTACAATGTTTCCAGAAACCTTCCCGGTAACGATATCGGTAACGTTTCCAATATCCTTGAATTCAATATAGCATAATACCTGAGGTGAGGCAAGTATTTTTTGATTGGAATTCATATTTTTGTTACTATATTACAATCTTATTTTTTATTTTTATGCAATTATTACAATCCCTACCTGATTGTTATCTCACGGACCACCATTTTTTTCACTCCCACCTATGGTCATGCAGTCATACCCTGTCAGCGCTTCCTTGTTCATTCCCTGAAAAACTCATGAAGCCTTGGTCCAATGGAATGCATGAACCCGGTATAATAACGCCTGCCAGGTTCTTCCGGATAGTCCGGGAAATCCGTATACTTGGAGATGGAGGCAACCACATCCATGCGCCAGCCGTCCACACCCTTATCCATCCAGAGTTTCATAAGGTCATAGACCTCCCTGCGCATAGTCCCATTTTCCCAGTTAAGGTCAGGCTGCTTCTTATCACAAAAGTGCAGGTAATACTGTCCCCGTGTCCCGTCATAAGTCTAGGCGCTGCCGCAGAAGCTGGACCCCCAGTTATTCGGCTCTCCTCCTTCGGATCCTTCCAGATATAATAATCGTTGTAGGGATTATCTCCTGGTAACCTCTCCGTGTCTTCGTCAGAAAGTCAGTGACTCAACTCCCTCTTGTCCCCTTATAGGGCTAACGTAACGATGCTACAGGATTCATTTTATGTTACGGACTGCTATTTTGCACCTGTTTCTCGCAGGCATCCCTCGCTTCAACACAATCGATTACCCAAAAGCATTGGAGGCTTGCTACGAGGCTCACTGGCGATTACCTTGACCAAATTTTCACTGGCAAGCTGATAACAGCTTGCAGAACACACGACTTGCACCCGTTAGAAACGTGCGCCGCCAGGTGCACTACCAGAGAAGAGCTATAAAGTCCTGAAAGCAAGGGCTTTTATAGCTCTTTTGAACAAAAGTCCGAAGCAGTTTTCCGCAAAAGCAGTTATTCACCGTCTGAGTCAGAAATCTGCGGTCACAAACATGCCTGAAGGTTGCATTTCCCCCTATATGCCAATCGCTGGGGAAAGGCTGCCCAGGCGCGCTTTAAACGCCGTAAACCGGTACGACCAATTACTCGTGGTCTGGAACCATATTCCTGTACCAACAACTGGCAGGTTTCCTGACTTGCCGCTCAACACCCATAACCGCCTTCCCAACCCGGACCGGATCAGTGGCTGTACATGACAATGGTTATGCGCTCCCGGCTTACAGTGACGAAATCGTACAGGATTCGCACCTGTTTCCCTATTATCCGGCGCCTGAAGAATCAGTCATGTCCCCAGGACAGATCCGCAGACGCCGGCACCAGCTGTTCTAAACTCGGTATGCTATATCCTGCCATCGATTGGCAGAAAAAGCAACTCTGTTCCTATACCATTGGAAAAAAGAAATTTGCCGACAGGCATACCGCAATACCATAGACCACCCACAAAGGCAGGAATACCTTCAATATATTCTTAATCTTATACTGTCCCGCGCCAAATGCGATAGCGATGGAGGGAGAGCCGGTGGGGGTCAGCATAGCCGCCGTACATCCAGCAAAAATAGCCATGGTGAAGGGTCTGGGGTCCAGCCCCTGGGCCAGGGCCGTCACAACGGCCAATGGCACGAATACCTGCTGTGTCGCAGTGTTGCTCATAAACTGGGTCAGTATTGCGCCTGCAAAATAAAAGGCAAATAGCATCAGCATAGGTGACGGATTACCGCCAAGAAGTGTCATGATGAAATCCGATACAACAGTACCCGCTCCCGTCTTCTGCATGGCTGTCCCAAGGGGAATAACGCCCGCCAGCATGAAAATCGTATCCAGGTTTATAAAGTCCTTAATGTCATTCAGGTTCAGGATCTTCAGGTATGTCAGGACAATGACCGCTATCACAGGGAGGATATACATTGGAAACGGCAGATAGTTCTGGAACAGGATTCCAACGAAATTCAACCCGAAAATAAGATACACGATATTTTCCTGGCCCGCAGACAGTAATGGCTTTCCATCCGCTTCCTCCTTAATGGACAGACCGTCGATGCGGTTGGCCGGCAGCCATTTCCACCCAATCAGTACAATATAGGCAAAAGCTATAACCGCGGGAAGCAGGATTACCTTACTGTAGTCCAGCGCCTCTATCATGGCAGGCGCACCGTTTGCTTCCAGAAGCCCATTGATCATGACAAAATACGCTCCTGGCAAAAGTCCCTGGACACAGTGGGCAAGCACGGCGCCCGGAAATAACAGGTGGGCCGGCTGGACCCTGCTCTTCTGGTCAAATGCAGCCATGAACGGAAGAAACATACTGATCAGCGCCGTAGGCATGCTGAACTGGATGATAACAACACAGGTCAGCATATAGGCAAAAACAATAAGCTGCCCTTTACCGGAATGTTTCACCATCAGCGTCTTCATTTTCGGCACCAGTCCCGTCTTACCCAGGGCGCCGCTCAGAATAAACATACCTGCAATCATCACCACATTTGAGTTGGAAAAAGAAGCATATGCTTCATTAAAAGTCAGTACCCCGGTCAGACACAGGACCGTGGATGCTGTCATTGCCACCAGTCCCAGTTTAAACCTGCCGCACAAAAATCCGGCAATCATCAGCAGCATCACAAGCAGTGTAATGATTAACTGTATATTCATTTGTTTTTCTCCCCCTGTATCTCATTTTCCGCGCAATGCAGAAGCGCTTTCATGTAGCCTGTAAAATAAGCGGCAGACATGTCCGACATTCTTTTGCCATCCCGTTCAAAAAATGGATGGTCAATGTTCAGCTGTCCGTCATAACCGCATCTGACCAGCTGCTTCATGATGGCATACATATCCGCGTATCCGTCCTCCAGCAGTGTCTCCTCAAAATACGGCATGGTAGAACTGACATTACGGAAATGGACAATGGAGATTTTATCCTGGATGCAGAAGGTCTCTATGTCTTTCATCAGGTTTCCGAAGTCCTGGCTTTCCAGCCAGCAGCCGATACACATCTTCATGGTCAGATAGGGGCTGTTTCCAACCATTTCAAATGCCCTTTTATAGCACTCTGTATTCCATATCAGGCTATGTACACCGCCCAGGGATGGAACTGGCGGATCATTGGGATGCAGGGCCAGCTTCACATCTGCTTTTTCACATACCGGCAGGGCACGGTCCATGAAATACCTGAAATTGGACCAGATTTCCTCTTCCCCATACTCCCTGTCATTCGCAATCGGCCTGGACAGGATTTCCTCCATGTCACAGATAAACGACTTTTCGCCATGATTATACTTACCTTCACCGATGCGGCTGCGGAAAATCCCGTTGGGCTGCCATGCAATGTAGTTGACCGGTACTCCTGCTTTTCCAAGAGCCCTGGTAAATTCATTGTATCTGTCAATCCACAGGTCCCTTTCTGGTTTTCCCAAATGGATTTCCGGACATTTCTGCAAATCCGGACATCCTGCATCCGCGATTTTTAAATTGTATTTAGCTGCTTTCTCCTGAAAATGCATAATGCTGTCATAATCCGTATCCTCCAGCATGAAATTAACTGCCAGGTATTCAATCCCCATCCCCCGGACGGACTGCATCTGTTCCTCTGTCATCCTGCTGGAACAATTGGCCTGTACTTTTATCATAATCAACATCCTTTTCCTCTATTTTTGCCGCGGTTTTTATATATTTTATAATAACAACTCTGATTATCTCCAAAAAGCCCGGGAATACGGGCATTTCACGGGATATAAGAACTGAATTTACTACCGATTTACTACTTTCGGATTGAGCTTTGACACGCTTCTGCCTCCCGTGAAGCCCACCACCCAAATAGTGACACATCGAAAATTGAATACGACACCGCAGACAGCGGCGTTCTCTTTTCCCCTTTGGAGAGATCAGGACGCCGCTTTTTTTGCGCCCAAAACCAGAAAGGAGGCGACCGCCTATGTACTTTACTTCCGGCAGTGACCGGGCCTTTGAACAGCTCATGCAGACGAGGCCGGGCGCAGATCATTTTGACAGCGGCGAGGCCGGAGCGCCGGAGGACTGCGGCACCTGCCGTTTCTACCGCCCGCACTGGAAGTACCAGTTTTGTGTGTATGAGGAATGTCCCTACCAGCCGGGCAAGCTCACCGCCCTTGACGGCGCGGTGAAATTTCAAGTGAAAGGAGTGGACGACGAGATGGCAGTTTTTCGAGTGGAGAAAAACCGGGGCTACACAGTGATGTCCAACCACCACCTGCGGAACAAGGACTTGTCCCTGAAAGCCAAGGGCCTGCTGTCGCAAATGCTGTCCTTGCCGGAGGATTGGGATTTTACGCTGAAAGGCTTGTCCCGTATCAACCGGGAGCAGATCGACGCGATCCGGGCGGCGGTTAAGGAGCTGGAACAGGCGGGCTATATCGTGCGTTCCCGTGAGCGTGACAGCCAAGGCCGCCTGCGCGGGGCGGATTACATCATTTACGAACAGCCCCAGCCTGTGCCGGATTTACCTACATTGGAAAATCCAACATTGGATAATCCAACGCAGGAAAAGCCTACGCAGGAAAAACCAACGCAATTAAATAAAGATAGATCAAGTAAAGAGAAATCAATTACGGATGGATCAAATACCGATTCCATTCCTATCCTTTCCCCTCCCTCTCCTTTGGGGGAAGAAGCGGCTGCGCCGCCGGAACGGAAAGGAACGGGAGCGAAATCACAAAGCGCCGTAGAGATTTATCGGGAGATCATCAAGGACAACATCGAGTATGAACACCTTTGCCAGTATGCCAAGGGGATTGACCGGGATATGCTGGACGAGATCGTGGACTTGCTGGTGGAAACCGTATGCAGCGCCCGAAAGACCATCCGCATTGCCGGGGACGATTACCCCGCTGAGCTGGTGAAATCCAAGCTGATGAAACTGGACAGCTCTCACATTGAGTTTGTCTTTGACTGTATCAGCAAAAACACCACGGAAATACGGAACATCAAAAAATACCTGCTGGCGGTTCTGTTCAACGCCCCAAGCACCATCAACGGCTATTACACGGCGCTGGTGGCCCATGACATGAACACAGGCAGTTGGGGAACCCCGCAAAATCGGTGATTTTGTGGGGAGAGGAGAAACAGCGAAATGAGCGAGCTTTTCACGCTTGCGTGGAAACAAGCGATATGGAGCTTGTGACGACGAGAAAGGAGGACGGCCCTATGAAACAGGGCGCTTTGATTTTTGACGAGCAGACAGACCGCTACGACATCCGCTTTGACCTTGCGGACTATTACGGCGGCCTGCACTGCGGAGAAACTTTTGATGTGATGGTGGGCGGCAGATGGAGGCCGACCCGCATTGAAATGGCCGAGAACTGGTATCTGGTGGGAATCCATGCCGACGACCTCTCCGGCCTGCGGGTGCGGATTTAAGCCATCCGCCTGCCTGCTGACTTTCCAAAGGAGGGATAGCAGTTGCAGGAAGAAGTAGACCAGAAAACCATAGCGTTAGCGGTTAAGACGGGCAAGCTCACCGCCCAAGTGCTGCAAGCGGCCATCCGAAAATATCTGGCCGCCCGGCAGAAAGGGACGGGCAAGGCCCATCACGGCCAGCAGAGCTTGCGGCAGCTCAAAAAGGACGGTTCCGCCCTGTCCAACATTGAGATTACCGACGCCAACATTGGCTTATTTAAGCCCTGCGCCAAGAAATACGACATTGATTTTACCTTGCGGAAAGACCGCACTACCCATCCGCCCCGGTATATCGTGATCTTCAAATCCAAGCAGGCGGACAATCTGGAACAGGCGTTTAAGGAGTTTACGGCCAAGAAGCTCAAACAGCAGGAACGCCCCTCCATCCGAAAGACCCTTGCCGTCCTGAAAGAAAAGGCGGCGGCCAGAAGCAGCCAGCAGGCCAAGGAGAAAATCAAGGAAAGGGGGCTGTCACGATGAAGCCGGAAATGAAAAAGCTGATAATCGCCAACCTGCCCTACCTGTTGTTTGTTTACCTGTTCGGCAAGCTGGGACAGACCTACCGGCTGGCGGCTGGGGCGGATTTGCCGGAAAAGCTGCTGCACCTTGCGGACGGCTTTTCCCTTGCCTTTGAAAGCGCCGCCCCCAGCTTCCACCTGTTCGATCTGGCGGTGGGCGTGGCCGGTGCGGTGGCACTGCGGCTGATGGTGTACTGCAAAAGCAAGAACGCCAAGAAATACCGCCGGGGCGTCGAGTACGGCAGCGCCCGTTGGGGCGGCCCCAAAGATATAGCCCCGTACATCGACCCGGTGTTTGACAACAACATCCTCCTGACCCAGACGGAACGCCTCACCATGAACAACCGGCCCAAAGACCCCAAGACCGCCCGGAACAAAAATGTGCTGGTGATCGGCGGTTCCGGCAGCGGCAAGACCCGGTTCTTTGTGAAGCCCAACCTTATGCAGTGCGTGTCCAAGGACTACCCGACCTCATTCGTGATTACTGACCCGAAAGGAAGTCTGATTGGCGAAGTGGGCCAGCTCCTTGTGCGGTGCGGCTACCGGGTAAAAGTGCTGAATACCATTAACTTTTCCAAGAGTATGCGCTACAACCCGTTTCGCTACATCCATTCCGAAAAGGACATTTTGAAGCTGGTAAACACGCTGATCTGCAACACCAAGGGCGAGGGCGAAAAGAGCGCCGAGGATTTTTGGATCAAGTCGGAACGTCTGTTGTATTCGGCTCTCATTGGCTACATCTGGTACGAAGCGCCGGACGATGAAATGAATTTCACGACGCTGCTTGAAATGATCAATGCGTCGGAGGCCCGCGAGGACGACCCGGAATTTCAATCCCCGGTGGATGCCATGTTTGAACGGCTGGAAGAAAAAGACCCGGAACACTTTGCGGTGCGCCAGTACAAAAAATTCCTTCTGTCGGCAGGCAAAACCCGCAGTTCCATTTTGATTAGCTGCGGAGCCAGATTAGCGCCATTTGACATCCGGGAAGTGCGGGAGCTGATGGAGGACGACGAGCTGGAGCTTGACACCATCGGGGATGAAAAAACGGCCCTGTTCCTCATTATGAGCGACACGGACACGACGTTTAACTTCATTCTTACCATGGTGCAGAGCCAGCTTATCAACCTTTTGTGCGACCGGGCCGATGACAAATACGGCGGGCGGCTGCCCGTCCATGTGCGGATGATTCTGGACGAGTTTGCCAACATCGGTCAGATTCCCAACTTTGACAAGCTGATCGCCACCATCCGAAGCCGGGAAATCTCGGCTTCTATCATTTTGCAGAGCCAGTCACAGTTAAAGGCCATCTACAAGGATGCAGCGGAAATCATTTCCGACAACTGCGACTGTACGCTTTTCCTGAGTGGAAGAGGTAAAAACGCCAAGGAAATCGCTGACGTGCTGGGCAAGGAAACGATTGACAGCTACAACCAAAGCGAAAACCGGGGCGCGCAGACCTCCCACGGACTGAACTACCAAAAACTCGGAAAGGAGCTGATGAGCCAGGACGAAATTGCAACCATGGACGGAGGCAAGTGTATTTTGCAGGTGCGCGGGGTGAGGCCGTTTTTCAGTGAGAAATACGACATTACCCGCCACCCCCGCTATCAATACCTCTCGGATGCCGACAAACAGAACACCTTTGATGTGGACAGGTACTTGTCGTCCCTGCGCCGGAAAAAACGGCGCGTGGTATCGGAGGATGAAACCTTTGACCTCTACGACATTGAGCTGTCGGATGAAGATTTTGCCGCAGAATAAAGCGGCCATAGAGAAAGGAGCGTGACCGATGGGACACTCGGACGAATGGACATTTGCGGATTATTTCAGGTATGAGAAAGAAATCTACCAGGCGATCATTTCCGCTGCGGTGCTGTGCCAGTGGATCGCAGAACATGATACCCCGCCCACGGACGGGGAAGCCGAAGAACTTGTAAGGGAAATAGACCGCAGACTGTGTGAAGCATGGGGCGAAATTTTTTCGCTGGCTGTGCTGGAATGGCGGGGCGGCCAGTAACTCCGGGCCGTCTGCGGATTGTGAGGCTGCCGCTGTGTACGGCGGCTTTTTATACCCAAACACCATCACAATCTGAATTTATGGAGGTAAATTTATGGAATTTTTCAATAGTGCAGTTGATACTTTGCAGACCATCGTTGTGGGCCTCGGCGGAGCGCTTTGCGTATGGGGCGGCGTCAATCTTTTGGAGGGATACGGGGCGGACAACCCGGCAAGCAATGCTCATGTGCGGTAAAGTAATAAAAAGATTTAGGTAGCCGCCTTAACTATT
>QFCH01002555.1_pt1 | contig 195920 bp, 186 predicted proteins | sample 5346071 | NCBI WGS metagenome assembly QFCH01 (sample SAMN09062255, study PRJNA434731) | Human gut metagenome, whole genome shotgun sequencing project. | isolation source: stool timepoint B chromium assembly | host: Homo sapiens | collected 2015
GAAAATCAGTGACGAGTTCCGGACAGAGGAATTCCGACGGCTGGGACTGATCGGCAGCAGCGAGGACTGGGAGCGGCTTGTCCGGGGCGTGATCCAGGAGTTCGAGGAAAATAACAGCGGCGTGGATCTGTTTCACTTCGACTCCGACGAAGATGTGTTCTGCGTGTACTCCCAATACATCGACGATTTGATGCTGCTGTCCAAAATGATCCGGGCGGCCTGTGACAATGAAAAAACGATGGGGATGTATCTGAACATGAGCGAGGTTGTGAAAGCATGAAAGAGTTGACCACTCAAACAGGGATTATAGTAAAATGCAGTAAAACGGCCATTGAATTTTTCCAAAATGCTCAATCAGTGGATTTCTTCTCTGCACTGGAAATTCCGAAGGAATTCCAAGACATAGCGGTTGAGTTTTATGATTTGATTATGGAAAACGATCATCTCGCGGCCTTGCTGGGCTGTCGCGGCAATTATGATATTGCAATACAGATAGATGAGGTAACCGGCACCATGACAGGGTGGCATTGGTTCAAATGAGGGAAATGGAATGATGGAGTACATCAAGCTTTTTTGGGAGGGACGCACCGGAGGGAGAACCGTCGGTGATCCTCTATGAAGTGGATACAGAAAATGAGCGGCTGGCCCTCCACTCCATTGACATCTTTGCAGATGGCCGCACCCGCAATATCCCTGACCTTTACGACGGCGCCATCGAGATCACGCCGATCCCCACCGTGGAGGAATTGAACGCCCATGTCTGGGGTGAGGAGTTCCACGCCTGCGTCATAGAGCAGGCGGAATTTGAGGCCGCCTGGGAAAGCCACACCTATGATGGAGCGTTAAAGTAGCCAGGAGGAGACACTATGAACAAACCTATAAAAGCCAAAAATCTGCCGTTGTTCTCCATCATTGACCTGGACCAGCTGCGCCGGGAAAAACATCTGGAGGGCACAGAAGTGACAGACTTTTTCACGGCAAGGGATGGAAAAGTCTATCTTCTCATGGAACAGCCCGTCCGAAACACAGGGTAAGGACTGGCTCAGCACTCCTTCCACCTATACCGCAGTGGAAATCCAGCTGGATTGGGCGGAACAGCGGGTGCTGGAAACGACGCTGTTTCCTCTTGGCCTCTTGAAGTTCCAGTTTCATTATTTGCGGCCCGCAGGTGATCACTTCCTCCTGCTGGGGGCAAGATGCGCCTATCGGGAAAACGGCCCCGACCAGAACGCCTGGATCGTCAGCCGGGACGGAGCTGTGCTGTCCCGTTTCTGCCTGGGGGATGGCATTCAAGACTGTGTGGTAAAAAAAGATGGCACCATCATTACCAGCTACTTTGACGAAGGTGTATTTGGTAATTACGGTTGGGATGAACCTCTGGGTGCTTGCGGCCTGATTGCATGGACATCGGAGGGAACTCCTCTCTGGAAGAATGAGAAGTATTCCATCTATGACTGCTACGCCATCAGCCTGGACGAAGAAGAAAACCTGTGGTTTTATTATTACGATGAATTCCGGCTGGTGCGGACGAACTTCAAAGAGGACTTTGTATTTGAACTGCCAATCGAAGGAAGCGGAGCTTTTTCTGTTGCCCCGTCCGGCAATACCTTCCTGTTTCAAGGCGGATACCAGCAACGGGATAAATTCTACTTCCTTACCGCTCATGGTGATCACCTTGGGAAAAAACAGGAGGCTATTCCCACCTGTGACGGAAACAAGGTCGCTGTGGAGCAGTGCAGCCTGCTTCGCAGCCGGATGTTGTTCCTTGGGAAAAGATGGTGTGCTCTATGGAGGTATTTGGGGGAGCGATGGCCAATGAAACAGTCTGATATTTATACCGAGGCTCTGACCTGTCTGCGCTCCATCCTTCTGGCAGACCATCCAGAGTTCCAAAACTGGATCGACTGGTTGGAGCGGGACATTCAGGACTGGAACCCAGCGGCGGGAGGTTGCCCACCATCTTCGGGCATACGGAGGTATGGGCTCGTTCAACGACCTGCCCAGTATGCGTGGAAATCACGACTATATTTTCGACTTTCTCAAGTCCGTGTGCTATGCCTTCGGCCATCTTTATGGCAAACGGGAAGGCATTTCTCCGGAGGCACTGATGGAGGAGTGCCTGCACGATGTAGAGCAGGCAGCCTATCACCCCCATAAGCCACTGAACCAAGCCATTGCCCAGCACTTGATGCAGGGCGATTTACAGGAAAACCTGGATAGGCTGTAGGAGAACTTACTATGAACGAAAAACTGTCCCGTCCCTAATTCAATCAAATGGACACCACCGAGAAGCAGACACTGATGGAAAGCCTGGCTGCTCGTTATAATATGACCTTTCTTGATCTACATACTTTTGACCGCTGGGGCCAGAGCTGCACCACCGGCATCTTCAAGAAAGATGGTCGGGAGTTCGTCTTTGTCCCCGGCGATACCGTCACCCTGGGCTGGGAGCAGTTTGCCGAGGGACTGAATCAGGAGAGCCGGGAGGAATTGGACTATCTGTTCCAGGAGTGGGAGATGGAACCGCAGAACCCGGAAGAGATGATCCGGGAAAGCATGGCTCCCGTTCGGCAGGCGGTCATTGGCCCCATGCTGGTGGGCCGGGAGCTGGAGGAACTGTGCTGGGAGCCGGTCAAGATGGACGATCCTAGGCTGACTGCCCACCCTGACTGGCTGAAGGAATTCCGTGATTTTGCTTGGAGTGACAGCAGCAGTCTTACCTTGCATCAGTCGGCCCGCATAGAACGGACAGAAGATGGATTTCAGACCTGGATCTATCACTGCACAGACTACGATGCGCTTCTTGCCGGGCTGGAAAAGCAGGGGCTTTCGCTGCCCACAGCGGACGAGTGGGCCTACCTGTGCGGCGGCGGATGTCGGACCCTGTTCCCATGGGGAGATGGGTTAGACTACTCCATGCGTCTACGCTGGTTTGAGGACATGGATGAGGATGAGAACCGGCCCTATGATATGGAGGAACCCAACTTCTTCGGCCTGTCCATCGCCTACGATCCCTATATGCGGGAAGTGGTGCAGGCTGATAGACTTACCACCTGCGGCGGTGACGGCGGGTGCAATATCTGCGGTGGGCTGGGCCCATTTCTCGGTTTCCTACCCTGTTCGCCCCACTGTAAGCCGGAAGTGCAGGAGGACAAGGAACTAAACGGAGATTATGACTTCTACCGGCCCATTATCCGGGTGGAGAACCATGATTGACAATAGAAGCTTGATACGAAATAAAGAAAGAGAGGTGCCGACATGGGAGCATGGGGTATAAAAGCATTAGAGCGTGACGAAGGGCTGGATGTACTGGACATCCTCAAAAATGAATATGTACCGGAGCATCCGGTAATGGATCTGGGCGAGATGATTGAACTGATGAAAGAGGAAGTCATGCTGGGATCTGACTTCTCACAAATCGACTTCCTCTTTGACAATACTGCGATGGCTCTGGCGGAGCTGTATTTCCAATGGAAGGATAACGGCAAGCTGGACTACGATCATGAAGAAGCTATATGGGATAAAGTCACCGGTTTCACAGCATCCAAAGAAGCACTTGCTTTCCTGCTGCGGCAGCTCACCGACATCAAAAACGAGGTGCCGGACGAGGACGGCATCCGTGAGATTATGGATCTTTGGAAGAACGAGGATAGCGGTGAGATCGCTCCTGCGTGGTTGGAACACTTGAATCAGCTCATTGATCGACTGGATTCAGAACAGGAGGCACGACAAATGTATATCAAAAAATACTGGGGCAACTTTATTGGCGGTTCCGATGACAGTCTGAACCTTGTGGCATTTTTAGAGGATCAGAAAAAGGAGGAGATCCCCCTCAGCGAGATTTTCTCCAAGATCGGTCTGGACAAGCAGAACTGGGACTTTCGCCAAACCGTGGAGTACCTGGAGTTTACACATTCCGATGGTGTGGAGATGGACTTTCACTTCGCCATTGATGTGGTCACCGACCTGGCCGCCATCCTGCTGGAGTGCAGCGTCAGTGGCAGTGTAAACCTTCAGGATCTGGACGAGTACAACACCCCCGCCCGCCGTATCCGCATCACTGCTACGCCAGAGGAGCATGACGCAATGAACAAGTCCCTGGCGGACTTTGTCCATGCCCCGCTGGAATACGACATCAGCGAGATGATGGGCGAGGATGAGATCACAGATATGGCTTATCAGGTGGAGATGCTGCGGAAAGAGCTGTACGAAGCCTCCGGCCGTAATCGGAACTACCATGTAAAGGCGGAAGATGTGAAACATCTGCTTCCCGACTGGGAGGGCGCCGATGGCTGTATCGCCACCAACCGCATCACGGTGGAGGGCTACAAGGTTGGCTACTGCTACCGGGAGGAGCCGGACGGCGGCTGGGACAGCGGCTGGCGCTTCACCACTGGTGACGAGAGCGAGGCGTACATGGACGACCCCAACAATGCCGGGATCTACAAGCTGAATACGATCTGCAACGACGACCCCGACATCATTCCTCTGCTGCATACACCCGCTCCCTGCGCCTTTGAGCGGGATGAGAATGGCGTGTTTCAGCAGATCAAAGACTGGAAGCCGGATGAGGACGAGGAGGACTTGGATATGGACATTTTGAAGCAGTGCCAGAAGTGGCATGAGGAGAGCAAACAACATAAAATTATTGATGCGCTGGAGGCCATCCCCGCCGAGGAGCGTATCCCTGAGATGGACAGCGAGTTGGCCCGCGCCTATAACAATCTGGCAGACCCACATAAGCCAACTTGCAAAGAAATGCTCAAAAAGGCCCTCGCTCTGCTAAAGCCCCATGAGGAATACTTCGAGGATGACTATTACTGGAACTTCCGCATGGGTTACTCCTACTTTTATCTGGATCAGGAGGGCCGGGCTCTGCGATATTTTGAAAAGGCATTGGAAGTCCGCCCTGGTGACGATGACACCAAAGAGTTTATCGAACGGTGCAAGAAGGGTATTTCTCTGCCGCAGTTCTGGGAGTGCTTCCGGGAGCGGACAGAGGACTGGTGGGAAACCTTTGCGGAAATGGAAGCAGAATTGCGCCAGATGATGGATGAGGACAAAGATCACACCCGCGGTGCCGAACTCGTGGCCCAAATGCAGGAAACCCTGAATCTGGTCTTTGATGAAATCTCCTTTGAAATGGGCTTTAACGGTGAGAAGTACGAGCTGATCCTCACCCCGGAGGGTGATAAGGTCAAACTGTTTGAGCTGATCTACTTCCAGAAGCACGCCCCCAAGGAGGTGCTGGAGCACTGGAACATCCTTGTGGGCCGTCAGCCCATCCGAAACATCGGACTGCGCACCGACGATGGCTGGGATATCTCCGGGGAGGATGTGCAGATCTGGCTGGAGAAGCAGGGCGAAAACAGCTTTTCCATCTCCGCCTACTGTGAAAAGCTGCTGCCTATGCTCCGGGAGGAGGAAGGCCGAGCCTGGTGGATGCTCACCACCCTCACCGACCAGGTGCTGGGCGAGATCCCCCACATGAGATACATAGATAGCTTTGATGTGCTGGAGGAACCCAAGACAGAGCCGTCCTTCCTCCTGTCCCAGCTTCCCGACGATCTGAAGGAGCGGGGCCTGGAACTCTCCACCGACCCGGAAGCCTATCTGGAGAGCTATCTTGGCTACAAAATGGAACCCAATGAAGATCCCGACGCCGATTGGCGGTTGGATACCATGGTGGGCTCCACTTGCTGTGTGCCGCTCATCAACGGCTATCTGAATGCCGACAATGATTTTATGGACGATCTCCATGCCGACGGCGCGGTGGCGGGCTTCTTCTGCTATCCCCTGGATACCCTGCGGGAGGAGGAAGGCAGTCAGAAGATCTTCGACTTCCGGGACAAGCTGGAAGAAGTGTTTACCACTGATGAAGGATCGGAAGTGCTCACTCTCACCGGCGGGGCTACCGGCCTCTACTGTGGCTATGTGGACTTCATCGCCTGGGACATCCAAGAGGCGCTGAACATGGCGAAAGAGTTCTTTGAAGGCACGGACATCCCATGGGCCATCTTCCACACCTTCCGCCGTGAAGCCGGTTCTGTACCCCTAAAGCAACAAGATGATGGGACAGAAACTGAGAATCAGGATGACGAGTTGGACGAAACGCTGACGGGCATGGACTATATTCCTTACACCCAACAGAACACCGAAGCATTCTTCGCTCAGCTGGAGCAGTGGAACGACGAAGACGAGTACACCCGCTGTATCCAGGCACTGAATGCCATCCCGGAGGATTGGAGGAACTACCGCACCGCCTACGCCCTGGCACGGGCGCTGGAGAACTACGCCATCATCGGGGACCATGACGAAGGTACTTTGAAATCCAAGGGAGACAAAGCCCTCCTGAGGGCCATTGAGGTGTTGGAGTCCGTCCGGGAGGAAGGCCAGGACAAGGCAGAGTGGAATATGCGGATGGCCTATGGCTATCAGTATCTCTACGGCCAGGAGGAAAAGGCCATTCCCTACGCCCAGCGGTGGGCAGAGCTGGACCCAGAGGATGAAAATGCCCCGGCGGTAATTCGGGAGTGTAAGGCAGAGATCCGGAAACGCCAGCGCAGCCGGAAAAAGAAGGCCAAATTCGTGCCTGGTGATACTCCATTTGAGGGCTTCGACCTAACCAACTTCTGGGATGATAATTGGTATGCACTGAAAGAATATGTCAGTGATCCGCCTTCCGATGAGCTGATTGCCAGCGTGGAGGAGGAACTGGGCTACAAGCTGCCTGCCGCCTACATCTGGCTGATGAAGCAGCACAACGGCGGCATTCCGGTGAACACCTGCTATCCCTGCGATGAGCCTACCTGTTGGTCAGATGATCATGTGGCCATCACCGGCATTTTCGGAATCGGACGGGAAAAGAGCTGCTCCCTCTGTGGAGAGCTGGGCAGTCAGTTTATGATCGATGAGTGGGAGTATCCTGCCATCGGTGTGGCCATCTGTGACTGTCCAAGCGCCGGACACGATATGATTTTCCTGGACTACCGGGCTTGCGGCCCCCAGGGAGAGCCTGCGGTAGTCCATGTGGATCAGGAAAATGACTATAAAATTACCCATCTGGCAGACAGCTTTGAGGAATTTATCCGCGGACTGGAGCATGAATCCCTCTATGATCCGGATGAAGATGCAGAGGGTCTTGAGGATGACGCCGACGAGGAGGAAACCGACCATAAGGGTTCCTTTGCCGGATCTGTGCTCCTCTCCAAAGCAGAGTGGGACAAGGAGCAGTTGATTCGAGATCTGCGGGAAGAATGGGGTATCGTAGATGAGGAGCCGGATGAGGGCGACGAAGATGTTGAGAACAGCGATGACGCTGTGGTAATGCGGGTCGGCAATATGATGCTGATTGTGACACTATTCCACGGTCACATCCCGGACAATGAAGCAGAGATCAACGCCGAAAACAACTATATGTGGCCAGAGGCCGTAGAAGTGGCCAAAGCGCACAAGGCCCATATCATGGTGGCTGTGTTGGGCGAGGAGGAAAAACTGCTGGAACGAGGTAAGCTGTTCACCAAGGCGATGGCAGTGTGCTGCAAGCAGAAATACGCCACCGGTGTCTACACCAGCGGCGTGGTATTTGAGCCTCGTTTCTATGAGGGCCTTGCCGATATGCTCAAAAAGGACGAACTGCCCATCTTCAACTGGGTTTGGTTCGGCCTGTACCGGAGCGAGGGGGGCCTAAACGGCTACACCTACGGCATGGATGTGTTTGGCAAGGAGGAAATGGAGGTGTTGAACACCGACGCTGAGCCGGAGGAACTACGGGACTTTTTGGCAAGCCTTGCCTCCTATGTGCTGGCGTGTGATGTGACGCTGCAAGACGGCGAGACCATCGGTTTTTCTGCGGACGATAAGCACACCATCACCCGCAGCCCTGGTGTCTCTCTGCCAGAGGAACAGATGACCCTGAAGATCGGTTACGAGCCTATAAAGGGAGATCCGAAGGATGACGATGACAGCATAGGAATGGATGATGTTTCCTATCATATTGAGAGCATTGAGGAGAAGGAGCTTCCCATTGACCCCATCAACGCCTACAACCACATGGCGATTTATTTGCGCTGGTGCATGGAGCATGACCTGATGGGCGGGAAATTCCTGGCGGAGCATGGCGAAGTGGTAAATCAGGTCAAAGCCGATCCAGGCAACACAGACCTACGAACATTCATCCGGGAAGAGCTGTTCGGCTGTCTATTCTCGGCTCTGTTCAATCAGAAAGGCCGTGCCTTTGCCCATTATTACTATGGAGAAAATGATGCGCCCTATTATCCTGCCGACATTGATGACTATGCCCTGAAATATTTTGGTCCGTCCCGATACCACTCCAATGAATTTCAACAGGAGGCATACTTATTCATCCCATTTGATGAGAAATACTATCAGGCCATGGCTCAAGTGATTGAGGAACGCTTCGCCAACTGGCAGGAACAGGACTTCTACGAGGACACGCTGGAGCCTTCCGAAGTGGCTCATGCCATCATGGAGTATCTGGACTGCGAGTGTACCTATTTCCCATCCATGGCAGATGATGACCCCATCATGTCGGCATACAGCTACGCCCAGCGGCTGGGGGTACGGGAGGGCTTTGTTCCCGTGCTTATCCAGGCGGATGATGAAACGCTGTTGGAGTGTCTGGTAATGAACGCCGATTCGGAGCATGATGCGGACTTCTATGAATTTGACCTCAAAACCGTAACGGAGTACCGGAAGAAGGTGCTCTCCGCTCCCATCAAGGACGGAAAGGCGATTTTGGAGGAATTGACCGGCCAGCGCAAGGAAGAAGCCGAGGACGATGATCTGGACTGGGATGAGGAAGTCCTGGGCGAGATGGAGGGCGGAGAACCCAACGACCGCTTCGCAAACTATTGGAACGATGATACCGGAATGACATATCCGCTCATTCTGGCTAAAATTCCGGTAAAGAACCCCTGGGAGATCTTCGCCTACCTGCCCTTTGGAAATTGGAATGAGTGTCCCGACACACCGGACCTGATGGCAGTGGCGAAATACTGGTTCGAGCAACATGGTGCCATCCCTGCCGCCATGAGCCACGATGAATTGGAGTTTGAACTTCCAACTCCGATCTCCAAGGAAAGAGCTATGGAGGTGGCTGTGGAGCAATATGGTTTCTGCCCAGATCTGGATCAGAATGAGGATGGAAGCATTGGCTCCTTGGCAGATGTCCTGTGGCAGTCCACCGTCTGGTATTTCTGGTGGGATTGATGGGAGGTGCGACCAATGACAGAATATCAGAAAACCTATATCGAACTAAAAAAACAGTTTGTTGCGACCAATGAAGGTCCGGACAGTGTCCGCGCTCTATATACCTTCAAGGAAGAACTTGAGCAGAGTGAGGATCAGCAGGCCAAGGAGGTGCTGGTGGATGTGTATGATCTACTGGACTTCAAGAAGGATGCCTATGAACTGCTCTGCCAAATCGGTGATCGTTCCGATAAAAAGACCCTCAAGCGGCTGGGCACGCTGAAGGACTATGCGGAAAACTGGGGCAATCATTATGCTCTCCCCAAGCCCAAAACGCCGGAGGAAAAGCAGAAAGAAAAGGAACGGCAGGCCCAGCTGGGCCTGCCCGCCTTCCGGTATCACCCAAACCCTCTGGAAACTGGGGCTTTTGAGGAATCCGCAGACGGCGTTGTCTGCGACTGCTGCGGCAAGACGACCCATATTTTCTATGCCAATCCGTTCTTTTCAGTGGAGGATATTGCATATCTGTGCCCAGAGTGCATCGCCAACGGCGAAGCAGCCCGGAAATATGACGGTAGTTTTCAAGATGATTTCTCTGTGGACGATGGTGTAGACGATCCGGAGAAGCTGGACGAGCTGATCCACCGCACCCCCGGCTACTCCGGCTGGCAGCAGGAATACTGGCGCGCCCATTGTGGTGACTATTGCGCCTATTTGGGTAATGTGGGAGCCAGAGAACTGCGGGCACTGGGTGTGCTGGAGGAGGTGCTGGACGACCCCATGTGGGACGAGGAGCAGAAGGGAATGATCCGGGAATCCGTCAATGGCGGGCATCTGCAATGCTATCTGTTCCAGTGCCTCCACTGCGGAAAGCACCTGGTCTGGATGGATTTTGATTGAGGAGTTTTCAAAAGGTAGGATACAAGCAATGAAAACTAAAACACTGACCATTCAACTGAATGATGAACAACTGCCCATCCTCCCAGTGGAACCGGAAGCTCACCTCTCCTTTACCACTCATGCCGACGGAAATGAATTGGAGTTAACGGGAAACCGGGCGGGGCTGCTTCTATTGGCGAAAGCCGCTCTTGGTATGGCGGAAACCATTCGTGAGGATGGATTTCATATCCATTTGGATGACCTGTATGGCATCAACGCCGAGGGAAAAAGCATCCTGATCCGAAAGGAGGAACAGTCAAAACCATGATTGAAAAAACCTTCCTCAATCCCGCCACAAATAAGCAGTGGCGGATCGAAATTGACGGACATACCATCCGAACCTGCCCCCATGGCGGAAAGGTCAAGGAGATCCTGTGCGACTCCGCCTTCCAGGTCAAGAGCAAGGCGGCCAGCGCCATGGTGGGCCAGATGCGGAAAGGATTCGTCTATCAGAATCCGGATGCCGCCGTTGGGCAGGCGCGGTGCCATCGGTTTGTCGGCAAGGACAGCAACGGTTTTATGCCCCTGGCTGCCGCCCTCACACGGGATGACTTCTTCCTGACGCGGGTGGTGGGCGATTTTGAGGACGAGATCCTCTATCACTTCGATGGCAGCGGGGAGATCCTCGAAACAGTTTCCCTGGGTGCCAAGCGGATGACCTATGAGCAGGTCCTCTGCCCCAATGATACCCTGCTGCTGAACAACAGCTATCTTCTCCAGCAGTTCTCTCTCCACACCCATGAGATCACGCCCTTTGCCAACAAGAAAAACAGCATGAAGACCATGCTGGATGCCAGCGGCGACCTGGCCCTGTGGTACACGGGCGAGGAGATCGCCGTCTTTGACTTTGGCAGCAACACAGAGGTGTGGCGGGAAACAGTAAAATGCAAGAAGTCAAAAGACCCGAATTTTGCTTATTACTGCTTCGGGATGCTCTCTCCCCGGCAGAGCAAAGCGGCCTGGCGCGTCACCGAGGGTGAGTATGTGCTGGTCGATCTGAAATCTGCCCAAAAAGTAGTGATCCCCAATGAGGGCTGGCATCCCTTCTTCTCTCCAGATGACCAGTGCTTCTCGGTGGGCGGCAAGTTCTATCTGACCCAGACCGGAGAGGAGATGGACAATCCTTTCCCGTTTTCTGTCCGCCAGGGGCTGAGTTTTTCGGATACCTGTGCGGTGAGGACAAGGGGCAGCCTGATGGCCGTTCAGCAGGATCGTGGCAGCTCCCCCATAGAAGTATGGGATACCGGTAGTGGCCAACTGCTGGCCACCATTGATGATCCCTTTGTGGTGCGTCAGGTGAATTTTGCCTTTACCAAGAGCGGACTTATCCTGCACACCGATTACGGGGCCATGAGCATCTATTCCTGCGCCCTCTGAAACGGAGGAATGAACGATGGATCATGAGAGGAAAGAGCTTTTGGCTCAGAAAAAAGCGCAGCTTAAAGCAAAGCAGCAAAGAGAAGAGATCCAGCAATACAAGGACCGTCTCACAAAAAGCATCGAAGATTTTTCTCAAAAATACCGGTACGCAGATGAAGCGGAAGAGATCAAACTTGGAAAATTCATCTCAAAACTCGATTTCGCGCAGCCGGGGCAACTGTCGATTCAAGAAGCTTGCCCGTACCCACACGAAAATGTTCACCTGTGCTTTTTGATGGGAACAGAGGCACTGTTTCAAATCTTCATATTCGGAAAATATGATGACATCCTGCACGATTATGATGAATGGGAGGTTTTCAGCCCCTGCCTGCTGCTTGTGGATGAGGATTTTATTCACTATACTTATATCAATGATGATGGCGAAGTCATGGAATCACAAGTATCATGATTTATTTTTACGATGGAAAAATGGAGGGGGCACAATGAACTTTAACGAAGCAATGCAAATGCTTGGAAATAAGTTGCAAGGAAAGTACGGACATTTAGGCTTTAAATATAAAAAATCCGACAAAACACTTACGAGGCACAGTAAAAATTTCACATATATGATTGCGTTTTCCTCATTCGGCGGGAACACAAAGGATAGCATAAGCATAGAGGTTTGTTATATAATCAACACTCGTCCGTACGACCCTTATGGTTACGCCAAACCGGACATCAACACACAACCACTGTTTTACAGTTTAAGAAACAATGAAATATATCTTGATATAGGGAATGAAGAAAAAATTGACAATACCTTTGAGATTGTTTGTCAGTGGATGGATAAATTACTGATTCCAAAAATGAATGAGCTTTGTGCTACCGAGTAATGTGGAAGTGATGGCGGGGAAAGGAGCGTGGACACCTATGAACAAAGAATCATTGACAGTAAAACTCCTGGATTTGGTCGAGGGGCGGGAAACTCCCGAAACATGGTGGAGCTGGTGGGACGAACATGAGACGGAGTTGGAAACCCTGCTCAATCGGGGTGAATTCCTGAAACTGAAGCCCTGCCGACACGGTTTTCAGTGGGTCCCGGTGCTGACCAGCCAAAAGGGAGCCATCGCCATTCTGGAAAAGGGCGGCACAGCATTTGAGGTCAGCAATCTCTACCAGGAGCGGTATCTGGCCGAGCTGGACGCTTTCTGCAAGGATCAGGAGCGAGTACAGCGGGAAAAGCAAGCGAAATTCAAGGCCGACAACCCGGAGCTGTTTCGACGCTACCCCAAGTTCTCCAAGGCGTTGGCAAAGGTGCTGGACCCCACTGATGAGATCCAGCCTGCCGCCACGGAGGAGCAGATCGGGAATCAAGAAAGCGTGCTGGGCTTCACGCTCCCGTCCCAGGTGCGGGAGTTTTTCCTGCTGACTGCGGGCATCAATGTATCCACAGGCGTGATCCTTTCCCTTTCCGGGATGTTTAATCTGACCATCCATGGAGAGCGGTATTGTGTACTGGGCGAGTTCTGGAAAGAAGCGGACGGCGACCAACTCCTGCTCTGTCCCGGAGAGGAAACCATCTGGTACTACGCCCATGAGCAGGACAAGGTCAAGCGACTCTGCAATGATATGACAGAACTGCTGGAGAAGAAATTGGCGAGGTATCTCAATGAGCACTGAAAACATCGCACATGAAAAGCGCTATCGGGATTGGCGGGCGCAGTAATATACAGTAATTAAGGAGATCTATATGGGACTGTTTTCAAAGAAGAAAAACGCCGAAATGTCGGATAGAATATTATTGGGGAATACGGAATTTGTATTTGACAGCAAGCTCGGCTTTTATGTTGGAGAATTGATTGTATGGGAGAGAAAGACCAAAATTCTCCTTGAGATTAAGAGCATAGAAGGAAATATAGGCGATATCGTTTTTGAAAAGATAAATTGGATCAATGCACACAGAGAGTTGATCATCCAGTCTTTTTTGGAAGAAAACGATGACTACATAGACACTGTGAATGAAATGATCGAAGATGGAGCCCTTGAAGTAGATGGGAAAATTTCAGAAGATGAGTTTGTAAAAGCACTATTCGTAAACAATGTAACAGTATTTGTAAATGGGATTGAAACTGGCTTTTACATCGATTTGGATGCAGAACCCGACTATTTTATGGGACATTTAGCTTGTATGGAGATCGACTGCCAGTATAGAATTGAAGCTGGCGGATTAAACGGATAGCACTTCAATCACAAAAGGCAAAGCCTGTAAACAGCAGAAAGGAGGCGGTCGCTATGTCAACCTGGAGCGGAATGCGGAACAAGCTGGAGAATGACTATCTGTGCCCAGCACTCCGGGGCCACATCCAGTATTTTGCCACCAGTTACAGCAAAAGCGCCGACCATGAGGGCCGGGCCGCCATTCGTGTGGACGGCGTGGAAGTGCTGCGGAGCAACTACTACACCTATTTTGAAAATGTGTGGACGAAATTTCATCATTTGCGGTCCACAACGCTGAAAGATCACAACTCCGCAAAAGAGGCCATCGACCGGGCTTATGCCTATGCGCTGGAGCAGGGCACCTTTGACCAAAAGGTGTTCTATGAGGCGTTTGGTATCTTTGATAACCAGAGCATTGAGAAAAGCCTCGTCAGTGAGAATCCCCTTGTCCGTATCTTTGCCCTTCTGGACCGCAGGCTTGGAAAGCGCCGCCTTCTGGCTTTGGAGGAATCTATGGAGCAGGAACTGGACTGGGTGCGGGCTTTCTATGTGATCCGGTTGCAGGCCGAAGGGCTGATGGAAAAAGAATAACATTTAGGAGGAACTGCCATGTCACAGATTGCGTCCTTTTATCTGATAAAAAATAACCAGCGGAAGGAGTTGTCCGACGGCAACTGCTCCGGCACGGTATACATGGCTATCTGGGACTGGTGTGAGTACGAGCTGGATCTGGATGTTCGTTTTCCTGCTCCCCAGACGGAGGATACCCTGGACTGCGCTCTGCTGGAGGGAGAACTGGCGTCTAAACTGCTGGCCGCTCTGCGGGAGCAGGACCTCCAGGAGCTGGCAGCCGAGATCGCCTCGGAGTGGGACCTGCCCACCGAGGCGGTGCAAAGCGGGCTTAATATGCTGCGCTCCCATCTGGAACTGGTGCAGGGCGATGCTGCTCTGCTGTATGAAATGACATGAGAACGGAGGGATACCATGCTGGCAAAGCGGTTTGAACACATTTTACATGATCTGGGCATGGCTGGGCTGGAACACCCTCTGTTCTACCATGCGCCGGTGGGCATTCGTTTTGAGATCGGTGGGGAGGAACCAATCTATCTGGATAGGCGTGCGGCGAAGCTGAAAGCCAACCCCGCTTATGTTCAGGGGGCGCTGGAACGGACCGCCGCGATCTATCAGGCACTTCCGGCGGTGCCGAACCTTCTGCGGATCGACGGGTATCCCGATGAAGAACCCGCCGAGTCCCTGCTGACCGTTATCCGGCAGCGAGTGGGACTCCCAGTTCCCGATGAGCAACTTCCAGCCACAGAGCTGGATGAAGATGGGGATACCCATGTACAAGTGCAGTTTTACTGGGATCTCAGCAAGATCAGCTTTCAACCAGAGCTGCTTCTTCGGGAAATCATTCTGGGGGACATCGGCGGCTGGAACGGCTTTGTGTCCAGCGTTTATCTGGCTGGGCCGGGGCCGTTCCTCTACCACTTGTATGATGACCGTGGGCTGGATGTGCTGGGCGGCTCACGGAAGCTGCTATTGCCTCTCTATCATCAATTTCATGACTGGATTTTGGAATACAATCTGGAGAAGATTGACCAGATGTTCGCTCCAGCAAAAGAATGACCGCATAACAGAAAAGGAGACATTACTATGGGACTTGACATCTACGCCGGGACGCTGACCCGGTATTATTCTCACAACTGGAAAACCGTTGTTCAGCAGTGGGCGGAGGAAAACGGATATACCTTCAACCGGATCACCCCGGATGGAGAACCCGCCGACAACGAGGAGGAGCTGTCCCCGGCTGAGATCCAGGCGGCAGTGGAGGACTGGCGGGATCAGATCTTAGCCGCCATTTCCCAGCCGAACCAGCCGCCCTACACTCCATGGCCGGAGGACAACGAGCGGCCCTATTACACCGATAAGCCGGATTGGGATGCCTTTGGCGCTATGCTGCTGGTGGCCGCCTGCCATACATACGAGGAACCGGTGCCGCCCACCGTGGAGAAGGACTGGGACTTCGGGGAGCATCCCCTGATTGCCCGCCTTGCATCGGACGAGGAGCGGGTGTGGTCTCTGCTTCGGGGCGCGACTTGGTGGCTTCCCCTCACCGACAGCTTTCTGTTCCAAGGCCCTCTGCCCACCGATGATCAGACGATGATCGCCACCTTGGGTGGTCTGCGGAAGGAGCTGGAAAAGCTGAACCAGCTGGCGTGGCAGGCCGATGAGGACACCATCCTTGGCTGGGCAGACACCGAGGGATACCCGGTAGACGGAACTGTAGACGCAGATGGACAGTACAGCAAGGCAGACATTCCGGAGCACACCCAGTATGACACTCAGTCCCTGGCCAAGTTTGCCTTCTCCATGTTCTGGCGGGCCATGCGGTTTGCCGAGGAGCAGCAGGTGCCTATTCTGCTGGATTATTAAAGAGGATTCGTCAGGAGGTGGAGACCATGGAGCAAAAACGCCCGGCAGATATATTTCAGGAGCTTCTGGACTACCTGTGGAACGGCTTGGGCCTGGAGGAAAAGGGCTGGAAGCGGCTGAAAAAAGGCGACTTCAAAAAGAAAATGAAAAACGGGCTGACCTATCAGATATGGTTTGACCGGAGGCGCTACAACTACATAGACTACGAAATCGGCCATGGAAATGTGGAGGTGGGCTTCACCTGTATCATAAAGCAGGGAGATGACCGGCTCTACTCTTTCAAAATAGAACCGACAACAGGCGGTTCATTCTTTCGGATGCTGACAGAGGATCTGCGGCTGAACACCGGGCTGCTGGACACCTTTCTGCCCCTGATCAAAGCCCACTACCTTGACTTTATCGACCGCTTTGAGGCGGACCCAGCAGAGGCATTACATCCGGTCTGCGCCCCCTTTATCCAGCCGGAGGATTACAGCTGGTGCATTCATGTGGATGAGCAGATGGTGGAACGGTACGGAACATCGGAGCAGCTGGCGGAGTACCGCCATCAGGCGGAATTGCGCGGAACGCCTGAACACAAGGCAAAGAACTGGATGGGTTCGATGTTGTTCCACCTCTCCCACGCCAATGATGTGGATCAAGCCTGGGCCTCAAGCCGCACCAGAGAAGAGCTGGACCAGGTGGTGGAACCCTTTGTGCAGGCCAAGCGGCAGACAGGACAGTGGACGCAGGAGGATGAGGCGGGCTATCAGCTCTACCAACAGGAAACAGATCCGAAGAAGCGCACCTTTCGGGTATGGTATCTCATCGCCAACCCCCGGAATCTGCCGAAAGAGTTTGTCCAGAAAGAGCTGGAGTTTCGGTGGAAGCTGTTCCCGGAGAAGAAGGAGGAAACCAAATGAGCAATCAAGCTTTCCAGCAAAACCTGAACGACAAAAAAGGCCCCCAGCCCGGAGGTCCCTATCTCATTCAGATGCTGTTCAAAGAGCCGGCAGAAATGCCGGACAAAGAAAAAATGACTGCCGTAATGGAGAAGCACATCGGATCAGCAGAGTGCTTCTGTTATGATCAGAAAATGGCCGGCTTTGCCGCACAGGAGCATATTGCAGAGTTCAAGGACGGAAAATGCCCGGTGCAGCTGATGGTGATGAAATGCGACAAGTTCAAGGACAAAGGCTTTGATGCCTTCCTGATGAGCCAGATGTGGGACTGCCAGGAGGACCGGGAGCGGATCTTCCGAGAGTGCCGGTATCAGGTCGTGGCCACCGATATGCTGGCAGCGGCGCTTCCGGCGCTGGAGCGTGCCAACCTGGATGTCGACTTTCTGGAGGCTCTGGCGGAGCTGTATCCTACTTGCGAGGCGTTCTATTTCCAAAACTGCGGCAAGCTCTTGCTGGCCGAAGATGTGCGTTCCCATCAGATCGAGGGCCCGGACCGGTTCATCCGCTTTGGCGTCAATGTCCGATTCTTCAATATCCAGGGCACCGAGGATATGCTCATCGACACGGTGGGCATGAGCACCCTGTTCCTGCCCGACCTCCAGTACCACTTCCACGGCATGGACCCCAACTGGGTGGTAAACCACGCCTACAATGCGGCGTCCTACATTCTGGCGAATGACAACCCCATTGAGGATGGGGAAACCATAGACGGCGTGGCGGATGGCCAGATGTGCCGGGAGATTCAGTGGAAGTGCCAGTATGAGGACGCCCTGATCCAGCCGCCCAGAGGGGTGCTGGACATTAATATGGGAGAGTATGCGTCTGGAATGCGTTAATATAAAATGATGCCATATAAAAAAGATAGTTGACATTATATCGTAAAATGACAGCTATCTTTTTTATATAAGGGTTTTGGTTAAGATTTTCGTTCTACAAACCACCGGCCTATATAAGCTCCCGTTAAATTTGTACTGCGTTCAAAAAAGAGATGGCTTTGCTTTCCGTTTACCAAAATTGTATAACAGTCGCCCTGACCTCCAGCTTTCCTTGCGACAGAGGGTTTCACATTCAAAATGCGGTCAATTGTATAAGGCGTTCCGTCTTCCCAGGTAAGTTCTTCTGGAAGCATTTTTCCGTCTGGAAGGAAGGCTGCTCTTACGTTTACATAAACCTTGCAGTCTGTCTGAACACCGCTCATATAGTTCTACCTCCTTAAAAAGTTTTTTAACTTCTTCCAGTTCTTCCTCAAGTGTAGATGCATCTGAATGGAAAATGAGATGTGCTTCATCCTTTGTCCATCCGCATAGCAGATAATCACCAGTATGTGTTAGCTCAGAGGTATAGTAAAAATATTGCTGCTTATCTAATTGACAGCAGAAATAGACACACCGGGTAAGAGGGGAGAGGACAGGAGATGGAGTAATAAGCTGATAGATGATAGTTGTCCCATTGTTGCAAAGTTCTTTTCTAAGGGAAAAATCGTTTTCCATATATGGACAAATATAATCAGACTCTTCCTGATACATGGCATGGAACAAGTCAAGGTATAGATCGGAGCCATTTTTTTCAAGATCCTGACAAAATGATTTTGGGGAAAGATAGAAAAAATGGGGGTTCCATTTATGTTCTACATAGTATATATCGCGGATAGTATCTTCGTTCATCAGTAGTCCTCCTATTCAATTGTTTTCAGAAAATTCCCATGTGATACGATGGGAGACTCCAGTTTATAACCTTTACGTTTCATGACACGAAATTTAAAGTCCAGTAATTCTGCTGGTACATAAAGAGCTTTGGCTGCCTGAAAGAAAAACTGGTCTTCGTTTAATGCATTTAATACGCAGTCATCGGATAACAGCAGTTCGGCAGCAAAGAGATTTGCTTCATATTCCTGCCGATCTGTATCGTCAAATAGTGTAAATTCATGAAACGCAGCTGTTATGTTTGTATGAAGCACGGAGTGAGCAATTTCATGAGCCAGTATGACCCGTTGAATCACTTCCGGTAAATCGCTGTTGATTGTGATATGTTTGATTCTGCGGTGCTGAACATAAAATCCTTTGCAGCACCCTTTATATCTTCCCATCGGTTTTAATACCACGATAATTTTCATTGCCTGTGCCAGACGGAATGGATCCGATTCACCATATTTTTTCTGGATCCGTCTGACTTCTTCAGATATGGATTGAATAGTCAAAACAGCTCCCTCCTTTCGGACTATATTACGGGAGAAGATTATTGTGGATTTTTCTTTTTGCCAAAGGTTTTTCTGGCTGCTTTTTTACAGTCATAGTATGCTTCGGCAACTGCCTGAAAATAAGCATCTTTTGCTTCTTCGCTTAGAGTGCCTCCTGCAAAAAGAGCTGTGTTCTCAGCCAGCATTTTCTGTAGATCCAACGCCTCCCTGGTTCCGCTATTTTTTCTCATATCTTCTACATATTCCATGCGGTCTAAGCCGTAAGATGGATCCTCTATGTTATCGTTCTGCAGATACTCGGTTGATACCTCCAGTGCCTTTGCCAGTTTATAAAGCTGTGCCTGGTATGGTTTTCTTTCGCCTAATTCATAAGAAGTAATTGTCCGGATACCCATTCCGGCTTTTTCTGCTAATTGTTTCTGACTTAATCCAAGATTTCCGCGTTGTTCTTTAACTTTAGCACCAAAAGATTTCATGTCAGACCTCCATTCGTTTTAGTGTGCGTAAACTTGCTAACTGTGCTATTGACAAGTGTGCATGTAGTTGCTAATATTTGAATTAGCAAGAGTTAGCAAGTATCAGTGACTATATGCAAATTATAATGGTAAGTGTGCAAACTGTCAAGAATAAGTGTGCTAATACTTGCTAGAAAAAATTGGAAGAGGGTACAGAATATGAATCGGACAATCCTTCATAGTGATATGAACTGTTTTTATGCTTCTGTAGAAATGATGCTGAACCCAGAGCTACAGGGAAAAGCAGTAGCAGTGTGCGGGTCCACAGAAAACCGTCATGGAATTGTTCTTGCAAAATCAGAGAAAGCGAAACAAGCAGGAATAAAAACAGGGATGGTTAACTGGGAGGCAAAACGACTTTGTCCGGATTTGATTTTGGTTCCACCCCAGTATGAACAGTATTTAAAATATTCCAATATGGCAAGAGAGATTTATCAGGAATATACAGACCTGGTAGAGCCTTACGGAATGGACGAGTGCTTTCTGGATGTGACAGCAAGTCAGGTCCTTTATGGTTCTGGAAAAGAAATTGCAGACCAGATTCGCTGCAGGATGAAGAATGAACTGGGATTGACTGTTAGTATAGGAATTTCATTCAACAAAATATTTGCAAAACTGGGAAGTGATATGAAGAAGCCGGATGCCATAACTAGCATTGAAGAATCAGAATGGAAACAAAAGGTTTGGCCGCTTCGGGTATCGGAATTATTATTCTGTGGCCGCTCAACTACAAAGAAGCTGGAGCAAGTTGGAATTTATACGATAGGAGATCTGGCAGAAATGGATCATGATTATGTGAACCAGCTTCTTGGTAAAAATGGGCTGATGCTGTGGTCATATGCAAATGGTCTGGATGATAGTCCGGTAATGGAGAAGGACTTTGTGTCTCCGATGAAAAGTGTGGGGCATGGAATTACTTGTACAGCAGATCTTAAAACAGAAGAGGAGGTCTGGAAGGTTATTCTGGAATTATGCCAGGACATAGGACATCGATTAAGGATTCATGGATTGAAAGCACAGGGGGTTCAGATAGCGATTCGCAGTCAGGAACTATTTACAAGGCAGTATCAAGGTCAACTTTCCCTTCCGACGATAGTGTCTTTGGAAATTGCTAAACTGGCGAGGGAACTATTTCAGAGAAATTATGATTGGAAGGAACCTGTGCGTTCGGTAACTGTTCGTGCAATCAACTTGGTATCAGCAAAAGAACCGGAGCAAATCTGTTTGTTTTCGGATCCAATCCGGCTTGAGAAAGAAGAAAAATTATTTCTGGCGATTGAGGAAATTCGGCGGCGATTTGGAAAAAGGGCTATCTATCCAGCGGCCTTGATGAAGAATCTAAAGATGCCGGAATACCGAGATCATGGTTTGATTATGCCGGGAGTTATGAACCGGTAAGATAGGAGGGGCTTATGGGACGGAAAAACTCATTGGCAAAAAACAGTATTCAGATGCTGTGTGTGATGCAGCATCTGGATGAACAAAATTTATATGAAAGGTCAAAATTGTTATTATCTATTTATCGAAATGTATGCTGGGCGGCCTGTGACCGTGCCGCAATGCTTCGTGAAGAAGCAGAATATTGTTATGGCAGAGAACTGGAGGAGGGGCTTCTATATCTGAATGATTTTGCTCCTACTGTAGAGAGGGAAAAGTTTGAAGAAACAGTAAAAAGCCTGTTCCAGACTAAGTGGCTTGTGGAACTGGTAGACTCGGCCATGGTTAAAATGCGTGATTTTCCATATTCACCACAGCTTTATTTTGACATTGTGTTTAAGTGTTATTTAAGCCGGTTCCGATATACAGAGCCTGAATTACTGGAAACGCTTCGGATGGAAAGAAGCACATATTATGATAGAAAAAAGGAAGCAATTAAAATATTCGGTCTATCCCTTTGGGGGAGTGCTCTTCCTCAAATCAAACAGGCTTTGGAAGAACCGTTACTTTATGAATAGAGGAGAGGTGGTTTTATGAGCAACAAAAAGAAAATGGAAGTTTTGTATTTTGTTGAGCAATACATAAAAAGGTATGGATATCCGCCTACTGTGCGGGATATCGGAAAAGGTTTAGGGTATCGTTCCCCATCAACTGTGCATGGTTATCTTCGGCAATTGAAGGAAGAACATCTGATTGAAAGTGACGGAAGCAAACCGAGAACGCTTCATATCAATTAAATAGTCCGACTAAAGTCCGACAAGAGTCCTACTGAAAGTCCGACTTCTCTCATGTTATAGTCAGTACACTGGATGGTCAGTGTGCTGAGCGAGAAGATCTCATACAGAAATGTATGGGGTCTTTTTTTATAGTGTTTTGTGCGCTGCATCCAATTTCTAATTTGTTAAAAGCCAGCGGGATCCTCCCGTTGGCTTCTTTTTTTCTAAGGAGCAGCGTATGGAGAAAAGCTCTTGCTTGGGGATTGCCAGAAACCTATGTCGTAGTCCGCCACTTGTCCTTCGTTTTCACCACCCAACGAAAACTAAGGAGGACAGGAACATGGCAAAACCGTATAAGATACCGGATTTTAGAAAAATGTATCCGGAAGCCAGCGAGGAAGTAATCGCTGTATTGAGAACAAGTGAAAGAAAAATGCAGTATCAGGAATATGACTTAAAAAGAGCAAGAAATATCGTAGATCCTAAAACAGGAGAGAAAATGACCATTCCTAGCAGAGAGGATTCCTATGAACGCCTGCAAGAAATGGCTGTGCAATTTCCAGAAGAAAACAGAAGTGTTGAGGATCAGATTCTGAAAAAAATAGAGTGTGAACAGTTACATAAATTCCTTTTAGAACTCTCGAAAGAAGAACAGTGGTTGATTCAGGAACTCTATTTTGAGGAACGGACGGAACGGGAGGTAGCTTCGGTACTTGGATTGTCACAGAAGGCGATAAACAAACGGAGACAGAAAATTTTAGAGAAACTGAGAAAATTATTTTAATTATTTTTCTGTTTTTGGTTCTCAAACTTCTCTGCCAGCGTGGAAAGAAGTGAAGGGGACTGATTTCTCTTTCTGTTCTTTGGCAAAAACTGTGTGAAACAGTCATATCCGGCAATACAGATACCTTAGTTGTTCAGCCCAAAAGGAAAAGCACAAAGGAAAATCCGCCACGACCACCTGCAGATAGTCAGAGTGTCTGTCAATAAGATGACCTCAAAGGTGCAGAGCGAAAAAAATTTGTCCTTAAAGCAGTTTTGGCAGACTGCCTGCAATGACCTGAACAGCCTATAATGATACTTCCGTCCAGTCACAGCCCCGCAAAACGGGAACACGCAATGAGGGCGGCTCGGAGAGACCCTCGGAGGGGAACAATCCCATGACAGCCTTAAGCCATGGCTGGTCAGTGTTGCCGCCCAAAGATATCGGTTGTAACAGGAATATCAGTATTTCCGATATCTGGTTCCGGGAAGTTGTGTCGAATAGGAACTTTTGAAAATGAAGAATAAGTGATTTTTAACAGAAACTATGGCGGCAGCTTTATATTTATCCAGCGGAAAAGGAAAGATAGATCAGCTAGATAAGGCTGCCGCTATCCTTGTGTTCTAAATCACAAAATGATAAGGAGGAAGATGTATATGCATGTCAAAGAATTTATGGAATTATATTCTGACAGCAATTTTCATTTTATGACATCGAAAGGATATTTATTTCTGAATTCTGACCAGGTAAAATCCATACTTTTGGAAGGGCAGAAAGAAGCAGCCAAGAAGGAGCTGGGAAAGGGAATCCGAGCTGATGAACTTTTGGCAGGCGAGGTCATCAGCGTAAGCTGGAAAAAGGGCATTTGCCATATGACGGCAGAATTACATAGAGATAGAGACTTTTCATAAAGAGTAGGAACATTCGTAGTCCAGAGTAGATGGAAGGAGGGGAAGTGTTACGATAAAAAAAGGAGATATATATTATGCAGACCTGATGCCGGTAATAGGCTCTGAACAGGGGGGAATCCGGCCGGTTTTGATTATTCAGAATGATGTTGGTAATTGTTACAGTCCAACCGTCATTGTGGCAGCAATTACAAGTCGGCCTAATAAGCACTGGATACCTACACATATCGAATTGGGAAATCATGTAAGAGGACTCCATAATGATTCTGTTATTTTATTGGAGCAGGTAAGGACGATTGACCGGATAAGATTAAGAGGGTATGTAGGAAGTCTGAGTGGAGCCATGATGCGTAAAGTAGATGAGGCAATTCTCGTGAGTTTTGGTGTAACAGTACAGAGAAGAACATAAAGGGTGTTTGGAAAAGGAGCAGGAGACAGGAATGGGTCAGGGAAAACGTGCGTGGATCTATTGTGCGATTGATGCACCGGAAGATAGAAATGGTGCATTAAAAAGTCAGTTTAAACAGCTGATTGATTATGGAGAGCAGATGGGATTTGAACTGGTTGGAAGTTCCAGTGATGTGGGGACAACTCCGCTTTGGAATCGAAATGGATTTCGTCATTTTATAGAAGCGGTTCAGAAAGAACAGATAGATGTTCTTTTGATTGTAAACCGTGGCAGGCTGTCCAGATCATCCATGCAGCTCGCAAGATTTCAGATCCTTCAGGAAAGCTATGATGTCGATGCATATTCGCCATTGGAAGGGAAAATTGAGTTTGGCAGTTGAAAAAATAGGAGAAAGATTTTATGAGAGCAGAAGAAAAGAATATGGTAGAACGGATCATGGACACAGAAACGATGGGATATGCCTATGAGTATCCATATGGTGGGGGAGCCAGAAAAGAATATATGTTGGCACTGACCCCGGAGAACTTGGCAAATTTTATCGGTGCGAGAGGATATGATGCTAAAAAAATAGTGATTACCGATGTGTTGGATCGCCTGATTGTGAATACCTGTATGGGGATGCTGGATGTTTGTCCGGACCAGAAATTATGTGGGAGAATTATTGAGTATTTGGCGCCGATCCAGCTGGGAGAGAAGGAGGCTGGAGAGATTTTGGCGGTGGAACGCAATGTGGCAGATGAATATTTTGCTATGGAAGATGAAGCGGTTACGATGGCAGAATGTCAGATGTTATAGAGATTGTTGAGGAGGTAGAACGATCATGATTGGGATATTGATTGCTGCGGCAGTTGGAATTATTGGATTTTTGTTAACTGCAGGTATTGCATTTGGAATAGCAGGGAGTTATCAAATCGATTGACGTTGTTTATTGATAATGCTTCGTTTGAAAAGGAAAGATTGTTACATTGTGTGATAGCTATGAGAAGAGTAACACGGTATACTGTGTATAGCGTTAGAGGAAAGGAGTAAAGTAATATGGCAAGGTATATTGTGGATTCCCAGATAGATAATCACGAAAAATATTATTTCATTCGTGAACAGGAGAGCCAAGATATAGTGTTACTGCCCTCCAAGTATCTAATGCATAAAAAAAGATCAAAATTGTCACCTAACACTATCAGAAGAAGTGCAGGAGCCATTTCATACTATCTGAATTATATAGATGAGACTGGCATTCAGTTAGATGATGTATGGGAGATGCCATATGATAAGCAGCAGGAACACTTTACAGACTATTTGATATGGTTACAGGCAGGATTGCATAGTGGAGATAGTTATAAAAAGAAACCATATAATGAGACCTGTAATGCGTATTTAAAAGAGGTGTTCCGATTTTATAGATTTTCTGGACAGCAGGATGAATCTACAAAGCAATTGAAAGTCCTCTCTGATATGAGAATTATTGTACATAATTCAGTGGGAGTAAAAAGAACATTATATCGGAATACATTTCATGGATATCTACAGGAAAAAGGACATATAGGGAAGACCATAGAGCAGGATAAGATCGTGATTTTATTAAAGGCATGTGCCAATTGTCGCGATCAAATTCTGCTTTTATTATTAGCAGAAACGGGATTTCGCATCGGGGAACTTTTGGGAGTCCGGTATGCGACAGACATTGATTATGAGAGACACTTGCTGTATGTCAATTTTAGAGAAGATAATGAAAATGGAGCCAGGGCTAAGAATGCAGAATACAGAAAGGCAAAAATCAGCGATGCCACCTTTGAAATTCTGCAGTTTTATATAGAGGAATATAAAGACCTTATTTTCCAGCAGGAATACTTGATTATTAACATTTCGGGAGATTATGCAGGAAAACCGATGCAGGACTCAGGCGTCTATGCATTGATGGAACGGCTGCAGAAGAAGACTGGGATTAAAGTAACACCACATATGCTGCGGCATTATTTTGCAAATGCTCGCCGGAAGGCTGGATGGAAGCTGGAACTTATCAGCCAAGCGCTTGGGCATCGAAATATAGAAACAACAATGAGATATTTAAATATATCGGATCAGGAGTTGATGGATGTCAGTGATGAATTTTATAGAAAACATCAGTCCATTTATGAAATTGACAAATTACTTTAGGGAAGGAGGAGAAGTATGTGACTGCATTAAGATTATTGAATACGGAATCACAGGATAAAGCGGATTATCTTCACAACCAGTTGATAACAGATATAAATGTACCGAGTACATACTGGGAGTGTGCAGAGTCCTACCTAAAAGGTGTAGGGATATATGATGTTTTCCTTATAGAAGAACAGGATTTCCGTAATTATAAAATCTTTTTGCGTGAAACAGGGAACTTTACAAAGAAACAGGTATTTGAGCGAACTGGGTTCCTGCGAAATTTGAAGAAGACTCTCATCCAAGAAGAGTATAAAGAGTTGTTGAATGAAATTGAGAAGTGCAATACAGTGCAAGAACGCTTGAAAGGAAATGTCAGGAATTTCTTGATACGGCAGGGAATTCATCATGTAAAGGAAATTGATTATAGAATCAGAGAACTGTATGAAAGTGAGTTGCGCAGGACAAAAACTTCCTCTAAAGGTCTTGAATATTTGAAGACATTGGATCGGATTAAACAGTTTGATATCCGAAAAGAAATGGAAACCCTTTCTGGAAGAAATAAAGAGCGGCTCAAGTATGAAGGGCAAGTGATTTTTCTTCCCTATATACCGGATCAGGACATAGCATCAGATTTTGATTATATCCAAGATAAAAGCGAACTGGTATGGGATTTTAGTCAAAAGGCGCCAGAAACTTTAAAAAAACAAATTTTTCAGATTTTGTGCTATGCCTTGAGAAATATAAAAGACAGCAAGGATCGCAGAGTGCGCTATCTACTTCCTTTAAGGTGGATGTATGAGTTTTGCGTAGAGGAAGGAATTGATGATATCGAGCGGCTTGAACTGGAGCAAATAAAGAAATTGGAAACAATTGTAGCCAGGAAAGTTGCAAATGTGAAGAATAGTATGCAGATTGTGGATAACAGCCGCAAAATACTATTTATGAGTGGAAAAGAAATTCACTGGCATGCAAATGTCTGGTATATGGAAAGATTCAATTTTGCACCAGAGCGTGTAAATCCAAGCAATCCTGTGCAGCGACTCAGTTTTTACGAAGTGACGAATGAGAGAAACAGAGAATTGCTGCAAGAGTATATGAAATATCAAGTAGGTATCGGTGATTTAGCACTTGGAAATATACGAAATCAATTGTGTTATATTAAAAAATTTCTAGTTTACTTTAACACATTGGAATCCATATGTGAAATTACGGAAGAACAGATAGCAGAGTATTTCAAACTTCTGCAGGAAGAGGAAATTAAAGCAGAAACAGTAAACAGACAGATATTTGATATTCACAGATTTTTTGTGTACTTAAATGCTAAAGGACATATCAAGGGAATAATTTTTGATCCGAATTATTACATCCAGAAAGTTTTTCCATATCACCATGATCGAAGTGTTCAGGAAGATGAGTATATGGAAATATTAAAAAGGCTGAAGTTTTTTCCAGAGGTACAAAGACTTATTTTTCTAAATTTATGGGCAACAGGATTACGGATCAGTGAAGTGTGTACATTAAAAGGAGGTGCATATTATTGGGATGGGGAAGATGCATGGATTAAGGTTTATCAAATCAAAATGAAAGCGGAAAAAATGATACCAATTTCATTGGTCAGACTGTAGACAACTAGCCTCCTAATAGGAGGCGGTTGTCTTTTTTCTTTCACTCAGGATTTCGATGTAGTATAATAGTACTATACGAAAGTGAGGTTTTTTCTTATGATGGGGAAAAAAGATTATTCAGAACGTTCTCAGGTACAGATTGCAAGCCTGGATGACCTCGTCCCTTCCGGTCATCTGGTTCGAAAGCTGGAGGAAGCCATTGATTTAAGCTTTATTTATGACGAGGTTAAAGATCTCTACAAACCTTATGGCAGGGAAAGCATTGATCCCGTTGTATTAATGAAAATCGTGATCCTCCAATACGTGTTTGGCATCCCTTCCATGCGCAAAACAATCAAAGAGATTGAAGTGAATCTTGCTTACCGCTGGTATCTGGGATACGGCCTGTATGAGGATATCCCTCATTTTTCTACCTTTGGAAAGAACTATACCAGACGATTTAAGGATACGGATCTTTTTCAAAAGATATTCTCCCGGATTCTAATGGAGGTGGATGCCTGTGGTTTCCTGGATACGGAAAGTCTTTTTATTGATGGTACCCACATCAAAGCCAGTGCAAACCCTCATAAATATCAGAATGAAACCATGGAAAAAGAAGCCCGGTGTTACGAAAAGGAGCTGCAGGAGGAAATAGAGAAGGACAGGCTGGAACACGGGAAAAAGCCATTGAAAGAAAAAGAGTCCACGCCAGAGACCATAAACAAAAAGGTCAGCACTACCGATCCCGACAGTGGCTGGTTCCACAAAGGGGAACACAAGCAGGTGTTTGCTTATGCAGCCAATACCTGCTGTGATAAAAATAATTATGTCATAGATTTTGAAGTGACAGCAGGGAATGTCCACGACAGCGTATCCTTTTGGGAACTGTACCGGAAAGTAAGCGAACGGGTAAAATATCCTAAATACTATGTAATGGATGCAGGCTATAAGATACCAGCAATCGCAAGAACGCTAATCGAGGAAGGAAAGGTTCCGGTTATGCCCTATAAACGTCCAATGACAAAGAAAGGGTATTTTCGAAAAAGCGATTATGTATATGATGAATACTTTGACTGTTATTTATGCCCGAATAATCAGATCCTAAAATACAGCACAACAAACCGTGATGGATACCGAGAATACAAAAGCGATGGAAAAAAGTGTAAGGATTGTCCGTACCAAAACCAATGTACAGGAAGCAAAGACCATGTAAAGGTGGTAAGCCGCCATGTATGGGAGGGGTACATGGAAAAGGTGGAGGAAATCCGTCATCAGACAGGGATGAAAGAAATCTATCAGAAACGGAAAGAAACCATCGAACGAGTCTTTGCAGACGGAAAAGAAAAACATGGAATGAGATATACGCAGTACAGAGGATTGGCAAAAGTGACAATGGAGCTGACCCTTTTATTTGCATGTATGAATCTAAAGAAACTGGCAATCTGGAAATGGAGAAAGGGCGGGCTAAGGAAACCCTGTTCTTTTGTCTGGATATTCGAACCAATATATCTCTATATAAAATTCAAAATGGTTCCGGGTGCATCGCACCAGGAACCATTTTGTCTACAGTCTGACCAATTTCATTGGTGCTTTATCAAATTATGAAAATTTATATAAAAAAGCATCATATTAAACCTACCGATTTCCTGTTTAAATCAAAGGATGGCGGGGCATATAGGACTGGTACATTTGTTAAGGGCTTCAAAGCAAATTGTAAGAAGTATGGAATACATATTTCGGGCGAAACATTCAAGACGCATGATTACAGGCATACATTGGCAAGTAGTTTCTATGATGAAGGAGTGTCCATTCAGACGATTCGGGATTATTTAGGGCATAACAATGAAAATATGACAAAGCAGTATATAGACTACATGCCTAAACGGATCGAACAGGCGAATAAGGAATATTTCGATCAGGCAGAAAATCTTCTTGCAACTGGAATTATTCCAAAGAAACGGGGTGAAAAAACTGGAAAATAAGATACATATCTATGAATTAGACTGCTATAAGAATGCGACTGAAGAACAAAAAAAGAGAATGAGGGTTCGGAAAGACCGTTACTTCGACCTGGAGGGACTTCCGTCAGAAGAAGTAAGAAAGCTCCTAGAAGATTTTGTCTGGGAAAGGGGAAAGAAACTTGCTCCAAGTAGTTTGGCATCTGAAATATTATATTTTAATAATATCCGGAATTTTCTTATAGAAAAGAATATTAAAATCCTGAGATATGAAGACGAGAATAAGATTATTTTGCAGCTAAAGAGTTGGATGATGGAAAAGGGATATGCCCTTACAAGTAAGAAGTATCGAAGCGTTTATGAAATTGTAGCAACAGAAACACCTGGCATAATAAAGCATATGAAGAAGATTCTGAGGTATTCTCAGAAGGATGGGGGGTGCTTAGAACAGGAGAGAGATGTGTGGGAATTGGACAAGTTTGAATTTCCTCTCCGCAGCAACCCGATAAAGAATGTAAAGACTATAAATTTTAAAGGAATTAGTCAAATAACAATCCGAAAAGAAGTTAAAACAGTAATTTTTATGCATTTGAAATATATGGCAATAGGAAGTATTATGGCTGAGGTGGTAGCGACTAAAAGATTTTGTAGATATCTGGAATTAAGGTATCCTAAGATTATATCATTACTAGATTTGACACGGGATATTATGGAAAGCTATTTGATCTATCTTCAGACAGAGGCAAAGGAGAGGAAAAATTATCGCTCTGATTTATATGGTCTACGAAGGGTAATTGAAGATGTGGGAAATCATTATGATAGGCAGGATATCAAAAACCTATTTATAAGTACAGATTTTCCTAGCACGCCAAGATATCTATTTAAGTTTTATTCGGACGAAACCATAAAGAGGCTGAATGAAAACATTTTTCAGATGGATGAACAAATAGCGAGGGCGTTAATCCTTCATCAGCTGCTGGGAACACGAATTTCGGATACGCTTACACTAAAAACAGACTGTTTGAGTATAAGAGAAAATCGATATTTTATACGAATCGAGCAGGTAAAATCAATTACATTTGAAAAAGCAATTAGTGATGAAATAGCACAGCTTATTATAAAGTCAATTGATTATACTGAGGAACATTATGGAAAGACAAAATATATTTTTGTAAAAAAAGATGATCCATCGAAACCATTTCAGTATAGCATGCTCCAAAATCGAGTCATGCAAATGATTAGGAAAAATGATATTCGGGATGAGAATGGAGAACTGCTGAATTTTGGAACACATACATTCCGACATTGTTATGGGAAAAAGCTGACAGAAATGCATATCGACGACTGGATGATCGCAAGGCTTTTGGGGCATAAAACATTACAAAGTGTACATCATTACCGAAAGATTGGGAACAAGATAATGGCGGATGAAACGAGGGCAGTCAGAGAGAAAATCGATATGATTTTAATGGATGTGGTAAAGGAGTGGGATGGGTATGAAATATGATAAGATGATAGCTGTTAACAAAGCTGAGAGTGAGCAGAAAATAAAAAAGGCGATTCGGGCAATCGATGATATGAGTGCCAGAGGGATGCCGATATCTGTAACAGAATTGGTTCGTTGGACAGGTTTATCAAGAGGATTTTTTTATAAGAATATGCAAGTCCGTCAGAGACTTGAGGAAGCTGTCAAACTGCCACGGCGGATAGATGTACAGCAGCCATCTGAAGAAACAAATGTTGTGGGTTATAATTTTCAGGAATTGAAGAAGGATTTTACCAGCTGTCAGTCAGAGAATCAAAGGTTAAAGGTTGAAAATGAGCAGCTTCTCCAAAAGTGCAGTATACTTCAAAAAGAGGTGGACACATTGAAGAAACGGTTGGATCGAAAGGAGATTGCGTTGTTGAAAAAACTATAAAGGTTGTGATTAAAGATGAAAGCAAATAAAATCATCGAAATGAGCCAGGAGAAAAGTAGGCAAAAAGTAAAACTAGCAATGGAAGAAATTCAAAGAATGCGTAATGAGGGTGAAAGGATTACAGTTTCCGGATTATGCAAAAGAACAGGATTATCTAACTCGTTTTTCTACAGAAATGAAAAAATCAAAGAAGAAGTACATAAAGCTGTTGATATTCAAAATCAAAGCTATAAAATGAACATAGACGAAGCGGAACTCCTTGATGAGTATAAGGAAAAGTTGTTAGCTATGAGAATTGAAATTATAAAATTGAAAGCGGAAAATCAAAAGCTGGAATCAGAGTTAGATACTTTGCGAAGGCAACAGAAAGGTGTGAGTGATGTTAAATGAAGTATGATAAAATCGTAGGTCTCAAGAAACAACAAGAAAAAGAGAATTTAGAAATTATTCAGAGAGAGATTGATGCGATGCTCCGAAGAAAGGAGAGGATCTCGATTACTACATTGGCAAAATATGCAGGAGTTGATAGAAGTTATTTTTATAGAAATTTACAGGCCAAACAAATGGTAGAAGATGCACAGTTGAAGCAGGGGGAATGTTATAATCCTAAAAAGGCAATTTTTGATAGAGCAACTGAGGAAGTTAATAAACAGCTGAAAAGACAAATGATTTTATACAAGAGACGAATTAAAGAGCTAGAGCTGCAGATAGAATTACTAGAAGAGGAAAATCAGAGGTTGAAAGAAAATAGATAATTTTACATAAAGTAAGAGAGCAGACTTTTGGACAAGAGGATATCCAAGAGTCTGCTTTTTTACTAAATTAAAAAGAAAAATAATTTACACATCGGAGTGATGTGAAAGATAAAACAAGTATTTTCAAGCATTCCGGGGCAGGTACTGGATTTTATGGTGGTCCTGATCGGTCTGGTGATTATTTTCAAAAAGCAGATAACCACCTTGCTGGAAAATATTTTCAAGGAGATTAACAGCCAGTCGAAAGAGGTGTACTGATGGACAGGAAAGGGGAGATAACCATATTCCTGGCCATGATACTGGTGAGTGTCTGCGCCCTGCTGTGCGGACTTGCGGAGTCGGTTCGGACGGCAGGGGCCAGATGTTATCTTCGGATGGCCGCTGATTCCGCAGTGGACTCCCTCATGGCGCAATATCACAGGGAGCTGTGGGACAGGTACCGTATCCTGGGGCTAGAATACGACAGTCAGGATACCCTTGAAAATGAGCTGGAAGGCTTTCTGACCCCCTATATGGAAGCCGGTAACTGGTATCCCATGAAACTGTCAAAGGTCCGGACAGAAGATATCATAACACTAACAGAGGGGGGTGGGAGATATCTGGAACAGGAGATACTGGATTACATGAAGTACGGATTATTTGATACGGATTGGGATGAGCTGGATGAAGCGGGAGCAGGGGAACTGCTGGAGGCGTGGAAAGAGGGCGGAAGCGTAAACCGGCTCTCAGACCTTTACTCAGCCCATTCCAGGGAAGCTGTCCGGTTAGAAAAGGCGCTGGAGAATATCAACAGCAGGCTGGATTCCCAGAAGGAGTACTGGTCCCAGGCCATGCAGTGTCTGGAAGGCCTGGACGGGCAGGGGTTTATCACCCGTGCCAAAAAGGTCATAAAAGAGTTGGAACGACTTCCCTCACTGGTGGGGATATATGAAAATAGGGCGGACCAGCTGAGGGAGCGCCTGGATGAAAGCAGGGAAAAATATGGGAAGGAGCAGGCAAACTTAAGTCCGGAGGTACAGGCTGCCCTGGAAGATGAGATTGCCCAGTATGAAGCTTATGTGGATAAGGATGGGCAGAGAAGGCAGGAGGTTATAAGACTCAGGGAATATGCGCCGGACAGGATTGCGTGGATACAGGATGTCATCAGGGACGCGGAGGATGTGATGGAGTATATCGATAATTGGGAGCCGGATGACGAGGATGATGAACTGGATGAAGCTGCATTGTGGAAACCGGTGGAACGCCGGTGGTCTGGTTATGGCATGCTTTCACTGGGAATTGAGTTTGGGGTAAAAGATAAGGAGAAAGAAGGTTTTTTGGAACGGATTGGCAGCATGGTGTCGGGCGGACTTCTGGAATTTGTACTGCCGGAAGGGACAACCGTATCGGGCAGGAATCTTAAGCTTGGCTCGGTGCCTTCCGCTTCCCTGGTTGATGCCGGGGACATGGAGGGAAAAGAAAACCATGGTACCGGAACCCAGGGAAGCGGCCTTTTGGGGACCGGGAACCTTGTGTCACGTGTTCTGGTAGGGGAATACGATATACGGTTTTTTAAAGGATTCCAAAAAGAAATGGGGGAAGGGGAATTCTATGAACTGGAATACCTTATTCACGGGAAAAATCAGGACAGGGATAATCTGTCAGGCGCTGTATCACGTCTGGTTGCGTTAAGGCAGGGGCTGAACCTGATACATATTCTGTCCGATTCCGGAAAACGGGAGGAAGCACGGGGGCTGGCCCTTGCCATTGTGGGAGGCACGGGAATCCTTCCATTGGTGTCCGTCACTGCATTCCTGATCATGACGGTATGGGCGTTGGGTGAGGCGCTGGAAGATGTGAGGTCGCTTTTGGACGGAGGAAGGATACCCTTCCTTAAGAACCGGAGTCAATGGAAGATAAGCCTGGACCAACTCCTTGACATAGGGAGGAATGGACGCCTGCCAGGTGGAGAAACCACGGGCAGCGGAGGAAACGGGCTGAATTATAAAGGTTATCTCCGCATCCTTATATTCGGAGGATATGGGATTGGCATGATATACCGGATGATGGACATCATGGAGATTAATATTGCAAGGGGACAGAGCGGATTTTCCATGGGACACTGTGCCTGCCGGGTGGATACGGAATCAACCGTTAGTGGAAAACATGTATTTTTTTCAACGGGATTGTGGAAAAAACAGATGGGAGACAGTGACTTTGATTATGAAACCCGTATTGGGGCATCCGGCAGCTACATGGATGATTCCGGGAACCGGTAATAGCAGGAAAGGAGGTTCATGGCCATGCCCTTTTTCATGTGAAAAAGGATATGCGGATACATAAAATGAAAAAGAAATCAAATATAAATGACGCACCTCTCCAGGTACAAAGTAGCTGCTTTTATCCATCTGTCATATCGGCATACCATGATAAAAGGGCATTGCCATGCACCTCCTGTTCTGAAAACGCAAGCCTGTCTGTTGAGGCGGCCATGTGCCTGTCCTTGTTTCTCTTCCTGTGTGTATGCCTAATGATGCCCATGAAGATGATGGACAGGCAGAGACAGATTCAGGCCGTGGTGGAGTCTGTGGGGGAAGAGCTGAGCCAGTACGCTTATGTGGAATACTGCCTGCGTTCAGAAACCAAGGCGTCCGTGGACATAAAACGGGCAGACGGCGGGGAGGCAGGTTCACTTCTGGCTGCCGGATATGCAGTGGCGCGGATATTGGGACAGGTGGATAACCGCTGGATTGAATCTGTTTCTTTTGACGGTACGGACATTGGCACGGATGATATGGTATTGATTGTCATGAAGTATAGGATGAAGCTTCCATTTTCCATATTGGGGCTTAGCAGTGTGCCGGTACAGCATGTCTGCAGCCGGAGGATGTGGAATGGGGCGGACGGAGGGAGGTTTGGGCAGGGGGAAACATCAGACAGTACAAAAGAAGAACTTGTTTATATAGGAAAGAACCCCACACGCTATCACAGGCAGAGAACCTGCCATTATCTGTACAATGACTTAAAAGCAGTGTCTGCCGGTGAAGTGGAATCCATGCGCAACCAGTCCGGAGGAAAGTATGTGCCGTGCAAAACCTGCGGAACAGGAAATGGAAACGGGACTGGGACCGTGTATATTATGCCGTACGGGGGCAGTTACCACACGGTAAAGACCTGTCCCTCCATTATTGCATATGTACAGGCAGTGGCTTTATCACAAGTGGAGTATCTGGGAGAATGTTCTTATTGTGGAGGTAAATGATATGGATAATATTAGCGTCTGGATGAATGTAAATGAAGTTTTGCTCAAAGGGGGATTCCTGATATTCCTGGCAGCTGCCGGTTATCAGGATTTAAAGGACAGGAGGATACATATATGCCTGTTCCTGGCATTCGGCACTGCGGGGGCGGCGCTGAAAGGAATTCATATGGTGCTGGAACTGAGGTCATATATTGCCGGATATGGAATGGAGGAGGCATGGATACAGGCAGGGAAGCACTTTAAGGATACGGGCATGGCAGTGATGGTTGGAGGCGCCCTACTGGCATTGTCCGCTGCTACCGGGGAAGCGGTGGGCAGAGGGGATGGATGGTTTTTTGTGGTGTCGGGCATCTATCTGGACTTTGCCAGGAATCTGCTGTTGCTGTGCGGCGGCCTGATACTCTGCTTTTTGGCCTGTGCCGTACTTTTCATGAGGGGCATGGGAAACGGCAGGGATGTAAGGCATATGCGTCTTCCGTTTTTGCCGTTCCTTGTGCCGGCCGGGATGGGAGTGATGTTTTTGTGAAGGGAGAAAAGTGGTATGTCAAAGGCAGCTTTACGGTTGAGGCGGCCTGTATCATGGCGGCAGTCCTGCTGTCCATATCCATGATGATCCATCAGGCTGCACGTATCCGAGACGAGACGGTTGGCGCCATGGGCCTTCATGAAGCAGTGGAAAAAGGCAGGCATGAAAAAGGCGCAGAACTTCATGTGGTGGCGTCAATGGTTCAGGATAATATGGGCCGTCCCATGACATTGTCCGGTTATCAGATACAGTTAAAAAGCAGATGGAACCGCATATCGGGAAAGGCACAGGGCACGGGATGGAGTCATGAGATTGAAGGAAAACGGTTCAGGCCGGAAGCATTCCTGCGGAAAATCACATTAATTGAGGGTCTGGGAGAAGAGGATGGAGATTAGTTACAGGCGGGAAATTAAGCACAATTATCTGGTCATTACACCGGATTCCGGTACCACTCCCGGATATGAAGCCCGTATGCTTGCCGGCAATGAGATTCAGGGGCTTCTGCGCATGCACATCCGGTATCAGGATGGGAGTTCCCTTTACTATTATGATATTACATCCAGGCAGCCTTTAAGCCGCCTGCTGGATGCGCGTTTTATAAGCAGGGATGAAATCTGCCAGATCCTGATACAGATTCATGTTGCCTTGATGCGGATGGAAGAGTATCTGCTGGGGGATGGAGGCATCCTGCTGGACCCCGGTCTGATTTACATGGATCCGGAGCTGTTCCAGATAGGACTGTGCCTGGTTCCGGGACAGACCGGGGTATTTCCGGAACAGTTGAGCCGTTTTTTGCAGTATATACTAAAGTGTGTGAATCACAAGGACAGGGAATGCGTGGTCCTGGCATATGGGGTATATCAGGAAAGCCTGAAGGAAAATTACGGCCTGGATGACATTTTAAAGTTTATTGTTTCAGATAATGATAAAAGGGAGCTGGCAAAGGAGAAGGAACAGCATGTTTCAGGTTCTGGGTATAAGGACAGATATGAATATCAGGCAGATGGGGAATTGGTACCTGACAAGGAATATGAAAATAGACGGAATGAGGAGAAAGAAGGTGGGATGCCGGACAGGGATATCCATAAAGGCGGCGCTCGGAAAAATAGTATGAAAAAGGAACTTGTTTCTATGGCAAAACTGGCCGGGGTGTGGATAGGGGCCGTTGTTCTGGTTCCCATGGCAATCTGGTTATTTGGCGGAACGGGAAGACTGGCTTCCATGAAGGCCACGCTGGTCTGGCTGGACTCAGGCCTTTTCCTGTTCCTGGCTGCTGCTAATATCCTGCGGATCCTCTTATACAAAATAAATGGAAAACATGAGGCGGCCACGGATGGGGGACTTGAGTCAGGACAGGAACCGGAGCAGGATCCCTGGAGGATCCTATATGATGATAAAGAGGAAACATGGCCCTTGGAGACAGATAAAAACGCAATGGAACCTGCGCCCAGGAATGTCCAGGAGGCAAAAAGCAGCCCGGAACCATTGGAAGATGAGGTGTTCCGGACCGCACTTTTATGCGGAGAACCCTCAGGTGAGGGAGTCCGCCGTCTGAGGGCGCTGGATGAAGGGGGGGAGGACATCATTCTTCCATATTATCCGTTTGTCATAGGTAAAAACAAGAATCTGGCTGATTACACGCTGCAAAAGGATACAGTCAGCCGTTTTCACCTGAGGATTGATAATGAGGGAAAAAATTATACGGTGACAGACCTTAATTCCACCAATGGAACGCGGGTGAATGGCAAGGCGCTTGATGCAAATGAAACCTCTTTAATAAAGGCAGGCGATGAAATATATATTGCAGATGTAGGGTATGTATTTGAATAACAGCAGACAGCCGCAAGCGGTTGACATAAAAGTGAGCCTTTTGCTTAAAAAATGTGATATATTACAAAAAATACATGGGAGGGGGATGATAAAATTAATTATATTGTTACTTAACCACTTAACAAGAACTTGAAAGTATGCTAAGATAAGATATCATTGATGATGTGAGGAAGACCGATGCAAGCTTATAAGATAAAGGATAAGGCATATGTCAATATAGCGTTAATTGCTGTGAATGTGCTTATTTTTCTTTATTTTGAGTTAATCGGTGACACGGAAGATACAATGTTCATGATAATGCACGGAGCCGTCTATGAACCGCTTGTTGTCTTGCGTGGTGAGTATTACCGGTTGTTTACTTCCATGTTCCTGCATTTTGGGGCCAGTCACTTAGTGAATAACATGCTGGTCCTCTTTGTGTTGGGCGAGAGAATGGAACAGGTCCTGGGACATGTAAAATATCTTATATTTTATATTGTCAGCGGTATTGTTGCGAATATCATATCCATAATGGTTCATATGGGGTCGGCATATGCAGCAGTATCAGCAGGGGCTTCAGGAGCCATTTTCGGTGTGGTAGGCGGCCTGGTCTATGTGGTTGCTGTTAATCATGGCCAGTTGGACGGTCTTACCAACCGGCAGCTGGGGTTCATGATCATCCTGAGTCTGTACCATGGTTTTACCGCGTCAGGAGTAGACAATTGGGCCCACATAGGAGGCCTGTTTTCCGGCTTCATCTTAAGTATCTTTCTGTACCGGAGGAAACATACTGCCAGGATTTCCGATACAGGAAGGTAGAAACTACAGCTGTGTAAACCGCAGCAGAAGGAGGACTTTCAATATGACAGATGACAATTGTATTTTTTGTAAAATAGCAAACGGGGTAATTCCGTCAATAACCCTGTACGAGGATGAGCAGTTCCGGGTAATCCTGGATTTAGGTCCGGCTTCCAGAGGACATGCACTCATTCTGCCGAAACTGCATTTTGCAGATGTATGTGACCTGGATGAGGAGATTGCGGCAAAGGTACTTCCGCTGGGTGCTAAGATTGGCGCTGCAATGAAGAAGTCCCTTGGATGTTCCGGTTTTAACCTGGTTCAGAATAACGGTGAATCGGCAGGACAGACTGTGTTTCATTTCCATATGCACATAATTCCCAGATATGAGAATGGTCCATCGATAGTAAGCTGGATTCCCGGTACGGCATCACCGGAGGAACTGGCTCAGATTGCAGAAAAAATTAAGACCAGCTTGTAAAGATGAATTGACTATGGAAAAGAAAATGGATGCTGATAAGAGAAAGAAGTTTGAGGAAATGTACCTGGATTTCCAGCTGATACTGAGAAAGATGGCTTATGTCAACGACATTCCATATGATTATATCGATGATGTGGTTCAGGATACATTTGTCTCGTATGCCCACTATGATTATTCACTTGACCTGCCGATGGACAATACCAAGATGCTGTTAATAACCATTCTCAAAAGCCGCTGTATGGATTATCACCGTAAGATGAAGCACAGAAGCTATGGGGAGCTGGATGAAGAAGCATATAACAGCGAGAGTTATCCATCTCATGACAGGTCTGGCAGTCTTCCGGATTTTGTGGTAAGTAAAGAAAAGTGTCAGGCCCTTCTTAAGGAGATTGAGAAACTACCTGAGAACTGGAGGCAGGTGGCTGTCTTAAGATTAATAGAGGGGCGGCCAACCAGGGAAGTGTGCGAGATTCTGAACATTACAGAAAAGGCCTGCTATTCCCGGGTCAGCCGTATCAGAAAATATCTGGAGATATTGTTAAATGATGATAACTGGCCTTAAGATGATGTTTCACATGATTCAATGAGGGACATGACAGTCTCCACCGCATTGTTAAGACTGCTCTGTTCCATGGCCTGTATATAGGATGCCCTGTTTTGGTACAGGTCGTCGATTGCTTGAAACAGGCTTTCATTTGTTATGGACTCCTCTTCCAGAACCTTGCTGAATCCCTGTTTCGCAAAGGAATTTGCATTGAGGATCTGGTCGCCGCGGCTGGCAGAAGCGGACAGGGGAATCAGAAGATTTGGTTTGCGCAGGGCCAACAGCTCACAGATGGAATTGGCTCCGGCTCTGGAGATGACGATATCGGCTGCTGCGAACAGATGCTTTAATGGGGCGTCTACATATTCATACTGTACATATCCGGCTGTACCAATCAGGCTTTCGTCCAGATTGCCCTTGCCGCAGATATGTATTACCTGGTATTTGGCAAGAAGACGTGGAAGTATACTGCGTACGGCCTGGTTCACTGTGACAGAGCCAAGACTTCCGCCAATAATCAGAAGGACAGGCTTATCTGCACTGAGGTGGGAATAAGACAGGCCTGACAGGCGGTCACCCTGAAGCAGTTCTTTCCGGATGGGGGAGCCTGTAAGGACTGCCTTGTCTTCCGGGAGATATTTCAGTGTCTCAGGAAAGTTACAGCAGACCTTGGAAGCAGAAGGAATGCAGATTTTATTAGCCAGTCCGGGAGTCATATCGGATTCGTGGATGATGGTGGGGATTTTATAATGCCTGGCAGCCAGTACCACGGGGACTGCAACGAATCCGCCTTTGGAAAACACTACATCTGGCTTATAACGTCTGATGAGACGCAGCGCTTCTCCATAACCCTTGATGACGCGGAACGGGTCAGAAAAGTTCTTGATGTCAAAATACCTGCGCAGCTTACCAGAAGATATGCCGTCATAGGGAATACCTGCATTTTCAATAAGCTTGCGTTCCATACCCTGATAGGAGCCGATATAGCGGATATCATAGCCAGCTTCCCTGAGGGAAGGAATCAAAGCCAGGTTGGGAGTGACGTGTCCGGCAGTACCGCCGCCGGTAAGAATGATTTTTTTCATGAAAACCTCCTGAAGGTTATATTATGATGGGGAAAATCCCGAATCATAAACGTCTACTATTATAGTAAGCATTAAACGCAAAAAGTCAACCCTAAAGGCAAAGGTAACTTTAGGAGATTTTGTAAACAGAGGTGTCACGTGGGAGATTATAACAAAGATTCAGAACAGGACAAGGACAAAACAATAGACTTCCTGCTTCGGGAAATGTGTGATTGTTCAAGGGAAGACCTTTTAGACGAATTTGAGGCAGCCAGCAATACAGATATTCCCCTGCCCATTCCTGAACCAGCTGCAGATGAGTTTGAGAAAATCTGGTCCAGGATACAGGAAGAAAGGGCTGAGTCAGCGGATACAACTGAACAGGCCGAATCCGAAGAACCAGGAGAAGACAAGGTTATCCGAGTCAGGTTCGGATGGAAGCGGCTGGTCGCAATTGGGTTGATTGCATGTTTGATAGCTGGTAGTGGTAGTATCGTGGCGGTGGGAAGGAAGTCTTATTTTTTCCGGGAGCGGAAGGATGAGATTGGAAGCAATGGCGTTGTATTCAATAATGATATGAATAAGGTGGCGGTTAATGGGGAGGAAGAAGCGTATGCTTTAATAATGGATAAATTAGAGATAAAACCTTTGCGACTCGGGTTTGTGCCAAGTGAGATGAGTTTTGAAGAGATGCAAATGGAAGATGGCGTGGCTTATATGAGTTTCCGATATAAGGATGATTTCCTTTATTTTATACAATCAAAATATAACACAGAAGTGTCACATAATTATAAATCTGACTTGAAATCTGAAGAAGAAAATGTTACATATAATAAGTGGCTAAAGGAAGATTTAACAATAAGAAAGGAGTTTCATAAAGACAATAAGGTAACAATAGAAACATCAATTATTATTGAAGGGGCATTCTATAGATTAGTTGGGACTGTTGAGTATGAACTTTTCCAACAAATGGCAGAAGAGCTGACATTTTAAATACGGAGGATGAAAAATGAAGAGATTAATTATAACTTCGGTAAGTGCCATTATGATAAGTATTCTTGCTACGATTAATGTGTTTGCTATACCGTTTATTCCTGATAGCCATACATCTGTAAATGTAGACTCCAAATTACTGCCTCCTGGAGTAAAACAAAGTAAGGTAACTGAAAGTGCCCAAGCGCGTGGTGAATTTTTTATTAGTGCTGATTTAACAATTAAGAATAATGGAGATGGCACAATAGGTGCCCTTGCTGTGGCATTAACAAGATTTCCGGTAGATGAAGCGTATATTACTATATATTTAGATCGCTGGGATGCAGAGGCGGAGAGATGGCGTCAAGTAAGCTATCATGAAGAAGAATTTTATGCTGAAGAAGGTACAGAGGGTTTGGTTATGCCTACAGTTGATATTTCGTTTATAGACCAACCTAGAGGTTTTTATTACCGTCTAAGAGGTTCATTTTCTGTAACATACAAGGGCGAATTCGAAGGCTTCAGCCCAGTCACCGATGGCATCTTATTAGACTGATTTAGCTAAATAAACCAAATCAAAAGGCAGGTCCCCCGACCTGCCTTAACTTTACTCCCATGTACAATTCTACTGTTCCTTATACTGCTTCAAAGCCCTGGCTAACTGATCCGGACAGGATGTGGGCCTGGGGCCGCAGTGGATGCCGTCCAGCCTTGTGATGGCCTCGTCTATGTCCATTCCTTCTATCAGTCTGGACAGGCCCTGGGTGTTGCCGGAACACCCGCCTACGAATTGGACATTGGTAAGCTTGTTATCTTTTACTTCAAAGGATATCTCCCGTGAACAGACTCCTTGTGTTTTATACCTCATGTATATAGCCTCCTGCTTAAATCATTCATGTATATCAGATTATGCCTTATGAATATGGGAATGTCAAGTGCGAATAAGCTTTATACTTGAAAAACCGTACACTTCGGATATAATAAAGGATAGGTGCCCTACAGGGGACAAGAAGGAGGTTTTTATGTTAGGAATTATTGGAGCCATGGATGAAGAAGTGTCCAGGCTTAAGGAACAGCTGACAGACGTACATGTGGAGACCAGGGCGGCTATGGATTTTTATAAGGGCAGACTGGACGGGAAGGATGTAGTGGTGGTGCGTTCCGGCATTGGTAAGGTCAATGCCGCCATGTGTACACAGATACTGGCAGATATATATAAGGTTGAGGGAATTGTGAATACAGGCATAGCAGGTTCCCTTAAGGCAGAGATTGATATCGGGGATATTGTTCTGTCTGATGATGCGCTGCAGCATGATGTGGATGCCTCTGGTTTTGGATACGCAGTGGGACAGATTCCACGTGTGGATACACTTGCCTTTGAGGCAGATGGGAAGCTGGTTCAGCTGGCTAAGGAGTGCTGTGCCAGGGTGAACCCGGATATACACACATTTGTGGGCCGTGTTGTGACAGGGGACCAGTTTATTTCGGATAAGGGTAAGAAGCAATGGCTTGTGGAGACGTTTGCCGGATATTGTACTGAGATGGAAGGGGCAGCCATTGCACAGGCATGTTACCTGAATTCCATCCCGTTTTTGATTGTAAGAGCTATCTCGGATAAGGCGGATGACAGCGCTACGGTAGATTATCCTGCGTTTGAGGCAAAGGCAATCACGCATTCGGTAAACCTGCTGATGGAGATGATACGCTCTTATTAAGCAGTTATAGGGTACTTTTTAGCATCGGGAACCTCTGGTTTTTTCCAGGAGGTTCTTTGTGCTATATGGGCTGCTTTCCGAAATCATTTCCAAAGCCATTCCCAAAGTAATTTGTAATGCCGCATATGGAACGATACTCAAAGCCAATGCTAAAACCAAAGCCAATGCTAAAACCATCCATAGGAACAAACATAAAGTTCATTGTATAACAATCCATGGAAGCAGACATAAACGAAGCAAACATAAACCTAATTGTAAATTCGTTGATTGGAACAGGGAGAGGGCAGTCCGGAGCGTTCCATAATAATAGGAAAAGGCAGTCCGGAGCGTTTCATAATATCAGGAAAAGGCAGTCCGGAACGTTTCATTTATATTATAGAAGGTAACCGTTTAAAGCCATAAATGGACAAGGCGTAAAAGCATAATCTAAAAACGCCCGGTTTGCCCATGTCTGCGTTCTTGGGCCTGCTTGAACATATATTCCTGTCATCTGTCCTAATAAATGCATCATAGGGACCCTTAGGGCAAAGCACGCCTTATTTTGCGGCAGATTTGATTCCTGATTCGGTCAACGTAGCCCGCGACGCCTCCCTCATCGGGACCAAATCACCCGCAAAGGGGGATGCACGCCTGACGGAAAACAATCTTCAAACCGGAAAGCAATCTTCAAACAGGCCCTTGGCGGAAGCCATAACAGGAACAATGGTCACTGCGGTTATCTGCTTCCGCCCGCGCCCCGCGGTACGGATAGGAATGGACTGCGCTTATCCTGCTGCTTGCAGCTGCATGCTGCCCCGAGATTTCAGTAATTGCAGATGGGACAGATGGTACGGATGGGACGGATGGGACAGACGGGACAGAAGGGACAGATGGGGCAGATGGGACAGACGGGACAGATAGGACAGACGGGACAGATAGGACAGACGGGACAGAAGGGTCCGGCAGGCATCTGAACCTTACATCTGGCATCCCGATTGCCGGGTTAAGCAGCCATATCATATATCCCGGACAGGGACTAGAATTTAAACTATATGTTCCCGCAGGCATGATTATTTACTGGATTGGGGGAAGGGGGCTGTGGGGAAAGGAGGGGACAGGGCCTTAATATACAGGCTTCTTAAGGGATGACTTACCTTTCAGAATCGTTTTTTAGGAGAATTTGGCGAACGATTCTAGGCTTTCTCAACTTCCCAAATAAAAATCCGTTGCTATAATAGACTTTACCGGGAAACGCCTGACTGCAGGGGCATTTCCCAAACGACGGACAATGGAGCCTGCCGTAATGCGGCCGCCCATCAGATACCGTCAACCATAGTATAGTAACTGGAAGGAATCCGGGAAGAAGAAAGGGGCTTTTACAATGATGAGCTTTTTACAAACAGGAAGGGCACTGTATGTGCTGGCAGCAATCTGCCTGGCAGGGGTATTCAGCCGGCTGATGGCGGGAAGCTTCTACAAACGATTAATTAAAGAGAGTACCAATATGGCATTGACCAAGAACAAGTGTCTGCGTAATTTGAAACAGAATGCAGAGGATACATATAGAATTAATCAGGGTATGAGCAACACACGTGTTTATCTGGAACGCCAGATGTACAGCCTCCGTACCGCAGGAATGACTGCAAGAGGACTGGACAACCTGTCAGGGCAGCTGACACTTCTCTGCTTCCTGGCAGGAGGCGGGGCAGCATTCCTCTCTTATTGGTATAGAAGTGATAATTATTATATTGTTCTTTACGGCTCCATCGGTATCCTGGCAGGCATGTTTACCATGCTGGTGGATTACGGGGTGAATCTGGAGGCCAAGCGCCAGCAGCTTCTCACCTGTTTACAGGATTATATGGAAAATGTGATGTGGCCGAGAATGAACCGCGAGGGCAGTGCGGACCATGTGCCTGCCGTTACAGCAGAGGAGGAGCGCAGGGAACCGGCGCCTGTACGCTCCATAGGAAGGGAACGCCGTTCAAATAATAACAACAGACGGGGGCTGGAGCAGACTGCTGCCAGCAGGGAGAGACAGGAGGACAAGTCCAAGGACAACTGGCTTCAGGACCTGAATCCGGACCAGAAGCGCATGCTTGGGGAATTGTTAAAGGAGTTTATTTCATAAATCTGAAAATCAGCTCCATAGGATTAATTAGTGCAGCATTATTTTCGTGTAATTAGTTGATGGAATTAGAAAGAAATAGAATTATAAGGCAGGATATGGTATAATTTAAACGATAAGCGGCTTTACCGCAATAGATAGAGGCATGGATTGGCATGGATGTCCATCCATGGACATAAGAAAAGGAGAGCGCGAATTATGGTAAAGGAAGTAACATTTGATTATTCCAAGACAGCAGGAGTCATTTCTGCTGAGGAGATGGCCAACTTTAAGACTACGGTAATGAGTGCAAAGGAAACCTTGCTCAGTAAGACGGGAGCGGGCAGCGATTTTCTGGGATGGATTGACTTGCCTGTGGATTATGACAAGGATGAGTTTGCAAGGATTAAGAAGGCGGCAGCTAAGATTCAGAGTGATTCAGATGTCCTTTTGGTAGTGGGAATCGGCGGTTCCTATCTGGGAGCCAGGGCGGCCATTGAATTTCTGTCACACAGCTTTTATAATGTGTTACCTAAGAGCGTTCGTAAGACACCTGAGATTTATTTTGTGGGCAACAGCATCAGCAGCAAGTATATCCATGATTTAAAGCAGGTATTGGAAGGAAAGGATTTCTCCATCAATATCATTTCCAAGTCAGGCACTACCACTGAGCCCGCAATCGCATTCCGTGTATTCAAGGAGATGCTGATTGAAAAATATGGCAAAGAAGAGGCTAACAAGCGTATCTACGCAACCACAGACAAGGCTAAAGGCGCCCTTAAGAATCTGGCGGATGAAGAAGGATATGAGGAATTCGTTGTACCGGATGACGTAGGCGGGCGATTCAGCGTATTGACAGCTGTAGGCCTTCTGCCAATCGCGGTCAGTGGAGCGGATATTGATAAATTGATGGAAGGCGCTGCTTCAGGAAGGAAGAAAGCGCTGGAGACCCCATATGAGTCCAACCCTGCCCTGCTTTATGCGGCAGTGCGCAACATCCTGCTCCGCAAAGGCAAATCAGTTGAGATTGTGGCCAACTATGAGCCAAGCCTTCACTACGTGTCCGAGTGGTGGAAGCAGCTCTATGGTGAGAGCGAGGGCAAGGATCAGAGAGGCATTTTCCCGGCAGCAGTGGATCTGACCACAGATCTGCACTCCATGGGACAGTTCATCCAGGACGGAGCACGTATCATGTTTGAGACAGTGATCAATGTGGAGGAATCTCCGGAAGAGATTCTCCTGAATAAAGAAGACGTGGATACCGACGGAATGAACTACCTGGCTGGGAAGAGCGTGGATTTTGTTAATAAGAGTGCCATGAACGGCACGATTTTGGCTCACACAGACGGCAATGTACCCAACCTGATGGTTAAGGTACCGGAGCAGAATGCGTTCTATCTGGGGGAACTGTTCTACTTCTTTGAATTTGCCTGCGGTGTAAGCGGTTATATTCTGGGTATTAATCCGTTTAATCAGCCGGGTGTGGAGAGCTATAAGAAAAATATGTTCGCACTTTTAGGCAAGCCTGGATATGAGGAGCAGAGGGAAGAACTGCTTAAAAGGCTGTAATGGACTGTTTGGCACGGTAAATCCATAAAGGATAAAAGGCCGTCCTGCTGATGATGTAAGTCAGCAGGACGGCTTTTCAATTGCAGATTGTAATCCGGTGCTGTTATTTGCGCAATGAAGCCCCGGGCCCCGTCTTATCTATTCCTCTATAACCTGTATCTCAAGAAAATCAAAGTCAATGGACTCGATAAAATTGTCCTGTGTAAAACGGGCCTTATCGTGATACTTAAAATCCTTTACAGTGGAATCCAGCCACATGGGCTTTTCCAGATTGAACTCGTAGCAGATGGAGTCCAGGGAGTCAAAAACCATCTGGGTCCTGGATAGGGAGTAGTCTGATATGCATATCACGGTATCCCTTAACAGATGGTTGTCCTTCATTAATTTTCCCCACATTCTGAACATAAGGCTTCTCCTTTCTTATATTTACCTGCCATATGAAGCAATGCTCCTGTGAGCGGTTTTGCGTCTGAGGTTTAGTATATCATTTAATCCCGGGTTTTAAAAGGATTTATTATTATATGTCAGTGGACTCCCTTATGATCAGCTCCGTGGAGTACTGGGAAAAGACACAGGGGGTCTTGGGCGCCCTGATCCTGGTCAGCAGGCAGTTGGCGGCTGCTATGCCAAGCTGTTCCTTGGGCGTGTGTATGGTTGTCAGCGGGGGATTGCATTTGGCCGACTGGTTGATGTCATCAAAGCCCACGAAGGCAACCTCCTCAGGAATACGGTGTCCAAGGAACTGCATGGCGTGCATGACCTGTATGGCGGTCCAGTCATTGCCGCATATATAGACGTCGGGAAGCCCTTCCATGGACTTAAGCTTATTGACAAGATAGGGAAAATCCATGTACTGGTTATTGGTTTCATAGAGCAGGGAGTGGGCCTGGTCAAGGGGAAGCCCCAGCTCATTAAGGGCTTCGCAGAGGGCGTCAAAACGCTCCTGAAATCCGCGTCCCACGTTATAGGAGTATATGTCTCCGGCAAAGGAAAAACGGCGTTTGCCCTGACTGGCCAAAAGCTTGACAATCCGCCTTACATTGGACTTGTTTTCCATGGTTATGATGTCCAGCCTGCCAATGAGGTTCTCATATTCTTTTGGCATGTCCACGGTTACACATGGGATGCCGGTTTCGATTAATGTCTCACAGGCTTCCCGGCTGCATATCTCAACCATGATGATGCCCTGGATGGAGGTATCATAAACAATGGGAGGGAACTGTCTTTTCTCCAGCTCATCATCCGTGATGATGCCAAGGGTAAGCGTGTAACCGCAGGGAGTCAGCACGGATTCTATGCCTTTCATGACATTGACCCAGAATTCGGAGTAGTCAGCAGACGCCTTTGTCAGGAAAAGGATGGTTCCCTGGGAGGATGAGGATGCAGGGACAGAGGTTTCATTTAATATATTCCTGTAATTCATTTCACGGGCCTTTTCAAAGATTAACCGCTTGGTTTCCTCTGATACCCCGCCTTTTCCGTTAAGGGCTTTTGAGACCGTATTTCTTGATATGTTTAATTCATGGGCAATGTCCTGTATGGTACAGTTCATATGACAACCTCCTGAAGTTATTTATAAACATATTATAAGGTGCATTTGGGGAAAATGCAAACAGTTTTTGTGTTCAAATGTAACATTATAAAAAAGAGGATGCACAAGAAGAGAAGTGTGCATGAATGGGTGCATATGCACACGACAAGCCTGTTGGTACAAACATAAATATTGTATTAAATTCATAATAGAGCACAGGATTCACTGTATATGTATACGAAATTCATAGAGTGACGCCCTAAATACATTGACAATTATGTGTGCATTAACTAAAATGAAAGTGCAAATGAAAGAAAAATGTAAAGACAAAGGATGGGGCAAATGGATAAATTATTTTTCAAACCAGACCATGCATGGGTAGGTGACTTAATACCATACTATGAAAATGGCACATACTATGCATACTATTTGCACGACCCCAGGATTACCCCGGGAGAATTTGCAGAGCAGACAACCTGGCATCTGGCCACCACAAAGGACTGCAGGAAATTCCGGTACCAGGGCGAGGCCATTGCAAGAGGAGGGGATGACCGGCCAAATAAGAACATTTACACCGGCTCCGTGATTAAGAAGGGTGAAAATGAATACTATGCGTTCTACACTGCTTACAATGCAGATATCCGGATTCATGGCAAGAGCGTGCAGTCCGTGATGCGGGCGTCCAGCACGGACCTGATTCACTGGGAAACGGATGAGGATTTCCTGTTCGTGGCAGATGATTGTATGTATGAATCATTTGACTGGCGCGATCCCTTCGTATTTAAAAATGAGGAAGAGGGCAATTACTGGATGCTGCTGGCTGCCAGGAAAAAGGGAGGCGGCGCCCATAGGGGCGGCTGTACGGCCCTGTGCAAATCAAGGGATCTGGTCAACTGGACCTGTGAAGAACCGTTTTATGCCCCTGAAATGTATGTGACAATGGAATGCCCGGAAGTCTTCCGGATGGGCAGCTGGTGGTACCTTGTATTCTCCACATTTTCAGACCGTTTTACCACCCATTACAGAATGGCCAAAACGCTGGACGGGCCGTGGGAGATCCCAAAAGACGATGTGTTTGACACCAGGGCGGATTATGCAATTAAGACTGCCTCTGACGGACAGAGGAGATTTGCATTCGGATGGATTGCAAGTAAGGCCGGAAACAGTGATTACGGTCCCTGGGAGTGGGGCGGGACCATGGTTGCACATGAGATTGTCCAGGAGGAGGACGGGACATTACGGGTGAAACCCACGGAGGCAATGAAAAACTTCTATGACCAGGTTTGGCCTGTCAAAGATTTATGTTATTATCATTGTACCGCCAAAGAGGAAGCAGGGGAAACCACCATACAATCTGAAACCCTGGGCGCGGTGCTGTTTCCGGTTCCGGAGCAGGGGTTTGAACTGGAGCTTACCATGATTCCAGGAAAATCCGCTGAGGCCGGCGTTGCGCTGCATACGGATACAGGAATGGAAAACGGTTATTTCCTCAGGATGGACCTGTCAGGGCACACGGCTGCATGGGACATGTGGCCCAGGTCGGTTCAGGGCGCCTATCAATGGCAGATTAAGGGCGATGTACCGTGCCAGGTTGAGACTTCGAGGAAGCTGCCCGCATCAGATACATACCATATAAGGATTTTCCGGGAGGATGACCTGTGCGTGCTGTACATCAATGACTGCATGGCCATGTCCACCAGGATGTATGACCACAAAGGCGGTTATGGGGGTATTTATACGGTGGGGGGAACGGCGTCTGTCAGCGGATATCAGATAAAAGTAAAATCAATATAATACCGGGAAGGAGAAGAGAATATGAAAAAAAGGATATTAGCAGTTGTATTAACAGCAGCAGCCATGCTGACCATGGGGGCCTGCGGCCAGGGGGCGTCCGCAGGCAATCCGTCCAATGCTTCTGAAAATGGGAAAGGAAGCGCGGACAGCGACGTGACGGTGGTTAAATGGTTTGCCTCAAGGCCTGTGGACGGGGAAATAGACCTGACCATGAGGGAGATTGCCGAGCAGTACAGCAAGGAAAAAGGGGGGGAATGGAGGATAGAGGTTGAGACAACGGCAGACAGGCCCTCCTACCTCCAGAAGCTTAAGACCCTGATTGCAGGCGGGCAGATGCCGGACATCATTGATATTGACGCAGACCCTTACTGCCAGGAACTTGTGGATGCAGGATATCTTGTGGATGTGAAGGAATTCCTGCAGGATGAAGGGCTTTACGACAGGTTCTATAAAACCGCCCTGCGCTATCAGGAATTTACGGATGGCTCCATGTACACCCTGCCATTGGAATATCATGTGGAGATGATCTGGTACAATAAAGACATATTTAAGGAAAATGGAGTTGAGGTGCCTAAGACCATGGATGAATGGCTGGGGGTCTGCAAGACCCTTAAGGACAATGGCATCACGCCGATTTCCGTTGACGGGATTGACCGGTGGCCGGTACAGCGCTACATTGCAATGATGCCGTTTCGGATGACAGGGAACGAATACATCATCAGCCTGAGGGATGGAAAGGCCTCCATGGGGGATGAGACCGGCAGGCAGGCCGTGGAATTCTTACAGGAAATCGGACAGTATTTCAATGAAGGCTTCGGCGCAACGGATTATGCCACGGCCCAGTCCATGTTCCTGGACGGAAAGTCCGCCATGTATTATATAGGGGATTGGGAGCAGGCAGCCATGCTTGATGCCTACAATGCGGGCAAGGTTGACTACTTCTACCTCCCCACGGCAGAAGGAGCAAAAACAGGAGCCAATGAGTTCTGTGTCAATTCGGGAATCGGCATGGCATTCAATACACAGACATTTGATGCTAAGACCAAGGACTTCATAAAGTATGTGATTGAGAATTATGGCAAGATTTACGCCGGACGCATGCAGATGTCGCCCATCAAGACAGAACTGCCCGAAGATATCCAGTTTACGGACCTGTATTTACGGATCCGGGAGGACATGGAGAAAACAGGGGAAAACTTCCTGAAGCCATGGGATACGTACCTGGATGTGGACACAAATACCGTGATGCAGGATAATATGCTTTTGCTGGCAGCCGGTGATATGACGGTGGATGATTTCATAAAAATCGTAGATGATGCCATTGCTTCTAATGTTAAATAGGAGACTTGCATTGCTTTGGCGGGATTCCCGTCCTCCCGCCAAAGCCGGTATGGAAAGGGGAAAGGGATATGGGCATTTTAAGGGACAGGAAGGCGTTCTGTGTATTTCTTCTGCCAGGCTTATTGTTTTATATACTGGCTGTGTTTTATCCGATTGAGGAATCTATCCGGCTGAGTTTCATGGAATGGGGAGGCATTGGAGCCAGAAAGTTTGTGGGCCTTGAGAATTACATCCATATGTTCAGGGACCCTGTATTCTATACCGCGTTTGTGAACAATCTCATATACCTTGTCATCGTGGTGTCCATGCAGCTGATCATAGGGCTGATATTTGCGGTGCTGCTTACTTATATGACAAAGCATGTTGCCCTGATTAAAACCTTATATTATGTTCCGTGCATCATCACAACGGTGGCTGTTACCCAGCTGTTCAGAAGCATGTACGCAACCGAACCCACAGGTTTAATCAACCAGATAATCAATGTTTTTGGTATCCGGAGCATCAGCTGGCTTACCAATATCAAGACGGTCCTTGCGGCCGTATCCCTGCCCGAGGGATGGCGGTTTGCGGGAATGTATATGGTCATCTTCTATGCGGCCCTGATTTCACTGGACAAGGAAGTCATGGAGGCGGCCAGGGTGGATGGGGCAACAGACTGGCAGCTGCTGATTAAGATTAAGCTTCCCATGATCCGCCAGATCATCCTTCTCACCCTGACCATGTGCCTGACCGGCGCCCTGCGGGGGTTTGACATTCCATTCCTGCTGACCAACGGAGGCCCGGGAAATGTCAGCGAGCTGATGTCCACCTATATGTACAAGAAGGCATTTTCCAGCAACCAGTATGGCTACGGCAGCACCCTGTCCGTATTCATCATCATAGAAAGCATACTGGTGGTTGCCTTGCTCCGGGCCGTGATGTCGGAGGAAAAGACATTAGTGAAGAAGAAAAAGCATGCGGGGGGACAATGATATGGCTAAAAAGAAAATCGGAAAAATCGTATTCCTGATTGTTATATGTCTGTTTCTGGCGGTGCAGCTATATCCTGTATTGTGGCTGTTCCTGGCAAGCATCAAGCCCACCACGGAATTGTCCGCGGCCCCGTTTGCCCTGCCAAAATCGCCTACCCTGACAAATTACATTAAGATATTTTCAGACGGGAAAATCCTGGGATACATGTGGAACAGCTTTAAGATCACGACGGTTTCCATTGTCCTCATTGTATTCCTGAGCGCCACGGCAGGGTTTGCAATTTCTAAATTCAGGTTTAAGCTTACGGGCAGGATTTATGCGTTTTTTACATTCGGCATCATGATTCCGGTACAGATAACCCTGATTCCGCTGTTTATCTTTTACAGCAGGATGCACATACTCAACACCAGCTTTTCGCTGATCCTGCCACAGGTGGGATTTGCACTGCCGCTGTCCGTCATGCTGTTTGTCAGCTTTTACAGCTTCATACCCAATGAACTGATAGAGTCTGCCATTGTGGACGGCTGTTCCCCGTACCGCACCTTTATCTCCATTGTTTTTCCGCTGGCAAAAAACACGGTGATTACCGTGGCGTCCATGCACAGTATCTTTATATGGAACGACTTCATATTTGCCAACACATTCATCAGTGAACAGGCGGCCAAGACAGTGGCCCTGGGCCTTAAGGACTATGTGGGGGCCTTCGGGAATGTTGACTGGGGGGCCACGTACGCTGCCATTGCAGTATCAATCCTTCCGCCCATGATTGTGTATTTTGCGCTGAATAAGTGGGTGGCAGAGGGCATGACGGCCGGGGCGGTGAAGGGCTAGGCGCGTCCGGTGCCAAGGAGACTCTAAGAATACACTCAACAGGGAGGACACCATGTTTGAATATTCAATGACAGGTATGCTGGGAGCCCTTCCCATGTTAAGGCATGGAAGGAGCAGGGCCATTAATGCTGAGAACCCAACAGGGGAAAAAGGGAAAGGAGGCATGGCCTCAGGCCCTCTGGGCCCGTCCAGGAAAGGGAGCCCGTGCCTTAAGGATATACAGCCGGGAGAGAGCGTGGTTCTGGGCAGGATAAAGGGCGCGGGCATGATTAACCACATCTGGATGACCGTGGACCGGAAAACATCCGATGCCGCGCGGTATGTGCTCAGGGACCTGGTGCTGCGCATGTACTGGGATGACGAGACAGAGCCTTCCGTGGAAAGCCCTTTGGGGGATTTTTTTTGCTGTGGTTTTGGGACGGATTATAGGGTGGACTCTGTCCCTGTGACGGTGGCGCCGGCCAGGGGGCTTAACTGTTACTTCCAGATGCCCTTCCGTACAGGGGCGCGGATTGTCCTTATAAACCAGCATTCCAACCCAATCCCGGCATTTTTCTACCAGATTGATTATTGCCTTTACGACCGTATCCCGGATGATACGGCATATTTCCATGCCCAATGGAGGCGCGAGAGGATTACCTCGCCCGGAAAGGATTATGTCATAGCGGACCATATCAGGGGAAGGGGACATTATGTAGGGACCTTCATTGCCTTAAGTACCCTGGAGCGTTACTGGTGGGGGGAAGGGGAAGTGAAATTCTATATTGACGGGGACAGGGAATATCCCACCATCTGCGGGACCGGGATGGAGGATTATTTTGGCGGTTCCTGGAGCTTTGCACGCCAGGAAGGCGGCCGGACCGTGGAGACCATTTATAATTCCCCGTTTTTAGGCTATCCTTTTTACTCTGTCCATGATACGGATATCCATAATCCATACCATAATGACGACTGTCCTCCCATGCGTTCGTTTTACAGGTGGCATCTGATGGACCCGGTTATGTTTGACCAGGAGCTCCGGGTTACAATCCAGCAGATTGGGGTCAGTGATATGGGGTTATTTGAACGCCAGGATGATCTGTCATCCGTGGCCTACTGGTATCAGACCGAACCCCATGGAGCGTTTGAAGCGCTGCCCGGCGCCAGGGAGCGCTGGCCAAGATAGGGGTACAAAAAAATTGTTAAAAATACCTACAATCTAAAAAATATTTAGTCAAAATCCGGGGTAAAATGGTTGAATTCAAAGCCTAATGATCAGAAAAAGTCTGAATATATAAGGAAATAACCAGTGATAAATAATTAATTAACGAAAAACATAATGTTGACAAAAAATATTCCCTTCTATAATGGTAATCACCAGGAGTGTTCTGAAAACTGGTTTTTTAAGAACAGTGTTTAAGGGCAATGTCCGGCAATCTGTCCGGGCCGGCCCCGGATCATGTAGAAGGAGGATATGATGATGCAGCATTTAAGAAGAATGGAAGACCGTGTTGTACTGCTTACCGGAGGAGGCGGCGGAATCGCCAGAGGCGTGGCAAGGGCGTTTGCCGACGAGGGGGCCAGCATGATCCTCACCGACATTTTCCCCGGGGGCATGGAGAAGACAAAGGCTGAACTGGAAAAGGATTTCGGCACGGATGTGGTAATCTGCGTGGCAGACGGCTCCAACGAAGACCAGGTCAAGGCTGCCATTGAAAAAGGCGTGGAACATTTCGGCAAGCTGAACGTGCTGATTAACAGCGCCCAGACCTCGGCATCCGGACTGACCCTGGTGGAACACACCCAGGCGGATTTTGACAAGGCCATTTATTCCGGGTTATACGCAACCTTTTTCTATATGAAGCATGCATTCCCGTATCTGAAGGAATCCCATGGTTCGGTCATCAATTTCGCATCCGGCGCAGGTATCTCCGGCAAGCCGGGACAGAGCTCCTACGCTGCTGCAAAAGAAGGAATCCGCGGCCTGTCCCGGGTAGCTGCCAATGAATGGGGCCCATATGATATTAATGTGAACGTGGTCCTTCCCTTGGTCATGACGGATAAGCTGGCCCAGTGGGGACAGGAAAATCCGGAGATGTTTAAGAAAAACCTGGATGAGATTCCTCTTGGCAGGTATGGGGATGCGCAGAAGGATATCGGGAAGGTATGTGTGTTCCTTGCCAGCTATGATGCAAAATACATAACAGGTGATACCCTGTTCATCCAGGGCGGTGTCGGCATGAAGCCATAACCGTGTCCAAAAGGTAGTATTCAGACACCCCGCAGTACCCTGAATCCCTGAAAAACCTCCTTTTGGTGACATATTTCTGACATATTTGAACTTTTTGTAACATCCCTTGCCCCAAGGGGTGATTTGTAGTAAGCTATACATAGTTACAAAAGTTCCCATAAGGAGGAAATGCAGGTGGGACAGGCAATTACGGATTATGTAAAGTTCCTGGCAGATGCCAGGGATGCGGTGTACCGTCTGGACTGTGACCAGAAAACGGCAGGTCAGCTGGAAGTATTGGAAAAGGAGCAGGAACGGGAACTGGAGGCAGCAGGCAGGGCTGTTACGGATGCTGTTAACCAGACAGTCAGGAAGCGGCTGGAGGAAATCAGTTCCAGCTATGATAAGGAGATTGCCAAGGGGCAGGACCGGCTGAAAAAAGCAAGGGCAAAACGCGAGAAGGCCAAGAGCCGCGGGATGAAGGAGCGGATAGCCGAAGAGACCAGTGAACTAAGGGAGCACAACAGGGATTTAAAGGTGCAGATGAGGACCTTGTTCCAGAAGGAAAGGGTGCCGTCATTCTGCAACAGTACATTTTATTACGCGCTGTATTACCCGGGAGGCCTGAAGGAAATCGCGCTGTTCCTCCTGACCCTGACCGTGTGCTTCCTGGCAGTGCCCTGCGGGATATATTTTTTCCTGCTGCCCGAACGCCATATGTGGTATCTGGCCGCAGTGTATTTTCTGGATGTGCTGCTGTTTGGGGGATTGTACGTGCTGGTGGGCAATAAGACAAGGCTCCGGCACCAGGACGCCCTAAAGCGTGGGCGGGCCATACGCAATACCCTGCGCGCCAACCAGAAGAAGATTAAGGTCATTACCCACACCATCCAGAGGGATGGCAATGAGGACATCTATGACCTTGAGAAATATGATGATGAGATAGCATGCGTGGAACAGGAGCTGTCAGAAATCACCTCCAGGAAAAAGGACGCCCTGAACACCTTTGAGAATGTAACAAAGAATATAATCACGGATGAAATCATAGCCAGCCATAAAGCGCGCCTGGACAGCCTGAAGGACGCCCTGGACGGCACATCCAGGTCATTGAAGGAACTGGAGGAGGGCATCAAGCAGCAGAACATCCGGATTACGGATTCCTTTGGCCCTTATCTGGGCAAGGAATTCCTGGAGCCGGACAGGCTTTCTGAGCTGTCCAGGATCATCCAGGGAGGGGCGGCTTCCAATATCACGGAGGCCATTGGGATTTATAAGGAGTCAAAGCAGGCGCAGTAGGGCGTGTCTGAAAATTCATTCCCGCCATCTGCGCGCCCCGCTTCGCGGCATATTTGGGCCAAATTCAGGTTACATAGCCCGCTATGCGCCCATCATTTGACCCAAATCTCCCACAAAGTGTGACGCACATCTGACGGAAAGCAATTTTCAGACACGCCCACGCGGATGCAGTATCAGAAGACAGTTAAAAAGGGGCGGCCCAGCCATCCGTATGGATGATTGGGCCGCCCCTTCTTTCTATGGATAAAAATAAAATGTGCTGTACAGGGGCACCCATGCATGATTGCTCAACCGGCGATGCATGGGCGCCTTTGGATGTTTATTCTAATTATGTCCGGTATCATGTCCTGCTGCCTGCTTTTGTTCCTTCTGCTCCTTGTGTAACTGTTCAATGCCGAGGCGGATCAGTTCCAGTGTGGCGGCGGAACGGCTTGAAAAGCGGTTTTCAAAGCGGAAGTCATCAATTTGCTTTAATAAATCATGATCAACGATTATGGTGTAACGCGGTTTCTCTGTAGGCATGATTCAATCCCTCCTTAGTTCATATGATACCCAGGTTCATACGTTCTGTCAAGCAAAAAAGGATACTAAAAGAGACAAAAAAGTGTACGTTAAAATCCTTGACAGGTTCAGAACCTATGAACTATAATTAATACAGGTTCATTGGTTCTGAACCATCTATAACGGAGGTGATATTCATGGATTCCGGGCGAAAGAAGCTGTCTTTTGTAGTGACGCCTGACATTGAAGCCATCCTGGACAGGGAAAAGAAAGAATGGTTCTATGACCGTTCACGGTCCTATATGATACGTGAACTTGTCATGGCCGGCTTAAGAGCCTTAAAGGAAGAATCTGAGGTGGCGGACGGGAACCATGAAGAGAGCACATAGTATCATGACAGGAAGAAAAGGAGAGGGACATTATGAGAAAAAGACTTGCGGCAATGGTGATGGCAGCGGTATTGGCGGGCAGCAGTATGATGGGATGTGCAGGCAGCGGGAATCCTGCTTCCACGGCGGCCGGGGAGCCGCAGGAAACCGCGCCTGCGGCAGCAGGACCGGACGGATCACAGGAAGTGGATCCCGGTGTAAAGAGCGATGTGACATACACACTGAGTTTCTGGCACGGCGCGACCGACGATGTCCGCCAGCAGATGTACGATCATGCAATCTCACGTTTCAATAAGGCTTACCCGAATGTGACGGTGGAGCAGACCCGTCTTGACAGCGATGCATACAAAACAAAGATAAAGACCGTGATGGGCGCTGGGGCAGCTGATATTCCGGACGTATTCATGAACTGGGGCGGCGACGTGCTCAAGTCGTACATTGAATACGGGTTAGTGGCGGATATCACTGATTTAATCGCACCGTATAAAGATGAATATTATGATTTTGAATTTGGGATTTCCACCTTTGACGGCAGGATTTATGGGATGGGTATCGGAATTGCACCTTCGGTTGTATTTTATAATACGGAGATTTTTAAGGATCTTAACCTGGATGTGCCGGAAACCTGGGAGGAGCTGGATACGGTATGTGAAACCCTGAAGCAGGCAGGATATGTTCCCTTTGCCTTGGGAAATAAGAACAAGTGGCCCGGACTGCTGGAATACACCATGCTGGGCGTGAACCTGGGGGGACAGGAGATGTCAAAGGGGCTTACGGACCGCACCATGTCCTTTGATAATGAGTATTTTATCGAGGCTGGCCGGCGTCTGGCCGACTTTTCAAAAAAGGGTTACTATCCGGACGGGACCAATGGCATTGACCACAATGCGGGGGGCAGCCGTATGCTGTTCTATAATGAAGTTGCTGCCATGTTCATCATGACCAATGGGTTCTTAAGCAACTGTGTGGCAGAGGATGCCGAGTTTTATGAAAAGGTGGGCACATTCCCCTATCCGGCCTGTAATGACTCGGGAGAAGTGGGTATTGTTGCCGGAGGCAATGTATTCTCCATATCATCCCAGTGTGAATATCCTGAGATGGCAGCGGATTTCCTGTATTACCTGACCAATGCGGATTTCAGCCAGGACTACATCGAGGCAGGGAACTGCTTTACAGGCGCAAAGGATGTAAGGATTGAGGACCCGCTGGTTCAGGAACAGTTTGATAACCTGATTAAGGCTGACTGGACCCAGAACTTTTATGACCAGCAGTTTGTGGCTGAACTGGGTGAGGCCTTCAAGGACTATACCCAGGCTCTTTATGGCGGTACCATGACCCCGGAAGAAGTGGCTGCAGGTCTGGAAAGGGTGGCTGTTGATTGTTATGGGGAGCTTAAATAGCATCCCGTCCATGCGTGTAAGGCGAAGGAGGGTTTATGTCTGATAATATGGAAACAACAGGGCTGTCAGGCCCTGTTCAGAATAAGGGTAAGCCTGTTTCGGCCAGGCGCGTCCTGACCATTCTGGTATTTATTGCGCCCACCCTTTTGTTCTATGGTTTTTACAATGTGTTTGCCATTGCCAAAACAATCTATTTCAGCTTCTTGGACTGGAATGGCATCATGTCCTCGGGATGGGCAGGGTGGGCTAACTGGATCCGTCTGGTTCATGACCCCAATGTATGGCATGCCTTAAAGAATAATCTGATTTTAATGGTAACATCAATCTGTATCCAGCTGCCCGGGGCCCTGATACTGGCACTGCTGATTAACTCCAGGCTGAAAGGCGTGCGTATTTTTAAAGCACTCTGGTTTTTGCCAGTCCTTCTTTCCACTTCGGCTACCGGTATATTATGGAACCTGATATACGACCCTAATTTCGGTCTTCTTCAGGCCGTGCTGCGGGGGATTGGGAAAGGAGGCATGGTAAAAGGATGGTTAGGGGAGCCGGCATATGCCCTGCCCTGCGTCCTGCTTGTGATTTGCTGGACCTTTATTCCGTTTTACATGATATTATTGAAGGCCGGCCTGACTAATGTGCCGGGTGAACTGATGGAGTCAGCCATGCTGGATGGGGCTAACAGCTGGCAGTGCTTCTGGCATGTGACCTTTCCCCTGCTGCTGCCCACCATACGTACGGCTGCCCTTCTGAATATTGTGGGGTCCCTGAAGTATTTCGATTTAATCTGGATTATGACAGGCGGAGGTCCGGGGGGAGCCAGCGAGTTAGTTGCCACTTATCTGTATAAGCAGGGAATCCAGGGATGGAATATGGGGTATGCAAGCGCCATTGCCAGCTTCCTGTTTCTGTTTTGCGGTACCTTTGCCATTGTATACTATGGCGCAACCGCGGCGTTCGGGGATATTGGCGGCAAGACTTATAGGAGAACAGGGAGGAGGAAGGCCGGGTGAAGGATAATACAGGTCTGTTAAAAGGGATATTCCGTGTGTTTCAGTATTTTTTATGTCTGGTCATAACAGTTATTACGGTATACCCGTTCCTATTTATTGTCATGACATCCTTTAAAACCCAAAAGGAGTATTTTGGGAGCGCATGGGGAATCCCGTCCTCTTTCTGCCTGGACAATTTCAGGCTGGTCCTTACAGGCGATTTTTTACGGTATTTCCTGAACAGTATCATAGTGTGTGTGTCAGCGGTGTTTTTGGTGGTGGTCTGCTCCACCATGGTAAGCTTTGCCATATCTAAGCTGCGGTTTAAGGGGGCCGGGTTATTGTTTGCAGTCATCATGGTTGGTATGATGATTCCTGTCCATACAACCCTGATACCGATTTATGTAATCTCTAAAGATTTGGACATTTACAATCACCTGATTGCCCTGATTGGCCCGTATGTAAGCTTCAGCATTCCGATTTCCACGGTTATCATAACCCAGTTTTTCAGGGATATACCCCATGAGATAGAGGAAGCGGCCATCATAGACGGGTGCGGACCCTTTTCCCTGTATGGGCGGGTTATCATGCCGCTGGCAAAACCGGCTGTGTCCACGGTTGTTATCTATGATATCCTCCATACCTGGAATGAGTTCATATATGCAATGACGCTGGTGGACAGCAAGGAAAGGATGACGCTTCCTGTTGGGCTTAAGAACTTTTACGGAGAAGCAGCGGTTAATATTCCTGCCATCATGTGTGCCGTGTTCATCAGTTCCCTGCCGGTGATCATCGCTTATTTTTCCGCCCAGGAACAGATATCCAATGGCTTGACCCAGGGAGCTGTCAAGGGATAAGTATGCTGCGTAAAATAATCAGCACTATATTGAAGGAGGTATATCATGAATTATTATGTATCGGCAGATGGGCCGCTGTTAGGCGACGGTTCACAGGACGCGCCCTTTCGCAGGATCGGCCAGGCGGCCGAAGCTGCCAGGCCCGGCGATACGGTCATTGTGGCGCCGGGCATATACCGGGAGTGTGTGAATCCTAAAAATGGCGGTACATCTGACCGGAACCGGATTGTATACCGTTCCCAGGTACCGGGGGCAGCGGTCATCACCGGCGCAGAGGAGATAAGGGAATGGGACCATGTCAGGGACGACATATGGATGACAAGGATACCGAACGGTTTTTTCAGCGGTTACAATCCATATACTACCCAGATTGAGGGGGACTGGTACCGGGGGCTTGGGAGGATCAACCATACAGGACAGGTATACTTTAATGGTCAGGCCCTTTATGAGGAGGATTGCCTTGACCGGCTTTGGAACAATGAACCATTAGAATGGGCATGGGACAAGGAGTATTCCAGGCAGCACAAATGGTATACGGAGCAGGATGGGGACATCACTGTCATCTATGCCAGGTTCCCGGATGGGACACCCCATGGAAACCGTGTGGAGGTCAATGTGCGGCGCAGGGTATTCTTTCCGGAACAGACCGGGGTAAACCATATTACTGTTTCCGGGTTTACCCTTAAGCAGGCAGCCACCCAATGGGCGCCTCCCACGGCATTCCAGGAGGGACTGATTGGACCGCATTGGAGTCTGGGATGGATCATTGAAGACTGCGTTATTTCCGATTCCCGTTGTTCGGGCATCAGCTTGGGCAAGTGCTGGCATCCTTCGGACAACCGTTGGACAAAGGAGCGCATTAAGTCAGGAACCCAGCTGGAACGGGACCTGGTACACTATGCACAGCATACTGGCTGGAGCAGGGAGACGGTTGGTTCCCATATTGTCCGGCGCAACCGGATATTTAACTGCGGCCAGACTGGAATCGTGGGCCATTTAGGGGGGATCTTCTCACTGATTGAAGGGAATGAGATCCATCATATCAATACATACGGGGAGTTCAGCGGCTCTGAACTGGGCGGTATCAAACTGCACGGCGCCATTGACACAGTGATACGCCGCAACCATATCCACCACTGCCACAGGGGGATATGGCTGGACTGGCAGACCCAGGGAACCAGGGTTTCCTGCAACCTGTTCCATGATAACCATGGGGAGGAGGATACCCGCACCAGTGAGGATCTGTATATAGAAGTAAGCCATGGCCCGGCGCTTGTTGATAATAATCTGTTCCTTTCCCGGTTTGCGCTCAGGGAGCGTTCCCAGGGACTGGCCTTTGTCCACAATATAATTGCGGGGCCCATTGACATCGGAAGTTCTGAGGGAAGATTCACACCGTATCATTTCCCACATGGGACAGATATCATGGGATGCATGACAATCAATAACGGTGATGACAGATTCTACAACAACATATTCATTCAGCCGGACCTGCCCGAAGAGAAGAGACGGGTCCGCAATCCCGAGGTGGCCAGACTGGTTGGGATGAATCCACAGGTGAATATCGAAGCAGGTCTGCATATTTACGATGGTTATCCGCTTCATGATGAGTATTACCATCAGTTTACGGATGAAGGGACGCCGGACACTTCCTGGGGTCGCCGTTATGATTATAACTGTCATCTGCCTGTATATATCAGCGGCAATGCATACTTTAACGGGGCCAGGCCCTATGGCAAGGAACAGCTGAGATATGTTGATACGGAGAACCAGGTTTATTTTAGTTTGATTGAAAAGGATGGTTCCTATTATTTCAGCACCAATCTTTATGATTATCTGCCGCGGATGGAAACGGAGATGATTTCCACATCCATGTTGGGAATGTCCTTTGAAACGGAGCAGCCATATGAGGACCCGGATGGCTCACCAGTACTTATTGATGAGGATTTCTTAGGCAGAAGGCGGGGGCAGCACCCTACACCAGGTCCATTTGAATATACGGACATGGATACTGGGTTTGGTGAGATAAGGCTGGTATGATAATGGAGCATTTAGTTTTCAGCCTTAATTCAGTCCTGCCCGTATTCATGGTAATGGGAATTGGTTTCTATTTGGGGAGACGCAATCTATTGACAGGGGATTTTGTGGGACAGGCCACGTCATTGGTATTCTATACAGCGCTCCCGGCAAAATTATTCCTGGATGTATCCCGCAGTAACTTTTCCGATTGTCTGGATATAGGGTTTACTGCATATTTACTACTCTGCACTTGTGCGGCCTTTGCAGGAGCCTGGATTTTATGTGTTCTTTTAGTCAGGGACAGGGCAGCTGTCAGCGCTGTTGTCCATAGTGCATTCAGGGGGAATTTTGTGTATCTGGGACTTCCCATCTGTCAGAGTATACTGGGACGGGAATCCGTTCTATCCGCCATTATGGTGGTTACTTTTGTGCTCCCTTTTTATAATGTACTGGCAACCATTGTCCTGTCCTACTATGACCCCTCAGGCAGGAAAGTAAGCTGGAAGAGGATGCTTAAGGATATTTTAACCAATCCCATGATTGTTGCCATTCTCGCAGCCCTGCCGTTTTCGCTGCTGGGAATTAAGCTTCCGCCTGTGTTTGAGAAGCCGCTGGCCTACCTGGGGCAGATGTCAACGCCCATGGCCCTTATATTAATCGGGGCAGGTATCAGACCTTCGTCCTTTGCAGGCAGGGGAACGTGGATTGGTTTTGGCGCTATTTATAAAGTGGTGGTCACACCCCTTGTATTTGCAGTTCCAATGCAGTGGATGGGGTTTAACCCGGAGCAGATTGTGACAGCATTTGTGATGTTTGCAGTTCCATCTGCCATGAATGTATATATTGTAACCAAGAAGATGGGCGGGGACGGAGAACTGGGAGCCGCGATTATTACGGTTTCCATGCTTCTATCAGCAGTTACGCTGCCCATGGGGATTTGGGTGATTAAAACCTTGGGTATCATATAGGAATTTTAGCAGCCGGTTAACGTCATATTAACCGGCTGTCCTATTGTGGTGTATTAAATTATGATATAGATTCCCGGGCACTTCCGAAAACAGCTTTCCTGAGTTTTAGTACTGTGAATGAATAAGCCGGGGCAAGATAGGTAAAGGCGCCGGACCCATTGCTGAAGGTCCGGGAAATGGGACATACTTTCTCCGGTTCATCCAGGGAATTAGTGTCTTTCGGATGTCCGGTCAGCAGTTCTGCCTCATATTCGGCGTCAACCTCACAATCCAGACATATTTCCACTGCCTCCTCTGTCTTATCAATGTTAACGATTTTTACATAGATATAGGTATCGTCCTCTGACGCAAGTTCTGCAACCATGGGGTAAGGTACCATGCAGGCTGTCTGTACCAACCGGCCGTTGAGATAGCAGTCAAATCCCCCGTGTCTTGTTTTTACCTGGAATCGGTTATATTCTCCATAGCGTATGGGAAGCCGGCATTCAGTCCCAAAATAACTGTAATTGAATCGGTTGACGGAAGCGAACCGGCCGGTTCCCTGTTTGATGGACCAGACATACCGGTCCGTATAAATAGGGTTCCAGGATGTATAGAAGGGGTTGGTTTCGTCCCTGGAGAAAAGCATGGGCGTACTGTGGACCCACACAGCAATATCAATCTCCTGTTCCGGGGATTGGGGCAGCACCTCCAGTTCAAATGGGCTGCTGGATTCCTCTGTATCGCCAAAGGTCACAAATGCAGTATGCATAGGGATATGTCCCGTATTGGGATATCCTTCCAGTTCATCTATATAGTCTGAGGTTAGTTCCAGTATGCCATTTCCATGGCTTTGGACACTGCCGATAATGCCATGGGAAAAAGCAGCAGTCTTTCCATTAACATGGACATTCTTCACAAATATGCCTGGCTGGTAGGCAATAAGACCGTTCAGGCCCTCAGGCTCCGGATATCCGGATCTGACGTCTGCCTCAGTCTTTAACAATAACCTTCCATGGCTTCTGGCCAGCATGGCCAGGGCATGATAAAAAGGTATGCCAAAGCAGGCATGATTGTTAAATGCAATCAGGTTGGGATACCATGCAGTATAATCCACGTTCTGGAATAAGGGCGCATAGGCTGTCAGCCGCACAAGGTCCTGATTCTTTTCCGCCTCCATGAGATACATGGTTTCTGCCAGGGCTGATTTGAGATTGCCAATATCAAGTCCGCTGGTCACAGCATACTCCCCTATAAATATTTGAGGCCCGCTCCTGTCATAATTACGGTACTTTTTAGACGCTGTCACAAATGTGTCTGCTGTGCTGTACAGGTGTTCATCCACAATCTGGGTGGGAAGGCCCCGGTTCTCCGTATGGGTGTTGGATATAAGCTTTAATTGCGGATATTTTTCATGTATTGCATGATAGAATTTTTCATACCGGGAAAAATACACGTCCTTATCATTTTCATTTCCAATTTCCAGATAGGTCAGTTTAAATGGCTGCGGGTGGCCAGCCTGTGCCCGCAGACTGCCCCATCTGCTGTCAGCAGGGGCAATGGCATAGTCAATGGCGTCAAAAGCTTCCTGTATCCACTGTTCCAGTTCCTCACCCTTAAACAGTTCCGGTTTTCTTCCCTGACAGGTGATGCCGCAGTTGATGACATACATGGGTTCCAGATCCAGGTCCTCACAAATCTGCAGATATTCATGGTAGCCAAGTCCATTGGTTGTGCGGTAATGCCACATCAGGTTGTGGCTGGGACGTTCCCAGACAGGGCCAATCATATGGGGGAACCGGACTGCGGTTTCCCTGGTAAATCCCTCCACAATGCATCCCCCTGGAAAACGCAGGAATCCGGAATGGGTGTTATGAAGCATTTCCATTAAATCTTTTCTCATTCCATGTCCTTTATATGTATCCCGGGGCATCAGGGAGGTAAAGCCCAGGTTCAGGCTGCCGCCCGCCCTGGATTCCAGTGTGAACCGGGCATCCGGGTCTGTCTGGTCCGGGCACAGGGTCAAATCATATCGTTGGTAGTCTGTTCCGGTAATGTCCAGGGTCTTGGCTGCATATACATGGCGGTCTTTGGACTCCAGGCTCACTGTCAGGGACACATTGCCCCGTGCAAACATATAGAACTCATAATGCTGCCCCTGAACCAGGGAAAGCCCCCTGAATCCAATATTAGTTACATAACCGCCCGGTTCAAAATCTATGGTAAGGGAAGCAAGCCTGTTTTTGTTTAATGTGTCATGGAAATCCAGGCTCATGCCGGCATCCCGGGCGTACCAGGCCGGTACCGGTGTTTCCTCAATTCCATCCATCCAACGCTTTAACCCTTCTCCATTGTTAAACTGGTCCCTCCAGCCCTCCGGTGTCACAAATCCATAGGTACCGTCCAGAGGCTTACAGCGTTCCGGCAGGATGGAATCTTCAAAGGCCCGGTTGCGGAGCATTTCCGGGTAAAGGCCGCCGTCCCCTGAGCGGTTTATATCCTCGAAGAAAAGACCATAGAAATCGGGTGCTGTCTCAAATAGTGGCTGTTCCGTGCATATTCTGATTGAACTCATGCGATTCCTCTCCTTACTGTTAATTTTACTGACTGGAAACCAGGGAATGGATTATCAGACAGGCCCTAATGTCCGGTCATGTACATGAATTGGATATAAATGAATATAAGCAAAATTAATGCCAGTACATTCCAGGTATGGCATCAGGCCTGTTTATGCAGAATGTATCTTCACCCTTCCTTCCATGAAGTGTTACATGGCCTGCTCAAAGCGTTCGTGTACTGCAACAGGTTGAACGCTTTACAGCTATTTTGTATAACTTCATGTGCGGTTAAAAGGGCAATTACGTGTCAGGACGGATACTTTGTGGGAGATTGAACATTGGCATGATATTTGCGGGAATATAGTTGTTAAAAACGCGGTTATCATATTGCCATCTAATCAGTGGGCATCACATAGGGAGGTCTGATATGAAACAATTTTTCAATGTGGATAATATTATGTTCAGAGGAATCAGCAAGTGGATGGATTACGTATATGTAAGCGTTCTATGGTTTGTATTTTCCATACCGCTTATAACCATGGGAGCGGCTGCCTCCGCCTTGTATCATACATCCGGGCAGTGTCTCAGGTACGACAGAGGGTATATATTCAGGTCTTTTTGGAGCTGCTTCAAAAACAGTTTCAGGCAGTCGGCAGCGGCAGTGGTCATCCTGGCGGTATTATTCGGCGCAATCCATCTGGATATGAACCTTATCAGGGGACAGGACAGGATTAAAAGCCTTCAGGTCCTGCTGGTAGCGGCCAGGCTGCTGACACTTATGGTGGGCGTATATGTATTCCCATATATATCCAGATACAGGTCGGGACTGTCCTGGATGGTTAAAAACTGTATCTGCCTAAGCATACTGAATTTTCCATGGACCCTCCTCCTGATCATCATACTGATTTCTGCCATATGTCTGGTGTACATACTGCCGGGATCAGTCCTGATCATACCTTCCTGCGCAGGAGTATTCTTTAACCTGATACTGGAACGCATTTTTGATAAATATATGGATAACGGAGGGACAAAAGAATGAGGAAAATCACGTATTTTGTTCCGTATCCTGAGCTGATTCCTGTTGTCAGGCGGCTTATGGACCAGCCATGTTATAAAGGCGTATTCGCCCATGCGTCCATAAAGTACATTCCGCGGATGTACGATGTGGAGGTGGAGGACGGATGTGACCTGGTAATTGCCAGAGGTTATTCCATTCACGTAATCAGGGAGCGGTTTAACGGGGCCATTGTGGAAATACCCATAACCGGAAGCGATATCGTAAATGCCATTGCCCAGTGCAGGAAAAATACGGATTGCCGGAAGATAGGGCTGATAGGGGATTATTCTAATATGAAGGATATCCAATCCATGAGCTCTCTTTTTAATATAAATTTTGTGGTTTATGTGATTGACAATCCGGATCAGATTGAAGACATGGTAAAACGTGCCATAGAGGAGGGCTGCGACGCCCTCATAAGCGGCAGCCATGCAAATAAGTGCGTCATAAAAAATGGATTCAAGGTATATTCAGGCATTATAGAAAACAGTGAGGAGGCCATTGTAAGGGCGTTAAACTCAGCTGCCAGCCTTTTAAAGAACATGGAATATGAAGCCAATCAGATGGAACTTTTAAGGCTGCTGGCTGAAAATGTGACAGATGGACTTATATTTGTGGATGATAAGGAATGTATCGGGATAGCCAATGCCAATGTGGGCAGGATATTGCCCAACAGAAAGCCGGTTGTGGGGATGGGGTTCCAGGAATCCTTCCCGTTTATGGCCAGAAACTACTTGAAGGCATGCAGGGAGAGGCAGCATCTGGACAATGAGATATACAGGACCCGGGATATGGATATTGCGGTTGACTTTGCACCGGTGCTGATTGGCGGTGAATATAAGGGCATGATAATCACCATCCATGATATAGGGCGGCTGCAGCAGAGGGAGGCCCAGATACGCACAAAGCTGAATGAAATGGGACTTTATGCAAAGTATCAATTTTCTGATATCATCCATCAAAGTCCTGTGATGGAGCATGTGATTGAACGGGCGGAAAAGTTTGCCGCTGTTACCTCCAATGTGCTCATCTATGGAGAAACAGGAACCGGTAAAGAGCTGGTGGCGCAAAGCATACATAATGCCAGCAAACGAAAGAGCGGGCCTTTTGTGGCCATTAACTGTGCGTCATTTCCGGAAAACCTGCTGGAAAGCGAACTGTTCGGATATGAGGAAGGGGCGTTTACCGGCGCGGTCAAGGGAGGGAAGCCAGGCCTGTTTGAGCAGGCACATGGCGGCACCCTGTTTCTGGATGAGGTATCGGAGCTGCCTGTCAGCTTCCAGGGAAAGCTCCTGCGTGTGCTGCAGGAGCGGGAAGTGCGGCGTGTAGGAGGCAAAAAAGTGATTAAGATTGATGTGAGGATTATTGCGGCAACCAATAAAAACCTGAAGCAGATGACGCTGGAAGGACTTTTCAGGGAAAATCTGCTGTACAGGCTGGATGTCCTGAACCTTCCCCTTCCGCCGCTCAGGAAGAGGAGGGAGGATATCCGGCTTCTGGCAGAACACTACCTGATTGAATATAAGGAGCAGTTTGAGACATGTGCGGACCATTTTACAGAGGAGGCCATGGCGCTGCTTGGCAGCTATCCTTTCATGGGAAACATACGTGAGCTGCGCAATATCGTGGAACGGATCAGCGTCACTGCCCAGGATAGGGCGGTACAGGTCCTGGATGTGGAGGAATCCCTGGGACTGGGGGAATACGACCGGCAGATACAGACAGCCGGGCAGGTACGGCAGATACAGGATCCAGGGGCAGGGGCTTCGTATGAAAAAAACATTCAGAAGGAGGAAATTGAAAGGCTTTTAAAGGAGTGTGGCCATAATAAGAGCGAGGTTGCAAGGCGTCTGGGATTAAACCGCACAACCCTGTGGAGGAAAATGGGGAAAATGGGCCTGTTATAATCATATGTTCATCCGTGAAAAGCAACGTTCACGGCAACGGTACAGGCAACACATGAAAAGGGCGGGGGAACGGATAAAAAGGTCCCCACATTTTAAATCACACGGAAGATGCTGGCTAACGCAAGGCTTTTGGGGGATTTGCCATGTAGGAGGGCAGGAACTGCGGTATTGGCATATTAATTGCTTTTTAATTATGTTGTAACAGATAATCAGAAGGAGGTATATCTTATGAAGAAATTATTGGCATCGGCACTGGCACTGACAACGGCCTTATCCCTGGCAGCATGCGGCAGCGGTTCCCCAGGGGATTCCGGGGGAGAAAATGCAGGAGGGACACAGACAGAGGCTGCGGGGGGACAGTCCGATTCCGGGGAGGGAAATGTAATAACGGTCTGGACTTCCAACGAACTGCATAACCAGATGTTTGAATTCGGGGAAAAGGTGTATAACGAAAAGCATGGGGATAACCCGGTGGAACTGAAGATAGAGGTTTACCCAAATGCGGAGATGGCCAACAAACTGCTGATTGCCCTGCAGTCCGGTGTGGGCGCGCCTGACATAGCGGATATCAATATCAACTATTTTTCCAATTTCCTGAAAGGGGATATCCAGCTGGTACCGCTGAACGATATTGTTGAAAAAGAACTTCCATCCTGTGTCCAGTCCAGGTTCGACCTTTATAAAGAGGACGGAACTTATTATGGGATACCCACCCATGTAGGGGCTAGCGTGGTTTATTACAATATGGAAATCATTGAAAAAGCCGGATTTACCATTGAGGATGTGGATGCCATAGAAACCTGGGACCAGTACCGGAATATGGGGCTGCAGGTATTTGAGAAAACCGGTATCCCCATGACGGTATACGAAGTATCCAATCAGCGTCCGTTCTGGCCCATGATTGTACAGCGGGGCGGGGATTACCTGAATGCCGACGGTTCAGTTGCAATGGATAGTGAATCCAACATCCAGGTCCTTGAATGGATGAAGGATTTCTGGGATACAGGGGCAGTGGTGGCAGCGCCGGGCGGCTCCACATCGGTGGAGGAGTTCTGGACCTGGATGAACCAGGGCGGATGTGCGTCCCTGACCATGCCATCCTGGTTCATGTCACGGTTTACAAACTATATGCCTGACCTGGAAGGCAAGATTGCAATCCGCCCAATGCCGGTGTTTGAGAAAGGAGAGCCAAGGACCGTGGGTATCGGCGGAACCGGAACAGCCATTACCACCCAGTGTAAGAATGTTGAACTGGCAAAAGAAGTATTGTATGAGTCAAAGCTTACATACGAGGCCAATGTAAATATCTGGGAATGCCTGCAGTTTGACCCGGTCAGGACCGATGTCTGGGACGATGACAGCCTGACAGCCCCCATGTCGTATTTTTACAATGAATCATTCTTTAAAATCATGGGCGAATACATGGATGGATGTCCTTCACCGGTAAATGCCGAGCTTTCTGTGGCTACCCAGGATTTGGTTAACAACACGGTTATGTACAGCGTATTTGTGGATGGGTCACAGACCCCGGCAGAGGCGTTAAAGGCAGCGGCAGAGGAACTGAGGGCGCAGCAATAATATCCCGGGGAATGCCCTGAGGGGGCTGTGGAACAGAGTACCTGAAGGGACGGGGCTGTGGAACAGAATATATGCCTGGGGCGTAGTCTGACAACGCCCCGGCATCCCATTTAAAACCCAGGGAAAATGCCTTCACAGGCATGAGGAGGTAAGGCATTGATGAAACAAAGCAAGGAGATAAGGGGTTTCCGTAAAATTTTATACAGTAAAAAGGCAGCGCCGTATTTGTTCTGCCTGCCATTTATTATTTCTTTTTTAATTTTCTTCCTCTATCCCACCATAAATACAATTCTCATGAGTTTTCAGAAGATAGAGGGTTTTAACAATGTGACATGGATTGGGCTTGGAAATTATAAACGTCTGTTTAATATCCATTTTTATAACGCGCTGAAATCAAGTACCATTTACATGATATGCATGGTCAGCATAATGCTGATCCTCCCAATTACCATTGCTACTTTTTTAAATTCGAAAATACTGAAGTTTAAAAACTTCTTCCGGTCAGCCATATTTGTGCCAACCCTTACATCGGTCATCGTGGCAGGTATTGCGTTCAGACTGATGTTCGGGGAAACAGAAACCGGTTTGTTTAACTCTATCATACTGAAACTGGGCGGGGAAATCATTGCATGGAAAACCGGGTATGTGACAGGAATGATCATGATGGTCACACTGGCGGCATGGCGGGAGTTGGGAATCAACATGGTGTACTGCCTGTCCGCGCTGCAGGGCATACCGGAGGAGCTTTATGAAGCGGCTGACATTGATGGCGCCAATGGATTCCAAAAGTTTATATTTGTAACCATTCCCCAGGTCAAGCCTATTATTATCTACATCCTGACCCTGACCATCCTGAACGGATACCGGATGTTTACCGAGGGATATGTTTACTGGAATGAGACGAATCCAGGGGACATTGGCCTTACCATTGTCCGTTACATTTACCAGCAGGCATTTCAGCGGAATGATTTTGGAATGGGCTCTGCCATCGGTGTGGTGCTTCTGGTAATCGTGCTTACTGTCAATATGTTCCAGCTGAATTTCTTTGGCCTGTTTAAAAAGGAGGATGCATCATAATGAAAGCGCGTAGAAGAATGGCGACCGTATTGGTTTCCGTCTTATTCCTGCTGGTATCCCTGATTATGTTGTTCCCGGTATACTATCTTATCATAGGGTCGCTGCAGGACGGACAGGAGATATTCCGGGCAGGCATGAAGTTCTTTCTTAATCCGGGAGAGATAAAGTGGTCTAATTATCCCAACTTATTTACATACAACAATGGAATCTATACCAGGTGGTTCAGCAACAGTGTTTTTTATGCGGCGGCCTTCACCGTCTGCGCCCTGGCCCTGTCATCCCTTGTGGGATACGGACTTGGGGCATATGATTTTAAGGGCAGGAATGCAATCTTTGTATTGGTACTGGCTGTTATGATGATTCCTCTGGAAATCCTCATGCTTCCCCTTTACAAGCTGATTGTGAAGATAAAGCTGATTAACACGGTTGGAGGTATTATCTTCCCCTTCATGGTTGCGCCTGTGGCCATCTTCTTTTTCCGGCAGTTTGTATCAGGCATATCCAAGGAGTTCATGGAATCGGCCAGAATTGACGGGTGTACGGAGTTTGGGATTTTCTACCGCATCGTGGTGCCGCTGATGAAGCCGGCCTTTGGGGCAATGACCATACTTCTTGCCATGCAGAACTGGAACAGTTTCGTATGGCCTCTGATTGTGCTGAGGGACAGTGACAAGTTTACATTAACCATAGGTATTGCATCATTGATTAATCCTTACAGTGCTAATTACGATGTTATGATAGCGGGTTCTGTTGTTGCAATCCTGCCTATCTTGGTTCTTTTCTTATTTAACCAGAGATTCTTCATCGCCGGCCTTACAAGCGGCGGCGTCAAAGGATGATACCAGTAAATTATAAAACCTATTTAGGAGGATGGCGGTATGGCAAACCAGATTATTGTCAATGCAAAGGCAGAAAAGTCAACTATCAGCAAAATGATTTACGGACATTTCGCAGAACATTTGGGAAGGTGCATATATGATGGCTTTTATGTTGGGGAAACATCCAAAATACCAAATGTAAAAGGCATGCGGACCGATATCATCGAAGCGCTTAAAAAGATAAAGATACCCTGCCTGCGCTGGCCGGGAGGATGCTTTGCGGACGAATACCACTGGCGTGACGGTATAGGGCCAAAGGAGTCAAGGCCTTCCATGGTCAATACCCATTGGGGCGGCGTGGTAGAGAACAACCATTTCGGCACCCATGAATTCTTTGAACTGTGTGAGATGCTGGATACAGAACCTTATATATGCGGCAATGTGGGAAGCGGGACAATTCAGGAAATGTCCGAATGGGTAGAGTATATGACCTTTGACGGCCGTTCCCCCATGACTGACCTGAGAAGACAGAACGGCAGGGATAAACCATGGAGATTAAAATACTTTGGTATCGGCAATGAAAACTGGGGATGCGGGGGCCGCATGAGAGCCGAGTATTATGCAGATGAAGTGACCCGTTACAATCTGTATGCCCGGGATTATGGGGACAATAAGCTTTACCGCATCGGCGCAGGCCCCAGAGGCGCCAACTATAAATGGACAGAGGTAAGAGTGAAAAATAAAGTGGATTTTTGGGCGCACTTATATAAGGGTTCATAAAACCCCTGATTTTGCGATTGTTTGACAATAGAATAAAGATTAGTTATCGTTGCGCTTCACTAACTTAGAACTATCGTAACCAAGACTTTCAAGATAGGCAAAAACATTGTTTTCATTCAGAACAACACGCTCTACATGGTTTTGAGGCTTCATCAATTCCTCATAGTCAGCAGGGGTAAAAGGTTTCTTTTCCGAGACCATATGGTAAATACAGACCATCATCATTCTTGCGATGGCAATGATTGCTTTCTTATGGCCACGACGCTTTTTGATTCGCCCATATTTGATTGCAAAATAAGGCTGCTTTTTGTTTTTGATTGCGGCAAGGGCACACTGTACCATCATCGGTTTCAAGTAAGCGCCTGCTTTGGCAATTCGGACAGATTTTTTCTTACCTGCGGATTCATTGTTGGAAGGAGAAAGTCCACACCAGGAACAGAGGTGTTTGGCATCATCAAAAATGTTCATGTCAACGCCTGTTTCTGCGAGAACAATGGTGGAACTTAACTCTGTCATGCCGGGCATGGTGCTGACAAATTCCACAAACTCATAATAAGGTTTGATACGGACATAGAGTTCCACTTCGGTCTGGGTAATCATACCGTCAAGATATTCCAGATGGCCAAGGGCCAGTTCCAGTTTTTTTGCCTGGTCTGTTTCAATGTTGCAGCCTCTGATTGCTTCGATGATTTCATCAGACTTGGCTTTGGCCCCTTTTTTTATCAGTTTTCGGACAGCCTTTTCGTCAATGGAATCAGCGGTATGCTCCAGCAGATAAGACATGATTTCGGTTGCTGTTTTGCCGAAAGGGTCAGAAAGCACGCTGGCAATGCCGACATTGGAAACGGTCATACAGTTCTGGATGCGGTTCTTCTCAGAGGATTTCATGCAGACCAGCTTAAAGCGGTATCTGGCAAGTTCCCGGAGCTGGCGGAAATCCTTGGGAGGGATAAAGGAACATCTGACAAGGTCAAATTTGTAGAGGTCGGCAATCCATTTTGAATCCTTTTTGTCCGTTTTCTTGCCTTTGATAGCTTTGACATATTTGGGATGTGTAAGGCAGACCTCTATGTCCTTTTCGAGATAATTAAAAATAGGAATCCAATACTTTCCTGTGGATTCCATACAAACGTGATAACAATTATTCTCGATAAGCCAGTTGTGAAACTTTTGAATATCCGAGTTGATGGTTGAAAAGGATTTTTGCCTGTATTCGGATACTCCGTCCCTGTTAGTGATTACGATGGTTGCAACGATAACATTTTTGTGGACGTCAAGCCCACAGCAGATGGGGTATTTTAACTTCATCATAAGTATCACCACCTTATAAAAAGGAATAGCAACAGTGACTGTCATCCTGTGACTGAATAAACATGGTTTATTACCAATGATAAGAGTCCGGGCTCAAAGTCCCACTTGTTTGTGCTTGAAAGGATGACGGCACATATAATGATACGGGGTCGGAATAAATTCGCCACTCCTCCTTCCGTGCTCTGTAGTGTATTGCTATTCCCTACAGGGATTATAAATCAAATAGTGGAGAGGTACAACATTTTTTCATAACTTGTTTGTGCCTTGAGCGAAGCGAAAGGAATGACAAAAATGATGAGGGATGCGTCCATGTTCCTGGATGCAATTGCCCTTCACTACTATACAAGGGTGGGGGACCAGGTAATCATCGAACACCTTCCGGATGGGAATGAACGCTACCTCAGGGACAGTAGGAAATCCCGCAAATCCGCCACGGATTTCGATGAGGCCCAATGGTTTGGCATTATGAAGGCAGCTATTTTTACGGATGAGCTTGTGTCAAAACATATCAGCATCATGGACCGGTATGATCCTGATAAAAAGGTGGCGCTGATAGTAGACGAATGGGGAACCTGGTTTGACAATGAACCAGGAACCAACCCGGGATTCCTGTATCAGCAGAACACGCTGAGGGATGCGGTTTCCGCGGGAACCAGCCTGAATATATTCAATAACCATGCGGACCGGATCCACATGACCAACATTGCCCAGACCGTCAATGTACTACAGGCCATGGTCCTTACGGAAGGGGAAAAAATGATACTTACCCCAACCTACCATGTATATGACATGTACAAGGTACATCAGGATGCAATGCTGCTTGATTTTGCAGTACTTTCAGATGATTATGAATGCGGAACGGAAAAACTCAGGCAGATGAACGCCTCCATATCCAAAGATGCAAAGGGCAATATCAATGCCACCCTGGTTAATATCAATCCGAACCAGATGGCAGAGGTTACATTCCACATAGGAGACTTTGGCATGATTTCCCATGTGTATGGAACCGTCCTTACATCAGAGGCCATGAATACCATGAATACATTTGAACATCCGGATCAGATTCATCCAAAGGAATTTACGGATTTTATAATTGAAGGAAATACAATATACATCAAGATGCCATCCAAGTCCGTTGTCCTGCTTACAATCAAGAGATAGGAGATGTAACAAAATGGCGGTTTCCGGGGAATTCTGCATCCCGTGCCAGAAAACAGGGTTGTCGGATACGGAATATGGGGAAATACTTAAAAACTATCTGGATTATATAGATGATGACATAAGGACACCTGAACCAGCCTATGGGAAAAGACTGTCCTGCTGCAGCCAATGTGAATTTTTAAGAAATGGGATATGCAGGCTCTGCGGCTGCTTCGCAGCCCTGCGTGCAGCCAAGACGCATAATTGCTGTGCCGACACCCCGTCCAGGTGGTAATGCATAGGGGAGGGATGGGCAGTAACCAACAAAAAAAGCCTTGAACGGGAGTTCAGGGCTTCTTTGTTTCGTGTTTGTTGCGTATTTCATCCAGATAACTGTATATAGTAACTTTAGATACGCCCATGCGTTCAGAGACCTTGTCAATTGCGCCTTTTACGAGAAAGACTCCTTTTTTATCCATGAATTCAATGATGGACAGATTATCTTTGCGTTTCAGGGAACTTACATCTGTGTCGCCGATAATATAATTAATAAGTTTATCAATGATGACCATTACCTCATCAATGGAATCCGGCGGTGAGGAAGGAAGGGAATCACTTGAGGAGGGCAGCGCAGATGGGATGAAGGAATTCAGCGAGTCTTTAAATGTGGATAAAAGGGTTAAATCATAGTTGATGCACATCATTCCAATTACCTCGTCCTTTTCATCCCGGATCAGTGCGGATGAGGATTTTATCTGCTTATGTTCAGGACCTTCAAAAAAGTAATTAACCGTACGGTCATCCTTAAAGTTTTTATTTAGTAATACCTGTTTTATCAGGTGGTCAAAGGACTGGCCGGTGCATCTGCCTGTCACGGAACCATTGGAGACATGGACCACAGAGCTTTGGGGATGGGTAAGGTCATGGATGACCACCTCACACTCCCTGCCAAATGTTTCAGCAATCATGTCAGCGATAGGGAAGTAACTTTTTAATATGGGATTCATATCAGTTCTCCGTTCATAAGATTATATATTTAATTATATAATCTTTTTTATTCTGTTTCAAGGAATCAGAAAAAAATTATAAAAAAATATATGAAAAACCAACAAAACCAGAAAAATATATAAAAAGTTATTGACATTTATATAAAAAATTATATACTAAGTAATATAAGGAGGAAAAACATATGAGATTTATATGTAATAAATGCCATAAGGTATATGATGAATCCAGTTTACAGTGGAAATGTGAATGCGGCGGCAGCCTTAGCTGTGATTTTACTCCTGTATTTACAAAAGAAGATATCAGACCGGAAAGAAACAGCATGTGGAGGTATGAGGGGGTATATCCTCTAAGGTATGAGGAGTTGTCTGTCACATTTAACGAAGGATACACACCTCTGGTAGAAATCAGGACAGGGCCATGTAATCTGAAGGTCAAGATGGATCAATTGATGCCAACCGGTTCATTTAAAGACAGAGGAACCGTGATGGTCATTAATTATCTGAAGAATCATGGCATTGAGAAAATCACGGAGGATTCCTCCGGCAATGCGGGGGCGTCTGTGGCAGGATACTGTGCATTGGGGAATCTTCCCTGTGAAATCTATGTCCCAAAGGGAAATTCAGCCGGAAAACTGACTCAGATCAGGGCATATGGGGCAGACATCCATGAAATAGAAGGATCCAGGGAGGATGTGGCGGCAGCTGCGCAATCAAAAGGTGAATTCTATGCAGGCCATAACTGGCATCCTATGTTTATACAGGGAACAAAATCCCTGGCATATGAGTTATGGGAACAGAGCGGGTTCATTGCACCGGAGAACATAGTGTCGGCAGCTGGTAATGGGAGTACTGTTTTAGGGATTTATTACGGTTTCAAGGAATTGCTTTTGAATCATCAGATAGACTGCATGCCAAGGATTTTTGCTGTCCAGGCGGAAAACTGCAATCCTATTTACCGGAAGTATTCCGGGGAAGGTCAGGACGGAAACTACAAAGAAACCATAGCTGAAGGAATTGCGCTGGCTTGCCCGAACAAGGCGGAGGAGGTCATCCGTGCTGTACGGGACACCGGGGGCCAGGTTTTGTGCGTAAGCGAAGAACAGATAAAATCTGCGCTAAGGGAACTGGCATCAAAAGGGATTTATGCAGAACCCACGTCCTCCACGGCCTACGCAGGAGTCCTGAAGCTTTGCGCAGAGGGTGTTCTTAAAAAGGATTCCCATGTGGTGATGACGGTATCAGGTAATGGGTTAAAAGCGGGACGGGAAATGGATGATTTATTAAGGGAGAGTTTTTAGGATAAGGAGGTTTCGGGGATGAAAAAGATGGGGTTATCAACATGGATGATCATTGCTTTGATTTTGGGTATTATAATTGGCGCTGCCTGCAACTCAATGGGAATTGATACAGCACCTATTAAGCCCCTTGGTGATATATTTATAAGTCTGGTTAAGATGTTGGTGGTGCCTTTGTTAATGGCATCCATCATATCAGGCACCAGCTCCATGAACAATATGAAAAAGCTTGGGCGGGTGGCTGTAAAGGCAATCATACTGTATGTGGCTACAATGTGCCTTGCAATGATACTTGGCATTGTTGTGGCAAATGTAATACAGCCTGGCGTGGGTGTCCAGCTGGCAGGAGGAGACGCTGCTGTATATGAAGGAAAAGAATTCCCCGGTTTTCTGCAGACCATCCTGAACATGGTGCCAAGTAATGTGGTTGCATCCATGGCGGCCGGAGATCTGCTGCCGCTTATATTATTCTCTGTTTTCTTTGGCTTCTGCATCAACGCTGCCGGGGATAAGGGGAGATTGGTGGCTGATTTTGTGGCATCCTTCGCGGAAATCATGTACAAGATGACAGGATATGTCATGATGTATGCACCGATTGGGGCGTTTGCCCTCATATGCTACACCGTTGGAAACTATGGCCTGTCCGTGGTGCTTCCGTTAGGAAAAATGATTATTACGGTATATGCAACGTTAATCGCATTTGTGCTTTTGATATATGTGCCCATGTTGAAGGGCTTTTGCGGCATTAATGCGCCGCGGTTCCTAAAGGCCATGCAGGAACCATTGCTGATTGCCTTTAGTACAACATCCAGTATGGCGGCGCTGCCATCCAATATGCGCGCCTCCCAGGAACTGGGCCTGTCAAAGGATGTAAGCAGTTTTCTCATACCGCTGGGAAACACGGTTAATATGGCCGGGGCAGCAATGTATATAGCAATTGTATCCAACTTTGTAGCGCAGGCATATGGAATGCCGCTATCCATTGGGCAGCAGATAAATGTAGTCATTACAGCATTGCTGATATCCATTGGCGCTGTGGGTATACCGGGATATATGATTGTCATGATGACCAGCGTTTTCACAACAGTGGGAATCCCTCTTGACGGCGTTTCACTGGTTGCGGGAGTTGATAAGATTTTGGATATGGCAAGGACCCCCTGTAATATCATCGGGGATGTTGCAATTGCGTTAGTGGTTGATAAATCAGAAAAAAAGAAGGAGAAGAACAACAATGGAATACATTCAAGCTGACAATGCATTAAAACCAAACGGGCATTATGCCCAGGCGGTTGAACATGGAGGGTTCATCTTTGTCTCTGGTATCTTGCCTTTTAACCGCAGGACCGGTATGTTTGTTAAAGGAACTGTTGAGGCGCAGATGGGGGAAATCCTTGCTAATCTGGACAGTATTCTGGAAGCCGGGGGAAGCTCCCCCCAGAAGGTGCTGAAAACAACAGTTTACATATCTGATATCAATATGTGGAGCCGGATTAATGATATATACGGGGAGCATTTTAAAGGACATACGCCGGCAAGGAGCATTATCGCAGTTAATAAACTTCACTTTGATGCGCATCTGGAGATGGAGGCAATTGCGTATAAATAACTGGCAAAAATAAAGCAGGAATCAGGTCCGCCCACTGAAACAACCAGTGGCAGTGACCTTATTTCCTGCTTTTTGTTAAAGTAAGGGGAAGGCAATTAAAAACGCAGTGGGTGATTGGGCGCGCCCCAGCCATTTCCAACCAAAATCCCTTCCCCTCAGATACTCACCAGATGATACCGTATCTGATTGGCTGTCAATAGCTGCGCCTCCCGCTGATGGCAGGTGAATATGATGATTTGGCTGTCATAAGCCTTTACCAGCCACTTAAGAGCTGTTTTCAGCCGCTCGTCATCATACAGCACAAAGCTGTCGTCAAAGATAAGGGGCATGGAATCCCGGCCGTTCTGGATCAGCTTGGCCGCCGCCAGGCGGACCGCCAGATAAATTTGGTCCATGGTGCCGCTGCTTACCTGTTCGATGGGCACAAGCTTGCCCGGGGTGTTCATGAATACATCCATGTTTTCATTGATGCTCATGCTGGTATAGATGCCTCCCGTAATACCTGATATCAGATCTGAGGCTGTCTTGTTCAGGTATAAGCCAAAGGAATCCCGGATGGTGGTGGAAAGGGCGGTCATGGTGTCCTGGGCCAGGTCGATGGCGTTCAGTTCTTCCTGGGCCCGCTCATTTTCCGCAAGTATCTGTTTTAAACCCTCAGCCTTTGTCCGGCAGTCAGCCAGGTGCTCCAGCTTCTGTTCCAGTTCCCACTGGATGCGCTGCTGCTGTTCGATTTCCTCTGAAAATATCTCCTCATTGGCCTGGAGGCGGCTGATTTCTTCCGACAGCTGGCTTAAGGTCTGTTCTGATTGCTCCACGGCTTTGCTCAGGCGGAGGAACTCAGCCATCTTGGTTTCCAGCGCCTTCATGGCGTCCGGCGATATGGAGGAATCCCCCAGGTGGCGTGCGAATATCTCCTGGAGCAGCCGTGTATTGGTCTCCAGCTCCTTTTTAAAGCGCCGGTTCTTGTTCAGCTGCAGGATGGCAGCCACAAGGGCCGCCGCCGCAACCCCGCCAGTGATTCCCGCGGCCGCGGCCATATGGATTGGCAGCCTGATTGCATCATGGATGATCTGGGGCGCTCCAAGGCACAATCCGGCAAAACCGCCGCAGGCCAGGGCCACCATGAATAACAGGACTGCCCAGACTGTCCTGGACTTCCTGCTGCAGGCTGCCCGGGTCACCTCATATTCACTGTAAAGCTTCTTGGTGTCATCAATATAAACCTGGACAGAATCCCTGTCCGTGAACTGGCTGCCAAGCAGGATCTGGCGCCCCTTGGCTGTTTTTTCCAGGAGGCCTTCCTTTTCCTTCTGGAGGCTGTCTAACTGCTGCCGGATTTCCATTTTCCTGGTACGGCAGGCAATCAGCTGGTTGGCATATTCAGGCGCGGATATCTCCTGTTCAATCTTGCGGATTTCCCCCAGCAGGGCCGCATAACTTCTTGCGGCTTCCGGTACCATCTGGTTCTCCAGCTCGCGGCGCTGGGCCTTTAGGTAGGAGGTTGCCTTGGTTATGTTAAGGGCAATGCTTCCCGAGGTGTTGAGGTTGGCAATGTAGTTCCTCAGTTCGGACACCATCCCTCCGTCCGTGGCGCATTTGAGCTGTCCGATGCTGATGGTGTTGTCGTAAGCGGTTTCGGAAAGTCCGCAGCGCAGCTGGTCCAAAAGTGCCTTGGTGGGTTCCAGCTCCCTGCCAAGGGTCTCATTGACAATGGTCAGTTCCCTGCCCCTTTTGTGGAACCTGCGCTGGATGCGGTAAACCTGTCCTTCGCTTTCCAGGCGCAGCCATCCTTCGTAGGTGCCGCTTCCCTGCCACGGTTCGTATCTGCTGTAGGTATCATTTCTGGCAGCCCGTCCTCTCTGCCGTTCCAGGCCGAACAGCATGCCTTTTATAAATGTGTGCAGCGTGGATTTGCCGGCCTCGTTTTTGCCGTAGACCACATTCATCCCATCCTGAAAGGAGATGTCCTGGTCGTGAAGCTTGCCGAAGCCGTCAATGTGCAGACTCAGTATCTTCATGGGTTCAGCTCCTTTCATCCGTGGTCCGAAGCAGTGCGTTGACTCCGTAATATAATGCTTTCTTTTCCACGGGGCTCATGTTTTCTTTTTGAAGGGCCTGGATAAAAAATCCTATCATGTCGCTGGAATGCTCTGCAAAAAGGGCTGAAAAATCATACTGAGGTTCAGAATCATCCAGGATCTCGGCTATCCTGAAACGTGAGGAAAGCTGCTCCAGATCAAACTCAATGTCAGGATCCCTCATGCCCTTTAGCCGGAAACGGTAGATATTCTGCTGGCCGCGGTTCTCAATCTCCCTGGCAATCCGGTCAGACAGTTCACCGTTGGTGGTGTCCTTGGAGACATTCACTGCCAGAGGAATGTATTGAAGGCTTGCTGCCGGGATGAACTGCAGGCTTGTCAGCTTTCTTGTGAGCGGATGCACCTCCCCGGCATAATATCCGTGGGCGCCTGTTTCCGTCAGGTCCAGCGGTTCGGGGGAGCCGCAGTAGGCCATCTTTCCCTCGCCTACGATATGGGGCTTGTGGATATGACCCAGGGCTATGTAAGAAAATGGCGACAGCTCCAGGCTGTTAAAGTTAATGGGCAGATGGGACGCATCGCCCCCATGGGCCATGAGGATTTGGATCCTGCTGTTTAAGGGAACCTGGATGTCGTCCAGAAGGGGTTCCTTAATCTCTGTGCGGTGGTAGCTGAAGCCATGTACCTCCGTGTTGATGTCCTCAAAGTAAACAGAAGTCAGGTTTTCATCCATCAGGAATGTCACATTAGGACTCCATGTAAAACTCAAAAGGGCGGAATTATCCCGTATACGGTCGTGGTTGCCTGCTATGATAATGACCTTTGTGGAGGGAATGGAGGAAAACAGGTAATTGACCTCCTTCAGGTCCTTCATTAACGGCTGCCTGTGGAACAGGTCCCCGCTGATGAATAAGCAGTCCGCATCCATCTCTTTTGTATGTTCAATGATTATCCGGAATGTATCTTTGATTGCCTGGGCCCGTTCCTTGCCCCACGGCTTGTTGGCATCGGGACACATACCCCAGTGGATATCCCCGGTGTGGATGAATTTCATGTCTGCCTCCTGTTGGTTTATGGTTGGCGTGCCCCCGCCCGGGGCATTGGCGGACAATGTCCCGGGCGGCTAGATGTACCAGGTGTTCTTTACAGCTCGCAGTTATTAACGGTTCTTGGGAATGGCACAACATCCCGGATGTTGCCCATGCCGGTCAGATACATGACACAGCGCTCAAAGCCAAGTCCGAAGCCGGCGTGGCGGGTGGAGCCGTATTTCCTTAAATCCAGGTAGAAGTCATAGTCCTCCTTGTGAAGGCCAAGCTCATCCATCCTTGCCACCAGCTTATCCAGATTGTCCTCCCTCTGGCTGCCGCCGATGATTTCTCCGATGCCGGGAACAAGACAGTCAACCGCGGCAACCGTCTTGTTGTCCGGGTTCATCTTCATATAGAAGGCCTTGATTTCCTTTGGATAATCGGTTACGAATACAGGCTTTTTGAACACCTTTTCAGTCAGATAGCGCTCATGCTCTGTCTGAAGGTCGCAGCCCCAGGATACCTTGTAGTCAAACTCGTCATTGTGCTTCTCAAGCAGCTCCACTGCATCCGTGTAAGTAATATGGCCGAATTCTGATTCCAGGACATTGTGGAGGCGCTCCAGCAAGCCCTTGTCCACGAACTGGTTGAAGAAGTTCATTTCCTCCGGTGCGCGTTCCAGGACAAAGCGGATGATATACTTGAGCATTCCCTCGGCCAGGCGCATGTCATCATCCAGGTCGGCAAACGCCATCTCAGGCTCAATCATCCAGAATTCGGCTGCATGGCGCGCCGTGTTGGAGTTCTCGGCCCGGAACGTAGGGCCAAAGGTATATACGTTGCGGAATGCCATTGCGTAGGTTTCGGCATTGAGCTGGCCGCTTACGGTCAGGTTGGTTGCCTTATTAAAGAAGTCCTGGCTAAAATCCACCTTGCCGTCCTCTGTCTTGGGGATGTTGTTCAGGTCCAGGGTGGTTACCTGGAACATTTCCCCGGCGCCCTCACAGTCACTGCCTGTTATCAGCGGTGTGTGCACATATACAAAATCCCGTTCCTGGAAATACTGATGGATGGCATACGCAACCAGGGAGCGCACACGGAATACTGCCTGGAAGGTATTGGTCCTTGGACGCAGATGGGAAATCGTGCGCAGATACTCAAAGGAGTGGCGTTTTTTCTGAAGCGGGTAATCGGAAGCAGAGGCGCCTTCCACGGTCACTTCTGTGGCCTGAATTTCAAAGGGCTGTTTGGCCTGGGGCGTGGCCACCAGGGTTCCCTTTGCGATGATGGCAGTACCCACATTCATCTTGGAAATCTCTGCAAAATTAGAAAGGCTGTCGTGATACACAACCTGAAGCGTTTCAAAATAACTTCCGTCACTTACCACAATAAAGCCAAAGGCTTTGGAATCCCGCAGACTGCGGACCCACCCTCCAATGCTTACTTCCTTGTCCAGATAGTTCTCCGGATGCTTATAAAGTTCTCTTACGGTAATCAGATCCATGACTGATAATCTCCTTTTCTTTTCTCTCTATCGATACAGTATCCCCAATTCCCCAGGAAATGGACGGTAACTACATATACGTGATTATAAGATATTTCCCGTAATGTTTCAAGATTATTCTGTCTTCCTATTTATAATGTATGCCCATGGGACCTGACGGTGGTAGAAATTAACAGTTATAAGGCGGGATTTATCTGATATGATGTTTGTGCGGACATTGGACCGGAATCAGACAAATTGCGCGGGGTGGGGGTGGGATATTTAGTGGTAAAATCCATTGTGAGGCACTAGATATGGGGAAAATCGGTGCGAAATGGTTATTTTAGGAAGAAAATGTCGGAAAAATGCACAAAAACGGTGAAATAAATTCAAAAATTTATGTACTATTTACGAAGTTTGTGCTATAATTAAAATTACAAAAATTTTAACAGCAAGAGGTGATAACGTGATTAAAAAAGAAATGATAGCCATGCTTTTAGCAGGCGGACAGGGAAGCCGCCTTGGCGTACTGACGCAGAAAGTAGCCAAGCCGGCCGTATCTTTTGGGGGAAAGTACCGAATCATTGATTTTCCACTGAGTAACTGTATCAATTCCGGGGTAGATACCGTCGGGGTCCTGACACAGTACCAGCCATTGCGTTTAAATACCCATATCGGGATTGGTATTCCGTGGGATTTGGACCGGAACGTGGGCGGTGTGACCATTTTGCCACCATATGAGCGCAGCAAAGGCAGTGACTGGTATACCGGTACTGCTAATGCAATCTATCAGAACCTGGAGTATATGGAGTCATATAATCCTGAATATGTGCTGATTTTATCCGGCGACCATATCTATAAGATGGATTATGAGGTAATGCTGGACTATCACAAAGCCAATAACGCAGATATCACCATTGCTGCCATGCCTGTACCCATTGAAGAAGCAAGCCGTTTCGGCATCCTGATTACGGACGAGTCCAACCGTATCATGGAATTTGAAGAGAAGCCCCCAGTGCCGAGAAGCAACCTTGCATCCATGGGTATCTACATATTCAGCTGGCCGGTGCTTAAGGAAGCCCTGATTAAGATGAAGGACGAGCCTGGGTGTGACTTCGGCAAGCATATCATCCCCTACTGCCATGCAAAGGGAGACAGGGAATTTGCTTATGAGTACAATGGATACTGGAAGGACGTGGGTACCCTTGGTTCCTATTGGGAAGCCAATATGGAGCTGATAGACATCATTCCTGAGTTTAACCTGTATGAAGAATACTGGAAGATTTACACCAAGAGCGACGTAATCCCGCCTCAGTACATATCAAGTGAAGCCAGCATCGAGAGAAGCATCATCGGTGAAGGCACGGAGATTTACGGAGAGGTTGTAAACTCTGTAATCGGCGCAGGAGTCACCATTGCAAAGGGAGCCGTGGTACGTGATTCCATTATCATGCAGGGCTGTGTAATCGGCGCAGGAAGCGTTGTGGACAAAGCGATTGTCGCGGAGAACGTGAAGATCGGTTCCGGCGTGGAGATTGGAGTGGGCGAGTATGCGCCCAGTGCATATGACCCCAAGGTCTATCAGTTTGACATTGTAACCATTGGTGAGAATTCCATTGTGCCTGACGGGGTTAAGATTGGGAAGAATACTGCCATAGCAGGCGATACAACCGTAAGTGACTATCCTGACGGATTACTGGCAAGCGGAAATTACATTATAAAGGCAGGTGGCGTAAAATGAGAGCAATCGGTATTGTATTAGCTGGTGGTAACAGCAAGAGGATGCGGGAACTTTCAAATAAAAGGGCAGTGGCTGCCATGCCGGTTGCAGGAAGCTACCGCAGTATTGATTTTGCATTGAGCAACATGACCAATTCCCACATCCAGAATGTGGCGGTATTTACACAGTACAATTCCAGGTCCCTGAACCTGCATTTAAGTTCCTCCAAGTGGTGGGATTTCGGACGCAAACAGGGCGGATTATTCGTATTCACGCCATCTATCACACCGGAGAACGGGGACTGGTACCGTGGAACGGCAGATGCCCTTTATCAGAACCTGACATTCTTAAAGAACAGCCATGAGCCCTATGTGGTGATTGCGGCCGGCGACGGCGTGTATAAGCTGGACTACAACAAGGTCCTGGAATACCATATTGAGAAAAAGGCTGATATCACGGTTGTGTGCAAGGACATGGAAGACGGCACGGATGTGACCAGGTTTGGCTGTGTGAAGCTGAATGACGACGGACGCATCACGGACTTTGAAGAAAAGCCCATGGCAAGCGATGCAACTACCATTTCCTGCGGTATCTATGTTATCCGCAGAAGGCAGCTCATCGAACTTTTGGAGCGCTGTGCGGCAGAAGACAGGTATGACCTGGTGAACGATATCCTTGTGCGTTATAAGAACCTGAAGAGGATTTATGCCTATAAGCTGAACGGCTACTGGAATAATATCGCCTCTGTGGATTCCTACTACAAGACCAATATGGACTTCCTGAAGCCAGAGGTAAGGGATTATTTCTTTAAGCAGTACCCTGACGTGTACACCAAGATTGACGATTTACCGCCGGCCAAGTATAACCCTGGAGCCATTGTAAGGAATAGCCTGATTTCCAGCGGCTGTATCTTAAACGGCACGGTTGAGAATTCCATTCTCTTTAAAAAGGCATATGTGGGCAATAACTGTGTGATTAAGAATTCCATCATCCTGAACGATGTTTATATTGGAGACAACACGGTGATTGAGAACTGCATCGTGGAGAGCAGGGATACAATCCGAGCCAACACCACACATATCGGCACACCGGAGAACATCAAAATCGTCGTGGAGAAGAACGAGAGGTATACATTATAAGACGTGTCTGACCACGGGAATGCGCACGGGGAGCGCGCCTGTGGATGATGCGGGATAAGACGGAAGGGGTATAAGAACATGCAGGTTACGGACGTGAGAGTGAGACGGGTAGAAAAGGAAGGGAAGATGAAGGCAATTGTTTCCATCACCCTGGACAATGAATTCGTCATTCATGACATCAAGGTTATCGAGGGGGAGAAGGGGTTATTCATAGCCATGCCAAGCCGCAAGGCAGCGGACGGGGAATACCGTGATATTGCCCATCCCATCAACTCTAATACAAGGGATATGATTCAGACCATTATTCTGAATAAGTATGAGACTACCCTGCTGGAGACTGAGGCGGCCGAGGAAGCGCTGGTATAATACATATGTAAATTAAAAGTGAGAGCCGTTGCTGGATGACAGATGAACGGCTCTTGTTTTGTATAAAGATGATTTGAGATTCACATACGGATCAGTTCATGATGAATAGGAACAGATTTAAATACGCGGCAAATATACACCATATTAAATACGGGATCTGTATATAAGCGGCAAGCGGGGTGACGGCGTAAAACTCCCTTATCATAATGATTATTATGAAGATTAATGCAATGAGCCAGATAAAAGCTAACAGGTAAAGATTAAAACCAAAGAAAAGAATGCTCCAGCAAAAGTTGAAGAATAGCTGGATGCCGTAGATTAATAATGCTTTGGCTTTATTGGGACTATTTGAAGAATAAACAATATATGAGGAAATTCCCATCAGTATATAAAGGATGGTCCAGACAATCGGAAAAATATATCCAGGAGGGCTGAACGCAGGTTTATTTAATGCGGTATATGATGACATGTTTCCGCTGATCAAGGCAGAGATTGAACCAACGGCCAGGGGGATAAGGATTGATATGATAAAGACGCTTTTATTCCGTATTTTCATATACTTGGAAACCTCTTGATTTTATTTAACTAACTATATGCTGCGGGGGTTGGGGTTATGCCTGATAAAAGGATAGGAGCCACTGCAAATGCGGATGATTCATCTGCATTTGCAATGGCTCCATTATGATGTTACGGCAATGGATGCCTGATTATGCGTGTAATCCAAAGAACCGGCAGAACACCTCCAGCTTTTCTAAAAGCATCTGTTTGGTGCTTTCATCGCAGAAGCTGGCGCGGACTGCGTTTTCCTGGATGCGGATCAGGTCCTTTTCGGTCCAGCCGCAGGCCAGGGCTGCACGCTCAAGTTCCTGGCAGAGGTCAATCCGGAAAAGTTCAGGGTCATCCGTGCTTACGGTCACGGGTATTCCCAGATTATATAAATCCTTCAGCGGATGTTCGTCCATTGTTTTGTACAGTTCCATCAGGTTGGATGTAGGGCATGTGTTTAAGGTAATCTGTCCGTCTGCAAGGCGTTTTAACAGGTCCGGGTCTGAGATTGCCCGTACGCCGTGGTCAATACGCATGGCGCCCAAGATATCCAGGGCCTGGGTCACCCCTTCTGCAGGAGAGGATTCTCCTGCATGGACCGTGATGCCGAAACCGGCATTTCTGGCTTCCAGGAATGCCTCATAAAGCACCTGGCCGGACTGGGGGGAAGCTGCTTCGTTGCCGTCCACGGAGAGACCCAGCAGACGGGGATGACGGTGCGCTGTCATATAGCGTACCAGTTCCAGGGATTCTCGCCTTGTCTGGGAACGCAGGAGTGATACCAGCAGACGGCAGTCGCAGTAGCCGTCATCGTATGCCTGGTCAAAGCCCTGCAGTATGTTTTCAATCAGGTCCTGGTATGACAGGGACTTCCAGTGGGTGGGATTGGTCATGACCTCTGCATACATTATGTTCTGGGAAGATGCGTATCTGGCATAGTTATAGGCCAGTTTCCTTGCATCTGCTCCGTCTTTTACAAGGGAGCAGGTCCAGTTGAGCATTTCCAGGAAATCAGTCAGTCCTGTGAATGTAAATAAATCTTCTTTGGGCCTTGGAAGCTCCATATGGTTCTTCTCAGCCAGTTCCAGAATCAGTTCAAGGCTTAATGTTCCTTCCAGATGGACATGAAGCTCCACCTTTGGAAGGGTGTGGATAAAATCCGGTTTCATGATGGTCCTCCTTAGTGTTGGCAGAAACAGTTCCCGACTGCTGCCATTCGTAAGCCAATTATCTTATATTCTTATTTTGCCAGTATACTCCGTGCCACGCTGATACCATTGGCAGAAGCCTGCTGCAGCCCCCTGGTAACGGACGCCCCGTCGCCGATGGCGCGCAGTCCTTTTACGCTGGTCTCAAAATCAGTGTCCACAACTACTTTGTTGGAATAGAACTTAACCTCCACGCCGTAGAGCAGCGTCTCATCGCTGGCAATGCCCGGGGTTACCTTGTCCAGGGCCAGGAGCATTTCCTTGATGTCCGTCATGATGCGGTGTGGGAATACAAGGGAGAGGTCCCCGGGCACGGCATCCTTAAGCGTGGGTATCAGGTTATTGCGGCAAAGGCGTTCTTCTGTTGTACGGCGTCCCCTCTGGAAGTCACCAAAGGTCTGTACCATGATACGGCCGCCGCAGAGCATGTTGGAAAGCTGGGCAATGTGCTTGCCGTATTCAATGGGCTCGTTAAAGGGCTTGGTGAAGTTCTTGCTGACAAGAAGGGCAAAGTTGGTGTTGTTGGTCTTATATTCTTGGGACTTGTAGGCATGTCCGTTGACAACCGCAAGCCCGTTCTCGTAGTATTCCGTGGCCACTTCCCCGGATGGGTTGGTACAGAAGGTACGGACCTTGTCATCAAAGGTTGGGGTATAGTATACCAGCTTGGCTTCATACAGGTTCTCATTGAGGAACTTCATGACCTCATCCCTTACCTCGACGCGGACGCCTATGTCCACGGTCCCTACCTGGGTTTCAATGCCGTGGTCCCCGCAGATGTGGGAGAACCAGTCGGAGCCTTCGCGTCCAATGGCAGCAACGACCTCAGGCGCGTGATAGGTCTCGTCCTTATCCGTGATGACGCCTTTTACCGTACCGTCCTCGATGATGATATCCTTAACCATGGTGTTGAATTCCATGATGACTCCCTGTGCCAGAAGGTGTTCCTGAAGGCGGGTGTAGATTTTATAACCCTCCTCTGTCCCCAGGTGGCGGATAGGGCACTCGATGAGCTTTAAGTTGGCATTGATGGCCTTGCGGCGGATTTCTTCTATTTCTTTCTGCTTATCTATGCCGTACACATTGGTATCGGCCCCGAATTTCAGGTAAATGTTGTCGGATTCATTGAGCAGTTCCACGGTCCTGTCATAACCCAGGATTTCCGGAAGGTTGCCGCCCACATCCGGTGACAGGGACAGTTTTCCGTCTGAAAATGCGCCTGCGCCCGCGAATCCTGTTGTGATGGAACATGGTTTACATCCTACACAGACTTTGGTGGTACGCTTGGGGCATACACGTTTCTCAATGGGGCGTCCCTTTTCCACCATCAGAATCTTCATATCAGGTTTTTTCTGGATGAGCTCGTATGCGCAGAAGATGCCGGAAGGACCTGCGCCAATGATGATTACGTCGAAGTTGTTGGTTGGATTCATAATAATAACTCCTTTCGCTTGCTTGTTAAGCATTTCTGTGTGGTGCATGGTTTTTTACATAAAAAAAGCCAGTATACAAAATAGAAGCATGTAGTCAACTATTCCGGTAGCTGGTAGATACGTTCATCCTATTATGAACTTATACAGGCATCGCAACGCTATTAGTTTAACATAAAATGACTGGTTATGCAAGGATAGATTGGCAAATAATTTTGGCCTAAATATAAAAACCCTAAAAAATAATTAGGCAACATTAAAAAAATATATGGCGGATTCGTCTAAAAAATGTACATTTAGCATAAAAAACTAGTGACACCATGTTGACAACTTGGCTGCCATGTTGTAAACTGGACATACAAGATGAAGCGAATGAAAAGGAGTATGGGTTATGAAACGGATTATTATTGACGCAGATACGGGAGTGGATGATTCCCTGGCCATATTATACGCACTCAGGTCCCCGAATTTCCGGGTGGAAGGGATTACCACATGTTTTGGCAATAACAATGCAGAACAATCTGCGGACAACTCCTTGCGCTTGATAAAACTTTCAGGCTGCGGCTATGAGGTGCCGGTGGCCGTGGGCGCCAATGAATCCCTGGAGGGGGTGTTTGAGTCGGCGCCGGCATTTATCCATGGGGATAATGGAATTGGCAATGTGGAGCTGCCAAAGAGCACCCAGAAACCTCTTGAGGAACCTGCCTGTGATTTCATTATAAGGAAGGCAGAGGAGCTTAAAGGGGAACTGATCATCATAACCACAGGCAGGATGACCAACCTGGCCCTGGCCTTTCAGAAAGACCCCGGGCTTCCCGGAAAGGTGAAACGGGTGGTATCCATGGGCGGCACCCTGAATGCGCCCGGCAATATAACACCTTATGCCGAGGCCAATATCTACGGGGATGCCATGGCTGCGGATATTGTGTTAAAGGCAGGATTCAATCTGATGCTGGCAGGCCTGGATGTGACCATGAAGACATTCATCACGGACAGGGATGTGCAGGACCTGTGTACATACTGTCTGGAAGAATGCAGGCCCATTGCAGGGTATATAAAGGATGTGCTTAAATTCTATTTTGAATTCCACCGGGTATCCATGGGCATGGCCAACGCGTGCGTGGTCCATGACCCGCTGGCCGTACTGATAGCAGAAGACCCGTCCCTGGGCATGTTTAAGATGGTCAGGGCAGGGGTGGAATATGGGAATGAGGCATTTAAGGGCATGATAAAGACTGACAGCGGGTTCGTACCGGTCCTTGACCGGGAGGAGATTGCCGTGTGCGTGGAGGTGGATTCCGTAAAAGCCGTGCGCAGGCTGTTCTCCGTATTCCAGGACATGAGGCCGGGGCGGTATAACAAGTCATAGTAATGTTTATAAGGAACCGGGCGGACAAGCTGTACGCGGCGCTGGTGTACAGTGCCCTGGGTGCGGATGTATGCGGTATGTGCGTGGACGGCAGATGGGTCATGAGGGGGCGCAGGCCCATAAGCCAAATAAATAAAAAGGGATAAAGGAGAAATGTTATGGGAAAGAAAATGATGCACATTGGGTTGGAAGCCGGGGATGTGGGAAGGTACGTGTTCCTTCCGGGAAGCCCGGAGCGTACGGAGAAAATAGCAGCATATTTTGACAATCCAAGGGAGATTGCCTATAACAGGGAATACAGGACATTCGTAGGGGAACTGGATGGTACCATGGTGGCTGTGACCAGCACCGGGATTGGGGGACCGTCTGCTGCCATTGCGGTTGAGGAGCTGCACCAGTGCGGCGCGGATACCATGATGCGCGTGGGCACCTGTGCGTCCGTATCTCCCAAGGTGTCCCTGGGGGATGTGGTAATCCCCAACGGGGCAGTGAAGATGGAGGGGGTGAGCCAGCACTATCTGCCGGTGGAATTTCCTTCCGTGCCGGATTTCCAGATGCTTAAATGCATTGAGCAGGCAGCCATTAACCTGGATTATCCATATAATGTGGGAGTGACCATCACCAAGGCGTCCTTTTACACACAGACCGAGCCGGAAACAAAGCCGGTGGGACCGGAGCTTCAGTATAAGTGGTCCGCATATGAAAAAGGCGGGGCCGCCTCCACCAGCATGGAATGCGCCCCACTCTTTGCAGTGGGTGCGTCCCTGGGAATCAGGACGGCCTGTGTGATGGCCAGCGCCACCAATTGCAGGAATTACAGCGATAACGGCAGGAATACGGGAATCGATATTGAGGACAGGGCAATCAGGACCGCAATTGAAGCAATGAGGCTTATAATCAGGAAAGACAAGGAGATGGCATAATTGATGGATTATAAGGAAATGCCCCAGCTGGGGGATTTGAATATACCTTATTATGTGCAGATTTATGATATTATTTACCAGCTGATCCAGGATGAGAAGCTGAAGGAGGGGGATTCCCTTCCGGGAGAGAACATCCTGGCAGAGTATTGGAACGTAAGCCGCAGTACGGTGCGTATGGCGGTGCGCAAGCTGGAAGAGGACGGTTATATCTATAAGATGCAGGGGAAAAAGACCACGGTTACGGGCCAGCTGGCCAGGAACAAGGATGGACTGCAGCATATTACCAACCCATGCCTTGTCAGCTGCGTGGATGCCATTACAAGGGTGGAGGCAGTCATCAGCGTCCAGAACGGAGGACGGCTGATTGGCGATTTGCTGGGATATAACGGCAGGGGGTTCACGGCAGTGGCCGTGGACATGAAATATTTTGTAGGCGATGCTTACGTGGCGTCTTCGGTGGCAATCATCCCTGTGCTGCTTCTGGAAAAAGAGGAAATAGCAATTGATGATGAGGAAGGGCTGAAGGAATTTGCCCTTGCCTCCTTATATAAGCAGGCGGAGCGTTCCAGGCTTTCCATGAGCGCTGTGGAGTGGTCCAGCGAGGTGGTGGACCAGCCCCAATGCCCCATTGTCATTGTAATGGATGAGGTGCTGTTTAAGGGCGAGGAGCCATTAAGCTATCACAAGTACAGGATGGATAGCAACTGGTACCGTTTTACACTGGACCGCAGACTGTGACAAGTGAAACCTTCTGCTGAATAAGCAGTTTGTTAAAATAACATGTACGATTACAGGAGGAAATGGAAATGAAGAAAAGAATCGTAAGTACCCTACTGGCGGCCGCCATGGCAGCATCCATGCTGGCTGGCTGCGGATCTTCCGCAAAAGAGACAGCAGCGGTGCAGGCAGGCAAGGAATCCCAGGCAGGGGATACCACGGCACAGGCGCAGGAGGAAAATGCAGATGACGCAGGTGCTTCTGACAAACCCCTGAAAGTGGTTTATCTGTGCAACGGCAACCTGGGCGACAAGGGCTTCAATGACTCCGCCGCAAGCGGCATGCAGATGCTGGCGGATAAGATGGGGGCCGAGGTCAAGACCATCGAGATGGGCAGGGACGAAACCAGCTACGAGGGCAATTATCTGGATGTGTCTGAGCAGGACTGGGACATGATTGTATCCGGAACCTGGTCTGTCAAGGAACTGGCCCAGGATATTGCGGCTGAGTTCCCTGATAAGAATTACCTGATTTTTGACGTGTCGGTTGACAGGGACGTGGTGACAGAAGGCAATATGATGGGCGTTAACTACTACTCCAACCAGGCGGCATTCCTTTCCGGCGTACTGGCGGCCAAGATGCTGGATTCCGGTGATGCCAAGATTGATCCTTCCAAGAAGATTTTAGGCTTCGTAGGTTCCATGGATACGTCCAATATCAATGATTTCCTGGTAGGGTATCTGGAAGGCGTCCAGTATGTGGATCCTGAGATTAAGGTCGTGACTTCCTACGTGGGCTCCTTTGAGGATGTTTCCAAATGCATGGAAATGACCACCCAGCTGTATAACCAGGGCGCCCAGGTGGTTTACGCGCCGGCCTCCCAGTCCATCCTGGGCGCCGTGACAGCAGCGCAGAAGTCAGATAAATACCTGATTGCCTGCGACCAGGACCTTTATGCAGAATTAAAGGATTCCGATCCGGAACTGGCAGCCAATGTGATTTCCTCCAGCCTTAAGAATGTGGGTGAATCCATCTATACCTCTGTCAAGGGATGGAGCGAGGGAACCATGAGCCTGGACCAGGATTACATCCTGGGACTGGACAGCGGGGCAGTGGGTCTGGCAAAGAATGAAAACTATACAAAACTTGTTCCTGAGGACATCCAGAAATTTATTGACGAGACAGAACAGAAGGTTATAAGCGGTGATATCACGGTTGGAACCGCCTTTGACATGACAACAGAAGACGTAGCAGCTCTTCGTGATGGCATGAAGCCTTGATGCAGGGAAGTCTGGTCCGGGAGGCTGCTGTAGCGGATACAGGGCCTCCTTTTTTGAACGTAAAATCCGGTGTGAATCTTGGAAACATGCGGTGCAGGAAGGGCGGCGCCGGAAGGATGAGGTGTTGATTATGGCAGAAGAAGCATTGAGAATGTCCCATATTGTGAAAATCTACCCCAATGGGGTCATGGCCAACAAGGATGTGACATTGTCCGTGAACCTTGGGGAGATACATGCCCTATCCGGTGAGAACGGTGCGGGCAAGTCTACCCTGATGAAAATCCTGTTTGGCGAGGAACAGCCGACATCAGGTGAAATTTATGTAAATGGAAAACAGGTACATATGTCATCCCCGCAGATGGCAATAAAAATGGGGATTGGAATGGTGCACCAGCATTTCATGCTGGTATCCTCCCTGACGGTTGCGGAGAACATCATCCTGGGCATGGAGCCCAGGAAGGGCGTCATGGTAGACCTGGCTTTTGCAAGAAAGCAGGTGGAAGAGATGGGCAGGAAATATAACCTTTACGTGGACCCGGACAAGCGGGTGGAGGACCTGACCGTTGGACAGAAGCAGAAGGTAGAGATCCTTAAGGCGCTGTTCCGCGGGGCCAGGATCCTGATCCTGGACGAGCCCACGGCCGTGCTGACGCCCCAGGAGACTCAGGAACTGTTTGATGAGCTTCTGCACCTGAGGGACAATGGATATACAATCATATTCATTTCCCATAAGCTTCAGGAGATTAAGCAGATATGCAGCCGGATTACCATCATACGCCGCGGGACCACCATGGGGGTGCATGAGGTGGAACAGGTTTCGGAGCAGGATATCTCCCGCCTTATGGTTGGCAGGGACGTTATCCTGAATGTGGAGAAGGAGCCGGCCAGTCCAAAGGAAGCCCTGGTTAAGGTAAGGGACCTGGTGGTGGTGGACGAGAATGGGAAGCATGCAGTGGACCATGTGTCGTTCTCATTGAGAAAAGGCGAGATCCTTGGAATTGCCGGGGTGGAGGGCAATGGGCAGACCGAACTGGTGCGGGCCATTACCGGTATGGGGTCTTACAGCCGCGGTACCATTGAGATAAGCGGACAGGATATCAAGGGATATTCAGTTGAGAAGATCAGGAAATTGAAGCTGGCCCATATTCCTGCGGACAGGATGACCATGGGCATGGCGCCCCACCTTTCCATTACGGAGAATATGATTGCAGATAAGCTGGGCTGGAAGCGTTTCTTTAAAAGCGGGGTGCGGGATAAGAGGGCGGTAAAGGAATACGGGGATGAGATGGTAAAACAGTACCTGATATTCTGTAAGTCCCAGGACGTGGCCATCAACAGCCTGTCAGGCGGCAATATCCAGAAAGCGGTCCTGGCAAGGGAACTGTCCGGGTCCCCTCAGGTCATCATCGCGGACCAGCCCACCAGGGGTGTGGATGTGGGCGCAACGGAGTTTATCCGCAGACGCCTGGTTGAGATGAGGGATGAAGGGAACGGGGTCATCCTTGTGACTTCTGACCTTAATGAAGTACTGGGCCTTTCCGACAGCCTGATTGTCATGTATGAGGGAAGGATCGTGGCTTATATCAGCGACACCTCCCGGATGACAGAAAACCAGCTGGGAACCTATATGCTGGGAATCCAGGTACAGTCGGAGGAAGAGATAAAGGAGGCGCGGCATGAACAGTAATAAACGAATCAACCTGCTGGTGGACCTTGTGAAGCTGGCCCTGATAATCCTCATAGCCTGTGTGCTGGTATCTGTCATTGTGTTTATTGTAAGCGATGACCCGTGGACAGCCATCAGCAGTTTTTTCCTGGGGCCATTTACCTCCCTGCGCAGGGTGGGCAACATCATAGAGGCGGCGTCGCCGTTAATGTTCACGGCGCTGGCAGTAATCATTATCTTTGGTTCCGGCCAGTTTTCCATGATTGCAGAAGGTTCCTTCTTTATCGGAATAACAGGCGCCATGGTGGTGGCCATTGCCTGTAAGCTTCCGGGCGGCGTCCACCCGGCGGCGGCCATCCTGTTCGGAGGATTCTGCGGGGCCGCGGTTGCACTGGTCCCGGCCCTGCTGAAAATGAAATGGAATGTAAGCGAGCTGGTTACGTCCATCATGTTCAATTACGTGGTGCAGTTTTTTGCCATTTACATGGTCAGCTATCATTTCCGCGAGGTCAGCAGCTCCAGCCTGGCTTCCCTGGAATTTGAAAAGACATCCAGGCTTCCCGTTGTCCTTAACGGAACCAGGATCCACGCAGGCATTGTGCTGGGAATCCTGCTTTGTATCCTGGTATGGTTTTTCCTGTACCGCACATCCCTGGGGACCAGGCTCAGGATTACCGGGGACAATCCGCTGTTTGCCAGGTATGCGGGCCTTAAGGTCACCGGGCTCATGGTTGCGGCCCAGGTCCTTGCAGGGGCCATCGCAGGCATGGGAGGCGGAGCGGAGCTTCTTGGCATGTATAACCGGTTTAAGTGGACCACAACCCCCGGATATGGGTGGACAGGCATCGTGGTTGCGCTGCTGGCCAGAAGCAATCCGCTGCTGGTTCCTCTGGCAGCTGCCTTTATCGGGTACCTGAATGTGGGTGCGGATATCATGGCGCGCAGCAGTGATGTGGGCCGCGAGGTGGTGGATATCATCCAGGGCGTCATGATGTTCCTGATTGCAGCGGACGCACTGTTAAAAGGCTGGAGGCAGCATCTGATTGTCAAGGCCGCAAAAGCAGAGGAAAAGGAGGTGGCGCAGGCATGAATTTACTGGGCTTAATCATCAGTACGGACTTTGTGTACATGTGGATACGTGTGGCAACCCCCATTATCTTTGCTTCCCTGGGCGCTGTGATCTGTACAAAAGCAGGGGTGGTGAATCTGGGGCTGGAAGGAATCATGCTCATATCAGCCCTGGCAGGCGTCCTTGGCAGCGCCTTTGGCGGGAACCTTGTTTGGGGCGTGCTGGCAGGCCTGCTGGCAGCGGTTGCGGTAAGCGCGGTGTTTGCATATTTCCATCTTGTCCTGAAGGCCAACAACGTACTTTGCGGCACGGCTGTAAACACCATGGCCACCGGTCTTACGGTATTCGTGCTTCAGCTGGCCACCGGGGAAAAGGGCAACTCCTCTTCCTTAAAAAGCTTTGCATTCCCCAACGTGGACATTCCTGTCATCAGGGATATCCCTGTTATCGGGACAATCCTGTCAGGACATAATGCACTGACATACTTTGCGTTATTCATGGTGGCAGCCATCTGGTTCTTTCTCTATAAGACGCCTACGGGGCTGCGCATGAGGGCGGTGGGCGAGAACCCGGACGCAGCATCCAGCGTGGGGCAGAACGTGGTGAGGATACAGTTCCTGGCCATTGTGCTGTGCGGCCTTATGACAGGACTTGGGGGAATGTATCTTTCAATGGGTTATCTTAACATGTTTGTAAGGGATATGACGGCTGGGCGCGGGTTCATTTCCCTGGCAGCCTGTTCCATGGGACAGGCCACGCCCGCAGGGGCGTTGCTGTCATCCATGATATTCGCATTTTTTGACGGGCTTTCCAATATCCTTCAGGTACTTAAGATCCCGTCTGAGTTCATACAGATGCTGCCATATCTGGCAACCATTGCAGGCCTTACGGTTTACTCCATCCAGAAGTCAGCCGCGGCCAGCCGTAAAATGAAGAAAATAAAGGAGGTACAGGGCTGATGGCACTGGACAAAGAAAGTAAGACAGCAGGAAAGAAGCAGTATCACATTCATCTGAAACCGGGCGATATAGGAAAATATGTGCTTTTGCCAGGTGACCCCGCGCGTTCCGACCGCGTGGCCAGGTATCTTGATAACGCTGAATTTGTTGCGGTTAACAGGGAACACCGCACCTTCACCGGATTTTATAAGGGGGTCAAGGTTTCCGTCACCTCCACCGGCATGGGCTGCCCTTCGGCTGCCATTGCGGCGGAGGAACTGATGAACATCGGGGCGGAATGCCTTATACGCATTGGAAGCAGCGCTGCCCTGCAGGATCATATTAAGATCGGCGACCTGATGATTTCCACCGGTTCCATGAAAAATGAGGGGACCAGCCGTTTTTATGTGCCGGACTGTTTCCCGGCCGTGCCGGATTTTGACCTGACCAGGGCCATCATAGATACGGCCAGGGAAATGCAGCCTGATTTATATGGAAAGGTGTATTACGGGATTAATGCATCGGACGACGCCTTTTACGGGGAAACCCAGGAATGGATTGACAAGCTTTCCGGGCTGGGATGCCTGAACGTGGAGATGGAGAGCTCCGCGCTTTACACGGTCTGCCATAAAAGGAAGAAGAGGGCGGCCATGATCAGCGCTGTTTCCGGCAACCTGGTTACAGGGGAAGTGATTTACGAGACAGCTAATGAGGGGCTGGCAAGAGGCTGGGATGAGGAAATCAAGATCGTGCTTGAAGCAATATACCGGTTTGAAAAGGAAATGAACGGCACAGGGAATGAAGCCGCACAATAGAAAAGGAAGGTATGAAACATGGGAGAACAGAAAACCATGCACACAGATGTAACATCTGACCAGATTGGGAAATACGTATTCCTGCCCGGAAGCGTGGAGCGGGCGGCCCTGATTGCAGAGCACTTTGACAACCCGGTAAAGGTTGCGCATAAGAGGGAATTCCTAACCTACACAGGAACCCTTGAGGGTGTGCCGGTGACCGTGACCAGCACTGGAATCGGCGGCCCATCTGCCTGCATTGCCATTGAGGAGCTGCACTCCTGCGGCGTGCACACCATGATGCGCATTGGTTCCGCTGCATCTACTTCTCCCAAGGTCAGGATGGGGGATGTGGTAATACCAAACGGCGCGGTACGCATGGAGGGGACAGGCAATCACTATCTGCCCTTTGAGTTTCCGGCCGTGCCTGATTTTGAGATGTTAAAGGCGCTGGAGGCAGCTGCCGTCAAGCTGGGACACCCCTATAACGTGGGGGTTACCATCACAAAGGATTCCTACTACACAGAGGCTGAACCTGAGACAAAGCCGGTTTATGAGGAGCTTAAGTACAAATGGGAGTCTTACATAAAAGGAGGCGCCACCAATACCAGCATGGAGTGCGCGGTGCTTTTCCTTGTGGGCGCGTTCCTGGGTATCAGGACGGCCAGTGTGATGATAAGCGCCACTGACTTTGGCCAATATTCCAATGATGCAAAGGATTATCCGTCCGGCTGGGAACAGAGGGCCATTGAGGTGGGGATTGAAGGGATGAGGAGGATGATTATTCAGGATAAGGAAAATAGTATGTCCATGTAACGGAAAACTGTATTATGGGAGGGAATCCATGGTTACTGCAAGGTCCCCGGAAGGCGTCAGGCTTTCCGGGGACTTTTTTCTGGAATTTTGGCGGTTTATATAGGACTCTGTAAATCTCCTAAATATTAGAAAATTACCGTATTTCAGCAAAATTACCGAAACATAAATGAAAAATTACCGTTTTAATATGCCGCAATAAGTTTCCCGCACCCCTAAGAAAAGTGATACATTCTAGGTAAAATAAATGAGAGGAGGCTGCTTATGAAGATTTTAGCAATCACTGCCTGTACGGCTGGCATTGCCCACACCTACATAGCAAAGGAAAAGCTGGAAAACGCAGCAAAAGAATTAGGTGACTCAATCAAAGTTGAAACCCAGGGTTCCATTGGCGTTGAAAACGAACTGACACCGGAGGAAATAAAGGACGCGGACGTGATCCTGATTTCTGCTGATATCCGCGTGAACAAGGAACGCTTCAAGGGCAAACCGGTGGTGGAGATTCCTATCAGTACGGTTATGAAATCTCCAAAGGGTGTAATCAACAAGATTCACGAGAAGCTTGGCAAGTGAGTGTGGCAGATTGGCAATTACTGAAAGATGGGGGACTTTTAAATGGCAAAGAAACAGAAATTCATGAAACACATTATGACCGGTATCTCCTATATGATTCCTATTGTTGTGGCAGGCGGTATCCTTGGGGCGCTGGCAAAGGCATTTGGCGGATGGGATATCGGAAGCGCTGTTGCGGCGGGTGCAACACCATTTTCAAACCTGAATCCATTTACATGGGTGGGGTTCTGGTGGGGCGTTAACAAGTTAAGTTCCTATGCAATGGATTTTGCGGTTGCAGTGATGACAGCAGGCGCGGCTTACTCCATGGCAGGACGGCCCGGCATCGTGCCTGGTCTGATTATCGGCTACTGTTCAGCCCAGTCCAAAGCCGGATTCTTGGGCGGCCTGCTGATGGCATTCATCATCGGCAATTTTGTGAACTGGATGAAGACATGGAAGCTACCCAAATGGTGTGAAGGGCTTATGCCTGTTATGTTCATACCGGTCATATCCACACTTGTCTGCGGCATGATCTTCCTGTGTGTTTTCTCAATCCCTCTGGCATGGATTATGGATGTGTTCCAGCAGTGGATCATCTCCTTGAACGGCGGCGCGAAATCCGTGATTGGAGCGGTAATCGGTGCCTGCATGGGCTTTGATATGGGCGGACCTGTTAACAAGACCGCATCCATGGCAGCCAATGCCCTGGGTGCCGACGGAATCAACGGCCCCATGTGTGCTAAGATCATCGGCGGCATGACTCCTCCCATCGGACTGTTCATCGCGACCATGATTAGAAAGAACAAGTTTACCAGGACCGAACTGGAGACAGCAAAGACAGCGCTTCCCATGGGACTCTGCTTTATCACGGAGGGCGTCCTGCCTTTTGCCGCAGCAGATCCCGCAAGGTTCATTCCGTCCAGTATGGCAGGTTCTGCTGTTGCGGGCGCCATTGCAGTAGGCATGGGCTGTGAGTCCGTGGCAGGCCATGGAGGCATATTCGTGGTTCCCATGATGAAGAATCCGGTGTGGTTCATGATTGCGCTTGTCATCGGCTCTGCAGTGACCGGCATCATCTACGCGCTGATTAAAAAGCCGTCCATGGATGAGGCTGCCGCAGAGGAAGAGGACATTGACATTGATCTGGATATCAGGATTGAATAGCTTAAATAATGGCGGTGTAAGGACAATGGACTAGAAAGGACAAAATCATTATGTTAGTTTCAATGAAAGCAATTCTTGAAGATGCAAATACAAATTACTACGGCGTCATGGCCATGAACAGCATTAACATTGAGATGGCGCGCGCCGGCATCATGGCTGCTGAGGAGGAACACTCTCCTATCATCATCCAGTTTGGCCCCGGCCAGATGAAGAATCATGCCCACATGGAGGAAATGCTTCCGGTGGTGGAGGAACTGGCAAAAAGGGTGCATGTACCCGTTGCCTTAAACCTGGATCACGGCAGTGATTTCTATGTGATTGCAGACTGTATCAACGCTGGTTTTACCAATGTCATGTTTGACGGCTCATCCCTTCCCTATGAGGAAAATGTAAAGAGGACCGCCATTGTCAGCGCCCTGGCCCACGGCATGGGCTGCTCCGTTGAGGGGGAGCTGGGCCATGTGGGACAGGCGGCTGACGCAGATGACGACAACCTGGATTTATACACAGACCCTGACCAGGCCATGGATTTTGTGACCAGGACAGGGGTGGATGCCCTGGCAGTTGCCATCGGTACGGCCCATGGCGCATATCCCAAGGGCAAGATCCCAAAACTTGACTTTGAACGTCTCCGCCTGTTAAAGGAAACCTTAAAGATGCCGTTGGTGCTGCACGGCGGTTCCGGCTCCGGGGAGGAAAACCTTAAAAAGGCTGTGGCAGGGGGAATCAACAAGATTAATGTGTGCACCGATGCATGGCAGGCTGCCAAGGATGCCACTTTACATGCCCTCAGGGATAACCCTGGGATGGACTATATGCACCTGTGCATGGCGGCTGAGGCAGGAATCAAACAGTTTGTCAAAGATTACATGAAAGTCATCGGTTCCAGCGGCCGTTATATTTATGGCCAGGCTGTGGGCAGGAGCAGCGAGTAATCACAAAAGAACAGGGAGTGCTGGATTGAAAGAGGATAAGAAGGCAAAAGACAACAGCCGGATAATGAGGCGCCTTCTGGATGGAGGAAGCTATACCACGTTGCAGATTGCAGAACAGGTAGGGCTGTCTGAAAAGACTGTGCGGACCAAGATGGACCTTATCAACGACTGGCTGGAGGAAGAGAACCTGGGACGGATTGAGCGCAGGCAGGGAAAAGGAATATGGCTGGCGGCGGATGAGAACCAGAAAAAGCGTCTGAACCAGCTGCTTCTCTCGGACCAGGACCTAAAGCCCGCCGCCTGCCAGGACAGCCGCAATAAACAGCTGATTGGAAAACTTCTGAAATTAAAGCCTGGTGAGATTACCACTCTGCAGCAGCTGGCCGACAGCCTGTATTTAAGCCCGCCTACGGTAGGTGGGCTTTTAAGGGATGTGGCCGGCTGGTTTTCAGAGAGGAGCCTTAGGATTGTTTCCATGCGGAGCAAGGGCGTGTGCCTGGAGGGGGAGGAATACAGCTTCCGGATTGCAATCAGGGACTATATGATGGATATGATGCCTGAAGTGCTGGAAGCCCTTTTGGGGACATTTGCCCCAGGGGTGGAGGTGACCCGGATCCGGAACATCATCGTGGATGCGGAAAATGCCTGGCGCATCGAACTGGCGGACGATTCTTTTAAGATGGTATGGATCATGGCCTGCCTGTCGCTGGCACGCCGGAGTAAAGCAGGAAAGTTCATACAGGCCAAGGAGGAGGACATCCAGAATTATAATGAATATTCCTTTTCGGAGTCCATTTACCAGAGGATTGAGAAGGAATATAAACCCCACACCTCAGAGGATGATGTGATGTTCCTGGCCCTGATGCTCCTGACCGCCAAAAAGCTGAAGAACTTCACCGACTTGAAGGGAGGGGATTATGCCAGGGCATATGACAGGAATTTGGGGAAATTTGTAAAATTGATTATTGACACCATTGATTCGGTGCTGGATATTGACCTTTCCGGGGATGAGCTGCTTTATGAGAGCCTGATGCTCCACATGCGTTCCGCTATTTTCCGGATGAAGTATTCCACTGCCACCGGCGATCATATCAGCAAGTATGTTAAGAATGAATATAAGCAGACCTTTCTGGCCACCTGGTCCACCAGCAATCTTTTTGAAGAGTATTATGATGTGCAGGTGACGGAGGATGAACTGGCCGGGATTGCCCTTTACATACAGGCAGCCATTATCCGGAAAAAGAAAGGGCGGCCCATCAGGGCGCTGCTCATCAGTGAGCGGGGCATGGCTGCCAGCCAGCTGACCAGCGAGATGCTCAAGTACAGCATTCCTGAAATCACAGATATAGAGGCTGCCAGCTGCCATGACTTCCGGCTTTCCAATTACCGGGATGTGGATGTAATCATCAATACGTCAGGAAATGAAATCCGGGATGAGCGCGTGGTGGTACTGGAGGGGCATTTAAGGGACCAGGGAATCGAGGCGGTCCGCCAGAAGGTCAATCAGATTTTCTATTTCCGGAAAAAACAGGAATTTCATTTTAACAGTCTGTGCCATCAGCTGTTTGAGGCGGACCTTTTTTTGATTAGGCCCAAGGTTGGGGACAAGGACCAGCTCATTGGCATGATGGTGGATAAATTAGTTAAAAAAGGGGATGTGACGGCTCACTATCTGGAGAGCGTATTTGACAGGGAACGGGCTACCACCACCAGTATTGGACACGGTGTTGCAATCCCCCATGGCAATATGACGGAAATCAATGAATCCAGGATAGTGGTGGCGATTTTGGACAGGCCCATCAGCTGGCATGGCGACATGGTGGATATGGTGTTTTTGCTGGCTGTGAAAATGACATCGAAATTTGAAATAAAGAGGACAAAGCAGTTTTATAAGGATTTCCTTCAGCTGACAGATAATGATGAGAATCTGGAAGCCGTGAAGAAAATGGATTCTGCCTTGGACATTTATCAATATTTTATAAAATAGAGGGGAGATTTCAGAATATGGCTGTGAAAGAGATTCTGGATGATCGGGTCATTGACCTGAATATGAATGCAAAGAATAAGGATGAAGTAATCAGGCATCTGGCCGGACTCCTGAAAAATGCCGGATACATTGAGAATCTGGAGGGGTATGTGAGGGATGTGTATGTGAGGGAAAGCGAGGGAATCACGGGAATCGGCGGACATGTGGCCATTCCTCACGGAAAGTCGGACCATGTGGACCGCGTGGGGATTGCTGTGGGCCGCACCAGGGATATGATTGACTGGGAATCTTACGATGGGGAGCCATCCCGCCTGTTTTTCCTCTTTGCTGTCCCGGCCGACAGTGACGGCGCCAAGGACCACCTGCGCCTCATTGCAGAACTGGCCGGGAAACTGGGAAATGACAATACCATGAGAAGGCTGCAGACCGCTGCTTCCTATGATGACCTGCTGGAGGCATTTTCATAAAGGAGACAAAGAAGATGGCAGATACATTTATTGCGCCCGGACAGATCATAAGCGGAAACCGGGCCTTGGACATGGCCGCAGGAACCGTGGCAAAGCTGGGAAAAAAGGCCCTGGTGGTGACGGACGATGTCATGCGGCAGCTGGGGAATCTGGATAAGGTGACGGACATGCTTATAAAAACAGGAGTTTCATATGCTGTTTTTACAGGAGTGGGCGGAGAACCGGATGACCGGATGATTGAGGCCGGTGTGGCTGTGTACCGGGAAGAAAAATGCGACTTTCTCATGGCTTTTGGGGGAGGGAGCCCCATTGACTCCATGAAGGCCATTGCCATGATTGCGGCCTGGGGCGGCAGGCCGGCAGACTACATGGGCAGGACTGTCTGTGAGAAGCCGGCACCCATGGCAGCCATTCCCACCACGGCGGGGACAGGATCAGAGGCCACCCAGTTCACCATTATCACGGACACGGCAACGCAGGTAAAGATGCTCTTAAAGGGACCTGGGCTTATGCCGGATCTGGCGGTCATCGACCCGCAGTTTACCATGACAGCGCCTCCGGGAATCACGGCAGCCACGGGTGTGGACGCCCTGACCCACGCCATTGAGGCGTATACTTCCAAAAAAGCCCAGCCCCTCAGCGATACCCTTGCCCTGTCTGCCTGCCAGAGGATTTTCAGCCATTTAAAGAATGTATGGGAACATGGGGATGATTGGGAAGGAAGGAACCAGATGGCCCTGGCAGCCCTGGAGGCCGGCATGGCCTTTAACAACTCCTCGGTCACCATTGTCCATGGAATGAGTCGTCCCATGGGCGCCCTGTTCCACGTGCCCCACGGCATCTCCAATGCCATGCTCCTAAATGTTTGCCTGGACTATGCCAAGGAGGGGGCAGCGGACCGTTTTGCCCATATTGCGGTCAAGTGCGGTTTGGGGAAGCCGGAGGACAGCAGCCGTGAGGCGGCGGATAAGCTTATGGAGCGGGTAGGAATGCTTCTCAGGGAGATCCAGATTCCCACCCTGGCGGAATACGGTATCCCGAAAGAGGATTTTATGAGGGCAATCCCAAAGATGGCTGAGGATGCCATGGCTTCAGGCAGCCCGTCCAACACCCGCAGGGATGTTACGGTCCAGGAAGTGGAAGCCCTTTACAGGAAACTTTGGAAAAGGGAGGAGATGTAAAATGGAATATCTTACATTTGAGCAGGACAGGAAATATGACCTGATCCTGTTAGGCAGGATTGCAATCGACTTTAATCCCCTGGATTATTATAAGACCCTGGCGGAGAGCGGAACCTTCCGCAAATATGTGGGAGGTTCACCGGCTAATATCGCGGTAGGGCTTTCCAGGCTGGGAAAAAAATGTGGGTTTTTCGCAAGGATTTCCCATGACCGTTTTGGCGAATTTGTGGTAAACTTTTTTAAGGAGGAGGGGATTGACACCTCCCATATCAGGCCGTGTGTTAACGGGGAGAGCCTGGGGCTTACCTTTACGGAAATCCTGAGCCATGATGAGAGCAGCATTCTCATGTACCGCAACGGCGTTGCGGACCTGTCCCTCTGTCCGGAGGATATCGACGAGGATTATTTAAAGGAGGCTAAGGCCATCCTGATTTCGGGGACAGCCCTGGCTGCCAGCCCTTCCAGGGAGGCGGCCCTAAAGGCAGTGGCCCTGGCAAAAAAGAATGGTCTGCGCATTATCTTTGACATTGACTACCGCGCGTATAACTGGAAGAATGAGGATGAAATCGCCCTGTATTACTGTGCGGTGGCAAGGGACAGCGATATTATCCTGGGTTCCAGGGAGGAGTATGACCTGACGGAGCGGTTTTTGGGACTGGACGGTACGGATCAGGCCTCCGCGGCTTACTGGTGTGCCGGGCAGGCATCGGTTGTGGTGGTCAAGCATGGCAGGGAGGGGTCCACTGCCTACACCAGGGATGGAAATTCCTATTCCATCCGTCCCTTCCCGGTGGAGGCCCTGAAAGGGTTTGGAGGCGGTGACGGCTATGCCTCCAGCTTCCTCTACGGTATTCTTAACGGCCTGGATATGATGGACTGCCTGGAACTGGGATCCGCCTCCGCCTCCATGCTGGTGGCGTCCCACGGGTGCAGCCCGGATATGCCCACAGTAAAAGAGCTGGAGGCATTTATCAAAAAGGAAAAAGAGCAATATGGCGAAATGGTGGCCAGAGAGGAGTAATCAGTATGGAAATGAGGAAGATTGGTAAAACAGATATACAGGCCGCCGGCCTGGGCCTGGGCTGCTGGGCCATTGGCGGAGGCCATTGGTGGGGGGACAATGATGACAGGATGTCCATTGAGACCATCTGTCGGGCATTGGATCTGGGCATCAACTGGGTGGACACTGCCAGGGTGTACGGTTTTGGACACAGTGAGGAGGTGGTGGGGAAGGCTCTTAAGGAGCTGCCCCGTCATAAGGTGGTCCTTTCCACCAAGTGCGGAATCCAGTGGTATGACAAGGGCGGGGAGCTTCATTTTACAAGGGAGGGCCATGAGGTCCGCCGGGACCTGTCCCCCAAGGCAATCCGCCGGGACCTGGAGCTGAGCCTGAAAGCACTTGGCACGGATTATATTGATGTTTATTACACCCACTGGCAGTGTATGACCTATGGCCTTGTGCCCGTGGCAGAGACCATGGGTGAGCTCATGAGGATGAAGGAGGAGGGCAAGATCCGGGCCATCGGCGCCTCCAATGTAAATCTTCAGATACTGAGGGATTACGAAGCCGCCGGACAGCTGGACGTAATCCAGGAAAAACTCAGCATCCTGGACCGGAAACCGGAGGCAGAACTTCTGCCCTTCTGCCAGGAGCACGGCATCACGCTCCAGGCATACTCCCCCATTGAACAGGGGCTGCTGGCAGGAAAGGCAGGGGATGACTATGTGCCTTCCAAAGGAAATGTCCGCGAAGGAAAGACATGGTGGAAGCCTGAGAACATTGCCGCGGTTAACAGGATGCTGGCAGGATGGCGGGACCTGACGGAGAAGTACCATTGTTCACTGGCAAATCTCTGTATTAAGTGGAACTCCATGCTGTCGCCTGATATTAATGTCCTCTGCGGGGCCAGGAAGGTTTCCCAGGTAGAGGACAGCGCCAGATCCCTGGATATCCCCATGTCCCAGGAGGATTTCCATCGGATGAAGAAGGATGCAGACAAGGTCATTTCCATGGCCGGAAAAAATAAAAAATTATAATGAAAAGAGGATACAATCATGAAAATCGCAGTTTTGAATGAATTTAGCCAGGCACCTAAAAACGGGATCATCCTTAAGGAATTAAAGTCTGTTGTGGAGCCAATGGGGCACCAGGTGTTTAATGCCGCCATGGAGGTTCCCCTCACTGACCAGGATGTTCCGGAAGCATACACCCAGGAGAATCCGCGCCTGACCTACCTGCATCTGGGAATCATGTCCGCGCTGCTCTTAAACTCCGGTGCAGTTGACTTTGTGGTCACAGGATGCGGGACGGCCCAGGGAGCGCTGATGTCCTTAAACATGTATCCCGGCGTTGTGTGCGGCTACTGTATTGAGCCCACGGACGCCTACCTGTTTTTGCAGATTAATAATGGAAACGCCCTTGCCATTCCATTTGCAAAGGGCTTTGGCTGGGGGGCTGAAATCAATTTGAACAATATCTTTGTCAAGGCATTTGGCTCGCCCAAGGGAATGGGATATCCGGACGGCCGCAAGGAAGCCCAGAACCGAAATGCAGACCTGCTGTTTGATGTAAAGAAAAAAGTTGCAAAGCCTCTTTTAGATGCATTAAGGGCTTTGGATCCCCAGATGGTGAAGGAGTGTATGATCCCCAGATTCCTTGACTGCTTCTACGCAGGCTGCCAGGATCAGGAAATCAGGGCTTTTGTGGATGAGATGGCTTACTCCAAAGGCGGGAATTAAGAATGGTGGAACATGTCAGGGAGCACAGCCTTATAGGGCAGCCGGACCACGGGAGGATACGCCCTCTTAAAAGGGCGGAGATATACCGTGTCCTGGACCGTATGACAGAGGGCCTTCCTAAGGCAGGGAGGATTCTTCTGGTGCCGCCGGACATAACAAGGCTGTATTCCTATGCAGGGGTCATAACCTCATATTTATACAAAAAACTGTCTGTTGACGCCCTGGTCCGTATCCTTCCGGCCACCGGGACCCACCGGCCTATGACACCGGGGGAGCGCTGCCGGTTCTTTGGCCGGGATATACCGGACCATGCATTTCTTATCCATGACTGGTGCAGGGATACGGTGGATATCGGGACCGTGCCGGGCGCTTACTGTACCCAAGTATCAGCAGGCAGGTATACAGGGGATATTTGCGCCCAGGTCAACCATCACATAGTGGACCAAAGCTTTGACCTGATCCTTTCCATCGGCCAGGTGGTGCCCCACGAGGTCACAGGAATGTCAAATTACACCAAGAACATACTGGTGGGCCTAGGAGGCCGCAGGATCATCAATGAAAGCCATATGCTGGGCGCGGTCTGCAACCTGGAGACAATCATGGGAAATACGGACACGCCTGTGAGGGCGGTGTTTGACTACATTGAGGAGCATTTCCTGAAACAGGCGCCCCTTATGTATATCCTTACCGTGACTTCCCAGGCAAAGGAGGACAGGCTGGTCCATGGGATATTCACAGGGGCTTCCAGGCAGGTGTTTGAACACGCCGCAGCCCTTGCCCGGGAATGCAACATAACATACCTGCCAAAGGCTGTGGAAAAGGTGGTGGCCTATCTGGAGCCGGAGGAATTTTCCTCCTTCTGGGTAGGAAATAAGGCGGTTTACCGCACCCGCATGATAATCCGGGACGGCGGGGAGCTGCTGGTCATTGCCCCGGGACTTAAGGACTTTGGGGAGAATCCGGAAGTGGACCGGTTGATCCGCAGGTATGGTTACAAGGGCACGGAGCGTATCATGGAACTGGTAAGGGAGGGGGAGTTTGCAGATATGACAATGGTCCCGGCCCATATGATACACAGTTCTTCGGAGGGGAGGTTTAAGATTACCTATGCCGTGGACCCCAGGAAACTGTCGCCCCAGGAGGTACAGGCAGCCGGATATGGATACATGGATGTGTCGGAGGCGCTGAAAAGATATCCTGTCGTCTGTATGGAGGACGGGATGCAGAGGATGGAAGACGGGGAAGAGATCTATGTGGTAAAGTCCCCGGCCCTTGGGGTCTGGAAGGTGGGAGGAACTCCCTTAAGAAATTCTAACGCCGCCTTTAGAAAAACTTCCACAAATAGTCAGGGAATAGTCACGTAGTGTTAAGGCTTTTTCAAAGATTAAATCCAAGGTATGTGATATGATAGATACATAAAGTGATAGATTATCAGCATATCCATAAACAAGGACAAATCAGATTGAGAAAGCGGGTGAAGTGAATGAAGGTGCGTAAAGGATTAAAATATCTGGCAGCCATGATCATGGCTGCGGGGATCTGTCTCTGTGCCATGGTCATCATGGATGGTTACCACATGTATAGGGATGCGGTGGCTGAGGTAAGCCTGGAAGATAAAGTGGCTTCCATCCGCAGCAAGGAAAATTACACCACCTTTGATGAGCTGCCCGAAATCTATGTGGATGCGGTGCTGTCCGTGGAGGACCACAGGTTTTACAATCATCCGGGCATTGACATGATTGCCATCGGAAGGGCTGTTTTTAATGATATCCGGGCAGGGGCATTTGTTGAGGGCGGCAGCACGGTGACGCAGCAGCTGGCCAAGAACATGTACTTTACCCAGGAAAAGGAACTGCAGCGCAAAGTGGCGGAAGTGTTTGTGGCTTTTGACCTGGAGCAGAATTACAGCAAGAACGAGATACTGGAACTCTATGTGAACACCATTTATTATGGAAATGGATACTACTGTGTTAAGGACGCCTCGGAGGGGTACTTTGGGAAAGCGCCAAATGACATGACGGATTATGAAAGCACGCTCCTGGCCGGAATCCCCAACGCACCGTCTAAATATGCCCCAACCGTAAGCCCGGAGCTGGCGCAGAAGCGTCAGGAGCAGGTGCTGGCGCGTTTGGTGAAATGCGGGTATTTTACGGAGGAACGGGCACTTGAGACGCTGGCGGCAGGGAATGTACTGTAGAGAGATGTATGCTGTGGATGTATGTTTGCTGAGGATGAGTCCAAGGCGCATTGACGATGGGAATCCAGGATGATATGATGGGAGTATTCAGATTCAGGAGGAAAATACATGCAGATATCGTCCAGCTTAGGAATGAGCATTGTCACGGAGGTAAAGAAAATCATCCATGAAGATCTGACATTCATGGATAAGAGCTGCCGTATCATTGCCTGTACAGATGAAAGGCGGATAGGAGATTTCCATGAGGCCAGCAGGAAGATGCTGGATGAGGGCCTTAAGGAACTGACGGTGCCGGATGACGATACATATCAGGGAACCCGGTCCGGGATTAACCTGACGCTGGAGCTTGAAGGCCAGGTCGTAGGGGTCGTGGGCATCACGGGAAACGAAGAAGAGGTCAGCCGCTACGGACAGGTAGTAAAGAAAATGACGGAAATCCTGCTGCTGGAAAGCTATTTGAAAGAAGAAAAAATCCGGGAACGCAGCGCCAGGAACCGCTTTTTGCAGGAATGGCTGATGACGGATGAGTTGAGGATGAATCCGGCCCTGGTAGATGAAGGTATCTCCCAGGGCATCGATGTGATGGCGGCCAGACGGGCTGCGGTGCTTGAGCATACCGGGAATTCCATCATGAGTCAGGAGGATGTGGAACGGATTGAACACAGGATCCGCCGCATCCTGAAAGAGGATATGCGCAATGTAAGCGGCAGCAGCGGCGGAAATTTTATCGTACTGATGAGTGAGCGCAGCGATGAGATGGCGGAGAAGCTGATTGCCCAGATACAGAAGGATGTCCTGAAGGAATGCGGATATCAGCTGATTGCAGGCGTGGACAGCCGTACTGTCAGCGGCGGACAGCTTAAAGCCGGATATCTTCGGGCCATTAAGGCCATGAACGGGGCCGCGGTGCAGGGAAATGGCGGGATTGCCTTTTACGACAGTATTTTATTGGAAATATTCATCAATGATATTGGACAGGCCACAAAGGAAGAGTTCATACAGCGTGTATTTAAGGGATGTTCGGAAAAGCGGATGAAGGAAGCTGTCCGTATTCTGAGGGTGCTCTATGAGTGCGACGGTTCCATCAACCAGGCTGCCGGGCAGCTGTACCTTCATAAGAATACCCTGCAGTATAAACTGAACCGGTTAAGGGAAAAAACGGGTTATGACCCACGTAAATTAAGCTCGGCGCCTTATTACTATCTGGCGATTGCGTTTTATGAGAGCATGGAATGAGGGATATTCATAGGGAGAGGATTACTGCGGGCAGCGGTAGTCCTTTTTTTGATGCGGCCTGGAATCCGCAGGCGGGGTAATGTGAAATAAAAATGCATAAAATTTCAATGTAAATATATACAAATGAATAAAAAATATACAAACTAGTATATTACATATACCATATTATTCCGAATAAATATGGCTTTTGTAACATATCGATGAAAATGATTTTATGTTATAGTTAATTCATGAAAAACAGGCGCAAAAGTTAATGAGGAGGGTGATATGAAGATAGATATACCCTATGGAAAGACTGTGTTATCAGCAGATATACCGGATATAAGAGTGAGTGCGGTACTTAATAACCGGCTGCATGATTATGAACCTTTGGCTGCCGCTGATGAGCTGGTGGAACAGGCGCTGGCATCACCAATCAGCAGTCCGCCCTTATGTGAGCTTGCAAAAGGAAAAAAAAATGTGGTCATACTGGCAAGCGACCACACCCGCCCGGTTCCCAGCAAGGCAATCATACCAGCCATGCTGCGGGAAATAAGACGGTTTAACCCTCAGGTAAAGGTTACAATCCTCATAGCCACAGGATGTCACAGGGAATCGACCAGGGAGGAATTGGTTCACAAATTCGGCCGTGAGGTTTGTGAGCAGGAAAAGATAGTTATACATGACTGTCTGAAGGATCCCATGGTGGATTATGGCGTACTTCCATCTGGCGCGCCTTTAAGCGTGAACCAGATTGGTGCCCAGGCGGATCTGCTGGTTGCGGAAGGTTTTATTGAACCGCATTTTTTTGCCGGGTTTTCGGGAGGACGCAAAAGCGTGCTTCCGGGAATCTGCGCAGCCAGTACGGTTTATGCCAATCACAGCTCCCATATGATAAACAATCCAAATGCCCACAGCGGCTGTCTGGAAGGGAACCTGATTCATGAAGACATGGTGGAGGGGGCGCGCCGTGTGGGTCTTAACTTTATTGTGAATGTTGTGTGCAACGGCAATAAAGAGACCGTGGCTGCCTTTGCAGGGGATTTTGAACAGGCGCACCTTGCAGGCGTAAGCTTTCTTAATGGACTATGCAGGATGCAGGTTAAGGAAGAGGCTGGTATTGTCATCACTGGCAACGGCGGTTTCCCATTGGACCAGAATATCTACCAGGCAGTCAAGGGAATATCCACGGCAGATATCATCTGCCGCAGGGGCGGCGTGATTATTATGGCGGCTGCCAGTGTGGACGGCCATGGGGGAGATGAATTCTATAACACATTCGCATGCGGGAAAACAGCAGGGGAAATCCTGCAGGATATCCTCAGCGTACCCCAGGATAAAACCCGGCCCGACCAGTGGCAGTCCCAGATTCTTGCAAGAGCAATGGCAAGGCATCCGGTCATTCTCATAAGTACGCAGCCCTATGAACTGGTACATAAGATGGGAATCATACCTGCTGATAACCTTTCCCAGGCCATTAAGAAGGCGGATGAAATACTGGGACGGGAAGAAAAAATTGTAGTTATACCGGATGGGGTTGGGTGTATTCCTGCCTTGGAAGGATAATGGTAAAACGAAACGGTAAGGATAAGTGTTCGAGGAGGGACAGAAAATGGGGAAATGGATGAAAAACAGCTCAAAACGGCTGCTGGCAATCTCTGTTTTACTGATGTTAATCAGTATGGTAATGGCAGGGACATTGCAAAGTGATTTTGGAAAAGTGACTGTCAAGAAAATTAAAGTTGAAACAGATGCAGGTTTAACCATGGGCGGACTGTTATACGTACCGGATTCAGCTACAGAGGAGAATCCGGCGCCAGCCGCAGTTGTCGTACACGGATGGTGGAAGACAAAGGAGAGCCAGTCTTCCACTGCCATGGAGCTGGCCCGCCGGAGAATTGTGGCCCTTGCTATTGATATGTACGGACACGGTGATTCTTCTAATGTGAAATTTAATTTTGTGGATTCCTATAATGGGTTGGAATTACTGGCTGCACTGCCTTACGTTGATGCTGACCGTTTGGGCATTACAGGTCATTCCATGGGAGGCAAATGCTGTACCGCAGTGACGGAATGGGCGGACCAGGGCGGTTCCGTGGATGTGGCAGCCATGGTCATTGCAGGTACGGACCCCACGTATCAGGATAAAGACGGTGCCTGGATTAATGCTTACGGCAGCCGGGATGTGTGCATGATTGCGGCCAGATATGATGATTTTGAGTACCACGGTTCAACCATCCATGGACCCTGGTATAATGCGCCCAGGGACTATGCATCAACAGACCGGGCAAAATCCTTTGTGAATTTTGGGGAGGATCCGGCAAATATTAAGGATGAGGTCCAGGTTGGCAAGGTATATGAAAAGGAGATTGATGGCAGGATTGCCAAACGACTGCTTTATACACCGACACAAATCCACTCCTGGTTCGTGCTGTCACCGGTTTCCACCGGTATGACCGTATCCTTCCTTCAGGATTCCCTGGGAGCGCCTAATCCCCTTGGGGCATCCAATCAGCTTGGATTCATCAAGGAACTGTTTACCGCATTGGGACTGGTGGGAATGTTCATGTTCATGGTATCCCTTGTCTATGTATTGATTGAAACGCCTGCATTTGCCTGCCTTAAGGCATCCAAGAAGGTAGAACCCCTTCCGGCGCCAAAGGGCAGGGGACTTGCATGGTTCTGGGGGGCAATCCTTGTGACAGCAGTAGTATCTTATGCCACGCTGTTCCCCATTGCAACCTGGGTCAATACAGCGCCGCCTGACCCGCTGCTGCCAATCATTCAGGCCAAGTCCCTTGGAATCTGGGGCGTAATCAGCGGTGCCGTGTCTTTATTGATCATGTACCTGAATTATCGGTTCTATGGAAAGCATAACGGAATTGATTTAAGGGAACGGGGAATCATACTTCCAAAGGGTATATTTGCAAAGACAGTCCTGCTGGGGATAATTGCTCCCCTTGCAGCTTATGGATTTGTGTTCCTTGCAGACTATTTCTTTACCACGGACTTCCGTTTCTGGACCTTTGCGGCCAGGGCCTTTGAGTCAGATAAAGCAATTTACACCCTGGTTTCCCTGCCGCTGTTTTTGATGTACTATATTCCTAATTCCCTTGCAACAAACTGTTTCCGATATAACCGGATAGGAGGCAGGGAGTGGATTAATACCTTGATTGTATCAGTGGGAAACGCTCTTGGCTGTATTGGGCTTTTGGCAGTACAGTATATAACCTTTGCTGCCACCGGCTATTCCAGATGGCATGATAATGGCTCGGTGAAATCCGCAATCGGGTGGTCTTATGCAGTGGTTGCAATCTTAATAATTGCTCCTATTGTTGCACGTAAGATATATAAAAAGACTAATAATCCTTATCTGGCAGGAATCATCAACGGCATCATAGTAGCCATAATTAGCTGTACCAGTACCTCTACCATACTTTATACGGTCGGGACATCTTACATACCCCATTGATGCCAGGGTTCCGTCCATCATGCAGGTGTATTTTTTAAAGGCAATCCTAACATGCCCTGTTTATTATGAGTCTTTACAATTCATATAGAATCTGTTAGAATGAGGAAACAGCCAAAAAAGCGTTAGATACCCCCTATCGGTGCGTATCTAACGCTTTAAGGCGTGTCATAAGGGCATGCCGCGGCAGGGTTTGATATCAGATGGATGAAACAGGACAGAGGGACGTAAAATGAGCGGAATATGGGACAGAATAAAGGGTATACTGGGATGGGTAAAAAGGGAACCGGATAAGAAGGAGGACGACAGGGTCATGTATATCATAGCAGGTTTGGGCAATCCCACAAGGGAATACGAGAAGACAAGGCATAATGTGGGATTTGAGGTCATTGATGTGCTGGCCGACATGCTGGGTACCACGGTTGAGGAGAAGAAGTTTAAGGGATGTTACGGAAGGGGAATCATCGGCGGTGAGAAGGTGCTGCTGTTAAAACCCCAGACCTTCATGAACCTCAGCGGCGAGAGCATAAGGGCTGCCTCTGATTTCTATAAAGTGGATCCTGAACATATCATTATCATATATGATGATATCAGCCTGGATGTGGGGCAGCTGCGCATCCGCAAAAAGGGAAGCGCGGGCGGCCACAACGGCATTAAGAACATCATCGCCCACCTGGGTACCCAGGAATTCCCGCGCATTAAGGTTGGGGTAGGCGATAAGCCTAAGAAAATGGACCTGGCCGACTATGTGCTGAGCCGTTTTTCCAAAGAAGACCGGGCGGCCATGGAGGATGCGTTTAAGGAGGCGGCAAAGGCTGTGGAAGTGATGATAACAGAAGGAATGGATACAGCCATGAATCAGTTTAACGGCCATAAGGCCTGATGAGAGGTGCGGGGTAAGATGGAAAATCCATTATTGGAATTACAGGAATATGACAATCTGATCCAGGCCCTGAATAAGGGGAAGGGGCCTCTTCAGGCAACGGGTACGCTGGACTCCCAGAAGGTCCATCTGATGTATGAGCTGGGGGAGGGGACGGCATTTCCGTGGAAGCTGGTGGTGACCTATGATGACACCAGGGCCAAGGAAATATACGATGATTTCCGGAACTTTACAAACCAGGTATGGCTCTATCCGGCCAAAGACCTGCTGTTTTACAGTGCGGACATCCATGGAAACCTTATGACAAGGCAGCGGATTGCCGTGTTCAGGCACCTGATGGAGGATAAGGGCGGAGTGGTGGTCACCACCATGGACGGCCTGATGGACCACCTTCTTCCCCTGCAGTATCTGAAGGAGCAGGCCATTACCGTCACAAGCGGGCAGGTCATTGACCTTAATGTGTGGAGACAGAGGCTGACCGCCATGGGGTATGAGAGGATGGCCCAGGTGGACGGCATGGGACAGTTTTCCATCCGCGGCGGGATTATCGATATTTTCCCGTTGACAGAGGAAGTGCCGTTGCGTATCGAACTGTGGGATGATGAAGTGGATTCCATCCGTACCTTTGATCTGGAGAGCCAGCGGTCCGTGGAACAGCTGGACTTTGTCACCATCTATCCGGCGGCCGAGGTGGTGCTGGATAAAAATCAGCTGGAGACAGGGACCAGCCGGTTGGAAAAGGAAGCAAAGACCTATGGGAAGGCCCTGCAGGAACAGCATAAACCGGAGGAAGCCCACAGGATCCATTCCATCATAGAGGAATTGACAGAGGGGCTTAGGGACGGCTGGAAGCTGGGGGGTCTGGACGCGTATATCCGGTATTTCTGTCCGGATACAGTGTCCTTTCTGGAGTATTTCCCTAAGGGGGAAAGCGTGGTGTACCTGGATGAACCTGCCAGGCTCAGGGAGAAGGGAGAAACCGTGGAGCTGGAGTTCCGGGAGAGCATGATGCACCGCCTGGAAAAGGGATATCTCCTGCCGGGGCAGACCGAACTGCTCTATCCGGTGGAGGAGGTCATGGCCAGGGTCCAGAGGCCGCGTACCGTGATGCTCACAGGCCTGGACCAGAAGCTTCCGGGTATGAAGGTGAACCACAAGTTCAGCATTGATGTGAAGAATGTGAACTCCTACCAGAACAGCTTTGAGATCCTGATTAAGGACCTGACCAGGTGGAAAAAGGAAGGATACAGGGTCATACTCCTGTCAGCGTCCAGGACAAGGGCCAGCAGGCTGGCCAGCGACCTGCGGGAGTACGGCCTGCGCGCCTACTGCCCGGATGGGGCGGGACCTGAGATGGAAACCGGGGAAGGGATGGAGGCCAAGGACGCCCATCCAAAGGTAAAGCCAGGGGAAATCATGGTTACCTACGGCAGCCTCCACCGGGGGTTTGAATACCCGCTTCTTAAGTTTGTCTATATCACCGAGGGTGACATGTTCGGCGTGGAAAAGAAGAAAAAGCGCCGGAAGAAAACAAATTACCAGGGCAAGGCAATCCAGAGTTTTTCCGAGCTGTCCGTGGGTGACTATGTGGTCCATGAGGAGCATGGGTTAGGCATTTACAAGGGAATCGAGAAGGTTGAGCGGGATAAGGTCATCAAGGACTATATCAAGATTGAGTATGGGGACGGAGGCAACCTGTACCTGCCTGCCACCCGGCTGGAAAGCATCCAGAAATACGCGGGCGCGGATGCCAAGAAGCCAAAGCTTAACAAGCTGGGAGGTACGGAGTGGGGCAAGACCAAGACCAGGGTAAAAGGGGCGGTCCAGGAGATTGCCAAGGACCTGGTTAAGCTTTATGCTGCCAGACAGGAAAAGGCCGGATTCCAGTACGGCCATGACACGGTGTGGCAGAGGGAGTTTGAGGAACTGTTCCCTTACGATGAGACGGACGACCAGCTGGATGCCATTGACGCGGTGAAGACGGATATGGAGAGCAGACGGATCATGGACCGGCTTATCTGCGGCGATGTGGGATACGGCAAGACCGAGGTGGCGCTGCGGGCAGCTTTTAAAGCGGTCCAGGACAGCAAGCAGGTGGTTTACCTGGTTCCCACCACGATACTGGCCCAGCAGCATTATAATACGTTTGTCCAGAGGATGAAGGATTTCCCGGTGCGGGTCGACATGCTGTCCAGGTTCTGTACTCCGGCCAGGCAGAAACGGACCCTTGAGGACCTGCGCAAGGGCATGGTGGATATTGTCATCGGCACCCACAGGGTCCTTTCCAAGGATATGCAGTTTAAGGACCTGGGGCTTCTGATCATAGATGAGGAGCAGAGGTTCGGGGTCGCCCATAAGGAGAAAATCAAGCAGTTAAAGGAAAATGTGGATGTGCTTACATTAACCGCAACCCCCATTCCAAGGACCCTGCACATGAGTCTGGCGGGAATCCGGGACATGAGTGTGCTGGAGGAACCTCCGGTGGACCGTACCCCGATTCAGACGTATGTGATGGAATACAATGAGGAGATGGTCCGGGAAGCCATTAACCGCGAGCTGTCCAGGAACGGACAGGTGTATTATGTATACAACCGGGTGACGGATATTGACGAGGTGGCAAACAGGATCCAGGCCCTGGTACCTGAGGCCGTGGTTACATTTGCCCACGGACAGATGAGGGAGCATGAACTGGAGCGGATCATGGCTGATTTCATCAATGGGGAAATTGATGTGCTTGTATCCACCACCATTATCGAGACAGGGCTGGATATCCCCAATGCCAATACCATGATCATCCATGATGCGGACCGGATGGGCCTGTCCCAGCTGTACCAGCTGCGCGGCCGTGTGGGGCGTTCCAACAGGACCTCCTACGCCTTCCTCATGTACAGGCGTGATAAGCTATTAAAGGAAGAAGCGGAGAAGCGCCTGCAGGCTATCCGGGAGTTTACGGAACTGGGCTCCGGCATCAAGATTGCCATGCGCGATCTGGAGATCCGCGGCGCGGGTAATGTCCTGGGTGCGGAGCAGCATGGGCACATGGAAGCCGTGGGATACGATTTATACTGCAAGATGCTGAACGAGGCCGTGCTTGCGCTTAAGGGAGAGAAGCCGGATGAGGATTCTTACGAGACCGTGGTGGAGTGCGACATCGACGCATATATTCCGGGCTCTTATATTAAGAATGAGTATCAGAAGCTGGATATCTATAAGAGGATTTCTGCCATTGAGACAGAAGATGAGTATATGGATATGCAGGATGAACTGATGGACCGCTTTGGCGATATACCGCGCAGTGTGGAGAACCTTCTGATGATTGCCGGACTCCGTGCCCTGGCCCGCCAGGCATATGTGACGGAGGTGGTCATTAACCGCCAGGAAATCAGGCTTTCCATGTATCAGAAGGCAAGACTCCGGATTGAGGAGATTCCTGAACTGGTTAAGGCTTATAAGGGGGATTTAAAGCTGGTTCCCGGGGAAGTCCCTGCGTTCCATTATATTGACAGAAGGAATAAGAACCAGGACAGCCTGGCCATGGTGGAGAAGGCCAAGGAGATATTGAAAGGACTGGGGGAACTGAGGGAGACGAATTAGGAGGGAAATGCGTATGAAGGGTTGGAAACAGAACTTTTTCACCATATGGGCAGGGCAGGCATTTTCCCAGTTTTCAAGCTCCGTCCTTCAATTTGCAATTGTTTGGTATCTGACGGACCAGACCGGATCCGCCCTGGTGCTGTCGGCTGCCATGATGATGGGGTTCCTGCCCCAGGGGGTCCTGGGACCCTTCATAGGCGTGTTTATTGACCGCTATAGCAGGAAACGGATTATGATCATATCCGACCTGCTTATATCTGCAGCCAGTTTTGTCATGGTGATAGCTGGATGGATGGGAACCCTGTCAACCGGGCTGATTCTTGCGGTCCTGCTGTGCCGCTCCATTGGTTCGGCGTTCCATACGCCCTGCCTGCAGGCGGTTACCCCGCAGATTGTACCGGAGGACCAGCTGGTGAGATGCGCCGGGTATTCCCAGGCCCTGGAGTCCGTGTCGCAGATACTGAGTCCGGTTCTGGCAGCTGTTTTATACAGTTCCTGGAGTTTGAGCGGAATTATCTTCCTGGACGTCATCGGGGCGCTGGCAGCAGTGTGCACCCTGGGAATTACCGTGATACCGGGACTGCCGCGGGGGATGGATGAGGGGAAGGTGCAGATACTGCGGGAAGCAAAGGAAGGGTTTCAAATCCTCTGCACCAATAAGGGGATGCTGGGGCTGGTGCTTATCAGTACCCTATACACCCTGGCCCTGATGCCCACCAGCGCCTTGTTTCCCCTGATGAGCATGTCCTATTTTAACGGTACCAGCACCCATGCCAGCATTGTTGAGGTGGTGTTTTCCGTGGGGCTTTTATCCGGCTCCCTGGTATTGTCCAGATGGGGCGGCACAAAGAACAGGATTTATACGATTATCGGTTCCTTCCTGCTGATGAGCTTCAGCTTATTTGTTTCAGGGATGCTCCCCAAAGGAGGATTTGCCATATTTGTTATCTGCTCCTGGCTCATGGGGGTGTCCGGCCCCTTTTACTGGGGGATATACACCCCCCTGCTCCAAAGCAACTTTGAGGCAAAGTACCTGGGCCGGGTCCTGTCGTTGTCCAGCAGTATACGGCTGATCAGCGGGCCGGTGGGATTGTCACTTTCAGGACTGTTCGCAGAGGCTTATGGGGTTGAGAAATGGTTCCTTATTGCGGGGGCGCTGGTTTTGTTGGCGGCATTCCTGTGCCTGGCCGTGCCGGCCGTGCGCGGCTGTGATGACGGCGGGAACAGGGGACAGATGTGAAGGACGGTTTCGATATAATATCAGATGCGGATGATAGCCGCGGTTATTCCAGGTTTTACCAGCACATGTCTGGTTCAAACAGTGGGAACCGCGGCTTTTTTATTACTGGGTCCCGTTTTTATGACAGGGGAGAGATAAGGATGTGTACATTAGAAGTAAAAGAAGAGTTTTATAAGACCTATATTCCATGGAACATACACGAACCAGAGGAAGGCATATTTGACTTTGGCGGCAATAAGGATGTGGAACGCTTCGTGGAGCTGGCCGGGGACATGGGGCTTTATGTAATCCTAGATGCAGAAAATCTGGCCATGGAAGTAAAAGAGCTGTTAAAGCGGGCCAGCATCAATCTTTACATGTTTCAGGGAGGCACGAATTTCGGCTTTTACAACGGATGTTCCGCCAGGGGGTATACGGACCTACCCCAGATTACATCCTATAATTATGACGCCATCCTGACCGGGTGGGGAGAGCCCGCCGCCATCGGGGAATGTGCGGATACATTCTTAATTGCCGGGACCTCTGTTGAAAAGGGCAGGAACGAAATCATAATCTTCGAAACAGAGGGCAGGACCGCGGGCACATTATCACTTGAGGACCGGCCTTACTATGCGGCGCTTGAGTGATTGGCGGTATGGGGAAGCGGATGGATCATGCCTTTTAATGCGGGCCATACTGACGGTTCAATGCAAAGGCCGGGGAATCATTCCACGGTCTTTTCCTCTTCTTTGATTTCCCAGTGGATCAGGAAGGTAAGGGCGGCCCGCAGGGCAATGATGCCTGCCACGATTCCGATTTCCCTCCATTCGCGCACCACCACGGTCCGGAGAATCTCGCTGCCCATCTTGAATTCCAAGCCCATGGCCAGGCCTTTGGCCAGATATATCTTGGTGTCGGGCGCCCTGCGCACGAATCGGAGGAAGCCGGTAAGGCCGGCGTAGATAATGATGCCTACGCCGATGAATTCAAATATAAGGATTGCGGCATTGGCCACCAGGGACAGGAGTCCTTCTAAGTATTCCATAGGATAACCTCGTTCTTCTGCGTTAATGGACTGTATTTATGAAGTGACAGGAACCTGTATGGATTTAACCTTCACACCATCCACCTTGCCAAGGTCACCAGCAAAGGAACTGATCTGGTTCTGGGTCCCATGCATGACCACGCTTATGACGGAAACACCGTATTCCCGGCAGGGAACTCCCAGGCGCGCAATGATCAGGCTTGACTGGAGATGGAATTTTTCATTTACAGTTGCAACGGAATCTGGATTGCTGATAATTAAGCTGATGACAGCAAGACGGTCTTCCATAAAGTATGTCCTCCTTGTGTGTGTTTTAGACCTATAGGGCGGGGCCGGCGGCGCCGGTAATTTTTTCCGCCATGGGGGTTTATTTCCAGTATGTGTTCAGATATACGCCTGCATCGGCCTCTGATAACTGGAACTTTTCAACCAATTTTTCAAGACATTGTCCGGGGGACAGATGCAGTTCCTTACAGGTTTCAATCAAGGCCTGTATCCCCTTTTCGATTCCCTTTTCAATCCCTTTTTCGATACCCTTCTCAATCCCCTTTTCAATCCCTATTTCTTCCCGTTCTGCCAGTTCATCTGCAAACAGTTCCTTTAATGCTTCGCACATCCTCCTGCCCTCCTCGTATTGTTTCTGATTGGCCCTGACTATGACGTCCATCACCGCCTGATAAAGCGGGTCATTCTTATTGTTCTTATATTCCCTGGCAAGCGGCTCTATATCCATCTTAAGGTCCAGCCCTTTCCGGAGCCGGCCAAGCCAGGCGTACTCCTCTTTTGGCAGCTGCCCTGTTACAAGCAGCTGCACAGGGAAAATGAAGTCCTCTATGTAGTAGATGCCCTTATGGACATTCCTGACCCTTACCCCATACCGCTTCTTTAGATGCCGCACCAGGCGGCCTGGATAATGGTCCCCGGCCAGCGTGATGGTCAATTCCTCCGGCACTATCTCCAGGACCTTCCTGGTGTCAGCCTGATATACGCATACATAACCCAGGACCTTATAGAAATCATTTACACTGATATAGTCCTCAGGACTCTTATATTCCACAGTATAATTTAAAAAAAACGTAACTTCAATAGCCCTCCTGAAATTTTCCTTGTATCCAATCCTTAATTAACTGTGAAGCTGCGGCCGAACCGGCCAAAACAGTGCATAAGCACGCCAGACTGCCATTGGGGCAGTGAATCTTATTGTGGAAGGAATCCACAGGATTTGAAATGATTCAACATTTCTGTGAATCCAGTATAACACAAAACGGTCAAATGTCCATAGTCCCCCACTCGGTTTTAGAAAGTACTTGCATTTTCCCCCGGCCTGGAATATGATGGTAAGTAATCGGATAAAACCTTTCTCTGATGCGAAGCAACCCTGAGATAAAGAGAGAGCGGATCAGCCAGGCTGCCGGCGTTTCTTTGCGCGGCCAGGTGTATTATTGTTATTTACATCCCCTCTCTGACTTTCAGAGAGGGGATTTTTTATTTGCGGTGATTAAAATGTAAAGGGGAAGAACGGTTATGCTGAAAATAGCGATTTATGGGAAAGGCGGGATTGGAAAATCCACCATTTCCTCCAACCTGTCAGTTGCCCTGGCAAAGAAGGGTTATAAGGTCATGCAGATTGGCTGCGATCCAAAGGCGGATTCCACCATCCAGCTCCATGAGGGCAAGGGGGTTGCCTCCATCCTGGACATCATCCGGGCAAAGGGGGATAAGGCAGGACTTGAGGAGCTGGTGACAGAGGGCAGCGAAGGCGTGCTCTGTGCAGAGGCCGGCGGACCCACGCCCGGCATGGGTTGTGCGGGCAGGGGGATCATCACTGCCTTTGAGGCGCTGGAAGAGAGACATGCATTTGACATCTACCGTCCTGACGTGGTGATATATGACGTGCTGGGGGATGTGGTATGCGGAGGCTTTGCAATGCCTATCCGGGAGGGGTATGCGGATAAGGTATTCATCGTCACATCCGGGGAGAACATGGCAATCTATGCGGCAGCCAACATTGCATGTGCCGTGAAGGCTTTTGAGGCACGTGGTTATGCCGGCCTGGGCGGCCTTATCCTGAACCGGCGGGGCGTGAAGCGGGAACAGGAGAAGGCGGAAGAACTGGCCCGGGACATGGGGACGGATATCATTGCCTCCCTTGACTTTAGCCCCCTGGTGGGAGAGGCGGAGGAACTGGGAAAGACCGTGATGGAAGTATTTCCTGACAGCGATATTGCCGGGGAATATAAGAAGCTGGCGGATGCGGTGCTCGCAGTCTGCAGAGAGGAACAGGTGAGGAAGGATAATGCTAAAGAATCTGCATGAGGCCGCGGGATGTCCGTTGGGAAAACAGACCGAAGGCCCGGATGCCAAAGGCACGGCAACCGAACTGGCAGCCCTGTCCGGCCTGGCGCCATTTACATATGGCCTGGAGTACAGCGCGCCGGCCAGGGGAGGCTGGACCATCGTACATATCGGCATGCTGCTGCCGGAAAGCCATCAGGTGTTTGTGTGCGCCCAGAGCTGCCTGCGGGGCGTGGTGCTGTCCGCGGCGGAACTTAATGATTCGGACCGGTTTTCTACCATTACCGTGGATGAGGAGTCTGTGCTGGACGGAAACTGCGAGGAAATCATCATAGAAGGAATCACCCATATCCTGGAGGGCCTTCCAAAGCTTCCAAAGGCGCTGTTGCTTTTTACAAGCTGCATCCACCATTTCCTTGGAACGGATATGAAGCTGGTGTTCGGGGAACTGGACAGACGTTTTACGCAGGTTGGGTTTGTCCAGTGCTGGATGAACCCCATCATGCGCAAGACCAAGATGCCTCCGGACCCGTTTATGAGAAAACAGCTTTATTCATTGTTAAGGCCTGCCAGGACGGACAGGAGGCAGGTAAACATAATCGGCAGCAACCTGGCAATCAGGGAAAGCTCAGAGTTATACAGGGGACTGAAGGAAAATGGGTTCTTCCTCAAGGATATCTGTACCTGCCGGAATTTTGAGGAATATCAGGAAATGGCCTCGGCCCGCCTAAACATAGTCACCCATCCCCTGGGGCGTCCGGCTGCCAGGGAGCTAAAGGAGCGGCTGGGGCAGGAATGGGTCTATCTTCCGGTCAGCTATGATTGGGATGAAATCGGCGAACATTGGAAATGCCTGTCCGACCTTCTGGAACTGGATTGGGATTGCGTGTGGAAGAGCCTGAAGCTTTGGGATATACGCAAGAAGGCGGAGGAGGCCCTGATCCGGCTGGCCCATATGCTGGAAGGATGGTCGGTGGTCATTGATTATACCGCTTCTTCACGTCCCTTTGGCATGGCGCGGCTCCTGACCCGGTACGGATTCCGGGTAGACAGGATTTATGCTGATACCATATCGCCCGAGGAGGAAGATACCATTGCCTTTCTGAAAGAGCGCTGTCCCCATATCCTCGTATGTCCCACGGTCCACCATAAGATGGCGGTCCTGCCGCGCGGCCTGTATGAGGAATCTGGGGGCAGGGTACTGGCGATTGGCCAGAAGGCGGCCTACTTTACAGGAACGCCCCACTTTGTCAACATGGTGGAGGACGGAGGGCTGTATGGCTGCGGAGGGATCCTGGAACTTGCCGGGCTGATGCAGGAAGCTGCCATGGAGGAAAAGGATACAGGGAAACTGATTCAGGTAAAGGGATGGGGGTGCTTCTGTTGAAACGGATAAACCGTATCCTGCCGGTTTACGCGGCAGACATATCAGGGGTGTGCTCGGCCCTCTATGAACTGGGAGGCATGACCGTGATGCATGATGCCTCCGGCTGCAACTCCACATATACCACCCACGATGAGCCGAGATGGTATTCCATGGACAGCATGGTTTACATATCCGCCCTGTCCGAGCTGGAGGCTGTCATGGGGGATGATGATAAGCTGGTGCGGGATATAGTGGATGCAGCCAGGAACCTTCATCCCAGATTCATCTGTCTGGGAGGAACCCCCATTCCCATGATGATGGGAACCGACTTTAAGGGACTTGCCAGAATGATTGAGAAGGAAACGGGAATCCCCACTTTTGGGATTGCCACCAATGGAATGCATTCCTACGTCCGGGGGGCGGGAGAGGCGCTGCGCCGGATTGCGGAACGGTTCTGTCCCACGGCGGATGAGCTGGAGGAAATAAAGGCGGGGATGGGGCAGATGGGCAAAGGATTCCCGGAAGGCCCGGGATCAGGGGGCGCCCGCCTGGGGGTTAACATACTGGGGGCCACGCCCCTGGATTTCTCCCTGACGGGAAATGTGTCAGGAATCAGGAAGTTCCTGTCCTGCCACGGCATGGAGACAGTGGGATGCTGGGCAATGAAAAGCAGTCTGGATAACATGCGCCTGGCAGGGCTGGCGGATGTGAACCTGGTTGTTTCCGCAGCGGGCCTGCCCGCTGCCATGGAATTGAAAAAAAAGTATGGCACCCCTTATGTGACAGGCACCCCCATAGGAAGAAGGACGGCGCTGCGCCTGGCAGGGCTTCTGCGTCTGGGGGCAGGGACAGGGAAGAACCAGTCCCTGTTTGGCGGGGAAGCATCCGGGGAAGGGGTGTCTGGCCTGCATCACGCCGGTCCGTGTATCCCGGGCCTGCCGGACGACCTTTCAAGGGAGCGGGTGCTGATTGTGGGTGAGCAGGTAATTGCAGGTTCCCTGCGGTGCAGCCTCAGGGAGGATTTGGGAGCCCGGGATGTAACGGTGCTCTGCCCTGTAGAAGGCAGTGAATCCATGGCAGAAGAGGGGGATATGCTTGTGTGGGATGAGGATGAGGCAATCAGCCGTATAGGAAGAAGCACGGTAGTGATTGCAGACCCCCTTTACCGCCAGGTATGCCCCAAGGATAAACAGGCGGCATTTGTGGATTTCCCCCATGAGGCGTGTTCCGGCAGGATGTACCACAGCGCCATGAGGCCGTTTGTCTGCGGATCATAGACGGGATTAAAGGTAAGGATGGTTCCCGGCAATGGCAGGGAACTGGATAAAAGGAGGGAATATCATGAAAAAGTTAACAGCAGTTATTTTGAGTATATGTCTTGGGGCCGCAGGCCTTGCAGGGTGCCAGTCAGGGCAGCAGGCAGCGGGAAGCGCGGGGCAGGCCCGGACAGAGAGCAGCGCCCCTGGGCAGGCCCAGGACCCGGGGGCAGGGAAGGAACGGGCGGAAGGGACAGGACAGGGCCGGTCCGAAAGTTCCGGCGCCGGGCAGGAACAGGCCGGGGAAGCGGATTCCGGGAAGGGCCAGGACGAAGGACAGGAAGCGTCCAAAGGCGCGTCTGATACGAAAATCATCACAGATCACGCGGGAAACCAGGTGGAAATCCCAAACCAGGTAAACCGTGTGGTGGTTACCGACATTTTCCCAATCCCATCCATCATAACCGTACTCCTGGGGTCAGGGGAAAAGGTGGTGGGTATGAATCCGGCCAGCATGAGCGCTGCACGGACAGGGCTTTTAGGTGAGCTGTTCCCGGATATCCTGAATGCAGGCACTGACTTCATGAACGGCAGTGATATCAATATGGAAGAGCTGATGAAGCTGGAACCGGACGTGGTCATCTACAGTGCGGGCAGCAAGGAGTTAGGAGAAGCGCTGCGTGCAGCAGGATTTGCTGCGGTGGGCATATCTGTTAATAAATGGGACTATGACAGCATTGAGACATACGACCAGTGGATTGCCCTGTTAAGCGAGATTTTCCCGGAAAAAGAAGACACGGCGGAACGGGTCTCCCAGTACAGCCACAAGGTTTATGAGGATATCCAGGGCAGGGTGGCCGGCCTTAGGGAAGAGGAACGTAAAAGCATCCTGTTCCTGTTCAACTACAGCGATACCACCATGGTGACCTCTGGCAAGAAATTCTTTGGGCAGTTCTGGTGCGATGCAGTGGGGGGCCGCAATGCTGCAAAAGGCGTGGCAGCGGAAAACTCCAATGCGGTCATCAACATGGAACAGGTATATGAGTGGGACCCGGATGTCATTTTCATCACCAACTTCACCCCGGCCCAGCCCGAGGATCTGTATGAAAATGCAATTGGCCAGGATGACTGGAGCCCGGTAAAGGCGGTACGGGATAAAAATGTATTCAAGCTTCCCCTTGGCACATACAGAAGCTATACGCCAAGCACGGATACGCCATTGACACTCCTGTGGATGGCAAAACAGGTATATCCCGACTTGTTTGCGGACGTGGACATCAACAAAGAGGTCAAGGATTATTATAAGGATATGTACGGAGTGGAGTTAACCGATGGACAGGTGCAGAGGATGTACCATCCGGGCCGTGATGCTGCGGCCGGATTTAAGAAATAAGAGCAGGGGTGGGACAGGAACATGAATGAATGCAGACACAGGTGGAACAGGTACTGGACCTTTGGTTCCCTGGCAGTAATCTTTGCATCGGCCGCAGCGGCCATGGCCATGGGCCGTTTTACCATATCACCCAGGGAGCTGGCGGCGGTGCTGGTACCCGGGGCGTTTCCCGGGGAGGAGGTGCCGGGACAGGTCAGGACCGTCATATCCAACATCCGGCTGCCAAGGGTGCTGCTGGCACTTTTATCCGGCGCCGGCCTGGCAGCGGCAGGCGCGGCGTTCCAGGGGCTGTTTGCCAATCCCCTGGCCACGCCGGACACCCTGGGGGCTGCCAACGGCGCATCCTTTGGCGCGGTGCTTGGGATCCTCCTGGGGCTGCCTGCATTCGGAATCCAGCTGTTGGCCATGATATTGGGAATCGCGGCAGTGCTGATGGCCTGGAGCGTGGGACGGGTCAAAGGCGCCATGCCTCCCCTTATGGTCATACTGGCCGGAATGGTGGTCAGTTCCCTGTTCTCAGCCCTTGTCTCCCTGGTGAAATACGCTGCCGACCCCCAGGATGTGCTTCCCGCCATTTCCTATTGGCTTATGGGCAGCATGGCAAGCACCACAAGGGCCACCCTGGTCATGGGGGCGCCGTTCATCCTGATAGGCAGCGTGCTGCTGTTCCTGTTAAGGTGGAAGCTTAATTCCATGTCCCTGCCCGAGGATGAGGCCAGGTCCCTGGGAATCCCGGTCAGGAGGATCCGGGGACTTGTGATCGTGGGGTCAGCCATGGTCACGGCGGCAGTGGTGTCCATGTGCGGCCAGATTGGATGGGTGGGGCTGCTCATTCCCCATATGGTGCGCATGATATTCGGCAATGACAACAGCTCCGTCATGCCGGCCAGCATGGCGTTCGGCGCAGTGTTCATGCTTATCATCGATACGGCGGCACGGTCAGTCACCGCATCGGAGATACCGGTTTCCATATTAACATCCCTTATTGGAGCGCCATGTTTCATATTGCTCCTCAGAAAGACAGGAGGTATCCGGTTATGAGGTTTGAGGTAAAGGACGGGGGATTCGGATATCCCCGGGAGGAATGTATTTTCAGCCATGTGGATTTCATCATGGATAAGCCGGAGGTGATGTCCGTACTGGGCGCCAACGGCGCGGGCAAGACAACCCTTCTTAAATGTATGCTGGGCCTTCTGGAATGGAAGACAGGGGGCACGTATATTGACGGGATCAGCATAAAGGAAATCCCGTATCACCAGCTGTGGCAGAAAATCGGATACGTACCCCAGGCCAAGGCGTCCGCCTTTGCCTATCATGCGGAGGATATGGTCCTTCTGGGGAGGAATGCGTACCTGGGCACCTTTGGCCAGCCAAAAAAAGCGGACCGGGAAATCGCCCTGGCCTGTATGGAGGAGATTGGAATCGGATATCTTAAAGGCAGGCTCTGCAGCCGTATCAGCGGAGGGGAACTCCAGATGGTGCTCATTGCCAGGGCGCTGGCCGGCGGACCCTCCATCCTGGTCCTGGATGAGCCGGAGTCCAACCTGGATTTCAGGAACCAGCTGATTGTGCTGGAAACCATTGAACGGCTGTGCAGGGAAAAGGGAATCTCAGCCATTGTGAATACCCATTATCCGGAACACGCCCTGTCCATTTCCCAGAAAGCACTTCTGCTTACCAGACAGGGGGAGGCCATATTCGGTCCAACCGGCAGGGTGCTGAGCGAGGAACATCTGGATGAGGCGTTTGGAGTGGAGGTAAAGCTGTATCCGCTGAAACATAAAGACCGCACATATACATGTGTCCTGCCGGTGGGATTAAAAGAAGTGATGGAAAGAGGTGCGTGATGGAAAGCGTAAAACGTATGGACGGTGCAAAGCGCATAGAAAACCTTGTGGACCGGCTGGCAGAGTCCCATATCCTGTCCAGGGAGGAATTCTGTTTCCTGCTGGACAATATAGAGCCTGAACAGGATGGGTATCTCTATGGGAAAGCAAGGAAACAGGCGCTGGCCAGTTACGGGAACCGTGTTTTCGTCCGTGGGCTGATTGAATTTACCAATTATTGTAAAAACGACTGTTACTACTGCGGTATCCGCAGGAGCAACCAGAAAGCATCCCGGTACAGGCTGACGCCGGAACAGGTAATGGACTGCTGCCATACCGGATATGGGCTGGGGTTCAGGACCTTCGTGCTCCAGGGCGGGGAGGATCCGTGGTTCAGCGACCAAAAGATTGCTTACCTGGTAGAGCGCATCAGAAGCACCTACCCGGACTGTGCAATCACCCTGTCCGTAGGGGAAAAGGAATATGATACTTATAAAATGTGGTTTGATGCAGGCGCAGACCGTTACCTGCTGCGCCATGAGACCGCCAACCCATGTCATTATGCCAGCCTTCATCCGCCCCAGATGTCCTCCGGGCACAGGAAGGAATGTCTGGAATCCCTAAAGAAAATCGGCTACCAGACCGGCTGCGGCATCATGGTGGGCGCGCCTTACCAGACAACGGGACACATTGCGGAGGATTTGGAGTATATGTATGGGCTTCAGCCCCAGATGGTGGGGATCGGCCCGTTCATCCCGCACCATGACACGCCCTTTGGGGGCCGTCCGGCAGGCACGCTGCGCCAGACGCTCCTGCTTCTGGCCATTGTGCGGCTTATGCTTCCAGACGTGCTCCTGCCTGCAACCACCGCCCTTGGCACTGCTGCGCCAAACGGCCGGGAACAGGGCGTACTGGCCGGGGCCAATGTGGTCATGCCCAACCTTTCGCCTCTTGATGTGCGCAAAAAGTATATGCTTTATGATAATAAGATCAGCACGGGCGTGGAAGCCGCGGCTAATATAAAAGAATTAAAACAGCGCATGGCTTCCATCGGATATGAGGTGGTGACGGACCGGGGGGACTTTAGGGGCCTGTCCGTGAAGTGACTGCACACATGTGCCAGACAGCTTATGCCATAACGGGGGAATCCCGGTCCAGGCGCAGCCATATGCGTCCGGGCCGGGATTTTTCATAGGTTGTCTACTTCTGGGTGGACTCACGTATGATGAGCTCGGTATTGAGCAGGACCTGGCGCGGTTTGACGCCTGGGGTATGGAGCTTTTCTATCAGCAGCTCGCAGGCCATATAACCCAGCTGGTACTTGGGCTGGTTAATGGTCGTGATGGAGGGGGAGGCTGCCTGGGATATGCTGACATTGTCGAATCCGGTTACAATGATATCCTCGGGCACGGAGAGGCCCGCCAGGCGGCAGCCCCGTATGGCAGCCGCTGCAAGTACATCGGAGACCGCAAATACAGCAGTGGGACGCTCTTTCTGGGACATCAGCTGGTGGATGGAGGAAAGGGCCATATCAAAGTCCAGTTCAGGCAGCTGTATGATCCAGTCCTTATTAACCGGCAGGCCTGCGTCTTTTAGGGTCTGGATATATCCGGCCTTTCTCTGACGGGCGTATTTATACCGGTCCGGCCCGCACAGGAAGGCAATTTTCGTATGGCCGGTGGACAGTATGTAGTCCATCATTTTCTTGGTAGCGGCCCTGTCGTCAATGCTGGTATAGGAGACCAGGTCCTGGTTTTCCGTATATTCGCAGCACTGTACAAAGGGGAGGGTATGGTACAGGCTGTTAAAGTATCCCTGGTCTACCGCATTTAATATGATGGCGCCGCAGAGGTTGATATTGTTTAAAAGGTTGAAGAATGTGGATTTTGTTGTGGTGTTCAGATGCTGTACATTGACCAGCGTGTAGTAACCGTGGCGCAGCGCGGCATCCTGCGCGCCTTTAATTACATCGTTATAAAAGGGATTGGAAACGGAAGGGATATTGATCAGTATCACCTTGCCGTCTTTTTTTTGGTTGGTGGTAATGAAATTCTCCGGTAACGGATACTCCAGGGACTGGATCGCATCCATGATTTTTCTGGCAGTGCTGCCCTTGACCACGGCTGTATGATTGATGAAACGTGATACGGTCGCAATGGAAACGCCGGACAGGTCCGCTATCTGTGAAATGGTTGGTTTTGTTGGCATATCTGATACCTCGCAATCAAATGATATATCTAGGATACACCAAATTGTTGGAAATGTACAGAAGAAATGTAAAAAATGTAAATTTTTCTTAAGTATTGACAATAATATGAAAAAAAGATATAGTAATAGATGAAAAAACCATGAAAAATAGGAGAAAAAATAAAAATTTTACATAATAATGTAAAACGAACATAAGGAGGCAAAATGAAATTCGGTGTAAGTTCCTATATCTGGGTGTCGCCGTTTTCCAACGATACCATAGACCAGTTAAAACATGCAAAGGATCTTGGATTTGATATCTACGAAATCGGAGTGGAGGATCCGGCATCCTTTGACCCGGTCTTTGTGAAGCATGAAGCCGACCGGGTTGGCATACAGGTGAACATATGCGGGGCTTTTGGGACAGAACGGGATATCAGCTCCGATAACCCGGATTACCGGGATAATGGGATGGCGTATATCAGGACCTTGATTGATATGGCTTCCATCCTGGGTTCACCCTATGTGGCGGGTCCCATGTATGCGGCCACGGGCAGGGCAAGGCTGGCATCAACAGAAGAACGGAAAAGGCAATGGGCGTACGCAGCAGGCAATCTCAGGGAGCTTGCAGGCTACGCCGCGTCAAAGGGAATCCGGCTGGCGCTGGAAACCCTGAACCGGTTTGAGACGGATTTCCTCAATACGGTCCAGCAGGGAATCCGGCTGCTGGATGAAATCGGCTGTGATAATGTAGGCTTCCTGCTGGATACATTCCATATGAACATTGAGGAAAAGAACCTGGGACAGGCAATCCGGATGGCGGGGGACAGGCTTTTTGATTTCCATGCGTGTTCCAATGACAGGGGCACGCCGGGAGAGGACCATCTGGACTGGAAGGAAATCAGCCAGGCCTTAAAGGAGATTGATTATGACGGGGCAGTGGTGATTGAATCGTTTACCACGGATATAAAAGAGATAGCCAAGGCAGTGTCCTTATGGAGGCCGCTGGCTGCCAGCCAGGACGCGCTGGCATCAGAAGGGCTTCAGTTCCTGAGAAAGAATTTATAAATGGATATTTATAAATAGAAACAAAAACATTTAACTAAGGAGGGTGTAACATGAGAAGAAGACTGTTGGCATTGATGGTGGTTTCAGGGATGGCCCTGATGACGGCCTGTTCCGGATCATCCCAGCCGGAGAAGACCACGGCGGCACAGACAGCTGCAAAAGAAGAAAAGGCGGAGCCGGAATCCACAGAGGCCCCAAAAGCAGAGGCATCGGAGGAATCCAAGGAGGAGAGCGGGGGAGGAAAGGTTTATGGCTATATCACCCCGGGGCCGGACACCTGGTATCAGAGAAACGTGGAAGGATTCCAGATGGGCGCGGAGAAGGACGGCAACAAAGTGGTGGTGCTGAATTCTGATTATGATGTCAGCAAGGAAGTTTCTAATATTGACTCCATGATTAACCAGGGCGTGGACGGTTTATGTATCTTCTCATTTAATGAAAGCGGCGCTAAAATTGCAGCTGAGAAATGTGCAAAGGCCGGTATCCCGCTGGTTTCCACGGACAGTGTGGGAACGGCGCTGGACAACAATGGCAATGACATTGTTGCGGCCATTGACTTTGACTGGACTGAGATGGGCAATAATTACGGCCAGTGGTTTGCGGATAACTGTCCGGGGGAAAATATTTTTGTCATAACAGGAAACTTTGAGTCCGTTCCCTGCCAGAGGATCAATGAAGCCATGCAGGCCAAGGTGGATGAACTTGGAAAGAACAAGATCATTGATATCCAGGAAGGCGAATATAACCCAAGCAAGGCCATTACCGTTGCCCAGGATGCAATCGCCTCAGGCAAGGATTTCTCAGTTATATTTGTCATGAATGAAGATATGGCTGCCGGCATCATCCAGATGCTGGATTCACAGGGAGTGGCGGATCAGTATAAGGTGGTATCCCAGAACGGTTCCCCTGCGGGCCTTCCGCTGATTAAGAACGGCAAGCTGGCTTACACCATTTCTTCCTCCCCGGGCTGGGAGGGACTTGTCTCCTACCAGGTCCTGAACCAGTATGCGACAGGAAAGAACACGGCGGTACAGCAGCAGGTTGAGCTTCCCATCATGCCTGTGGACCAGAGCAACATTGACGACAAGACAAAGGTTGTTCCCTGGGAAGTGGATGAGTGTTACTGGGATCTGACAAAAGAGTATTTTCCGGATTTAGTGCAATAATGAATGGATTGGATGGGGGTTCATATGAATCCCCATTTATAGATAGGGAGGGGAAGGAATTTGGGAAACATATTATCCATGGATGGAATCTGCAAATCCTTTTCCGGCATACAGGTACTGAGGGATGTGGGCCTGGAGCTGGAGGCAGGGCAGATCATATGCCTGGCCGGGGAAAATGGGGCCGGAAAATCCACCCTGATAAAAATACTTTCCGGGGCTGAGAAACCGGATAAAGGCCGGATTACGATTTTTGGGACCACATATGACAGGCTGACACCGGGACAGGCCATGGCGCTGGGGATTGCCACTATTTATCAGGACGCCGACCTGGTGGGGTCCCTTACGGTTTCTGACAACATTTTCCTGGGAAATGAGATATTGAAGACAGGTGCCTTTGTCAACAACCGGGTACAGGAAAAAAAGACAGAGGAACTGCTTAAGAGCCTCAGCATGGATATAGACCCTTCCATGCTGGTGGAGGAGCTTTCGCCGGGACAGAAACAGAATCTCCAGATTGCTAAGGCTTTGTATCAGGAAGCGCGTATTTTAATCATGGATGAACCCACGGCGTCCCTGGGGGAGGAAGAGACCGCGTCCCTTATGAACCTGGTGGAACAGCTTAGGAAAAAGGGGCTGGGCATCCTATATATTTCCCACTATCTGGAGGAAATGTTCCGCCTGGGGGATGCTGCCTATGTACTGAAGGACGGCGCCATGGTCAGAAGGCTTGTACTGAAGGAGACAGACCAGGATGAGCTGATTAAGGCAATGGTGGGAAGGGATGCGTCCAATTTTTATCAGAAGGCAAGCACCCCGTCCGGAGACCAGGCCCTGAAGGCGGAGCACTATTCCGGCAACCGGATTGTGAAGGACGTAAGCTTTACCGTATCCAGGGGAGAAGTATTTGGACTGGGGGGCCTGGTAGGGGCCGGAAGGACAGAACTGGTCCGCATGATTTACGGGGCAGACCCAAGGGATTCGGGAACGCTTATCCTGGATGGGAAGGACGTGACGCCCAGGAACCCCAAGGACGCGGTAAATAAGGGGGTATTCCTTGTATCGGAGGACCGGAAAGGCGAAGGACTGTTCCTGATACGCTCAGCAAAGGAAAACCTTACCATCTCAAGAAATGACAGGTCCTTTTTCCTGAACCTGAAAAAGGAGCGAAACCTTGTGGAGGAAAGCATACAAAAGCTGCAGATAAAGGTGTTCAGCCAGGACCAGGAGGTAGGGAACCTTAGCGGGGGCAACCAGCAGAAGGTCGTGATTTCGCGGTGGCTTTTGGAAGAAGGGGATGTGTATATTTTTGACGAACCCACCAAAGGCGTGGATGTGGGCGCCAGGGAGGAGATTTATAAACTGATTGAAAAACTGGCAATGGAGCAGAAAATCGTGATAATGGTTTCCTCAAACATGCCGGAGCTTATATCCATGAGCGACCGGATCGGGGTCATGAGGGACGGACGCCTGGTGAACATCCTGGATTCGGAAGAGGCCACAGAGGACAGGCTCATAAAAGAATATATTGGTGTGAAGGAGTGAAGGGCAGATGAAGGACAGAAATAACTTGAAATATAAAATTCTCAGTCAGCAGTGGCTCATACTTCTGTTGATTATTTTGCTGATATCCGTGCTTACGGCGCTGAAAAATCCGAGATTCCTCATGCTGAACAATGTAATGAACATATTTGAGCAGATTGCAGTGCTGGGCCTGGTTGCCGCAGGCGCCACCATACTGATCATATCGGGGAATTTTGACATATCCGTGGGCGCGGTCATAGGCTTAAGCTCCTGTCTTATGGCCATGATGATGAATTCCGGCATTCCGATTCCGGCCGCTGCCGCCGCAGGCATAGCCACAGCCATGTTCTGTACCTTTTTTAACGGAGTCCTGTCAATTTTATTCAAAGCCCCGTCCTTTATCATATCCCTGGCCACAACCAGCGTATATACGGGCGCGGCCCTATATCTGACCAAGGGCGTGATACAGACCGTATATGGGAAATTTGACGCCATGAACCGGTTCCGCCTGTTCGGGGCAATTCCCCTGATTTTCATTATCAGCCTCATCGGCTGTGTGGTGGTGGGCATCATACTCAGGTATACGCAGATTGGGCGCCGTATTTTTGCCATTGGTTCCAATGAAAAGGCAGCCTTCCTGTCCGGTATCAAGGTAACGGGGAACAAGCTGGTATTTTTTGCAATGAACGGTTTCTTTGTGGGACTGGCAGCGGTCCTGCTGCTGTCCAGGGTGGGTTCGGCCCTTCCGTCCACAGGAGCCGGATATGAGCTTCAGGCCATGGGGGCTGTTGTGATTGGCGGGGCGCCTATTAACGGAGGAAAAGGAAATATCATAGGCACATTTTTTGGCGTGCTGCTGATGGGACTTATTTCCAATGTATTAAACATACTGGGCGTAAATTCTTACCTGCAGGAAATCGCCTCAGGCGCACTGATCATCATTTCCCTTGGCATCAGTGCAATCAGGGTCCATATGCTGACAAAGAATTAAAGGAGGTTCATGATGAAAAACATAGGAATAATCGGATGCGGGAAGATTGCACAGACAAGGCATATCCCTGAATACATGGACAACCAGGACTCCAGGCTGGCTGCGTTTTATGATGTAAATGCAGAAAGGGCAAGATTCCTTGCAAAGAAGTATGGGGGACGTGCCTATGGCACGTACAGGGAGCTTTTACAGGATAAGGAGATTGACGCTGTTTCCGTATGCGTGCCCAATGAGCTTCACGCCCAAATTTCCATTGAGGCGTTAAAGGCAGGGAAGGACGTCCTGTGCGAGAAGCCTATGGCAGTGTCACTTACGGAATGCCGTCAGATGGTAGCCGCGGCGAGGGAATCAGGGAAATGCCTGATGATCGGACAGAACCAGAGGCTTGCCAGGGGGCATGTGCTTGCAAAGCAGCTGATTGAACGCGGGGATATCGGAAGGATCATTACATTCAGGACAACCTTCGGCCATGGAGGACCGGAGGGCTGGAGCATTGACCCGGGCCGGGATACATGGTTTTTTGACAAGAAAAAGGCGGCCATGGGCGCCATGGCGGATTTGGGGATCCATAAAACGGATTTAATCCAATATCTTCTCGGGGAACATGTGGCAGAAGCCACAGCGGTCATGGCATCCCTGGACAAGAAGGATGGCAGCGGCCGTCTGATTGAAGTGGACGACAATGCAATCTGTATTTATAAGATGGAATCCGGTGTGGTCGGGACCATGACAGCCAGCTGGACCTATTATGGGCAGGAGGATAATTCCACCGTATTGTATGGCACTGAGGGAATCATGCGGATATACGAGGACCCGGAATATTGTATTAAAATCATAAAACCGGGCAATGAGGTAATCCTTTATAATGTGGACCAGATCCAGACCAATGATAAACAGACCAGGTCCGGTGTGATTGATGCCTTCGTGGAGTGCATTGTCCAGGGCAAAGAACCGCCAATCAGCGGAAGCAGCGTATTAAGCGCCATGAAAGCGGTTTTTGCAAGTATGGAATCTGCCAAAACAGGAAAAACAATTAGGATAGGCGGAGGGGAATAGGATGAAGATAGGGTTTGTAAGCGCTATCCTGGATGGATGGACATTTGAGGAAATGATGGAAACTGCTGCCGGGATGGGGTATCAGTGTGTTGAAGCCGCATGCTGGCCGGACGGAAAAGCGGAACGGCGGTACGCAGGGGTAAGCCACATCGATGTAGACAATACCAGCCATGGATATGTGGAGCATATTAAGGAAATAAGCAGCAGGACAGGAGTTGCCATAAGCGCCCTGGCATATTATCCCAATACAATGGACAGCAATCTGGAGAAACGGGAAGCAGCCATTGCCCATCTGAAGAAGGTCATATGTTTTTCCCAGAAACTGGGAGTGGGCCTGGTCACAACCTTCATCGGAAGGGAACAGACAAAAAGTGTGGAGGAAAACCTTGAAACGTTCAGGCAGGTATGGCCTCCTATCATACGGTATGCAGAGGAGCACGATGTAAAAATTGCGGTTGAGAACTGCCCCATGCTGTTCGGCCCGGAGCAATGGCCGGGAGGCCAGAATCTGTTTACCACGCCTGCGCTTTGGAGAACGCTTTTTGATATCATACCCAGCAGGAATTTCGGCATCAATTATGACCCCAGCCATTTTGTATGGCAGATGATGGACTATATCCAGCCAATCTATGAATTCAGCGACCGGATTTTCCATGTGCATTATAAGGACATTAAGGTGTATCCCTGGAAACTGGCCCGGGTCGGCACCATGGCCTATCCTTTGGAATACATGGCGCCCAAGCTTCCGGGGCTTGGGGATGTGGACTGGGGACGCTATGTGTCCGCGCTTACCGATATCGGGTATGACGGGTTTACCTGCGTGGAGGTGGAGGACCGGGCGTTTGAAACAGACCGGGAGCGGATCCTGGACAGTTTAAGGCTTTCCAAACGGTACATAGAGCAGTTTGTCCAATAATATATAAACCTCATAATGACTTTGAAGGCTGCTTTAGTATAAATTCCTCTCTTTTACAGATACTACATTTACGGGCAACAAAGAAGATAAATGTCAGAAAGTAAAATGGAGGAATTTTGTTTATGAAAGCTACAGGAATAGTAAGAAGAATTGACGATCTTGGACGTGTGGTCATCCCGAAGGAAATCCGCCGTACCCTGAGACTCAGAGAAGGTACGCCATTAGAAATATTCACGGACAGGGAAGGGGAGATCATCCTCAAAAAATATTCGCCCATGATGGAACTGACCACCTTCGCGGTACAGTATGCGGAAGCCATGGCCCAGTCAACCGGGCTGCTTGTCTGCATTACGGACAGGGACCAGGTCATTGCGGTTGCCGGCGGTGCAAAAAAAGATTTGTTGCAGCGCAACATCAGCCGTCAGTTGGAACAGGCCATCAATGAGCGCAACACGGTAATGGCCGGCAGGGAGGACAAGGCATTCATCCAGCTGGTGGATGAGGAGCTGGAAGGCGTTTCAGCCCAGGTGGTGGCTCCGATCATCTGCGAGGGAGATGCAATCGGCGCCGTGGCGCTGATGAGCAGGGAGCCAAGGGCCAAGTTTGGCGATATGGAAACAAAGCTGGCATTGACGGCAGCCGGGTTTCTGGGACGCCAGATGGAAGGCTAAAGGCTTATATAATCATGATAGGCAGGGGGATTCCCGGTACAGGAACATATGTGTCTGACCTGTACCGGGATTTTTCTGCCTGGTTTTTTGGGGCTTTTTTCCTGGTTACGTTTATGCTATACTGGCATTATCGGTATCTGGAATGTAATTTAAGGGCCAAGGGATACGGATCCGTCTGAGGGAAATATAAGGGTCAATGGGATTGACCTGGGCTGCCTGCGGGAGCGGCAGGTCTACCGTTACCGGCGCTACATCGGGATGGTGTTCCAGGATTTCAGGCTGTTTCCTGACTTTACGGTCTATGAAAATGTTGCCTTTGCCCAGAGGGTGGTTGAGGCGGATAAAAAAGTGATGAAGCGCCGGGTCATGGAGGTGTTAAGCCAGGTGGGTCTGGAAGGGAAGGCCCGCTGCTACCCATCCCGCCTATCAGGAGGGGAGCGGCAGAGGACCGCCCTTGCCCGGGCAGTGGTGAATCAGCCCGTACTGCTGCTGGCGGATGAGCCCACAGGCAACCTGGACCAGAAGAACGCGGAGGAAATCATGCGGCTGCTGGAAAAGGTGAACCGGCAGGGGACCACGGTGCTGGCCGTGACCCACAACCAGGAGCTGGTGAAATACATGCACAAGCGCCAGATTGTGCTGCGCTACGGCAAGGTGGTCCGGGACCTTGCAAGGGAGGGACTGGCATATGCGCGTTAGGACATTGCTGTACCTGTGCAGGCTGGGGCTTAAAAACCTCTGGCACAACCGGGTGTATTCGGCGGCTTCCATCATCACCATGTCGGCCTGCATTTTCCTGTTCGGGATTTTTTACCTTGCAGTGGCCAATGTGGACGCACTGGTCCAAAAGACAGAGAGGGACGTGTACGTATCCGTGTTTTTTGACGAGGACGTGCTGCCTGGACGTGTGGATGAAGTAGGGAAGCTGATTCAGGACAGGCCGGAGGTGCTGCGGACCGTATATGTGTCGGCAGAGGAGGCCTGGAGCGGATTTAAGGAAGATTATTATGGGGACGGGGAAGTCCTGGACGGTATATTTAAGGATGATAACCCCCTGGCAGCCAGCGGCAGCTACCAGGTGTATATAGACGGGGCGGATTGGCAGGAGGATTTCGTGGATTATGTGTCCGGGCTTTCCGGCGTCAGGAAGGTAACACATTCCGCGGATACCATCAGGGCCCTGCAGCAGATTAAGTCTGCCTCATCCCGGCTTATTGCCGGAAGCGCTGCGGTGCTGGTGGTGATATCCGTCCTGCTCATCCATAATACCCTGGCTGTTGGGATTGAAGCCCAGAAAGAAAAGACCAGGGTAATGCGCCTCATGGGCGCCAGGGAAGGATTTGTTAAGATTCCCTTCCTGGCACAGGGAATCGTGATGGCGGTGGCAGGCGTCTGCATCCCCCTGGTCCTGCTGCTGGTATCCTACCGGTGGGGGACGGGCCTGGCAGTCCCTGGACTGGGGATTTATGCCGGCCAGGCGGGGCTGCTCAGTGAGGCGGTCGTGTTTCCGGGGCTGGTAAGGGCGTCGGTGTGCCTTGGGCTTGTTACCGGGGGCCTGGGAGGGGCGTCGGTCATGGGGAAGCTGAACCGGAAATAGGGATGGGTTACTGCTGGTTCTGCCGCACCAGCCACTCGTTAAAGTACGGCTTGATCACGCTGAAGGGCGCGGGGCCGATGTCCAGCAGGAAACGGTTGAATTCCATATCCGTGTATCGGCTGCCAAGGGTTTTCTTGGCCTCGCGCTGCAGGTTGATGATCTCCAGGTAGCCCACATAGTACTCCAGGTAGTTGGCCGGATTCTCCGCAATGTCATAGTAGATGGTGCTGATGACAGAGGTATCGCTGATGCGGAAGTACAGGTTTAAGTAATCCTCTACCTGCTTTAAGTCCCAGCCTTCATAGTGGATGTTCACATCCAGGATGGCATAGAGGGCCAGGGTAAATGCCGCGTTGTGGCGGAGCAGTTCCCCAAGCTCCGGGTCCAGCCCATTGTCCAGGGTATAGGCGTAGTATTCCACGTAAGTGGCCCAGCCTTCGGAATAGCTGCTGAAACTGAGAAGCTTCCTTATGTTGTAGTCATTGCTGCGGTTAAAGTACAGGGTCTGGTACATGTGTCCGGGATAACCTTCGTGGGCCAGGGTGGTGTACAGGTTCCTGGCGGTATTGGTGCTTCCGTTGTTGATGTAGATGGAATTATCCTGGGGACGGTCAATGGGCACGGTCAGGTAAAAGGCAGGGCTCAGCGTGGATTCCAGGGCAGCCGGCACATCCTTGATGTTGCAGACATAGTCCTCAATGGCAGGAAAGTCCTTGGCGCACTGTGTGCGCAGGTTTTCCAGGATTTCATTGGGGTCTGTCAGGGTAAATGAATAGGAGTACAGCTTTTTTGCCAGAAGGGGGTTCTCGGTAAGCAGCTCATCCATGGCTGTCAGGTCATCCATCATCTGGTCGCTCATGGCCTTTTTCAGCGACGGGATATCCTGGTAGGACGTGCCTGTATATGCATTTACCAGGTACTGGTAATACTTTTGGCCCTCGGGGAAATAAAACAGCCCCTTGTCATTGGTCCCGGTGCCTTTTAGCGGGGTCAGCCCTTCTATGAGCTTCTGGTAGGCAGGAACAAAATGCTCATTGATGGCAGCGTGGTTCCTGGCATTATAGTCCGCTTTTTCCTGGTCGGTCAGCCCCTCCACCTGGTTAAGCCTCTGGGAAAATGTCTCTGCCATGAAGCTGTGGTCCGCGTCCAGGAGATATGCGTTGCAGGACTGGATGATCCGGTCAATGGCAGTGTCGCACAGTCCAAGTCCTGCTTCTGATTTCTGCTTTTCATATTCCACAATACTCTCATAGTAGGTATCAATGGAGGACAGCAGGGAAAGGTAATCCTCTACATCCTGTCTGGTATAGAAAACATATTCAGACAGCAGGATGGGAAGCTGGGACTGGATGCCGAGGGAGGAGGAAAGGGGCTGGTCGTACAGCTCCATGCCTTCGCTGTCCAGCATGGTATTCAGGTACGAGGACAGGATGGTATATGTAAGCAGCTGGTCCTCACGCAGGTAACGGCTGTCAATGTCATTCAGTTGTACTTTCAGGGATTTTGCATCATTCAGAGCCTGTTTCGTATCCTCCAGGGAAACGGTCCCCAGGGTTTTATCATAGTCAGTGATGCCGAAGGCGGCCGGATCGGCCAGGGTGTAGTGCAGGGTAATCAGGGAATTGTCCACTTCGTCCAGGAACAGGTCGTTCATCATCTGGTCAAAATGTTCCTGGGTCTCCAGCGTGGCTTTCTCATACTTTTCGTAGGATGCCGGACTTTCTGCCGGTGTTCCTGCCTGGTCAGGGCTGTCTTTGCCTGGCCTGGGACCCGGGGCCACACATCCGGTTACCAGCGTGGCGGTCAGGATCAGGGATAAGATAAATTGGAAATATATGTTCTTAAACTGTTTCATTCTACAATCATTCCTCCGTCAGGTTGTATGCGTTTCGTTGGCCTGTGGCACTCGGACCATTATATAGTATATGTAGGGAAATATCAACTTATGTGTCAAAGAAACCCTGTATGAAAGGGAAAAACCGGGCTCATGTCTTGACGGATAAGTGGGAAAAGCTTATACTTAAAACTATTACAGAAAAAGAGGGAAATGATTATGTGTCAGGATTGTAAAAAACCATATTATATTACCACAGCCATTGCCTATGCCTCCGGAAAACCCCACATTGGCAATACCTATGAGATTGTTCTGGCTGACAGCATTGCCAGGTATAAAAGGGAACAGGGATATGATGTATTCTTCCAGACCGGAACAGATGAGCACGGTCAGAAGATTGAGGAGAAGGCCCAGGCCGCAGGAGTGACCCCGAAGGAATTCGTGGACAGGGCTGCCGCTGAAATCAGGAGGATCTGGGACCTGATGGACACTTCCTATGATAAATTCATCCGTACCACGGATGCCGGACACGAGGCCCAGGTGCAGAAAATCTTCAAGAAGCTTTATGACCAGGGGGATATCTATAAGGGCTACTACGAAGGGCTTTACTGCACTCCCTGCGAGTCCTTCTTTACGGAGTCCCAGCTGGTGGACGGCAAGTGCCCTGACTGCGGGCGCGAGGTGAAGCCGGCCAAGGAGGAGGCTTATTTCTTCCGTATGAGCAAATATGCCCCGAAGCTGATTGAACATATCAACCAGCATCCTGAGTTCATCCAGCCTGTTTCCAGGAAGAACGAGATGATGAATAACTTCCTGCTGCCGGGGCTTCAGGACCTGTGCGTGTCCAGGACCACCTTCAGCTGGGGTATTCCGGTTGACTTTGATCCAAAGCATGTGACTTATGTATGGCTGGACGCGCTTACCAACTATATCACGGGCATTGGGTATGACTGCGGCGGCAGCAGTACGGACCAGTTTAAGAAATACTGGCCTGCCGACCTGCATCTGATCGGCAAGGATATCATCCGTTTCCATACGATTTACTGGCCCATCTTTTTGATGGCGCTTAACGTGCCCCTTCCAAAGCAGGTGTTCGGACATCCGTGGCTGCTTCAGGGCGACGGCAAGATGAGCAAATCCAAGGGCAACGTCCTTTACGCAGATACCCTGGTGGACTTCTTTGGCGTGGACGCGGTGCGCTACTTTGTGCTTCATGAGATGCCATTTGACAATGACGGCGTGATTTCCTGGGAGCTGATGGTGGAGCGTATGAACTCTGACCTGGCTAATATCCTGGGTAACCTTGTGAACCGCACCATTTCCATGAGCAACAAGTACTTTGACGGTGTTATCGCGGATAAGGGCGCTGCCGGGGAAGTGGATGAAGACCTTAAGAAGGTGGTCCTGGAGGAAGTCAAGAAGGCGGATGCCAAGATGGAGCAGCTGCGTGTGGCAGATGCCATGACGGAGATTTTCAACATTTTCAGAAGATGCAACAAGTATATTGATGAGACAACGCCATGGACCCTTGCCAAGGATGAGGCGCAGAAGGACAGGCTGTCCACCGTGCTTTATAACCTGACGGAATCCATTGCCATCGGCGCGTCCCTTCTGTATTCCTTCATGCCCGGGACAGCAGGGAAAATCCTGGCACAGCTTAACACGGTTAAGCGGGAGCTGTCCCAGATGGATTCCTTTGGGCTGTATCCGTCCGGCAGCAAGGTGACGGACAAGCCGGAAATCCTTTTTGCCCGTATGGATGTAAAGGAAGTGCTGGATAAGGTGGAAGCCATGCAGGCTGCCCAGGCAGCAGGCAGCGCTGCCGCAGACGGCGGTGCACAGGGTATGGACGCCGGTGCGGATGGAAGCAGCGGGGCCGGGGATGACGTCATCGATATTGAGGCCAAGCCGGAGATAACCTATGATGATTTTGCAAAGCTTCAGTTCCAGGTAGGGGAAATCATCCAATGCGAGGCGGTTCCAAAGTCCAAGAAGCTGCTTTGCTCCCAGGTCAGGATAGGAAGCCAGACACGCCAGATCTTAAGCGGCATCAAGGCTTACTATTCACCAGAGGAGATGGTGGGTAAGAAGGTCATGGTGGTGACCAACTTAAAGCCTGCAAAGCTGGCAGGCATGCTGTCAGAGGGGATGATCCTGTGCGCTGAGGACGCAGAGGGCAATCTGGCCCTGATGAAACCGGAAAAGGATATGCCGGCCGGGGCTGAAATCTGTTAAATATAATATGGACGGGAGCGGGACAGATAATAGATGTCCCGCTCTTTTTGCATGATTTTGGACCTGAATGGGGATGAAATAGGTAATAAATGGGAGAATATATGCATTTTATATGGAAAACAAGACCAAAAGTGGGAGAAACTTGCATTTTTTCCCATTTTGCAGTATGATAAAAAGACACGAAAGACCAGGGGCATGATAAACACAGGATTGAATGGGGAATGGGAATGAACACAGGAACTGGCAGCTACAGGCTGTACACAAGCAGGTCATATGGAAACCGGCGCCGCGGACTTACAGGCAATCAGCTTAAGGTTCTGGGCATAGTGGCTATTTTGATTGATAATGTGGGGGCAGTGCTTATACAGGGAGGTATACTGCACGCTGCGGACCGGACGCTGTACCAGGCCATGATTGCAACCCGGTCCGGGCATATATGGATGATTGCAGGACAGGCCTGCCGTTACATGGGCAGGCTGGCCTTTCCTATTTTTGCGTTCCTGGTAGCGGAGGAATTTGTCCGGACCAGGGAGCGGGGAAGGTATGCCCTGCGTATGCTGCTTTGCGCTGTGGTTTCGGAAGTCCCCTTTGACCTGGCCGTATACCACAGGGTGTTTTATCCTTATTACCAGAACATGCTGTTTACATTGTTTATCGGAATCATGGTCATCATGGTCATGGAATATACCAGGAACCTGGGTATCCAGCTGGCGGCCCTTGGGGCCGGATGCGCGCTGGCCTGGGTGTGCCAGGCGGACTACAATGTGATTGGCGTGCTTTTGATTACTGCCATGTACTGGTTCCGCCACAATGATATTGCCCAGCTGGCGGTGGGGGTGGTGCTGTGCGCCCTGGAGAGCGTAAGTTATTATTGTGTTTCCGCACTGGCATTTGTGCCGGTTGTGCTGTATAATGGCAGACGCGGGGCATTTCAGTTAAAGTACCTGTTCTATGTGTTTTATCCTGTACACCTGCTGGCGTTATATGGGATTGGACAGTATGTGCTGAAGGCATAGGTTCTGCGGATGGCGGGAGTGGATGGCCCGACATGGCCTGTCAGGATACAGTACAGGACAGAGGATTAAAGGAGCTTGGGATATATGATTTTTGACACACATGCCCATTATGATGATGAGGCGTTTGAAGAGGACCGGGAGGCGCTTTTGGAGAGCCTTAAGGATGGCGGCATCGGAGCGGTGATGAATGTGGCCGCCAGCCTGGAAAGCTGCAGGACCACCCTGCTGCTGGCCGGACATTATGACTGGATGTACGCTGCCCTGGGAGTCCATCCCAGCGGGACGGCAGAGCTTGACGAGGCAGGACTTAAGTGGATGGAATTCCAATGTTCCCACGAAAAGGTCAGGGCAGTGGGCGAGATTGGCCTGGATTATTACTGGGAAGAGCCGGAGCACTCCGTACAGAAGATATGGTTCGTGCGCCAGCTGGACCTGGCCAGGAAAGTGAAGCTTCCTGTGATTATCCACAGCAGGGACGCTGCCAAGGACACGCTGGATATCATGAAAGCGGAAAAAGCCGGTGATATGGGCGGTGTGGTCCACTGCTTTTCTTATGGGAAGGAGATTGCAAGGGAGTACCTGGATATGGGATTCTTCCTGGGGATTGGAGGCGTGTCCACCTTTAACAATGCTAAAAAGCTTAAGGAAGTGGTGGAGTATGCACCCCTTGAGTCCCTGGTGCTTGAGACAGACTGTCCGTACCTGTCGCCTGTGCCCAACCGGGGCAAGCGCAATTCATCCCTGAACCTGTCCTATGTGGTGGATGCGGTCAGCGCGCTTAAGGGCGTGGACCGGGAGACTGTTATCCGGGTGACATGGGATAATGCATTGCGACTATATGGGATACAGCATTAGGGCGTGTCTGGAAAATTGCTTTCCGTCAGCTGTGCGGCCCACCTTGTGGGAATGAATTTTCAAACACACCCTAGATATATTATGTTCTTAGGGAAGTGCCCCTGCGATTCCTGAATGGGAGGGCAGGGGCACTGCTTTATTATTTTAATCAAAGACTCATTTAGATTTGCAGCCTATCTTAAACTTAAGGTGACGGTATCGACCCGTGGATTACTCCAATTCCACATTTCCTTTATCTGTATTGTAATATCACTCATATCTGAAATCCTGTAAGCTTGAGCAACATTGATCGTTGTACCGGTTGTGACCTTCTTAGTGTAGTTGTCAAATGCTTCTTCCCTTTCATCGTAAGACAAAAATGCGGAATCACATTCAACGCCGTTTTGGAATACCGTGATATAATAATCTGCTAAATATGCGCCAGTAGGCTCTGCATCCTTATTTGTGTAATCATAGTAGAGCGCAACGCAGGGATACCCATCGTAATCAAAGGAAAATACTTTATGGCCGGTGTACTTTATGGAACAGGCAGCGATTGAAAAGTCGAATTTGGGGGCCTCTTGACCGGCAATCCACGCGCCGTCTGCTCCCACATAATAACCATCCGGCGTTGTGGTGTTGGCGAGCATTATGCCATTGGCGTCCAGGTAGTAGCTTTTACCGCCATCTTCAATCCACCCGGTTGCAAAGCTGCCATCATCATTCTGATACTTCCATTGTCCATTATCCTGGGCCTGCCAGGTTCCGGCCAGGGAAGTGCTGCTCAGGAGCATGGACATTGCCAGTGTGGCGATAAATAATTTTGTTTTTCTCATACGTAAACCCTCCTTAATTTAGGCTCTCTGAGGTGACCCTGCTTATGGAAAATATTTTACCGCTAAAGATAAGAAAAGTCAAACCATGGCAGGTGCAGGTAAAGCTGGAATAAGGAGCATATCCCGGATGGCGCAGTACCCGCTGTTTTGTATTGACTTTTGACCTTCAATAGGATACCATAATTTTAAAAGATAAAAAGTAGGTAAATTCCACATGGAAAAAGATTTGGGCAACCCGAAACAAACCATTGAAATCATACAGAAATATCAATTTGCATTCCAGAAGAAATTCGGTCAGAATTTTCTCATAGACACCCACGTACTGGACAAGATCATAAGCGCCGCGGGAATCACAGGAGAGGACTGCGTGCTGGAAATCGGGCCCGGGATCGGGACCATGACCCAGCACCTGGCGGAACACGCGGGACGCGTGGTGGCGGTGGAGATTGACACCAACCTCCTGCCTATCCTGGACGAGACTTTAAAGGGATACGACAATGTAACCGTAATCAACAGCGATATACTGAAGCTGGATATGAATGAACTGGTGGATGTGTATAATGGAGGAAGGCCCATCAAGGTGGTGGCCAACCTGCCTTATTATATCACCACCCCTATCATCATGGGGCTGTTTGAAAGTGACGTGCCCATTGACAACATAACGGTCATGGTGCAGAAGGAAGTGGCGGACAGGATGCAGGTGGGGCCGGGTTCCAAGGATTATGGTGCATTGTCCCTGGCCGTGCAGTACTATGCCCAGCCTTACATCGTTGCCAATGTGCCGCCTAACTGCTTCATCCCCCGTCCCAATGTGGGCTCAGCCGTCATCCGCCTCACCAGGTACAAGGAACCGCCTGTCAAGGTGAAGGACCCGAAGCTGATGTTTAAACTGGTAAGGGCCTCCTTTAACCAGCGGAGGAAGACGCTGCAGAACGGCCTGAACAATTCGCCGGACATACCCTACACCAAGGAGCAGATCATAGAGGCCATAGAGAGCCTCGGGGTATCGCCGTCCATCCGGGGCGAGGCGCTGACCCTGGATCAGTTTGCCAGGCTGTCCAATTATTTTACGGAAAATGCATAAAATAGGAATATTATTCTTGGATATCTGAGAATCTATATATAAGCAGAAAGGAAGGGATAGCAATGAACAAGAACATGAAGAAAGCCCTTGCAGCAGCGGCTGTGGGAGCGGCAGCGGGAGTGGCGGTTAAGAAGATGCGCGACAGCCGTAAGGAGCAGGAAGACGCAAGGATATCAGCTATCGAGGAAGCAGTGATGAATAACCGTGAATACGGTGACAGGAAGGCGTACCTGGTGGGCGGGGGACTGGCATCCATGGCAGCTGCCGCATATCTGGTAAGGGACTGCAGGTTCCCGGGCAAGCAGATTACCATCTACGAGGGGATGCATATCCTGGGCGGAAGCAATGACGGGATCGGAACCCCGGAAAAGGGATTTGTGTGCCGGGGCGGCCGCATGCTCAATGAAGAGACATATGAGAACTTCTGGGAACTGTTCAGCTCCATCCCGTCCCTGCGCCAGCCCGGCCGCAGCGTGACAGAGGAAATCCTGGATTTTGACCATGCCCATCCTACTTGCGCAAAGGCCAGGCTGGTGGACAAGGACGGCAATATCCTGGACGTGAAGTCCATGGGCTTTAACCAGGCAGACCGCATGGCGCTGCTGAAGCTTCTCATGACAGATGAGAAGAAGCTGGACAACCTGACCATCCAGGACTGGTTCAAGGAAACGCCCCATATGTTTGAGACAAATTTCTGGTATATGTGGCAGACCACATTTGCTTTCCAAAAATGGAGCAGCCTTTATGAATTCCGCCGTTATATGAACCGCATGATATTTGAGTTCAGCCGCATTGAGACACTGGAAGGCGTGACCAGGACCCCTCTGAACCAGTATGACAGCGTCATCCGTCCCCTGGAGTCCTATCTGAGGAAGGCCGGGGTCAGCTTCATGGAGAACTGTGAGGTTACGGACATTGACTTTGAGGACGGCCATGGGATTACTGCCAGGACCCTTTATCTGAAGCGCAAGGTGGAGGACACGGACGACACCGGAGAGAATGGGGATGCTGTCAAGGATTCCTATGTATTTGAGACCGTGCAGTTAGAGAAGAATGACATCTGCATCATGACCAATGCATGTATGACCGACAGCGCCACCCTGGGTGATTTCCATACACCGGCGCCGGCTCCTGAGCAGAAGCCGATCAGCGGGGAACTTTGGGCCAAGGTTGCTGCCAAGAAGCCGGGACTGGGGAATCCGGAACCCTTCTTCACAAAGCCCCATGAGACCAACTGGCTCAGCTTTACCGTGACCTGCAGGGGCGATGAGATCTTAAAGACCATTGAGAACTTTACCGGCAATGTGCCGGGCAGCGGCGCCCTGATGACATTTAAGGATTCCAGCTGGCTGATGAGCAGCGTGGTTGCTGCCCAGCCCCATTTCGTGAACCAGCCCATGGATACCACCATTTTCTGGGGATATGGACTGTATACGGACGCGGTGGGCGACTATGTGAAGAAGCCCATGAAGGAGTGTACGGGCCAGGAGCTTTTGAATGAATACCTGCACCACCTGCATATCCCGGAGGACCGGATCGCAGAGCTGATGAAGACCGTGATTAATGTAATCCCGTGCTACATGCCTTACGTGGACGCCCAGTTTGAGCCGCGCAAATACAGCGACAGGCCTCCGGTAATCCCGGCCGGCTCCACCAACTTCGCCATGGTCAGCCAGTTTGTGGAGATACCGGACGACATGGTGTTTACAGAGGAGTACTCCGTGCGCGCGGCAAGGCTGGCAGTGTACGGGCTTATGGATGTGAAGAAGAACATCTGCCCGGTAACGCCGTACAACAGGCAGCCTAAGATCCTGTTAAAAGCCCTTAAAAAGTCTTATTTATAATTTGATATGCGGATTACCGGCATCTTTAGGCGCCAATGGGCAGTGACGGACCGGTAATGACACAGCGGACAGGGCCGGGGAAAACCGGGCTCTGTCCTGTTTCCGCGTTTTGGGATGGGAGCTGCCATAAGATTGCTTGGAGGGAGGATGGACAGCAGTGATATTCATAGGAGGAATCAGCCAGGGACAGAAAATCCTGGATTATGTAAAAACGGTTATCTGCGACAGGTGCGGGGCATACGGCCGCTACCAGGTCATGATGACCTATATGTATTTCAGCTTTTTCTTCATACCGCTGTTTAAGTGGAATAAGAAGTTTTATGTGAAAATGTCCTGCTGTGAAGCTGTCTATGAGCTGGATCCGGAAAAGGGAAAGGCGCTGGCCCGGGGACAGCAGGCGGACATCACCCAGGCGGACCTGACCCTGGTCCAGGAGGGGAATAGAAGAAGTTCCTATGAAAACGGATCCTACAAGGTATGGAAGAAATGTGTGCGCTGCGGCTATGAGACAGAAGAGGATTTTGAGTACTGTCCAAAGTGCGGTGGCAGGCTCTAGGGGTTCCAGGCAGTATAGAATGAATGTGGGAGAGGAAGCAGGTATGAAAGCCAGTATCAGATACATAAGTGAATTGACGGGATTCTCACCGGCCACGGTGTCCAATGCCCTGAACCATAAAAAGGGCGTCAATGCCAAGACAGCGGCCGAGGTATTCAGGGTGGCAAAGGAAGTGGGATATATAAACGAAAATTCCATTTCCAAAATCAAGCTGGTGACCTTTAAGAAAAATGGTTCCATTATTGACGATACCCCCTTTTTCCCTACCTTGATTAGCGGTTTTGAGCAGGAATGCCGCCAATGCGGTTATGAGATGGTGCTGTGCAACCTGGATGAAAGGGATTCTGATTATGAACACCAGGTGAAGAATCTGGTCCAGGACAGTGAGTCTGCTTCGGTCATCCTGGGTACTGAGATGATGGGAGGGGAACTGAACCCGTTCCGCTACGCCAGAAGTCCTGTGGTCATACTGGATTACTGGCAGGACAGCATGGATTTCAGCGGTGTCCTGATCAATAACTTTGACTCGGCCAAAAAGGCAGTGGAGTATCTGATTGAGCAGGGACACAGGGAAATCGGCTATATCAGGGGAGCTTACCGCATCAATGGGTTCAAGGTAAGGGGACAGGGATACCAGTCCGCCATGCGCAAGTATAAGCTGGAGGTAAAGAATCATTACATCATCACCTTGTCCACTACGCTGAACGGGGCGTATCAGGACATGCTTGCCTATCTGGATAAGGAGCCAGGGCTTCCAACCGCATTTTTCGTGGACAACGACATGATTGCCCTGGGGGCCATGAAAGCGCTGCAGGAACGGGGGTATAAGGTTCCGGACGACGTGTCAATCATTGGATTTGACGACCTGCCCTTCAGTGAGATTTCATATCCTCCCCTGACCACGCTCAGGGTGCCCAATAAGGAGATGGGGCGGCTGGCCGTGAGAAGGCTGATTGATATGATCCAGAATCCGGGAGAGGTGGTTGTGACCAAGACAGAGGTATGTACGAAATTCATTGAACGGCAGACCGTGAAGAAACTGGTACAGACCGTGATATGACCCATATGGATTGATTAAGGATCTTGCATGCAGATTGAATCTGCAGGGCAGGGTCCTTTTTTGAGTTTTTTAGGCTCTTTGTCAATAGTTGGGGTGGGATTTGTTAAAATCCCGCCCCAATTCTATGAAAAGGGCTCTTTTTATGTTTAGTTCCAGGTTTTACTGATTTTGGGCATGCCAAATAAGCCTCCGCATTACCGACCATTTTATCCTATGATGTACAGTGGAGTATCCGCGTCCGGAACCGTTTGAAATTCCGGATTCCGTAGCTGCTCCGTTTTAATACCTTTATCTTGTTGTTAAATCCTTCTGTGGGACCATTTGTCAGCCCGTATTTAAAGGCATTCAGGATTTCCTTTCGCCAGGCCCTGTAGGTCTTAGCACAGGCCTCAAATTCCTTGATCCCACAGCCCTGTGCATTCGCAATCCAGTCATCAAATTCCCTCTGCTGCTGACGATACGCTTCCATCTGGCAGATATCATAAAACCACTCTTTCATGCGGTGTGCCAGACGCAGGTCCTCGCTATATTGAAGCATTAAATCACAGGCCTGCTTGTTCTCATCTTTCAGCTTTTTATAGCGGGTCAGGATGAGTTTCCGGCTGCGTTTATAATACTTACGCAGGGAAACCGGCATGGACCGCTGCAGCCGTTTCCGTACGTTTTCAATCGCCCATGTCACCTGCCGGATGAAATGATATTTATCTACGATGATCGTTGCGTTTGGAAAGAAGGTCTGTGCAAGTTCGGCATAGGGGCGCCACATATCGCAGACAAAGAACTTTACCTTTAGGCGCTCTTTCCTGGGAATGTTCCGCCAATAATCAGCCAGGTGGCTCTGGGTGCGATCCGGAAGAATGTCGAGGATCCGGCGTTTTTTCGGATCAACCAGAATGCACTGATATTTGCCGGTAGAAGCATTACCTTTGAATTCATCAATGGAAAGCGCTTGTGGAAGCCGGTCAGGCGGAGGATAGCTAATCGTGTCCAAAAGGCGACAGACCGTCTGGACGGAAACACCCGTAAGTTCTGCAATCTGTTTGATAGAAAAGGTCTGCCGAAGTAGGGAAACAATGTAACAAGCCAGCCTGCGGGTCCTGCGATGGTAGCTTGGCAGGAACGAATAGGGTTCTGTGAAGCGTTTGTGGCAGGAGGGGCAGAGATAGCGTCGTTTCCGAAGAACTAGGATTACTTGTTTTCCCTGTAAGGGAATGTCCTGGACCTCTTGCAGACGGTAATCATGAATCCGTTTTGTTTTAGCCCCACAGCATGGGCAGGTCTGTTCAGCCGGTTGGGACTGGATGAAAATTTTAATGAAAGAGTCTGCCTGAACCACTTTTTTAATAGAAACACCTTCCAAGTTAAGGAAAGCCTTGGTATAATTAGGGTACATCTATAAGGGGTCACCTCCGTTAACATTAAACTTTGGTCGGGATAATGCGTTTAGGAGGCTTCTTATAGATGTATTTTATTACAACTAAAAGAATGTTGGAAGTGTGCTTTTCAGTACACCCCAACATTCAGTATAGAACCGTTTTTTAATGCATTAAGAAATAAATTATTTATATAAAGTTTTATATATACGTTTATATGAATATTTACATGGAAGCAAGGAAAAAGTGCAAAATTGTAGCTCATATATGGTAATATTGTACATAAAATAATGAAATAAATCATCTAAATTATACAAAGAAACGTCGATTTCTATAAAAAATATTGCAAAATTATTTAAAATGTTTATAATAATGTTTATACAATCGGACAGGCAAAAAACAAAGGGACTTGAATCTATGAAAACAACAATCAGGCGAATCAGCGAAGCAACAGGGTTTTCAGCGGCAACCATATCCAATGCCCTGAACAGGAAAAAAGGAGTAAATCCCAGGACGGCAGAGGAAATCTTTAAGACTGCCAGCGAGATGGGATATCTGCAGGCGGCCCAGCAGAGGAAGATTCATTTTGTCATGTACCGCACCAATGGCCTGATTACGGATGACACCCCCTTTTTTACCATGATGATGGACGGATTCCAAAGCGAATGCCGGCGCCGTGGATATGATATGGTCATCAATTATCTGGACAGGAGGGCGGCTGATTTTAAGAGTCAGCTGGATGTCCTGCTGGAGGATAGGGATTCCCTGGTGGCCCTGATGGGGGCCGAGCTTATGGACCAGGACCTGCACTATTTTTCCAGGGCCAGATGCAGGATAGTGACACTGGACTACTGGAGTGAGGACCTGCCGTACAGCGGAATCATTACCAATAATTCGGAGTCGGCCAGGACTGCCGTGAATTATCTGGTTGAAAAGGGACACAGGCGCCTGGGATATCTGAGGGGGGATTTTCGGATTAAGGCATTTAAGCTCAGGGAGGCTGGGTACAGGGCGGCCCTGGCGGAACAGGGGATTCCCTATGACCCCGGATATACGGTAACAGTAAGCACCACCATGGACGGTGCTTACCGGGATATGCTGGCCTATCTGAAGAAAAAGCCGGGGCTTGCGGACGCTTATTTTGCGGATAATGACATGATTGCCCTTGGATGCATGAAGGCCCTTCAGGAATGCGGCATACAGATTCCCGGGGACGTATCGCTGATTGGGTTTGACGACCTACCCTTCTGCGATATCGTATCGCCCGGGCTTACAAGCCTTAGGGTCCCCAAACAGGAGTTGGGGCAGATGGCTGTCAGACGGCTTTTGGACATTGTGGAGGAGGGAATGGATACCAAGACCCAGACACTGGTCAGCACCCGGTTTGTGGAGCGGGACAGTGTAAGTGATGCAAACGGGTCAGACACCATACAATACGGTGCTGCCATGGGCAGCAGCTGATATATAAAAACCAATGGAGGAGAAAAAGATGGATAAGATTAAACTTGGATTTGCGCCAACCAGAAGAAGCATTTTCAGTGCGCCGGATGCAATTAAGTACAGAGGGCTTACAGCAGACCGCCTGACAGAACTGGGCATTGATTATGTGGATATCACGGATATAAATGAAGAAGGACTTCTCTACGATGACAGTGACATGAAGAGGATTGCAGAGAAGTTCAGGCAGGAGAAAATCGACGGACTGTTCCTTCCCCACTGCAACTTCGGCACCGAGTATGAATGTGCAAGGCTTGCCAAGGAACTGGGGGTCCCGGTGCTTTTATGGGGGCCGTTAGATGAAAGGCCCGATGAGGACGGGGTCCGTTTAAGGGATACGCAGTGCGGGCTTTTCGCCACGGGCAAGGTGCTCAGGCGGTTCCGGGTCCCATTTACATATATGACCAACTGCCGGCTGGATGACCCGGTATTCGAACGGGGCATAAGGGATTTCATGGCGGTGTGCAATGTGGTGAAGAAATTCAGGAACATGCGTATCCTTCAGATTTCCACCCGCCCATTTGACTTCTGGACCACCATGTGCAATGAGGGCGAACTCCTTGAGAAATTCAACATCCAGCTGTCACCCATTCCCATGCCGGAGCTGACCGACGCGGTGAAGGCTGCCAAGGAGGCGGGCACAGAGGTTGCGGCCGTGATGCAGTACTGCCGGGAGCACATGGACATCAAGATAAAGGATGATGAGCTGGAAAATGTGGCTGCCCTCAAGGTTGCCATGAAGGGACTGGTGGAAAAGTACGGCTGCCAGGCAGCTGCCATCCAGTGCTGGAACCAGCTGCAGTGCGAACTGGGAATCATGCCGTGTGCTGCCAACGCACTGATGAATGAGGAGGGAATCCCGGTTGTATGTGAGACCGACATCCACGGCGCCATCACCGCCCTTATGGTGGAGGCAGCGGGCATGGGTGAGACAAGAGGGTTTTTTGCGGACTGGACCATCCGCCATCCTGATATTGAAAACGGCGAACTGCTTCAGCACTGCGGTCCATGGCCCATCTCGGTTGCAAAGGAAAGGCCGGCCATCACCTATCCGCTGGCATTTGACCATCCCGGCAGCATCACGGCGGAGGCAAAGCACGGCAGCGTGACCCTGTGCCGGTTTGATGGGGACAATGGGGAGTATTCGCTGCTTCTTGGCAATGCAAAGGGAGTGGACGGCCCAAAGGGGATGGGCACCTATCTGTGGGTAGAGGTGGAGAACATCAAACGCCTGGAAGAAAAGATAGTGACCGGCCCGTATATCCACCACTGTGTGGGAATCCACAAGGATGTGGTCCCGGTATTATACGAGGCATGCAAATATATCGGTATTAAACCAGACCTGTACGACCCCATTGAGGAGGACGTGAAAGCATACCTGAGAGGGGAATGACCCTGTGGGAAGCGTTTTAATACATAGAACTGTGCCATGTGTTTGTAACGAGGAGGAAATTATGGACGATTTGAAAGTCAAGTCATTTGAGCTGCGCCGCCATGTGCTGGACATGATCATGAAAGCCAGGACAGGGCATATCGGCGGGGATTTCAGTGTGATGGATATACTGGTAAACCTGTATTTTAGGCAGATGGATATAGGACCTGGGAATATGGATGACCCGGACCGGGACATGTTTGTGCTGAGCAAGGGGCATTCGGTTGAAAGCTATTATGCGGTGCTGGCCGCTAAGGGATTTTTCCCAATAGAAAAGGTGATGGATGAGTTTTCAGCCTTTGGCTCTAAATTCATCGGACATCCCAACAATAAGCTTCCTGGGATTGAAATGAACTCAGGCTCCCTTGGGCATGGGCTTCCGGTGTGTATCGGCATGGCCTTAGCCAGCAGGATGGACGGCAGGAAGAACCGGATATATGTGGTCATGGGGGACGGCGAGCTGGCGGAAGGTTCGGTCTGGGAAGGTTTCATGGCAGGAGGACATTATAAACTGGATAACCTGTGCGCGATTATTGACAGGAACCGGCTCCAGATATCAGGCAGCACCGAGGATGTGATGCACCATGAGGACCTTGAGGACAGGATTAAAAGCTTTGGCTGGCATGTGGTACAGGTAAACGGCAATGACATGGATGAACTCGACCGGGCGTTTGAGGAGGCCAGGAATACATTGGGCCGGCCCACCGCGGTCATTGCCAACACAACAAAGGGCTTTGGCGGAGGCCCCGCCATGGAGGACAAGGCGGCATGGCATCACAAGGTCCCGACCGTGGAGGAGTATGAAGCCATTGCGGCAGAGCTGGACAGGAGAAGGGAGGAAGCGCTTCATGAATAAGATTGCAAACCGTCAGGTTATCTGTGAGGTACTTATGGAACACGCAAAGGAGGACAGGGATGTGGTTGTGTTATGCAGCGACTCCAGAGGCTCCGCATCCCTGGCGCCATTTGCATCTGCATTTCCGGAGCAGTTCGTGGAGGTTGGGATTGCGGAACAGAACCTGGTAAGCATTTCAGCGGGCATGGCCAAATGCGGCAAGAAACCATACGCTGCCTCACCGGCCAGCTTCATTTCCACCAGAAGCTTTGAACAGGCCAAGGTGGATGTGGCCTATTCCAATACCAATGTGAAATTAATCGGAATCAGCGGAGGGGTAAGCTACGGCGCCCTGGGCATGAGCCACCATTCCGCACAGGATATTGCTGCTTTTGCATCTGTTCCCAATATGAGGGTATATCTGCCCAGCGACCGGTTCCAGACAAGGCACCTCATGGAGGCGCTGTTAGAGGATGAAAAGCCTGCCTATATCCGGGTGGGGCGCAACCCGGTAGAGGATGTATATGAAGAGGGAAATGTTCCCTTTGTCATGGATAAGGCAACCGTAATTACCCAGGGGACGGATGTGGCAATCATTGCCTGCGGCGAAATGGTAAAACCTGCCATGGATGCGGCCAAAATCCTGAAGGAAAAGGGAATCAGCGCCTCTGTGGTGGATATGTACTGTGTAAAGCCTTTGGACGTGGAAACGGTAATCCAGGCAGCATCCGGGGCAAAGGCCGTCGTCACCGTGGAGGAACATGCGCCCTACGGCGGCCTGGGTTCCATGGTAAGCCAGGTGGTTGCAGGGGAATGCCCGAAAAAAGTGGTTAATATGTCCCTTCCGGACGCGCCTGTCATCACCGGGACATCCAGGGAAGTATTTGATTATTACGGACTGAATGCAGAAGGAATAGCCGGGACGGCTGAAAAAGCGCTGGGGCGTGGGTAGGAGGCCGGGATGGACTACATATTGGGGATAGACCAGAGCACCCAGGGAACCAAGGCATTGCTGTTTGACAATAGGGGGGAATTAATCTGCAGGACAGACCTTTCCCACCGCCAGATAGTGAATGGGAAAGGCTGGGTGGAGCATGACGGGGAAGAGATTTACAGGAATACGGTACAGGCGGTAAAGGACCTGGTGGAGAAAGCCGGGATTGACAAATCCCGGATTGCGGGCCTGGGTATCAGCAACCAGAGGGAAACCGCCATTGCCTGGAACCGGGAGACAGGAAGGCCCATATACAATGCAGTGGTATGGCAGTGCGCCAGAGGCGCGTACATTACCGATAGGGTGGAACAGGAAGGCCTGGCCGAGATGATACGGCTTCGCACGGGACTTAAGCTTTCGCCCTACTTCTCAGCCGCCAAGCTGGGCTGGGTGATGGAGCATGTGCCGGACGCCGCCCCTTTGGCAGCAGAGGGAAAACTGTGCTGCGGCACCATGGACAGCTGGCTGGTATGGCATCTGACCGGGGGAAAGGAATTCAGGACAGACTATTCCAATGCCTCCAGGACACAGCTTTTTAACATTGAAACCCTTGCATGGGACGTGGAGGTATGCGGGCTGTTCGGTATTCCGGTGGAAAGCCTGCCCCGGGTCACTGGCTCGGATGGATGTTACGGATATACGGATTTTGACGGATTCCTTCAGAAACCTATTCCCATCCACGGGGTGCTGGGGGACAGCCACGGCGCGCTGTTCGGCCAGGGGTGCCTGGAAAAGGGAATGATAAAGACCACCTACGGCACCGGATCGTCCGTGATGATGAATATCGGTGAAAAGCCTGTGCTCAGTGAAAAGGTGGTAACCTCGCTTGCATGGCATATGGATGGAAAGGCCGTCTACGTGCTGGAGGGCAATATCAATTACACGGGAGCAGTGATTACCTGGCTGAAGGACAGCCTTAAGCTGATTGAATCGCCAGGTGATACAGAGGAACTGGCAGAGGAAGCCAACCCGGACGACACCACCTATCTGATACCTGGTTTTACAGGACTGGGAGCACCTTACTGGGACAGCAGGGCGGTGGGGATGTACTATGGAATGACAAGACTGACCGGGAAGGCGGAGCTGGTAAAGGCGGGGCTGGAGAGCATTGCCTACCAGATTACAGATGTGGTCCTTGCCATGGAAGAGGAATCCGGTATCCCCATTGGGGAACTGAGGGCGGACGGAGGACCCACAAGGAACCGGTACCTGATGCAGTTCCAGAGCGATATGGCAGGGATTCCTGTCAGCATCCCTCCGGCAGAAGAACTGTCCGGCATCGGGGCAGCCTATGCGGCCGGGATTGCCATGGGGATATATGACCGGGAGCAGTTATTTGCCAGGATGGGAAGAAGGACCTTCAGGCCGGCCATGGATCCGGGAACCAGGGATATGAAGTACGGCGGCTGGAAGCATGCGGTAGCAAAGGTACTGAATTAAACAGGGATTTACCGGGCAACCCGGTTATCTATACAAAACTATATAATTCATTTAAGGAGGAAACAAAAATGAAAAAAAGAATGATGAGTATGTTATTATGTACGGCCATGGCAGCCGGTCTGCTGATGGGATGCGGCTCCAAGCCTGCGGAAACCACGGCAGCAGCCACGGCAGCAACCGAGGCAGCTACTACGGCGGCAGCCGAGGCAGCATCAACGGAAGCAGCAACGGAGGCAGCGGCAACCGAAGCAGTTGCAGCAGCGGCGGAAGCACTTCCCGGAGGCGGTTCCAAAATCATGTATATCATTACCCCATCCCACTCAAATCCATTCTTTAAGACCGAGGCTGACCAGGCTGAGAAAAAGGCGGTTGAACTGGGCTATGAGGTTAAGAAGGTTTCCCATGACGATGATGCCACCAAGCAGTCCGAGCTGTTTGACAATGCCATTGCAGACAAGGCAGCAGCCATTATCTGTGACAATGCAGGGGCCGACGCAACCGTTGCAGCCGTACAGAAGGCAAGGGATGCAGGAATCCCCACATTCTTAATTGACCGTGAGATCAATGCAGAGGGCGTTGCCATTTCCCAGATTGTTGCCAATAACTATCAGGGCGCCAAGGCAATTGCGGAAGTATTTGTTGAGGCCATGGGCGAGGAAGGCAAGTACGCAGAGCTTTTAGGCAAGGAAAGCGATACCAACGCAGGTGTGCGCTCCAGCGCGTTCCATGAGGTCATTGACCAGTACGAGGACCTGGAGATGGTTGCACAGCAGACCGCGAACTGGGAGCAGACTGAGGCTTATGAAAAGGTTGAGACCATCTTACAGTCCAATCCTGACATCAAGGGTATTGTATGCGGCAACGACACCATGGCAGTGGGCGCAGCGGCAGCAATCAAGGCAGCAGGCTTAAAGGATATCTGCATCATTGGCGTGGATGGTTCTGACGAGGCCGCGGCTGAGATCAAGTCCGGTTACATGACAGGTACCGCGCTTCAGCAGTGTGCGCTGATTGCAGAGATGGCGGTTGAGCAGGCTGACAAGTACTTAAAGGAAGGCACCACGGGACTGGAAGAGAAACAGCTGGTTGACTGTGTGGCCATTACTTCTGAGAATGTTGACAAATTAAGCGCGTTCGTTTACAGCGAATAAGAAAATCCGGTTGCAGGAGGCCTTAAAACCTCCTGCAATTCCATAAGGGTAACGGTTAATGGAGTATTCCCCCAAGAATGAAGGTAGTTTTGAAGTGAAGTCAGGAACATATAAGTATGGAGATAGGAGTGTACTATGAAAAAACGTGTGATAAGTCTGGTAACAGCTCTTATATTGGCAGCATCTGCGTTAAGCATGACCGGATGTGTGAAGGTAGTTAAGATTGGTGAAGAAGGAAAATTAACAGGAGATGTGGAATTTAACGCCGGAGACAATGTGGCTAATATCTGGGATTCCAAGGCGCTTCCCGAACTGGAAGGCAAGGCCGTGGACATAACCCGGTTTTTGGAAGAATCCGGCGGGGATTTGAAGTCCCTGGTTGATAAATATGGAAAATACTCCATGGGCACATCGGGAGAGATTAACTATGTGGTAAAGGGCACGGCCGTGGTGGAGGAAGTCAACCAGGAAAAGAAGGCCGGGTACATGGTGGTGAAGCCTGAGGGTTATGACGGGGATGTGACCGTAAAGCTTCAGATCGGCAGTGTATATAAGGGGTCATCGGTCAGGGATTCCCTGGATTTCATCAAATTCGGGGATTACAAGAACCAGCAGGAGTGGGCCGCTGTTTCCCAGAGCCTTCATGACATTATTGATACCACCGTGGTAAAGGCGGCGGCGCCTGAGACCCTGCAGGGCAGGACCATTGAATTTACTGGAACATTTACCGCGAATAAGGATGATGAGATCCTCATCACGCCTGTGAAGCTGACTGTAAACTAGGAGGTGGCTTTATGGAGTCAACAGTTAAATGCCGGGAGGGCGTCTGCCTTCACGCAGAGCAGATTGACAAGATTTATCCGGGAACCAAGGCCCTGGACCACGTTTCCTTTGATGTGCTTGCCGGCAAGGTAAATGTGCTGATTGGGGAAAATGGGGCGGGCAAGTCTACCTTGATGAAAATCATTGCCGGAATTGAACAGCCCAGCGCAGGCACCCTGTATATGGGGGACAAGGAAGTGGCTTTTAAGAATACCACGGAAGCCAGGAAGCACGGTATCGGTATCATCCATCAGGAACTGAGCCTGTTTCCCAACCTGAACGTGTATCAGAACATTTTCATGGCCAAGGAGAAAAAGACCGGATTTGTGCTGGATAATAAGAAACATGCCCAACTGGCGGCCCAGATACTGGAGCGCCTGGAACATCCCATCAGCCCGGATACCCTGATTGGGGATCTGAGGGTGGGACAGCAGCAGATGATAGAAATTGCCAGGAACCTGATTGCGGACGACCTTAAGATACTGATCATGGATGAGCCTACCTCATCCTTAAGCCAGCAGGAGGTTAAGATCCTCTTTAAAATCATGAGGGAGCTTCTGGCCCAGGGTATTTCCATTGTATACATATCCCACCGTCTGGAGGAAATCATGGAAATCGGCGACCATGTGACGATTTTAAGGGACGGCAGGTATGTGGCTGACGCTGATGTAAGGGATATTGATGTGCCTTGGATTGTTAAGCAGATGACGGGTGAGGGCAAGTCTTATCCGAAAAAGGACAGGAACATTGACTGGGAGAAGCAGGAGACCGTGCTGGAGGTCAGGGACCTGACCCTTCCAAAGAGCGGTGGCGGGTATCTGTTGCATCATGTGGATTTTAACCTGAAAAGGGGTGAAATCCTGGGAATATACGGGCTAATGGGAGCGGGCCGCACCGAGGTCTTTGAATGCATCATGGGCCTGAGGCCGGAGCATACAGGCGATATCCTGCTGGAGGGGAAGAAGATGGAAATCCATTCCATCTCAGAGCAGATTGAACGGGGATTTGCCCTGGTGCCCGAGGACAGGCAGAGGGAAGGCCTGGTGCAGACCATGAGCATCCTTAAGAACATTTCCCTGTCCAGTATTAAAAAGTATGTAAAGGGATTCCTGCTGGATGATAAGCTGGAGGGCAGGAGGGCGGATGAACAGATTAAGGATATCCACATCAAGGTGGCTGACAAGAACCTGCCCATCCTCTCCCTTTCAGGGGGCAACCAGCAAAAGGTTGTCATTGGAAAGGGGCTTCTGACCAATCCGAAAATCCTGCTTCTGGATGAACCCAGCAGGGGCATTGACATCGGCGCCAAGACCGAGGTATTTGACATCATCAACCAGTATGCGGAAAAAGGGCTTTCCATCATTGTCATATCTTCTGAGTTAAAGGAAATCATCGCCATTGCGGACAGGGTCATGGTGCTGTCAAACGGCATCAAGACAGGGGAACTCATTGGGGACGAGATTCAGGAAGAAAGCCTGGTATTGTCATCATATAAAGGCCACCACGGCCAATGATTGGAAAAGGAGAGTATACATTATGAGTACGAATAAGAAATCTTCGAATAATGCCTTGGCCATGACGCTGTTAAAGGGCAGGACCTTTATTGTGCTGATTGTCCTGTTGATTTTTTTCAGTATCAAGGCCGCTAATTTCCTGAGCCTGAACACAGCCATGCTCATTGCCAAGCATGTGGCCCTGTACGGTATCCTGGGCATCGGAATGACCTATGTCATCATCACGGGAGGCATTGACCTTTCCGTGGGCGCAATCGTTGGACTGGCCGGAATGATTGCAGGCGGGCTTCTGGAAAAGGGGCTTACCCTTCAGATGTTTGGCGTAACCCTGTATTTTAATGTTCCGGCCGTGTTCATCATCACCATGCTGTTGGGCGTGGTAATCGGCACATTGAACGGTCTTGTGATTACCAGGTTCAACGTGGCCCCCTTTATCGCCACCCTGGGCATGATGTATGTGGCCCGCGGTTTTGCCATGATCCGCTCAGGCGGGGCCACCTATTCAAAAATCACTGGCAACGAGGCCCTGGGCAACACGGGCTGGGAGGTGTTCGGGCGCAATATCCCCGGGACCGTGATTCCTGTGGGCGTTGTAATCCTGGCAATCATTGCAGTGATTGCGGCTGTCATCCTGAGGAAAACCGCATTTGGCTGGCATGTGCTGTCCATTGGCGGCAATGAGAAGGCCGCCAGGCTGTCCGGCGTCAAGGTGAATAAGGTTAAGATCATGGTTTACGCTTTCTCCGGCCTGTGCGCGGCAGTGGTGGGCATCATCGCTTCCTCGCAGCTGGTGGCAGCGCATCCCGCAACCGGAGAGGGCTGGGAGATGAACGCCATTGCGGCAGCCGTACTGGGCGGAACCTCCATGGCAGGCGGCGTGGGGACCATTGGCGGAACCATTGTGGGGGCATTTGTAATCGGTGTCATCAATGACGGGATGGTCATGTGCGGCGTGTCCGAGTTCTGGCAGATGGTCATCAAGGGCCTGGTCATCGTACTGGCTGTCATCATTGACCAGTTCCAGAGGAATATGCAGGCTAAGATGGCGCTGCAGGCCAGGAATGAGAATAAATAGCTGATATAAAAGGATGATTGTGGTAAATCAGCCTCAAAGATAAGTGCCGGGGAGACTCCGGGAGAACACTTTTGGGGAAGGAGGAAATGGGATGAAGAAGTTTGGGATCATCAATGCCCGGCTGGCAGGGTACATAGCCGGGCTGGGACATATGGACCAGTTCATGATAGGGGATGGCGGAATGCCAATCCCGGCAGGGGTCCCGATTGTGGACCTGGCGTTATGCGGCGGGGTTCCCACCTTTAAGCAGGTAATGGATGCCGTGCTGAAGGAGACGGAGGTGGAGTTTTATACGGTGGCAGAGGAGATTAAGGAGTATAACCCGGAGCTGCTGGCTTATATAGAGGAAAGCCTTCCGGGGGTGGAGCGCCGGATGGTTCCCCATACCGGGCTTAAGGAACTGTCAAGGCAGGTTAAGTTTGCAATACGTACCGGCGAGTTTACACCGTATCCGAATATAATATTGAGGGCGGGAGTGGCGTTTCCAGTGTAGGGAATCCAATCCGGACAATCCGGGATATACGGGCAGTACGGCGGATTGGATATTCAAACATACCCTGTTGCTTTCCGGAACGGTTTTTTCGGGATAATAAAAAGTCAACCCTTGTAAACGGTATTTTGCCGTAGTATAATGTGTTTACAGTAAATTTCACTTGTGCTTGGAGAGGTATAAGGCGGGATATCATTTTTAGAAGCGGCTAGAAGTTTTCTGTATACCTATACTGTTTAGAAAGGGGAAGATTATGTCAGAAAACGAAAAACTGAATTTGATTCTCGAAGGCATTGGAGAAATCAAGGACGATGTGCGGGGCCTTAAGGAGGATGTGCAAGGCCTTAAGGAGGATGTGCAAGGCCTTAAGGAGGATGTGCAGGTACTTAAGGAGGATGTACAGGGCCTCAAGGAGGACGTGCAGGTACTCAAGGAGGACGTGCAGGTACTCAAGGAGGAAGTGCAGGTACTCAAGGAGGACGTGCAGGTACTTAAGGAGGACGTACAGGGCCTTAAGGAGGAAGTGCAGGTACTCAAGGAGGATGTACAGGGCCTTAAGGAGGATGTGCAGGTACTCAAGGAGGATGTACAGGGCCTTAAGGAGGAAGTGCAGGTACTTAATGAGGATGTGCAGGTCCTCAAGGAGGATGTGCAGGTCCTCAAGGAGGATGTGCAGTCTGTTAAAGAGCGGGTAACCTTATTTGAAATTACCCTGGAAAACGAGACAAACCGGAACATTCAATTAATTGCGGAAGGCCATATGAACCTGGACCGGAAGCTGGACGAGGCTTTAAAAGAGCTTCATCCTAATACCATGTATCATCTGAAAGTCAACCATCTGGACGGAGAAGTGACAAAGATGAAACGGGTCTTGAACATGGCGTAGACCACAGAACAGATGAATAGGATAAAAGGGCTTTGCAAAGCGGATTCCGGTCTGCTTTGCAGGGCTTTTTTTTATTTAAGCCAGATTCCCACCGGTTTTACCTCCATTTTACAGGACATTACTTTTTGTTTTTACACTGCCTGATTAAAATCTAAGAGTAGATTGTGAATGTGAAAGGAAAGTCCATGTCTGATATATCATTGGTAAATGTAAGCAAGACCTATAAAAACGGCTATAGCGCTGTAAAGAACTTCAATCTGGATATCCGGGAAGGGGAACTGATCATCTTCGTGGGTCCGTCGGGCTGCGGAAAGTCCACCACCCTCAGGATGATTGCGGGCCTGGAGGATATATCTTCAGGAGAACTGTGGATTGATAACTGTCTCATGAACATGGTTGAGCCAAAGGACAGGGACCTATCCATGGTATTCCAGAACTACGCCCTGTATCCCCATATGACGGTATATGAAAATATGGCTTTTGGCCTGCGGGCCCATAAAACGCCCAAAGCAGAGATTGACAGACGTGTCAGGGAAGCGGCCTCCACACTTGAAATAAGCCATCTTCTGGACAGAAAGCCCAGTGCCCTGTCAGGGGGACAGAAGCAGAGGGTGGCAATCGGAAGCGTGATTGTGCGCAAGCCCAGGGCGTATCTTATGGATGAGCCCTTGTCCAACCTGGATGCAAAGCTGAGGAGCCAGATGCGGGTGGAGATAGCCAAGCTTCATAAACAGCTGGGTGCCACCATGATTTATGTGACCCATGACCAGGTGGAGGCAATGACCCTGGGGACAAGGATTGTTGTCATGAAAGAGGGGGCCATACAGCAGGTGGCGCCGCCCGCCGAACTGTACCAGAATCCGGTGAACCGGTTCGTGGCAGGCTTCATCGGCTCTCCGGCCATGAATTTCCTGGAGGGGAAGGTGGTGCTTAGTAATCAGGGACCGTGCCTGAAGGGAAATGGCTGGCAGCTTCCATTGACCTTGGCCCAGGGAAAAAAGCTTATGGATAAAGGGTATATGGATAAGATGGTTACCCTGGGAATCCGGGCGGAGGATTTTCATGAACAGCAATGGGGAGAAGCCTGGCTGGAGGTTTTGGCAGATGTAAGGGAAATGCTGGGAGCGGAGGTCCTTCTTCATGGCCGGGTATGCGGGGATGGCGGGGCTGCCCGGCATGGGACGGCACAGGGAGAACCTGTCCGGGACAGCCTTAACTGGGAAAATTCACCGCACATATGTGCCAAGCTGCCGCCATCCTGTTGTGTTAAGGCAGGGGGCCGGGTACGCCTTTATGTGGATATGGGCCGTATCAAGCTGTTTGACACAATAACAGAAGAAAATATCCTTTATGTATAGGAGCAGACGCATGAAAGAGAAATCATTTATAAAAAAGACAGGACCATACGCCTATACGGCGCCTGCGCTCCTGGTCTTTGCCGTATTCCTGTTTTATCCATTTTTTAAGACCATTTACCTGAGCCTGTTCAAGACGAATAAAATGGGGCAGGCCAAGCTGTTTGTGGGACTTGGGAATTATACGGACCTGTTCCGGTCCGGGTCGTTTTTTAACAGCCTGACGGTAACTCTGATATTCGTGGTGATTGTGGTATCGGCCAGCATGGCCCTTGGACTTCTGGCAGCCATGCTGTGCAACCGGGCATTTCCGGGTATCCGGGTGTTCAGCACGGCATATGCGCTGCCCATGGCCATTGCCTCCAGCTCCGCGGCCCTTATATTTAAAATCATGCTTCACCCGTCCATCGGGATTGTAAACAAGCTGCTGGGGCTTGACATCAACTGGGTCAATGACCCAAGATATGCCCTGGTATGTGTGGCCCTTCTGACCGCATGGCTGAACAGCGGCATCAACTTCCTGTATTTTTCCGCAGGGCTTGGCAATATTGATGAATCCATCTATGAACGGGCATCAGTGGACGGCGCGGGCGCGCTGCAGAAGTTCTTCCGCCTGACGCTGCCGGGCCTTAGTCCCATCATGTTTTATACGGTGGTGGTAAACATCATCCAGGCCTTCCAGGCATTTGGGCAGGTGAAGATCCTGACCAAGGGAGGACCGGGGGAGTCCACCAACCTGATTGTATATTCCATTTACAGGGACGCGTTCTTTAATTACCGTTTCGGCAGCGCGGCGGCCCAGTCCGTTATCCTGTTTGCCATTATCATGGTACTTACATTAATCATGTTCAAAGTAGAAAAGAAAGGGGTCAGCTATTAATGGAGCAGACACTTGTTATCAGAAGGACCGGGGAAATGAACCGGGAAGAAATCAGACGTGCCCAGGAAGCGGCCAACCGCAAGGCACTGTTGGTGAAAAGAGGGAGGACCGCCGTCCTTATAGGACTTAATGTACTTGTGGCCCTGTTTGTACTGCTTCCGCTTCTGTATGCGGTCAGCGTGGCGTTCATGCCCTCCAGCGAACTGTTCACCACGCAGATGAACCTGCTGCCCTCGTCCCCGACCCTGGAGAATTTCCGGCAGGCCCTGATTAAGGTGCCTTTGGCCCGGTTTGTGGCCAATTCCTTTATGGTGGCCGGGCTTATTACCCTGGGACAGATCATATCCTGCTCCCTGGCGGCATTTTCCTTTTCCTTCCTGGATTTTAAGGGCAGGGAGGCGCTTTTCATGCTTGTGATGGCAACCATGATGATACCGGGGGAGGCGACCATCATATCCAATTACCTGACCGTAAGCCGTTTTGGATGGCTGGATTCCTACCAGGTGCTGATTGTGCCGTACCTTACATCGGCCATGGGCATTTTCCTGTTCAGGCAGTTTTATAAATCCTTTCCCATCTCATTGTATGAATCCGCCAAAATAGACGGATGCGGGAACCTGCGGTTCATATTCAGGATACTCCTGCCCCTGACCAAGTCGGCTATCGGGGCCATGGCAGTGTATACCTTCATCAATGCATGGAATATGTATATGTGGCCGCTGCTCGTGACTGGCTCCAATGAGATGCGGACCGTGCAGATCGGTATCAGTATGCTGAATAATGAGGATGCCCAGTCCATAACCCTGATGATTGCAGGGGTAATCCTGGTAATCATACCGTCCATAGCCATCTTTATCGCGGGACAGAAGCAGCTGATCCGGGGGATGTTCTCAGGCGCTGTCAAGGGATGACCTAGTGCTCCATCCAGTCAGAAACCGTACTGCCAGCACTGCCTATTTTGCCATCTGCCGCGTTGTCGTCAGTCAGCGGAGGACCCACTCCGCTTCCCTCCTCCGCCTTGCAGGCTGACAAAATATTCAGCACTGGCAGTACAGTTTCTAACTGGATGGAGCACTAGCCCTTTACATATAAAAAGACCACAAATAAAATATCGGAGGAATGAACGATTATGAAGAAACGATGGATGACAACAATGACAGCTTTCGCGGCAGCCGCAGTACTGGCCGCGTCCATGACAGGATGCGGGGCCAAGGAACCTTCTGCGGATACGTCTGCACAGGGAAGCCTGGAAGGGAATGGGCAGGATGGCAGCGGACAGGATTTGGACGGACAGGGCCAGGCAGGAGGGGATTTAGGCGGCACCGGACAGACCGGGGCCATGCCGCTTAAGGGTACAACCATCACGTTCTGGCATTCCATGGGCGGAGTGAACGGGGAGGCCCTGGATTACCTGGTTAACCGTTTTAATTCGGAAAATACCTTTGGGATTCAGGTGGATGCACAGTACCAGGGGGAATATGACGATGCAATCAACAAGTTAAAAAGCGCCCAGATTGGCAACATGGGGGCGGATCTGGTTCAGATATATGACATCGGCACCCGGTTCATGATTGATTCCGGCTGGGTGGTGCCCATGCAGGAGCTGATGGATGCGGACGGCTGGGATAAATCAGTGATTGAACCAAATATTGCTGCGTATTATACTGTAGATGATAAGCTGTATTCCATGCCGTTTAATTCCTCCACCCCCATCCTTTATTACAACAAGGATATGTTTGAAAAAGCAGGCGTGACACAGGTGCCTTCAAGCCTTATGGAGATTGCCGACGTGGCGGACGCCCTGGTACAGAAGGGCGGGGCGGGCGAACCGGTTTCCCTTGGTATCTACGGCTGGTTTTTCGAGCAGTTTACATGTAAACAGGGGCTGTCCTATGTGAATAATGGAAATGGGAGACAGGCAGCTGCAACCGCTGTGGATTTTGACCGGAACGGTGCGGCCGTGAACACGCTGACGGCCTGGAAAGAACTGTATGACAAGGGGTATGCTCCGATTGTCGGGCGGGGAGGCGACTCAGGACTGGCTGATTTCAGCTCCGGAAAATCTGCCATAACCCTTGGTTCCACGGCTTCCCTGAAGCAGATATTAGGGGATGTGAACGGCAAATTTGAAGTGGGGACCGCTTATTTCCCAAAGGTAAATGCAGATGACAAAGGCGGTGTCTCCATTGGCGGCGCTTCCCTGTGGGCGCTGGATAACCAGGACGATACGAAAAAGGCAGCCACATGGGAGTTCGTGAAATTCCTTGTATCGCCTGAAAGCCAGGCATACTGGAATGCCCAGACCGGATATTTCCCGGTGACAACAGCCGCACATGACGAGCCGGTCTTTAAGGAAAATATGGCCCGCTATCCCCAGTTCGGGACTGCCATTGACCAGCTTCATGATTCCACGCCGGAGTCCGCGGGCGCGCTTTTAAGTGTGTTCCCTGAAGCCAGACAGGTGGTGGAGACGGAAATCGAGAATATGCTGAACAACAATATAAGCCCTGAAGATACGGCTGCCAATATGGCAGAACAGATTAATAAGGCAATTGAGGAATATAATCTTTTAAATGAGTGATAATGATAAGTGAGGGATGGGACATGAAGACACAGGTATGGGCACACAGAGGCGCGTCCGCTTATGCGCCGGAGAACACGCTGGAGGCTTTTAAGCTGGCGGCCGGACAGGGCGCTGACGGCGTGGAGCTGGATGTACAGCTGAGCCGGGATAATGAGCTGGTAGTGGCACACGATGAAACCATAGACAGGGTCAGCAACGGTTCAGGGTACATTAAGGACCATACCTTAAGGGAACTTAAGAAACTGCGGTTTAACCGTCTGTTCCCTGAGTACAGGGACGCAGCCATCCCCACGCTGAGAGAGGTTTATGAGCTGTTAAAACCCACAGGGCTTGTTATTAATGTTGAACTGAAAACAGGGATTGTGCCCTATGAGGGGATAGAGGAAAGGGCGCTTTGTCTGGCATCTGAAATGGGGATGGGTAACCGGGTCATCTACTCTTCCTTCCATCACCCAAGCCTTGTGAAGCTGAAAATGCTGGATGCCTCGGTAAAGACAGGGCTTCTCTACTCAGACGGATGGATAGATGCTGCCTCCTATGGACGGTACACGGCCCGGGTGGATGCGCTCCACCCCGCGCTCTACCACATGCAGGATAAGGAGCTGATTCCCTCCGCCAGGTCCCTTGGCCTGGCCCTGCATGTGTGGACGGTGGACGATGAGGAGTACATGGAAGCTCTGGTCAGACAGGGAGTGGAGGCCATCATCACCAATAAACCGGATGTATGCAGAAACGTGGCTGACCAGCTGAATCCCTTTGGCTAGGTGCTGTATGCATAAGGACTTGCTATGCGCTGTACTGGTTATATTAGGTCATGCCCAGGAAAGGATTGATGGAATGATAAGACTTGTGGCGGTGGATATGGACGGCACATTGCTGGGACCTGACGGGCGCGTGTCGGACCGGAATGCACATGTGATACGGTGTATGCAGGATATGGGGGTGGAACTTCTCATATGTACGGGAAGAAGCTATGAAGACGCCCTGCTTCCCCTAGAAGAGGCGGGACTTAAGGCCCCGGTGGTATGTATGAACGGGGCGTCCACCTATGACTCTCTGGGCAGGCGGCTGGACAAGGTAGGGCTTGCCACGACACAGGTGGAACGTATTGTGGAAAGCTGTAAGGATGAGGGCGTCATCTTTGATTTCATGACAGATAAGGGAAGCTGCACCATTGCTTTAGAGGAAGAATTCAAGGATTATTTTAACCGCAACGTATTGCTGCCAATGGCTGAATTTTCCTATGAAAGCGTGCGCAGCCGTTTTACCTTCCTGCCTCCCGGGGAACTGTTTAGGCGGGGGCTGGAATTCTATAAGGTTTCAGTCATCCATGAATCCCCCCTTGTGCTGGGAAAACTCAGGGAAAGGCTTGGGATGGTGCCTGACCTGTCCATTGCGTCCTCGGCTGCGACCAGCCTGGAACTGACCCACCAGGATGCCCAGAAAGGCAAGGCCCTGGCAGGATATGCCGCAATGAGGAACATAGGATGGAATGAAATCATGGCAGTGGGTGACAGTGAGAACGACTATTCCATGCTGTCCATGGACCTTAAGTACACGGTGGCCATGGGGAATGCCATGGAACGTATCAAAAAGACCGCCAAATGCCAGACGCGTACCAACAGCCAGGACGGGGTGGCATACGCTATTGAGAACCTGGTGTTTGAGGGGCGGTCTTGCAGGAACCTGGGTTCAATTTAAATAAATACGGAATAAAGCTTGGAGTGCACTGTAATATGGTCATGATACGGACTATAATGCAGTGCTTATTTTATATTGCATCAATGTATACTATCTGCTATGCTTATTGCTATCCGCAAAATATCTTCTGCCAAATTGGATAATAGACCCTATCCGGCAGATGATTACAGCGTATTATTTTAGGATGGACGAGGTGGGACCGTTTACCTTTGCCGACCGCGTTAAAATGTGTGTTTTTAAGGATTATTCCGTCGGCTTCAAAGAGCCGGATTGACAAAACTGATTGCCGGTGCTATGCTAAAGAACAGCAGGGAGCTTGTGGAGCAGGCTGAGAGGAAGTAATCGAACTTCGACCTATCGTACCTGATTTGGGTAATGCCAACGTAGGGAAATATGAAGCGCTTCATTGTGCATATCAAGGTTCATATCCCACGGGGGTATGGACTTTTTTTCATTCATAAGGAGGGAAATGGATATGAAAGTGAATAGTAAGAAACTGGCTGTAAGTGCAATGCTGGTGGCGGTGACAGTATCCCTGTCCGGTTTTTCCATCCCCATAGGGGCATCCAGATGTTTTCCGGCACAGCACCTGGCCAATGTGGTGGCCGGCGTGTTCCTGGGGCCGTGGTACGGGGCGGCAATGGCTTTTTGCACCTCCCTTATCCGCAACCTGATGGGAACCGGAAGCCTGCTGGCATTTCCGGGAAGCATGATAGGCGCCCTGGTATGCGGCATGCTGTACCGGTCTACAGGCAAGCTGGCGCCGGCCTATGCAGGCGAGGTTGTGGGCACAGGAATCCTTGGCGGGATCTTGTGTTATCCGGTCGCAACCCTGGTAATGGGCAAGGAGGCAGCCATATTTGCCTATGTGATGCCGTTCCTTATGAGTACGCTGTGCGGCACCGTGATTGCCGCGTTCCTCATAGGCGTGCTGTGTAAATCAGGAGCATTTAAGTACATGAAGCAGCTGCTGGATGCCAATGTCCAGCCATCCGTGGCAGTAAAGCGGCAGGGGAAATAGGGGCTGCAGATACAACCCGGAAGGAACTGACAGATGAAACAGATAGAATGGATAAAAGTAATAAGGGATATGTCACCCCGTGTCCACTGCATCACCAACTACGTGACGGCGGGGGATGTGGCCAACATGGTGCTGGCCATAGGCGGTTCCCCGATCATGGCCCAGGGAATCAGGGAGGTGGAGGACGTCACCTCCATCTGCCAAAGCCTTGTGCTGAACATGGGAACCCTTGAGGAAGAACGGGTTGAGGCCATGATCCTGGCCGGGAAAAAGGCGGTACAGCTGGGACATCCCGTCATCCTGGACCCGGTGGGGGTGACTGCGTCAGCCTTTCGGAGGGAGTCGGCCCTTAGGATACTTAAGGCAGTCAGGCCGTCGGTGATACGGGGAAATGCATCCGAGATCCATATGCTGGAACAGGTGCTCAGTGGTGCTAAGACAGGGAATCTGTGCGGGGTGGATGCCGTGCCGGGCAGATGGATGGACCTGACTGCAAAAGCCGCCGTATCCCTTGAAAAACGCACGGGCGCTGTTGTGGTGATGACAGGGACAACGGATGTGGTGGCCGGGCCGGGAAGGGTCATGAAGATAATGAACGGGCATCCATGGATGGGACGCATTACGGGCAGCGGGTGCATGCTGGATGGGATCATCGGGGCTTTCTGCGCATTGTGCGCACCTGTACGGGGAAGGACTCCGGCAGGATGCGGCGGGAAGGAAGCGTTAGGGCGCAGCGGGGATGCTCCAGGATGCGGCGGGACGCAGGCGGCTATAACGGAAGCAGCTGCCATGGCTGTGTGCGCCCATGGCCTGTGCGGGGAACTGGCTGCCGGAAAGGCAATAAGGACCGGAGCTGGAACAGGAAGCTTTAGGATGTACCTGACGGACTATATGAGCATGCTGGATGACGGGATGCTGGAAAGAGGGAAAAGGATTGAAATTTCATAGGAACCAGCTTTTGATATATGCGGTGACGGACAGGGCGTGGACAAAGGGCAGGAGTCTGTGCGGACAGGTGGAGGAAGCCCTGAAAGGAGGAGCCACCATGGTCCAGTTCAGGGAAAAGGGCCTGGACCGGGGGAATTATGACCAGATGCTGGCCGAAGCAATGGAACTCCGGGAATTGACAGGGCGTTTTCATGTCCCGCTGATTATTGACGATAACATAGAACTGGCCCTGGCCTGCGGCGCGGACGGGCTCCATGTGGGGCAGGATGACATGGATGCAGGGCTGGCCAGGAGGCTGCTGGGACCTGACCGGATCCTTGGGGTAACTGCCAAGACCGTGGAGCAGGCCAGAAAGGCATGCGCCCAGGGCGCGGATTACCTGGGCAGCGGGGCTGTTTTCGGCACAACCACCAAATCCGATGCCAGACCCATGACCATGGAGACCCTGCGGGCCATATGCGATTGTTCAGACATTCCCGTCGTGGCTATCGGCGGGATTAACCTGGGTAACATCGGGCTTTTGGAAGGCAGCCACGTGGCCGGGGCAGCGATTGTTTCCGGTATCTTTGCAGCCCAGGACATATGCCTGACCACAGGACGGCTAAAAGAGGCCATGATAAAAATTTGCAGCAGTTCAAGAAATTTCCAAAAAACAGTTGACAATTAATTGCCATGTGATTATAATAAGCTCAACATTCAACAAAACATAAAAAACTGTTGAGCAGGAGTAAGTAAGATTGTAATGCCAGGCACAGAGAGCTTCCGGTTGGTGTAAGGGAGCGTTGGATTAGAGTCTGAATGGACCTGCGAGGGCAGCTGGAAACCAACCGCGTGAAGCAGATGGGAGTATGGGCTGACGGGTATCCCACCGTTACCAGGGAGGACGCATGATGGTGCGTTACAGAGCGGGCGTATTACAATTCTTGTTCGATGACACAGCATCAGGTTAATCATAACTTGATGCTTTTTTATATCCATGGAATGGACTCCATGGGACAGGAATACGCCAACAAGGGTGGTACCGCAGAAGTTTTCAGAAGCTTTTGTCCCTGCTGACATATGGTCAGCTTAGGGATGGAGGCTTCTTTTTTTGAACCCATAACCGGCCCCAAAGCCAGACTAAGAGCCAACCCTGCATCCAGACTTACAGCTAATCCTTCAGCCCGACTTACAGCCAACCCCGAAGCCAGAAAGGAGACATTCCCATATGATTATCCCAACCTGTGAAGAAATACTGAATCTTTCCCGCCAATACGATATCATCCCAATCTGCCGCGAGGTATACGCAGACATCGTCACACCCATCACCCTGCTGCGGCGCATCGCAGGGAGGAGCCGTCGCTTTTACCTTCTGGAGAGCATTGAAGGCGGGGAAAAATGGGCGCGCTATTCCTTCCTGGGATATGACCCTGTCATGCGGGTGACCTGCAGAAACGGTCTGGTAACCATTGAAAGCAGCATGCAGGAGATACCGTCCCAGACCATCACCACCAGCCAGCCCCTTCAGGTCCTAAGGGAAATCCTGAACCGTTACCAGTCCCCGCGGCTTGAGGGGGAACCTCCTTTTACGGGCGGCTTCGTAGGATATTTTGCATATGCCATGATTGGATATGCGGAACCCACCCTTCATATCTCCAGGGGGGAAGCCAATGATTACGACCTGATGCTGTTTGACAAGGTGATTGCCTACGACCACCTGAAGCAGAAAATCGGGATTGTGGTAAATATGAGGACCGGAAGGCCCGTCCTTAATCAATCCGGTTCCCGGGGACTGGTAACCATAAATCCCCCGTCCCCGGATTCACGCCCCAAGGAGACCCAGTACCTGGAATATCTGATGAAGGAGTATGGAAGGGCGTGCGGGGAGATTGAGGCCATCGCATCCCTGATTCATGAGACGGCCCCACTGAAAAAACTTACATCCGGGCCAAAACCCGTTTTCACCTGTAATGTATCTAAGAAAGCCTATTGTGACATCGTTAAAAAGACAAAGGAATACATCCTGGAGGGCGACATTTTCCAGGCAGTCATCTCCAGGCAGTTTGCCAGTCCCTGCAGCGGCAGCCTGTTAAACGCCTACCGGGTCCTGCGTACCACCAATCCTTCGCCCTACATGGTGTACATGAACATAGATGACGATGAAATCATAAGCACGTCCCCGGAAACATTAATCCGCCTTAAGGACGGACGCCTGACCACCTTCCCGGTAGCCGGATCAAGGCCCAGGGGAGCCACGGATGAAGAGGACCGGAGACTGGAAAAGGAACTGCTTGCAGATGAAAAGGAACTGTCAGAGCACAACATGCTGGTGGATTTGGGAAGGAATGATATCGGACGGATTGCATCCTTTGATTCCGTGGAAGTGACAGAGTACAAAATGATACACCGCTATTCTAAAATCATGCACATCTGCTCCCAGGTGGAAGGGGATATAAAACCCGGATATGACGGCTGTTCTGCAATTGAAGCCCTGCTGCCCGCAGGAACCCTGTCAGGGGCGCCCAAAATCAGGGCCTGCCAGATTATCGAAGAATTGGAGCAGACGCCCAGGGGAATATACGGAGGAGCCCTTGGCTACCTTGATTTCACCGGGAACCTGGATACATGCATTGCCATCCGCATGGCAGTCAAGCAGAACGGGACAGTCATTGTCCAGTCCGGAGGGGGCATTGTGGCGGACAGCGTACCTGAAAAGGAATATGAGGAATCCGAGAACAAGGCAATGGCAGTGATGAACGCCATAGAGAACGCAGGGGAGGTAGATGATAAATGATACTTCTGATTGATAACTACGACAGCTTTTCCTACAACCTGGTACAGATGATTGGAAGCATCAGCCCGGATATCAGGGTGGTGCGCAACGATAAGGTCACCGTGGAGGACATTAAGGAAATGTCCCCCAGCCATTTGGTCCTGTCCCCGGGACCCGGATATCCAAAGGATGCCGGTATCCTGGAACAGGCGGTGCGCGAGCTGAAGGGCAGGATGCCTATCCTGGGAGTATGCCTTGGGCATCAGGGAATCTGTGAAGCCTTCGGAGGGACCATCATACACGCAGGGAAGCTGATGCACGGAAAGCAGGGCAGCATTGAGGTGAACAGACAATCCCCCTTGTTTAAAGGGCTGGCATCCAGGATACAGGCCGCCAGATACCACTCCCTGGCAGCAGAGGAAGACAGCCTGCCCCGGGAACTTGAAATCATTGCAAAGGATTGGGAGGATGGGGAAGTGATGGCCGTGCAGCACAGGGAGTACCCGGTTTACGGACTTCAGTTCCATCCGGAATCCATCCTGACACCGGACGGGAAAACAATATTAGAGAATTTCCTCTCACTGGTTTCCCCGGCGTAAACACGATGATATGGGCAGCCATATATGACATGGCAGCCGCATTTTTATTAAAAGGAGAATGATTATGATTCAGAAGGCAATCCATCAGTTAGTAGAAAGGGCAGACCTGGATTTTGATACAACAAAGGCGGTCATGGATGAAATCATGAGCGGGGAGGCAACCCAGGCACAGATATCCTCGTTCCTCACGGCACTCAGGATGAAGGGGGAGACCATTGACGAGATTACGGCCTGTGCAACGGTCATGAGGGATAAAGCAGTAAAGCTGACCCCGGCCTTCCCGGTCATGGATATTGTAGGAACGGGAGGGGATGAAGTGGGAACCTTCAATATTTCCACTACAAGTGCATTCGTGGCAGCGGCCGGAGGGATCCGTGTGGCAAAACACGGAAACCGCAGCGTATCCAGTAAGAGCGGCGCCGCAGACGTGCTGGAGTGTCTGGGAGTAAAACTTGCCCTGACAGCGGACCAGGCAGGGGCGGTGCTGGAACAGACAGGCATGTGTTTTCTTTTCGCCCCGGCCTACCACTCATCCATGAAATACGCTGCGCCGGTGAGGAAGGAAATAGGAATCAGAAGCATTTTCAATATATTAGGTCCCCTGTCCAATCCTGCGGGGGCGTCCATGCAGCTTCTGGGCGTCTACAGCAGGGAATTGGTGGAGCCCCTGGCACAGGTACTGGCTAACCTGGGAGTGAAACGGGGCATGGTGGTCTGCGGCGGCGATGGCCTGGACGAGGCAACCTTAACAGGACCTACCCATGTGTGTGAGATACGGTTCGGACAGCTGTCATCCTACGACATGACGCCGGAAGAACTGGGCCTTACAGCATGTAAGCTGGAGGAGCTTATCGGAGGCACGCCCCAGGAAAATGCAGCCATCACAAGGGATATACTTTCCGGCAGGCTGACCGGGCCAAAGCGGGATGTGGTGGTGCTCAACGCAGCCATCAGCCTATATCTGGGCATTGATGACTGCACGGTTAAGGACTGTATAAAGAAGGCCCGTGACATCATTGATTCAGGCGCGGCCATTGGGAAGATGGAGGAATTCATAAGGGCCACCGGCCAGGCGTCAGGAACCGCAATGGATGGGGCGGGTAAAAAGGAGAAGGCCTCATGATACTGGACAGGATTGCAGGGGCTGCCCGCAGGCGGGTGGAGGAGAAAAAGCGTATAAAACCGCTGGACCTGGTAATGAAGGAGGCACTTGCATGTGCAGAAAGCCTTAAGGGCAGAGGATGCGGTAAGGGGGATTCCAACAGCCCCGGGGACTTTGAACAGGCGCTGTCCGGTCCGGGTATATCATTTATCTGTGAAGTAAAAAAGGCCTCCCCGTCCAAGGGCCTGATCGCGCCGGACTTCCCATATGTGGACATTGCAGAAGAATATATGGAAGCTGGCGCAGACGCTATTTCCGTGCTGACCGAACCGGAATTTTTCCTGGGAAATGACAGGTATCTGGAGGAAATACACCAGGCGGTCCGGCTTCCCCTCCTGAGGAAGGATTTTACGGTTGACCCCTACCAGATATATGAGGCCAGGCTGCTGGGGGCATCGGCCGTGCTTCTCATCTGTTCCCTTCTGGGCAGGGAACAGCTGAAGCAGTATATACGCATCAGCCGGGAGCTGGGGCTATCCGCCCTTGTGGAAGCCCACTCAGAGGAGGAGGTCTCCATGGCGGCGGACGCCGGGGCCGGTATCATTGGAATCAATAACAGGAACTTAAAAACCTTTGAGGTGGACTTCTCCAATGCGTTAAAGCTCAGGAGTCTGGTGGGGCCTGACACCATATTCGTGGCTGAGAGCGGCATCAGGACAGCCCGGGACATAGAGGCCCTGGCAGAGGCAGAGGTGGATGCGGTCCTGATCGGCGAGATGCTTATGAGGGCGCCGGACAGGAAAGCGGCTTTGGCGGAGCTGAAGCGCGGATGCAGATAAAACGCGGAGGCGGATAAACAGGAAAAGTTAGTAAATGAAGGAGCCATCAAATGAAACCATGTAAAATCAAAATCTGCGGCCTCAGCCGCTTCAGTGATATTCTGGCGGTCAACCAGGCGGGGCCGGATTATATCGGCTTTGTATTTGCAAAGAGCAGCCGCCAGGTATCGGCGGATAAGGCGAGGCAGCTTAAGAGCGAGCTGGACACACAGATTAAGGCAGTGGGGGTATTTGTCAATGCGCCGTTGGAGGAGATCCTTTATCTGACAGGCCAGGGAAATGGCCGGGAGCCTGTGATTGACATGATTCAGCTTCACGGTGATGAGGACAGCAGCTATATCAGGAAGCTAAAGGACCATACGGACCTGCCGGTCATAAAAGCGTTAAGGGTCAGGGATACGGAGCAGATCCTGAGGGCGCAGGAGCTTCCCTGTGAATATCTGCTTCTGGATACCTATACTGCCAATGCATATGGAGGGGCTGGCGCCGGGTTTGACTGGAGCATGATTCCTGAACTGACAAAGCCGTTTTTCCTGGCAGGAGGGATCAGCACGGATAATCTGGTTCAGGCAGCATCCTGCCAACCGTACTGCATTGATGTGAGCAGCGGCGCTGAGACACAGGGGCGTAAGGACCGGATGAGGATTGCACAGCTGGTGGCCATGGTAAGGACCATCAATGAATATAATGAATGCAAAGGAGCTTAAGACAATGTCAAATGGAAGATTCGGAATCCACGGCGGCCAGTTCATACCGGAAACACTGATGAGCGCCGTGGCAGAGCTGGAAACAGCATATGAACATTACAAAAATGACCCTCAGTTCACGGCAGAGCTTAAATATCTGCTGGAGGAATACACGGGCAGGCCGTCGCGCCTGTATTATGCAGAGAAGATGACAAAAGACCTGGGCGGGGCAAGGATTTACCTGAAAAGGGAGGATTTAAACCACACGGGTTCCCATAAGATAAACAATGCCCTGGGCCAGGTGCTGCTGGCCAAAAAGATGGGAAAGACCAGGGTGATTGCGGAGACCGGGGCAGGGCAGCACGGCGTGGCTACTGCAACCGCGGCAGCCCTTCTGGGACTGGAATGTGAAGTGTTCATGGGCAAGGAGGACACGGACCGCCAGGCCCTTAATGTATACCGTATGGAGCTTCTGGGGGCAAAGGTGCACCCGGTGACAAACGGCACCCAGACATTAAAGGATGCTGTCAATGAAACACTGAGGGAGTGGACCAACCGGATATCCGATACCCACTATGTCATCGGTTCCGTCATGGGTCCTCATCCGTTTCCGATGATGGTCCGGGATTTCCAGAGCGTGATTGGCAGGGAAATCAAGGCGCAGCTGATGGAGAAGGAAGGGAAGCTTCCGGACATGGTGATTGCATGTGTGGGCGGAGGCAGCAATGCCATGGGGGCATTTTATGAATTCATCGGTGACGAGGGAGTAAAGCTGGTGGGCTGCGAGGCGGCCGGGCTGGGTGTGGGGACGGAGAAGACCGCTGCCACCATCGCAACCGGGAAGCTGGGCATTTTCCATGGGATGAAATCCTACTTCTGCCAGGATGAATATGGGCAGATAGCGCCTGTCTACTCCATATCCGCTGGTTTGGACTATCCGGGAATCGGGCCTGAGCATGCGGCCCTCCATGATAAAGGAAGGGCGCAGTATGTTCCAGTGACAGACGATGAGGCGGTGGATTCATTTGAGTATCTTTCACGGATGGAAGGCATAATCCCGGCAGTGGAAAGCGCACATGCGGTGGCATATGCCAGGAAGGCGGCAAAAACCATGGATAAGGATCAGATTATAGTGATTAATCTTTCGGGCAGGGGAGATAAGGATGTTGCGGCAATTGCAAGATACAAGGGGGTGGAACTCTATGAATAGGATACAGGAAGTATTTAGGAATAAGAAGGCATTCATACCGTTCATAACAGCAGGCGACCCGGATCTTAAGGTGACCGAGGAACTGGTTGCTGCCATGGCTGAGGCCGGGGCGGACCTGATTGAGCTTGGCATACCGTTTTCTGACCCGGTGGCAGAGGGAATTGTAATCCAGGAAGCGGATATGCGCGCCCTGGCTTCCGGCACCACCACGGATAAGATTTTTGACAGCGTCAGGCGGATACGGCAGAAGACAGATGTGCCGCTGGCGTTCATGACATATATCAACCCTGTTTTTGCCTATGGTGTGGATAAGTTCATGAAAAATGCCTCGGATTGTGGAATTGATGCCCTGATTGTGCCGGATATGCCTTTCGAGGAGCGGGAGGAGCTGCTTCCTGCCTGTAAAAAATACGGCATGGTCCTGATATACCTGGTGGCCCCCACCTCTAAGGAGCGGGCCCAGGCCATTGCCAGGGAATCAGAAGGGTTCGTGTACTGCGTATCCTCCCTGGGCGTTACCGGTGTCCGCAGCCAGATTACGACCAATATAAAGGAAATGGTGGACACGGTAAAACAGGCAAGGCAAGTGCCCTGCGCAGTAGGGTTTGGAATCTCTACACCGGAGCAGGCCAGGGAAATGGCGGCCCAGTCAGACGGGGTGATTGTGGGAAGCGCGATTGTAAAGATGGTTGCCCAATATGGCAGTGAATGTGTGGAGCCTGTGTGCAGCTATGTACGGCAGATGAAGGCGGCCGTGGGAGGATGAGGCGTCCCAATAAGCAAAAATAAAATACCTGTTTTGGAAGCATCCACTTTCGGAGTGGGTGCTTTTGTTTTAAAATAAATAAAAATGAACCGATTACCCGGCAGTTTCCTCTATATAACAGGTGCACCGATAAAACAGGCAATACTGATAACAGATAAACGGAATAAAAATGATGGAAGGAGGAGATGCACATGGAGCAGGTACACACGGGACAAGTGCACAAGGAGCAGATATGCACGGCACAGACGCATATGGAGCAGTCAGTGACATATCTTGTACGCAGGATGACAGAAGGCGACAGCCAGGCATTTGACCAGCTTATGGGCTATTATTACCCCAAAGTGCTTCGTATGGCATATCTCATATCCGGAAATCATGCAGACAGCGAGGATATTGTGCAGGAAACCTTTGTGTCGTGCTGGATGAACCGAAAAAAGATAAAAGAACCGGAACGTTTTTCCAGCTGGCTTTACAGGACGCTTACCAGGGAGGCCTGGCGCATATGCAGGAAGAGCCGGAGGGAACAGCCGGTGGAGGAGGTATATGGGGAGGAGGAACCCCAGGTATCCTCGGTTCTGGATGAAGTGCTGGCCCATCATAGGGATGATGAGCTGTACCGGGCCATTAGAAATCTTCCGGTCAAACAGAGGACGGTTGTGGTCTTCTATTATTTTAACCAGATGTCAACAAAGGAAATTGCAGGTATCATGGGCTGTATGGAGGGAACTGTCAAGTCAAGGCTGTATACGGCCAGGACAAACCTAAAGAGGGAACTGACCAGTCAGCAGGATGCAGGAAAGGAGGCAGCCTTTTGAACAGACAGCAGGGAAACAGGAAAATGGCAGGCTTTGAGGAGCAGATAAGCCATGCCCTTATGAAGCAGGCCGGGTCTTTACAGGTAACTTTTGCAGATGAAGAGAGGATGCGGTGCTCTGTCCACCGGAAAATAGAGGAGGAAACAGGAATGAGGAAATGGAGTCCTAGAAAAATCATGGTAATGGCGGCAGCGGTATGTGTTATAGGAAGCATGACGGCAGTGGCGGCGGGAAAGGTGACGCAAATCAGTTCCCACAGCTCCCATGCAAATGATTTCACATATGATAAGCTTGGAGAGATGGAGGCAAAACTTGGTTTTACCACAAAAGCCCCGGAAACATTTAGCAGCGGTTTTTGTTTTAGCACAGGGGTCCCGGTGGAGCGCAGCGATATGGATGAGGCGTCAAATGTGGTGCAGAAGGGGGAAGAGGTGAACCTGACCTACAAAAAGTCAGGTATGCCGGATATCCATCTTAGCGTAAGCAATATGGAAAACTACGGGGAATCGGGGAATCCTGGCCAGGCCTTTGACCATAATGGGATAACGGTCATGTACAGGGCCGACCAGTACCTTTTCGTACCCCCTGACTACCAGGTATCAGAGGAGGAGCAGGCCAGGGCGGACGCTGGCGAGCTTTTTATCTCCTACGGCACCGACCAGGTAGAGAATCAGGTGATTAAAGGCGTGACATGGACGGATGGGGGGATTTCTTATAGTATGATAACATTTGACAGCTCCCTGACACCGGAAGAGATGGTGCAGATGGCGGGAGAGGTAATTGACAATCAGTAAGTAAATAATAGATGCAGATTAAAGGGTTTGAGGTACTTGATTAGCAGGTGCCTCAAACCCTTTTGACGATAATATCATAGTGTGTTATAGTAGTATTATGATAGACAATTGTGAAATGAATTTGCTGGATATTGTTTTTTCAGAGTGAATGACGTGACAGATGAGTTCATCAAGATTAAAGGATTTTTATATTTCTGAGAGCATAGCGGTTTATAAAAATCAAGGCTTTTGGCGTTTTGCAAACGTCTAGTGTACTGGAACAAATGAGGAGAGCAAATATGAAACTACAAGAATATCTTGACTCGATTAAACTAACAGAAAAACCTAATCCGCTTCCATTTATTCATTCATGCGAAGGATTTTTGGGTGAGGAGATTGTTAAGGAGGATGAGTTAAAGACAACGGTGTGTCCTGTATTCAAAAAAGAACTGCTATATTTTTTTTATGGTAAACCTGCTTATTATGTTGCTGATAAAGAGACAAATAGTAGAACGGATGAATTGTATTGTCCGTGTTGTTTTATCTTAGATGAAACTAAGATTAAAATAAATACAGTATATCCATTTGATTCTGGTGGATTTATGGGAAAGAGGTATCATGATTTCTTTCATGATAGGATGAATATAGATAATTATGCATTAAACACTGACTTAGAGTCCATTCAAAAATTTGTTGATGTTTTTTTTAATGATAATGATAATTATATAAAAGGAATATCGAAGACACCAAGTTGTATTAATGATACCTATATAGATTCACTGATTAATTTATTTAATGCAACTGGGTCATTTGCAATTGATGAAAGAGCAAGGACGATAGAGATTATATCAGATGAATCTGTAAAATTAAAGGATACCGTAATTGGTATTGTTGTGCCATATAATTTATATAGAAAAGATTCAGTAAGGGAATTTATCGAGACTAATCATATCGATTTTAGAACCTATTTTTTTAGACCCCTTACAAAGCCATCAGGATATAATCAAGTGGTTTTTGAACGTGCTATTGATTTGTTAAGACAGAAAGGGAAATTATGAAAACATTCTGTGGATTTTTGAATATGTTTGATAATATACCGGATTTTGTAATACCGGTATTTACCAGCGGAAATAATTTTTATTATCAAACATACAATGATAAGGATGACATACAATATTTTAAATTGAAACAGAATCCAAGGCTTTATAATGGCATAGCGCTAAGTATTGTTGGCGGTTTTATATATAATGGAAAAATGCTGAAATCTAACTGTATCAGCAGCATTAAGAATAAAAGAAATCTTCAAAATATTCCAATTTGCGGTATAATGTATTCGGATGAAATTATATGGGGAAAGCTTATAGATTTTTATTACTATGTTAAAGCAAACATGAAAGATAATAGCAATGATTTATTTAGAGAGCAGATAAATGACTTTATAGAGAGTGAACAGTATTATATCTATAACTATCCAAATTTGAATGTGTTAAATTCTATGGGTGAGTTGCATGAATGTGTGGGAGATTATATATGTCCCGCACATGCACTGAGTGATAAGAAACGGTTTTGTAGTATGATTAAAAAAATAACAGATGAGTATTTAGATTATTGCGATAATAGGGGCATTATAATTGGTCTTGATAATAAACCTAAGTCTCTGGATTATTTTTATAACTATCTGAGAAATTTTAATTGGGAAAGACTTAATCAAAGTGAGATTTCTTATTTATTATTCATGTTAAATAAATTTAGTACAGATAATAAAAGACATAATGAATATACCGGCATATATGATGTATTAAAAGAAATCTATAAAGATTAAAGTGCTAATTAAATCTTCCAAATTGTCAAAAATGACCGCCTGTTTTCTGATGATAGACAGGACGGTCATTTTGTACTTTGCTTATCTGCAGGCCTCCACAAAACTCTTAAATATATTGGCAGCCGCCTGGTCCTTTGGCCACATGTGCTCCGGATGCCACTGCACTCCCAGCAGATAAGGATAATCCGGCATTTCCACGGCCTCTATGATGGTGTCCGGCGCCAGGCCGCTGGCAACAAGGCCGGGGGCCGGTTCCCGCACGGCCTGATGGTGGAAGCTGTTGACCGCGATTTCCATCCTGCCGCCGCATATCCTGGACAGCAGGGTATCCTTAATGATATGCACGTGATGGGAAGGGACAGGATATGCGAAAGGCTGCCTGTGGGCAATGGGGAAACTTTGGTCTGTCTGGCTGGGTATATCCTGGTAGATATCCCCGCCAAGGCCCACATTGATGATCTGTGCGCCGCGGCAGATGCCAAGAATGGGTTTCCTTACATTCATCACAGCCTTTAAAAGGGCCAGTTCCATGGTATCCCTGGGAATGGACGCATTGCCGCAGTTTGCCTGTGTCTCCTCCCCAAACAGGAACGGATGGGGATCCGGCCCGCCGGAAAACAGGAATCCGTCAAACATATGCGCAAACATTTTCAAATCATCGTCCCCGGCCTCTAAGGGGAGGACCACAGGAACGCCCCCGGCTGCCAGGATAGCCCTGAGATAGGTGGGACGCAGGCTGATATCATCATTTTCAGTATTATGGGAAGGGGTAATTCCAATTACTGGTTTTTTAATAATCATTGATTTCCTCCGGATAACTTATGTATTCCTTATTAATAGATTCTATGCGGCGTTCTGCCTTGCGGTGTTTTCCGTAAACTGAAAAAGAGCCCCTTCCCTCAGGAAGAAGCTCTTATGTAACTCAATTAGCCTTCAATAGCTCCGGTTGGGCAGGTAGCTGCACAGGTTCCGCAGTCGATGCAGGTATCAGCGTCGATAACGTACTTTCCGTCTCCCTCAGAAATAGCGCCTACTGGACATTCCCCAGCACAGCTGCCGCAGCTTACACAAGCGTCATTAATTACATATGCCATGATTAAGTACCTCCTTAGATTTGTCTACATTGTTATTTTATTTTATACTATAAAGTGTAATTATTCAAGAGGAAAATGCTGCCTCCATGTGCTAATATTGTATAAATTCAAGAGCAATCAGACAGACCCTGGTACAATACGCCGGGGGGCACTAGGAACGGCCCGCGTCCGTTAAGGCAGCACGGGCATCCCGCATTCCCTTAAGGATGACCTTCCGGCATTCCGCTGCTTTGCCGGCCTCCATGGGAGCCACATCCTCAAGGGCGTAAGGGATTCCCAGTTCGTGGTATTTTGCCTTACCCATATCGTGGTAGGGAAGTACGTCCAGGGCCTTTATGTTCTTAAGGGTCCCCAGATATCTCCCAAGCCGGTACAGGTATGTTTCATTGTCCGTGATCCCGGGCACCGCCACATGACGGATCCATACCGGTATTTTTTTCTGTTCCAGGTATCTGGCAAAGGCCAGTATATTGTCCTGAGGCTGCGCGCACAGCTTTATATGCTCTTCAGGGTCAATATGCTTGATATCAAGCATTACCAGGTCGGTGACGGCCATGAGACGGTCAAACATGGCCATGACTCCTTCGGAAGAAGGGTTAAACGTAATGCCCGAGGTGTCCAGGCAGGTATGGATTTTCCTGGCCCTGGCCGCCTCAAAAAGTTCGGTAACAAAGGGTATCTGCATCAATGGCTCGCCGCCGCTGACCGTGATGCCGCCTTTTTTATAAAATGGGCGGGCCTGTTCAAACTGCGCCAGGATTTCTTCCACAGTCATAGGTTTTCCCCCTTTGGGATCCCATGTATCGGGATTGTGGCAGTAAATACATCTCATGGGACAGCCGCTTAAGAAAATGACCATGCGGATGCCGGGTCCGTCAACCGTGCCAAAACTTTCTACCGAATGTACACGCCCTATCATGTGCAGCCCTCCTCTCGTATCTTTACTTTACCACAATCCCATGGATTTAGATGGCTCCGTGGAAGGTCCTGGAAATGACCTCATCCTGCTGCTGTTTTGTGAGTTTATTAAAGTTTACCGCGTAGCCTGATACCCGGACTGTTAACTGAGGATATTTCTCAGGATGGGCCTGGGCGTCCAAAAGGGTTTCCTTGCTGAATACATTTACATTAAGATGGTGTCCGCCTTCCTGGGCATAGCCGTCCAGCAGTGCCACCAGGTTATCAATCTGGGATTCGCTTGCTTTTACCATAATATTGTCCTCGCTTTCTTGATGTCATTTACATTGTTATCAGTTTATGATTGTCACACGCCCATGATGGCCATCTGCCCATGACTGTTATCTGCCCGCGTTTGTCAACGTCTCATGATTCCTCAATGTCGGCTTCCGTGTCCAGGCCGCCGAACAGGTTGCCGCCCACTTCGCAGCCGCCGCAGCCGGACAGTTCCACTTCCAGGTCCCCCATGAACACCTGGTCGTCCTTGCCAAGGGCGCCCGGTATGATGGAGAAAGTATTGGAGATACCGTCCTGGGCATCCCTGAAGGGAAGCTTGGCAACAGAGGCAAGGGAGGCGATTGCGCCGTGGCTGTCCCTGTGGTGCATCGGGTTTGCGCCGGGGGCAAACGGTTGTCCGCCCTTACGTCCGTCCGGTGTGGAGCCGGTATTCTGGCCATACACCACGTTGGAGGTGATGGTAAGGATGGAGGTGGTGGGGATTCCGCCCCGGTAGGTATGGTTGCCCTTGATGAAACTCATGAAGGTGTGTACCAGGTCAGCTGCCAGCTGGTCCACGCGGTCATCGTTATTTCCATATTTAGGGAAATCTCCCTCTACAATATAGTCTGTCACAATACCCTTCTCATTGCGCACGGTCTTAACCTTTGCGTACTTGATGGCGGACAGGGAGTCAGCCACAACGGAAAGTCCGGCAATACCGGTTGCAAACCATCTGGTCACCTTTTTATCATGAAGGGCCATCTGAAGTCTTTCATAGCTGTATTTGTCGTGGTTGTAGTGGATGATGTTAAGGGCGTTGACATATACCTTTGCAAGCCATTTCATCATGTCCTTATATTTATCCATGACCTCGTCGTAATCCAGGTATTCAGAAGTGATGGGGCGGTATTTGGGTCCTACCTGTTTGCCGGAAATCTCGTCCACGCCGCCATTGATGGCGTATAACAGGCACTTTGCCAGGTTGGCCCTTGCGCCGAAGAACTGCATTTCCTTGCCCAGCCTCATGCTGGATACGCAGCAGGCAATGGCATAGTCGTCCCCGTGGGTTACCCGCATCAGGTCATCGTTCTCATACTGGATGGAGGAGGACTCAATGGAGGTTTTTGCGCAGAACCGTTTAAAGTTCTCAGGCAGTCTGGTGGACCAGAGCACGGTCAGGTTCGGCTCAGGCGCAGTGCCCAGGTTCTTGAGGGTGTGTAGGTAACGGTAGGACATCTTGGTCACCATATGGCGTCCGTCAATGCCGATTCCGCCGATGGACTCCGTAACCCATGTGGGATCGCCGGAGAACAGGTCATTGTATTCAGGTGTCCTTGCAAACTTCACAAGGCGCAGCTTCATGATGAAATGGTCCACGAACTCCTGAATCTGGGATTCGGTGTATCTGCCTTCACGTAAGTCACGCTCCGCGTAAATGTCAATAAAGGTGGAGGTGCGGCCAAGGGACATGGCAGCGCCGTTCTGTTCCTTTACAGCTGCCAGGTATCCGAAATAGGTCCACTGGATTGCTTCCTTTACATCTGCCGCGGGCCTGGAAATGTCAAAACCGTAAATCTTTCCCAAGGTCTTTAAATCCTCCAGCGCACGGATCTGCTCGGACAGCTCTTCCCGCTCCCGGATGACATCGGAGTACATGATGGTGCGGGTGGAATCCTTTTCTTCCTTCTTTTCCTGAATCAGGGCATCCACGCCGTAAAGGGCAATACGGCGGTAATCGCCGATGATGCGGCCCCGTCCATAAGCATCGGGGAGGCCGGTTATGATATGGCTGGACCGGCATGCACGCATCTCATCCGTATATGCATCAAACACACCTGCATTGTGGGTCTTCCTATGTTTTGTGAAAAATTCCACTATTTCAGGGTCTACCTCATAGCCGTTGTCCTGGCACGCCTTTACAGCCATGCGGATGCCGCCGTAAGGCTGAAGGGAACGCTTAAAAGGCTTATCGGTCTGGAAGCCCACTATGGTTTCCTTTTCCTTATTTAAATATCCCGGGCCATGGGAAGTGATGGTGGATATGATTTTTGTATCCATATCCAGGACGCCGCCGGCTTCCAGTTCCTTCTTCGTAAGTTCCATGACCTGGTCCCAAAGCTCGGTGGTGTTCTGGGTAGGCCCTTCCAGGAATCCGTCATTGCCGTCATAGGGGGTATAGTTTTTCTGTATAAAATCGCGGACATTGATTTCCCGCTGCCATACACCGCCGTTAAAAGTGTTCCATTCTGTTCTCATAGACTTTTCCTCCTGTGGAATGCGTGTGCTGATAGTATCATAGTAGAATTATTATTAGCCATATGAATGACAGCCATACTGCTCAGAAATATTTACCGATTCTTCCGGCACCCATAGTGTACTAAAAATAAATGGTTTATGCTGTTGCTTTTGCAACATTTATTATAAGATGTACATTGTATACACGTCAATAGGTTTTAATGATAATATTTTTTAACAATCCTTGATAATTCTGGTTAATATGAAGAAAATGTAAGTAGATCCAGGGCTTGTCAAAAACACGAAATCGTATTATGATGATTAAAGCACTGGTATCCGTTATTATGGGAATACTAAAAGCAGAAATATAAGGAGGTACAATAGTCATGACAATTGATAAGAGCATGCTGATTGGCGAACTGATACAGATGGACGAGCTGGTTGCACCTATGCTGATGCGTGCAGGAATGCACTGCCTTGGTTGTCCTGCTTCCCAGGGCGAGTCCCTGGAAGAAGCCTGCATGGTTCACGGAATTGACTGTGATGAGCTGGTTGCAGGGATGAACGAAGTCCTGGCCAGCAGATAAGGCTTATTGGGCATTAACAGGATTGTGGATGAAATGGCGTCTGCCGTATCTAGTGCTTAATTCGGCCATGTTTGAAAATTGCTTTCTGCCAGATGGCAGGAATGCGTTTTCAAACAGGCCCTAAGGGATGCGGCAGACGTTTTTTCTGTTTATTTTTCTGTTTAAATTATGAAATATGGTGTCATTTCTGTATTGACAAAGGGGGCGGCAAATAGTAATATATTAGTATACTAAAATATTTAATGCTGCATGTCACTGCAGGACCATTTAAAACCTATGAAACAATTAAGGAGGACAAGGATTATGGATATGACATTGCGTTGGTTTGGTGAAGGGGTTGACTCAGTTTCCCTGGAGCAGATCCGCCAGATTCCCGGTGTAAAGGGCGTCATCACCACACTGTACGACATCCCGGCCGGCGAGGCATGGCCCATGGAGCGTATTCTTCAGATGAAGGAGTACGTGGAATCCAAAGGCTTAAAGGTAATGGGAATCGAGAGTGTGAACATCCACGACGCCATCAAGGTGGGCGCGCCTGAAAGGGAGCAGTACATTGCCAATTATATTACAACGCTGGAGCGCCTGGGACAGGCAGATATCCATATTGTCTGCTATAACTTCATGCCTGTATTTGACTGGACCCGTTCCGACCTTGCAAAGGTACGCCCGGACGGTTCCACGGTCCTGGCCTATGACCAGAAGGAGATTGACCGGATTGATCCTGAGAACATGTTTGAATCCATGGGTGAGAAGTCCAATGGCTTTGAACTTCCGGGATGGGAGCCTGAGCGCATGGCCAGGATTAAGGAATTATTTGAAATGTACAGGGATGTGGATGCTGACAGGCTGTTTGACAACCTGGTGTATTTCTTAAAGGCAATCCAGCCCGTATGTGAGAAATACGATATCAGGATGGCAATCCATCCGGACGATCCGGCATGGCCCGTATTCGGACTGGCAAGGATCATGACCGGTAAGGAGCAGCTGTTAAAGCTTATGAAGGCAGTGGACGCGCCCTTTAACGGCGTTACCCTGTGCACCGGTTCCCTGGGAAGCAATCCGGAAAATGATATCCCCGACATCATCCGTTCCCTTAAAGGAAGGATTCCATTTGCCCATGTGCGCAATCTGCAGTACAATGCGCCTGGGGATTTCCAGGAAGCAGCCCATCTGTCAGCGGACGGCAGCATGGACATGTATGAAATCATGAAAGCGCTCCACGATATCGGATTTGACGGAATCATGCGTCCTGACCACGGCAGGGCTATATGGGGCGAGGTATCCATGCCGGGATACGGTCTTTATGACAGGGCCCTTGGGGCATGTTACCTGAACGGGCTCTGGGAGGCCATTGAAAAGCAGGATAGATAACCCCGCATCCTTATTTTTCAGACACGTTCTAAAAACAGGAGACTGTACCCATGAAGATAGAAGAAAAGAAATCAGGCGAGACCGCAAGGGAATATGCCTACCATACCATCCGTGACAATATCATCTCCCTGGAACTGGAACCCGGGGCCCCCTTTAATGATATTGAGGTGTCACAGCAGATTGGAATCAGCCGTACACCCGTGCGCGAGGCGGTCATCCAGCTCAGCGAGGAATCCCGCATCATCCAGATATTTCCCCAGAGGGGTATGCGCATTGCCCTGATTGATGTGGAGCTGGTGGAAGAGGCAAGGTTCCTGCGCCTGCTTTTGGAAAAGGCAGCCGTGGAGCTGGTATGCGGCATGGCATGTGAGGACGACCTTAATTGGCTGGACGAGAATATCCGGCTTCAGGAGTTCTATCTGGAAGGCGGTTCTCCTGAAAAGCTGCTGGAACTGGACAATGAGATGCACAAAAAGCTTTTTTCCATATGCAGGAAGGAGCTTACCTACAACATGTGCCAGCGCCTGGCCATCCACTATGACAGGATACGGAGCCTTTCCGTGACAACGGTCAAGGATTATAAGATTATCGGGGAGCACCGGGAACTTCTCGATGCAATCCGGTCAAAGGATACGAAGCGGGCAGTGGAAACCATGGACAGGCATCTGAATAACTGGATGCTGAATGAGAAGCTGTTCAGGGAGCAGTATCCCCAGTATTTTAAATAATGGTGCAATCAGCAATAAAGAAATCCCCCTATGGCAGGATATCCGCCATGGGGGGATTTGTTTTATACACGGGTCATCAGATCTTAGCCAGGTTCTGCAGCGCACGGTTCTCAATCATCACTTCATAATGTTCTTTAAAATAAGCCTCGCTGGCAGATTCATGGGGAAGCTTTGCAGCATATTCCGCCAGGATATTGCACACCCTTGAAAAGTCCAGGTCCTCGCAGTCCTGGCGCTTGACAATCAGATAGTACTGGCGGGTATCCGGTTTTTTATAAAGGGTATTGACACCATTATAGATGCCGTCAACCGCCCTGGCGGCTTCACTGACCCGGTCCAGGCTGCCGAAACGGAATATACGGGCGCTGCTGACAACACCCTTTTTCTTCTTGGCATTGTCCGGTCCCTGGACGGCGGAGTCCGCGTTATTCTGTGCCTCCTCCACTGTATCCGGTTCCAGATAATTAAGGGGATTCTCAGCGCCTTCCAGGAATTCACTGGCCAGCTGGGACAGCAGCGGGTTCTGGTTATCCTCTGTAAACGGCGAGAACTTGGCAAAGCGTGTATCCAGCTCCTCCGGATCCTCTATCTTGGTAATCACCAGCATGATGCTTTCGCTGGACAGGGGGATGGCTTCCACCATAAGGGGAATGTCCTCCGCCTCAAACCCAACCTCATTTGATGCCTTCTGGATCATCTCCCGGAACAGCTTCCTGGCCTTCTCCGTGCCATAGGCAAGTTCTACAAGGTTAATGTTGCGCACACTTAAGTCAAAACTGGTCAGTGTGCAGCGGATCTGATTATCATTAATGCGTTCTATCTTCATAGGATCACTTCCTGTTCTATATCAACTGTGGTTTGTCTACTTGCGTCTGTAGCGATAGATAGACTTCTACACTTTAAATATACTACATTACATGGGAAAATATCAATTACTCTTTTAAATTTTAAGAAAAATTTTTGGAAAAAATACTTAGGAATAAGATAGAGGATATATCGACCATAGACGAATGACAGAAAATGGGTTAAAATCATGGGGTGAGATGAATCTGTGACAAAGGAGGGAAGGAAAAGGAATAGGATATTGTTTGGCAAATACCGCCTGCTGCATAGACTTGGATCTGGGCGGTCGGGAACGGTC